>WNFV01000004.1_pt1 | contig 193255 bp, 174 predicted proteins | sample 5400101 | NCBI WGS metagenome assembly WNFV01 (sample SAMN13153361, study PRJNA577476) | soil metagenome | isolation source: 115 cm soil or saprolite under grassland replicate 1 | place: USA:California | collected 2016-06-15 | reverse complement strand
CAGCCTGCTCCGCATCAGCGGCGTAACCAACATCGCCGCCGCCCTACGACACAACGCCCGCAAGAACCGCCGCGTTCTCAAACCACTGGGGCTGCTACCTGCACGAATACCGAAGGCCCGACTTTGCCGTGCCCGTGGGGGAGGGGGCTGTCGGTTCACGACGACCCGACCGGACTACTCATCGGCCGCTACGGGGTCGGCCGGCTGTTCCCTGGTGTCGGCCTGGTCGCGGGTGCACAGATACCAGTGCCCGTCGCATTGGTACGCCTGGAACTGGCCGCCCGCGAGGCAGCCGCAACGCCCGGTAGAAGATCGACTCAGCCATCTCTCGCGGCCGGCACGGGCCGAGGATTTCGCAAGCCAAGCAGTACCCGGTGGAACTGAAGATGTGCGCGTCAAGGGTTCGCTGCGCCTGGGCCAACTGGTCATCAGCCGCCATCGCGTAATACGTCGTGGCAGTCATTCCTCATCCCGCGTCGCGTTGGATGGCACCAAGGCGAGCGGGATCCCAATATCCAGCAGTGCGCGCCGCTCGGAGCCGACGTCAAAGCCGCCGCTACCCGGGTTGAACTGCGGTCAAGCCTTGACCCCGACCCCTCGCCGCCTGCCCACACCGGGATCGGGGACACTCGAACCGAACAAACGTCCGCCGCGATCGCGTCTGCGACCGGCAGGGAGGTCGGCGGCTATGCCGAGCCGCGGCCGATACCGCGCGGCTTGCGCCGGAAGAGTCCGCGCTTGACGGTCGGCGGCTCATGCACGACATAGACCATGCCGATGACGGCGGCGCCGGCGATGTTGACGCGGTGCGTCGCTGGGCCGTCGAAATACTCCGCGTCCCGCTTGAATCCGCCGATGATGCCCGTGCCGGCGACGTGCACCTCAACGTCCCTGGGCACGACGATGTAGATGCTGCTCAGGATTGAATTGGCGATGATCGTGGTCTCCGGCCCGGTGAACCGGGCCTGGCGCAGATCGATCACGCCGGTGCCGATGATCGCGGTCCCGCGAAAGGTGTTGCCCACCAGCCACCGGCCCTGGCGGGCGAAATCGCTGAGCACTGCCACGTCCTTGGTGGACATCGGGGCGGCGCCGGACCACCGGGCCGGATCCGGGCGCAGGTCGGCCATGATGGCGGACAGTTCCGCCGTGGACTTGGCGGCGTAGACGGATTCCAGCATCGTATCCAGCTCGCCTATCGACAGCCGCCCGTCGGCCACAGCCGCCTGCAGCAGGGAGGCGGTCCGCTCGCGATCGGCGTCGGTGGCGCGTAGCGCCGGGACGGCGGGAACGACGGTTTCGGGAGCCGCGGTCTCAGCGGGCCGGACTGCGGGGGTGGCCGACTGGGCTTCATCGGGCTGCGACGGGTCCACGGTCCAAGCCTAACCGGTCAAGATCGAACGTGCCGTCCGCCGTGCAAGCGCTGCCGTACCCGACCGCGCGTCCGGGAGCTGCCAGTCACCCGGTCGGGTGGCTCCAACACCGAACCTGTCGGAGGGCATCGCTACCCTCCATCTGAGCCAGCCAGATAGGAGGGTGCATGACGACTAGCGTGAAGGAGTCACCGGCCGGTCCTGAGCCGAGCGTGTCAGCCCAGGACACCTCCGCTCAGCGGGCACTGTTCTCCTACCTGACCGCTGATGCGGCAGACGAGTATCTGGCGATCATGAGGCTGTTCACCGGTACCCTCCTCGCCGACCTCTCCGCGGCGGAGGTGGCCGCGCAGCTCGGCGAGCGGGGCCTGTCCCTCGACCCGGACACGGTGGAGACCCGGTGCCGGCAGCTGGTCGACTGGGGCAACCTCGTCCGGTCGGTACGCGAGACCCGGGTCCCGACGGTCGCGGCGTATCACCGGTCCCGCTCCCGGTACCAGGTCTCCAAGCTCGGCGGCCGACTGCACCGGGAAGCCGAGGAGATCCTGCGGGCGGTGGACGGCGCGCGGGAGGTGGCCCGCGAGCTGCTCGCCCGGATCGTCGAAAGCCTCAGCCAGATCCGGCTCCAGGTGGGCAACGTCAACCGGCCGGTCGACGCGGAGGCGCTGGCCGGTGCGGTGACCGGGGTCTTCAACGACCACCACATGTTCACCGAGTCGGTCACCGACTTCTATGCGTACCTGGCCGGGGTGCTGACCCGCTACGACCTGGTCAGTGAGGAGTACGCCCAGTTCAAGGGGTTGCTGCTCGACTACGTCGACCTGATCAGCGCCGACGTCAACCGCAACGCCCCCGAGATTCTCGAGCGGCTGCGCGCCCTGCTCAAGCTGATCGACCGCGTGCTGGACAACCTGCCATCCGTCCCTGCCCTGGCCGGCGAGATGTTCGCCGTGGAGCGCCTGCCCGGCCGTACCCGGTCGGACTGGGAGCAGCTCGCCGTCTGGTATGGGGCCGGCGACGCCCGGTCCGGACCGGACCAGCTCCGGGCGGCGGCGCGGCAGGCGCTGGGCCAGCTCATCACCAACGCGCGCAGGATGCTGACCGCGTCGGGTACTGGCCTGTCCCGGCGGGCCGACCTGCTCAAGCTCGCGGCGTGGTTCCACACGGCCGACAGCGACGCCGCACACCGCCTGTACGACGCGGCGTTCGGCTGCTATCCGGCCCGGCACCTGCTGATCGGACCCGACGAGCCGGACGGGTCGACGGGACCCGGTACGTCGTGGTGGGAATCAGCGCCGGTGGACGTGCCGGTGTCGCTGCGCGAGCGCGGCGACCGGACGGTCCGCGGCCGCAGTTCGCGGGTACCGGACCCGGGCGCGGACGCCCAGCGCCTGTTGGCCCTGGCGCGGCGGCAGGGGGAGGCGCGGCACGCCGCGGCGGCCGAGCTGGTCGCGGCCGGGTCGCTGCACCGCAGCCGGCTCAGCCGGGCGGCCCGGGACCTGCTGCTGGACAAGCTGTCGGCCCTCGTCGCCGCCGTGTCCACGGGCGGGGCGGTGGCCGAGCATCGCGACGCCGACCTGGGGCTCCTGCTGCGGGCGGTGCCCGCCAAGGGCGAGGCGACGGTCGTGACAGGCGACGACGGGACGGTCACGATCCACGACATGAGGCTGGTCGCCGTGCCGCTCGGCACCGACGGGCGGACCACCCTGGCGGCCACGGCATGAGCCCGCGTACCACCGGTACCGTGTCACAGGCGGCCCGGGAACGCGTGGACGCGGCCCGGGCGCTGCTGGCGCGCCCGTTGCTCACCGCCGCGTACCCCGAGGAGTTGACGCTCGTCCGGCTGCACGCGCCGGCGCTGCGCTCCACGTTCAAGACGCTGGTCGGGTACCACCTGGTCGTCGAGTCGACGTTCGCCCGGCTGGTCAAGGGACCGGTCAGCGAGGACGGGCCAGCCCGACCGGCGCGCCGGACCGACAACAGCACGTTCACCCCGGTCACCTACACGCACCTGGCGCTGTTGTGTGCCGCGCTGCTCGCACCCGGCGCCGGGGAGCAGACCCTCATCTCCGCCCTGATCGACCAGGTGCGCTCCGACGCGGCGAGCATCGGGGTACGGATCGGCGACACGCTTACGGAACGGCGGGCGCTGGTGACCGCGATCGGTCACCTGATCGGCTGGGGCGTGCTGTCGGAGACCGACGGTACCGCGACCGGCTGGGGTGAACGTCGTGACGAGGCACTGCTGACCATCCACCGCGCGGCGCTGCCGCACCTGCTCGCCCGGCCACTGTCCGGCATGAACCACCCCGACGACCTGCTCGCGGTCGACCCACAACTGGCCGAGCAGCCACGTCGTTCCCTGCGCCGCAAGCTGGTGGAGAACCCGCTCGTGCGACGCGAGGACCTCACCGACGCCGAGCGCGACGTCCTGTCCCGCGAGCGCAGCGAGCTGACCCGGGTGCTCGCCGAGAACTTCGGGCTCACCCTCGAGGTACGCGCCGAGGGCGCCTTGGCGTACGACAGCACCGGAAGTCTCACCGACGTCGCGTTCCCGGGCAGCGGCACCATCAAGCAGGCGGCCCTGCTCCTGCTGGCGGAGCTGGTCGATCCCCGGCAGCCCACCGCCGGTACCGTCGCCGTCCTGGACGACGGCCGCACCGTGCCGGGCACCGCCGCGACGTGGGACGAGGTCGATACCGCCCTCGCGAGGCTGTCGACGCAGCACCGGCGGGCGTGGGGTACCGCGCTCGTCGACCAACCCGACCGGCTCCACGACGAGGTCGTCACGGTGCTGACCGACCTCTGCCTGGCCACGGTCATTGCCACGGGTCTGGTGATCCATCCGGCGGCGGCCCGGTACCGGCCGCAACCCCACGCGGCACCGCCCACCCGCGCCACCCGCCGCCTCGGTGCCGATACGCAGCCGGAGATGCTATGGACCGACGACGCGCTCACGTCCGCGGAGGAGGCGAGGTGACCGACACATTCGACCAGATGCCGCTGCGGCAGCACCCGTACCGCTGGCGGCTGTCCCGCGCCGGGTTCGTCAACGTGTGGCACTACTACGAGAACACCTTCGACATCTCCGGTGGGCGGCTGATCCTGCGCGGCACCAACGGGTCGGGCAAGTCCCGGGCGCTGGAGATGCTGCTGCCGTTCCTGCTGGACGCCGACCGACGCAACATGGGTGCCGGCTCGTCGGTGCGGATGGAAGACCTCATGAGCGCGGGTGCCGCCGAGCAGAGCAACCGGCTCGGGTACATGTGGCTGGAACTGCGTCGTGACCCGGACCTGGCCGAGACCGACGAACCCGGTCCGCGGTACTACACCCTCGGCGCGCTCGTCCGCTTCGCGGTCAGCACCAAGGAAGCCAAGGTCTGGTACTTCACCACCCCACTGCGCGTCGGACCCGAACTCCCCCTGCTCGGCGCCGACCGGCAGCCGCTATCGCGCAAGGACCTGGCCGAGTTGATCACGGAGGAGCGCATCACCGACGTACCCGAGAAGCACCGCGAGCGGGTACGCACCGACGTGTTCGGGCTGACCGGAGACCTCGGCAAGGAGCGGTTCGACGGCCTGGTCAAGCTGCTGCACACGCTGCGCTCCCCCGACGTCGGCAACCGGATCGAGGAGGGCCGGCTGCCGGCGATCCTCGCCGACGCGCTGCCGCCGCTGTCCGAGGACGCACTGACCGACGCCGGCCAGCAACTCGACGGGCTCACCAGCACGCGGGAAGACCAGCAACGACTGGAAGCGGCCCGGGAACAGGTACGGACGTTCCTCGACGCGTACCGCAAGTACCTGACCGGCGTGCTCGCCACCTCCCTCCAGGAGGTACGCACCGGCGCCGGCTCGGTGCAGGAGGCTGTCCGGGAAGCCGGGGGCCTCACGGAGCAGGCCGAGGCGCTCGAGCGGGAGGTCACGGCGCAACGGGGACACCTGCGTGAACTCGGCGAGAGGGCGGAACGGCTCGACGCGACCCTGGACGGGTTACGCGATTCCGCCGAATACCAGAACGTGCGGGAGTTCGACCGGCTCACCGCGCTGGTGCGCTCCCTCGCTGGTAGCGCCGATACCGCCCTGAGCGCCGCTGCCGAGCTGCGCCGCGAGGAGACCGGTAAGGTCGCCGACGCCGAAGGGCTGGCCGTCGAGGTCCAGGAGGCGGCCGCCGCGGTATCGGCCGAGATCCGGCAGACCCGGGAGTTGCTGACGGCAATCGGGCTCACCGAACACGAACTGCCCGCCGGGGTACGGGTCGACCGGCAGCCCGGATCCCGCACCGCGGATGTCGTCCGGACCTCCCGCGACGGCGAACCGGAGGAACTCCTCCGGCCGGCGCCCGACGTCCTCGCCCTCGTACCCGACGACCTCACCGCGCTGGCCGAAGCGGCACGGCGGGTCCAGGGAGCCGCACGGGCTCGCTCAGCGCAGGCGGCCAACCGGGCGGCCGACGCGCATGCTCTCGCCATGGAGCAGCAGAAGGTCGGCGTCGCGATGGACAAGGCGACCGACGCGGAGAACCGGGCGATGGAGGACAACGACGCCGTCCGGGACGCCGATGAGAAACGCGACGACCTCGCGCTCCACCTCGTCGACCGGTGGCGCGCCTGGATAGCCGATCCCGCAACCGTCGACCTGATCGGCATCACCGACTGGTCGGCACACCCGATACTCGGGCTCCTTCTGGCGGACCGGACCGTGCTGTGCGGTGGCGGCGAAGACGCGATCGCCCTGTCTGACCTGGATCGGGCAGCCGACGACGCGGTGAGGACAGCCGGGGACACCCTGGCCGCCGCGTTGACCCGACTGGCCGACGCGGATGCCGCCGACCAACGCCGAGTGGGCGAGTTGGCCGCCGAGCGGACCCGGCTCCAGCAAGCCCATGACCCCGACCCGGAACCACCTGCCTGGGTCACCGTCTCCGACGGCACCACCCTCTGGCGGTGTCTGGACTTCGCCGAGGACGTGAGCGCCGAGCATCGCGCCGGGCTCGAGGCAGCGCTGCTCGCCTCGGGCCTGTTGACCGCAACCGTGGATACCCACGGCAACCTCATCGCCGCCAACGGACAGCTGGTCGTCTCGCCAGCCGGCGACCGGGTGCCGACACCACTGAGCACAGTGCTCACCGTCGATCCGGTCAGCCCGGTACCGGCGGAACCGGTGCGCGCGGTTCTCGATCGGATCGCGCTTGACGACCGCACCGCCACGACCTGGATCAGCCGCGACGGCAGCTGGGGCAATGGCCCGCTGCGCGGACGCCACACCGTACCGGCGGCCCGGCACATCGGTGCCGCCGCGCGGGCGGCGGCCCGCGCCGCCCGCCTCGCGGAGATCGAGGTCGAGCTGGGCAAGCTGGCCGCTGCCACGCAGGCGCGGCAGCGACAACGTGGGCAGATCGAGCAGCGCAAACGCGAACTGCGTGGCCGCCAGCTGTGCGCGCCACGGTCGATGGAGCTGGCTCAGGGGAGAACGCGCGCTGCGGAGGCGGTACGGCAGGCGGCCCGGTCGGCAGTGGAGGCCGCGCGCCTGCGGGAGGAAGCCGACCGGCTGGCTCGTGCCTGGGCGGCGAAAGACCGCGAGCACCGGCAGGCATGCCTCCAATTCGGCCTTCCGGTCGACGAAGAACCACTGCGCGAACTCCATCGCCGCGCGGATCGCGCCGTAGCGGGATGCACGGCCGTGACGATGGGCGGTGCAACGGTCCACCGGGCGATGAACCGGTACGCTGCGGCGGTCGTAGCCATCGATACGGTGACACGGCGGCGCGCCAGCGCTGAGAGCACGGCCGCCACCAGGTGGGCGGACTGGCAGACCGAGGCGACGAAGCTGGCGGTACTGACTGAAACGGTCGGCGCGGCGGCGGCCGAGGTGCAGCGGCGGGTATCGGAGACCGAACGCGCCCTCGACGGGACCAAAGCCGAGATCAAGACGACGTCCGAGGCCGTGCAGACCCTCTCGCACCGGGCGGGTACCGCCGGAGAGCAGGCGCGGAACGCCGCCAAACGGGTGACCTCCCTGCGCGGGAATCTCGCCGAGCGCGTGACCGCCATGCTGGATCAGCTCAGCCAGCCCGGAGTCGTCGAGACCGCCTTCCCGGCCGCGCCCGGACAGGTGTTCGCCGATCTGGCGCCCGAGGCCGTCATCGCCGAGGCCGAAGCCCTGCTCGGCTCCCTGCGCCGCAGCCGGTCCGACGAGAACGCCCTGATGCGCGCCCAGCAGACCTTCGAACAGGCCATCTCCGGCAGCTACGACGTGACGGCGACCATCGCCGCGGGAGTACGCCTCTTCGAGCTGGTCGACGCCGAAGGCCGCCGGCCCCTCGCCCAGGCAGCCGTCGAGATCGACCGGCAGTGCGAACTCGGCCGCGCCACCCTGACCGAACGGGAGCACCAGGTCTTCAGCAAGTTCGTGCTCGGCGAGGTTGGCGAGGAACTGCGGCGACGGCTCGGCCAGGCGAACGGCCTGATCTCGGCGATGAACGCCAGCCTCCGGTCGATCCGGACCAGCCACGGCATCGGGGTACGGCTGACCTGGAAGCTCTCCGAGGACGCCAGTGGGGACATCGCCCGGATCAGGGAACTGATCACCACTGCCGCGGCCGTCCGTGCCCCCACCCAGGACAACGAACTGACCGGCCTGCTGTCGGCGAGAGTCGCGGCCGAAGCCGTCAAGGATCCGAGCGCCGGGTACGCCGTCCACCTGCGGGGCGCACTGGACTACCGATCCTGGCACACCGTCGAGGTCATCATCACCGGCCCCGAGGAGGGCCGGGAACGCCGGATCAGCCGCCGGGCCAAGCTGTCCCAGGGCGAGACCCGGTTCGTGTCGTACGTGACCCTGTTCGCCGCCGTCGACGCGTACTTGTCCGGGCTGGAGAACACCACCATCGCGCTACGGCTCATCCTGCTCGACGACGCGTTCGCCAAGGTCGACGAACCGACCATCGCCGAACTGCTCGGCCTGCTGGTACGGCTTGACGTCGACTTCGCCATGACCGGGCACGCGCTGTGGGGCTGCGTACCCCAGGTACCGGCCCTGGACATCTACGAGATCTGCCGGGAGGACGGCACACCGGCGGCAACCGCGCACGTCCGCTGGGACGGGCGTAACCGGCACTTCCTGCACGCCACATGACCGGCACACCGATACCGACGCGGTTACGCGCCTACCTGTCCGCACCCGGCCTCGCCCAGGTATGGGCCGCCGCCCGTAGCCGCCTGGAGCGCAACGGCCTTCACCCGACCGGCACGCTCACCCTCGACCTCGACGATGCCGCCGCCGACCGGCTGTCCGGACTGCTCGGTCGACCCCTGGAACCGGGCGTCGGTCGCCGGATCAAGCTGGCCGAGCTCGACGCCGCCCTGCGCCGCTCCGCCGCCGGGCAGGGCCTCATCTCGGTCCTCGAGGCGCTCGACGGCAGACCGCTCACCGACCGCGCCGCCACCCGCCAGGACGCGCGGGCGCAATGGGCCCAGGTGTGGCAGCGGTTGGACGCCGCGCTGTCCGCGGCCGGTCTGGCCGACGCGGCCTGGGTGCCCGAGTGGATCGCCGGCCTGCGCCGCACCGGCGTACTCGCCCGCGCCGGCACCGACGCCGCGACCCGGGCCCTCGGCCACGCCGTCGCCGCCCTCGAGATCCTGCTCCCACCGACCGCCGAGCCACCGGCCAGCTGGGAACTGGCCGCCCTGGCAACCCGGATCACGGGCAACGCCCACGGCTTCGACGACACCTCCCTCGCCAGCGCCGTCCTGCTCCGCGCCGCGGCCCATGCCTTTGGCCGGGCGGTCCCGGAGTCCGCCGCCGACCGGCGCGAGCTGTGGCAGGACCTCGGCGTGGCCACCGACACCGTCTCCGGCACCGTCCTGGCCTGGCAGCTGCGCCCACCCGGTACCGATCCGTGGTCACGCATGATGCGCGACCGGGCCAACCTCGGGTTGATCACCCACCTGACCCTGTACGAACTCGACCGCGCCGGCGCGGTCGAGTTCGCCGGACCCGGGCAGACCGTGTACGTCTGTGAGAACCCCCAAGTGCTCCAGGCCGCCGCGCACGCCCGAGCCGAGATGCCGCTGCTGTGCCTGTCCGGCAACCCCGCCATTGTCGGCACCCGGCTCCTGCGCGCGCTGATCGCCGCCGGAAGCCCGGTCCGGTACCACGGCGACTTCGACTGGCCCGGCGTGGCGATCGCCGGCCGCATCCTCGCGCTCGGCGCGGCACCCTGGCGCATGTCGGCCGGGGACTACCGCACAGCGGTCGCCCACCTCGACGCGGACCACGCGGTCATCCTCACCGGGAACCCGATACCCACCCTCTGGGACCCCGACCTCGCCGCGGCTATGTCAGCCCGAGGCCTGGCCGTCCACGAGGAATCGGTACTCCCCGACCTCCTCGCCGACCTCCTCGCCGACCTCCTCGCCGACCTCCACAAGCCGCACCCCAACCCGTGACTGAACCCTCCCAGAGGCGGATCTCAGTGGGCTCGATCGCCCACCGTGCCGGCTGCCCGGCGTGCCTGCGCTATCCGGCGACCTCCGGGCCAGGTCGGCGGGTCCGGCGGGGCCGCCGGCGTCGTGCGGCGACCTTTTCGGGAGTGGGCAACGGGACGGGGCGCCCTGGCCACTTGGCTGCTGCCGTTGCACAGTCGTCAAGGCAGTGATCTTTGATGCGCAGGACCACGAGCGTGAGCCGCCGCATCGGCGGGCCTGCTCGCCGCTGGCCACCGGGTGCCGACAATATAACCTTGTCAGCGATCATGCGACAACGTAGGATTGTCGCATGGCCACCGACCCGCCGGGCGGCTTCCACCGAGTGGTCGCGCAGGTCCACGACCGGGCCGCATCCGGCGAACCGGCCGCATTGCTGGACGCCGCCGCCACTGTCAGCGCCGAGCACGCCGCCGACGCCGACCGGCTCCTGGATCATTTCGTCGCCCACGCCCGCGGCACCGGCATGTCCTGGACCGACATCGGAGCCCGCCTCGGCGTATCCAAACAGGCCGCCCGACAACGCTTCGCTGACACCGCCCCCGCTGGCACGTTGCCCTTCGCCGCCCGCACCGCACCGCGCCTGCGGGCGTGCCTGGACCAGGCCGGACAGGAGGCCCGCAACGACGGCGCCGTCGAGATCGGCACGCACCACCTCCTGGCCGGGCTGTTGGCCGAAGGCGTCGCCGCTGCCATCCTCGAACGCCTCGGTGTCCACGCCGACGCGATCCGCGCCGCGTCGCACCGCCTCTTCAGCCCGCCCAGCGACGCAGCCGGTTCCCAAACTCCAGCCCTGTCCCGCGAAGCGACCTGCGCACTGGACGCCGCCGCGCACAACGCTGCGGCCAACGCGACCTCCGACGAGCCGCCCGAGGTGCGTACCGAGCACCTGCTCGCCGTGCTCGCACTCGACCCCGGCAGCCGCGCCCGCCGCGTCCTCAACGAACTCGGCGTCGACATCGCCGCCATCAAGCGCGAGCTGCAGTGCTACGTGACTGTCAACCCCACCCGACCGGCCCGCTGGTGGAAACGCCGGCCGCCGACGCAACACGGCTGCTCCTTCTGCGGCAGAACCCGTCTCGACACCGACCAGCTCGTCCACGGCCCCGGCGTGGCCATCTGCAGCTTCTGCATCACCCTGGCCGCGGACATCCTCCGGACCCGACAACCTACCGCATAACGCCATCGAGCCGCCCGGCGTCCACCTCGCCAACATGACCCCGAGGTAGCCATCGGACCCGGCGAGCAGATCGGCCAACCGCACCGCGGCGTGCACGTCGCCAGCCTCAGCGGGCTCGCGTAGCTCAGCGACGCGGTCATGCTCGACCAGTACCCTCCGTGGCGTCCCGCCTGAGCAGTTCCTCCACCACTGACAGACCGACGACCCGAAGTGGCAGGAGGCCCCGTCAGCTCGTCCCGGCGCCGCGCCGCCTCGAACCGGTCCAGCGCCTCGCGCACCGACCGGTTCCGCTGCGAGGTCCCTTCGCGCCGTCGCCGGCGTTGTAGCAGTTGCAGGACCGGCGAGCCCGGCGCGGCAGCTACCTGGTCGACGCGCTGGGTCCGAGGGCATCGCAGGCGGTCACGCGGTGGTTGCGGGCCACGGCCAGCACGTAGCCCATGCCTCGGACCGCAGATCCCGGCGCAGCCCGGTCACCTCCGTAGAACTCATCCGCCGTGCACCAGGCGCCGGTGTGCTCGCCTCGACGGCCCGGGCCAGCATCCGTCGGGCACGGGCGATCTTCGTGCCGAAACCGCGATCGGATCGATTGCCTAGTCCCGCCTGAAACCACAGGCGAAGCGAGGTCGCGACGGACACCGGGTGCAGATCAATGGCCGCGGCGACGGGTACCAGCCCGGCTGCGGCTGGAGAATGCCGCCGCACCGCCAGGCGAGGCTGGTGGCACGGCGCTGGTGTTGCCGGCACCCCGGTCGGCGCTTGACCGTGCCGCGCCGCGTGCTGGCCAGGATCCGCCGTGCCGAGCCGCAGAGCGTCGAGGCGGGGATGCGGCACCGGAGTTGCCGGGCGGTTGCACCCCGCTCTCGGTGAGCGGCCTCGCCGTAGGCGCGACGAAGGATCGCTCGCCTGGCGCAAGCTTGGCGAGCAGCGGGTCGCCCGGGCGCAGCCGGATGGTCGTCGGTGTGATACCGGCTCTGCGGGTCAGGTCACGCACGTCGGTGACCTGCTCGTCGGTCATGAGCGTGATAACCGTCCCGGCCGCGCCGGCACGCGCCGTGCGGCCGGAACGGTGCAGGTAGGCCTTGTGCTCGGTGGGCGGGTCGGCGTGTACGACCATCGCGACGTCGTCGACGTGGATACCGCGGGCGGCGATGTCCGTCGCCACGAGGGTGTGTGCGCTGCCGTCGGTGAAGGCTGCGAGGCTCCGAGTCCGCGCGTTCTGGCTCATGTTGCCATGCAGTTCGATGGCGGCCACGCCCGCCGCGACGAGTTGGCGGGTCAACGTCCGGGCGCCGCGTTTGGTGCGGGCGAACACCAACGTGCGACCCGGCGCGGCGGCGAGGTCGACCAGTACGGGCAGCCGATCGTCGCGGCGCACGTGTAGCACATGATGCGACGTCGCCACCATCGGTGAGCGTGTCGAATCGACGCTGTGGGTCACCGGATTGCTCAGGTAGCGCCGTACGAGTACGTCGACGGCGGCGTCGAGGGTTGCCGAGAACAACAGCCGCTGGCCCATCCGCGGCGTCATATCCAGCAGTCGCCGCACGACCGGTAGGAAGCCGAGGTCGGCCATGTGGTCGGCCTCGTCCAACACGGTGATCTCGACACCATCGAGGCTGACGTGACCGGTCGCGATGTGATCGGCGAGCCGCCCTGGGCACGCCACCAGCAGGTCCACACCCGCCCGCAATGCCTTGATCTGCGGGCCCGCGGCCACGCCGCCGAAGACGGTCGTGGTGCGCAGTGCCAGCGCCCGGGCCAGCGGCGCAGCCGCCGCCTCGATTTGGGCCGCGAGCTCGCGTGTCGGCGCCAGTATCAGCGCCCGCGGACGGCCCGGTCGACGCCGGCTCGCACCGGCCGCGAGTCGGGCGAGAACGGGCAGCAGGAACGCGTAGGTCTTACCCGACCCGGTACGGCCGCGGCCGAGCACGTCGCGCCCGGCCAGCGAGTCAGGCAGAGTCGCGGCCTGGATGGGAAACGGCGCGGTGATCCCGCCGGCGGCGAGCACCGCGGTCAGCGCAGCCGGCACGCCGAGGTCATCGAAGGTGACGTCGGCCGCGACATAAGTGCTCATGGGCGTGATGCGGGGGCGACGTGCCGCCATGGATTCTCCGAACGCAATAGGGTGTCCTGCCCACGCAGACGCAACGGCCGCGACGCGTGATGGCCGACACCCGAACGCGACCCGAGGCAGAACTGATCGGGCCCGCGTCACGAGTCTACCCGACCCCGGGTTCGGGACAGGCCTCCGGGGAAGGGCCAGCTCCGTGCGGGTTGCCGGCCCCGAGTGGGCGACTCACCGGCAGCGGCGCGGAACGGGATCACCGACGCCGCGACGTGCGATCAAGTCCAGCACCAGCCGTATCGCCATCACACTCTTACCCGCGCCCGGCTCACCCAGAATCACCAACCGACGACGCCAACCAGGCTGGTCGAGCAGATCGGCAATCTGCTCGTACCGGCCACAGAAACCGAGCGCGACCTGGCACGGCCGGTGGCGGTGGCGCGGACTGGGGCGCATCGGGGTTCGGGTGGGCCTACCGGCGGCCGGCTTCGGCTTGGTACTGCTCGATGATCCGGGCGGGGATGCGGCAGTGGGCGATACCGGGACCTCACGCGGATACGACGCGTAGGTCCCCGGGGCCGCTGGTGGTCGCGGTCCGGCTGCTCGGCGAGGCGCTGGCCGAACTGGGGTGTCGAAGGTTCGACCGGTACCGCGGCGCCACCCTCGATGTCGCTGGTAGTCAGACCATGACCTGAGGACCATGTGTGGTGATGCCGATCCCCGGCACACACCGAATCCAGGGAGTCGCCATGTCCAACGAGGCCGTCATCCGCGGCTATGTCATGGGTGCGGGTGAGGGCGTGCCAGATCGAGGGTCTGAGGTCAAGGCGTCCGGTCGGTCGACCGGTGGCAGCTTGACCGTGATTGAGATCACCGTCGATCAGGGGCCGCCGAAGCACACGCACACCCGGGAGGACGAGAGCTTCTACGTCTTCACCGGCGCGCTGTACGTGGAATGCGGCGAGGACCGGTTCGAAGCCGGGCCAGGGTCGTTTGTGTTCCTGCCGCGCAACCTGCCGCACGCCTTCCGGTCCATCGGCGGGCCCGCGACAGCGCTGTTGGTGGTGACGCCAGGCGGGCTGGACGAGTACTTCGCCGAGCTGCACGCCGCGCTCAACGCGAACGCCGATCCGGCCGAGATAGCGATCGTCCAGGAAAGGTACGGCATCGTTCGGTCCTGACCGGGAAGGCCACCTTGACGCGACGGCACCGGCCTCGCTCGGCGGTTCAGCAGGCGGCCAGCCGCAGGATCGTGCTCGGCCGGATACGCGGGGGGCAATGCCCCGGCGGCGGGGTCGCCGTCGCCGCCAACGCAGCGCACGCGGACCGGACGATACTACTGTCAGACGGCGCGGTGCTCGGTCGCCCAGGCACAGATGGCGGCAAGCGGTTCCTGCAGCGTCTTTCCTAGGGCGGTCAGCGCGTACTCGACGTGCTGCGGCGGCGTCTCCTTGAGTACCCGTCGCTCCACCAACCCGTCGCGCTCCATGTCGCGCAGCGTTTCGGTCAGGACCTTCTGCGTGATCCCTGCGACCCGGCGACGCAGCTCGGCGTGCCGTTGGGGACCGGCGAGCAGCGCGTAGATGAGCAGGACCCGCCACTTCGAGGCCAGTCGCTCGAGCGTCTGCCGAGTCGTGCAGCCCTCCTCGAGCACGTCCGGAACCACCAGCGACATGAGCACCCCCGAGGGTCGGAAAGCGTCGCCCGATCGTCGAAGGGCACCGCAAAGTGCCTTCTGTCCGACGACCGCCGCGCGACCTAGCGTCGAGCCAACGGTAGACGCTTGAGGGGAACACCGCCGACATGTCCGACCGCACATCCGAGTACCGCATCCATACCTACACCGCCGCCGAAGCGGGTCTACTCGTCAACAGCTACCTCGTCGAGACGACCGACGGCGTCGTGCTCGTCGACGCGAACCTGCTGCTGTCCGACGTCCGCGCCCTCGCCGCCCGTATCACGGCCCTGCGCAAACCGCTGCTCGGCGTGTTCGTCACGCACCCACACCCGGACCACTTCAACGGCCTGCCGGTGCTCGCCGGCGACGAGGTGCCGGTGTACGCGACGGCCGACGTGGCCGACACGATCGCCCGGATCGCCGACGCCAAACGTGCACAGTGGCAGCCGGTGTACGGCGACGAGTGGCCCGACCGGCACCGAGTCCCAGGCCACCGACTGTCCACCGGGGACCTGGTGGAGCTGGATGGGCTGCGCTTCATCCTGCGCGCCGTCGGCGCGGCGGAGAGCCACGCCGACTCCTACCTCACCCTCGACGACCGGGCGTTCATCGGCGACCTGGCCTTTCATGGCACCCATCCGTACACCGCGGACGGGCACACCGGCAGGTGGCTCACGGCGCTGGACACGCTCACCGGTGCGCTCGACGGCGCCACCCTCTATCCAGGCCACGGCGCGCCGGGCGACATCGGTATGCTGGCCGACCAGCGGCGATACCTCATGATGTACCGGGAGACGGTTGGCCGCCTCGCGGCCGGGGCGCCGACTTTGACCGACGTTCAGCGTGGGGAGCTGGCCGCCGTGATGACCCGGTTCCTGCCCGGTGCACCGCTGACCTGGATGATCGGCCTCGGTGCAGACGCCGTCGCCGCCGAGCTGGCCGGCGAGGTGACCAGCGGCACCGACGCGGCGCCGGCCGCCGAGGCGGTGGCCGGGTGAACGCCGAGCGTGTCACGTTCACCGCCGACGGCGTAACGCTGGTCGGCAACCTCGCCGTGGCCGCCGAAGGGGCGCCTGCCGTCGTCCTGACCGGGCCGTTCACCGGTGTCAAGGAACAGGTCGTCGGCACGTACGCCGCGCGGTTGCACGAACGCGGTCTGACCACACTTGCCTTCGACCACCGTGGCTTTGGCGAGAGCGGCGGGCGCCGTGCGCACGAGGACAGCCAGGGCAAGCTCGCCGACCTGCGCGCGGCGGTGAGCCTGCTCGCCGCGCACCCGGCCGTGGACGCCACCCGCGTGGCCGCCGTCGGGATCTGCCTCGGCGGCGGCTACGCGGTCCGCGCGGCCGCCACCGACCCGAGGATCCGCGCGGTCGTGGGCATCGCGGGTGCGTACAACAGCCCCGTCCGGTTCAGCGCGGGCGACCCTGCCGGTTATCGCCAGGCGCTCGGCTCCTTCGTCGAGCGCTACGACGACGAGCTGCCGGCAGTCGCCCCCGACGGGGCTGTCGCGGCGATGGGCGGCGACGAGCCGTTCGCCTACTACGGCACCCAGCGGTCCGCGGCGGCGCACTGGGAGAACCGGGTCACCTACGGCTCGCTGCACGCCCTCATGACCTTCGACGCGCTCGGCGCAGCGCCGTTGCTCGCCGCCATCCCGCTGCTGGTCGTGCACGGCCGGACCGATGCCTACTGCCCGCCGGAACTCGCCGACGCGCTCTACGCCGACGCGACGGGACCGAAGGAAGTTGTCTGGCTCGACGCCGAGCAGCACATCGCCCTCTACGATGTGGAGCCGTACGTCACGCAGGCCACCGATGCTGCCGCCGACTTCCTGCACCGTCACCTCGGTGGCGCCGCCACAGTGCCCGGCGGATCCTCGCCAAGCGCCAACCCATGACCGCAAGGGTTGGTGGCTGCGAGCAGGAGTCGACGCAGAGCCGACAGGTCTACGGTAAAGCCGTCCGGGCAGGCTGCGGCCCAACGGGTGGGTCTGCCGACCCGGCGACGCTGCGCCGCTACTACGGCGACCTGTTCGGGTGGGAGTTCGACACCGCCGGCCCGGTCGCGGAGTCGGTCTCCCAGCAGGGCGACTACGGGTTCACCGACCCCACGCCCAGCAGCGGCGGGCCTGGGATCCCCGGCGGCGTGGGCGGAGGAGCGGGCTACCTCCCCCACGTCGTCTTCTACGTCGGCGTCCCGGATGTCGAGGCCGCACTCCAGAAGGCCGAAAGCCTGGGCGGAGTGCGCAAGATGGGCCCCGAGCGGGCCCCGGGGCGAGATCTCGTGGTCGGCCACTTCGCCGACCCCGAGGGCAACCTGATCGGCCTTGCTGGCCCGGCGTAGCAGTCGGCCTGGCTACAGCAGTTCCGCCGAACTCGGGCTATCGCGCAGCCGCACACGCACATCGGCTGAGAGTGCGCCGAGGGAGACCAACGAGGTTCTGGGCCCGGTTCACCGACCCGGACCGCCGGCTGGTTTACCGGCGGGGGCGCTCCCCGTGGTGAGCTGGCCGTGGCGTTCCAGGTGTTCGAGGTGGGCGCCGGCGGACCGGCGCCGGCCCACCACCCGCCGCACCATCGGCGTCCAATGAGGACACTCTGTTGCCCGGTTGAAGCGACGATGAAGATCAACGTGTTGCTTCACGAATTCTTTAGTTGATCACGCGGGCTGCGGCGCGGCTCCACCCCATAGCGTGCGGGCAGGATCCGTTCCGTCGTGTCCGCGGGAGGCTGTGATGCGTACCGTCCGCCGTCGACCCACCCTGGCTGTCCTCGCTGTCCTGCTGCTGGCGGTTGCCGCGTGCGGTGACGGCGGCTCCGCACCAGCCTCATCCGCACCCGCCTCGCCCGCACCCGCCGAACCGGTCGGGGCGCCGCTGTCGAGCGCCGACATCGCCGCGCTGGCCGCACAGTTCACCGACAACCCACTCACCGGCGGACAGAAGGCGCCGCGCCAGTACCGTTGGGTCAACGACCGGGTCGCGATCTTCCTGCAGTTCGACAACCCGGATCCGGCGAAGGCAACCGCGTTGCGGTACATCGGCGTCAGCGTCAAGGGCGTCTTCTGCGCCGAGGACCAGCCCGGCGGCCCCGACGGCGGCTTCCCGCACTTCCACCGCCTCGACGCGCCCGAGTACGCCAAGGGCCACGGCGGCCCGGCCGGCACCCCCGGCTACTGGCTGAGCTGGGTCGCCGTCGACAGCTTCACCCAACGCGACGGCAGGCAGGTCAAGCCGGGGGTGGACTACCAATTCTCGCCGACACCGGCACCACCGACCTGCGCGCCGAACGTCCCGAAGGCCGACTTCGCCGCACCCGGCGCGCGCACCTTGTCCAAGGACGACCTCGCCGCGCTGGACAAGCTCTTCGCCGACCAGCCGCTGACGGGCGGGCAAACCGCTCCGCGGCGGTACCGGTGGGTCAACAAGGACACGGCGATCTTCCTCCAGTTCGACAACCCGGACCTGGCCAAGGCGACCGCGCCGCGCTACATCGGGATCAGCGTGCGCGGAGAGTTCTGCAAGTCCAAGCAGCCATCGCCGGACTTCCCGCACTTCCACCGCACCAGCGCGGCCGAGTACGCCAAAGGGCACGGGCAGGCGCCCGGCGACCGCGGCTACTGGCTGCTGTGGACGGCCACGGACACGTTCAGCCAGCGCGACGGCCGCCAGGTCAAGCCGGGCGTGGACCGGCAGTTCTCGCCGACCCCGCCGCCGGACTGCTGATGCGTCCGGCCGTATGCGGGCTGGTCGCCGTGCTCGTCGCCGCGCTGCCCACGGCGTGTGACGAGCCGGCGGCACCTCGCGCTGGTGTCGTCGAGGTGCATCTCACCTGCGAGACTGGCAAACCCGACGCACCGTGTGCCTTCGCGCCGGCGGCGGTGACCATCCGGGTCGGCGACGCGGTCCGGTGGATCAACGACGACGCCACCTACCACACGGTGACCTCCTCGGACCGGCTCGACCTGCGGGTACCCAACGGCCGGTTCGACGCGGTCCTCGACGCCGCCGGTGAGAGGTTCACCTACACCTTCGGCACACCCGGCAGCTATGCGTACTACTGCCAGCCGCACGCCGAGTTCATGGCCGGGACCGTCCGGGTGATTGCCGGGTAGCGTGGCATCGGAGGGAACTTATGCCAGGCGGAGCGGACCGACGAGCGCCGCGGGTCCTCGTCGTCGACGACGACCGGCTGCTGGTGCCGCTGCTGGAACGCGGGCTGCGCTACGAGGGCTTCGAGGTGAGCTGCGCGTTCTGCGCGACCGACGCCGTCGCCGCCGCCCGCGCCGGCCCGCCCGACCTGGTGCTGCTCGACATCGGCATGCCCGACGGCGACGGCTTCGCCGTGCTGCGCGAGTTGCGCCGGCACTCCGACGTGCCGGTGGTGATGCTGACCGCCCGCGACGAGGTGTCGGACAAGGTCGACGCGCTGGACCTCGGCGCCGACGACTACGTGGCCAAGCCGTTCGCCTTCGACGAACTGATGGCGCGCGTCCGGGCGGTGCTGCGCCGCCGTGGCGCCGACGCGTTGGACCGCATCGGCTACGACGACCTGTGCTGCGACTTGGGCACCCGGGACGCGACCCGCGCGGGCCGCCGGATCGAGCTGACCGCCACCGAGTTCGACCTGTTGGCGTTCCTGGTTCGCAACGCCCGCCGGGTACAGACCAGGGAAGCCCTGCTGCGGGCGGTGCGGGGTTACGACACCCCGATCGACAGCAACGTTGTCGACGTCCACATTGGACACCTGCGCCGCAAGCTCGGCGACCCACCGGTCGTCCAGACGGTCCGCGGCGTCGGGTACGTGCTGCGGAGCGCGCCGTGAGCGCGAGGCATAGGCCCGTGAGCGGCGCGGCGTCGTCTGGACCGAGGAGCGAAGCGACGAGGGAAGACGGCGCTCTGAAGCGCCGCGAGCGGAGCGAGCGCCAGGATCGCAGCCTTGCGGTGCGAGCCGAGGTGGCACCATGAGGGCCCCGTCCATCCGGGTCCGGCTCGCCGCCGTGTTCACCCTGCTGGTCGCGGTGATCCTGGTGGCCGTCGGGGTCGCCACCTATCAGCTGCTGCGGCAGAGTCTCCTGGACGAGATCGAACGCGACGTGGCCCGCCGCGCCACCAGCTTCCGGCTGGCCGATCCGCAGCCCCCGTACGACCTGGACGTCTTCGGCGCGCCCGACGTGTTCCTCCAGGTCGTCGACGGCGGCGGTAGCGTCGTCGCCCGCTCCGGCAACCTGGGCGAACGGGTGCTGCCGCTGCCCGACGCCGCCCGACGCGGCCAGGTTGTCGAGGTCCACGTTGCCGGCCGGCCGCTGCTCCTCACCGCCGCGCCGCTGGACGCCGACCGGCACGTCGTGGTCGCCCGCTCCCCGGTCACCACCTACCGCGCGCTGCGCACGCTGCGCACGCTGCTCGCCGGGGTGATCACTGGTGCCGTCCTGATCACCGCCCTGGCCAGCTGGCTCTACGCCCGGGCGGCGCTGCGCCCGATCGACCGCGTCGTCGAGGCAGCGCGGGAGGTCCGCGACAGCCGCGACCCGACCCGACGCGTCCCGCACCGCGGCCCGGCCGACGAGGTTGGTCGCCTCGTGGCCACGTTCAACGAGATGCTCGCCGAACTCGCCGACGCCCACGCCTCGCTGGACCGCTCCAACCAACGGCTGCGGCAATTCCTCGCTGACTGCTCCCACGAGCTGCGCGCCCCGCTGGCCCGCATCCGCAGCACCGTGGATTTGCTGGGCCGGCTCGGGGACACCGAGACCACCGACGACGCGGCGTTTCGCGCCCGCGCCCTCGACGATGTCGCCGCAGAGACCGACCGGATGGCCCGGATGGTCCGCCAACTGCTGATCCTGGCCCGCGCCGACGCCGGCGCCACCATCGAACCGAGGCCGGTCCGCCTCGGCGAGGTACTGAAGGCCGCCTGCCGCCAGGCCGAACGGATGACCAACGGCGTGACGTTCGTGCCGCCGCCGGACGGTGCCCTCGATGACGCCATCGTCCACGGCGACGCCGACCACCTGCAGCAGGTCGTGCTGATCCTGCTCGACAACGCGTTCAAGTACACCCCGCCGCCTGGCGAGGTCCGCGTCGAGGCCGACCGCGACGACCAGACCGCCCGGATCACCGTGGCCGACACCGGCCTCGGCGTGCCGGCCGAGGACACCGACCGTATCTTCGACCGGTTCTACCGCGGCCGTAACAGCGCCGCCGCCACCGGCACCGGACTCGGCCTGGCCATCGCCCGCTGGGTGGCCGAACAGCATGCCGGCCGCATCGAACTGACCAGTACCCCGGACGGCTCACGATTCACCGTGCGCCTGCCCCTCACGGCGGCCCCGGGCGAGCCCGGACGATCCATCTGAACAATCACCGCGACCAGGGCCTCAGCCGCGGGCGTCCCGGATCGGGCTGGCACGTCCACATGGCGTTATGTACCTAGTCACCGACGCGTCGGGCGCCAGGGACGAACGCCCGGTCGCCCAACCCGAACGACACCCCCAGATCGAAGTAGCTGACCAGGGCAGGGAGGCATGGGCAAACCCTCCCGGCGACGGTCCTACCGCCCGGGAGCGTCGACCGGGCGCGCCATGGCCCGCACCTGCTCCTCCGTGAGGTCCATGTGGTGCTCCTCGCGCAGATGCTGCCGTACCCGCGGGATGAGCTTGTCCGGTATACCCCAGGCCTCATAGCCGCAAGCGCAGGTAATGATCAAATCATCGCTCATCTGCGCCCCTCACGGTGGCGGTCGCGGCCGCGTGCTTGTGCGCCTCAACCTCGCACCCTACCCGCGCCCACACGGGTCGGGTCACGGGTCGATCGGCTGAGAACCCGCTCACCATCTCCACCGATGCACGCACCGTCGCGACGCGGTGGACCGGTTGAAGTTCATCCGGGGGGCGCAGCGGCTCGGACTGCGGCTGCGCGACATCGCCGACCTACTGTCCGTGCGAGACACCGGAGTGTGCCCCTGCGAACCGCCGAGTTGCGGTGTCTACCAAATGCCGGGGATCAGGCGCTGTCGCGTACGTTCGAACTCGCGGTAGGGCCCATCCAGGCTCTCCTCGAGGACCGCTTCCTCAGCCTTGATGCGTGGGATGTACGCGAACAGGCACCCGATCACCATGATCAGAACACTGGCCCAGTTCCCGAGCGTCAGCGCGAGGCCAACAAGCGAGAGCAGCGCACCGGCGTAGCCGGGATGACGAACGTACCGGTACGGTCCGGTAGCGACCACCCGATGGCCCGGACTAATAGCGATGCTTCTGGTGAAGAAGGAGCCGAGCGTGCGGGCCGCCCAGTGGCGTACGGCGAGGCCGGACGTGACCAGGACCGCGCCGAGCACCACGCCGAGCCACGGCGAACCCGGCAGTGCCGCCGAGGGTAGCCAGATCGCGGCGCCGACCGCGCCCAGCATCGACACGAGGGTTACCGCGTCTGCCCGCAGCGAGACCTTGGTCGCCTGGTCGGCGATCTTGTCTCGAGGCCCGGAAGGCGTGTACCCGGTTCCGGCTGCCACGACGATCCAGGCGCACCAAACGGCGGCGATCAGCCATGGCCTCATGGCAGAAAAGTATCCGCGTTCGCCGGCATGGGTTGGGGCTTTGGTGGGTCACCGCTGACCGGGGTGAGCTCGAACACGGGGTGTCGGCCAGCCTCGGCGATGAAGTCGGCCACGGGCTGGGTGTGCGGCCGGCCGGTCTTGTGCCCGATGACGGTCAGCAGGTGGAGCGGGAACCGGTCACCTCGGTCTGCCTGACGGCGCCTTGTAGTCGCCGGGCCGCACGGCCCTTCACCCCGGCGGTACCGGCTGGATCGGGGTACCGCTGACGCGCGAGGCGGCGGTACGGGCGGCCAGTTGGAGGCTCGCCACGGGATCCAGGTCGGCCAGCAGCCCGTAGAGCAGCCCGGCTGTGGCGGCGTCTCCGGCACCGACCGTGGTGCGCACCGGGACGCGCTGGGCCGTGACGAACCGCTCCTGGTCGCTCCATTGGGTCTGCCGCGCCGGGTCGTTGGCGAATACGGCGCCGGCACGGGCCAGTCGGGACGTGTCGGCGGTGCCCAGCTGGAGGCCGAGGGCCCCGGCGGTCAGCATGACGACTGCGGGGCCCAGGTCCAGGAGTCGCTGTGTCGTACGGCGCAGGTCGCCGGGCGTACGAGAGACGTCGAGCTGCAGGGCCGAACGTACGTCGTCCAGGCTCGGGGTGAGGACGTCGACGAGCGGAAGCACCCGCGCGAGCAGGGCCGGCCAGTCCTGGCGGGCGGCCGGCGACACGGGGTCGAGGACCGCCAGGTCGAGGGAGGTGGTGATCCCCGCCGCGCGGGCCCGCGTAAGGAGGGCATCCAGCGCGGCTCCACCGGAGGCGGCCAGCGCCGGGAGCAGCGATGGGTAACCGATGTGGAGCAGGTCGACGCCGGTCAGGCTGAGATCGGCGCCGTCGAAGGCGGCGTTGGCCCCGACGTGGTGCCAGAACGACCGGTCCTCGCCGGGCGGCTGCAGCACCAACGAGTATGAGGTCGACTTTCCCGGGACGAGCCGGACCTGGTCGGTAGTGGCGCCGCGGGCGGCCAGCATCCGGACCAGCAGCGCGCCGAGTTCGTCGTCACCGGCGTCGCCGACGACCTGTACCGGTGCGCCCAGCGCGGCGAGGTCGCCGCCGGTGTTGGCCACGCAGCCACCGGCGTGGACGCCGAGTGGACCGACCTCGACGAGCTGGCCGGGACGGATCGTGGGCGTGGTCGACAAGGCCGGTAGGAGATCGACGCAGAGGTGACCCGCGACCAGCGCTGAGCGCATCCGCGGCTCCCATCCGCCAGCGATGGTGCCATCTGCTGGCCGTCACGCAGTGCCGATCGGCTGCGAGGCGGTGCTGGCCGTCACCGACGGTGATCCGGTCGACTAGAATCCTATCGATCGGCCTGGCTGGAGGGCAGATGGGGGCTGGCACGCGCTACCGCCTGGGCCGCATATTCGGCCAGGACGGTCACACGCTGGTCCTTCCGGTCGACCACGGTCTCACGCTGGGCCGGGTGGAAGGGCTCGAGGATCCGGTGGCCCGCGTCGACGGACTCTTGGACCTCCCGTGCGACGGTCTGCTGATGACGCCGGGTCTGGTACGGGCCACTGTCGACCGGTTCGCTCACCGCGGCGCACCCGCCCGGCTGCTCACGCTCGACACCTTCTTCCGGGCGCCCAGCGAGGCGGCGGCCGGCGCCGGCCTGGCGGGCTCGGTCGAGCAGGCGGCCCGCCTGGGCGTCGACTGCGTCAAGCTGTTCATGGCCTGGAACGTCTCCAGCGCCGAACGGTCGACCACCCTGACCCGCATCGCCGACGTGATCCGCCGGGCCGAGGACTTCGACCTGCCCGTCATGGTCGAACCCGTCGTCGTCGGCGAGCCACGGACCGCGCAGACCATCGAGGTCGAGGGTGACGCGGCGCGCGCCGCGATGGAGGTCGGCGCCGACATCATCAAGGTGGCGTACCCGGGGCCGGAGTTGATGGCGGCGTGGTCGGCCGAGCTGCGGGTACCGTTGGTGATCCTCGGCGGACCCCGGTCCGGTACCGCCGAAGGGGTGCTGACCCTCACGCAGGAGGCGATCCAGCACGGGGCGCGGGGCATCGTGATCGGCCGTAACGTGTGGCAGCGGCCGCCGGACGTGACCCGCGAGCTGATGCGACAGCTCTACGCGGTGGTCCACGCGAAGCCGAACGCCGACCACGGCAGCGACTGACGTCGTTGTCGCCGCTGACCCGGGCCGGGCAGTCCCAGTGCCCGGGGTGCCTTGTCGATGCGGCGGCTACCGCTACGTGGCGGCGTTGCCTGCCTTGTGTGCTCGGACGCGCTCGGCGAGTGCCGCGCATTCCCGGCGCAGCTCCTTGACGTAGCCGCCCATCCGCCGGTGCGGGTACGGCTCGATCAACTCGGCGGCGCGGCGCAGGTGGTCGTCGATCTCGTCAACCAGCGCTTCCAGACCGCCGAAGAGGTAGAGCGCGTCGGCCACGTCGTCCGGGGAACACTCGTGAAGGGGCCTTCCGACCCGTTGCGCCAACCGCAAAAGGACCACGGTCGGCATGCCCCGTGCGTGGTCGTCGCGCCAGTCGGAGATGTCGTCGCGGAGTTTCTGGGCGACGAGCAGGTGGTCGATCGCCCGCTGTACCGGTTGCGTCCGCTCGTGCCGGCGCGAGTGGCAGGCGAGGGCGGTGACCAGGATCCGTAGTGTTGCCATACGCCCGGCGACCACCGACACGAGGCGTTCGCCCACGAGCTCGTCGGATCCTGTTCCGAGGGTCCGCTCGGCGAGACACCCGCGGGCCGACTCGGTGAAAGCCGCGCGTGTTTGCGCCCAGAACAGCGGATCGCCACCGGCGATGCCGCAGAGCATCGCGATGGCCTCGACGAGGAGCGTGCTGCTCAGCACATCGGTGGCCCAGGCCAGCGAGGGGTCGGCCAGATCCCGGTCGATACGCTGGTCCTGCGCCTGGGTGTGCATGGCCAGCATCGCCAACGCCAGCGCCGCCCTGTCGCGGGCCGCCACGTCGTGGACCTCGAGCAGCTCGGTGAACCACGTAGCGTCGATCCTCAGGACAACCGTGTCCGGATGACGAGTGGACGGGTTCACCAGGTGGTCGAAGGTGCGGGCAACCTCGGCCAGGAACGGATCGAGACCGGTCAGGTGTTCATGCAACAGCCGCTTGACGTCTGCGTCCACCGGTCCTCGGCCACCGCTGGTGGCCGAGGACCACGAGTCGATCACGGTCACCAAGTCCAGTCGGCCCTCGGCAGCGACTTCTCGATATCGTCGCGCAACCGGCGCAATGCGTCCGCATCGAGGTCGGTACGGAGGTGGTCGGTCAGCCCGGCCGGCGCATCGCTCGCCGAGGTCGCCGCCCCGGTCGCTTCGGCCAGTGCGCTGTCACTAACAATGTCCATGTCTGCCCCGTGGTGTCGAGCCCATCGATGATCAGTAGGCCGGGTACGACCCAGCGTAGAGCGACGCCCCGCGTCGTGCCGACGACCCCAAACGAATCCACAGCACACGCCTTGCGCCCGCGCGGGTATGGGATGTTCGACCGGGCCGGCGGCCACCCTGAGCCTGCAGCGTGCCGCTTCCACCATCGAGGACGTGCCGGGGGTGCAGCCGCCGCCCTGCCCGCAGCAAGATCCCGTTCTCGTTGAAGCGCAGGTACACCGTGCTGTCCGCGGCGCCGTCCTTGTGCCGCGTGAATCATCGTGCACCCGCTCACGCCGGGTTCAGCCACACACGCGCGGTGGCTTCGGCTTGACGAAGACCTTGACCGAGACCGTCGACCCGAGCGGCAGTACCGCTCCGCCGGTCGGGCTCTGGGTGGCGATGGTGCCGACCCGGTTACAGGCCGCGCTGTCCTCGACCTCGCCCACTATCGCGCCGCGGAACCCGGCCGCGTTGATGGCGTCGAGGGCCACGTCGAGGTCCTCACCCAGCACGTTGGGCACCGTGTTGCTGGTGAACCTCGTGAACGTAGCCGTCACGCTGGTCGCGCTCGCCACTGTGAACGCACACGTCAAGGAGGTGCCCGAGCAGGGGCTGCCCCAGCCGCCGAACGTTGTCAACGCGCCAGGTGACGCGGTCAGCGTGACGCGGGTGCCCGGGGTGAACGAGCCGGTGCAGTCTGCCGGGCAGCTGATCCCGTTGCCCCGCACCGTGCCGGTACCGGTACCCCGCACGTCGACGGTGACCGGCACCAGGTTGGCGGCGAACCCGGCGCCGACGGTGACTCCCGCCGTGGGCATGACGAACTGGCAGGTGGTGGGGGTCGGTGTCGTGCCCGGGCAGCCGGTCCACCCGGTAAAGCGGCGTCCCTGGAACGGCAACGCGGACAAGGTGATCGTCTGTCCCGGCGGCACCGGGGCGGCGCAGGCCGACGTGCAGGACATGACGTTGGGGCTGGTCGTCACCAGCCCTTCCCCGGGGGGACTCACCGTCACGCTGAGCGTGGGGTTCGCGGTGACCGGGATCGACACCGACCGCGTACCCGTGCTGCCGTCCGGGAACGTCGCCGTCACGCTCAGCTGGAAGGTGCGCGCGGTGCTCCAGCGGTGCGAGATCGGCAGCCCGTCGCCCGCCGTTCCATCCCCGAAGCTCCAGTGTGCGCCGGCCGGCTGTGGTCCGCCGTTGGTCGCGACCGACAGCACGACCTCCTGGCCCACCGTCGGGCGGGAGACGGACGCCGTGATGGTGAACTGGGGCGACGTGCCGGTCGGCGGAGTGGTCGGTGGACCCGTCGGCGGAGCGGTCGGTGGTGGGTCGGTCGGCGGCCGGCTCGGATCGGTGGGGTTGCCGGGTTGGCCGCGGTCCGGCTGATCGGGCTGATCGGGTCGATCGGGCTGGCCGGGGGTGGCCGCCGGCGACGGTGGGGAGACGTTCTCACCGGCGGGGTTGTCCAGCCCCTTCGTGGGGTCGCCCGGGTTGTACTTGACGACGCGGCGCAGGCCGCCGTCGAGGCGGAGCACGCCGGCGCGTTCGCTGCCGGGGTCGTTGAAGAACACCACACCGTCGCGGGTGAGCAACTGGAAGCGGGTACCGGCGGGAAGTACCTGCGGTTGAGCGATCACCTGCAGGCCGGCCGCGTCGACGATCCACACCTGTCCGGTTGCGTAGTCGGGGACGAACACCCGGCCGCCGGCCTCGACAGGCGCGCCGAGGTCGGGATGGCCGGCGGTCAGCGGTACCGCGGCCGGGCACGCGGAAGCCGTCAGGTCGCAGATGAACAGCACACCACGGGACGCCACGACGTACAACCGCCGGGCGTCCAGGGAACCGCCGACCTGAACGCGGTCCTCGGGACGCAGATCCAACCGGGTGCGGTGACTGGTGGTACCGGAGCCGCGGTCGAGCACCTCAGCGGTGCGCCGCGCCAGATCGACGAGTACCGGAACGCCGCCGGCCTGGGTCAGCAGACCCACGCCCGGTGCAGCGGCGCCGGAGCGTACCTGCCGGTGACTGCCGTCGAACCACACCAGGTCGCCGGTTGCGGCATCCAGCAGCCACAACCGCCCGGCACCGTCCAGGGTGGCCGACTGCGGACCGACCCGCGAGGCAAGCGACATCGGGCCGGCCAGTTTGGCGAGCGTGCGAACATCGGCGGTGGTCAGCACGCCCCGGCCGGCATCGAGCGCGTACAACGCGTCCGGGCCGGCGAACGCGTGCAGGTCCGGCCCGGCGTCCGGGATCGGTACCACTGGCGGTGTCAGGGCAAACGTCGCTCCGTCCACCCGCCGGATCGAGCCCGCGGCACGGTCGACCGCGTACGCGGTCTGTCCCTGTTGCACGACGTCCAGGCCGCCGCCCGGCGGCGCCACCTGCACCTGCGCGGCGACCTCCGCCGACGACCCGTCGAGCAGCGTCAGCTGGCCCACCTGTGCCGAGGCCAGCCAGGCCGCACCCGACATCAACCTGGGCCGCGTCGCCGGGTAACCGTCACTCACGCCGGCCGCCAGTACCGCGCCGGCCAGCGCCAGTCCGGCGAGGACGAACGCCGGTACCCGCCGATGCGACCGGCCAGCACGGCGCTGAACGCGTCTCATCGACGACCTCCCCAGGGAACCAATGTCGGACGTGAGGGCAGCGGCCCTCACAGTGAGCACGTTGCTGTCCACGCATCGGATCAGGTCGGATCACGCCGCCGCTTCGTACCCACCGGCTTCCCCCGCACGCCGCCGGCGGGCCGCCCGGTACGCAGCGGTCAACTCGATGATCTGCACATCATCTCGGTACCCCCCTCGCCGTCGAGGCTCGTGTCAAAGGGGTTGAGCGGCGTGAGCGACATTGTCGGCACGTCCAACGCGACCCCGGCCGGGGCACTGGGTCGACGCGGCTCACCGGCGCAGTGCGACCAGCTCCGACACGGTCACCGCGGCGAGGTCGCGACGTTCGAGCCCGTCCAGAACCTCATCCGTTGTCGCCACCACCCCGCGCCGCTTGTCATAGCCCTCGTGCAGGACAACGATCGACCCCGGCTGGATCCCGCCCAGGAGGCTGCCGGCAATCCCTGCGTCGCCGGGCCCGCCGGTGTGCATCGCGACGGCCGTACCGAGCGCGATGCGCAGGTCCTGGCTCGCCGCGGAACGCAGCATGCGTGGGGTGAACCAGCCGGACCCCGGACGGAACCAGCTGACTTTCCCGTACGGCGCCAGCAGCGAATTCACCTGTGCCAGGTCGCGTTGAAATTGGTGGCCGGAAAGTAGCACCGAACGCTCTTCGCGCATCATGTGGTTGGCTACCTCATGTCCCTCAGCGGCGATCCGCGCCACGATCGGTTCGTTGCCCCGGATGCGCTCGCCGATCAGAAAGAAGGTCGCCCTCGCCTGACGCCTCGCCAGCACGTCCAGTAACTGCGGCGTGGTTTGATGATGCGGTCCGTCGTCGAACGTCAGGGCAACCGCGCGGGCGTCGGTATCGACATAGCAGAGCACATCGTATGGGATAATCCGCGACAAGGCGCGCACGGCCGGCTCGCGCCAGCGCAGCACCGCGCCGCCTACGGCAGCCGGACCCATCCGCGTCTCCTGCTCCCCAACCAAGCCTGATCTTGTATCGACAAGCGCGGTTCACGAATAATCGTAGCGGTGTTGCGGCCAGGTCCAGCAGCTGCCCGACTCCTCCTCGACCACAGTGCCTTCGCCAGCGTCGCCCTTGCGGAACTGGACCTGCCGTTCAGCGGCACCATCAGAGGCGGACTACGAGGTACGCCACGACGAGCGCGAGCACCACGAGATCGCCGAGCACCTGGACCACCGGGTCGTGCACGCGCAGCCGGGTCGCGGCCGCGCCCACCATGAGCAGGGCCAGCCCGACGCCCGCGGCAGCACCCAGCACCGGGACTGCGGTGCCGACGAGCAGACCGGCGACGCCGGCCAGCTCCAGTACCCCGATTGTCCGCCACAGCGACGGCGACATGCCGAACCGGTCCCGGTTGCGCACCGAGTACGGCAGGGCCCACAGCTTCATCCCGCCGGAGGCCAGGAACACCAACGCGAGTACGACGGTCAGCACCCAGACGACGACCACGCGAGGAGCCTAACGGCCGAGGGCCGCACCCGGACCATGCCTGGACAACCGATGCCGGAAACCCATGATCAGGAACCGGGCGCGGAGGAGTGGATAGACTCTGCGATGCCTTCCCGCAGGCGATGTATTGACCATGCCATTGCCCATGGAGCAGCACGTGCTGACGATGCAAGACGCGCTCGCCCGCCTGGACGAGTACTGGACCGGGCGCGGCTGCCTCAAGGTCCAGCCGATGAACACCGAGGTCGGCGCCGGTACCCTCAACCCGGCCACGTTCCTGCGGGTGCTGGGTCCAGAGCCGTGGCGGGTGGCGTACGTGGAGCCGTCGGTGCGTCCGGACGACTCGCGGTACGGGGAGAACCCCAACCGCATCCAGTGCCACACCCAGTACCAGGTCATCCTCAAGCCGGAGCCCGGTGACCCGCAGCAGCTCTATCTGGGCAGCCTGGAGGCCCTGGGGATCGACGTGCGGGCACACGACGTGCGGTTCGTGGAGGACAACTGGGCCTCCCCCGCGCTGGGTGCCTGGGGTCTGGGCTGGGAGGTGTGGCTGGACGGGCTGGAGATCACCCAGTTCACCTACTTCCAGCAGGCCGGCGGGGTGAACCTCGATCCGGTGGCGGTCGAGCTGACCTACGGCGTGGAACGCATCCTGATGGCGCTGCAGGGCGTGCGGCACTTCAAGGACATCGCCTACGCCGACGGGGTGACCTACGGGGAGGTGTTCGGGCAGGCCGAATACGAGATGTCGCGGTACTACCTGGACGACGCCGACGTGGCCGCCAACCGGACGCTGCTGGAGCTGTACACGGCCGAGGCGCAGCGGATGATCGACGAACGGCTGCCGGTTCCGGCGTACTCGTACGTGCTGAAGTGCTCGCAGACCTTCAACGTGCTCGATGCCCGGGGCGCGGTCTCCACGGCGGAACGGGCGGCGGCGTTCGCCCGGATGCGCCGCCTGGCCGCCGGCGTGGCCCAGCTATGGATGCAGCGGCGGGCCGAACTCGGCCATCCCCTCGGGGTGGTGGCCACTCCCGAGCCGGCCCAGGCGGCCGGGCTGCCGGTGGAGGCGAACGACGGGCCGCGCCGGTTCGTCCTGGAGGTCGGTACCGAGGAGATGGCTCCGGCCGAAGCGGCTTCGGCCCGCGAGCAGCTCGACCGGCTCGTCACCGACGCTCTGGCGGGCACCCGGTTGACGCACGGTCCGGTCGCCGTCTACGCCACGCCGCGGCGGCTGGTCGCGGTCGTCGAGGCGGTCGCCGGCCGGGAGGAGGACCACACCCGGTTGGTCCGCGGTCCGAAGGTGGCGGCCGCGTTCGACGCCGCGGGCGCGCCGACCGCGGCGGCGGCCGGGTTCGCCCGCGCCAACGGGGTCGCCGTGGAGGAGCTGGAGCGGGTCGACGTCGGCGGGACGGAGCACCTCGCGCTGCGCCGCCACGAACCGGGCCGCTCCGCCGTCGTGGCGCTCACCGAAGCCCTGGGCGGTACCGTCGCCGCGCTGCGCTCGGCGAAGAACATGCGCTGGTCCGATCCGCAGCTCGCGTTCACCCGCCCGATCCGCTGGCTGCTGGCCCTGTGGGGCGACCAGGTGGTACCGCTACGGGTCAGCACCCTCGCCGCCGGCCGGACCACCTGGGTGCTGCGGACCGCCGACCACCCGGCCGTCACCGTCGACTCGGCCGAGGCGCTGCTCGACCAGCTCGCCGCGGCCGGCATCGTGCTCGACCAGGCCCGCCGCCGGGAGGCCATCGTGGCCGCCGCGACCGACCTGGCCGCATCGGCGGGCGGCACCGTCGACGTCGACGGCGAAGCCGCGCTGATCGACCAGGTCACCTACCTGGTCGAGGCGCCCACCCCGCTGCTGGGCCGGTTTGACCCCGGCTACCTGGACCTGCCCGAAGCCGTACTCGCCACCGTCATGCGCAAGCACCAGCGGTACCTGCCGGTGCGCGACGCCTCCGGAACTCTGCAACCGTGCTTCATCGCGATCGCCAACGGCCCCGTCGACGTGGCGCAGGTCCGCGCCGGCAACGAGGCGGTCCTGCGCGCCCGCTACGAGGACGCCGCGTTCTTCCACCGCGCCGACCTCGGCGTACCCCCGGCCACCATGCGCGACCGCCTGGCCAAGCTCACCTTCACCGACAAGCTCGGCTCGATGCTCGAACGCGCCGACCGGGTCGCCGACCTCGCCGGCACGCTCGCCGAGGTCAGCCAGCCCACGCCGGACGACCGGCGGGTCCTCGACCGCGCGCGGAGCCTGGTCAAGTTCGACCTCGGCTCGCAGATGGTCACCGAGCTGACCAGTCTCACCGGGCTCATGGCCCGGGAGTACGCGCTCGCGGCCGGTGAACCGCAGCCGGTGGCCACCGCCCTGTTCGAGGCCGAGCTGCCGCGCCACACCGGCGACGCACTGCCCACCACCCTCCCCGGCGCGCTGCTATCCCTGGCCGACCGCCTCGACGTCCTGACCGGACTGGCCGCCACCGTGGGCCTGCCCACCGGAAGCAGCGACCCGTTCGCGCTGCGCCGGGCCGCGCTGGGCCTGCTCGCCGTGCACCGCCGCCACCCCGCGCTGGCCGGACTGGCCCTGTCCGAAGGGCTGCGGCACGCCGCCGACCGCCAGCCGGTGGACGTCACACCGCAGCGGCTCGCCGAGATCGGCCAGTTCCTGACCGGCCGGCTGGAGCAGGTACTGACCGAGGAAGGCGAACCGGTGGACCGGATCCGCGCCGTCCTCGTCCATGCCGACCGGCCCGGCCGGGTCGACGCGATCCTCGCCCAGCTCCACAAGCTGATCGACCGGCCCGAGTTCCGGCGGCTGGCCGAGACGATCCAGCGCGCCCGCCGCATCGTGCCCGCCGGTACCGGCATCGCGTACGACGTGGCGGCCCTGACCGAACCGGCCGAGGTCGCCCTGCACGGCGTGCTGGTCAGGACCCGCCAGGCGGCGGCCGGGGTCGCCGACCTGGAACAGTTCACCGACGCGACCACCGACCTGAGCGTCGCGGTCGCCGAGTTCTTCGACCAGGTCTTCGTCATGTCCGACGACCCCGCGGTCCGCGCGGCGCGCCTCGGCCTGCTCGCCGGCGTCGCCGAACTCGGCGGTTCGATCCTCGCGTGGGACCAGCTCCGGATCTGACCGCCGTCGCCGCGCGGGATGAATCCGGTCGCCCCGCCACCGGTACCGCTGGCATCATCGCGCGATGAACCGGGCGAAGCCGCACGTTCCGGAGGTCGTACGCGCCAAGGCCGTCGCGGTCGGCGCCGCGCACTGGCTCGACGAGCTGCCCTGGCTGATCGCCACCCTGGAGCGGGTGTGGTCGTGTACGGTCGGCCGGGTCTACCCCGCCGCCACCGAGGCGTTCGTCGCCGACGTGACCCTCGACGGCGGCGCGCCGGCCGTGCTGAAGCTGCTCATCCCCCGCGCGGGCGACCATGCGGCGAACGAGATGACGGTCCTGCGCCTCGCCGGCGGTACGGGTTGTGTGCGGTTGCTCCGCGACGACCCGGCGCGGGGCGCGTTGCTCCTCGAACGGCTCGGCCCGTCGCTGTACGAGCTGCGGCTGCCGATCGAGCGCCGGCACGAGATCCTCTGTGCGGTGGCGCGCCAGCTGTGGCGGCCGGCTCCCGGCTGCGGCCTGCCGACCGGCGCCGACAAGGGCCGGTGGCTGACCGAGTCGATCGTGGCCATGTGGGAGGGCCTCGACCGTCCCTGTTCACGGCAGGCGGTGGAGCACGCGCTCGCGTGCTCGGCCCGCCGGATCCGTGCCCATGACGACGAACGCGCCGTCCTGGTACACGGAGATGTCCATCAATGGAATGCGCTGCGGGCACCCACCGGCAACGGTTTCAAGCTCGTCGATCCGGACGGGCTGCTGGCCGAGGCCGAGTACGACCTGGGCATCGTCATGCGTGAGGATGCCGTCGAGCTCATGCGTGGCGACCCGGGCGACCGGGCCCGGTGGCTGGCCGACCGCACCGGTCTCGACGCCGTGGCCATCTGGGAGTGGGGCGTGGTCGAACGCGTCTCGACCGGCCTGCTCTGCACCTCCATCGGCCTACAACCGGCCGGCCGCGAGATGCTCGCGGCGGCCGACCGCATCGCCCGGGAGTACCCCGCCGGACCGGGCTGAGCCCGGCTGGTCGAGGTCCCACACGAGACAGCCGTCGCCTCCAGTGGACCACGCCGTCGGGGCCCCGCCAGCCGGCCGGGTCGGCCGGTTCCCGGGACGCCGGGTCAGCCGCCGTGGGTCGCCGGATCGATCGATCCCAGGCCGTCGCACGCCATCAGGAACCAGTGCCGGTTCACGCACACGACCCGGACGACCTGGACGGCTCCGGCGGTGCTCGGCAGCGTTCCCTCGTCGATCAGCTCCGCGGCCGCGTCGCACTCCGGACATCCGATGATCTCCATGTCCCACCTCCTCTGCGCGGGTGTTTTGCAGAGCAGAGGAACGATCCGGGCACGAGATGCGAACTGTCGGTAACCCGCCGGCCGGGTCAATGCCGACGGTGGTCGTTTTGCGTCATCTGCCAGTCATGCGTGGTCCGGCTTTGCCGACCGTCGACGGCTCGCCACGATGTGCAACAGTGCGCCGGCGCCGAGCGGCCGGCCGGGCATGAGGGGGATGCATGACGACGAGCCAACGCAGCCGCACGGTACGCGCCTACCCGTTCAGCCCGCCGGACCGCCTGGTGCTCGATCCCCAGTACGCCTGGCTGCGCGAGCACGAGCCGGTCTCCCGGGTGCGGATGCCCTACGGCGAGGAGGCCTGGCTGGTGACGCGGTACGCCGACGTGCGGACGGTCCTGGGCGACGCGCGCTTCAGCCGGGCGGCCTCGATCGGCCGGGACGAGCCCCGGGTCGCGCCGCAGTCGCCGGAGGGCGGCATGCTGGCGATGGACCCGCCGGAGCACACCCGGCTGCGGCGGCTGGTCACGAAGGCGTTCACGGTACGCCGGGTCGAGGAGCTGCGCCCGCGGGTCGAACGGATCGCCGACGAGCTGGTCGACCGCCTGGTCGAGGCCGGGCCACCGGCCGACCTGGTGGACGACGTCACGGTACCGCTACCCGTCACGGTGATCTGCGAGCTGCTCGGCGTGCCGTACGCTGACCGGGACCGCTTCCACCTGTGGTCGGAGGCGATCGTGTCCACCACCTCGCTGAGCCCCGAGCAGATCGGGGAGTACCTGGGCAGCCTGGGCGCGTACATGGGCGAACTGGTGGCGCAGCGCCGCCGCGTACCGACCGACGACGACCTGCTCGGCTCGCTCGTGAAGGCCCGCGACGAAGGCGACCGCCTCTCCGAGAAGGAGCTGGTGACGCTCGCCGGCGGCCTGCTCGCCGCGGGCCACGAGACGACCTCGACCCAGATCCCCAACTTCATCTACGCGCTGCTGACCCACCCGGACGAGCTGCGGCTGCTGCGGTCGCGCCCGGAGCTGGTACCCCATGCGGTCGAAGAGCTGATGCGCTGGGTACCGCTGGGCGCGGCGGCGGCCTTCCCGCGCTACGCCACCGAGGACGTCGAGCTGAGCGGGATCACCGTACCCGCCGGGGACCCGGTGCTGGTGTCCATGGCGGCCGCGAACCGCGACGAACGCGTCTTCCCCGACCCCGACGGGATCGACCTGACCCGCGACCCGAACCCGCACCTCGGCTTCGGGCACGGCGCGCACCACTGCCTGGGCGCGCCGCTGGCCCGGGTGGAGCTGCAGGTCGCCCTCGGCACGTTGCTGCGCCGCCTGCCCGCGCTCCGGTTCGCCGTGCCGGAAGAGCAGATCCCGTGGAAGGCGGGCCTGTTCGTCCGCGGTCCCAAGCACCTGCCGGTGGCGTGGTGAGCGACGACCCGTGCCGGTGGCGGTTGTCGGTCGACGCCGACCGGTGCATCGGGTCCGGCATGTGCGCCGCGATCGCGCCCGACCACTTCCGGCTGGACGGCGCCACGTCCCACCCGCTGGCCGGCGTGGTCGAGCCGGACGACGTGGTACGCGACGCCGCCGAGTCGTGTCCCACCGAGGCGATCGCGGTGCGCGACGCGGCGACGGACGAGCTGCTCGCCCCGGAGTATTGAGCGAAGGGCTTGCGCATCATAACGGAATGATGTGTCATTCCTTTATGGCTCGAACCCGCCAGCCCGGGCGCCGGGACGCCATCCTCGACGCCGCGCACACCGTCTTCGCCCGCAAGGGGTACGCGGCGGCCGGGATCGCCGACCTCGCCGGCGAGCTGGGCATCGGGCACGGCACGGTGTACCGGTACTTCGACAACAAGCGCCAGGTCGCCGAGGCGGTGCTCGACCGGGCCCTGACCCGGATCGCCGAGGTCGTCACGGCCGAAGACCCCGGCGCCACCGACGACCTCCACGCCTACCGGGCGCAGGTCGAGCGCATCGGGTACCGGCTGTACGAGCTCTTCACGGCCGACCCGGCGCTGGGCCGGCTGGTCTTCGTCGACCTCGCCGCGGTCGACGACGGCCTGCGGGAGCGGCTCGTCGACGCGTACGAGACGTTCGCCGAGTACACCGCGGCTTACCTGCGAAACGGTGTGGCCAAAGGGTTTGTGCGCGCCGACCTCGACGTGGGGACCACGGCGCGGATCGTCAACGGGGTGGTGTTCGAGGGGGCGGCGCAGGTCGCGCGGGCCACCGATCCGAGTGCATTGCGGGACCGGTGGGTGGCCGCGACCGTCCGGCTCCTCTTCGACGGCCTGGCCGCATAAGGAGGCGTGGATGGTTCAGGTGGACGTGTTCTGGTCGTACGCGATTGGCGCCGGGTGTGCGACGGCGGCCGCCCGGGTGGCGCCGCCCGGCCGGCTCGCCGACCGGCACTTCACCGCGACCGTGCTGTATCTGGCCGGTGCCTTCGCGCCGAGCGGGATCTGGTTGCTGTGGCAGTTCACGGGTTGGGAGACGATGCACGCCGCGGCCGGACCGGGTGACCTGCCGGGCTGGCTGGTGGCCGGCTTCGCGCTCACCAATGTGGCATTGGGCGTCGTGGGGTACGCGGTGGCGCGGGCGCTGTGGCGGCGCGGCCACCGGTACCTGTCGTGGTTGCAGATGCCGCTGGGCTACCTCGCGATGTTCTTCGTTCTCGCCCACGGCTGGGACGGAACGGGATACCGGCGGTTCTTCGCGGCCGACACGACCGCGTGGCGGGCCGGGCAGTTCGATCCCGTGGGGTTCCTCGGCAGCGGGGTGGCCCTGACGTTGTACGGCATGGGCGTGGTGCTGGTACCGGTCCTCGTCTGGCTGCAGGCCAGCTGGTGGACGCGGGGCGCGCCGGACGCCGGGCGGGCCCGCGTCGCCGGCCTGATCCTGCTCGCCGTCTTCGGGATCGGCCTCGGCACCGCCATCGCGGCGACCGTCCTGCTCGAGCTGTTCGGGCCGGTGCTCGGCGGGCTCGGCAGCGTGGCGCTCCTGGCGGCCGTCCTGCATCCGCGCGGGATCGCCGGCGGCCTCGCCCGGGCGTTCCCGCTGGATGCGATGGGAAGGGAGGCAACCGCCCTCCCGTAGTGCGCGCCACGCGGAAGGACGCTAATGTGGGCGAATGTCCATGGCTGCACCCGCTCGCCGGAGCCGCCGTGGCACGCGCCAGTATCTGCCCTTTGTATTGGGACTGGCGTTTCTCGCGACCGCGATGGGCGCGGAGCACCGGTCGGGTGACTTCGCCGAGCTGCGCGCGGTCGGCGAGCCGACCCCGGTCGTATCGACCTTCATCGAACGAACTGTCGGTCAACCCGCGCTGGCCGCCGTCGAGCTGGCCCGCGCCGACAACGACCTGCGCGGCGTGGCCGCGCCCGACCCCGTATGGGTCGCTCCCGAGCCGGTACCGGCCCCGGTCACGACGCCGGACTCCCCCATCGCGCCCCGCGGCTCGGCCGCGTCCGCCGATGGCCCGCGCGCTCCACCGCCAGCCCGCGCCTGAGCGCCCTGCCCGCGCCTGAGCGCCCTGCCCGCGCCTGAGCGCACCACGCCGCGCCTCGGGGCCGGCCGTCGGGCCGTGCCGAACCGCACTCCTTTCCTCCCGCCAGCGCTGACCAGCGGAGGTCCACCGTGGAAACGGCTCTTCATGACATCGTCCGCAACATCCCGCACGTCCTGATCATCTGGCTCGCGCTCGTCGCCCTGACGCTGATCGGCTGCGGCTTCCTCGCGGTACCGACCCTGCAGCGCAGGTACCGGGCCGGCAAGGCGCGGGCCGCCGCCGCCCAGGTACGCCGGGTCCAGCTCGGCGCGCAGGCCGAGGAGCTGCGCCGGCTCGCCGACGAGCTGGCCGTCGCCGCCGCCCGGTCGCGGGTGACCACGCAGCGACAGGAGGACGAGTGGGAGGGGTTGTGCCGGGCCCGCGAGGCGGCGTGGCGGGCATACGCCGCGGCGGACAGCACCGCCCGCCGGGTCAGCCGGGCGGTCGCGTTTCCCCTTGCGCCGCAACGGTTGGATGCCACCGAACGGCGGGCCCGCGAGCGGTACCTGCACCGGGTCGCCACCGAGGCCTACCGGCGCGGTGAAATCTCCGTCGCCGACCTGAGCGCCGTGCTGTCGCGCCGCGGCGACTGGCACCCCGAGCGGCACCCGGCCGACCACGAGGTGGCGCTGCGCCGTATCGCGCGGGAGCGGCTACGCGCGGCGTACCAGGCGGTGGCGGCGATCGAGCAGACCGCCCGCCAGCAGGCCGAGGTGGCCGACGCCGCGGCGCGCAGCCTGCAGGCCGAGGCGGTCACGGCGGCGGCGCGGGCGCACTGGGCCGAGGAGGCGCTCGCCGCGGTGACCGGCGGCCACCGGCGCCGTCACGCGGTGGCGCTGCGCCGCCGGTCCGTCCTGGCCGCGGGGTAGCCGACCCCGGCGTCAGGAGCCCTGGCGGAAGATTCCCGCGGCGGCGCCCGGCAGCAAGCGAGGTCAGCCGATCTCGTCGAGCCGGGCGATGTTCTCCGCCTCGTCGGCGTCGGGCTCGGTGGTGTCGAGGAACGCCTGGACGACCTCGACGGCGACCGCCGGAGCGAGCCGCTTGAGGCTCAGCGCGAGCACGTTGGCGTCGTTCCAGAGCCGGGCGCCCTTGGCGATCCACGGCTCCCACGCGAGCGCCGCGCGTACCCCGGGCACCTTGTTCGCGGCGATCGCGGTACCGGTGCCGGTCCAGCACATCACCACGCCGGCGTCCGCGTCGCCGGACACCACGGCCCGGCCCACCGCCGCGCCGATCTCGGGCCACCGGTCCGACGGGGTGGCCGCGACGACCTCGTGGCCGTGCTCGGACAGGTACCCGACGACCGCGCGGGTCGTCTCGTTCTCGTCATCGGCACCGAACGCGATCCGCACGCCCTGAGCTTACGGCGGGATGCCCGGCACCTATTGACAAGAAACCTCTGGGAAATGTATTAACGTGTATCTAAGTCTGAGAGCGCTCTCACGGACGGCCTACCGGCCACCCATGCCGGCCGCCCCGACCCGGCCGCCCCAACCAGAAGGGATGGTCATGACCGACAGACGGTTCATAGGAAACCGCTTTCTTGGCGGCCTCGCGGCTGCACTGGTGATGGCGGGCGGCTCGGTCGCCGCGGCGCTCAACGCTCACGCCTCGCTACCCCCGGCGCCGAGCGGGTGGACGCAGATCTTCGCGGACGACTTCAACGGCAACGCGCTCAACACCGGCAACTGGCGGGTCATCCAGGGCACGTCGTACCCGGGCGGTCCATCGAACTTCGGTACCGGTGAGATCGAAACCTCGACGCCGGCCGCGGTCTCGGTCGCCAACGGGGCGATGAGCATCACCGCCCGGGGCCAGGGCACGAGCGGCTGGACGGCGGCCCGGGTGGAGACCAACCGGCAGGACTTCCAGCCACCGGCGGGCGGCAAGCTGCGCGTGGAGGGACGGCTGAAGCTGCCCGAGGCGCCCAACGGGCAGTCGGCCGGCTACTGGCCGGCGTTCTGGATGCTCGGCGCCCCCTACCGGGGCAACTGGTGGAACTGGCCCACCGTCGGCGAGTTCGACATCATGGAGAGCGTCAACGGGGCCAACCGCACCTGGCAGACCCAGCACTGCGGCTGGTTGCCGCCCGGGCCCAACGTGTGCGGCGAGAAGTCCGGCGTCGGCAACGGCGGGCCCAGCGGCTGCCAGCCCACCGCCTGCACCAAGGGCTTCCACCGGTACACCCTGGACTGGAGCCGGGCCGACCAGTCGGCCACCTACTACGTCGACGGCCGGCAGGTGTGGCGCACCCAGCGCGGCGGCAACATCCGGGCGGACGCGTGGGACGCCGGATTCCTGGGGCACGGGTTCTTCATCATCCTGAACATCGCGATGGGTGGGGAGATGCCGGCGAACACCCTCGGCCCGATCAACGGGGCGACCACCGGCGGTGGCCACCTGGACGTGGACTACGTGGTGGCCTATACCGGGGGCGCCAGCGCACCACCCCCACCGGTCGGTCCCGGTGACGGCGGCTCCACCTCCCCGTCGCCGACCCCGCCGACGTGCGGCCGGCTGATCTCGCGGAACAAGCCCACCAGCTCCTCGGCGATCGAGGCGCCCAACCTCGCCGCCCAGTTCGCGGTCGACGGCAACCCCGGTACCCGGTGGTCCAGCGCGTTCAGCGACCCGCAGTGGATGCAGATCGACCTGGGTGCCTCGGTGCCGATCAGCCGGGTCCGGCTGACCTGGGAGACCGCCTACGCCTCGGCGTACCAGATCCAGACGTCCAACGGCGCCAACGGTCCGTGGGCCGTCGCCTACGACAACCGGTTCGGGGTCGGCGGCGTGGAGGACCTGGCCGTCAAGGCCACCGCGAGATACGTGCGGCTCTTCGGCACGCAACGTGGCACGCCGTACGGGTACTCGCTGTGGGAGTTCGAGGTCTACGGCGGCTGCGGCACGGGTACGCCGACCCCCGGGCCGACCGGCGGCGGCCACTTCGGCGCCTGGGCGCCGGGCGTGGCCTACCCGGTCGGCGCCCGGGTCAGCTACGCCGGGCTGGACTACCAGTGCCTGCAGGCACACACGTCGATCGTGACGTGGGAGCCACCGAACACCCCGTCCCTGTGGACTCGGTTGTAGAGCGGGACACCGACGTGGTCTGCCCGGCGCGGCGGGGTGACGGGCAGACCACCCCCTCAGCGGTTGGTGAACACCGGCACCAGGCAGGAGCAGAGCACGACCGCCGCGGCGACCGCGTACAGCCCGATGGTCACGGCCATCCCGGGGTACTTCTGCGGCGGCGCGCCGAGCGCGCCCTGCAGGAAGACGATCAGCGGCGAGCGGTACTCCAGCTCCACCGCCTGTCCGGGCGGCACGTCCACGGTCACGTCCGCGTTGCCCACCCGCGAGGGCAGGAAGTACGGCGTGTGCACGTGGACGTGGTACCGCCCGGGCGGGACCGGGACGACGTTGCGTCCCCAGGCGGCGCGTACCGGATGCCCGTTGATCTCGATCACCGGCTTGACGAAGTAGAAGAAGAACGCCAAGGGAAGGAACTTCGCCGTCACGGCGATCGCCGACGGATATGGCTGGTTCACAAGCACTCCTCGCGTGATGGGCCAGCACACCTTACCGGCGGGAGCCCGATTTCGTGGTCCGGGAGGCCGGCTGGACAACCATGTATCGTCCGACGTCTATTAATCCGGACGGCTATCCGGGGAGGCTGACGATGAGGCGCGGCACGGCGGTCGGTACGGCGGCGGGCGTAATCCTGGCGGCGGCCCTGGTGGTCGTGCCGGGCATGACGGCCCGGGCGGCAACCCCGCAACAGTGGCGGCTGGCCGGACCGGGCGGTGCCGGACCCACCGCCACGGCGAGCCTGGACCCGGCCGGGCGGCTGTCCATCGCGGTACGGCGCGGGTCGACCCAGGTACTCCAGCCGTCCCCGGTCGGCATCCGGACCGCGGCGGCCGACCTCAGCACGGGACTGAACTTCAGCGCCCGGAGCGACCGGGTCATCAGCGAGCGGTACCCGACGATGAGCGGCCGGCGCCGCCAGCACACCGGTGACGCCAACCAGACCACGCTCAGCTTCACCAAGGGCGCGGCGCGGCTGGACCTCGTCGTGCGGATGGCGGTCGACGGGCTGGCCTACCGGTACGTGGTCCGACAGGGCGGCACCGTCGCGGTCACCGGCGAGGCGAGCGAGTTCGCGGTACCCACGTCGGCCGCCGCCGTCCTGCTGCCGTATCAGACCGGCCGCAACGACTACGAGAACGTCCACGTGCACACGACCGTCGGTCGCGCGGCCGCCATCGAGTACGGCTACCCGTCGCTGTTCCGCGTCGGCGACACCTGGTTGCTCATCACCGAGTCGGACCTCAACGGCAGCTACGGCGGTACCCGCCTGACGTTGAACGGCACCACCCGCCGCTTCCGGGTCACCCTGGCCGACCCGCGGGAGACCGCCGCCGCACCGCTCACCACGCCGTGGCGGACCTTCCTCGTCGGCGACCTGGCCACGGTGACCGAGAGCGACCTGGTCACCGACCTGGCCGCGCCGTCGAAGGTGGCGGACACGTCGTGGATCCGGCCCGGCCGCGCCGCCTGGTCCTGGTGGTCCAGCGGCTCCTCGGCCGGAAGCCTTGCCGCGCAACAGAAGTACACCGACTTCGCGGCCCGGATGGGCTGGGAATACGTCCTGGTCGACGCCGGCTGGAGCGCGAGCTGGATGCCGACCCTGGTGAAGTACGCGCAGGCACGGCATGTCGGGGTCTGGATCTGGACCCGCCAGCCGGACATCGATACCCAGGCGAGGATCAGCGCCGCGTTCTCCCTCTGGAAGTCCTGGGGGGTGGTCGGCCTGAAGATCGACCACATCCGGTCCGAGCAACAGGTGCGGATGAAGTGGTACGACCAGGTGCTCGCGACCAGCGCGCAGAACAAGCTGATGGTGGACTTCCACGGCTCGACGATCCCGCGCGGGATCGAGCGCACCTGGCCGCAGGTGCTGACGATGGAGGGTGTGCAGGGCGCGGAGAAGATCCACAACCGGCCGGACCGCAACGCCTTCCCCGCCACCCATTACCCGACTCTGCCGTTCACCCGCAACCTCGCCGGTTCCATGGACTACACGCCGGTGACGTTCACCGCCAAGCGCACCAACACCGACGCGGCCGAGCTGGCCCAGTCGGTGGTCTTCGAGTCCGGGCTGCAGAACTTCGCCGACAGCGTGGAGAGCTACGACGCGCACCCGGTGGCGGAACGGTTCCTGCGCCAGGTGCCGGCCGCGTGGGACGAGACCAGGCTGGTGTCCGGTAACCCGGACACGCATGTGGTCCTGGCGCGGCGCAACGGCACCAACTGGTTCGTCGGCGCGGTCACCGCCGGGGGCGGCCGCACGATCGCGGTACCGCTCGGTTTCCTCGGCGCGGGGAGCTGGCTCGCCGACGTCTACTCCGACAGCGCTTCCGGCCTGGCCGTGCGCACCCAACAGGTGACCGGCGCCGGCACGCTGTCCCTGACGGTCGCCACCAACGGCGGCTTCACCGTGCGGCTGTGCCCGGCCACGCCGGGCGCGACGAGCTGCGGCTGACGCCGATGACGAGGTCGGCCGGGCTCCCGAGTGGTGGAGCCCGGCCGACGCCTGTTCAGCCCTTGACCGCGCCCGCGGTCAGGCCGGTGGCCACGTGCCGCTGGATGATCAGGAACAGCACCACGACGGGCAGGGCCGAGATCGTGGCGCCCGCCATGAGCGGACCCCAGGCGGTACCGCGCAGGGTCTGGTTGGAGGCCAGCCAGGCCATCAGGTTCTGCTTCTCCGGGCTGTTGAGCGTGTTGATGATGATGAACTCGTTCCACGCCTGGATGAACCCGTAGATCGAGGCGGCCACCAGACCGGGGCCGGTCAGCGGCAGGATGATCCGGTAGAACGTCTGCCACCGGGAGCACCCGTCGACCATCGCCGCCTCGTCCAGCTCGCGGGGGATGTTCACGATGAACCCGCGCAGCATCCAGACCGTGTACGGCAGCACGATGATCAGGTACACGATCGTGATGCCGGTCAGCGAGTTGGTCAGGTGGAACCCGTTCAGCATCAGGTACAGCGGGATCAGCAGCGCCAGGAACGGCACCATCTGCACCACGAGGATGACCAGGATCATCGCCCGCTTGCCGTAGAACCGGAACCGCGCGATCGCCAGCGCGCCGAGGAAGCCGATGACCAAGCTGGCGAGCACCGCGCAGGACGTGACGATCAGGCTGTTCTTCACGTCGGTGACGAAGTTCTGGGCGCGCAGGGCCGAGGTGAAGTTGGACAGCGTCGGGTGGGACGGCCAGAACTGAGGGGTGAACGTGGTCACCTCGTTCGGCGGCTTGAACGCCGTGTTGATCATCCAGTACACCGGGAACGCCATGATGATCGTGAAGGCGAGACCGACCGCGTTGAAGAGGACCGCGGACCGCCGGCTGCGACCGACCGGCCGGACACCCTCCACGGGGCGGTACCGGCGACGGCGGACGGCGGGGGCGGGCGGCGCGGCGAGAGGAGTGGCCATCAGTCCGCTTCTCCGATCGTGAACATCTGTCGTACGTAGAACGCCATCACCGCGAGCAGGAGGATGACGGCGAGGATCGAGATCGCCGAGCCCGGACCGTAGTGGCTCTTGGCGAAGGCCTCCTCGTACGCGTAGACCTGCAGCGTGTAGTAGTCGAGCTCGGGCTTGGTGCTGCGCATGATGAACGGCTGGGTGAACAGGCCCATGTCCCAGATCACCGACAGCGTGGTCACGATGACCACCAGGGGCCGGACGACCGGGAAGAGCACGTTGCGGAAGACCGCCCAGGAGCCCGCGCCGTCGACGATCGCGGCCTCGATCAGCTCGCGGGGCACCTGGGACAGCCCGGCGTACAGGCTGATCGCGAGGAACGGGATGGCGCCCCAGATCACCAGCGTGACAATGACCGACCAGCCCTGCATCGAGTCGATGAACCAGCTGTGGTTGGAGAAGTCGACGCCGGGGATTTTGTCGATGACGTAGTTGACGACCCCGAAGTCGGTGTCGACGAGCCACGAGAAGATCTGCGTGGAGACCAGCTGGGGCATCGACCAGACCAGCATCATCGCCACGATCATGACGATCCGGACCCAGGGGCTGACGGTGCGCATGAGCAGGGCCACCGCCATGCCGAGCACCACCGACACGACCACGCAGATCGCCGCGATGACCAGTGTGCGCAGCACGACCGTCCAGAAGAAGCCGTCCTTGAGGATCTCCGAGTAGTTGGCCAGGCCGACCCAGGTGGCCGGCTCGTCGAGGAACAGGTTGCGCTGGGTCAGCTTCTGGAACGACAGCACCGTCATCTTGACGATGGGGTACGCCAGCAGCCCCGCCAGCACGATGATGGTGGGCAGGGACAGCAGGTACGGCGCCAGGCCCCGGCGCTCGCGCCCGGCCTTCCGCGCCCTGTGTGCCGGTCGACCGGGACGCAGGTCTACCGGCCGGTGGGTCGATGGCTCGACCGCTTGCATGGACGAACTCCCTTGCCGTCGTACCGAAGGTCGGGGGCCGCAGGTGCCGCCGGCCGGCCGGGCCGGCGGCACCTGGCTACGCCACGGCTAGCCGTTGAGCGTCTTGGTGATCTGCTCGTCGGCTGCCTTGGTGGCATCCTCGACCGACTTCTTCCCGGTCGCGATGTCCACCAGCATCTGCTGCAGGAGGTTGGCCTTCTCCACGTCGGCCCAGTTCGGCGCGTTCGGGGTGAACCAGCTGCTCTTCGCCGCCTGGGCGGTGGCCTCGTTGCCGGCCACCTTGGCGGCGTCGTCGAGCAGGTTCGTCGCGTTGGGCAGCGCCGCCTTGGCGATCAGGCCCTGCTGGGACTTGGTGCTGGTGAAGTCCTTGATCCACTCAGCGGCCAGGTCCTTGTTCTTGGACTTGCCGGACACGCCGACCACCGAGCCGCCGAGGAACGAGGGCAGGCCCTTGCCGTTGAAGCCGGGCATCGGCGCCAGCGCGACCTTGCCCTTGACCGCGGTGTCCACCATCGCCGACTTGTCGTTGTTGGGGTCCTGGTGCGCGGACTGCACGGCGCCCAGCTCCCAGCCGTTGCCGTACATCATCGCGGCGTGGCCCTGGCCGAAGATGGCGTCCTGGTCGTTCTCGTCCTTGGTCACGTCGCCCTTCGAGTACTTCTTGACCAGGTCGGCCCACTTCTTCAGGCCCTCGACCGAGGCCGACTCGGACAGCGTGCCCTTCCACTTGTCGCCGTCCTTCTTGGCGATCTGGCCACCGTTGCCGTAGACCCAGGCCATCGCGGCGTACCAGTACTTGCCGGGCATGTAGAACGCCGAGAACTTCGGGTCCGAGGCGTTGGCCGCCTGCAGCTTGTCGGCCGCCGACAGCAGGTCGTCGTACGAGGTCGGGGCCTTCAGCCCGGCCTTCTCGAACAGGTCGGTGCGGTACAGCAGGGCCCGCGCGCCGGCGTAGTAGGGCGCGCAGTAGGTCTTGCCGTCGGCCTCGCACGGCGCCGAGAGGCCGGTCAGCCACTTGTCCGAGTTCTCGAAGCTGGACTTCTTCTTGGTGATGTCCGCGAAGCCACCGTTGAACACGTACTTGGCCGCCTCGGTGTTGCCCAGCTCGATGACGTCGGGCGCGTCCGATCCGGCCAGCGCCGCGTCCAGCTTGGTGAGGTGGTTGGCCCACTGCTGGTACTCGACGACCACGTCGGCCTTGGTGTCCGCCTTGAACTTGGCGACGGCGTCGTCGACGACGGTCGGCCACCCGCTCTGCGCGTCGACCATCAGCCAGACCTTGATGGTCTTGCCGGTGCCGTCGAGCGGGTTGGCGGCCGGGGTGTTACTGCTGCTCTTGCCGCATGCCGCGACGCCGAGCAAAGTCGCCGTTATTGCCGCGGCGACCGCGATCCTGCGCTTCACGCGTTCCTCCTCGAATGAGCTACCGGGTTAGAAGAGATCGGGTTCGTGTTTAGGGGGTGAAGGGGTGCTACGCCACGCAGCCAGCTGCGCGGCATCGACGGCGGTTGCCGTCGACGTCTCTGGGTCATCCGCCGGCTCCGTCCTTGGCCGCCCGGTGCGCGTCGACCGCCCGGGCGGTCACCTGGAAAGCCGTGTGTGCCCGGTCGTGCAGCCGCTGCGCCACGGCGATGTAGAGCAGGTCGAGCACGACCAGCTGGGGATGGCGCGCGGACAGCGCGTCGGGGCGGAACGGCGTCGTCTGTACCGCCGTCAGCAGTACCACGTCGGCGACGTCCGCGAGCGGGGAACGGGGAAAACTGGTCAGCGCGATGGTCGTCGCGCCGTGGCTGCCCGCCTCCGCCAGGATCTCGATCGTCTCCCGGCTCTGCCCGCTGTGCGATACCCCGATCGCCACGTCGGTGGAGCCGAGCGTGGCGGCGCTGGCCAGCCCGTCGTGGATGTCCTTCCAGCACCAGGCGGCCACCCCGATGCGGTGCAGGCAGAACTGCAGCTCGCCACCGACCAGCGCGCTGCTGCTGGCGCCGTAGATGTCCACCCGCCGGCCGCGGGCCACCGCGTCGGCCGCGGTGGCGATGGCGCGCAGGTCCAACCGGGCGGCTGTGTCGTGCATCGCCCGGGTGTCCGCGGCCATGATCTGTTGCAGGACGGTGTCCAGCGGGTCCTCGGGCTGGATCTCCCGTCCGATGTCCACCCCCCAGCCCGCGGTACGGGCGGCGCGGCCGGTCTCCCCCGCGATCCCCAGCCGCAGCTCGGCGTACCCCTCGAAGCCCAGCGCCCGGCAGAACCGGGTCACCGTGGCCGGCGACGTACCGCTGCGCTCGGCGAGCTCCACGATCGTCGCCCGGGCCGCTCCCGCGGGGTCGTTGAGCACCTGCTCGGCGACGCGTTGCAGGGCTCCGGTGAACTCCGGCAGCCGGTCGCGGACCCGGACGAGCACGCTGTCGGGCAGCTCCTCGGGCGCGCCGGACGCCCGGCCCGAGGCGTCTGTCGCGGCCCCCGCCGCCGCCACGCTCGCCTCGGTCATCCGTCCAACCTTTCCGGAAAGAATCTTTACTATTGGCGATAAGAATTCTTACTATGAGCCCGGATGTCAACGGCCTGGACACTGGTTTTCTGAACTGTTACCAACTCCGTAACGGGACGGCCGCCCATGATGAATCGCCTGGCCAAGGCATGGATCGACCGGGCGACGGGCAGGTATCAGCCCGTCAGGCGCGCGGGATCGGCCGGGCGGACGGGCATTACGCCGACGGCTCGGCATTCCCGGGATCGCGGCCCCGGGTCAGCGGAACAGGCCGGACAGCCAGGGCACGGTGCGCAGGTAGGCGTAGCCGACGGCGATCAGGAAGGCGGCCACGCCCAGGTGGGACAGGCGGGCCGTGCGCCGTTCCCGGCCGAGCCAGCGGACCAGCACGATCCGCCCGACCAGGCGCAGCAGCGCGAACAGCCCCGCGGCGACGACCAGTACCAGCACGAACGAGAGCAGGTGGCCCAGCGGGTTGGCCCGGTTGGCGATCGCCCACACGCCCCAGCAGAGGAACGCGACGATCGCCCCGAACCAGCTCCACCCGCCGCCCCGCTTGAGCAACCGGATCTGCTCGGAGACGGGGGTACGGGGGCGGCGCGGCGGCGGTTCGAGGACCGGTACCGAGGTCGGGTCGGGACCGCCGGTCGGCTTGGGTACCACGGTGGCCCGGCCCCGCATGAGCTGCGCGGCGCTCGGCTCGGCGAGCTTCGCCGTCGCCGGCCCGCCGGGCGCCGTCGCCGGCCCGTTCTTGACGGTGGCCGGCCCACCGGCGGCGGCCGATCCCGCGCCGGCCGCGCCCGCCGGCCGGGTCCCCGCCGCGTCGGCGGCGCCGTTCGGCGTGACCTTCGTCCGGGGCAGCTCGGCCTGCGCGACCTTGGTGGGGGACGGTACGCCGGGCATCGGGTGTGCGACATAGGCCGCCGTCGCGAGCAGCGGTGCACCACCGCCGGCGCGATCGCCGGAGAACGCCCCGCGCAACTCGACCAGCTCCCGTTCCAGCCGCTCGATGCGCTTGAACGCGTCGGTCTCGGTACCGGAGACCACGGAGGCCCGGCCCACCGCGCGGGCGGCGGAAGTCGACGGCGCGCTGTCCGGCTCGGTCCAGTCCACCCCCTGGACCGGGAACCCGGCCGCGCGGACCAGCATCGCCAGCCGGTCCACCCAGGCGACGAGCTCGCGGGTGTCGGGACGGTCCCCCGGCCGCTCGGTGAGCGGGGCGAGCAACGTGGACCGCAGCGCCGGATGGTTGGCGAGCAACGGGTGGGAACCCGGCGGCACCCCGCCCTTGGCCCGCGGAAGCGCGCCGGTGACCAGGAAGTACGCGACCGCGCCGAACCCGTGCACGTCGTAGGCCGGCCCGACCCGGCCAGACAGCGCCTCCGGCCCGCCGGACTCGGGGGTGTAGGCGATCTGGGTGATCTCCTCCGCCCGCCAGTACCGCGCGCCGGTGAAGTCGATCAGCCGGACCTCGCCGGTGGCGAGCACCATCACGTTGGACGGCTTGACGTCCATGTGCAGCACCGGGGTCGCGCCGTGGTCGGTCGGGTAGTGCAGGGCGCGCAGGACGCCCGCGATGGTGCGCAGTGCGGACACCCCGTTGAGGCGCCGGCCGGCGCCGCCGGACTGGCGCAGGTACTCGCGCAGGTTGACCCCGTGCAGGTAGTCGTAGACCTGGTACGGCACCGCGTTGCCGGGCTGCGGCGGCTCGCCGGGCCGGTGGGGGGGTGGGCCGTAGAACCCGTCGGCGCGCCGGCAGATCCCGGCGACGCCGCGGTTGTTGAGGTCCATCAGGGCGGCGTCGCCCTTGTCCCAGGAGCGCAGCTCGTCGACCAGCGGACGCTGCGGGTCGACCCGGAACACCTTCACGGTCATCGGTGCGCTGGACACGCCGCCGCACAACCGCACGGCCCGGTAGACCTCCGCCTGGCCGCCCGAGCCCAGGTGCGCCACGAGCCGGTAGCGCTGATAGGTCTCCGGTAGCGGGCTCGCCGGACCGCACACCAGGTCCAGCAGCGCACCCTCAGCCATGTGTCGACGCCCCTCCCTCGTCCCCCGAGCGTAGCCACTGCAATGCAACCCAAGCGCCTGGACCTTCGGTCGGCGCGGCCGCCTCCGGCGTGAACCCCCAAGTTCTGGAAGAAATTCGTCGCCGTACCCCTTGCGGATGGGATAGACACGACAGATGGCGGTCGACAGGTTCACCCTGCGGGCGGGCACGCCCGAGGATCACGACGAGATCTACCGGGTACTCCAGCAGGCGTTCAACGACGACCCCGACGACGCCGAGCGGGAGGACGAACGGCTCGTCTACGAGCCGGACCGGGCGATCCTCGTGGAGTCCGGGCCGACCCTGGCCGGCGTGGCCGGCGCATACACCCGGGAGCTGACCGTCCCCGGCCGGGCGCTCGCCGCCGGGCACGTGACCATGGTCGGGGTGGAGCCGGCCTTCCGCCGGCAGGGCGTGCTGACCCGCATGATGACCCACCAACTGGCCGACATCCGCGCCCGGGGCGAGACGGTGGCCATCCTGTGGGCCAGCGAGGGTCGCATCTACCAGCGCTTCGGGTACGGGCTGGCGGCCCGGAAGCTGTCGTTCGACGTCGAGCGCGAGGCCCGGTTCCGGGTCCCGCCGGCGCCGGGCGGGCTGCGCCCGGCGGCGCCCAAGGACGTGGTCGCCGAGCTGCAGAAGGTGTACGACCAGGTGCGCCTGGAAAAGGTCGGCTGGTCCAGCCGGGACGGCGTGTGGTGGGAGCACCTGCTCACCGACCTGCCCAAGCGGCGGCGCAACGCCTCGGCCCTGCGCGCCGCGCTCCACGAGGGGGACGGCGGGGTCGACGGGTACGCGCTGTGGCGGGTCCGCGGCGACTGGAGCGCCACCGGACCGCAGGGCGAGGTGATGGTCCGCGAGGTGGTGGCCGCCACCACCGAGGCCTACCGGTCGCTCTGGCACCACCTGCTGACCATGGACCTGACCCGGACGACGTCGATGTGGCTCGGGGCGGTCGACGAGCCGCTGCTCTACCTGGTCGACGAGCCCCGCCGGCTCGGCGCCCGGCTCGGCGACGGGCTGTGGCTGCGCCTGACCGACGTACCGGCGGCGCTCGCGCGCCGGCGTTACGCCGCGCCAGTGGACGTGACGATCGCGGTCGAGGACCCGCTGATCCCCGACAACACCGGCACGTGGCACCTGGCCGGCGACCGGGACGGGGCGCGGTGCGGCCCGGCGGACCGGCCGGCCGAGCTGCGCGCCGAACTGGCCGCGCTCGGCGCCGTATACCTGGGCGACGCCTCCCTGGCCACGCTGGCCGCCGCCGGCCGGGTCACCGAGCTGGTCCCGGGTACGCTGGCACCGACGGCCACCGCATTCGGCTGGCCCCGCCCGCCGTCCGCCGTCGAGATCTTCTAGCCGGGAGGCGACCTCCGATGGCCCAGCCGCACCGGCGCCGCCGCCGGGTCCGGACCGGTTCGGACGCCACGCCCTCCCCCGCCGACCTGGCCGCCATCACCAGCGCCGTGCAGGATCCCGAGGCCGAGCCCGCCGTGGAGGACCGGGAGGTCGAACGGGGCCTGCGCGGGCTGGTCGGCGGCGGCTCGTCGCAGGTCGGGATCGCCGCGGCGATGCGGGCCCGGGACGCCACCCGCCCCACCGACGAGGACCTGGCCGCCGCCGAGGCCAACCTGATGATCATCCGGCGGGGCTGGACGCCGCCCCCGTCAACCCGCTGACCTACCGCGCTCGTACTCGGCGATCTGCGCGATCCGCCGCGCGTGCCGCGGGTCCCCGGAGAACGGCGTGGTGAGGAACGTCTCGACCAGCGCGGCCGCCTCGTCGAGCGAGTGCTGCCGGGCGCCCACCGCGACCACGTTGGCGTCGTTGTGCTCCCGGGCCAGCCGGGCGGTGTCGGCGTTCCAGGCCAGCGCCGCGCGCACCCCGAAGACCTTGTTCGCGGCGATCTGCTCGCCGTTGCCGGACCCGCCGATCACCACGCCGAGGCCGCCCGGGTCGGCGACGACCCGTTCCCCGGTCGCCGTGCAGAACGCCGGGTAGTCGTCGTCCGGGTCGTAGTCGTGCGGCCCCACGTCGACCACCTCGTACCCCCGGGCGGACAGGAAGCCGACCAGGTGGGTCTTGAGCTCGTAGCCGGCGTGGTCGGAGCCGAGGTAGACGCGCATCGGCTAATCCTGCGCGTCCAGCTCGGCCAGGACCAGCCCGCCACGCGCTTTCGGGGTGAACCAGGTGCTCTTGCGCGGCAGCTTCTGCCGGGCCAGGTTGACCGCGACGAAGTCGTCGACCGTGACCGGCGCGATGAGCACCGCCAGCTCGGCCCGGCCGGCGTCCACCTCGCCGGTCAGCCAGGTGGCCGGGTAGTCCCCGCCGGCGTAGGTGATCCGCTTGTCGCCGGGGTCGAGGCCGAGCACGTCCCGGAAGAGCATCCGCTCCACCAGCGCGTGGTCGACGTTGTCGACGTCGTCGGCGGCCGGGTCGCGGGGCAGCGCGACGGTGAACGTCCGGCCGTCGAGGTACAGGTGGACGGTGCCGCGCGACGGCGGTACCGCCGTGCGGTTTTCCGTGGCGCCGAGCCGGTCGATCAGCTCGCGCGGCGGCAGGGTCAGCTCGCTGACCAGTCGGTTGTAGGGCTCGATGGTGACCGAATCCGGGGTGGTGACGACCGCGAGGAAACGGTCCAGGCCGGCGGTCTGCGCGGCCAGGCTCCGGTGGTTGCCGTCCGCGACGACCAGCTCGCCGCCGCCGGCCAGCGCCAGCAGCGCGTCGCGACGGGGGCCGGCGGCCAGGGCCCAGACCTCGTGGGTACGCCCGGCCTGGTCGGTGTCGCTGACCTGCGGCACCCCGGCCGCCGCGACCGCCTCGGCCAGCGCGCCGTGCAGGCCGTGCGTGGTTTGCAGCAGGAGTACCGGCGACAGCAGGTGCCCGGTCGCACGGGCCAGGGCGACCCGTTCGCGGACCTTCTCCACGAACACGTCCTCGTTGCGGATGACCCGACCCGGCTCGTCGGCGCCGGCGGAGATCTGGTCGGTGTCGACCATGGTCCACAGCCCGTACGCGGTCTGGTCCCCGCCGGTGATGCGATAGAGCGCGGCGACGTCCTCGTAGCCGGCGTACCGGCCGCCGGCCTTGGCCTGCGCCAGCCGCTCCACGGCGGCGGGCAGCGCGTCGGTGAACGAGGTGCCCAGGCTCTCCGGCGCCCGGTGCGGCATCTCCACCGCCAGCGCGCTGGCCGGGTTGGCCGCGATGATCGCGGTGATCTCGGCGTCGTCGGCGAACTCGTCGTAGTTCCGGGCGCCGGTGCCTCCGGTGGACAGCCAGGCCCTGGCGATGGGATGCGCGATCGTCATGGGCCGACGGTACCGGGGGCCTTCAGGTCGCCCAGGTGCCGGGCTCCAGCACGACCGGATAGGGGCTGGTCGCCTGCCACGCCCGGACGCACCCACGCGACGTGCACGTACTCGCCGTCGACCAGCTCGTACGCGTGCAGGTGCGGCCCCTCGGGATGGCGCTCGACCCGCCAGTTGCTCCCGTCGATCAGCTCGTAACGGTTGCCGTCCTCCGGCAACGCGTCCAGATCGGCCTCGACCCATCCATCGAACTCGGGGACTCTCATGGGCAGCGCCACTCGCAATCGCCTCCCCAGGCCGCATTGATCGGTCAGCGCAAGCCTAGTCAGTCGAAGGAGGGGCGGACGTCCCGCGTGCGCTTGATCTCGTAGAACCCGGGGGTACCGGCGACGAGCAGCACGCCGTCCCACAGCTTCCCGGCCGCCTCGCCCTTCGGCGCCGGGGTGACCACCGGGCCGAAGAACGCGATCGTCCGGCCGTCGGGGCCCGGGGTGTGGACCACCGGGGTACCCACGTCGAGGCCGACCGGGGCCATGCCGGCGTCATGGCTGGCGCGCAGCGCCTCGTCGTACCCGGTCGAGTCGGCCGCGTCGGCGAGCCCCGGGTCGAGGCCGGCCTCGGCCAGCGCCTCGGCCAGCGCCTCCCGGTCCAGCTCCCGCTGTTGCAGGTGGGCCCGGACGCCCATGGCGGTGTACAGGTCGCGCAGCACCTCGGTGCCGTACTTCTGCTCGGCGGCGATCGCCACCCGGACCGGTCCCCAGCCCTTGGCCATGCTCTCCCGGTACTTCTCGGGCAGGTACTCGCGGCCCTCGTTGAGCACCGACAGGCTCATCACGTGGAACCGGACCCGGACCGGCCGGACCTGCTCCACCTCCAGCAGCCACCGCGAAGTGATCCACGCCCACGGGCATTTCGGATCGAACCACATCTCTACCTGGACCATATGCCCATCCTGTACCCCACGGAGGGCACCCGCGACCACACCCCACGGTGAGCCGGGCCACTACGTGGCGCACAGGTCCCCGTGCGAGACTCGGCGGGCGGGTACCGGCCAATGGGGGCGGGCACCCTGACGTGCGGACGGAGAAGAAACAGCAGTGGCTGGAGTACGCAACCTCACCCAGGACGAGGCGATCGAGCGGGCCCGCCTGCTCGACGTCACGGGGTACGACATCGTCCTGGACCTCACCGACGGCACCGGCGCGCCGGGCGACGGTACCTTCCGCTCCACCACCACGATCACGTTCGCCGCCGCCGAACCCGGGGCCGACACCTTCGTCGAGGTCGCCGCCGAGCGGATCCGCTCCGTGACGCTCAACGGCGCACCCGTCGACCTGACCGCCTGGTCGGCCGAGCGCGGGCTCACGCTCACCGGCCTCGCCGCCGACAACGTCCTCGTGGTCGACGCCGACTTCGCCTACTCCACCAGCGGCCAGGGCATCCACCGCAGCGTCGACCCGGTGGACAAGGAGGTCTACCTCTACAGCCAGTTCGAGACCGCCGACGCCCAGAAGGCGTTCGCCTGCTTCGACCAGCCCGACCTGAAGTCCGGGTTCACGTGGCACGTCAGGGTGCCCGCGCACTGGCGGGTCGTCTCGTCCGCGACGGTCGACCGGGAGGAGCCGGCCGGCGAAGGTGCCAAGACCGTCCACTTCGGACCGTCGGCGCGGATGAGCACGTACGTGACGGCGATGTGCGCTGGCCCGTACCACGAGGTGCGCGACCAGCACGACGGGATCGACCTCGGGGTGTACTGCCGCGCCTCGATGCGCCGCTACCTGGACGCCGACGACATCTTCCTGGTCACCAAGCAGGGCTTCGACTTCTTCCACCGGCAGTTCGGGGTGCGCTACCCACTGCCCAAGTACGACCAGGTGTTCGTGCCGGAGTTCAACGCCGGCGCGATGGAGAACTTCGGCTGCGTGGTGCACGGCGAGCAGTACTACATTTTCCGCTCGCAGGTCACCGACTACGAGTACGAGAACCGGGCCAACACGATCCTGCACGAGCTGGCCCACATGTGGTTCGGCGACCTGGTGACCATGCGGTGGTGGGACGACCTGTGGCTCAACGAGTCGTTCGCCGAGTGGGCCTCGCACTGGTGCAGCGCCGAGGCGACCCGGTTCACCGACTCGTGGACCACGTTCCTGTCCATCCGCAAGAACTGGGGCTACCGGCAGGACCAGCTCTCCTCCACCCACCCGGTCTACTGCGCGATGCCCGACGTGGCGGCGGTCGAGGTGAACTTCGACGGCATCACCTACGCCAAGGGCGCCAGCGTGATCAAGCAGCTCGTCGCCTACGTGGGCATCGACGCGTTCGTCACCGGCCTGCGCGACTACTTCACCAAGCACGCGTGGGGCAACGCCACGTTCGACGACCTGCTCTCCGCGCTGGAGTCGGCGTCCGGCCGGGAGCTGCGCGAGTTCTCCCGGCAGTGGCTGGAGACGGCCCAGGTCAACACGTTGCGCCCGGTCATCGAGCGGGCCCCGGACGGCACGTACGCCGAGGTCAAGGTCCGGCAGGAGGCCCCGGAGGGCTACCCCACCCTGCGCGCCCAGCACATCGGCATCGGGCTGTACGAGCTGCGCGGCTCCGCCCTGGTCCGGCGCGACCTGGTCGAGGTCACCGTCTCCGGTGCGGAGACCGAGGTCGAGCAGCTGCACGGGCGGCCGGCCGCCGACGTCCTGCTGGTCAACGACGAGGACCTCAGCTACACCAAGCTGCGGCTGGACGAGCACTCGATGGAGACCGTGGTCAACCACATCTCCGGCCTGGACAGCTCGCTGGCCCGGGCGCTGTGCTGGGGCGCCGCCTGGGACATGGTGCGCGACGCCGAGCTGCCCGCCCGCGACTACGTGGCGCTGGTGTGCAACGGCCTGCCGGCCGAGCACGACATCAGCCTGGTCACCGCGAGCCTGGCGCAGGCGCAGGGCGCGCTGATCTACTACGCCGACCCGAGCTGGGCGCCGGTCGGCTGGGCGCTGCTGGCGGCCACCGCCCGCCGGGCGCTCAGCGACGCCGAGCCGGGCAGCGGGTTCCAGCTCGCCTGGGCCCGGATGTACGCCTCGGCCGCCCGCTCGGACTCCGAGCTGGCCCTGCTGCGCGACTGGCTCGACGGCGACCCGCCGGACGGGCTGACCATCGAGACCGAGCTGCGCTGGCGGCTGGTCCAGGCACTCGCCGCGGGCGGGCAGATCACCGAGGCGGAGATCCAGGCCGAGCTGGACCGCGACCGCACCGCGAGCGGCGAGCGCCAGGCCGCGACGGCGACCGCGCTGCTGGCCACGCCGGAGGCGAAGGAGGCCGCGTGGCGGCAGCTTACCGGGCCGGACGCGCTGCCCAACTGGCTGCAGCGGGCCTTGCTGAGCGGGTTCCACCACCCGGCCCAGCTGCACCTGACCGAGCCGTACGTGGACCGGTTCTTCGAGGTGATCGACCAGATCTGGGCCACCCGGGACAGCGAGCCGGCCCAGGAGTTCGTCGAGCTGGCCTACCCGTCGCAGCACGTCTCGGCGGCGACCGTCGCGGCCACCGACGCCTGGCTGGCCGCCGACGGGCACCCGTCGCCGCTGCGCCGGCTGGTGGCCGAGGGGCGTGACGGGATCGTCCGGGCGCTGCGGGCCCGCACCACCGACGCCTCGTAGCGGCGCTCCGCCGCACCGCGGTGCGCGCGCCGCGGGCGCTCAGACCCCGGTCGGCGCCTTGCCGGCGGCCTCGGTGAGCTGGGCCAGGCCGCTGACGATGCCGCCGGTCAGGTCACCGCCGGCGAACGCGGCCGCCATGGACAGCGCGGCCAGCTTGGCACTGCGGTCGGGGATGCGGCGCCGGGCCTGCGCCCCGGTCACGATCTCCAGTACCCGCTGGTTGGGCGAGACCGCGACGAGCGCCGAGCGGTCCGGGACGTCGAGCTGGCTGTGCAGCTTCTCCGCGGCCTCCCGGGTCGGCTGGTCGAGGTCACCGAGATAGATGGAGAAGGTCAGTCCGGTGGACCGGTCGGCCAGGCGCAGCGCCTCGTCCAGCCGCAGCAGCTGCGGCGTGGTGAACGGGCCGTCGAGCACGTCGGGGCGCCCGACCAGCGTCGAGCTCTCACCAGCTGTCACTTGCGCCTCCCGTCTCGCCCTGCGCCGCCGCCGACGCGTCCGGCGCCTGAGCGAGCACCGGCCCGGCGGGCAGTGCCGGGGCGGGCTCTCCGGCGCCCAGCGCGCGAGCGGTCGAACCGTCGGTACCCATGTCGTCTGCGCCGGCGAGGAACCACACGGGGGCGAACACGAAGGGCCGGCCGGGCCGGTACCGCTTGCTGACCCGGCGCGCCGACGTACCGTACACCGCCGTGTAGACCGCGAGCACGACCAGTGCCGGTATCCCGGCGAAGACGAGCACCGCCTCTATGTTCGACAAGCTCAACGCCCCCAGGCGTCCGAGGAACCATACGACGGACCAACGGTAGCGGAGACTTACCGCCGCCACACGGCCGGGTACCGGTCCGGCGGCGGCGATGCTCAGGCCGCGACCGGCAGGTCGAGCCAGTCCGCCCAGCGCGGGTCCGGGGCACGGTGGCCGAGCACCCGCCACGCCAGCCCCTTGGGCGCGACCGGTGTCACATGCAAACGCCAGCCGAGCTCGGCTGGCGTGCGGTCGCCCTTGGCGTGGTTGCAGCGGGCGCAGGCGGCTACCACGTTCTCCCACGAGTGCCGGCCGCCACGGCTGCGTGGGAGCACGTGGTCTATGGTCTCGGCGGCAGCCTTGCAGTAGGCGCAGCGGCCGCCGTCGCGGGCGAAGATGGCGCGGCGGGACAGGCCGACGTGGGTGCGGTAGGGCACCCGGACGTAGCGGCTCAGGCGGATCACCAGCGGCACCGGCAGCGCCTGCCGGGCACTGTGCAGGACGCCGTCGCCGTCGGCGACGCAGACCGCCTTGCCCGACAGGACCAGGATCGCGGCGCGACGCACCGACACGACACACAGGGGCTCGTACGTCTGGTTGAGTACCAAGGCAGTCGAGCTGACTGTGCGTCGTATGTCAGGCATCGGGCTCACCCTCTTGCGCCGGCGTTGGAACATCCGTGCGCCAATAGTCCCCGATAGATTCGCCGATTGCACGCACAAATGCCGGCTGACCCGGTGAAGCTTCCATGACGCCGGGACCGGATGTCCGGTTCGCTCCGATCAGCGTGCCGGGGCGGCGCTGACAGCCGCCGGGCGATGCGGTACGAAGGGCACCGTGACCGTGTTCCTGGCCCTGCCGGCGGAGGTACCCACCCCGTCACCGAGCGTCTCCGCCACCCCGGACTGCACGCACACCAGCGAGCTGTGCCGGTGGATCTACCAGCAGACCGGCCAGACCTGGCTCGCCTCGGGCAGCTACTACTTCCTCGTCAAGCCACTGCAGATCCTGTTGATCGTGGTGCTGGCCGTGATCGCCCGGTTCCTGCTGCACCGGGTGATCCGCAAGCTGGTCCGCACCACCTCGGGCGGCTCGGTGCCGACGATCCTGCGGCCGCTCAAGGAGCGGTTGCCCGACGCCCTTCGGGAAGCCGGCGGGATCTTCCCGGAGCGGCGCCGGCAGCGGGCCGAGGCGATCGGTTCGGTGCTGCGCAGCTTCGCCACGGTCACCGTGTACTCGATCGCCGTCCTGCTGATCCTCGGGCAGCTCGGGGTGAACCTGGCGCCGTTGCTGGCCAGCGCCGGGATCGTCGGGGTGGCCGTCGGGTTCGGCGCGCAGACGCTCGTCAAGGACCTCATCGCCGGGCTGTTCATGCTGCTGGAGGACCAGTACGGGGTCGGCGACGTGGTGGACGTCGGGGAGGCCAGCGGCACGGTGGAGGCGGTCGGGCTGCGGATCACCACGATCCGGGACAGCCGCGGAGTGCTGTGGTACATCCGCAACGGGGAGATCATCAAGGTCGGCAACAAGAGCCAGGGCTGGGCGGTGGTCATCGTGGACGTACCGATCGGGTTCGCCTCGGTCGACCGCGGCGTGGAGATCCTGCGGGAGGCCGCCGCGGGGCTCGCCGAGGACCCGACCTACGCCGATGACCTCATCGACCCGCCGGACGTTCTCGGTGTAGAACAGATCACGGTCGACGGCGCCGTGCTGCGTACCACGGTCAAAACCGCCTCCGACGCGCAGTGGCGCATCGGCCGCGAGCTGCGTCGACGGCTGACCGAGGCGCTGGCCGAGGCGGGCATTTCCGGACAGTTGCCGCAGAGCCGGCTGCACCTGCGCCCGGCCGGCCCGGCCAACGGCACCGTTGCCGACGCCACCTCGGTGACCGACACGGGGCAGGCCGGCCCCACCTGACCTGGGCGGTACCGGGTCCGAGTCGGTGCCGCCGGTGGGCCGTGCGGTTGGTCGTATATCGTCCGTTCGTTCAGGTCGCTGACCGGCAGGTCGTCCGTTCGCCCTAGCCACCGGTCGGACGATCGGGCAGAATCCCAACAGACCAGGAAGTAACTTTCCAGCACCGAAGTGACCATGGAGGACCCCGCCGGTGTCCCGCAAGACCCGCCCTGAGGGCCGGCCGGCCACTTACGGTGAAGTTTTTGCCGACGTCGAGTACCGGGCGATCTACGCGGCGAGCGCGCTGTCCTGGATCGGCGACTTCATGGCCAAGGCGGCGGTCACCGCGCTGGTCTACATGCAGACCGCCTCGGTCACCGCCTCGGCGGCGGCGTTCGCGATCAGCTTCCTGCCCTGGGTCGTCGGCGGTCCGGTGCTGGCTGCGCTGGCCGAGCGGTACCCGCACCGCACCGTGATGATCAGTTGCGACCTGGCCCGCGCGGCGCTGATCGCCCTGGTCGCCCTGCCCAACCTGCCGATCCCGGCCATGCTCGTGCTGCTGTTCACCGCGGCCCTGCTCAACCCGCCGTTCGACGCCTCCCGTTCGGCGCTGCTGCCCCGGATCCTCGACGGCGACCGGTACGTCGTGGGGCTGGCGATCCAGACCAGCACCGGGCAGGCCGCGCAGGTCGTCGGCTACCTGTCCGGCGCCGCCCTGGCCGCGCTCAACCCCCGGCTGGCGCTGCTGATCGACGCCGGTACCTTCGTCTGCTCGGCGCTGCTGATCGGCCTGCGGATCCGCCCCCGGTCGGCGTTGCTGGACCGGGCCCAGCGCACCCACCTGCTGAAGGAGACGGCCCAGGGGTTCCGGGTGGTCTTCGGCACGCCGGTGCTGCGCGCGATCGCGGTGACCGTGTTGGCGATGCAGCTGTTCACCTCGCCCCCGGAGGGCCTGGCCGCCGCGTGGGCCAATACCCGCGAGCACGTGCCGTCGCACCGGGGCCTGGCGCAAGGCCTGATCATGATGGCGGTGCCGTTCGGGTACTTCCTCGGTGGCCTGGTCATCAACCGGTTCGTGGGGCCGGAGCAGCGGCGCCGGATGATCCGCCCGTTCGCCGTGCTCGCTCCGGTCACCCTGGTACCGGCCCTCCTCGACCCGCCCACCCTGGTCGTGGCGCTGCTCGCCGCGCTGTGCGGCGTCTGCGTCGCCGGGATGCTGCCGGCCAGCAACGGGCTGTTCGTGCAGGCCCTGCCCCGCCAGTACCGGGCGCGCGCGTTCGGCGTCATGCAGAGCGGCCTGCAGATCACCCAGGCCGGTGCCGTGATGGTCACCGGAGCCCTGGCCAACCACCGTTCGCTGGCCCACGTGGTGGGCTGGTGGAGCCTCGCCGGCATCGTCCTGGTCCTGGCCGTGTCGCTGCGCTGGCCCGCGCCCAGCGAGTTCGCCGCGGCGATCGACCGCACCCAGAAGGCCAACGCCGCCGCCGAGGCCGCCGAGGCCGGGATACCGATGACGCTGCCCCCGCCGGCCAACACCCCCCAGGCGAGCAACGGCAGCCACCGGCCCACCACCGAGTCCCGGCACCACCGGGTGCCTGGCACGATGGAGGGGTGACCGAACCGGAGAACTTCTACGAGGCGGTCGGCGGCGAGCCGACCTTTCGCAAGCTCGTCGACGAGTTCTACGCCGCGGTGGCCACCGATCCGGTCCTGCGCCCGCTCTACCCGGGCACCGATCTCGCGCCGGCCGCCGAGCGGCTGCGGCTGTTTCTGATGCAGTACTGGGGTGGCCCGACCAGGTACTCGCAACAGCGCGGCCACCCGCGCCTGCGGATGCGGCACGCGCCGTTCACCATCGGCCCGCGGGAGCGCGACGCCTGGCTCGCGCACATGCGGCACGCCGTGGACAGCCTCGCCCTGGCGCCGGAGCACGAGGCGGCCCTGTGGAGCTACCTGGAGCGGGCCGCGTTCTTCATGGTCAACACGCTTTCCGAGTAGCCCGCCGCCCGTTGGACCCGGTGGGCGCCCGGGCGGGGAGGCCGTAGGCTCGACGGCGTGTCGGGCCGGCGGCGGGCGGTGGCGCTCCTCCTCGTGGTACTCACGGCTGCCGGCTGCACCAGCCGGACCGGGGTCCGGTCCCGCGGCGCCTCGGCACCGCCGGCCGCGCCGGTCCCCGTCGATGTGGTCGACGGCCGGTCCGACCCGGTCGCCGACCCGCTCTATCCCGCCCGGGGTAACGCCGACCTGGACGTGCTGCGCTACGACCTCGTGCTCGGCTGGGCGCCGACCACGGCGATGCTGACCGGTACCGCGACGCTGCGGGTGCGGGCGGTCCGGCCGGTGCCGGTGCTGTCCCTGGACTTCGGGCACTGGTACGCCGTCGACGCGGCGAGCGTGGACGGCACCGCGGTCACCCCGGCGCTGTCCCCGGCCGACAAGGTCACGCTGACGCCGGCCGCCCCGCTCGCCGTGGACGCGGTGGCCACCGTCGTGCTGCGCTATCACGGCAAGCCGCACGAGGTACCGATGCCGTCGCAGCGCGCCGACGCCCAGGAGGGCCTCGGCCTGCGCACGGGGCCGGGCGGCGAGGCGTGGACGATGCAGGAGCCGTATGGCGCCTTCACCTGGTACCCGGTGAACGACCTGCCGTCCGACAAGGCCCGGTACGACATCCGGGTGACCGTGCCGGCCGGGTGGAGCGCGGTGGCCAGCGGCGAGTACACCGGCCGGACCAGCGGTCCCGACGGTGACACGTTCCGCTGGCAGGGCAGCGACCCGCAGGCCAGCTACCTCAGCACGCTGGCGATCGGGCACTACACGAAGCTGGACCTGACCGGCCCGCACGGGCTGCCGGTCACGGTGTGGACCCGCACCGGCGCCGACGACGCCCTGGTGGATCCGCTGCGCGCGGTGCCGGAGATGATCGGCTGGCTGGAGGGCCGGTTCGGCCGGTACCCGTTCCGGGCCGCCGGCGTGGTGACCGTGGACTCGATCTCCGCCATGGAGACCCAGGAGATGGTCACCCTCGGCGGGCTGATCGCGCGCGGCACCGGCGGTGCGCGGGCCCGGTACGTCCGGCCGGTGCTCCTGCACGAGCTGTCCCACCAGTGGTTCGGCGACGCCGTCACCCCGCGGGACTGGCGGGGCCTGTGGCTCAACGAGGGTTTCGCCACCTGGATCCAGTACCAGTGGGAGATCGACCACAACCAGCTCACCACGCCACAGTGGACCGCGGCCGCGCTGAAGGAGGACGGTGAGCTGCGGCGCAAGTTCGGCCCGCCGGGCGCGCCCCGCGCGGAGCACTTCGCGGAGCACAACGTCTATCTCTCGGGAGCGCTGCTCCTGCAGGCGATCCACGACCGGGTCGGCGCGGCCGAGTTCGACGCGCTGTTGCGCGACTGGGTGCAGGAGCACCGCGACGATTCGGTCGACCGCGCCATGTTCACCGAGTTCGCCAACCGGCACACGCACCAGGACCTGACCGCGCTGATCGACGCATGGCTGGACGCACCGACGACGCCACCGGCCGCGCTGGGCGGCCGGTGACCAGGGCCCACGAAGAAGGGCGGCTCCTAGAGGAGCCCGCCCTCATCGTGAATCCAGTCCACGAACGCCACCGCGACCGCGGCCGCACAGTCGATCAACTCGACCAGCAGCGCTTCGTGGGCGCCGGAGATCAGCGGTACCTGCATCTCGGCGTAGATCGGCAGCTGACCACGCTCGGTCGGGTCGCCGACGTAGGCCTTGCAGAACCGGCGCGAGTGGTTCCACTCGTTGACCACACGGTAGGCGCGGTCGGCCCAGTCGGGCGGTACCGTCCCGTGTGGTCTGGCGCGGATCACGAGGATCTCGTCGTCCGGCCCTTCCAGGGTGAAGAGGACGGCGTGCCGCTCCCACATGGCGAGCAGGCTGCCGTCACCGTCAGTAAGGTAACGAATCTCCAAACGATCCAACGCGGCTGCCAACCGCGTCATGTCGACAGTCGCAATCACCGCGTCAGTGGGCTCGGGCGAACGCGATGAAGGCAGTTCAACCCGCACCCCGCCGTCCTGTCGGTCGGCGACCGACTCCCCGTTACCGGCCTGACCTCCCCGCCTTGGCCACCACGGCATTCCCCTACTCCTCGCTTCGCAGAGTATCCCCACGCCGACCGTGCGTGGACCCAGGAGGTCACGCTATCCGGACGCACATACCTCGGCGAGACCGAATGCTACGCACCAAACCGTTGGGCCACTAGACCCTCAGCCGTTCGGATACCTTGAATAAGCTACTCGGCTAGGTAAATCGTCAGGCTTGGCCCGTTCTGTAGCCATACTGAGCCGTGTTCGGCGGCTAACCCAGCCCACTTCCCCGCTACACGGACCGTAACCTGATCGAGTCCATCGGTACTCATGAATCCCATTCGGAGCACCGCCTGGATCATTCCTTGACGTATCTGAATCTGTGCATCATCGCTCGAAATGACGACCGCCACATGATCAAGCAGGGCGTCCCGGAGCATCCGCTCGCCGACCCGCCCCCGACTCGCCCGGAGGGTGTCGGCGGCGGCGGCGCCGAGCCGCGCGACGGTCGCCGCGGGCAGGATCTCGAGGGCGGTACCCGCGCCCGGCGGCAGTGCCCAGAGCCAGTCCCGGTCGCGCGCGGGCGGAAGCTCGTCATCACCCTCGGTAATCGAGGTCAGCAGCGCGGCGGCCGCCACGGTCGTGTCCGTGACCGGCGGACCCGGTACCCGGCGGGTCACCAGGACCCCCCACGGCACCCGGCCCCACAGCGCCACCGTCCCCGGGCCGGCGCCGCGCAGCCGGACCAGCGCCCCCGGGTCGAGCCGGGTCAGCCGGGCCAGGAACGGCCCGGCGGCCGCGGCCGTCAGGCGTGCCATGGCGCGAGGAACTCCCGCTCGGCGTCGGACAGGCGCCGGGGCCGGCCGGCGACGAGATCGAAGGGCACGCAGACCGAGCGCGCCCGGCTGGCCACCGCGTCCCCGTCCACCAGCTCGTACCCGAGCACGAACCGGGACGGGCGCAGCTCCTCGACCCACAGCTCGATCCGGACACGCGGCGGCTGCGCCGGCCCAGCTAGCGCAGTGGCGTAGTTCACCGGCCGGAGGTAGTCCACCTCGTGCCGGGAGATCACGACGCCTTCTTCAAAGGACGTAAGCCCTTGCTGTCGAGCGTGGTTGAACATCAACGCCACCCGGGCCTCCTCGTAGAGCGTGAGGAACCGGGCATTGTTGACGTGGCCGTACACGTCAATGTCCGACCAGCGGACCGGGCAGTGGAAAACGAACCGGCGGCGCAAGCCGCTCCTCCCATGCGGATCAGAAACCGCGAACTAGTCACGCGTCAGCTTGCGGTAGGTCACCGCGTGCGGCCGCGCCGCCTCGGGCCCGAGCCGGTCCACCTTGTTCTTCTCGTACGACTCGAAGTTGCCCTCGAACCAGAACCAGCGGGCCGGGTTCTCGTCGTCGCCCTCCCAGGCCAGGATGTGCGTGGCCACCCGGTCGAGGAACATCCGGTCGTGCGAGATGACCACGGCGCAGCCGGGGAAGTCCAGCAGCGCGTTCTCCAGCGAGCCCAGCGTCTCCACGTCGAGGTCGTTGGTCGGCTCGTCGAGCAGGATCACGTTGCCGCCGATCTTCAGGGTCAGCGCCAGGTTGAGCCGGTTGCGCTCGCCGCCGGACAGGACGCCGGTCGGCTTCTGCTGGTCGGGACCCTTGAAGCCGAACGCCGCGACATAGGCCCGCGAGGGCATCTCGACCTTGCCGACCATCAGGTGGTCCAGCCCGTCGGAGACCACCTCCCAGACGGTCTTCCTCGGGTCCAGCCCGGCGCGGGCCTGGTCCACGTAGGACAGCTTGACGGTCTCGCCGATGCGCACCTCGCCGCTGTCCGGCTTCTCCAGGCCGACGATCGTCTTGAACAGGGTGGTCTTGCCGACCCCGTTGGGGCCGATGATGCCGACGATCCCGTTGCGGGGCAGGGAGAACGACAGGTCGTCGATCAGTACCCGGTCGCCGAAGCCCTTGGTCAGGTGGTTGGCCTCGATGACGGTGTTGCCCAGCCGCGGGCCCGGCGGGATCTGGATCTCCTCGAAGTCCAGCTTGCGGGTCTTCTCCGCCTCGGCGGCCATCTCCTCGTACCGGCCGAGGCGCGCGCGGGACTTCGTCTGGCGCGCCTTGGCGTTGGAGCGCACCCACTCCAGCTCGTCGGTCAGACGCTTCTGCAGCTTGGCGTCCTTACGGCCCTGGACCGCCAGCCGCTGCGCCTTCTTGTCGAGGTAGGTGGAGTAGTTGCCCTCATAGGGGTAGGCCCGGCCGCGGTCCAGCTCCAGGATCCACTGCGCCACGTTGTCCAGGAAGTACCGGTCGTGGGTGATCGCGACGACGGTACCGGCGTACTTGGCCAGGTGCTGCTCCAGCCACTGCACGCTCTCCGCGTCGAGGTGGTTGGTGGGCTCGTCGAGCAGCAGCAGGTCGGGCTGCTGGAGCAGCAGCTTGCACAGCGCCACCCGGCGCCGCTCGCCGCCGGAGAGCTGGGTCACGTCGGCGTCGGGCGGCGGGCAGCGCAGCGCGTCCATCGCCAGCTCCAGCTTGGAGTCGATGTCCCACGCGTCGGTGTGGTCCAGCTCCTCGTGCAGGGTGCCCATCTCGGCCATCAGCTCGTCCGAGTAGTCCGTCGCCAGCTGCTCGGCGATCTTGTTGAACCGCTCCAGCGTGGCCTTGGTCTCGGCCACCGCCTCCTCGATGTTGCCCAGGACGGTCTTGGCGTCGTTGAGCGGCGGCTCCTGGGCCAGCAGGCCGACGGTGTAGCCGGGCATCAGCCGGGCCTCGCCGTTGCCGGGCCGGTCGAGGCCGGCCATGACCCGCAGGAGGCTGGACTTCCCGGCGCCGTTCGGGCCGACCACACCGATCTTGGCGCCGGGCAGGAAGCTCAGCGTCACGTTGTCGAGGACAACCTTGTCGCCGTATGCCTTGCGGGCCTTTTCGAGCGTGTAGATGAACTGGGCCACGGTGCGGCCTACCTCCGGGTGAGCGCGATTTGGTCGGGCCACCGAACGGGCCCCGACCAATCTACCGCGCTCCGGCCAGGACGCCCCTTGCCCGGGCACCGGCTGGGCGGTGTCCGGGCAACGTCAGGAGATCGCCTCTTCGGTCTGCTTGGGTCTGGGGGGCTGGTAGTCGATGAACTCCTTGACCAGCCGCTGCGGGGTCACGTGGTACTTGGTGATGGGGCCGGCCGGGTCGACGTTGGTCGCGACGTAGCCGTTTCCGCCCTCGCGTTGCACATCGCGCAGGAAAAGCGCGTTGACGCCTTCCTGGAGGTCCTCGCCCGGCGCGCCGGAGTGGCCCTGGTAGTAGAGCGTGCCGTTGCCGTCCTGGCAGATCCACACCTCGGACTGGGCGGTACGCAGGTACAGCAGCTGGGTCAGCCGGCCGGCGCCGGCCTGGTCCTCGGTGTGCGCCCGGCAGCGCGGGCGGGAGTTCTGGCCGCCGCCGGTACCCGCGCCGCCCCCGTCGCCCGTACCGTTGCCGCCGCCGGTGCTGTTGTCCCGGCGCCCGCCGGCGCCGTCGTGGTCGGCCGCCGCGCGGTGCTGGTGGTTGGACAGCTTGCCCAGGCTGAACCCCACCCCGCCGCCGAGCGCCGCGAGGAAGATCACGGCGAGCAGGAACGGTCCCAGGATTGAAGCACCGCGACGCGTGGAACCACCTGCCATGGCTCGCAGGATCGCACCCCGGCACAACACCCGGCGAGCCACCGCCGGAAAACTGTACGAAACTCATCCGTTTAGTTACGTCCAGTAGGCTCTAACCACATCGCGCGGTGGGCCGATCGGAGGGAGGTGCGGTGGCACCCAGCTCCTTCGTCGTGGTCGCGAACCGGCTGCCGGTCGACGAGGTGACCATCGGCGAACGGCGGATGTGGCGCCGCAGCCCCGGGGGCCTGGTGACGGCGTTGCATCCGGTGCTGGCCGCCCAGGCGGGGACCTGGGTCGGCTGGTCGGGCAGCCCGTCCCCGGCCGGCCAGCCCGCGCCGGCGCCGTTCGAGCTGGACGGCATGCGGCTGCACCCGGTCGCGCTGACCGTGCACGACCTGGAGCGCTACTACGAGGGCTTCTCCAACTCCAGCCTCTGGCCGCTGTACCACGACGCGATCGAGACGCCGGCGTACCGGCGTAGCTGGTGGGAGTCGTACCGGCGGGTCAACCAGCGCTTCGCCGAGGCCGCGGCGGAGGAGGCCGGCGAGGGTGCCACCGTGTGGGTCCAGGACTACCAGCTCCAACTGGTCCCGGCGATGCTCCGTGCCATCCGGCCCGACCTGCGGATCGGCTTCTTCCTGCACATCCCGTTCCCGCCGGTGGAGCTGTTCATGCAACTGCCCCGCCGGGCGGAGATCCTGCGCGGGCTGCTCGGCGCCGACCTGGTCGGGTTCCAGCGGCCGCTGGCCGCGCAGAACTTCCTGCGGCTGACCCGGCACCTGCTCGGCCTGCGCCCGCGCGGGGCCGGGGTGGAGCAGGACGGGCGGATCGTGCACGCGGCGGCATTCCCGATCTCGATCGACGTGGCGGAGATCGAGGCGCTGGCCGCCAGCCCACTGGTCCGGGCCCGGGCCGAGCAGATCCGCGCCGAGCTGGGCGACCCCAAGACGGTGATCCTCGGCGTCGACCGGCTCGACTACACCAAAGGGATCGAGCAGCGGCTCAAGGCATTCCGCGAGTTGCTGTCGGAAGACCGACTCGCCGTGCCGGAAGCGGTCATGGTCCAGGTGGCGACGCCGAGCCGCGAACGGGTCGAGCACTACCAGGCGCTGCGCGTCAAGGTGGAACGTGAGGTCGGGCGGATCAACGGCGATCACGGGCGGGTCGGCGTGCCCGCCGTGCACTATCTTCATCAGTCGTACAGTCGCAGTGAGCTGGTCGCGCTCTACTGCGCGGCTGACGTCATGATGGTGACTCCCCTGCGAGACGGCATGAATCTGGTGGCCAAGGAGTACGTTGCCGCCCGGGTCGACCTGGGCGGCGCTCTCATACTCTCGGAGTTCGCCGGTGCCGCGGGCGAACTGCGACAGGCGTTCCTCTGTAACCCGCACGACCTGGAGGGCGTGAAGGACGCCCTGATGCGGGCCGTGCAGGCGGATCAGACCGAGGCATCGCGCCGGATGCGCGCGATGCGGCGGCACCTGCGCGCCCATGACGTGCGGCACTGGGCGTCCTCGTTCCTGTCCGCCCTGGGCGTACCCTCGGCCGCCCTGCCCGTTTCGGAGGATTAGGTGTCTGACGCAATCGACCCCGCCCTGCGCGCGGCCGTGGGGCGGATCGCGCGGGTACCGCAGCTGCTGATCGCCTGCGACTACGACGGCACGCTCGCGCCGATCGTGGAGGACCCGTCGGCGGCCAAGCCGTTGCCCGAGGCGGTCGTCGCGGTGCGCGCGCTGGCCGCGCTGCCGCAGACCACGGTCGCCGTGGTGTCCGGCCGGGCGCTGCGCGACCTGGCCACGCTGTCCCGGCTGCCCAGCGAGGTACACCTGGTCGGCAGCCACGGCTCCGAGTTCGACATCGGGTTCGTGCAGCGGCTGGCACCTGAGCTGGTCGACCTGCGGACCCGGATCCAGAAGGCGATCGAGGAGATCGTCGCGGACAGGCCCGGGGTGCGGCTGGAGCCCAAGCCGGCGAGCATCGCGGTGCACACCCGCACCGCCTCGCCCGAACACGCGGTCGCCGTGCATACGGCGATCCAGGAGGGGCCGGCGAGCTGGGCCGGGGTGCACGTCACCCAGGGCAAGGAGGTCGTCGAGCTGCTGGTCCTGCAGACCCACAAGGGCACGGCGATCGACTCGTTGCGGATGCAGCTCGGCGCGAGCGCGGTGCTGTTCGTCGGCGACGACGTGACCGACGAGAACGCCTTCGCCCACCTGCACGGACCCGACGTCGGCATCAAGATCGGTCCGGGCGAGACCCGCGCCGGCTTCCGCGTCGGCGACCCGATCGACGCGGTCCGGGTCCTCGGCGTGCTGCTGGAGACGCGACGCAACTGGCTGTACGGCGAGCGCGCGGTACCCATCGAGCGGCACTCGATGCTCGGCAACGGCCGCACCATCGCGCTGCTCGCCCCGCACGCCAAGGTCACCTGGCTGTGCCATCCCACGCCGGACTCCGCCGCTGTCTTCGCCGACCTGCTCGGCGGCAGCCCGGCCGGGCACTTCTCGGTCCGCCCGGTGCAGCGCGACGGCATGCCGCTCGGCCAGCGGTACCGGCCCGGCACACTGACCGTGGAGACCCGCTGGTCGGGGCTGACCGTCACGGACTGGCTGGACAGCAGCGTGCCGCCGGGCGACGCGGCCAACGCGCCCGAGGCGACCTCGCTGGTCCGGCTGCTCACCGGCACCGTCAAGGCGCGGCTGGAGTTCGCGCCCCGGCCCGAGTACGGCCAGGTGGCCATCCGGCTGCAGCCGCTCGGCGACGGGCTGCTGGTGCTGGGCTCCAACGAGCCGATGGCGCTGCACTCCCCCGGCGTGGAGTGGGACGTCTACAACGACGGCGGGCACGACTCGGCGCGCGCCGAGGTCGACCTGGCCGCGATGGGCGGCTCGTGCGCGCTGGAGCTGCGCTGCGGTACCCACAGCCTGCGCGCCTGGGACACCCCGGTGCAGGAGCGCCAGGCCCGGGTGGAGCGCGGCTGGCGGGAGTGGACCCAGTCGCTCAAGCTGCCCACCGTCGCCCGCGACCACGTGCTGCGCAGCGCGCTGACGCTGCGCGGGCTGTGCCATGAGCCGACCGGGGCGATCATCGCGGCGGCGACCAGCTCGCTGCCCGAGGAGATCGGCGGGGTACGCAACTGGGACTACCGGTACTGCTGGCTGCGTGACGCCGCGATGACCGCCCGCGCGCTGGTCGACCTCGGCTCGCTGGGCGAGGCGGAGGCCTTCCTCGGCTGGGTCGACCGGTGCGTCGAGCGCACCGGCGGGCACCCGGAGCGGCTGCATCCGCTCTACACGGTGGACGGGTACGACCTCGCCGCCGAAGCGGTCATCGACACGCTGCCCGGGTACGCCGGGTCCCGGCCGGTACGCGTCGGCAACCACGCCAACCGCCAGCTCCAGCTCGACGTGTTCGGGCCGATCGCCGACCTCATCGCCGGCGTGGCCGGGGTGCGCGGCTCGGTGCGCGAGCAGGAGTGGCGGGTCATCGAGGCGATGGTCTCCGCCGTCGAACGCCGCTGGCATGAGCCCGACCACGGGCTGTGGGAGGCCCGGCTGCCGCCCCGGCACCACGTCTACTCGAAGGTGATGTGCTGGCTGACCGTCGACCGGGCCCTGCAGGTGGTCCGCCAGCACGGGCAGGGCGAGCGGCCCGAGTGGATGGAGCTGCGCGACCGGATCGGCGCCAATGTGCTGGAGCACGGCTGGCACGAGGAGTCCGGCGCCTACACCGTCGCCTACGGGTACCCCGAGATGGATGCGTCCTCGCTGTGGATCGGGCTGTCCGGGCTGCTGGCCGACGACGATCCCCGGTTCCTGGCCACGGTGCTCGCGATCGAGGCGGACCTGCGCAGCGGGCCGATCGTGTACCGGTACAAGTGGGACGACGGGCTGCCCGGGGTCGAGGGCGGATTCCACGTCTGCTCGGCGTGGATGATCGAGGCGTACCTGCGCACCGGACGGCGCGCCGACGCCGAGGAGCTCTTCGACCAGATGCTCGACTGCGCCGGCCCCACCGGGCTGCTGCCCGAGCAGTACGACCCGGAGGCCGAGCGCGGGCTGGGCAACCATCCGCAGGCGTACAGCCACCTCGGCCTGATCCGGTGCGCGCTCCTGCTCGACGGCGCCCTGAAGGACTAGCGCGCTACTTCTCCGACAGCGCGTCCACGACGGCGCCGATCACCACGACCGCGGGCGGGTGGATCCGTTCCACGGCGACGAGGTCGGCGATGTCCTCCAGCGGCGCGCGCACCACCCGCTGCGCCCCGGTCGTGCCCTCCTGCACCACGGCGACCGGGGTGTCGGCCGGGCGGCCGTGCTCGATCAGCACGTCCACAATGGACGGTAGGTGGTTCAGGCCCATGAGGACACAGAGCGTACCCCGGAGCCGGGCGAGCATCGGCCAGTCCGCGAGCGACCGGGGATCGTCCGGGGCCACGTGCCCGGACACCACCACGAACTCGTGCGCCACGCCGCGGTGGGTGACCGGGATGCCGGCCGCCGCCGGCACCGCGATCGCCGACGTCACGCCGGGCACGACGGTGACGGGCACGCCGGCGGCGGTACAGGCGAGGACTTCCTCGCCGCCGCGGCCGAAGACGTACGGGTCGCCGCCCTTGAGGCGGACCACGAACCGGCCGGTCCGGGCCCGCGCCACGAGGATGCGGTTGATCTCCTCCTGCGCCTTTGCCGGGCCGTAGGGGATCTTCGAGGCGTCGATCAGCTCCACCTCGGGGCGCAACTCGTCCAGCAGCAGGCCGGGTACCAGCCGGTCGGCGACCACCACGTCGGCCAGTGCGAGCAGCCGCCGCCCCCGTACGGTGATCAGCTCCGGGTCGCCGGGCCCCGCCCCGACCAGCGCCACGCCTGGCCCGGGATGCGACGGTCCCGCGTCGAGCGACCCGTCGGCCAGCCGGTCGCGGATACCGTCCCGGACGGCCATCGCCCGCCGTGGGTCCCCGCCCCCGAGCACCGCCACGGTCACCGCGCCGTGCCGGGTCACCGCCGGTGTCCACGCGCTCGCGGCGGCCCGGTCGTCGGCGCGCACGCAGAACACCCGCCGCTCGGCGGCGGCCGCGCTGACCGCCGCGGCCGCGAGCCGGTCGTCCACCGCCGCCTGGACCAGCCAGGCACCGTCCACATCGGACGGTTCGAAGCGCCGGGCCACCCACCGGATCCGGCCGGCGTCCGCGAGCGCCCGCAGGGCCGGGGTGAGCGACGGGGACACCAGCACCACCTCGGCCCGGGCGTCGAGCAGGGCCGGTACCCGCCGGGTCGCCACCGTACCGCCCCCGACCACCAGCACCCGGCGCCCGGCGAGTCGCAGCCCGATCGGATACAGGGGCGTCACTGTGCCCTCCGCTCGCTGCGCTCGGCCGCCCCGGAGGCGACGCCTTCCCTCGGCGCCACACCCCGACTTCGTCGGAGCGTCCCCTCGGTCAGACGCCCCCGCGGCCTCGCTCCGCTCACTGTGCCTCCCGGTTCGCCGCGCTCACTTCTCGGAGACCCCGGCGGAGTCGAAGGTGGCCACCTCGTGCAGCACCCGCACCGCGCAGGCGACGATCGGCACGGCGAGCGCGGCGCCGGTACCCTCGCCGAGCCGCAGGCCCAGGTCGACCAGCGGGGTCAGGCCCAGGTGGGCCAGGCCCACCGAGGCACCGGGCTCGACCGAGCGGTGCCCGGCGACCATCGCCGCGACCGCGTGGGGCGTGAAGGTGGCGGCGGCCAGCGCCCCGGAGACCGCGATGACGCCGTCCACCACGACCGGTACCCGCCGGGCGGCGGCCCCGAGGATGAACCCGGCGATGGCCGCGTGCTCCCCGCCGCCGACGGCCGCGAGTACCCCGAGCGGGTCGGCCAGGTCGGGCCGGTGCCGTTCCAGCGCCGCGGTCACCACCGCGGTCTTGTGGGCCAGCATCGCGTCGTCGATGCCGGTGCCCCGGCCGGTCACCTGTGAGGGTGCCGTGCCGGTGAACGCGGCGATCAGCGCGGCGGCCGGGGTGGTGTTGGCGATGCCCATGTCCCCGGTGACGAGCAGGCCAGCCCCGGCGTCGACGAGCGCGTGCGCGGTCACGATGCCCGCCTCGACGGCGGCGGCCGTCTCGTCGCGGGTGAGCGCGGGGCCTACCGTGATGTCCCCGGTACCGCTGCGCACCTTCGCGACGACCAGCCCCGGCGCGGGGGTCAGCGGCGTCGCGACCGCCACGTCGACCACGGTCACCGACGCGCCGACCTGGCGCGCGAACGCGTTGATGACCGCGCCCCCGGCGAGGAAGTTGGTCACCATCTGCGCGGTGACCTCGCGCGGCCACGGGGTAACACCCTGGGCGTGCACGCCGTGGTCGCCGGCGAACACGGCCACCGCCGCCGGCTCGGGCAGCGGCGGCGGGCAGGCCCCGGCGAGCCCGGCCAGCCGTACCGACAACTCCTCCAGCTCCCCCAGCGACCCGGCCGGCTTCGTCAGCCGCGCATGCAGCTCGCGGGCGGCGGTCATCGCCGCGGCGTCGGGCGGGCGGATCGCGTCGAGTGTCTGGCTAAGCACGCAGGGCCTCCCAGGCCTTGAGTAGGGAATCACTTGTCGCAGTGTCGCGTACGGCGATCCGCAGCCAATCGGCGCCCAGCCCCGGAAAGGTGTCGCCGCGGCGCAGCGCGAAGCCCGCCGCGCGCAGGCGCTGCCGGACCCGGCCGCCGCCGGGCAGGTGGACCAGCACGAAGCTGCTCGCCGGGTGGCCCGCGACGGTCACCCCGGGCAACGCTCGCAGGCCGGCGACGAGGTGGTCGCGGCGGGCGGCCAGCTCCCGGGCGATCTCCCGCTCGGCCGCGACCGCCGCCGGGCTCGCGCAGGCCACCGCGGCGGCCAGCGCCGGCGTGGACACCGGCCACAGCGGTTGTACCCGCGCCAGCCGCGCCACCGTCTCCGCGTCACCCAGGAGGTACCCGACCCGCAGCCCGGCCAGGCCCCACGTCTTGGTGAGGCTGCGCAGCACCACGAGCCCGGGCAGGTCGCGCCGTCCGGCGAGGGAGTCCGGCTCGCCCGGCACAGTGTCGGCGAACGCCTCGTCGACCACGAGCAGCCGGCCCGGCCGGGCCAGCCTGGCCACCAGCGATGCCGGGTGCGCGACCGAGGTCGGGTTGGTCGGGTTGCCCACGATGACCAGGTCGGCCTCATCGGGTACCCGTGCGGGGTCGAGCGCGAAGTCCGGCGGGGACAGCAGCGCGCGGGCGACCCGGTGCCCCGCGGCGGCCAGCGCCGCCTCCGGCTCGGTGAACTGCGGGTGCACCACGACCGGGTGCCGTACCCCCAGCGGGGCCTGGGCCAGCAGCGTGAAGGCCTGAGCCGAACCGGCGGTGAGCAGGACCTCCTCGGCCGGGCGGCGGTGCCGCGCGGCGAGCGCGGCGCGGGCCGGCCCCGGATCGGGGTAGCGGGCCAGGTCGCGCAGCGCGGCGGCGACCGGCGCGGCCAGCCAGTCCGGCATGGGATCCAGGCGGACGTTGACGGCGAGGTCGACGAGGCCGGGCGCCAGTTCGGCGTCGCCGTGGAAGCCGAGCTCGGGCATGCCGCGATCATGCCATCCGGACTCCGTTTGCTCGGTGTGAGGAAGCGCATCCTGCGGGCCGCCGGCCGGGCGGCCCGGCGGGTCAGTGGTGCCAGAGCAGCTCGACCGGCTCGGCCGGGAGCCGCCCGGTCACGAGGTCGGCCAGCAGCTCCGCGAGGCCCAGCGGGTAGACCGGCTCGGTCGCGCGAGCCAGCTCCGCCACCGTCCACCAGCGGTGGCCGACGATCGACCCGGCTTCCAGCTCCTGGAACCCGCTCGTGTCCACCACGTGCCCGGCGGTCCGGTGGTAGAACAAGTCGTCCCGGAACCAGCCGCTGGCCCAGCCCAGGTCGGCGAAGCCGGAGGTGTACGCCACCGGTGCGCCGAGCGCCTCGGGCGCGACCACCAGCCCGGTCTCCTCGCGCAGCTCCCGGGCCGCCGCGACGGGCAATGACTCGCCGGGGTCGATGCCGCCGCCCGGGGTGTACCAGGCGTGGCCGTCCGGAGGTACGCGCGAGCGGAAGAGCAGGATCCGGTCCCACTCGTCCACGAGGAGGACCCGCGCCGAGCGTCGCCGGTAGGCCCGCGTCACGCCGAGCCGTGCCGCAGGTCGCCGGCGACCAGCGACCACATCTCCAGGTCGACCCGCCCGCCGTGTACGTAGCCGGCGTTGCGCTGCAGCCCCTCGTAGACGAAGCCGGCCTTCTCGGCGACCCGGCGGGAGGCGGTGTTGCCGGGTGCGACGCGCAGCTCGATCCGCTCGAACCCGTGCTCCAGCAGGAGCGCGATGGCCAGGGCGTCCACCGCCTCGGCGGCCACGCCGAACCCCCGGGCGCCGGGCGCGACCAGGTAGGACACCTCGGTGCAGCGGGTCGCCCAGTCGGTGCGGGCGGTCCACAGCAGGCCGACCAGGCGGCCGTCCTCCCGCCGCGTCACCCCGTAGTGGTCACCGTCGCCTAGGTCGCGCTGCCCCTGGGCGAGCGTCGTGCACCAGGTGAGGCCGTCGAGCCCGCCGGTCTCGTCGGGCAACGGCAGCCAGCGCCGGGTCAGCCGGTCGGCGAGGATGCCGTCGACCTCGGGCGCGTCGGCGACGTCCAGCTGCCGCACGTGTAGCCGCGGCGTGGCGACGGTGAGGACCGGGAACCGGCGGACCGGCCGCGCCTCGGTATCGATCAAGACGCCAGCCTCAACGTGTCCTCCTCGCCGACCGCAGCGGAGACCACCTTACCGGCCATCTCCGGCCGGGCCGCCCAGTGCAGGCACAGGTACGACGCGTGTACGCCCCCCACCACGAACCCCTCCGGCTGTGCGCCCGGCCAGGACCAGGCTGGCCGCTCCCCCGATCGTGGACTGACCACGCCACGGTGTTGCTTGTGGCCGACAACACCCGTACCCGCGGACAGGTGGGGGGAAACGGAGCGGGTGGTCGCGTCCCGGTAGCCCACGATCAGGTACTCGCCGCTGTGCCCGGTCGCATCGAGGACCCCGCACATCGGCCGGCCGTCGAACTCGCGGGTCAGCCAGGCCAGCCCGGCGCCCTCGACGATGACCGGGCGGCCGGCCTGCGCGAGGGCCTTCACCGACGTCGCCAGCGCCGTGTTGGCGGACAGCTCGTCGAGGTAGGCCTCGGGCAGCCCGCCACCGACGATGAGCGCGGTCGCGTCCTCGGGCAGGGACTCGGCGCGCAACGGGTCGACCGGGACCACCTCCGCGCCGGCCGCGGTAAGCAGCTCACCGGTCTCGGCGTACCCGAAGGAACAGCCCGCCCCACCGGCCACCGCGACGACCGGGCGCGGCCCGTGCCACTGCGTCTGCGGGGGCGCCCAGGGCTCGGCCACCAGGCGCGGCGCCGAGCGGGCCACGGCGAGCAGGCGGTCGAGGTCGACCGCGCCGGCGACGACCTCCCCGAGCCGGCGTACCGCCCGAGTCGCGGCCACCGTGCGGTGCGCCACCGGCAGCACGCCCTCGCTGCGCGCGGGCAACCCGCCGCGCGGCAGCTCCCGCTGGCGCAACGCCCCCAGCACGGGGACGCCGATGTCGTCGAGGGCCTCGCGCAGCAACTCCTCGTGCCGGTCCGAGGCGACCCGGTTGAGGATCACCCCGGCCAGCCAGAGCAGCTCGTCGTAGGCGCGGAACCCGTGGACCAGCGCCGCGACCGACTGCCCCATCGCGGCCGTGTCGACGACCAGGACGACCGGTGCGCGCAGCAGCCCCGCGATCTGCGCCGTGGACTCGGCGTCGCTGCGCCCGGCCAGCCCGTCGAACAGCCCCATCGTGCCCTCGACGACCGCCACGTCCGACCCGGCGGACCCGGCCGAGAACAGGGGCCCCATCAGTGGGGCACCGACGAGCCGGGGGTCGAGGTTGCGCCCGGGACGGCCGGCAGCCAGACCGAGGTATGCGGCGTCGACGTAGTCCGGCCCGATCTTGAACCCGGACGGCTGCAGCCCGCGCCCGCACAGCGCCGCGAGCAGGCCGACAGCGATGGCGGTCTTGCCATGGCCGGAGGAAGGGGCGGCGATCACCACACGGGAAACGGCGGTCATGGATGGCTCCTGCGGTCTGCGGGGCGGGGCTCCGCCAGCCGTGACGATACCCAAGCCGGGCCACCCCCCGGGCTCCCGGTAGCGTTGACCGGCGTGTACCGGTTCCTGCTCAGCCCGCGCTGGCTCGGCTTCGCCGCGCTGATGCTGGCGCTGGCGGCCGCCATGGTCGCGCTGGGCTTCTGGCAGTTGTCCCGGTATCACGAACGCAGCGCCGTCAACGCCCGGATCGACGCGGCGGCGCGCGCGGGGCCGGTGCCGGTCGGCACGGTGCTGCCGGTGGGCCGGGCACCCGACGCTGGCGCGGCGTGGACCCGGGTAACCGCGACCGGACGGTACGACCCCGAGCACCGGATCCTCGCCCGCGACCGCACGGTCGAGGGTGCCGTGGGGTACGAGGTGCTGACCCCGCTCGTGCTCGCCGACGGCTCGGCGGTGCTCGTGGACCAGGGCTGGCTGGCCGCCGAACCGGGCGGGGCCCGTGGGGTGCCGGCACTGCCCGCCCCGCCCGACGGCCAGGTGACCGTGACCGGCCGGGCGCACCTGCCGGAAAGCCGGGCCGACGCCCCCATCACGATCGACGGACACGTCCAGGTGCGCCGGATCGACCCGGCTCGGCTCGGCGGTACCGTGCCGTACCGGCTCGCCGGCGGCTATCTCCTGCTCGACGAGCCCCGGGGCCCCGGCTTCACCGTCATCCCCTCCGACCACCAGAACGCGGCGATGAACGCCGGCTACGTGGTGCAGTGGTGGGCCTTCGCCCTGCTCACCCTCGCCGGATTCGGCTGGGCGGCCCGGCGCGAGGCCCGCGGCCCCGGCGGGTTGGACTTCACGGAGCTGTACGCCGACCATCCGGATGCTCCCGTCTCGCCCGGCGTCTGATGTAATCGGCGCATGGTGGACCCCGAGACCCCGCTGCCCTACGGCGACCCATGGCGGACGAGCCAGGACCCGTGGCAGCCGACCCCGCCGACGCTGCCGATGCCGTCCTCGGTACCGCCGCCCAACTCGATGGTCCCGGTGACCGCCCCCTACGGCGCGCCCGAACAGGTCATCGCCCAGATCGGCGAGATCCAGGTGACCGCGACCACCGTCCGCACCCCGGCCGGCCAGTTTCCGCTGCGCGGCTCCCAGTGGACCGTCACCGATCAGTGGGTCGCCACCCAGAAGATCCCGAGCTGGGCGATCACCATGGCGATCGTCGGGTTCTTCTGCCTGACCGTGTTCAGCCTGTTCTTCCTGCTCGCCAAGGAGACGGTCTACCAGGGCGTCGTACTCGTCCAGGTGCAGAACGGTCCGTATCAATATGTCTCCCGGGTACCGGTGAACAACCAGGCCTACGTGCAGCACGTCTACGGGCAGGTCAACTACGTGCGGTCGCTCGCCGCCATGTGAATGCGGCGGACGTCGTCGATGGTGTCGGCCTCGGCGGCGGACTTGTCCTCGCGGTAGCGCAGCACGCGGGCGAAGCGCAGCGCCACCCCGCCCGGGTATCGCGGGCTCGTCTGTACCCCGTCGAACGCGATCTCCACGACCAACTCGGGCCGGACCCGCACCACCCAGTCCCCCCGCTCGGTTGCGATCTCCAGGAACTTGGCCGTCTGCCAGCGCAACAGGTCGTCGGTCAGGCCCTTGAAGGTCTTGCCCAGCATCACGAACCCGCCGCTCTCCGGGTCGCGGGCCCCCAGGTGCAGGTTGGACAGCCAGCCCTGGCGCCGCCCGTGGCCCCACTCCGCCGCGAGGACCACCAGGTCGAGCGTGTGCCGCGGCTTGACCTTGATCCAGGCCGCGCCGCGCCGGCCGACATCGTACGGCGCCCCGGCCGCCTTCACCACGACCCCCTCGTGGCCGGCGGCCAGCGCCGCGTCGAACGCCTGCCGCGCGTCATCCACTGTGGACACGGTGGCACGCGGGACGAGCAGCGCCTCGGGCAACGCCTGCGCCAGCGCGGCCCAGCGGTCGGCGCCCGGTTCGTCGAGCAGGTCGCTGCCGTCGAGGTGCAGCAGGTCGAAGAAGTAGGGGGTGAGCGCCACGGTCGACACGCCCCGCCGGGCGGCCCGGGACGAGGTCTCCTGGAACGGCCGGGGCCGGCCGGCCAGATCGAGCGCCATGGCCTCCCCGTCGAGGACTAGCTCGTGACCGGGTGCCGCCCGGACCGCCGCCACCACCTCGGGCACCCGCGCGGTGATGTCGTCGAGGCTGCGAGTGAACACGGCCACCTCGTCACCCGACCGGTGCACCTGCACCCGGATGCCGTCGAGCTTGACGTCGACCGCGGCCGGCGCGCCGGTCGCGGCGAGCGCTTCGTCCACTGTGGACGCCGACTGGGCCAGCATCGGGGCCAGCGGCCGGCCGACCTGGAGCCGGTAACCGGCCAGGCCCGCCGCGCCCTCGGTGAGCGCGGTGCGCGCCACGCTCTTCAGGTCGCCGCTGAGCAGCAGCGCGCGGCGCACGTCGGCCAGCGGAAGGCCGGCCGCCTTGGCCACCGCCTCCACCATCAGCCCGGCCTGCGCACCCTGCCGCAGCTCCCCCGAGATCAGGCCGAGCAGCATCCGGTGCTCCTCGGCGGTCGTGGCCGCGAACAGCGCCCCGACCAGCGCTCTGCGCCGGCCCTGGGAACCCGGCCCGGCCTGCGCGCCGATCTCGGCCAGCGCGGCGTCGACCGCGGCCACGGAAACGGTGGGCTCGGCGGCCGGCGGTGGCGTGTCACGGACCGTCGCCCAGCCCACCCCGATCTGACGCTGACGCAGCTCTCCGGACAGGTAGGCGGCGCCGGCCTCGATCTCGTCGGGGGCCAGGCGCCGCAGCGCATCGGCCAACAGCTCGATCTTGGCCAGCCGGGAGGACGTGGCCGCGACGGCGGCGGAGGTGGCGGCGAGGTCGACGAACCGCATGCCCTGATCCTCGCAGCCACCTCCGACAGTTTCCGGTCTTGTGTCAGGCTCGTCTTTTCGCGCGGGCCCGCCACCCGTCGTCACCCGCCCGGCCGGCCCGGCGCCGTGCCCGGCGACCGGCCGTCACGCGGCGGCCGGCTCGGCGACCCGAAACCCGCGGGCCCGGACCGCCTCGGCCAGCCGGACCAGGTGCCCGTCCACCTGGCACAACGCCGCCGAGAGCTCCTCGATGTGCCCGCGCAGGGCCGCGTCGGACCAGTCGGCGAGGTCCACCTCACCGAGCGCGCTGATCGCTGCTTCGAGCCGCGTGATCGCTTCGTTCGTACTCATGTTCGAAAGGGTAGGGGCGCCCGGTGTGGCCCGCAAGCGCGTCGCGGGGTGACGACGGCGTGTCGCCCCCGCCGCGCGGGGCGCGGGACGCGGCGGCGCCCGGCGGCGCGATGCTGGGCTAGCGCGCCGGCCGCACCGCCGCCGCCACGTTGGCGAGCAGCAGGGCCTCGGCGTAGCACACCCGGGCGAACTCGCCGAGGTGCAGGCTCTCGTTCGGGCCGTGGGCCCGCGCGTCCGGATCCTCGACGCCGGTGATCAGCACCGCCGCGGACGGGAACAGGCTCTGGAACGTGGCGATGAACGGGATGGAGCCACCGACCCCGATCTCGACCGGCTCGACGCCGTCCCAGGCGGCGCGGAAGGCGGCGCGGGCGGCATCGTAGGCCGGCCCGGTCGCGTCGATCTGGCAGGCGTCGCCGAGCTGCTCCAGCGCCACCTCGACGGCGGCGCCCCAGGGGCGCTGCGCTTCGAGGTACGCCTTGATGGTCTCGTACGCCTTCGGCGGATCGTCGCCGGGCGCGAGGCGCAGGCTGATCTTCGCGCGCGCGGCGGGTACGAGGGCGTTGGGTGCCTCGTGGGTACGCGGCGCGTCGATGCCCAGGACGGAGATCGCGGGCCTGGTCCAGAGCCGGTCGACGAGCCGGCCGGTGCCGATGAGGTCGGTGTCCGGCAGCATTCCCGCCTCGGCGCGGAACCGGTCCACCGGGTACTCCAGCGGGGCGGCGGCGCCGCTGACCAGACCGGGTACCGCGACGTCGCCAGCGGGGTCGTGGAGCGTCGCGAGCAGCCGGGCGAGCGCGGTCAACGCGTCGGGTACCGCGCCGCCGTAAGCCCCGCTGTGCACCGCGTGGTCGAGGACCCGTACGTCCACGAAGAGGTTGACGACCCCGCGCAGCGAGGTGGTCAACGCCGGTATCCCGATGTCCCAGTTGGCCGAGTCGGCAATCACGATCACGTCGGCGGCGAGGGTGTCACGGTGCTCCTGGATCAGGTCCTCCAGCGACGCCGAGCCGAACTCCTCCTCGCCCTCGACGAAGACCACGACGCCGACCGGCAGGTCGTCGCCGAAGGCCCGCAGCGCCGCGACGTGCGCCAGGATTCCGGCCTTGTCGTCGGCGCAGCCCCGACCGAAGAGCCGCCCGTCGATTTCGGTGGGCTCGAACGGAGGCGTGTGCCATTGACTCTCGTCGCCGATCGGCTGGACGTCATGGTGGGCGTACAGCAGCACGGTCGGCGCGCCGGGCGGCGCCGGGCGCCGACCGATCACGGCCGGCTGCCCGCCGTAGCGGACGGTCTGCACGTCGGGCAGCCCGGCTCCGCGCAACAGGTCGGCTACCGCCGCCGCCGAACGCTCGACGTGCGAGTGGTCGAACCCGTCGAAGGCGATACCCGGGATGCGCCCCAACCGGATGAGGTCCTCGATGACTCCGGGAAGTACCCGGTCGACAGCGGCGCGCAGATCGTCCTCGGTCATCCCGCGATCGTAGCGCCGCTTCCGGGCCCGTCAGCCGGCCGGCGGGCGCGGTGGCTCGTCGTCGGTGTCATCGTCGTTGTTGGCGCGCCGGGGGCCGCCGGTCCACCAGTCGCGGACCCGTCCGGCCCCGGAACCCATCCACTCCCCGACGTTGGCCGCGCCACCGCCGAACCTGCGCAACAGCCCGGCGAGCGGGTCCTCGGACCGGGCGAAGCTGCGCCGGTACTCCTCGGCCGCCTCCTTCGCGTCGGCCGTCACCGACGCGTCGCCGTCGTGCTCACGGCGCGGGTAGTCGCCGGCCAGGATCCGCCGGTACGTCCCCTCGTCGACCCACCGGCGCAGCTCGGCGGCGCGCGCCACCGGCAGCGGATGAGTCAGCCCGACCAGCATCCGCAGCTTGATGAGGCTGTCGCGCAGGTCGCCGCCCCGGTCGTACTCGCCACCCTGGTCCAGGAACGCCGCGGTGTCGATCTCGCTCAGGTCACCGCCGCCGGCCGCCTTCATGTGGGCACGCAGCGACGCCGCCGGATCCTGTCCCGACAGCAACCCGGCCCGGTCGGCCGACACCTCGGCCTTCCGCCACCACTCGTGCAGCCCGAACAGGATCACCGGGGAGACCAACGACACGAACGGCAAGCGCGCGGCCAGACTGGTCAGGATGCCCATCATCGTGCGGTAGACGGCGTGACCGCTGAGCAGGTGGCCCAGCTCGTGACCGAGAACGAAGCGCAGCTCATCGTCGTCGTAGAGCTCCACCGCCCGGCTGGTCACCACGATGAAGGGCCGGGACATGCCGACGCAGGCGCCGTTGATGCCGGGCGAGAACTCGATGAAGAGCTCAGGCAGCTCGGCCACGTCGAGGGTCGCCGCCGCCTCGGCGAACAACCGGTGCACCCGGGGATGCTGCCGGTGGTCGACGCGGATCGCCCGGCCGAGGTACTCCAGCCGCCAGGCGCGCTCGTTCCACAGGCCCGAGAGCATCTTGAGCACCTCGTCGAACCCCTTCAGCTCCCGCAGCGCGGTCAGCGCCCCGCGGTCGGCCGGGTGCTCCCACGCCCGTGAGCTGATGCCGGTGAGAACCACCCGCCGGCGGGCCGGTGCCGTCTCCTCCATCATTTCCCCCGATCAACACAGCCGGACGTACTCACTCTCCGGATCGTGCCCTACCCGCGCCACCCCGTCCACCAGCCGGTCAGCAGACCGGGCCGTCCCGGCCCGGGCGAAGTACTCCTCCTCCGCCGCCATCCAGCGCCGCAGCGGCGCCTCGATGGCCGGGCCGTCGCGCGCCAACGCCCGCTCCCAGCGCACCTCTCGGTCCGCCGTGAGGAAAACCGACAAGGACAGCCGGGGGTACCCATCCTCGCGCGCGCTGGTCGCGCCGTCCAGGATCAACACGTCGGGTACCGGCACGTACAGGTTGCCGCCGAAGCACCCGCGCACCCAGTCGTAGACGGGGTAGCGGCCCGGCTCGCCGCGTGCCAACGGCGCCAGCACGCCCTGCTCAAGCCGCGGCCAGAACGTGAACTGGTCCTCCCAGCCGTCGAGCAGGTCATCGGTGTGCACCACCTCGACCCGCCGCCCCGCGTTGGTCAGCACCGTCGTGAGGCGCCGGGCGAACGTCGTCTTCCCCGCCCCGGACGGGCCGTCGACTGCCACGAGCCGGACCGTGCCGAGCCGCGCGGGGCGCCGGTCGATCTCGGCCGCGAGGTCGGCGAAGCGCTCGACCCTCATGGCCCTGTCCCCGGTGCCAGGAACGGCAGCCCGTCCGGCGGTCCGGACTCGACCAGACGCCAGAGCGCGTCGGTGTCCAGATGCTCCTCGACCAGGTCGCCCAGCAGGTCGAGCAGCTCCTCCCGGCGCCGGGCGAAGCAGGTGTCGGCGGCGACCCGGAAGCCGTCACGCCGCGCCAGCCGGGCCGCCTCGGTCAGAAAGGCGCGCCGGTAGCCGTCGGACTCGAACGTGCCATGCCAGTGGGTGCCGAAGACGTTGCCCAGCCGGGCGCCCTCGCCGGGATCGATGAGCGGATCGGTCTTGCTCGCCGCGACGTATCCGTGGTGGATCTCGTACCCGCCGACCTCGGTGCCCCACGCGCTACCGGTCGGGCGCGCCAGCGTCTTGTCCGCCGCGAACCCGAACTCCACCGGCAGCAGGCTCAGCCCCTCGACCCGGCCGCGCCGGCTCTCCACCTCGTCGTCGATCGTCGTGCCGAGCATCTGGAAACCGCCGCAGATGCCGAGCAGCGGCTTGCCGGCCAGCGCGTGCTCGAGCACCGCGCCGGCGAGGCCAGTGGTGCGCAGCCAGTCCAGATCGTCCACTGTGGACTTCGTGCCGGGGAGGATGACGAGGTCGGCGTCGGCGATGTCGGCGGCCGATGTGGTGAGCCGGACCGCCACGCCGGGCTCGGCGGCCAGCGCCTCGATGTCGGTGGCGTTGGAGATGCGGGGCAGCCGGACGACGGCGACACGCAACCACCGGGTACCGACCGGCGGCGCGGGCCGGCCGATCACCCGTCCGTCCACATATGACAGCGAGTCCTCGGTGTCCAGCCAGAGGTCGGGGTGCCAGGGCAGCACGCCGTAGGTGGGGCGGCCGGTGAGCCGGCGCAGGGCGTCGAGCCCTGGCTCCAGCAGCCCGCGGGAGCCGCGGAACTTGTTCACCACGAACCCCGCCACCAACGCCTGATCCTGCCGGGCGAGCAGCGCCACGCTGCCGAAGAACGAGGCGAACACCCCGCCCCGGTCGATGTCGCCGACGACCACGACAGGCAGCCCGGCCTGCCGCGCCAGACCAAGGTTGACGAAGTCGCCGTCGCGGAGGTTGATCTCGGCGGGGCTGCCCGCGCCCTCGCACACCACGACGTCGACCGCGCCCCGCAACTCGGCCAAGGTGTCGAACGCCGCGTCGGCCAGCATCCGCCGCGTCTGCGCGTAGTTGCCGGCACCGACGCTGCCGACCGCCCGGCCCCGGAGCACCACCTGGCTGGTGTGGTCGCTGCCCGGCTTGAGCAGTACGGGGTTGAACCGCACGCTGGGCTCCAGCCCGCATGCCGCCGCCTGCAACGCCTGGGCCCGGCCGATCTCGCCCCCGTCGAGCGCGACGGCCGAGTTGTTGGACATGTTCTGTGCCTTGAACGGCGCCACCCGGACCCCACGCCGGTGCAGCCACCGGCAGATTCCGGTGACGAGCATGCTCTTGCCGGCATCGGAGTTGGTGCCGGCGACCAGGAGACCGCCGCTCATCGCCCGATCCTTCGCCACAGGGTCCGCCGGGCGGGGCGGGCCAGCGCGTGGCCGGCGGTCAACACTAGCGCAGCCGCGCCCACCGCGGCCGAGATCCGGGCCGCCGCCCGGATGTCCTCGGGCTTGGCGGTGCGCCCGTCGCCGAGCACCGGCCGGTCCTCCACCCGACCGGCGTAGACGTTGCGGCCGCCGAGGCGGACCCCGAGCGCGCCGGCCATCGCCGCCTCGCAGCGGCCGGAGTTGGGGCTGGGATGGTGCCCACCGTCACGCAGCCACGTCCGCAGCGCGCCCCGCCAGCTCCCGCCGAGCGGGCGCGCCACGGCGACGGTCAGCGCGGCGGTCAACCGGGCCGGTAGGAGGTTGGCCACGTCGTCGAGCCGGGCCGCCGTGGTGCCGAACCGCCGGTACCGCGCCGAGCGGTGCCCCACCATCGCGTCGAGCGTGTTGACCGCGCGGTAGCCGACCAGCCCGGGCAAGCCGGCGACGGCACCCCACACGAGCGGCGCCACCTCGGCGTCGGAGCTGTTCTCAGCGACCGACTCCACGGTCGCCCGAGCCAGGTCGGATTCATCCAATGTGGACGGATCCCGCCCGCACAGGTGCGGCAGCCGCTGGCGGGCGGCGGGCAGGTCGCCCCCGGCGAGCGAGTCGGCGACGGCGCGGGCCTCGCGTCGCAGCGTGGTGCCGCCGAGCACGGCCCACGTGGTCACCGCCACCAGACCCGCCCGCAGCCACGGGCGCCGCCGGGTGGCCCACGCGGCGGCGGTGGCGAGCGCCACGGGAGCACCGGTGGCCAGTACGGCGTATCCGGTGCCCGCCGCGCGGCTGGGCGCGTAGAGCCGGCGTTCCAGCGCCGCAGCCGCCCGGCCGAACCCGGCGACCGGGTGCCACCGGCGCGGGTCGCCCAGGGCCGCGTCGAGCAGCGCCCCGGCCACGAGGCCGGCCGCGTCGGCCGTGTCCGACGCGAACGCCCCGGTGTGCCCTGACCGGTATCCGCCGTCCGCCATGTCCATCCCCTTCGCCATCGTGGGACCACCCCCGGGCAGCCTAGCCAGGCCGGTTGGTCCGTTGCAGGAGCTGGTGGACCCGTTGGTGGGACAGCTCCAGCATCACGCCCAGGTCGCGTTGGGAGAAATCCGACGCGAGCTGCAGCACCTGGTCGGTGAGGACCCGCACCTGATCCTCCGCCATGAGTGCCGCGCGCCGTCCCGAGCGCACGCCCGCGACCAGCCGATCCAGGGCCGGGTCGCCGGTGCGGAACTGGTAGTCCACCCAGCCCGGTCCGAGCACCTCACGGACCCGCCGGTCCAGCGCGTACAACGTGCGGGCCCGGCGATAGGTGCGCAGATCGGGGATATCGGCGCGCCAGCCGTGCACGTCGCGCTGCACCGTCACCCGTGGGCTCAGATTCTCGGCCACCCATCCCCCGTGCGTTGCTCGCGCCCCTGACTAGACCCGGGCCGGGGCAACGGGTTGCTGGTCCGCGGACGGCGCGATCGGCGTGGTGTCAAACACCGCCGAGTCGAACTCGTCGAACAGCTCGTGGTCGGGCGGAAGGTCGTCGGGCCGGCCCGGGTCGTCCATCGGCTCGGTCACCTCGCCACCGGCCGGCACCGGGGCGGACGGGTCGTCGACCATGTCGGTCGAGCCGGCGGGCTTGCGCCGGGCGAACTTGTCCACGCCCTTGGACAGGTCGTGGCCGACGGACGTGGCGTCCAACTCGTAGGAGGTGCGCCGGGTGCCCTGCTCGTCGGTCCAGTCCCGGCTGTAGAGCCGGCCGTGCACCACCACGGGGTCACCGAGCTGGACGGACACCGAGACGTTTTCACCGAGGCGCCGCCAGCAGGTGACCCGCACCCGCAGCGACGGGCCGTCGACCCACTGGCCACGCTCGCGGTCGAACCGGCGCGAGTGCGAGGCCACCTTGAACGTCACCACGAACGTGCCGGTGACGGTGGTCCGGCGCCACTCGGGTGCGGTCAGCACGTTGCCGATGACGGTGACCGGGGTATCGAACATTGTGTCTCCTCAGATCCGGGGGCGGCGATGCGCCGGGTGCCCGTAACGCTGACGGGTCGTGAGCGCGCGCGGAAGCCGGTACCCCTGGATCTGTGGATGACGAGGGTGCTTGTGGACAGATAAGCGATCTTGGCGAGGATCTGCTATGTCATCGGACGAATCCGCAGGCCGGCGGCGAGGTACCGTCCTGGGGGTGGAAACCGATTTTCTCGGAACCGACTACGTCCGCCGTACCCTCGACCTGGGGTCTGACTACGACGGCCCGGTCGTCGCGACGTTGCTCAGCCGCCCAGCCATCCGGCCGACCGGCCGTGCCGTCCTGTACCTGCACGGTTACGTCGACTACTTCTTCCACTCCCACGTCGCGGACTTCTACGCCGAGCGCGGCTTCCACTTCTACGCGTTGGACCTGCGCAAGCACGGTCGTAGCCTGCTGGCGCACCAGACGCCCAACTTCGTGCGCGACATCCGGGAGTACTTCCCGGAGCTGGATGAGTCGGTGCGGCTCATCCGCGCGGACGGCCACGAGCGGCTGCTGATCAACGCGCACTCGACCGGCGGGCTCATCGCGGCTCTGTGGGCGCACGAGAACCGGGCCGATGAACCGGTCGACGCGATGTTCCTGAACAGCCCGTTCTTCCAGTTCAACGTGCCGTGGTGGACACGTCAGGCGGTCGGCCGGCTGAGTGCGGCGATGGGGCGGGTACGGCCGCTCGCGACGATCCCGCGCGGGCTGCATCCGGTCTACGGGCACAGCATCCACGCCGACCACTACGGAGAATGGGAGTTCGACCTGGCGTGGAAGCCGATCGGCGGGTTCCCGGTGCGGATGGGGTGGCTGTCCGCGATCCGGGTCGCGCACGCGCAGGTACACGCCGGACTGGACATCCCGATCCCGATCCTGGTCGCCTGTTCGACAGCGAGCTACCGGAAGGCGACGTGGAGCGAGGCCGCGATGACCGCGGACGCCGTCCTCGACGTCGAGCACATCGCCGGGTACGCCAGCCGGCTGGGCCGGCACGTCACGATCGTGCGCATCGAAGGAGGCATGCACGACCTCACCCTGTCGTCGGCGCCGGTACGCGCCAACGTCTTCGCGGAGCTCGACCGATGGCTGCTCGCCTACCTACCGGGGTAACCCGCCCGCATGCGCACCGGTGCACCTCGACCCAGGGTCGCGCGCCTACCGGCCGGAGTACACCTGCCACCCGCCGTCGCGGCGGACCAGCAGATCGTGCAGGAGCAGATGCGGCCCGCCGGCGAAGAGGACGCGGTCCACCGCCCGGCGCGCCTTGGCCAGGCCGGCCGGCGAGCGCGAGCCGGTCACGATGACCACGTCGCGGGCGGGAACCCCGATCACCAGGTCGCCGGGTACCCCGCGGGCGAGGTCTTCCCAGAACGTGTCGGCGAGGACCACGCTGGACTCCAGGCCGGCGAAGGAGAGCATCAGCGCGGGCGGCTGCCCGTGGATACGTACGCGGGGCACCATCGCGTCGAGGTACGCGGCCGCGTGCCGCCGCAGCCCCCGTCGCGCCATCGCGAGGCGGCTGAGATCGGCCCAGGTAACCAGCCGCTCACCGTACGGCGGACCGGCGGTGTACCCGATCACGACGCCGGCGAAGTACTCGTCCAGGACGTACTGTCGTTGGTACTGGGGGTCATCACGCGACAGCAGGACCGGAAGGACGGTGGCGGTCGTCACCTGCTGCACATTGAGCAACCTAGTTGCTCCCGGCGAAGACGAAAAGTCCTCCGTTCGCCGCGGACCCGTGACGGCACGACGCACGCGCGACGGGCCCGCGAATCGTCTAGGGTCAGTGGCCCCTGAGCGGTAACCTTCTGATCAATCGGGCGCTCGTAGCTCAGTGGATAGAGCAGAGGACTTCTAATCCTAAGGTCGCAGGTTCGAATCCTGCCGGGCGCACCAGAGCACTCGTTCCCGACCCCCGTCACGAAGATCGGGACGGGGCCGCCTTGTCAGCGGTCGTGGTCCGGCGGCTCAGCGGTCCGGCTCGGCGCAACACAACGGCGCACTCCCCGGCTTGGGATAGCGGCACAGGATCAACCCGGCCCCGCGCTCGACGTGCAGCCATCCCCCGAGGGGATGCCGCTCGACAGGCCGCTCACACCAGCGGCATCTGGCCCGGCTCTCGTCCGTGGTACCAACCGATTTCGCTACTCCGCCATATGCGTTGAGCAGGCCACGCACCGCGAGCCGACGTTCGGTGCAGGGCCAGAGACGATCGCAGGTCTCGCAGAGCCCGAGGACGTCCCGCTGGTGAGGCCGCAGGATTTGGTATGCCTCCCACCAGCGTTGTGGATCCTGGCAGCCTTCGGGCGGCTCGGCCGGCGGGTCGTCCAGATCAAAGGGCCAGCCGACCATCAGGCGGAGAACCAGGACCGGCGGTCGGGTGCCTGGATCCGTCCCGCGCCCACCTTCGTGACGCCCTGGGACCGATGCGCGCTAGGACTCAGGTAGCGGCTCATCAGGCTCTTGCCGGGCTTGCCGTGGGGCCGCGTCGTCGAGGATGTCGGGTAACGCCGCCATCCCGAGCTCGGGTACGCCGATCGTCCACGGTTGGTCGGTGGCGTCCTGCATGACACGGCGAGCCGCCTCCTCCTGAGCCGCCGCCCGGTCGCTCGGCTGCGACATCAGCTCTGGGCCGGCGGCTGCTCTCGTCATACCACACCGTCCACTGTGGATGATTCTCGCCGCGAGCCGGGCTGCGGTCCGGTACCAAGCTCATGGGCGCCGGCGTGTCGACACTCCGCGCACGTAAGGATGGCGCCGCAACTCACGCACCACCGGCATGACCGCTGCCGGGTCCACAAGCCGGCCACCCAGCAGACGCCGGCGACCGCGACCAGCAGCGGAACCACCAAGTAGACCGACATCGCGCCAAGCGGCGGCGGCCAACCTCAACCCGTGGACCGAAGCGAAGGTCGACACCACCAACCCCGACCGGGGCCCGATGCTGATCGTCTCGGCTGGACTGACGATCGCCCGGCTGTCGGTCAGCCGCAGCCCGGCGTAAGCACACGAGTACGCCACGGCGCCGTGCTGGTAGAGGTAGTGGCCTCGGCCACGTCGATCCCCGCGACGCGGGCCAGACCCAGGCCCTCGGTCCACAGGTGACCGAGGGCCGCCGTCAGGCGCCGGGCTTCCGCCCCCGCCGCTGCCGGCGACAGGCCAGGAGCGCCAGGCGGAGGCGTGAACAGGTCCGGGGTCGGGCCGGCAAGGCTGAGCGTCCGCGCCCCCGGCGCCCGGCCGGATTCCGGTAGCGTGAGCCTGCCCGCGGCGCATGAGGAAGGAGCATCGTGTCCACGTACGGGACGTTCCACTGCCTCGATCTGACGCCCGGTGCCGACCCGGCGTCCGCCGGCGCGGCGCTGCGCGGCGCCGGAGCCGAGCTGGGCCTCGACACCCCGGTGGAGCTGTGGCTGTCGGAGGCGCCGGACGGCGGCGCGCGGCTCCTCGCCGCCGCTCACGGGGATCCCGGCCTCGTTCCCGCCGCCGTGGTGCTCCTGCTGGCCGAGGGCGTGCTCTGGCGGGCGCTCGTGGCGATTGACGGAGACGAGTACGGCACCCAGCACGCGGTCCTCGTCGCCCGCGACGGCGAGGCGCGGTGCGTTCACGCCGTGCTGTTGGTCAACCCGAGAAATGCGAAGGACCCCATCGACCCGCGCAGCCCGGCCTACCTGGAGACCGCGGCCGGTCTGGTCGACCCGGGTGGTCCCTTGTGGAGCATGCGCAGGGCGCACCGGCCGGCGGATGCACGCAACGGCCGGCGGGCGCGTAGCGCGGCCGCCGAGCTCTTCGGCGTCGACCCGGTCGAGCTGGAGCGGGCGCACGCCAACGTCGTGCGGGAGCCCCATATGCTCGAAGCGTTCTGGGATACCTACGGGCCATGGTGGAAGGCGCTAGGCGTACCGCTCCCGCCCTGGACCGGAACCCCGATCTAGCTCGATCCGGGCGGGGCAGCCGCGAAGCGCCAGCGCGTCTGGCTGAACTCGCCTTGGCCGAAGCCGAACGCGGTCGCCGGCCGGTACCGCGTCGCCTTCGACCACGAGATCGAGCCCTTCGTCGAGGGTTGCGCCCGGTGGTGAGGACGCAGTGCGGGTTGCCCGCCAGGTTCTTCGCCTTGCGTTCCGTGGGCCGGTGCAGAAGTGCAACGCGTCGTCCAGCCAGACCGCCAACAGCCGGGGTGACGTGTGGCCGCCCGTCCGGTCGTACCGTGGACAGCCAGTACACCTCGGCGCCCCGCCAGCCGCTCGCCCTCCTCCGCCGCTACGCTCACTCACAACCGCCGCTCGACCGGCAGCCGGGACCGGGTGAGCAGGCCGGCTCCGAGCATCGCGACCAGCGGTACCACCAGAAGCGCGACGCCCACGTTGAGCCAGGGGATGGCGAGCGGGTAGGGCGTCGGCGCCGGCCACACCTGCGCGAAGCGCTGGTTGAGCGCAGCCAGTACCGCGAACGACGCACCGAGGCCGGCGACGGTACCGATCAGGGAACCGAGTCCCGCGATCACCCCCGACTGGCTCAGCGACAGCGCCCGGCGCAGCCGGGGCGACGCGCCCACGGCGGCCAGCGTGGTGAGGTCGGCGCGCCCGTCGGTGGCGGCGAGGCCGGTGGCGATCGCGGCCGCGCCGAGCGTGATGACGCCGGCGACGATGACCAGCACGATCAGGGCCGGCATGTTCCGCTCGGGCGCATGCTCCACCCGCACGTCCACGTTGAACGGGGTGAGCGCGGCCTGCAGCCGGTCCTGCTCGGCGACGGTGGGCACGCGACTGGTGGTCACCAGCGTGACGAATAGCGTGGCGTCCAGGCCCAGGGATCGGGCGGTGGCCGGGGTCATCATCGTGATCGGCGCGGGCGGCCGGTGCGGCAGCACGAACCCGGGCCCGGACACGGTACGGACCTGGCGGTCGGTGCCGTCCGGCGAGAAGGCCGTGATGGCCAGCGTCACCCGGCCGTTGTCCAGGTACCGCGGGTCGTCCACGACGATCTGCCCAGCACGCAGCGCGGCGGCGGCCCGGTCGGTGTCCTCGGTGGGCAGGACGGTCACCGCGCCGACGGCGGTGTCCGCGATGATGACCGTGACGCCGCGCGCGGAGCGCACCCCGCCGCCGAAGTACGTGGCCATCTGCCCGACGCCGTCGCAGCGGCGGTCCCGGCGGGCGGCGCGCTGCTCGGCCTGGCTCGGGTCGTGCCCCAACCGGGCGGCCGTGTACGGGCAGGCGCGGTCCGCCGGCGCCTGCGGGTCCACCGCGCACGGCTCGCCGCCGCAGGACGGGTGGTTGATCTCGTGGATCCGATCGACCGGGAGGATGCCGCGGACCGCGGCCAGCGCCTCCGGGGGCACCGATCGCAGGCCGTTCCTGCCGCCGACGGAGTACAGGGCCACCGTCCCGGGCGGAGTGGAGCTCCGGTAGTCCCGGGTGGCCCGGGCATCGCTGGCGCTGACCACGACGCCCACGGCGACGCTGCCGATGACGGCCGCGAGGACCGCCGCGACCGCGGGAGCCGCGGCGGCGCGGTTGCGCGCGGCGTCGCGCAACGCGATCCGCGGGGCGACCGGTAGCCAGCGCCCGAGCCGGGCCATCAGGCCCACGACGGCGGGCGTGCACAGCACGAGCCCGAGCTCGACGACGACGAGCCCGATCAGGATCACGGTCGTGTTGATCCGCCCGGCGCCGACGGTCGCGGTTCCGGCGCCGGACGCGATGAGCAGTACCCCCAGGACCACCCAGCGCCGGCGCGACCGGGTGACGCCGCGCCGCCCGGCGAGCGTCGCGACCACGTCCTGCCGTGCGGCGATCCACGCCGGTACCAGGGCGGCCAGCAACCCGGTGACCACCGCCAGCCCGGCGATGACGGCCAATGCCAAGGGGAACACCCGGAACCCGCCGGCGCGCAGGTGGGCGAGGTGTACCTCGATCACCGGACGGGTGACGGCGGCGACCACGACGCCGAGCGCGATGCCGGCCGCCGCCGCCAGCGCCCCGAGCACGACCCCGTCGGCGAGGACGATCCGGCGCAGGTGGGCCGGCGTCGCGCCGGCCGCCGCCACCAGTGCCAGGTCGCGCTGCCGGCGGCGGGCGCTCACCGCGAACGCCGGCCCGGCCAGCAGCACGATCTCCAGCATCGCCAGGCCGCCGACGAGCACGAGGATGCCCGGCGTCGGGTCGGAGCCACCGGTGTGCAGCTCGGCGTACTGCTCGTCCACGCCGGGCGGGTGCGCCAGGACGTACCGGGATGTCGCGACCACGCCGAGCGAGTTGAGCCGCTTGACGTCGGCCCACGTCATGGGGGTGGGCATCGCCACGAGCCAGCGCTGGGCGGCCCGGTCGGCCGACAGCGTCGCCGCCGGTACCGCGCCGGGCCGCAGCACGATCGTCTCGACGGACAGGTGGTCCGGGTCCTCGACGATGCCCGCGACCCGGAAGGTACGGCTGCCGTCGGCCAGGCGGACCGTGCCACCCGGTCCGACGCCGAGCCGGCGCGCGGCGGCCGGGGTGAGGACGGCCTCGTCCGGGTTGGCCGGCGCCGTGCCCGATACCTGCCGGTACCGTCCCCGGGCCAGCGGGTCGGTGTAGTCCAGGGCGTGCGCCTCGACCGTGCCGGTACCGCTCGCCGTGTGCACAGTGAGGTGGCCGGCCTGGTCCCCGATCGCCCGCGTCCCGGCGGGAAGCAGCGCCAGCAGCCGGTCCAGGCCAGGGGCCGCGGCCGGCCCGGGGGGCGTGGCCCCGGTGGCGCGCGCGGGGAAGAAGACCTCCCCTTCGGGGCCCTGCACGGCCGGTCCGTCATACGGCCACGCGACCAACGCCTGCGCCGCGCCCATGATGCGGTCGGCGCGCTCGTCGGGGGTGAGCCGGAACATGTCGAAGGTGGCCACCCCGAACGCCAGGGCCGCCACCGGTACCGCGATCATCGCGACGACCAGCGTCGCGCGCCCCTTGGCCCGGCGCGCCTCCCGCCGCGCGATCCGCAACGCGGTGCGCCAACCGGTCATCGCGCGCCGCCCGGTGGGACCAGCAGCTCGTCGGGCTGGTCCAGCGGTCCGGACGTGTCGACGATCGTGCCGTCGCGCAGGAACACCACGCGGTCGGCCCAGGCCGCGTACCGCGCGTCGTGGGTGACCAGGACGCCGGCCGCGCCATCGTCCACTGTGGACCGCAACAGGCGCAGCACCGCCTCGCCGGTCTGCGAGTCCAGCGCGCCGGTCGGCTCGTCGGCCAGCACCAGTTGGCGCGGCCCGATCAGGGCCCGGGCGATCGCCACCCGCTGCTGCTGTCCACCGGAGAGCTCGTCCGGGAAGCGCGATCCGTACCCGTCGAGGTCCACTTCGGACAGTGCCGCCAGCGCCAGCCGCCGCGCCTTGGCGGCGCCCATGCCGTCCAGTTCCAGCGGCAGCGCGACGTTCTCCGCGGCGGTCAGGCTGGCCAGCAGGTTCAGCTCCTGGAAGACGTAGCCGACCCGCCGGCGGCGCAGCGTGGCCAGCGCCCGCCGGCCGCACCTGCCCAGCACCGTGCCGTCCACCAGGACCTCGCCCTGGCTCGGCCGGTCCAGCCCACCGGCCAGGTTCAGCAGCGTGGACTTGCCCGACCCGGACGGTCCCATCACGGCGACCAGCTCGCCGGCGTCGACGCGCAGGCTCACCCCGTTCAACGCGTGTACCGCGGTCTGCCCGGACCCATGCGTCCGGTGCACCTCACGCAACTCGAGGACGCTCACGACGCCTCCTCGCCTACGGCTCGGAGCCGCCGCTCGCGCCCGCTCCTGTGCCCATGCTTCGCTCGCTGACGCTCGCTCACGACGCCACCTCCGGGACCGCATCGTCGGTGGGCACGGCCGACGCAGCGGCCGGCACCCGCCGGTACCGGACCAGGCTCGCCTCGCAGTGGTCGAGCCAGCGCACCTCGGCCTCGGCCTGGAACACCATCGCGTCCAGCACCAGCCGCCAGGACAGGTCACCCGGGTCGTCGGACCGGCCCTTCAATCGGGTGTACTCCTGCAACATGCGCATGGTCGCGGTCCGCTGGGTCTGCACCACCGCGCGCACGTCGACGCCGGGCGTGGTCAGCGCGAGAGCCAGCTTGATGGCCAGCTCGTCGCGGGGCCGGTCGCCGCGGCTGACCGGGGTGGCGAACCACCCGGCCAGGTCGGCCCTGCCCGCCTTGGTGATCCGGTACGGCCGGTGCCCGGCCTCGCTCTCCGGCAGCGCGTCGACGAGCCCGTCCCGTTCCAGGCGCGACAGCGTCGTGTAGACCTGCCCGATGTTCAGCGGCCAGGTGCCGCCCGTGGACTCCTCGAAGGCCACCCGGAGCTGGTAGCCGTGCATGGTCCCGCGCTCCAGCAAGGCGAGAAGGCCGTATCTGACCGACATACCTACCGAGTATGCATACGCGGTATGGGCAGCGCAAGCCCGATATCCTGACCGGGTGTCCTGGCTGCCCGCGGACTTCGTCCACCCGACCCGGGTCGACCTACCGACCAGCCATCACCTGCGCCCGATCCGGGCCGGCGACGTCGACCTCGACTACCCCGCCGTCATGGGGTCCCGGGAGCGACTGTGGTCGATCTACGGGGAGCCGTGGGGCTGGCCGCCCTCCAACATGACGTACCAGCAGGACCGGGACGATCTCGCCCGGCACGAGGCAGAGATCGAGGCGCATCGGTCGTTCAACTACGCCCTCTTCGACGCCGCGGAGACCGCGCTGCTCGGGTGCGTCTACGTCGACCCGCCGGGACGTGCCGGAGCCGACGCCGACGTTTCATGGTGGGTCGTCGACGCGCTCGCGGGTACCGGCGTCGAGGCCGCGCTCGACGCGTTCGTCCCGCGCTGGATCGCCGAATCCTGGCCGTTTTCCCGGCCACGCTATCCCGGCCGGGAACTGACCTGGACCGAGTGGCTGCGCCTGCCCGCCCCGGAAGACCTACCTCAGGCGTAGGTTTTTCCGCGCCGCCAACCGGGTAACTGTTCGACACCCTGAGATTTCAGGAGGCGTGGTGCAGGACGCCGCCCAGCGGAGCCTCACCGCGGCGGCGCCCAGTCAGCGACGGCCGGTACGCGCCGTCGCGGTGTTGCTTCTGCTCGCCCTCGCGCTTCCCGGCCCCACCGCCACGTCCCCGCTCGGCCTGCCGAGCATCTTCGCCGGGGCCGACCCGCCCGCCGCCGTCGCTCCGGTGGTCAGCGACGCCGCCGCCCTGGAAGGTGCGCTCAACGCCGCGCAACTGACCCGGTCCGCCGCCCGGTACCGAGGGCTGTCCACTGTGGAGCGTGTGGGAATCGACGCGCTGCTCGCCACCACGGACCAAGCGGCCCAAGGCTATCTGTTGAAGGCGTTCGCCGCCGGCCATACGGTGGCCGAGCTGAGCGAGTTCGCCCATGCCATCGCCGGACGCGACCGGGGCTGGCTGCGTACCCGGCTCAGTCCGGTCGACCCGCGGCAGACGGGTCCGGTGCACTACCGGGGGTACCTGGTGCGCCAGTACGACGACACGAGCTGCGGCTCGACCGCGATCGTGGTGGCGCACGCGATGGCCGACCCCATCTACGCCTATCAGTTGACCACCGGCGGGCGCCCGGGTACCGCCGAGGAGTCCGGGGATGCGTTCATCGCCCGGCTCAGGGCCGAGGAGCGGCGGGTACGCGGCACCACGAACATGTTGTGGCCGCCGGTCGTCGGTACCCCGCCGTGGGGCGTACGTGACCAGATGAACCAGCAGGCGGTCGGGATCGGTGGCCTGTACCGGTGGAACGTCATCCAGGAGTGGGCCACCGGTGCGGCCGACGCGGTGATCCGGCAGGCACTGCTCGCCGTCGACCAGGGGTACCCGGTGCCCATGCTGATCGGCGACGCGATCCCCCGCCACTACGTCCTGCTCGTGCACCGCGACGTGGCCGGGGCGCTGTTCTACGAGCCGACCAGCGGCCGGATCGAGCGGATCGGCGAGCAGTCGTTGCGGCGGCGCGACTTCAGCGTGCTGGGGTACCCGCACATCCAGGGCGTCGTGCTGCCCCGCTGAGCCGCTCAGCCCAGGCGCAGGATCCGGGCCGCTTCGAGGGCGAGGTGCAGCTGCGCCAACTCCGTCGGGCGGGTGAGGCTGCGGCCGGTCAGCTCCTCCACCCGCCGCAGCCGGTACCGGACGGTGTTGCGGTGCACGTGCAGCCGCGCGGCGGCGGCCGAGGTCGCACCCTCCTCGGCGAACCAGGTGCGCAGCGTGCCGAGCAGGATCTCGCACTCGACGCCGGACAGGGCGAGCACCGGCCCGAGCACCGATCGGGCGACCGTGGTCGCCGCGTCCGGCGCCCCGGCGAGCAGCGCGGCGACCGGTACCCGTTCGTAGCGCACGATCTCGTGCCCGGCGGGGTCGGCGGTGGCCTGGGCGAGCCGGGCCTGACGGAGCGCCGCCGGCGTGCGCTCCAGGCTCGGGTACGGCTCGCTGAGTCCCACCGGCCCGGTGGTGAGCTCGGCGAGGTGGGCGCTGAGCCGGTCCACGCCCAGGCGCGCGGTCAGCACCACGACGCCCACCTGCGCGTCGAGCTCCACCCGCCACACCGACTGGACGTCCCGGGTGCGCAACACGTCGTCGGCGCGCGGGATGGCCTCCGCGCCGGGGCGGGGCGCGCGGGCGGCGACCACGATGAACGTGCCGCGCCGGGGCAGGCCCAGCGCGGCGGTGCCCTCCCCCAGGCGGGACCCCTCGCCGAGGTCCCCGCGCAGAAGCGCGTCGAGCACGGCGTTGCGGGTCTGCGCGTCGCGGCGGGCCCGCTCGGCGACGGTGTCCCGGTAGGCGTCGGTGACCGCACTCGACAGCTCGTCGACCTGAGACCACAGCTCGGCGGCGGCCGGCAGCAGCGCCGCGGCCGCCGCCTCGTCCCCGGCCGCCTCGGCCAGCACGACCGCCCAGAGGAACGTGGCGGCGACCCGGTACGAGTGCAGGATCGCCGGCAGCGGGGCGCCCTGCTCGGCCCGGCGGCGCCCGGTGGCGCGCGCCGCGCTGAGATCCGATCCGGGCCGGCCGGCGAGGCGGTCGAGGATGTGCACGAGGTTGTTCCGGACCGAGGCGCGCAGGTCGTCGACGGGTACCAGATGGTCGGCGTCGTAGGACGGCTCGGCCCGCCGGATCGCGGCGCTCAGCTCGGCGGCCAGGTCGTCGACCCGGCCCAGCAGCCGCTCGCCGATCGCCTTGACGGCGGGCGTCGGGAACTCGGGCGGCCCGGTCATGCCTCGAAGCGTACGAGACCCGGTTAGTGCGCGGGCACAACCCCGGGGGCCCGGACTGTGTCCGCCCGAACATGGTCCCGACCCAGGCCGGTCGCCAGAATCATCGCCACGGCACCGCCTCTCCCCGGTTCGGGCGGGCCGCCAGCCCGAAGGGTCACCGCCATGAACCTCGCTGACAACCTGACGCACAGCGTCCGCGCCTACCCTGAGCGTCCCGCCGTCCGGCTGGACGGCACCGTCCTGACCTACGCCGAGCTCGACCGGCGCAGCGCCCGGATCGCCGGCTTCCTGCGCGCACAGGACGTACGCCCCGGCGAACGGGTCGCCCTGATGCTGCCCAACGTCCCCGACTTCGCCGTCCTGTACTACGGCATCCTGCGCGCCGGCGGGGTGGTGGTACCGATGAACCCGCTTCTGAAGGAGCGTGAGGTGGCCTACTACCTCGGCGACTCGCAGGCCCGCCTGATCTTCGCCGACCCGGGGTGCGCCGAGGCGGCCCGCCTGGGCGCCGCACACGCCAACGTGCCGTGCGTCGTCATCGGCGCCGACCTGGCCGACGGCGTGACCCCGGTCACCGCGGTCGCGGACCGCGCGCCGGACGACACCGCGGTCATCCTCTACACATCCGGTACCACCGGCCAGCCCAAGGGCGCCGAGCTGACCCACGCCAACCTCGCGGCCAACGTCACGATCGCGGAGGTCGACCTGTTCAAGCTCGGGCCGGACGACGTCATCTTCGGCGGGCTGCCGCTGTTCCACTCGTTCGGGCAGACCTGCGGGCTCAACGCCGCGATCCGCGCCGGCGCCTGCCTGTCGCTGGTGTCGCGGTTCGCGCCGGACAAGGTCCTCCAGGTCCTGGCGCGCGACCGGGTCACCGTTTTCCAGGGGGTACCGACGATGTACGTCGCGCTGCTCGGCGCGCCGGCCCGGGAGGCGTACGACCCGTCGGCGTTGCGCGTCTGCGTGTCCGGCGGTGCCGCGCTTCCGGTGGAGGTGCTGCGCGGCTTCGAGAAGGCGTTCGGCTGCGTGATCCTGGAAGGGTACGGGCTGTCCGAGACCTCGCCGGTGGCCTCGTTCAACCATCCTGACCGGGAGCGCAAGCCCGGCTCCATCGGTACCCCGATCCGCGGCGTCGAGCTGCGCCTGCTGGACGAGCGCGGCGAGGAGGTGCGGCCCGGCGAGGTCGGCGAGATCGTGATCCGCGGGCACAACGTGATGAAGGGGTACTGGCGCCGGGCCGAGGCCACGGCCGAAGCGATCCCGGACGGCTGGTTCCGCAGCGGGGACCTGGCCCGGCGGGACGAGGACGGGTACTACTTCATCGTCGACCGCAAGAAGGAGCTCATCATCCGCGGCGGGTACAACGTCTACCCGCGCGAGATCGAGGAGGTCCTCTACGAGCACCCGGACGTCGCGGAGGCCGCCGTGATCGGTATCCCCGACGGCGCGCTCGGCGAGGAGGTCGGCGCGGCGGTCGCGCTGCGGGCCGGGGCCACGACCACGGTCGAGCAACTGCGCGAGTACGTGAAGGGTCAGGTGGCCGCGTACAAGTACCCGCGCCGGGTCTGGGCGGTCGACGCGCTGCCGAAGGGCCCCACCGGGAAGATCCTCAAGCGGGAGATCCGCCCGCCGGTCGACGGGAGGCAGTCGCCATGAACCCCGTCGACGACGTCGCCGCCCCCCTCGACGCGCTGCTCGTCGACGCCGCCTTCGGGCCGCTGCGCCGGCTGGCCCCGGACTGGTCCGTCGCCAAGCTCGTGGGGCGGCTGGCCACCCGGCCGGGTACCACCGGCCGGCGGCTGCGGGCGTTCGCCGGCGAGCTGGTCCGGATCGGCGTGGGCGCCTCGGACCTGGCGCCCGCGCGGAAGGACCGGCGCTTCACCGACCCGGCCTGGACGCGCAACCCCGCGCTGCGCCGCGTCGTCCAGGCCTACCTCGCGGCCGGCCGTACCCTCGACGAGCTCATCGACGACGGTGGCCTGGACTGGAGGGACGACCAGCGGGTGCGGTTCCTCGCCGAGAACCTGGTGGAGGCGTGCGCGCCGAGCAACGTGCCGCTGCTCAACCCCGAGGCGCTGAAGGAGGCGGTGGACACCGGCGGGCTCAGCCTCGCCCGGGGCGGGCTGAACCTGGTGCGGGACATGGCGACGGCGCCGCGGATCCCGCGGATGGTGGACGGCTCGGCGTTCGCCGTCGGGCGCAACCTCGGCGTCACGCCGGGCGCCGTGGTGCTGCGCACGGACGTGTTCGAGCTGATCGAGTACGCGCCGGGGACCGAGACGGTACGGGGGGCGCCGCTGCTGGTGGTACCCCCGACCATCAACAAGTTCTACGTGCTCGACCTCGCGCCGGGGCGCAGCCTGATCGAGGCGCTGGTGCGCTCGGGGCAGCAGGTGTTCCTGCTGTCCTGGCGCAACCCCGACGCCCGGCACGCCGCCTGGGGGCTGGACGCCTACGTCCGGGCGGTGCTCGACGGCCTCGACGCGGTGGAGCGCGTCACCGGCGCGGAGCGCACGGTGCTCGCCGGCTTCTGCTCGGGCGGGATCCTGGCGACCCTCACCGCCGGGTACCTCGCGGCGACCGGGCGGGCCGAGCGGCTGGCCGGGCTCGCTCTCGGGGTGTCCGTGCTGGACTACGACCGGGCCGGGATACCGGCGGCCATCGCCGACCGGTACCTCGCCGCCGCGGCGACCGGCCTGTCCGCCCGGCGCGGGTACCTCGACGGCCGGGTGCTCGCCGAGGTCTTCGCCTGGCTGCGGCCGGGCGACCTGGTGTGGCAGTACTGGGTCAACAACTACCTGCTCGGCCGGACCCCACCCGCGTTCGACGTGCTGTACTGGAACGCGGACACCACGCGGATGACCGCCGCACTGCACAAGGACTTCGTGGAGCTGGCCCAGGGCAACCGGTTGGCCGGCCCCGACGGGGTCACCGTCCTCGGCGTCTCCGTCGACCTCGCGGGCATCGAGACGGATACCTACATCGTGGCCGGCATCACCGACCACATCACCCCGTGGCAGAGCTGCTACCGCAGCACCCAGCTGCTCGGCGGGTCGTCCCGGTTCGTGCTCTCCACGAGCGGCCACATCGCCGCCCTGGTGAACCCGCCGGGCAACCCCAGGGCGAGCTACCGCGTCAACGGCGCCGCCACCCCGGCCGACCCGCAGGAGTGGCTGGCCGGCGCGACGACCGTGCCGGGTAGCTGGTGGCCCGACTTCGTGGAGTGGCTCGGCCAGCTCGGCGGCCCCGACCGCCCCGCGCCCGACCGGCTCGGCGGCGGCGGCCTGACCCCGCTCGTCGAAGCCCCCGGCACCTACGTTCTAGATCACTAGAGAAAGCCCGTCATCATGTCCAAGGAAATCATGTACAAGGACATCGGCCGTTCGCTCGGCACCGACTATTTCCGCATCGGCGACCAGCTCACCGACGCCGAGCGCGAGATCTGGCGGCGCACCCGCGACTTCGTCGACAACGAGGTGCTGCCGGTCATCAACGGCTACTGGGAACGCGCCGAGTTCCCCGCGCCGCTCGTGGCGAAGCTGGCCACGCTCGGCGTGGTGGGCGACGGCATCACCGGGTACGGCTGCCCGCCGATGAGCCCCATCGCGGCCGGCCTGGTGCACATGGAGCTCAACCGCGGCGACGGCAGCCTGGGTACCTTCCTCGGGGTACAGGCGGGCCTCGCGATGCGCTCGATCGCCATGCTCGGCTCGGCCGAGCAGAAGCGGCGCTGGCTGCCGGAGATGGCGCGGCTGGACCGGATCGGCGCGTTCGCGCTCACCGAACCGTTGCACGGCTCCGACTCCGTGGCGCTGGAGACCTCGGCCCGCCGCGACGGCGACACCTGGGTCCTCAACGGGCAGAAGAAGTGGATCGGCAACGGCACGATCGCCGACGTGACCGTGCTGTGGGCGCGTGACGTGGCGGACGGGAAGGTCAAGGGCTTCCTCGTCGAGAAGGGCGCGCCGGGGTACGCGGCGCGGCGCATCGACGGCAAGGGTTCGCTGCGCGCGGTGTGGCAGGCCGAGATCGAGCTGACCGACGTGCGGGTACCCGAGTCCGCCCGGCTGCCCGGGGCGCGCGGCTTCAAGGACGCCGGCCGGGTGCTCGCCAGTACCCGCAACACGGTCGCCTGGGCGGCGCTCGGGCACGCCGTCGCCGCCTACGACGCGGCCGCCACGTACTGCCGTCAGCGGCAGCAGTTCGGCAAGTCGTTGGTCAGCTTCCAGATCGTGCAGGAGCGGCTGGTCCGGATGCTCGCCGAAATCTGCGGGATGCAGCTGTACTGCCTGCGCCTGGGCCGGCTCATCGAGGAGGGGCGGCTGAGCGACACGATCGCCGCGCTGGCCAAGATGCACAACACCGGCAAGGCCCGGCAGGTCATCCTCGAAGCCCGGGACCTGTTGGGGGGCAACGGGATCCTGCTCGACTTCCACGTGATACGCCACCTGGCGGACATGGAGGCGATCCACACCTACGAAGGCACCGAGACGATCCAGACGCTCATCGTCGGGAGGGACATCACCGGTGTGGGCGCGTTCGCGTAACGGGCGGCGGGCGCTGCGCCACGTCGAGGTCGACGGGCTCTGCCTGCGCGTCGGTACCCGCGGCACCGGGCGGCCGCTGCTGCTGCTCATGGGCATCGGGGCCAACCTGGAGATGTGGGCGCCGTTCGAGGACGCGCTCGACGGCCGGATGCTGCGCACGATCACGGTCGACGCACCCGGTACCGGCGGCTCCAGCGGGTACCGGCTGCCCCGCCGGATGGGCGGGCTGGCCCGCACGATGGAGCGGCTGCTCGACACGCTCGGGTACGCCGAGGTGGACGTGCTCGGCGTGTCCTTCGGCGGCATCCTCGCGCAGCAGCTCGCCCACCAGGCTCCCGGGCGGGTCCGCCGGCTCGTGCTCGCCGCGACCGGCCCGGGCCTCGGCGGCGTACCGGGCTCGCCCCGCGTGCTCTGGGCCCTGGCCACCCCGCGCCGGTACCGCCAGCCCGACTACTTCCGCCGCGTCGCCGGGCGGGTCTACGGCGGCGGGGCCCGGCGCGACCCCGACGCGACCCTGCACGGCTCGCTGGCCCGCTTCGCGCACGCGCCGTCACTGGCCGGCTACCTCGCCCAGATGTACGCGGTCGCCGGCTGGAGCAGCATCCCGTGGCTGCGCCGGCTGCCCCAGCCGACGCTGGTGCTCGCGGGCGACGACGACCCGATCGTGCCGCTGGTCAACGGGCGCATCCTCGACACGCTGATCCCCGATTCCCGGCTACGGGTGGTGCGCGGCGGCGGTCACCTGTTCCTGCTGGAACGGGCCGCCGAGATGGCCACCCTGGTCACCGAGTTCCTCACCGCCGGCTAGCGGCCGGCCACGATCGGGAGCGCCGCACTGCTCGATCAGGCCTGACGGCGGGGTACGGTGACCTTCCGGACGCTGATCCGAGGCGAGCGCGACCGGCGTCGCCGCCGTCCCGGCACGGTCCACCGGATCTGTTCCGTCAGGCTCGTGGCTCTGCACGGGGAGGCTGATCGTGGAAGAGCTTGTGCAACAGGCGCGTCAGGTGTGGGATGCCGGGGACTGGCTGGGTGCCGCGGCGCTGTACGAGCGGCTGGCCACCGGGGCGCCGGATGATCCGCGGGTGGGCAACTGGTGGTACGACGCGGCGCTGGCGCACAAGTTCCTGCGTGACTGGCCGCAGGCGTACCGGCTGGGCATCCAGGCCGCCGCGAACGCCGACCGCGGCAGGCAGGACCCGGCCTTCTGGAACCTGGGCATCGCCGCGACGATCCTGCGCGACTGGGTGACCGCCCGGGACGCGTGGGAAGGGTACGGTATCGCGCTGCCACCCGGTGAGGGCCCGATCGAGGGCGACTTCGGGCGGGCGTGCGTGCGGCTGATGTGCGACGGCGGTTCGGAGGTCGTCTGGGTGCACCGGCTGTGCCCGGCCCGGGCTCGGGTCGTCAACGTGCCGTTCGATACCTCCCGCCGTTACGGCGAGGTCGTGGTGCATGACGGTGAGCCCAAGGGCGACCGGGTGGTCGGCGACCGGACCTACCCGGTGTTCGACGAGCTGGCCCTGTCCGAGCCGTCCGACCTGCCCACCCTGTCGGTGACGGTGACCGCCGCCGCCCCGGCCGACGTGGACGCCCTCGCCGAGCTGCTGGACGACCAGGGCTTCGGGTTCGAGCCGCTGCGCAACGGGCAGGTCCTGTGCCGGTGCTGCAGCGAAGGCCGGGTCACCCAGCAGGCCGTCGAGCTGACCGGCGAACAGGCGTGCCTGATCGCCGCCCCGCCAGAGCAGGCCCGCCGGATCCTGGACACCTGGCGCACCGCCACCCGCACGTGGGCAGGCCTGCACCCGGTCATCTGAGCGGCTGCTCGGCCTTCCTAGGAGCCGGGTGGCCCGAGCGGACAGCGGCGCGCGCAACCCCGTCTTGACAACGTCGGCAGGATTGACGGTGCCACGACGGGGTGGCACGGAAGGGGGACCAGGCAGATGACGGCCACGCAGACCCGCAACACGTATCTCGACCAGGTCGTGGCGCAGCAGGAGCGGCTGGAGCAGGACCTGCGCGCCCGCCCCGCCTCGGTCGCGAGTCCGGCCCCGGCCGGGCCGCCCCCGCCGGGCCCGCTGGCCAAGCGCGCCCGCGTCCTGCCCGAGCCGGCCCCGGACCGCACGTCCGGCGCGGTCGACGTGCGGATCACCGGGTTCGGCCGGTGGAAGACCGTGGTCGTCCCGCCCAACGCGTTCGTCGTGCACACCCGGCGCGGACGTACCGAGCCGTTGCACGTGGGGCTCGGGGTCTCGTTCCGGTACAACCCGGCGACCGACTCGTACCTCGTCGTGCCCGGGGCGATGCAGACCATCCTGATCAGCGCCTACTGCATCTGCCGCGAGCTGCAGGGGGTGCTGGTCCAGGCCTACGTGCAATGGATCATCCAGGACTTCGCGATCGCCTACCGGAAACTGGACTTCAGCGACCTGGTCGACCCGATGCGCCTGGTCAACCTGCAACTGAAGGAGCAGGCCGAGGCCGCCATCAAGGACAAGGTCGCGACGATCAGCGTCGAGGACGTGCTGAGCGACAAGCAGCCGATCATCGAGGAGCTGACCGCCCGGCTGCGTGCGGTGGCCGAGGGCGAGGGCGGCTCCGACACCGGCCTCGGGTTGCGTATCGTCACGGTACAGATCAAGGAAGCCGTGGTGAGCTCGTCGCGGCTGTGGGAGAACCTGCAGAAGCCGTACCGCGCCGAGCAGGAGCGGGTGGCCCGGCTGGCCGAGCTGGCCACCGAGGTGGCCCTGGCCGAGCGGGAGATGAGCGCGGCCCGGGAGCGCGAGACCCAGCGCATGGAGAACGAGCGGGAGCTGGCCGAGCTGCGCGACCGCAACGACGCGCACGCGTTCGACCGCGAGGCCGCCGAACGCATGCGCCGCGCCGCCCGCCGGCAGGAGGACGCGCAGCGGCTGGCCGAGCTGGAGAACGAAGGCACCCTGCACGCGCTGCGGCTGGAGCGGGAGCGGCAGGCCGAGGAGGCCGAGATGGCCCGGCAGCGCATCGAGCAGGAGTACGCGGCGAAGCGGCTCACCCTCGACCACGAGCTGGCGATGCAGCGGTCCCGCACCGACGCGACCCACGCGAGCGCGCTGCTCGACCTGGAGCGCGACCGCATCCGCGCGGCGATCGAGAACGACCAGTCCCCCGCGCGGATCCAGGCCAGGCTCATCGAGACACTGCCCGACATCGTCTCGCGGCTGCCGAAGCCCGACGAGCTGCGCGCGGTGACCATCGGTGGCAACGACTCCACCACGGTCGCGGGGCTGGTCGCCGAGTTGGGCGCGGTCATCGGCGCGCTCCGGTCGGCGCTGCCGCCTGGGGACTGACGCCGAACCTATGGGCGACGCGGCGCCGAGCGGCGGGAGGTTCGCGGCCGTCGACGTGCACTACCCGGCCACCGGGGGCGCGCGGGCGGCGTGCCTGGTGAGCGGCGACCTGCGGTACCACAGCATCGTCGCGGAACACGTCGTGCTGCTCGCCGCCGTGGAGCCGTACCGGGCCGGGGACTTCTTTCGCCGTGAGCTGCCCGCCCTGCGCGCGGTGCTGGTCCGGGCCGGCCCGGTCGACCTGCTCGTCGTGGACGGCTACGTCGACCTCGACCCCGAGGGCCGGCCCGGGCTCGGCGCCCACGCCTACGCGGAGTTCGCCGTCCCGGTCATCGGCGTGGCGAAGACCGCGTTCCGCACGGCCACCCACGCGGTACCGGTGTGCCGTGGCCGGGCCACCCGGCCGCTGTTCGTCACCGCGGCGGGCATCGCCCGGACCGAGGCCGCCGAGCTGGTCATGCGGATGGCCGGCCGGTACCGGCTGCCCGACGCGCTGCGCCGGGTCGACGCGCTCGCCCGGGGCCGGGCGAACCTGGCCTGACCCGCCCCCGGGCCGCGTTGCCCGGGGTTCCCGCCCCGGGTAGAGTCAGCCCCGTTGCAGTCGTAGTTCCTCGTACGTTTGTCATGAGCGCCCGCAGGAAGTGTGACCGTGGGCGCTTTCGTCTGCGCGCCGGAGTTTTCCAGGCGGCGACGGATCCGACCCACAGCGACCCGGCACCGACATGGTGGTCGGCCGGTAAGAGTGTCTCCGGAGGAGAAGAAGCAGTGGCTCAGGGTACCGTCAAGTGGTTCAACGCCGAAAAGGGATTCGGGTTCATCACGCCCGACGGTGGCGGCCCGGACGTCTTCGTCCACCACACCGCCATCCAGTCCAGCGGCTACCGGTCGCTGGACGAGAACCAGCGGGTGAGCTTTGAAATCACGCAGGGCGCCAAGGGCCCCCAGGCGGAGCAGGTCCAGCCGATCCGATGACGGGGTGAGCCGGGTTCGCGGCCGACCCGCGGACCCGGCCGGACGCCCCGTCAGTCCCGCCTGGGTACCAGCAACACCACCGTTTCGGCCACGCACACCGGCTTCGGCACGCCCTGCGCCTCCACGGTGATCCGCACCACCGCCTGGACCCCCTGCGCCGTCTCGCGGACGGACACCAGCTCGGCCCCGGCGCGCACCGCCGAGCCCACCGGCAGCGGCGCGGGGAACCGCACCTTCTCGGTGCCGTAGTTGATGCCCATCGCCAGCCCGTCGACCCGGTAGATGTCGGTCATCAGCGCGGGGATCAGCGACAGGGTCAGGTACCCGTGCGCGATCGTCCCGCCGAACGGCCCGACCTTGGCCCGCTCCGGATCGACGTGGATCCACTGGTGGTCGCCGGTCGCGTCGGCGAACTGGTCGACCCGGTCCTGGGTGACGGTCAGCCAGTCGCTGTAACCCAGGTGCTCGCCGACCGCCTCGGCCAGCTCCCGCACATCAGCGAAGACCCTCATGTCAGCCCCTCGGTCCGCCGGCGACGTAGAGCACCTGGCCGGACACGAACGAGGCGCCGTCGCTGACCAGGAACGAGATCGCGTGCGCGATGTCCTCCGGCTGGCCGACCCGGCCGACCGGGATGGTGGCCGCGGCGGCCGTCTGCATGTCCTCGAACGAGACGCCCATCCGGGCGGCCGTCTGCGCGGTCATCTCGGTGACGATGAACCCGGGCGCCACCGCGTTGACCGTGACGCCGTACTTGCCCAGCTCGATCGCGAGCGTCCTGGTGAAGCCCTGCAGCCCCGCCTTGACCGCCGAGTAGTTGGCCTGGCCGCGGTTGCCCAGCGCGGACGTGCTGGACAGGTTGACGATGCGGCCCCACTTGGCCGCCGTCATGTAGCCCTGCACCGCGCGGCTCATCAGGAACGCCCCGCGCAGGTGCACCGCGACGACCGTGTCCCAGTCCTCGTCGGTCATCTTGAACAGCAGGTTGTCCCGCAGCACCCCGGCGTTGTTGACGAGGACGACCGGCGGGCCGAGCTCGTCGGCCACCTGGCTCACCGCCGCGGTGACCGCGGCCGCGTCGGCCACGTCCACGCTGACGCCGAGCGCCGTCCCGCCGGCCGCCTCGATGGCGGCGACCGTGTCCTTGGTGGTACCCGCGTCGAGGTCCAGGACCCCGACCGCGAATCCGTCGGACGCCAGCCGTTTCGCCGTCGCGGCCCCGATGCCGCGCGCCGAGCCGGTGACGATCGCCACCCGGGAAGGTTCTGCTGCCACGTCAGTTTCCTATCTGTCAGAGATTTCCCAGCTGTCAGAGCTGGGCGGTCTGGGTGAGGCCGCCGTCGAGTACCAGCGTCTGCCCGGTCACCCAGGCGGCGTCCGCCGACGCGAGATAGGCCACCGCGCCGGCCACATCATCCGGTACCCCGAGCCGGCCGGCCGGGTACCGCTTGGCGAGCTGCTCCTCGTGCCCCTCGTAGAGCTTGCGGGCGAAATCGGTCTTCACCACGGCGGGCGCGACCGCGTTGACGCGCACCGCCGGGGCGAGCTCCACGGCGAGCTGGCGGGTCAGGTGGATCAGCGCGGCCTTGCTCACCGCGTAGGCGCCCAGCCCCTCGGCCGGCTGCACGCCGGCCACCGAGGCGACGTTGACCACCGCGCCGCCGTGCGCGCCGAGCCACGCCCCGTGCGCCTGCCGGACCCAGCCCAGCACCGCGAACACGTTGACCTCGAACACCTTGCGGACGGCGGCGGGGTCGAGTCCGATCAGCGGCCCGTAGACCGGGTTGATGCCGGCGTTGTTGACGAGCAGGTCCAGCCGGCCGAACGCGGCGATCGTCCGGCCCACCGCGTCGGCCTGGTGCGCCGGGTCGTCGGCCTTGCCGGGCACCGCGATCGCCCGCTCCGGCCCGCCCAACTCGCGCAGGGCGGCCTCAAGGGGCTCGGGACTGCGGGCGGTCAGGCACACCCGCCAGCCGTCGCGCACCAGGCGGCGGGCGATCGCCAGCCCGATGCCCCGGCTCGACCCGGTGACCACCGCCACGCTGTCCGGCATCATCCCTCCTCGATTGTCTACCGACCGGTCGGTATGCGGACCGCACGAGCCAGGTTACGGCCCGGCCTGGCCGCCGGCAAGGGGGTCAGGCCGTCGATCAGCAGCTGCGCGAACGCGTTGCCGATCTGGCTGGCGTTCATCGGCCCGTCCGGGCGGTACCAGGTCAGCAGGTGGTGCACGCTGCCGAAGAAGTAGTGCACGGCAAGGTCGGCGGAGACGTCCGTGCGCAGCAGGCCGGCGGCCTGCCCATCCTCGATCAGACCCCGGAACCTTTCGTGGTACCGCCGCCGCTGCGCCCGCACGGTGGCGCGCTGGTCCGGCGCGAGCAGGTGCATCGAGCGGAAGAACACGGTGGCGTCGTCCAGGTGCTCGACTGTGGTCACCACCACATCGACGGCGACCGCGCGCAGCCGGTCCACCGGCGTGCCCGGCCCGGCCGCCAGCCGCTCCAGCCGGTCCATCTGCATCGCCAGCACCCGGTGGTAGATCTCCACCAGCAGGTCGTCCTTGGCCTGGAAGTAGTGGTACATGGAGCCCTTGGTGACCCCGGCGGCGGCGACGATCTCGCTGACCGACGCGCTCTCGTACCCCTTCTCCGCGAACAGCCGCGTGGCCGCCGCCACCAACCGGCGGCGCACCGCCGGCTCCTGCGTCCGCGCCATCCGCGCTCCATCCCTTGCCTTGGCTGCCCCGGGTAGCATACCGTCTGGTCGGTATGGAGGTAAGGGCTATGGACAGCGCGCCGCCCGGCATCGACCTGCCCCGGCTGACCGCCTGGCTCGCCGGGCAGTTCCCGGACCGGCCGGTCGAGCCGCCCCGGGTACGGGTGATCGCCGGCGGCCGCTCCAACCTCACCTACGAGGTTGTCCACAGTGGACAGACGATGGTGCTCCGCCGGCCGCCGCTGGGGCACGTGCTCGCCACCGCCCACGACATGCGCCGCGAGTACACGGTGCTGACCGCGCTCGCCCCCACGCCGGTACCCGTCCCCCGCACGCTCGCCTACTGCGACGACCCCGACGTCATCGGCGCGCCCTTCTACCTCATGGAGAAGGTGCCCGGCGTGATCTACCGGGACGGCCCGGCGCTGCGCGCGCTCGACTCCGCGGCCGGGCGGGCGCTCGGCCACGCGCTCGCCGACACGCTCGCCGACCTGCACGTGGTCGACCCGGCGGCGGTAGGGCTGGCCGAGTTCGGGCGGCCGGAGGGCTTCCTGGAGCGGCAGGTGCGCCGCTGGCGCAAGCAGCTCGCGGCGTCGTACACCCGGCCGCTGCCCGGCGCGGAGGAGCTGGCCGAGCGGCTGGCCGGCACCGAGCCGGTGAGCGGGCGGGCGGCCGTGGTCCACGGCGACTTCCGGTTGGACAACGTGCTCGTCGATCCGTCCGGCGAGGGCCGGATCGCGGCGGTGCTGGACTGGGAGATGGCCACGCTCGGCGATCCGCTGACCGACCTCGGCATCACCTGCGTGTACTGGGACGGCCTGGCCGACCTCAACGACTCCACTCCCCCGTCCCCCGGCAGCCTGCCCGGCTGGCCGAGCCGGGACGAGCTGGTCGACCGCTACGCCACCCGCAGCGGCACCGCCGTCGGCGCCCTCGACTGGTACGTGGCGTTCGCCTACTTCAAGCTCGCCGTGATCCTGGAAGGCATCTACTGCCGGCACACCCAGGGGCTGACCGTCGGCGAGGGCTTCGACGACATCGGCGCCGCCGTTCCCGAGCTGTTCGCCCGCGGACACGCCACTCTCGGATAGGAGTACCCCCATGGACTTCGCGATGGACGCCACCACCACCGAGTACGTCGGTCGCGTCAGCGCCTTCCTCGACGAGTGCGTGTACCCGGCCGAGCCGGTCTTCGCCGCACAGGTCGCCGCCCCGGACGACCCGTGGGACCGCCCACCGGTCATCGACGAGCTCAAGGCCGAGGCGAAGCGGCGCGGGCTGTGGAACCTGTTCCTGCCGGACAAGGCGCACGGCGCCGGCCTGACCAACCTGCAGTACGCGCCGCTGGCCGAGCTGTCCGGACGCAGTCCCGCGCTGGCGCCGGAGGCGATGAACTGCGCGGCGCCCGACACCGGCAACATGGAGCTGCTCGCCGCGTTCGGCACCCCGGCGCAGCAGAAGGAGTGGCTGCAACCGTTGCTGGACGGGGACATCCGGTCCGCGTTCTGCATGACCGAGCCGGAGGTGGCCTCGTCCGACGCGACCAACATCGCCACCCGGATCGAGCGCGACGGCGACCACTACGTCATCAACGGGCGCAAGTGGTGGTCCAGCGGCGGGATGAGCCCGCGGTGCACGCTGCTGATCGTGATGGGCAAGACCGACCCGGGCGCCGACACGCATCGGCAGCAGAGCATGGTCCTGGTCCCGCGCAACGCGCCGGGCGTCGAGGTGCGCCGCGGCATGGAGGTGTTCGGCTACACCCACGGGGCGCACGGCGGGCACGCCGAGATCGTGTTCCGGGACGTGCGGGTACCGGTCGACAACCTGCTCGGCGTCGAGGGTTCCGGCTTCGCGATCGCGCAGGCCCGCCTGGGCCCGGGCCGGGTCCACCACTGCATGCGCCTGATCGGCATGGCGGAGCGGGCGATCGAGCTGATGTGCCGGCGCGCGGTCAGCCGGGTCGCGTTCGGCCGGCCGCTGGCCGACCAGGGTGTGGTGGGCGAGTGGATCGCCGAGTCCCGGGTGCGGCTGGAACAGGTCCGGCTGCTCGTCCTGAAGACCGCGTGGCTGATGGACACCGTGGGCAACAAGGGCGCGCACACCGAGATCCAGGCCATCAAGATAGCCACACCGTCCACTGTGGAGTGGATCCTCGACAAGGCGATCCAGCTCTACGGCGCGGGCGGGGTCAGCCAGGACACCGTGCTGCCCGAGCTGTGGGTGCACGCCCGGACGCTGCGCCTGGCCGACGGGCCGGACGAGGTGCACCGCCGCTCGCTGGCCCGCCGGGAGCTGCGCCCCTACCGCGAGACGGCGAACATGTAGCAGCCGTACCCGACGTTGCGGCTGTGCACGACCACGTGGGCCGGGTCGGCGAACAGCTTCGCGATGCCCGTCTCGGCCTCGGCCGCGTCGACCACGAGCGCGTCGGCGATGCGCCCCTGCGCGTCGTAGGCGCGCAGGACCTGGCGCCGGTCGCGGAACTCGGGCGGCCACCCGCCGTCGGCCGGGTAGCCGGCGCACGGATCGGCGTGCACGAACACCGGACCGACCTCGGCGTAGGCGCCGGCCGTCCCCGGCGGCCGGTACGCGATCAGCGCGATCCGCTCCCCCGCCCGGGACAGCCGCAGGCAGCACCGCACCGGGGAACCGCCGGTGTCCTCGACGAACGGCGTGAACGCGTTGCCGGCGACGTCGACGCCGTTGGCCCGGATCCGGTCCAGGTCGGCGGCGGGGATCGCCTCGATGTGGAAGCTCGTCATGGTCCCAGCCTGCCGGGCGGGGCCGCCCGCACGCTGGCGGGAATCGGCCCTCGCGCTGGGCTCACACCTCGCTCGACTCGCGCACGATCAGCTCGACGTCGACGACGACCTGCCGGCTCGGTCCGGCGTACCCCTGGATGCGGTCGAAGAGCAGCCCCGCGGCCCGGCGGCCGAGCTCTACCGGCCGCTGCGCGACCACGGTGACGCTCGGGTCCAGCGCGTCGGCCAGCGGTACGTCGTCGAAGCCGGCGAACGCGATGCGGCGCTGCCGCCCGAGCCGGCGCAGCGCGTGCACCGCGCCGATGGTGAGCAGGTTCTGGCTGGCGAACAGCGCGGTCGGCGGGTCGGGCAGGCCGACGAGCGCGGTGATCGCAGGTGCCACCGCCGCCTGGTCGAGGCCGAGCCGGACCAGCGCCGGGTCGACCGGCAACCCGGCCCCGGCCAGCGCTTCCCGGTAACCGCGCAGCCGCTCGGCGCAGGTGAAGATGCGCTCGTGGTCGCCGAGGAACCCGATGCGGCTGTGCCCGCGCGCGATCAGGTGCCGGATCGCCGCGCGGGTGCCGCCGGCGTTGTCGCTCAGGACCGTGTCCGCGTCGAGGGCGCGCGGCGGCCGGTCGACGAACGCCAGCGGTACCCCGCGCGGCGGGCTGCCGTCCGCCGCCGGTACCACGATGAGACCGTCGATGCGGCGTGCGATGAGCGCGGCGGCCAGCTCGCGTTCCCGCGCGGCGTCCTCGTCGGAGCTGGCCGCCACGGTCACCGAGCCGCGGGCGCGGGCCACCTCCTCGATGCCGCGCAGCACCGCGGCGAAGAACGGGTTGCCGACGTCGGCGACGAGTACCCCGATGCTGGCCGAGGCCCGGTCCGCACGGCGCAGGGTGCTAGCGGTGAGGTCGCGTTCGTAGCCGAGCAGGTCGATGGCGGCCTGGATCCGCGCGACCAGCTCGGGGCGCGCGGTCTCCCCGTTGACGAACCGGGACACCGTGCTGAGGCTCACCCGCGCCAGCATGGCGACGTCCTTCATCGTCGGCCGCCGCCCGGTACCCTGCTCGCCCGGGACGCTCATCGAGACTCCTCGAAACGTTTCGGAGTGTATGACAATCCGTTGTGCCGTCGCGACAGGCGGTCTACGTTGGTCGAAACGTTTCGACCCAAGGCGGAGCGATGATCGTCATCTGCGGTGAAGCGCTCATCGATCTGGTACCGACCCGGACCGGCGACGCCTACGAGGCCCGGCCCGGCGGCGGCCCGCTCAACGTCGCGGTCGGCCTCGGCCGGCTCGGTGTCGACGTGGCACTGCTCGCCCGGCTCGCCGCCGACCGGCTCGGCCGGGTGCTGCGCGAGCACCTGCGCGCCTCGCGGGTCGGCCTCGACCTCATCGTGCCCTCGGCGGCGCCGACGACCCTCGCCGTGCTCGGCCTCGACCCGGCCGGGGTGGCCGCCTACGACTTCTACATCGATGGCTGCGCCGACGGCGGCTGGCGGGCCGACCAGCTCCCCGACGAGCTGGCCCCCGGCGGGGCGCTGCACGTGGCGGGATCGCTGGCGCTACCGGTACCCGGTATGGGCGACGCCCTGGAGGTATTGCTGGTGCGGGAGCGGGCCCGGCGGGTCATCACCTTCGACCCGAACATCCGGCCCTCGCTGGTCCGCGACGAGGCCGCCGTCCGGGCCCGGCTGGACCGCTGGCTCGGCCACGCCGACGTGGTCAAGGCCAGCGCCGAGGACGTGGCCTGGATCGCGCCCGGCCGGCCGGTGGAGTCGGTCGCGCGGGACTGGCGCGGCCGCGGCCCGGCCCTCGTCGTGGTCACGCGCGGGGCCCACGGGGTGTACGCGCTGGGCCCGGCCGGACCCGTCGAGCTGTCCAGCGAACCGATCACCGTGGTCGACACGGTCGGCGCGGGCGACGCGTTCATGTCGGGGCTGCTCGCGGCGCTCACCGGTGCCGGTCGGTTGACCCGGCCGGCACTGGCCGAGCTGACCGGGGACCAGCTCGTCGCGGCGCTGGGGTACGCGCAACGGGTGGCCGCGCTGACCTGCGGCCGGCTCGGCGCGGATCCGCCGTGGCTGCACGAGCTGGACGCGACGCGGCCGGCACCAGCCTGACGCGGGCGCGACATCCGTATGGTCCTCGGTATTTCTCCCGTGTTTCCCCACAGGGACACTCCCCCACACTCGTCGCATGAGCGGACAGCGCTCTTCCGGTGACTGGCAGTGGCGCGCCGACCGCGCCCGCGGGTGGCTCCACAGCGGCGGCAGCGTGCTGTTCCTCGGTACCGCCGGCCCCGGCGAGTCCACCGCCATGCTCACCTCGATCGCCGCCCAGTCCGGGGCGAGCCGGGTCCTGCACTGCCGGGGTACCAGCGCGCCCGCGGCCACCCCGTACCACGCGCTGGCCGAGCTGCTGGCCACGACGACCGACGAGGACCTCGCCCCGCTGCCCGCGCCGCAGCGCGCCGTGCTGTCCGGCGCCCCGTTCCGCGCCGCGCCATCGGCCGAGCACCATACGCCGGCCGCCATCCGGCTCGCCGCGCTCAACCTGTGCCGACGGTTGGCCCGCACCGGCCCGCTGCTGCTCGTCCTCGACAAGCTGCACTACCTGGATCCCGCCTCGACCGACGCGCTGCGCTTCGTCGCCCGCTCGGTGCACGGCCTGCCCGTCCAGGTCCTCGCCACCGAGCACCTGACCAGCTCCGCCCGCTCCATCGGGCAACGCGTCTGCCCCCGCCCCCTGCTCGTGCTCGGCCTCGGCTGCCTCACCCCGGCCGACATGAGCCACCTGATCGACACGCTGACCCTGACCTACCCTCCTGACGCCCGCCCCTGACCGGGTCTTGCCCCGCCCCCGGCAAGCCCAACGGCGTGATCCCGCCGACGACATGCCCGCCGGCCCCCCGGGATCCGTGCCACCGGTCAGGGGCGGGACCATGCCGAACGAATTGATTGCGATCACCGCCGAGCCGGATAGGCTACGGCGATGCGCGTGCCACGGGGTCGGTACCGGTGGGCCGCCGTGCCGGCGGCGGTTGCTCTGCTCGCGGTCGTCGGGTACGCCGTCGTCGGTTGTGGCCCGTCCAGGCCCGCCGCACCGCTGGCCCACTTCGTCGACGCGGGCGCGAGCCCGACCGACCCGGGCGTCGCGTCCGCGTCGTCGAGCCCGTCCGCGTCGCCGAGCCCGAGGGCGAGCGCCAGCCCGAGCCGGGCGCCCCTGCCCGCCGGTCCCGGGCTGCGCGGCTGCCCGAACCTGCCGGCCAACAACGTCTGGCACGCCGACGTCACCCGCCTGCCGGTGCACGCCAACAGCGCGGCCTACGTGGCGAGCATGGGCGCCGGCGCCAACCTCAAGGCCGACTTCGGCGCCGGCATCTGGGACGGCAGCCCGATCGGCATCCCCATCACCTACGTGGCACCCGGCCAGGCGAAGGTACCGGTCTCCTTCGACTACGCCGAGGACAGCGACCGCGGCCCGTACCCGATCCCGCGCGACGCGCTCGTCGAGGGCGGCCGCAACTCCAGCGGTGACCGGCACGTGCTGGTGGTGGACACCGGTACCTGCAAGCTCTACGAGATGTGGGACTCGCACCCGGCCGCGGACGGTTCCTGGCACGCCGGCTCCGGTGCGGTCTTCGACCTGCGCGGCAACATCCTGCGCCCGGCCGGGCTGACCTCCGCCGACGCGGCCGGGTTGCCGGTGGTACCCGGCCTGGTGCGCTACGAGGAGGTGGCCGCCGGCCGGATCGACCATGCGATCCGGATCACCGTCCCGCGCACCCAGCGCAGGTACGTCTGGCCGGCGCGGCACTTCGCCTCGTCCAACACCGACGCGGCCCTGCCCCCGATGGGGTTGCGGCTGCGGCTCAAGGCCGGCGCGGACATCGGCAGGCTGCCCGCCCAGGTCCGGGTCATCGCGCAGGCGATGAAGACCTACGGCGTGATCGTCGCCGACAACGGCTCCGCCTGGTACGTCAGCGGTACCCCCGACGAGCACTGGAACAACGACGCCCTGCGGGCACTGGCCAGCCTGCACGGCGGCGACTTCGAGGCGGTCGACACCGCGGGGCTGATGGTGAGCAAGGACTCCGGGGAGTACCGATGACGCTGCCGGGCGACATCCGCGAGCACAACCGCAAGCTGATCGAGGAGTTCCGCGCCCGCGGGGGCCGGGTGCCGGGCCGGCCGCTCCTGCTGCTGACCACGATCGGCCGGCGCAGCGGGCTGCCCCGCACCACGCCGATGATGGTCGTCCCCGACCGGGACCGGCTGCTCGTGATCGCCTCCAACGCCGGCGCGCCCCGCCACCCCGAGTGGTACCGCAACCTGCTGGTCAACCCGACCGTCACCGTCGAGGTGGACGGCGCGACCTACCCGGCGACCGCCACGCCGCTCCAGGGCGAGGAGTACACGCAGACGGTCGCGCGCATCGTCGAGCGGTACCCCTTCTTCCGCGAGCACCAGGCCGGGATCAGCCGCCGGATCCCGGTCGTGGCGCTGGTCCGCCGTCCCGGGTAACCGGCCGGTGACGCAAGTTGCACACGTTTGCATAGAGATCATTCGTTAGCGATCTCGCGGAAAACCCTGCCTGACGGGCGCCGCTCCTAGCTGCGGGTTCGTATTGCTGACCGTAAATGCCATCGTTTTCATTTCATTTGGCGGAAGAAGCGGTTGGTCCGTACCGGTAACAGGCGTAAGACCCACACCAGAAACATTCCCGTTACCTGTGGTCCTGCCGAACCGGCCGCGGCAAGCCCCACGGCAAAGGAAGGAGTGCCTGCGTGAGAAGCAGGACGAAACTGATCGTTTACTCGGCGGCTGGCCTGCTGGGCGCGGCTGCCGTGGCGACACCGATGGTGGCCAACGCCGCGGCCCAGGCCCCCGGCAAGGTGTACAACGTCGCGGCGTTCGGCGCGGTCGGCGACGGCGTCGCCAATGACGCGCCGGCGATCGACAAGGCGATCGCGGCGGCCAGCAAGGCCGGCGGCGGGACCGTCACCTTCCCGATCGGCACCTTCGCGGTCCGGGGCACCACGCACCTGCAGAGCAACGTGACGATCAACGTACCCTCTGGGACGACGCTCACCGGGTCGGCCAGCGGCTACGACGCGCCGGAGTCCAACCCCAACGACGACTTCCAGGATTTCGGGCACAGCCACTTCCGTAACGCGATGTTCTACGGCAACAACGTGTCCAACGTGACCTTCACCGGTGGCGGGACGATCGACGGCGGCGGCCACCTCATCACGGGCAACCCGAAGTCCGGCCAGGCTGACAAGATCATCTCGATCACGAATTGCAAGGCCCTGACGCTCAGCAACATCACGCTGCGCCGGGGCGGGCACTTCGCGGCCCTGATCAACGGTTGCGACGGGGTCAAGTCGGACCGCCTGATCATCCGTACCGCCTCCGACCGTGACGGCTGGAACATCATCAACACGTCGAACGTGACCATCACCAACATCGACGACCAGGCCAACGACGACGCGCTGGTGTTCAAGAGCGACTGGGCGCTGGGCAAGCGGTTCACCAACCAGGGCCACGTGCGGGTCACCCACGCCAAGCTCTCCGCCGGCTGCTGCAACGCGCTGATGTTCGGCTCGGAGACGTGTAGCGACTTCACCGACTACGTGTTCGACGACATCACCATCACCGGCGCGAACAAGTCCGGCATCGGCATGGTCTCGATGGACAGCGCGCGGATCACCGACGTGCACTACCGCAACATCCGGATGTCCGGGGTCTCCTCGCCGATCATGATGAAGATCGGTACCCGCAACCGCTGCGGCGACCACCGCGGCGTCGGCAGCATCAGCAACATCACCTTCGACAACATCACCGGTACCGGCAAGAGCAGCCCGCAGTACAGCCCGACCATCTGGGGCGAGACCGGTACCCACCACGTCAGCAACGTGACGCTCAACAACGTCAAGATCACGGTTCCGGGTGACCACGACTCCATGGGCACCGGCGTACCGAGCAACAACGCCAAGGACTACAACCCCAAGTCCATCGGTACCCGGCCGGCCTACGGCTGGTACATCCACAACGCCGACCACATCACGTTCAACGGCGGCGGGGTGGACTTCGGCCGCGGTGACGGACGGCCGGCGGTCATCGCCAACGCCGCCAGCGCGATCAAGTTCACCGGCTTCGCGTTCGAGCGGAGCGAAGGCTCCAACGACTTCGTCTTCCAGGACGTCGCCGGCTACTGCGTCCGGACCGCGGGAGGCACTCCACGGGTGAGCGCGAGCGGCTCCTCGCAAGCCTGTTAGACCTGTTCCCACCAGGTCGGAGGCGGGCACGGCACCAGCCGTGCCCGCCTCCGGTGTCTTCGGGCCCCGTACCAGACTGAGGTTTATCCGAACTTAACCGCATGGGGTGGTTCGCGCGCGGAGCCGGCGGGCACAAGAGGGCGGCACGAATCCAGGATTACCGCCCGCCACGGGTTCCCTACCTTCAGATCAGGTAACGCGACACAGGAGGCCGCCATGACCACCCCCACCACCACCGACCAGGCGACGCAGCCGACCTTCGTCGACAGCGAGCGGGGACTGCTCATCACCGTGCTGGTCCTGGTGCTGCTCGGGGTGACCGGCGTCCTGGTGATGATGGGCTGAGCGTCAGCAGGCGCAGGCGATCCCCGAACCGGGCGCCGTCAGCGGATCGGCCGGCCGGCGCTCCACCCCGTCGGGGGTCCGCACCGCGAACCCCTCCCGCACCCAGTACTCGTACCCCCCGATCATCTCCTTGACCCGATGGCCGAGCCGGGCGAAGGCGAGGGCTCCCCGGGTGGCGCCGTTGCAGCCCGGACCCCAGCAGTACGTGACGACCAGCGCGTCCGGCGGCACGCACCCCGGGGCGATCCGCCGGCGCGGTACGTGCAGCGCCCCGGGCAGGTGCCCCTGCGCCCAGGCGGCCGCGTCGCGCACGTCGACCAGCACCAGCCCGGGCCGGCCGGCCGCCAGGTCCGCGTGCACGTCGCTGACGTCGGTTTCGAAGGACAGCCGCGCGGCGAAATGCTCGACCGCGGCCGCCGGCGAGGCGAACTCCATAAGACCATTCCAGGGGTACCGCGATCCGCCGGCCAGTGGCGCGACCGCCGCGCTCCACTAAGATCCCGCCATGCCCGGTCCCACTGTCGCGGTGCTCGCCTACCCCGGCATGTCCGCGTTCGAGACGGGGATCGTCACCGAGGTGTTCGGCCTGCCCCGCCCGGAGCTCGACGTCGCGTGGTACCGGCTGCTGGTGTGCGCCGAACGGCCCGGCCCGATACCCGTCGTCGGCGGTGCCGCGCTGCACACCCCGTACGGCCTGGCCGACTTCGCCGCCGCCGGTACCGTGATCGTCCCCGGCGTGCCCGACGTGCACGCCGACCCGTCCCCCGAGCTGGTGGCGGCGCTGCGCCGGGCGCACGCGCGCGGGGCGCGGCTGGTGTCCATCTGCTCGGGCGCCTTCGCGCTCGCCGGGGCCGGCCTGCTCGACGGCCGCCCGGCGACCACGCACTGGCGGTACGCGGCGCTGCTGCGCCGGCGGTACCCCCTGGTGAAGGTCGACCCGGACGTCCTCTACGTCGACGACGGCGACGTCCTGACCAGCGCCGGCAGCGCCGCGGGCCTGGACCTGGCGGTGCACCTGGTACGGCGCGACTTCGGCCCGACGGTGGCCAACGCGGTCGCCCGGCGGCTAGTCATCCCGCCGCACCGCGACGGCGGGCAGGCCCAGTTCATCGCGGCGCCGGTACCGCACGACCCGGACGACGACCGGGTCGCCCGCAGCATGGCGTGGGCCGTGGCGCACCTGTCACCGTGGCCGCGCTGGCCCGGGTCGCGCACATGTCGACCCGCTCGTACCTGCGCCACTTCGCCCGGTGCAGCGGCACCAGCCCGATCCGCTGGCTGGTCGCGCAACGGATCCAGGCGAGCCTGCCGCTGCTGGAAGCCGGCGCCGTGCCCGTCGAGGAGGTGGGCGCGCGGGTCGGTTTCGCGCACCCGGCCACGTTCCGGCACCACTTCACCCGCGCGATGCGCACCTCACCGTCGGCGTACCGGCGGGCGTTCCGGGGTGGCTAGACCCGGGACAGGATCTCGTCGAGCTCGTTGCGCAAGGTGAACTTGGCGCGCATCCCGACCAGTTGGCCGATGACCTCACCCTTGCGGAACACCGCCAGGGTCGGCATCGCCATGACGTTGTAGGCGCGGACCGTCTCCGGGTTGTCGTCGGCGTCGATCTTGACGAAGCGCAGCCGGTCGCCGTACTCGGCGGCCAGGTCGTCCAGGATCGGGTTCAGCTTGTGACAGGGTCCGCACCACTCCGCCCAGAAGTCGACCAGTACCGGAACCTCGCTGCGCAACACCTCGTCGGCGAAGGTGGCGTCGGTGACCTCGGCGGGCATGTGCACTCCTTCCGTGGTGCCGTGGCGGCTACGCACATGACCAAGTTCGTACCCGCCCGGGGTATTCCCGGGCGGGTACGAACCGGCGGACGGATCAGTGGCCGAAACTGATCCAGTCCAGATTCACGTAGTCGGCCGGCTGGCCACTGGTCAGGGTGACGTAGACCGTGTGGGTACCGGTCACCGCGCTGATGTTGGCCGGGACGACCTGCCAGGCCTGCCAGCCACCGGTGTTGGCGATGGCGAAGCTGCCGATCGGCGCGGCGCCCGGGCTGTCCAGGCGGACCTCGACCAGGCCGGAGACGCCACCCGCGGCGCCCGAGGCGGCCTGGGCCTTGAACTGGGTGGCCGGCGTGGAGCCGAAGTTCACCCCGTCGAACCGGAGGAAGTCGCCGTTGCCCCCGGGTCCGACGAAGCTACCGGCGTTGGACAGGCCGGAGAGCTGGTTGGCGGACTCGGCCTGGATGGTGCCGTACGCGTCCCGGCCGCCGGGCGGTGGGCTGCTCGTCGGGCTGCTCGTCGGGGTCGGCGTCGGGCTGCTGGAGCCGCAGCCGCCGTAGACCTGGAACTCCCAGAGCGAGTAGCCGTACGGGGTGGCCCGTTGGGTGCCCCACAGCCGGACGTACCTGGCCGTGGCGGTCACCTTGAGGTCCTCGGTACCCCCGGCGCCCGCCGGGTTGTCGAACACCGTCGTCCACGGACCGCCGGCACCGTTGGACACCTGGATCTGGTAGGCCGAGGCGTAGGCGGCCTCCCAACTGAGCCTGACCCGCGTGATGGGTACCGACGCACCGAGGTCGATCTGCATCCACTGCGGGTCGGAGAAGGCGCTGGACCAGCGGGTACCGAAGTTGCCGTCCACCGCGTACTGCGCCGCCAGGTTCGGCGCCTCGACGGCCGAGGAGGTGGTCGGCCGGCCCTGCGAGATCAGCGGCCCGCAGGTCGGCGGGGTCGGGGTGGGCGAGGGCGACGGGCCACCCGGGCCTGACGGTGGACCGACCGCGGCCCCGGTGCCGTTCCATACCGCCACGTAGTCCACGACGAGGGACTTGCCCGAAACGGTACCGCCGTCGGGACCGCCGCCGAACGCGGCCGGGAAGGCGCCGCCCATGGCCAGGTTCAGGATGATGAAGAAGCCGTGGTCGGTGGCCGCGGCCCAGGTACCGGCGTCGACGTCGGTGGAGCGCACGGTGTGGAAGTTGACCCCGTCCAGGTACCACTTGAGGGTCTGGGGGCTGGTCGAGCGGTCCCACTGCATCGCGTAGGTGTGGAAGCCCGCCTGGCAGGTGGTCCCCGAGCAGGCGACGTTGTTGCCCCGGCCGATGGTCTCGTTGCAGGGCCCGCCCGGAGTGACGCCGCAGTGGAACGTGGCCCACTCCCGGTTCATCCCCTGGACGTTCTCCATGATGTCGATCTCGCCGACGCTCGGCCAGTTCCACCAGTTGCCGCGGTAGGGGGCACCGAGCATCCAGAACGCCGGCCAGTACCCGAGCGCGGCGGGCCCGGTCACGTTGGGCATCTGCAGCCGCGACTCCACCCACATCTTCCCGCCGGCGGGGGGCTGGAAGTCCTGCCGGTTGGTCTCGATCCGGCCCGACGTCCAACCGCCGCTGTTGACGGCGGTGATGCGCAGGTTGCCGGCTCCGTCGAGAGACACGTTCTTGGTGGAAGAGGTCATCGTCTCGACCTCGCCGGTACCGAAGTTCGCCGGCCCGCCGGGGTACGAGGTACCCGTCGTGTACCGCCAGTTGCCGCTGACCCCGCTGCCGGCCGCACCGGTGAAGTCGTCGACAAAGTTGAGCGTCCAGCCCGCCGCCGTCGTCGGCGGTACCGCCGCCTGGGCGTGCAGCGTCACGGCGACCGATGCACCGGCCACGGCCACGGCGACCGAGACGGCCGCCCAGAGTCTGACGCCCGGCCGGTGCCTCCCGGACCGGCACGGAGATTGATCCACCATTGTCGATACCTCCGGTTCTGGTAGCCCAGCGCGGACTGAACGGGGAAGTGCTCCGCGGTCAGGTGGCGGGACCCCGCGCGGACCGAACCGAGGCTGCTCCCCGAGTGGGAGAGCGCTCTCTCAGTCTTGATACTAGATAGATTTCGATGAGACATCCGCCATGTGGCTGAGTCGTTAAATCTCTGGGCGCCATAGGATCCCGATGTGACGCCCGCCATGCTCGGGACCTCCCCGGTCGGCCGCGATGACGAGCTTGCCGTGTTGCGGGGGGCGCTGGCCGTCCTGGCGGGAGGACGGGGCGGGATCGTCTGGATCGAAGGCGAACCGGGCATCGGAAAATCTACGCTTATCGCGGCGACCGTAGTAGATGCCGCAGCGCGTCACTGCCAGACCTATCGGGCGATCGGCGACGAGCTCGGCCAGCGGCTGCCACTGCGCGCGCTGACCGACGGGCTCGGCCCGGAGGCCGCCAAGGACGTCGTCGCGCTGCTCAACCGGGACGCCGCCGACGCCGTCGTGGAGGGTCCCGACGCGGTACCCGCCGCCGTGGAGCGTTTCCTCGCCGGCGTCGACCGGATGTGCGCGACCGCTCCGGTGGTGTTCGCGTTCGACGACCTCCAATGGGCCGACGAGGCCAGCCTGCTCGCGTGGAGCCGGCTCAGCGCCGCCGTCGACCAGATCCCGCTGCTGTTGATCAGCGGGTGCCGGCCGGTGCCGGCACGGCCCGGGGTGGCGAGCCTGCGCCGGGCGGTGGTGGCCCGGGGCGCGCTGGTCCTCTCCCTCGGCCCGCTGGCCTCCGGCGACGTCGCCGACCTCGTCGGGCAGGTAGCCGGCGCGGAGCCCGGGCCCCGGCTGCGCGACACGCTGGCCAACGCGGGCGGAAACCCGCTCTATGCGCGCGAGCTGCTCGACGCACTGCTACGGGCGCAGCGGGTCCAGGTCGACGATGGGCACGCCGAACTCGTCGGGCCGGTGGAGCAGCCGCTGCCCGCCCTGGCCACGGCGATCCGCCACCGGTTGAGCTTCCTGTCGCCCGAGGCGACCCCGGTACTGCGCGTGGCCGCGCTCCTCGGCGTCGACTTCTCGGTGTTCGACCTGGCCACGGTCACCGGCCGGGCGACCAGCTCGCTGCTGCCGGTGCTCGACGAGGCGATCGCGGCCGGCGTCCTGGCCGAGGCCGGCGACCGGTTGCAGTTCCGGCACGACCTCATCCGGCAGGCGCTCTACCAGGCCACCCCGGCCAGCGCCCGGTCGGCGCTGCACCGGCAGGTGGCCCGGGCCCTGTCCGACGCGGGGCTGCCCGTCGAGCAGGTGGCCGCGCACCTGGTCGCCGCGCCGGACGCGATCGACGGCTGGGCGGTGACCTGGCTCGCCGGGCACGCCCAGGCCCTGGCCTACCGGGCCCCTGAGCTGGCCGTCGAGCTGCTGCCGGCGGCGGAGCGGCGAAGCGACCACGGCGACCCGCGGCACCTGTCGATCCTGCGCGGGCTGGCGCAGGCACTGTTCCGGATGCGGCGGCTGGAGGAGGCCGAGCGGATCGCCCGGCACGCCCGCGCGGTCACCAGCGACCCGGCGTGGGCCGGTGAGATCGCCTGGATCCTGGCCGCCGTCCTGTTCATCGGCGGGCGGTACGCGGAGAGCCTCGCGGTGGTCGACGAGGCGCTGGCCCTGCACGGGGTACCCGCGCTGTGGCGGGCCCGCCTGCGGGTCTCCCGCGCCCGGGCGCTGCCGCTCGTCGGCTGGCGCGACGACGGCCGGGCCGAGGCGCTGCGCGCGCTGGTCGAGGGCGAGCAGCTCGGCGACCGGGTCACCATCGGCTACGCGCTGCAGATCGGGTACATGTTCGCCGACCACGAGACCGGGCTCAGGTTCATCGACCGGGCCCTGGAGGTCATCGGCGACCTGCCGGAGACCGTGGACCTGCGGATCTCCATGCTGACCAACCGGGCCTACAACCTGGAGGCGCTGGGCCGCACCGAGCAGGCCGACGCGGCGGTGCGGGAGGCGCTGATGCTGGCCGAACGGGTCGGCACCTGGCGGCTGCCCGTGGTACGGGTACAGACGGCGAGCCAACAGATCGACGTTGGCCAATGGGATGACGCGTGGGCCGAGCTGGCGCCGATGACCGGGGAGATGGGCGTCGTCGAGCAGCTCATCCGCTGCGGCGGCCTGGCCTTCATCGCCGCCCACCGCGACGACCGCACCGCCTGCGCGGAGCACCTGCGCAGCGCGGAGTCGTTGCCGTCGCTCACCGGGTACCTGCGGGCCAACGTGACCCTGCTGCTCATGGCGCGCGCGGTCGACGCCGAACAGCACGGCGGCCCGGTGGCCGGGGCGGCGGTGCTCGCCGACACGGTCGACCTGGACGACATCGGCGACCTCTACGAGCGGTACCTGTGGCTGCCCGACCTGGTCCGGCTGGCGCTGGCGGCCGGCGACGGCGAGCTGGCCCGCGCGGCCGTGGCCGCCGCCGAGGCCGACGCCGCGACCGAGCCGCTGCCCCGCTGGGTCCTCGCCGCGCGCCGGGCCCGGGCGGTCCTCGACGCCGACCCGGCGGCCCTGCTCGCCGTCGCGGCGGAGTACCGGGCCAGTCCCGCGCCGCTCGCCCTCGGCCAGACCTGCGAGGAGGCCGCCGTCCTGCTCGCGCGGACCGGCGACCCGACCGGCGCCCGGGCGGCGCTGTCGGACGCGGTCCGGGCCTACCTGTCCCTCGGCGCCGCCTGGGACATCCGCCGCGCCGACGCGCGGCTGCGCGGGTACGGCGTCCGGCGCGGCCCGCGTACCATCCGCCGCCGGCCTACCGCGGGGTGGGACGCGTTGACCCCGACGGAGCTACGGGTGGCCACCCTCGTCGCCCGGGGCCGCTCCAACCCCGACATCGCCGCGGAGATGCTGCTGTCGCGGCGTACCGTCCAGACGCACGTGTCCAACATCCTCGCCAAGCTCAGCTTCGGCTCGCGCATCGAGATCGCCCGCGAGGTCGAACGGCACCACCGCACCGGAGCCTGAGCCGCGGGCTCCGCCTACGCCGTCGGTCGGGCCAGCGGCGGGGCGGATCGTTCCGCCTCGCGGCCGAGGGAGAGCAGGACCCACCCCAGCGCCCGCGCACACTCCGCGCCCAGCACCACCCCCGCCGGCTGGCCGCCCGGGAACGACACCTCCACCTCCGGTCCCCCGGCCGGCGGCTGGACGAGTCGCGCCCGCATCGTCAGCCCGCTTCGCGGCTCCGGGCCGACCACCACCGGCCGGGACGCGTGCGCTCCCCGCCCGCTGTGCGGATCCACCGTGCACTCCCGCCGTTCGCACCACGACGGGTGTTCGATACCGCCGATCATCATGCCCCCCTCATCGCCCCGTGACCACAGCATGGCAGTGCCGCGCCACGCTGCGCGACGACGTCCGAGGCGACGAACTGGCGGCGGCCAGGGCGTCATTCCGGCGACATAAGCGGTACCGTGAGAGGGTGACCACACCCAATAGCGCCCTCCGGGCGGTCCGCATGGGAATGCTCATGAGCCAGGACGACTTCGCCCGCGCGCTCCGGGCCGCCGGCCTCCGCGCCGGGCAGCCCAACGACGCCAACAAGCGCCTGGTGCAGCGCTGGGAGTCCGGGGTGATCGTGGCGCCCCGACCGGTCTACGCCCGCGCGTTGGAGGCCGTCACCGGCCTGCCGATCGAGACCCTCGGCTTCGGACCTGCGCTGCCGCAGGTCCGCCCGCCGCAGAACGGCGCCGACAGTTACGACACCGACTTCCCGGCCCGCGCGATGGCACCGGCGGGTGAGCCGACCGCCCGGAACAGCCCGCGGGGCACGTACTCGGGGGTGTGGCTCAGCCGGTACCAGTACCTCTCCAGCGGCCGCGGGGCGACGTTCACCGACCAGCACTACGTGGTCGTGCTGCAACACATGGACCGGTTGACCGTGCGCAGCCTGCCCGGCTCGTCGGACTCCGCGCTCACCATGGACCTGACCATCGACGGCAATGTCATCACCGGCACCTGGGTCGAGCAGACCGCCTCGGACGGCTACTACCGCGGCGCCCGGTACCACGGTGCGATCCAGCTCCTCGTGGAGCCGACCGGGCGGCGCATGGTTGGCAAGTGGGTCGGCTTCGGCAAGGAGATGGACGTCAACACCGGCCCGTGGGAACTGATCTTCGAAGACGCGTCCACCACCAAGGCGACACTGGACAAGTACACCCGGCGCCCGGAACCACCCGCGGGCTGAGTCCTGGACGCCGGTACCCCCAGGGGTGCGAACGTCCAAGATCTGTGGCTACTTGAAGCGGAAGTGGATGAACAGGCGTCCCCAGTTCTGCCCGTCCTTCTCGACGCGGTGGTAGCGCGCCTTGATGTCCTTCTGGTCGAGGAAGCGCAGGACCCGCTTCTTCAGCTGGCCGGATCCCTTGCCCGGAATGATCTCCACCAGAGTGATCTTCTTCGCCACCGCCTCGTCGATCACTGCGCGTAACGCGCGGTCGATGTCCTGACCACGGTTGTAGATATCATGCAGGTCCAGCTTGAGCTTCATCGCGGCCTTCCCGGGCGGCGGGCGGGTCGGCATCGACGGTACGTCACGGGCGGCCTTGCCACGTGTGCCTCCCGGGAGGTCAGATAGATACATGGCGGCCATCGCGCTCGCGGGCGTGACCAAGGTGTACGACGACGGCACGGTCGCCGTCAACGGGGTGGACCTGGAGGTCGCCGAGAGCGAGTTCGTCGTGCTCCTCGGGCCGACCGGCTGCGGCAAGACCACCATCCTGCGCATCGTCGCCGGGCTGGAGCCGGCGACCAGCGGCACCGTCCTGCTGGACGGGCAGCCGATCGACCACCTGCCGACGCGGCAGCGACACGTGGCGATGGTGTTCCAGGACTTCGCGCTGTACCCGCACCTGACGATCGCGGAGAACATCGCCTTCCCGTTGCGCACCGAGCCGTCGCCGGATGACGCGGTGGTCAGCGCCCGCGTGCTGGAGATGGCCCGGCTGGTGGGCGTCGACCACCTGCTGCGGCGCCGGCCGTCGCAGCTATCCGGGGGACAGCGCCAGCGGGTGGCGATGGCCCGCGCGATCGTCCGGCGACCCAAGGTGTTCCTGCTCGACGAGCCGCTGTCCAATGTGGACGCTGCGGTCCGGGCGGAACTGCGCGGCGAGATCGTACGGCTGGCCAAGAAGCTGGGCATCGGTACCCTCTACGTCACCCATGACCAGACCGAGGCGATGACGATGGCCGACCGCATCGCCGTCATGCGGCGCGGCCGGATCGAGCAGATCGGCACCCCCAACGAAATCTACGTCGACCCGCACCGGCTCTTCGTCGCCGCGTTCGTCGGTACTCCCCGCACCAGCCTGCTCCAGGCGGCGGTCTACGGGCGGCCCGGCATCGAGGCGGTCCTCGACCTGGGTGAACAGGTGATCTCCCTGCCGTGGTCGGATCCGCGCGCGTCCGCGCTCGCTGCCCACCACACGGCGCGGGTCACCGTGGGGTTGCGCCCGGAAGCGCTGCGCATCGTCGACGACGGTAGCGCCGAGCTGACGCTACGCGGCAGGGTGACGCACGTCGAGCACCTCGGCAACGAGGCGATCCTCGCGGTGGACATCGGCGGGATACCGACGGCCACCGGAGTCAGCCAGCTCGAACTCCCCGACACCCCGGGCGCGCTGGCCGACGCGGTGGCCGACGAGGCGCCCACCCACCACGGTGTCGACGCGTTACGCGAGACGCTGTCCCGGCTGGTACCCCACCCGCACCCGGCACCGCCGCCGGCCACCGCCCGTACCCCTTACGGCTTCTACCCGGTCTACGAGCCGGACGGCCAGGCCGCCCCGGCCGCCCTCGGCGGCACCGTCGCCGTCCGCATCGGGGTGCCCGCCGAGATACCCCAGCGGGGTGACCAGCTGACCCTGGCGGTCGACGTCGACCGGGTGTTCCTCTTCGACCACGCGGGCAATCGGATCCGCCTCATGGCAACGGACCAGCCGGCCTGAGGGCAATTCGGACGAACATCAAATAGGTCCATTTACCTTCGCATTGTCGGCACCTGACTTGGGTTGGCGAGACCATCTTGTTACCGTCAGGTCGCTGGTCGGCAGTCGCCGTCCATCCCAGGAGGGCACCGGCCGGCGCCGCCGAATCGTGTCGGCTGTCCCCATCGCGGCAGCGGCGAACCGGGGACCCAGGTGTGTTGGGGTGAATCCGCGAGCCATCGCGGTAGGGCGACTTCCGGTCCGAACCCGTCAGCTAACCCGGTACGCGGCGAGGGTTGTGCCTGGTGCCGACCCTCGAACGGGAAGAGAGGGCTGGTCCCTTGCGCGTTGCGCGAACCTTGGTGCGCGCCCTGCTCATCACCGCCGTCACGGTCGGGGTCGTCGCCCCGGCGACCATCGCGCCGGCCGCGCCGTCACCGGCGGACCTCCAGCGACAGATCGATGAGGCGTCCACCAACCTGGAAAAGATCGTCGAACAGTACAACCGGGTCACCGAACAGCTGAAAGCGACCCAGGCGGCGCAGGCGACCCTTACCGCCCAGCTCGCCCCGCTGCAGGCCAAGCTCGATTCCGCCTACTCCGCTGTGCAGGACGTCGCGGTCAAGGTCTACAAGGGTGCCCCGATGAACACCGGCATGGCGCTCCTGGAGGCCGGCTCCCCCACCGACCTGCTCGACCAGCTCAGCATGCTCGACCAGCTGGGCCGTCAGCGGCGTACCGAAATCACCGGGTACCAGCAGGTGAAGTCCACGTACGACAGCCAGAAGCAGCAGCTCGACGCGGCCCAGGCCGCGCAGACAGCCGAACAGCAGCAGCTGGACGCGCAGAAGGTGAAGATCAACGCTGATCTGCAGCACCTGTACGACCTGCGCACCCAGGCCTACGGCCGCCCGACCGAACCGGCGACGAGGTCGACCGCGAAGCCGCCGGCGGTCTCCGGCGCCGCGGGTGTCGCGGTGCGGTACGCGTACGGCGCCCTCGGCGTCCCATACGTATGGGCCGGCGAAAGCATGAGCGGGTTCGACTGCTCGGGCCTGGTCAAGGCGGCCTGGGGTGCCGCCGGGAAGTCCCTGCCGCACAACGCCGCGATGCAGTGGAACGTGGTTGCTCACATCAGCCGCTCCTCCATCGCCCCCGGGGATCTGGTGTTCTCCAACAGTCTCGGACACGTCGGCATCTATGTCGGCAACAACCAGATGATCGACGCACCGCACGCCGGAGCCGTGGTACGGATCACGAGCGTCGACATCATGCCGCCCTACGGCTTCGGCCGGGTGCGCTGACGCCACGCCACAGACGACGCTGGTTCCCACAACGGCCCGCCCCCGTCTCCCCGCGGGGGCGGGCCGCGTCACATCCGGACCAGGCGCCACGGGCACCCGACGGCGACCACCATAGGATCGCGGCATGGCGTGGGATCCGGCGCAGTACCTGAAGTTCGAGGCGGAGCGGGCCCGCCCGTTCCACGACCTGGTCGGCCGGATCGAGGTCAAGGCGCCGCAGCGGGTCGTGGACCTGGGGTGCGGGCCGGGCAACGTCACCGCCACCCTGCTCGACCGCTGGCCGGCCGCCACGGTCCTGGGTGTCGACTCGTCGCCGGAGATGATCGCGCGGGCGCGCGGACTCGCCGGTCCCCGGCTCGACTTCGTGGTCGGCGACATCGGGTCGTGGCGGCCTGACGGTCCGGTGGACGTGATCGTGTCGAACGCGGCCCTGCAGTGGGTGCCCATCCATGTCGAGCTTCTGCCCCACTGGATGGCGGCGCTGACCGACGACGGTGCGCTCGCCTTCCAGGTACCGTCCAATGTGGACAGCGGCGCGGCGCGGATATTCCGCGAGGTGGCGGCGCGGCCCCGGTGGTCCGGACAGCTCGGGCCGGTGGCGGCCTCCTGGGGTCCGTCCCAGTCCGGTGGGGTGGTCCGCGCCGGCGAGGAGTACGTCGATCTGCTCGGCGGCCTCGGGTACCGGGTGGATGCCTGGCAGACCACCTACTACCACGTGCTGCCCGGCGAGGATGCCGTCCTGGAGTGGTACTCGGGCACGGGGCTACGGCCGTTCCTCGACGCGCTGCCGCCCGCCGACCGGCCGGACTTCCGCGCGGAGGTCGCGGCGGAGCTGCGGGTGGCGTTCCCGCCGCGGGACTACGGGACCGTCCTGCCCTTCCGCCGTCTGTTCGTCATCGCCTACCGCCACTGACCCGCCGGCGCGGGCCGGCTCATCGCGCCCGTGGTCCGCCCGAGGCGGCCAGGAGCGCACCGCCTCGGAACCCCGATGATCAGCTTTGACGGGAACCGTCGAACGCGCCGGTGCGGACCACCATGATGAACTCGCGCCAGGTGGCGGTGCCGAACCACAGGATCGGTCCGTCGGGATTCTTGGAGTCCCGGACCGCGACGGCGTCGGGCAGCTCGGCGATCTCCACACAGGCGCCATTGGCGGAGCTGCGAGCGCTCTTGCGCCACAGCTTCGGGTCAACGTCGGGCGCAAACATATGGGCCACATCCTCTCCTCGATGGATTGCTAGCTATCGCCCCGCGCGACCTGGCTGATGAGGTCGACCGAGTCTTTCGGACTGAGCGCGGCAGCGCGAAGCGCTTCGAAGCACATGACGTAGCTTCGAAGTTCCTCCGGCTTGCTCCGGAACACGCCGCCGGTCATGCCGTCGCAGTAGACCATGGACGGTTCGGAGACACCGGCAAACTCCAGGACGGTGAAGGAGCCGGCCAGGCCCCGGTGCGCACCGACGGAGAAGGGCAGGATCTGGATGGTGATGGTCGGTCGCCCGCTTGCCTCGACCAGCCGCAGCATCTGCCGCCGCAGCACGTCGTGGCCGCCGATCGGCCGGCGCAGCACGTCCTCGTCGAGGATGGCGCACACCTGCGGCGGCGGGTCCCGCTCCAGCACCGCCTGGCGGGCCATCCGCACGGCGATCCGCGGACCGATGATCTCTGGCCGGTCGTCGGCCAGCTCGGCCTGCATGATCGCGCTGGCGTACTCGGCGGTCTGCAGGAGCCCGGGCACGATCTGAGCCTCATAGATGAACATCGAGCTCGCCTCGGCCTCGAACCCGATGTAGGTCTCGTACGGGTCGGGGAGCGCGTCGCCGTACGCTTCCCACCAGGCCTTCTGCCGGGACTGCGCGGCCAGCACGGCCAGCTTGGTCAGCTCCTTGCCGTCCACCCCGTACACGCCGAGCAGGCGCTCCAGGTCAAGCTTGCGGATGCCGATGCTCGCCGTTTCGATCCGGCTGAGCTTCGACTCCGACCAGCTCAACTCGTGGGCCACGTCGGCCACGGTCCGACCGGTGCGGTCGCGCAACCGCCGCAACTCAGCACCGAGCTGGCGGCGAAGCATCGTCGGACTGGGCTTGGAAGCCATCGTGCGTACCCTAACGCAAAGGCACTGCACATCGCGCAACAACCCGGTCTCGATTGCACTTGCAGTTTTTCCCTGCCGCCTGCTTAATTGACGTTAAGGCGACAACGACGTCGGTGAAACTTACCACTGACGTGAAGGAGGCCATCGTGCTTCCCTCTGATCCACCACCGCTCTCCCAGCCGCGGTACTGAGTCGCGGGCCCTTTCCCGGCCCGCCGTACCGCGCTCCGCCTGACTCCCCCGTGCCCCCGCCTGGCGCCCGCCGTCGCCAGGACACTCGACGGCGGGCACCTGCGATCCAGGAACCCGCCGCCCGGTCCCACCACGAGCTCATCACCTGAGCCCGACCAGAGGACACGTCATGGGTATCCAGACCGGCCCCGGCCGACCACGCGAGCGGCGCCGGAAGCGGGACCTGAACCGGGAATACGAGGCGGTCGTCGTCCGAGCCGTGCTGCTGTCCGCCCTGGCAGGCGTCGGCGCGGTGGTCACCCTCGCGGGGCTGAGCGCCGTGGCGAACATCGGCAACACGGCCACCGTCGCGATCAGCGCGGTGGCCGCCATCGTCAGCGCCGCCATCGGTGTCGCCGCCGCGTACCTGCACCGGCGGCACTGAACTCCACCCTGTACCCGACCCGCCCGGAGGATACCCACCCACCACCGCGCCGACCGAGCGCCTCGACCCATGAGGGAGACGCACCATGAGTGCAGACCGCGCCCCGCAGCTGCCCGGCGGAACATCCGAACCGCCGGGCCGTCGCACCATCCTGTACTACCGCAACCGCGGAGTCATTGTGACGAGCCGGTACCTGGTCGTGGGGGCGGCCCGGTACGACCTGGACGAGCTGGCCGAGCTCATGCGGACGCGGGGATCGCTCCATCCGGGCGTGATCGTGGGCATGGTGACCGCCGTCGCCGAAGCCGCCATCGTCGCGCCGCTCGTCGGTGCCGGCGGCGCACCGGCGGCCTGGTTACTCGCGGGGGTGGCGCTGCTCATCCCCTGCCTCGTCGGCCTGGTGTGCGCCCGCCGGTGGCCGGCCCAGTTCGAATTGCTCGCCCGGTACCGCGGCCGGCAGATCATGCTGTTCGCCACCCGCGACCAGTACGAGTTCGGGCAGGTCGCACGCGCGGTGCAGCGGGCCCTGGAGGCAGCCGACGAAGTGCGCTGACACACAGCACGGCGCCGGCGTCCAGGGGACGCCGGCGCCGGGCTGGCTCCTGGCCTGCTGCGCCTCCGCCACAACCCGGCTCCGGCTCAGCAGACCCGGACTGTCTCTTGGTCTCGAGATCACGCCGCCTGCAGGCCCTCGGCCCGGGCCAGCTCGCGCAGCCGGCCCAGCGCCTGGATCTCCAGCTGACGGATCCGCTCCCGGGAGAGCGAGAACTGGGAGGCGACCTCGGTCAGCGAGTGCTCGCGGCCGTCCTCCAGCCCGTACCGGGCCCGCATGATCCCGGCCGAGCGGTCGTCGAGGTGGCCCAGGAGGCTCTCGATGCGCTGCCGTTCCAGAGCGCCCAGGACGATCTCCTCGGGGGACGGGGAGTCGCTGTCGGCGACCAGGTCACCGAGGTTGGTGTCCCCGTCGTCGCCCACCGGGGTGTCCAGCGACACGGTGTCCTGGGACCAGCGCATCAGCTCCAGCACCCGATCCAGCGACACCCCGAGCGCCCTGGCGACCTGCTCCGGCTCCGGGTCGCTGCCCAGCTCGCGAGTGAGCTGCCGCTGCACGTTACGCATCCGGTTGACGTCTTCAACCAGGTGTACCGGCAGCCGCACGGTGCGTTCCTGCTGCGCGATCGCCCGGCTGATCGCCTGGCGGATCCACCACGTCGCGTACGTCGAGAACTTGTACCCGCGCTCGTAGTCGAACTTCTCCACCGCGCGCACCAGGCCGGTGTTGCCCTCCTGGATCAGGTCGAGCATCGGCATCCCGGACCGCACGTACCGGCGGGCGATCGACACGACCAGCCGCAGGTTGGCCCGGATGAACAGGTCCTTGGCCCGCTCGCCCTCGTACACCAGCAGCTTCAGCTCGCTCTTCTTGACCCCTTCGGGGATCGTGCCCTCGTCGAGCAGGTGCTCGGCGTACAGACCCACCTCGATCGCCTTCGAGAGATCGACTTCCTGGGCGGCGTCGAGCAGCGGGGTCCTGGAAATCTCGTGCAGGTACACGCCGACCAGGTCGCGCTCCTCGGCGACCTCGTCTGTGCGCAGTACCCTTACCTTGCCCATATCTTCCACGGCTCGGGCCTCCCCGGTCGTCTCCCTGCTCTATACCCCCGCTGCCCATCACACAACAGGCGGGGCCTTACGTTGATTCCTCGTTATCTGACGATCGCGTCACAACGTTCGTGACGACCGGCAACGGGTGCGCTCATTACTTAGACGCATCGCTACCTGCTCAGGTTCGCATCCGCACCTGAGTATTGGCTGGGAGCCAGGTGGGCCGGACCTGATAGTGCCCAGCAGCCCCGCCAGTCACGGGTGAGACGTGCGCCACGCTTCCCGGACCCGAGCCTCATCGGCAGGGTCGAGGCCGCACTTCAGCTCCGGCGCGCCGATGGCGCGGTGCCAGGCGAGGGTGTCACGGGCGGTCTCGGCCAGCGGCCGGCAGGTCAGCCCGGCGGCGACCGCGGCGGAGACATCGCGGTTGATCATGCCGGCGTAGTCGGGCAGGGGCAGCCACACCGGCAGTGAGCCGGGACCCATCCAGGGCTGGACCCCCTGGTCGAGCAGAAAGCCCTGGTCAACCCAGATCAGCTCGGGGTTGGCGCCCACGCCGTCGGCGATCGCCGCGAGGAAGTCGGCCCACGACATCGGTACCCCGGTGCCGTCGTAGATGCCGGTGAGCCCGGTCTCGGCGGCGTGCACCAGCCAGGCGGCAAGGTCCCGGACGTCGACGATCTGCACCCGGTCGTCCGGCGCGCCCGGCGCGAGGACCGCGCCGCCATCGGGTCGCGCCAGCCGCACCGGCCAGTAGGTGAACCGGTCGGTGGGGTCCTCCGGCCCCACGATCAGCCCGGGCCGGCAGATGAACGACGGCCGGCCCGCGGCGAGCACCGCCTGCTCACATGCGACCTTGCAGGCGCCGTAGTGCTCGGCGCCGTTGCTGTTCGGGTCGTCGATCTCCGGCGGCGCGGGTGGCAGGAGCGGGGTGTCGGCGACCTGGCCGCCCGGCGTGCTCTGGTCGGCGTACACCGAGATGCTGGACACGAACGTCCAGTGGCCGGTACGCCCGTCCAGGTCGGCGACCGCCCGACGGACGTGGCTGGGTACCCGGCCCACCTCGATCACGGCGTCGAAGGTCTGGCCGTCCAGGGGCGCCAGACCGTCCGGCCGGTCCCGGTCGACCGGAACCAGCATGACCCCCGGCGGCACCGGTCCGGACACCCCCCGGGCGGCGCAGATCACCTCATGGCCCCGCGAGGCCGCGTGCGCGGCGGTGGCCCGCCCCAGGAACACCGTGCCGCCCAGAATCAACAGCCGCATCCGCCCATCCTGCCGGACCCGGCGCCCGGCACCTATCTGCCGACGGCGAAACTCATTCGACGACGCGGCGCCGCCGCGTGCCGATCACCGCGAGCCCGACGAGCCAGCCGACGAACAGCCCGTACCGCGATCCGTCGCCGGCCGCCTCGAAGGCGCCCAGCCAGGAGGCGTGCGAGGCGACGAAGGCGGTGCCGAACGCGGCTAGCGCCGAAGCGAACACCAGCGACGCCCAGCCGGCCAGCAACCCGCTCCCGGCGGTCACCGAGATGGCCGAGAAGGCCAGGATCAGCGCGACGAACACCACGAGGAGCACCGCGCGCAGGTCCTGGGCGAGCAGGTCGCGCACGGACGCGGTGGTCCGGAACGTCCAGGCCGGCCAGGTCAGCACCCGCAGGAACCAGCCCCACACGGTGTCGCCGTCCGAGTGGCGCGCGACCCACTCGGTGAACGCCTGGTTGCCGAAGGCCAGCACCAGGATCAGGGTCGTGATGACCCCGGCGCCCGTCGCGGTACGGGCGCGGCCCAGAATCGCCATGCGCGAAGCGTATAGATGATCTCCTTCGCGCGACACAGCCGTTAGGCGGAGGCCGATGATCGGGCGCACACTTTGTGCGATCCGCCCTCGCACTGCCGTGCGTGAATCGCGCCATGCCCGACGTCCATGATCTCCCGCACGCTCTCGTCGTCCCGGCCGCCGGGTACGCGCTGGCGCTCGTCGCCGCCGTCCTGGGGCTGACCTGCCTGGCCCGGGCCCGGTCGGCGGGTACCGGCAGCCGGCGGGTGCGCTGGCTGATCAATGCCGCCTTCGCCATCGGCGGCGGCACCTGGCTGATGCATTTCACCACGATGCTGGGCTTCACCCTGCCGGACAGCCCGGTGCGCTACGACGTGTGGACCACCGCGGCCAGCGCGGGCGTGGCGGTCGCGCTGGTCTGGTTCGGTCTGGCATTCGCCGGCGGCCGGCGCCGCTCGCTCACGCGGGTCCTGCTGAGCGGCCTGATCACCGGTACCGCGCTGGCGGCCACCCACGCCGCGGCGCTGGCCGCCCTGCGGGTGGCCGGCAGCATCCGGTACGACCCGTGGATCGCCGCCGCCGCGGTGCTCGGCAGCGTGGTCGGTGCCACGGTCGCGCTGGCCGCGTCGGTGCTTGCGCGGCGCCGGCGCGGGCTCGTCGCCGCCGGCGCCCTGCTGGCGCTGGTCATGTGCGGGACGCACTACGGCGGCCTCGCGGCGCTGCGGATCGAGCTGCGGCCCGACAGCGGGCCGGTGGCCGGCGTGGACCCGCTCACGCTGACGCTGCCGATCGTGGTGATCGTCACCGTCGCCCTGGTCGCCCTGGTCTTCAGCGCGCTGCAGACGGTCACGGAGGAGGACTTCGGCCAGCCGGCACCGCCCCGGCGGCCGCCGGTGGTCCCGTCACCCGAACCGCACCCGGTCTCGCTGGCGGCGTTCAGCGCGACCGTGCCCGTGCCGCTCTCCTCCACCGTGACCACCCACGAGGCGCCACGGCGCTGAGCGTCAGCCGGACTCGCGGACGACCAGCGAGGTCGGCAGGACCAGGGCCGGCTCGATCTCCTCACCGCCGGCCAGGCGCAGCAGCTGCCGGGCCAGCTCCCGGCCCAGCTCGACGATCGGCTGCCGTACCGTCGTGAGCTGCGGCTCGGTGTAGCGGGCGAGCTCGATGTCGTCGAACCCGATCATCGCGACGTCGTCCGGTACCCGGCGGCCGGCCTGCTTGAGCGTGCTGAGCGCGCCGTGGGCCATCAGGTCGGAGGCGACGAACACCGCGTCCAGCGCCGGGTCGTCGTCGAGGAGCTGGCGCATCGCGACGGCGCCGGACTCCCGGGTGAAGTCGCCGACCGCCACGATCGAGCGGCGCTTGGAGTTGCGCAGCTCGGCGCGGTAACCGGCGAGCCGGTCGATGCCGGCGACCATGTCCTGCGGTCCGGCGATCGTGGCGATCCGCTGCCGCCCGGCCTCGATGAACCGGCGGACCGCCGCCACCGCACCGGCGAACGAGTCGACGTCCACGTACGGCACCGGGGACCGGCCCAGCGGCCGGCCGTTGCAGACCACCGGTACCCCCATCCGGGCCAGGGTGGTGGGCAGCGGGTCGGCGCCGTGGACCGAGGCCATCATCACCCCGTCGACGTGCCCGGCCATCGCGTACTGCTCGATGCGGTCGTGGCTGGCGGTGGAGTTGGCCATCATCAGCACGAGCTGCTTGTCGGCGGCCTCCATCTCCTGGCTCACGCCCCGGATGATGGCTGGGAAGAACTGGTCGTCGGAGAAGATCCGGGTGGACGGCTCGGGCAGCACCAGCGCCACCGAGTTGGTCCGCTGGGTGACCAGGCTGCGGGCGGCGTGGTTGGGCACGTAGCCGAGCTCCTGCACGGCGCGCAGCACGTTCTTGCGGATCTCCGAGGCCACTGTGGTGGACCCGTTGACCACCCGGGAGACCGTGGCACGCGACACGCCGGCGCGGGCGGCCACCTGCTCCAGGGTCGGCCGCTGCCGCAGCATCCCAATGCGTGTACCTTCGACCATCATCACACCGCTATTCAGCCGGTCGGGCGACCGGGAGTCCCCCACTCGCGATCACTTCGCGGTACCAGTGTGCACTGTCTTTCCACGTTCGTCGCTGGGTCTCGTAGTCGACATGTACCAGGCCAAACCGCTTCGCGTAACCTTCCGCCCACTCGAAGTTGTCGAGCAGTGACCAGATGAAGTATCCCCGGAGATCGACACCTTCGAGCAGCGCCTGGTGGGCGGCGGTCAGGTGGGCCGACAGGTATGCGATCCGCTCCGGGTCGTGCACGCCGCCGTCGGAGTCCACCCGGTCGGGATAGGCCGCCCCGTTCTCGGTGACGAACAGGGCCGGGTTGCCGTACTCGTGGCGCAGCCGGACCAGGATCTCCCGCAGGCCGCTCGCGTCGACCGGCCAGTCCATATCGGTCACCGGGCCGGGGATCGGGTGCATCACCACGTCGGCACAGCCCGGCCAAGCGGCCATCGCGGCCGGGTCGGTCGCCTCCCCGGCCGCGCCCACCAGCGACGGCCGGTAGTAGTTGACGCCCAGCGCGTCGATCGGGGTACCGATGACGTCCAGGTCGCCGGCCTGCACGAAGGACCAGTCGGTGATCCCCGCGGTGTCGGTCCGCACGTCAGCCGGGTATGCGCCGCGCAGTACCGGGTCCAGGAAGAGCCGGTTGGCCAGCCCGTCCATGCGGCGGGTGGCGTCGAGGTCGGCCGGGTCGGCCGAGGCGCTGCGCATCGCGGTGAGGTTGACCACGAGCGAGGTTCGCGCGCGGGGCAGGGCGGCCCGCAGCGCCCGCACCCCGAGGCCGTGCGCGAGCAGCAGGTGGTGCGCGGCGGTGAGCGCGGCGGCCGGGTCGGACCGGCCGGGCGCGTGCTCGCCGGAGGCGTAGCCGAGAAACGCCGAGCACCACGGCTCGTTGAGCGTGGTCCACAGCTCCACCCGGTCGCCGAGCCGGCCGGCCACCAGCGCCGCGTACTCGGCGAAGCGGTGCGCGGTGTCCCGGTTGGTCCAGCCGCCCTCGTCCTCCAGCTCCTGGGGCAGGTCCCAGTGGTAGAGCGTGACGACCGGGCGGACGCCCCGGGACAGCAGGGCGTCGACCAGGCGGTCGTAGAAGGCGGCGCCGGCCGGGTTGATCCGGCCCCGGCCGCCGGGCTGGATCCGCGGCCAGGCGACCGAGAACCGGTAGGCCGACAGGCCCAGCGCGGCGATGATCTCGACGTCCTGCGGGTACCGCCGGTAGTGGTCGGCGGCCGTCGCGCCGGACTCCCCGCGCGCCACCTTGCCCGGGGTGGCGCAGAACGTGTCCCAGATCGACGGGGTACGGCCGTCGGCCGCGACCGACCCCTCGATCTGGTACGCCGCCGTCGCGGCGCCCCACCAGAACCCCGCCGGAAACGTCAGCCGTCCCGGGCGCAGCCCCACGGCAAGCTCACTCATGCCTTCAGCGCACCCTGCATGATGCCGTCGAGGATCTGGCGTCCCATGAAGGCGAAGACGACCAGCATCGGCAGCGTGGCGATCAGCGCACCGGCCAGCAGTACCGAGTAGTCGATGACGTACCCGCCGGCCAGCGTCGAGAGCGCGACCTGGACGGTGGGGTTCTGCGGGGTCATCACGACGCGCGGCCAGTAGAAGTCGTTCCACGCGGTCATGAACGTGAACATGCCCAGCACCGCGGCGGCCGGGCGGGCCACCGGGAGCACGATGCTCCAGTAGATGCGCAGCGTGGAGCAGCCGTCCACGCGCGCGGCCTCCAGCAGCTCGGTGGGCAGCGCGGTGACCAGGTACTGGCGCACGAAGAACACCCCGAACGCGGAGGTGGCCGCCGGGACGATCAGCGCCTGGATCTGGTTATTCCAGTGCAGCCACTGCGACATCATGATGTACAGCGGGATGATGCCCAGCTGCGGCGGTACCATCATGGTCGCGATGACCCCGGCCAGCAGCATGTTGCGGCCGCGGAAGCGCAGCTTGGCGAAGGCGAACCCGGCCAGCGTCGAGGTCAGCACCACCGACACGGTGACCACCGACGAGACGATGAACGAGTTGATGAGCGCGAGCTTCATCTCGGTCTCGTGGAACGCCTTGGTCAGGTTGGTGATCAGGTTCGCGCCGGGCAGCAGGCTCGGGGGGACCTTGCTGATCTGCGCGTTGTCGTGCGAGGCGGCCACGAACGTCCAGTACAACGGGAAGAGCGAGAGGAATACGACCACGGCGAGCAGCAGGTAGGTGCCCTTGCCCGCGGACAGCTGCCCGACCCGGGTACCCCGCCGGCCGACCCGCCCCGGGATGCGGGGCCTGGTCATCTGCTGTGTTGTCATGACTCCTCCACGCCGCGCAGCCGCCGGGCCAGCGACAGGTTGATCCCGACGATGACGACGATCACCAGGAACATCGCCCAGGAGATCGCGGCGCCGTAGCCGTACTTGCCGTTGCTCAGGAACGTCGAGTAGGTGTAGACGGCCATCACCTGGAACTGGTGCTGCGAGCCGCCGGTCTCCGGGGTCTGGCTCTGGTTGAACAGCAACGGTTCACCGAACAGCTGCAGGGCGCCGATCGTGGACACGATCACCGTGAACAGGATCGTCGGGCGCAGCATCGGTACCGTGATCGACCGGAACTGACGCCACCGGCTGGCCCCGTCCATCGCGGCCGACTCGTACAGCTCGAAGGGGATGGCCTGCATGCTGGCCAGGTAGATCAGCGCGTTGTACCCGGTCCACCGCCAGGTCACGATGATCGAGATGGCGATCCACGAGGACCAGGTACCGGCCTGCCAGTCCAGGTGGTGGATGCCGAACAGGCCCAGCACGTAGTTGATGAGGCCGTAGTCGCGGCCGAAGAGCTGGACGAAGATGATCGTCACCGCGGCCACCGAGGTGACGTTGGGGACGAGCACGCTCATCCGGAAGAGCGTGCGCCCGCGCAGCTTGTAGTTGAGCAGGTGGGCCAGGCCGAGGGCCATCAGGAGCTGGGGCACCGTGGAGATCACGCCGATCGCCAGCGTGTTGCGCAGCGCGTTCCAGAAGAACTGGTCGTGCAGCAGCTTCGTGTAGTTGGCCAGGCCGACGAACGCGTCCTCGCTGCCGGCGGTGTCGGTCCGCCAGCCCAGCAGCGACACGTACCCCGTGTAGATCAGCGGGAAGAGCCCGAACACCCCGAAGATCACGAAGAACGGGGCGATGTACAGGTACGGCGAGACCTTCAGATCCGCCCGGTGCCACCGGGACACCCGCTGGCGCCGCGGTGGCGCTGGGCGCCGGTGCGTCGTGCGGTTGTCGGCCACGATCGCCACTTCCGCGGTCACCTCCTCTCACTCGGGTGCCGGTGGCACCGGCGCCTGCCCTGCCGGTGCCACCGGGCCCCACCTCGATCCGGATCAGCTGGTCAGGTTCTTGATGTCGGCCAGCGCCTTCTTCCAGGCGTCGTCCGGCGACGCCTTGCCCTGCTCGATCGAGACGAGGGCGTTGCCGAAGGCGTTGCCGATGTCGCCGGCGTGCGCGCCGAGCGGCTGGTAGTGCAGGTTCAGCGCGGACTCCGAGAAGATCTTGCCGACCGCAGCGCCGCCGAAGAAGTCGTCCTTGAAGTTGGTGATGTCCGGGGTCTTCCAGAGGTTCTGGTCCGACGGGAAGTTGCCCTTGGACTTGAAGAGCTCGGCCTGCTGCTCCGGCGCGGTCAGCCACTTGGCCAGCTCGATCGCCGCGGCCTTGTTCTTGCCCTGCTTCGGCACGGTCAGGTACGAACCGCCCCAGTTACCCCCGCCGGTACCCGGGATGGCCACCACGTTCCACTTGCCCGCCGTGTCCTTGGCCTGGTCCTTGATGTACGCCATCATCCAGGACGGGCAGGTGATCGTCGCGAAGCCGCCCTTCTGGAAGCCGGTGTTCCACTCCGGCGTGAACGCCGCCAGGGCCGCGGACTCGTTGGCCTTGACGCCCGCCACGGTCTGGTCCCACGCCGCCTTCACGGCCGGGTTGCTGTCCGCGATGACCTTGCCGCCCTCGTCGTACATGCCCTTGTCGGCCTGCGCGATGATCGCGTTGAAGACGTTGCTCGCCGCGTCGAACCACTTGACGCCCTTGTTCGGGGTCTTGGCCACGAAGTCCTTACCGACGTTGACGAAGTCGTCCCAGGTCTTCAGCTTCGCCGCGAGCGCGTCGGGGGTGTCCGCGATGCCGGCCGCCTTCATCAGGTCGGAGCGGTAGCACAGGGCGAGGCCGCCGATGTCGGTGCCGACGCCGAAGAGGACCTTGCCGTCGGGGCTGGACGCCGCCCGGACCTTCTGGTCGGTCCACCGGCCCTTGTCGACACCCTGCTCGAGGAAGTTCTCGAACTTGGCGGCCTGACCCTGGTAGCCGGCGACCTGGCCGATCTCGATCGCCTCGATGTCCGCCGTACCGGCGCCCGCGACCAGGTGCTGCTGCAGGTTCTTGTGGTGGGTGCCGTAGTCGGTGACGTTCTCCTTGACCGTCACGTTCGGGTGCGCTTGGCGGTATTTGTCATAAAGGGGCTTGTACCCGAAGTCACCGAAAAGGTTGATAGTCAGCGTGACAGGTTCCGTACTGGCGGCCTGCGGGGTTTTGTCCGACTTGCCGCAGCCGGCGAGCGCGGGACCCGCCAGCAGAAGACCCGCGCCGACCAGCACGGCCGCGCGGCGGAAAGCGGTACGCATGGAGTCTCCTTGCCGAGGGTTCAGGTGTCACGAGAGAGCGCTCTCACGACGTGGTGAACACTGTCGTCCCGCGTAAAGATCGTGTCAAGAGCGCGATAGAAGATTGTTTCCACGACGTTGCACGGACTGACGCCACGAAGACGGGAGCGCTCTCCCGGGCAGCGTCGGGACGCATCCCGGGTACCTCGGCGGGTGCGATTCCATCGTGCCCCGGCCGGCTCCACAATGGACAGGCCGCACCGATCGGTCCCCAGCCCGGCGACGCGCCGGGAGCGCCGTGCGCGGCGGCGCCGTCCGAGAGAGGATCACCGCATGCTCGCCCACGACCCGGCGCTGACCGAGTCCGCCGCCCGGCCGGCCGAGCGAGCCGGACGGCCGGTCACGGTGACCGGCTCCGGCGCGTCCCCGGACGGGACCGGCACCGGGCAGGGCGGCGAGCCGCGGCCGGTCGGCGGGGCGACGCCGGAAGGGCGCCGGGCCGTCGCACGGGCCGAGGTCGGCGGGCAACGGCTGCGGGTACTGCTGGTCGAGGACGACCCGGGCGACGCGTTCCTGGTCGGTGAGCTGCTCGACGAGGCCGAAGCGCCGGTCATCCTGCGCACCGTGCCGACGATGGCCGACGCGCTCGCCGACCTCGACCGGGTCGACTGCGTCCTGCTCGACCTCGGGCTGCCCGACGCCAACGGGCTCGACGGACTGCGCCGGCTGCTTCGGGTCGAGGCCGGGGTCGCGGTCTGCGTGCTGACCGGCATCGCCGACGAGCACCTCGGCATGGCGGCGGTGGCCGAGGGCGCCCAAGACTATCTGGTCAAGGGCCGGGTCGACGGGATCCTGCTGAGCCGGGCCATCCGGTACGCGGTCGAACGGCGCCGCGCCGACGACAACATGCGCCGGCTGCGCGAGGCCGAACTGCGCCACGCCGAGTCGCGCCGGCTGGAACGGGGGCTGCTCCCCCAGCCGTTGATCGAGCCGGGCACGGCCGGGCTGGCCACGTTCTACCGCCCGGGGCGGCAGCGGGCCCTGCTCGGCGCGGACTTCTACGACGCGGTGCAGACCGGGCCGGGCCGGCTGGGGCTGCTCGTCGGCGACGTGTGCGGGCACGGGGTCGAGGAGGCGGCGCTGGGCGTGGCGCTGCGGGTGGCGTGGCGGGCGCTGACCCTGGCCCGGGTACCCGACGACGACCTGCTGTCGGCCCTGGAGCGGGTACTGATCGCCGAGCGGCGCTCGGAGGAGATCTTCGCGACCGTGGCCGCGCTCACGGTCGACCTCACCGCCGGCGAGGCCACGGTGCGGCTGTGCGGCCATCCGCCCCCGCTGGTGATCGCCGGGGACCAGGTCCGGCCGGTCCCGGGCCGCTCCGGCGTGCTGCTCGGCGTCTTCCCCGGGACGGCCAGCCAGCCCAGCCGGGTACCGCTGCCCGACGGCTGGGCGATCCTGATCTACACCGACGGGCTGATCGAGGGCCGGGTCGCGGACGGGCGGCTGGGCGTCGCCGGGCTGACCCGGCTGGTCGCGGAGCACCGCCGGACCGGCGCACCCCTCGGCGAGCTGCCCGCCTGGCTCGTCGCCCAGGCCGAGGAGCGCAACGGCGACCCGTTACCGGATGATGTCGCCATGCTCCTGCTGACCGGGAACGACCTGACCGGGAACGACGCATGAAATCGTGGACGCTCAGCGGCCGGGTCACGGCGCTGTCCCTGGCGACCGCGCTGATCCTCGGCGTCATCGCGGCCGTCGCGGCGGGTATCGCGCTCGGCAACCGCGCCGAGGTCGACCGCATGATCAACCGGGACACCCCGCTGGCGCTGAGCGCGCAGACCCTGCTCACCGCGCTGGTCAACCAGGAGACCGGGATCCGGGGGTACGCGCTCAACGGGCGACCGGGCGACCGGGAGACGTACGACCAGGGGGCACGTGACGAGGCCAGCAGCGAGGACCAGCTGATCAAGCTGCTCGACGACCACCCGGCGCTGGCCGACCAGGTCCGGGATATCCGTGCCACGATGACCCGCTGGCGCGCCGAGGTCGCCACGCCGGTGATCCAGGCGGTCCGCGGCGGCGACCGGGCCGCGGCCCAGGCCGAGATCGGCGACGCGGCCCGGCACCGGTTCGACAGCATCCGGGCCAGCGTCGGCCAGCTCCAGAACGCGCTCGCCCAGCTGCGCGCGGAGCGGGTACAGGCGGTCAAGGACGGCGCCACCCGGCTGGTCGCGCTGCTCGTGGTGGCCGGCCTGGTGATCGTCTTCGCCGCGCTGCTGCTCGCCGTCCTGCTGCGGTATCTCGTGACCGGGCCGGTGACGCGCCTGGCCGGCGAGGTGCGCACCGTGGCCGCCGGCGACTACGAGCACGTGGTGACCGTGGAGGGCCCGCCCGAGGTGGGCCGGCTCGCCCGCGACGTGGAGAGCATGCGGCGGCGGATCGTCCAGGACCTGCAAGAGGTGCGCGGGACCCGGCTGCAGCTGGAGACGCAGGCCGACGAGCTGACCCGGTCCAATCGGGACCTGGAGCAGTTCGCCTACGTCGCCTCGCACGACCTGCAGGAGCCGCTGCGCAAGGTGATCAGCTTCTGCCAGCTCCTCCAGCGCCGCTACGCCGGGCAGCTCGACGAGCGTGCCGACCAGTACATCGGGTTCGCGGTCGACGGCGCCCAACGGATGCAGCGGCTGATCAACGATCTGCTCGCGTTCTCCCGGATCGGGCGGCTCACCTCGGGCTTCACCGACGTCGACCTGGACGCGGTGGTCCGCGAGACGGTGAGCCAGCGGGAGGCGGTGCTGGAGGAGACCGGCGGCGAGGTCACCTGGACCGACCTGCCCACGGTACGCGGCGAGGAGCCGCTGCTCACCTCGCTGATCGGCAACCTGATCAGCAACTCGATCAAGTTCCGGCGGCCGGGGGTACCGCCCCGGGTGCACCTGGCCGCCCGCCGGGTCGGTGCCGGATGGGAGATCACCTGCCAGGACAACGGGATCGGGATCGAGGCGGAGTTCACCGAGAAGGTGTTCGTGATCTTCCAACGGCTCCATGCCAAGGAGGTCTACCCCGGCACCGGCATCGGCCTGGCCATCGCCAAAAAGATCATCGAGTACCATGGCGGCCGGATCTGGGTGGACAGCGCCGCCACCGAGGGCACGACGATCCGCTTCACCCTGCCCGCCGAGCGCGTGCCGCCGGCGCCCGACCTGGCCCCCGCCGAGCCGGCGGAGCCCGCCGAACCCACCGAAGCGATCGAGGAGACCGTCCGATGAGCCACGCCACGCAGGTCACCCCGATCGAGGTGCTGCTCGTCGAGGACGACCCCGGCGACGTGCTGATGACCCGGGAGGCGTTCCAGGAGAACAAGGTGGGCAACCGCCTGCAGGTCGTACCCGACGGGGTGGAGGCGCTGGCGTACCTGCGCCGCGAGGAGCCGTACGGTGACGCGGTCCGGCCCGACCTCATCCTGCTCGACCTCAACCTGCCCCGGCGCGACGGCCGCCAGGTGCTCGAAGAGATCAAGAACGACGAGTCGCTGCGGCACATTCCGGTCGTCGTGCTCACCACGTCGCAGCGCGACGAGGACATCCTGCGCAGCTACCAGCTCCACGCCAACGCGTACGTCGCCAAGCCGGTCGACTTCGACCAGTTCATCAAGGCGGTCCGGCAGATCGACGAGTTCTTCGTCAGCGTGGTGAAGCTACCGCCCCGCTGACCACGGCGGCCAGCCGGTCCACCGCCCAGTGCACCTCGTCCTCGGTGATCACCAGGGGCGGGGCGAGCCGGATCGTGGAGCCGTGCGTGTCCTTGGCCAGTACCCCGAGCGCCATCAGCCGCTGGGACGCCTCCCGCCCGGTCATCAGCGCCGGGTCGATGTCCACGCCGGCCCACAGGCCCCGGCCGCGGACCGCGGTCACCCCGCGCCCGACCAGGCCGGCCAGCCGCTCGTGCAGGACGGCGCCGAGGGTACGCGCCCGCTCCTGGTACTCCCCGGTGCGCAGCAGGGCGATGACGGCGCGACCGACGGCGCAGGCCAGCGGATTGCCGCCGAAGGTGGAGCCGTGCTCGCCCGGGCGGAACACGCCGAGCACGTCGCGCCGGCCGACCACGGCCGACACCGGTACCACGCCGCCACCGAGCGCCTTGCCGAGCAGGTACAGGTCGGGGACCACGCCCTCGTGCCGGCAGGCGAACGTCTCGCCGGTGCGGCCGAGCCCGGACTGGATCTCGTCGCAGACCAGCAGCACGTTGCGCGCGGTGCACAGCGCGCGCAGCCCGGCGAGGTAGCCGGGCGGCGGTACCAGCACCCCGGCCTCACCCTGGATCGGCTCGATCAGCACGGCGACCGTGGTGTCGTCGATCGCCTCGGCCATGGCCTCGAGGTCGCCGTAGGGGACGATCCGGAACCCCGGCGTGTACGGGCCGAAGTCGTTGCGCGCGTCGGGGTCGGTGGAGAAGGAGATGATCGTGGTGGTCCGCCCGTGGAAGTTGTCCGCGGCGACCACGATGGTGGCCTGCCCCGGGGGTACCCCCTTGACGCGGTACCCCCAGGCGCGCGACACCTTGATGGCGCTCTCCACGGCCTCGGCGCCGGTGTTCATCGGCAGCGTGAGGTCGGTCTCGCAGAGCTGCGCCAGCTCGCGGCAGAACGGCGCGAACTGGTCGTGCAGGAACGCCCGGCTGGTCAGCGTGAGCCGGTCGAGCTGATCGCGGGCGGCTCCGACCAGGGCCGGGTGCCGGTGCCCGAAGTTGAGCGCCGAGTATCCCGCGAGGCAGTCCAAGTACCGCTTGCCGTCGACGTCGGTGACCCACGCCCCTTCGGCGTCGGCGACCACGACGGGCAGCGGGTGGTAGTTGCGTGCCGTCCAGCGCTCGGCCTCGGCGACCGCGTCCGCCGTCCGGAGCTCGCCCACGATCGCGGTCATCAGCCTCGTACCTCCAACGTGCAGCACTTGGGGCCGCCCCCGGCCTTGCGCAGCTCGGAGAGGTCCACGCCCACCGGCTCGTACCCCCGCTGGCGCAGCTGCGCGGCCAGGCCGCGGGCCTGGACCGGCATGACCACGTGGTGGCCGTCGCTGACCGCGTTGAGCCCGAGCACCGCGGCGTCCTCCTCCGCGGCGATGACCGAGTCGGGGAAGAGCTGGCGGAGCACCTTCTGGCTGCCCGCCGAGAACGCCTGGGGGAGGTACGCGACGCCGGCCGGCCCGCCGAGCACGGTCAGCGCCGTGTCGAGGTGGTAGAAGCGGGGGTCGACGAGCTGGAGCGTGATGACCGGGCGGCCGAACAGCTCCTGAGCCTGGGAGTGCGCGTCGAGGTCGGTGCGGAACCCGGTGCCGGCGAGCAGGAAGCGCTCGGTCAGCAGCAGGTCGCCTTCGCCCTCGTTGGTGCTCTTGGCTTCCTGGGTGACGAAGCCGTTGCGGGCGAACCAGTTCAGGTACGCCGGACCTTCCTCGGTCCGCTCGGGGTACCGGAACTGAGAACCGAGCACGCTGCCGTCGATCACGGTCGCGCCGTTGGCGGCGAAGACCATGTCGGGCAGGCCGGGGATCGGCTCGATCAGCTCGACGGTGTGGCCCAGGCGCCGGTAGGTCCGGGCGAGCGTCGACCACTGCGCGTTGGCGAGGTCGACGTCGACCGGGGTGCTGGGGTCCATCCACGGGTTGATGGCGTAGTCCACCGCGAAGTAGGTCGGGGGGCACATCAGGTATCGCCGAGTCATGCATCCACGCTAAGGGGCGCGAGACGGCGAAACCATGCTCAGGACTTGCGTATTCGCGGCGATTCGTTGCGTGTTCGCGCTGAACGACGGTTATTCGTTGCTCACCGGTCCTGGCCGGCGACCGGTTGCCTAGACAACGACGTACTGCTATAGATACATGCATCAATTAACTTTCTTTACTAAAGGAGGGCCCCGTGCGGCGAACCACCGTCCTCGGCGCCGTCGTCACCGCCGGTCTCACCGCCGGCGGGGCGCTCCTCGCCGTCAGCGCGGGCAGCGCGCAGGCAGCCACGCTGTCCAACAACTGGTACGGCGCCGCGCCGTACGTGATGCCGTTGGACAACAGCCCGCCGGACCTGGCTCCGGTCATGGCGGCCACCGGCCAGAAGTCGTTCATGCTCGCCTTCATCCTGGCGCCCGACGGCGGCGGCTGTAAGGCCACCTGGGACGGGCGCGCGCCGCTCGAGGACAGCACCGTCGCCACCGTCGTCAACCGCGTCCGCTCCGCCGGCGGGGACGTGTCGGTCTCGATCGGCGGGTTCGGCGGCACCAAGCTCGGCCAGACCTGCAGCTCACCGGCCGCGACCGCGGCCGCGTACCAGCAGGTGGTCAGCCGGTACCAGCTCAAGGCGATCGACTTCGACCTGGAGGAGCCGGAGTACGAGAACCTGACCGCGGTCAACAACGAGCTCGGCGCGGCGCAGATCCTGCAGCGGGACAACCCCGGCCTGTATGTGTCGATCACCACCGCCGGAACGCCGGCCGGTACCGGATTCTTCGGCGAGAACGTGCTGAAGAACGCCAAGAGCCTGGGCTTCACGCCGAACAACTTCTCGATCATGCCGTTCGACAACGGGTTCTCCGACGGGGCGTCGCAGACCGCCGCGCTGGAACAGTTCCACACCAAGCTGATGACCATCTTCGGCTGGGACAGCGCGACGGCGTACAACCACGAGGGCGTCTCGCTGATGAACGGGCGCAGCGACGCCGGGGAGATGTTCCCCCAGTCGCAGTTCCAGGTCGTGTTCACCTACGCGACGAGCCACCGGCTGAGCCGGTTCACGTTCTGGTCGGTCAACCGGGACCGGCAGTGCAGCCCACCGGACAACAACGGGCGGACCTCCGGTACCTGCTCCAGCGTGCCGCAGAGGGACTGGGAGTTCACCACGTTCACCGCCCGGTTCGCCGGCGCCACCCCGCCGCAGTCGCCGCCACCGACCACCGGCTCGCCCAAGCCTCCGGGCGGCTGCACCGCGCCGCCGTGGAACCCGACCACCGCGTACACCGGCGGCCAGCAGGTCTCGTTCAACGGGCACCAGTGGACCGCGAAGTGGTGGACCCAGGGCGACACCCCGGGCAACAACAGCCAGGGCGTGTGGACCGACAACGGAGCGTGCAGCGGGGGTGGCACGACGGCACCGCCCGGACAGTGCACGCTGCCGGCGTGGAACTCGACGACCGCGTACACGGGCGGGATGCAGGTCTCGTTCAACGGTCACAAGTGGACGGCGAAGTGGTGGACGCAGGGCGACACGCCGGGCAACAACGCTCAGGACGTGTGGACGGACAACGGACCCTGCTGAGACCCCCGGACGCGGGCACCTCCGGAAAGGGGGTGCCCGGGTCCCAGCATTGACCGTTCGGGCCTCCTCAAGAGCATCCCGGACCTGTACCGTACCGGCGGTTACGGGTGTGACAGGGGAGGAAATTGATGGCGCGTCACAGCATGGCCGGCCGGCTGCGGATATCGGCACTGGCGGGACTCTTGCCACGCGCCTTCCGTACCCGCCGCCGGCGGCGGACCGCCCTCGCCGTCGCGGTGGCCGTGCTCGGCGCCGGGGTCGGCTACGGGCAGCTGACCGGCGCGTGGACCGCGCGGGCCGACGAGCACATGGCCGGACACGACACGCTGCGCACCAGCTGGGACAGCAAGGAGCCGAACCTGTCGGCCAGTACGGTCACCGGCAGCAACTTCGGCCAGCTCTTCGCCACCACCGTCAAGGGCCAGGTCTACGCCCAGCCCCTGGTCATCGGCAATACCGTCGTGGTGAACACCGAGGACGACTGGGTCTACGGGCTGGACGCTGCCACCGGCGCCGTCAAGTGGGCCAAGGACTTCGGGCCGCCCTGGCCGGCGAGCACGATCGGCTGCGCCGACCTCGCCCCGAACCTCGGCAGCACGTCCACCGCCGTCTACGACCCGGCGAGCAACACCGTCTACCTGACCACCAAGGTCAACGACGGGGTGGACGCCCATCACCCCAACTGGTACCTGCACGCCGTCGACGCCACCACCGGCGCGGAGCGGACCGGCTGGCCGGTGCGCATCGTCGGCACCCCCATCAACGACGCCAGCCACCCGTTCGTCGCGGAGAGCGTCAACCAGCGCCCCGGCCTGCTGCTCATGGACGGCGCCGTGTACCTCGCGTTCGGCTCGCAGTGCGACTACCTGCCCAACCAGTACGTCGGCTACGTGGTCGGGGTGAACATCGGCACCCACGCCATCAACATCTGGTCCGACGAGGCCGGGGCGAGCAGCAGCCGCGCGGGCATCTGGCACGGCGGTGGCGGCCTGGTCTCCGACGGTCCGGGGCGGATCTTCGTGGCTACCGGCAACGGGGTAACCCCGCCGAACGGTCCGGGCACCAACCCGCCGCAGCAGCTGTCCGAGTCGGTGGTCCGGCTCGGCGTGGCCAGCAACGGCACCATCTCCGCCAACGACTTCTTCAGCCCGGCCAACGCGGCCATCCTCGACCAGAACGACCAGGACCTGGGCTCCGGCGGGCCGGTGGCGCTGCCGGCGCCGTACTTCGGCACCGCGGCGATCCCCAACCTGCTCGCCGAGATCGGCAAGGACGGCCGGCTGTTCCTGCTCAACCGCGACAACCTGGGCGGCAAGGCGCAGGGCTCCGGCGGTACCGACGCCGTGGTGCAGACGCTCGGGCCGTACAAGGGCGTGTGGGGCCACCCGGCCGGCTACGGCGGCGAGGGCGGCTACCTGTACTTCGTCCAGAACAAGGGCAGCATGCTGGCCTTCAAGTACGGCGTGGACGGCGCGGGCAAGCCGGCACTGAGCCTCGCCGGCAACACCCGGGAGACGTTCGGTTACACCGCCGGCTCGCCGTTGGTCACCTCCAACGGCACCACCCCGGGTACGGCCGTGGTGTGGGTGGTCAACGTCGACGGGCCGACCGGCAGCAACGGGCAGCTCTGCGCGTACAACGCGATCCCGGCCAACAACGTGCTGACGCTGCTGCGCTGCTTCCCCATCGGTACCGCGGTGAAGTTCAGCACGCCGGCCTCGTCCAACGGCCGGGTCTACGTCGGCACCCGCGACGGCAAGGTGTTCGGCTTCGGCCAGCCGACCGCCGCGCCGCTGACCGCCCCGCAGCTCAGCTTCGGCAGCATCCCCGTCGGCAGCACCGGCACCGGCACCGTGGTCGCCACCGCGAGCCGGCCGGTCACGGTCACCGGGATCAGCGCCGCGGCGCCGTTCGGGACCACGCCCCCGGCCCTGCCGGTGACCCTCAACGCCGGCCAGACGATCAGCGTGCCGGTCTCGTTCACGCCGGCGACGCCGGGCTCGGTCACCGGCGGGCTCACGTTCACCGTCACGGAGGGCGGCGGCACGGCCACGATCGGCACCTCGTTGCAGGGCTCGGCCACCCGACCGGGCTTCTGGCCGACACCGTCCACTTTGGAGTTCGGGGACGTACCGGTCGGCTCGAACAAGTCGCTGACCGTGAGCTTCACCAACACGGGTACCGCCAACGAGACGGTTACCGCCACTCACCCGCCCGGCGGGCAGTTCGCGGTGACCGGGCTGCCGGCGACCGGTACCGTGCTGACCCCGGGCCAGTCGGTGTCCGCGTCGGTCACGTTCACCCCGACCGCGGCCGGGGCGGCTTCCGCCACGGTCTCGGTGACCGGCGCGAGCGGCACCGCCTCGGTACCGCTGACCGGCAACGCGGTCACCGGCCACGCGCAGCTGACGATCAGCCCCGCGTCGATCAACTTCGGGCAGCTGCCGGTCGGCCGGTCCGCCACCCAGACGCTGACCGTGGAGAACACCGGCAACCTCAACGTGACCATCACCAAGGCCGCGCCGCCGACGCTGCCGTTCGTGGTCGCCACCCCGCTGCCCGAGGGCCAGGTCCTCGCGCCGGAAGAGGCGATCCAGATCCCGATCACCTTCACGCCGAGCGTCGCCGGCAGCTTCACCGGGGTGTACACGATCAGCTCCGACGACGGCGCCGGCGCACACACCGTGCCGATCTCGGGTAGCGCGGTGAACCCGCCCGGCGGTACCCCGCTGCCGTCGGTCATGTCCGGCGGCTGGGTCTACAACGGCACCGCCACCATGTCCGGCCCGAACCTCGTGCTGACCACCGCGACCGCGCAGCAGGCCGGCTCCGCCGTGTTCTCCACGCCGATCCCCAGCGACGGCCTGCGGGCCTCGTTCACCGCGCAGATCGGTGGCGGTACCGGCGCCGACGGCATGACCTTCGCGATGCTCAACGCGTCCAGCGCCTCCCCGAACAGCCTCGGTGGCGGCGGCGCCGGCCTGGGCTTCTACAACCTGCCGGGGATCGCCGTCACGCTGGACACCTACCAGGGCGGCAACGACCCGTCGAACAACTTCATCGGACTCAGCACCGGCGGCGCGGGCGGTTTCCTCACCTACGTCGCCACCGCGACGAACATCCCCAGCCTGCGGACGGGGACGCACACCGTACTCGTCGCGGCCACCGGCGGCACCGTGACGGTGTCCGTCGACGGCACGCAGGTGCTGTCCGCCAACGTCAACCTGCCGCCGAGTATCCTCGCCGCGTTCACCGGCAGCACCGGCGGCCGCACCGACCAGCACATGGTCAGCAACGTCTCGATCACCTCGGGCAGCACGTCGCTGCCGCAGCCCGGCACCGGGTGGCGGTTCAACGGCACCGCCGCGATGGGCCCGTCGTCGGTGGTCCTGACCCCGGCCATCGGGTTCGCGGCCGGTTCGGTGTTCTACACCGACCCGGTGCCGACCAACGGGCTGACCGCCTCGTTCAGCCTGTCGATGAACGGTGGTACCGGTGCCGACGGCGCCACTTTCGCCCTGCTCGACCCGGCGGGCGCCGGCCCGACCAGCCTGGGGCAGAACGGTGGCGGGCTCGGCTTCGCCAGGCTCGCCGGGGTCGCGGTGGCCTTCGGCACCCACTCCCAGCCCGGGATCAACTCCAACAACTGGATGGCCATCGAGGCCGGTACCGCGGGCGGTGCGCCGACCCTGGTGGCGACCGTGACCAGCGGGCTGCCCCCGCTGCGGACCGGCAGCCACACCGTCTCGGTGAGCATCGCCAACACCACGATCTCGGTGTCAATCGACGGCAGGCACATCGTGAGCACCGCCGTCGGCGGGCTGACCGCCAACGCGATCGTCGGGTTCACCGGCGCGACCGGCGGGTCCACCGACGTCCACGCCGTCGCGAACGCGCAGATCATCACCGGTTCGGCGACGGTACCGCCGGCCCCGGCCGGGTGGACGCTCAATGGGTCGGCGACCGCCAACGGCGGCACCATCACGCTGACCCCGGCGACGGCGGACCAGACCGGTACCGCGATCGACGCCACCCCGATCGCGACCGCGAACCTCGACGCGAAGTTCACCATCCAGATCGGCGGCGGTACCGGCGCCGACGGCATGACCTTCATGCTGCTCAACCCGGCGACGTCGAGCGGCACCTCGATCGGCGTGGGCGGCGGCGGGCTGGGCTTCTCCGGGCTGTCCGGGGTCGCCGTGGCCTTCGTCACGTACAAGCAGACCAGCTACCCGTCCAACAACTTCGTCGGGATCAGCACCGGCGGCAGCGGTCGCACGCTCAGTTTCGTCGCGACCACGACCGCGGTACCACCGCTGCGGACCGGTACCCATGCCGTCGAGGTGAAGACGGGCGCGACCGGCCATCTGGTCGTCCTCGTCGACAACGTCCAGGTGCTGGACACCGCGGTGGCGATCCCGGCCAACGCCCTCGTCGGCTTCTCCGGCGCCACCGGCGGCGGGACCGACCTCCACGCGGTGAGCGGGGTCACCATCGTCCATTGAGCCCAGCCGGCCGGTCGCCCGATCAGCGGGCGACCGGCCTTCTTTCGGTCCGGACCACCCCGGGCGAGCGCCGCGGGTACCTCGCGCGTGGCGGTATCGGCCTGGTAAACCACGGCGGCCAGCCGATAAGCTACCGAGCGCCGTTTGTCGGCGTTCGCCTACCCGGATCGACGAGGACCTGTTTACCGCCTGCCCCGCGCTGACCTGGACCACACGACCTGCCGGAAGGACCCAATGACCGCACGCCCGCCGCGGCAGCGAACGCCTGGCGCCTCGCTGCCTGAGGCCGGGAAGCGGTCGCCCGCGCGGCACCGGGCGCCCCTGCCGCCGGGCCGGTCGGTACCCCGTCAGGTCAACCGGACGGCGCCGGCCCGGTCGCTGCTCGATCTCGACATCGACTCCACCTATCTGCCCAGTCCACCCACGGACGGGGAAAAGTACGCCTATTTCCACAAGCCACGCCGGTGGATCTTCGCGTGGCTGCTGGTCGGCTCGCTCGGCATCCTCTACGGGTTCGTCATGGTTGCCATAAAGGCGCCGTGGACGATGCCCGCGTTACTCCTCCTGGTCGTCATGGTGCCGCCGGTGCTGGTCAACTTCTGGCTGCGGATCCACCGGCCGCGGCTGACGCTGCACCAGCACCTGGCCCGCGTCGCGGCGTTCCGGCCCACGCCCGGGGACACCGTCGACGTCTGGCTGCCGACCTGCGGCGAGCCGCTGCGGGTGCTGCGCAACACCTACCGCCACGTGGCCCGGCTGCGCTGGCCGGCCCGGGTGACCGTGTGGGTCCTCGACGACGGGGCCCGTCCGGAGGTGGCCGAGCTGGCCGCCGAGTTCGGGTTCGTGCACGTGGTGCGCCGCAACCGGGGCTACCTCAAGAAGGCCGGCAACCTGACCCACGCGTTCGGCATCTCGTCCGGCCGGTTCGGGGTGGTGTTCGACGCCGACTTCGTCCCCCGGCCGGACTTCCTGTGGGAGACCATCCCGTACATGTCCGATCCCAAGGTCGGCGTGGTGCAGACGGCGCAGTACTTCGACATCTGGAAGGAGTTCAATTACATCCAGCGCTACGCCGGGGCGCTGCAGGAGATCTTCTTCAAGTGGATCCAGCCGGCCCGGGACGTCTTCAAGGCGGCGATCTGCGCCGGCACCAACGTGGTCTACCGGCGCGCCGCGGTCGAGGCGGCCGGCGGGTTCGCCCAGGTACCCATCGGCGAGGACGTGCACTCCGGGGTCAAGCTGTGGTGGGCCGGGTACGAGACCCGGTACCTGCCGCTGGCGCTGGCCAAGGGCATCGCCCCGGACACCTTCAAGGCCCTGGCCAACCAGCAGTACCGGTGGTGTCGCAGCTCGATGCTGCTGATGGTGGAGAAGCACTTCCGCGCCGCCCCGTTCAACTGGCGCCAGCGGGTCGCCTTCTGGGCCGCCTTCCTGTACTACATGTCATCGGCGGCGCTGCTGTTCACCGGGCCCTTCCCGACCCTGATCATGCTCTGGGCGTTCCCGCGCTACGTCTTCGCGCACAACTACATCCCGATGATCCCGGCCCTGCTGGCGACCGGGTTCGTGTTCCCGGCGATGGCCCGGGGCTGGCGCCCGACGATCTTCCGGGTCTGCACCATCAACAGTGCCTGCCATCTCCTCGCGGTGTTCCACGCCTTGCAGGACCACGTCGAGGAGTGGGTACCGACCGGGATGTCGCGCAAGGCGGGGCAGGGGGCGAAGAAGCGGCTCGACGTGCCGACCCGGGTCGACCGGATCCTGCGGTTGTGGATCGTGACCGTGCAGACCCTGCTGTGGGCGGCGCTCGCGGTGCGCGTGCCCGAGTACGGGCTCGGCCCGTTCTGGGCCACCATCGCGCTCGGCCTGCTGCAGCTGTACCTGCTGGCCCCGCTGCTGACCCGCGGCAAGGGGGTCCGGGACGTGGCGAAGGCCCCGGCCAAGGCCACCGCTGAGCGGCCCTTGCCGAGCCACGGACGGGTCCTGCCCAACGAGATGACCATCATCATGGACCGGATCTCATGATCCGCCACGCGATCGCCCTGGCGGCCGGGCTGGTCCTGGTGGCGGCCTGCGCGCCGCAGTCCCACCGGCCGCAGCAGGGTCCCGGCCGGGACCCGGCCGGCGCCGCGTCCGGGCCGGCCGCGGCCTCCCCCGGTCCGGTCCGCGCCACGGTCGACGGGTTGCTCGCCAAGCGCCCGCTCTTCGGGGTGTACATCCCCGACCAGTCCCAGGCGACGGTGGACGAGATCGGCAACTCGGTCGGCTGCCGGCCGGTGCTGTTCGAGCTGTTCGCCTCGATCAGCGCGGGTGTCTCGGCCGAGACCATCCAGAAGGCGCCGGGCATCCCGGTGCTGTCGCTCGAACCGTGGCGCACCGGCGAGGGCCCCAACCAGCCGGACTTCTCCCTCCAGACGACCATCGACGGGCGCTGGGACGAGCAGTACAAGAAGGTCGCCAAGGCGGTCGTCGAGTACCGCGACGTGGTGCTGATCCGCTTCGCGCACGAGATGAACGCCAAGTGGTACCCCTGGGGCGTGGCCAACGGGAACAAGACCGGCCAGTACCCCCAGGCGTGGCGGCACGTGGTCGACCTGTTCCGGGCGGCCGGCGCGACCAACGCGCTGTGGGTCTGGTCGCCGAACGTGATCCGGGGCGCGAGCAGCCGCACCATCTCCCAGTTCTGGCCCGGGCCGGAGTACGTGGACCTGGTCGGGCTCACCGGGTACGGCTTCCACGAGACCAGCCCGGCGCAGACCTACAGCGGCACGATGACGCTGGTCAAGGCGCTGACCGACAAGCCCATCATCCTCACCGAGACCGGTGCGCAGAACGACAGCAGCAAGCAGAAGTGGATCGCCAACTTCGGCGCCTGGCTGCACGCCAACCCGCAGGTCGCCGGCTTCATCTGGAACGAGGGCCTGCGCCAGGGGGACTGGCGGTTCAACGACACCCCGGCCAACGCCGAGGCCTTCAAGCGGAGCCTGGCCGCGGCGAAGGTGCCATGCTGACCGCGCTGCCGCACCAGCGGGACCGCTCCCCCGGTCCCAGGCCCGAGGACGGGCAGGCCACCGACGTCATCCCGCGCCAGCAAGACGACCGCCCGCCGGAGCCCGCCCGGCGCGACCTCACCTGGCTGCTCGCGTTCCCGCCCGCGTTGCTGACCGTGGCCATCGCCGGGCACGGGGTAGGGCGGCGCCAGCTCTGGGAGGACGAGTACGCCACCTGGCACGCGTCCACCATGACCCTGTCGCAGCTCAAGCTCCTGCTCAGCCACATGGACCTGGTGCTCGCGCCGTACTACCTGTTCATGCACGGCTGGATCCTGCTGTTCGGGGACTCGCCGACGGCGTTGCGCGCGCCCTCGATCATCGCCATGACGCTGGCCGCCGGCCTGGTGACGCTGGTCGGGCGGCGGCTGTTCCACCCGACCGCCGGCCTCACCGCGGGGCTGCTCTTCGCGCTGGTGCCGACGGTCTCCCGGTACGGGCAGGAGGCGCGGCCGTACGCGCTGGTCGTGTGCCTGGTGACCCTGGCGACGCTGCTGTTCCTGCGGGCGCTGGACAACCCGACCTGGCGCCGCTGGCTGGGCTACGGGCTGTGCATGGTGGCGGTCGGCGGTACCCACATCGTGGGCGTCACGGTCATGGCGGCGCACCTGCTCGCCGCCCGGCGGTTCGCGCGGGTCACCGGCCGGCTGCGGCACTGGCGGATCCTGGGTCCGGCGGTGCTGGTCGTGTCGGTCATCGGGCCGTTCGCCATGTACGCCTCGCGGGAGTCCGCGGCGATCGCCTGGATCAAGGTGGACAAGCGGACGCTGCTCCGACTGCCCTACAACCTGTTCGGCTCCTGGGCGCTCGCCGCGACCCTGGCCGGGCTGGCGCTGGTGGCCGCTGCCCTGCTGCTGCCGGCCCGGCGGCGGCAGCCGCTGGTGCTGCTCGGCACCTGGGCGCTCTTCCCACCCCTGTTCACCCTGGCCACCTTCCCGCTACTACACCTGTTCCTGTACCGGTACCTGCTGTTCACCATCCCGGCCTGGGCGCTGCTCGCCGCGCACGGCGTCGACGGCCTGGCCCGCCTCGTGACACCGCGCGCCCGGACCGCGGTCGCCGTGCTGGCCGCCGGGTCCGTGCTGGCGGTGCTGGGCTGGTCGGTGGTACCGGACCAGCGGGCCGTGCGCCGGCACCTGGTCGAAGGCAGCCCGGACTACAGCGCCGTGGCCCATGTCATCTCGGCCGAGCTGCAGCCCGGCGACGGGATCGCCTTCGGCGGCAGCAAGTACCTCGCCCGGCGCGGCCTGGAGTACGAGCTGCGCTGGGCGACGATGCCGCGCGACGTCTTCCTCGTCGCGTCCTACGCGCAGGTCGGCGGCTTCGTCGCGCGGGAATGCCGGGTACCGGCCTTCTGCCTCGGTGACGTCAAGCGCATCTGGCTGGTCAACACCGCTCCGGGCAACAACCCGTACGCGGACATGCCGGCCATGAACGCCGACCTGCTGCGGACCAGGTTCCGGATCGCCAAGGACCGCCGTTTCACCGGCGTCCACCTGCTCCTGCTCACCCTCCGCCCGGCCAAGTAGCGCGCTTCTCCACCCGCACGAGCGGAGCGAGCGCCAGCTAACTCGAAGCGGGGCCGCCCGACCGGCGGCCCCGCTCCTTTGTGGACGGTCAGGACAGGATCGGCGCGAGCGCCCCGATCAGGGCGTGCGCGTCGGAGTCCTGGCTGATCTCCCACGCCATCGCACCACGTAGCCGCCAGCTCTTCACCAGCCGGGTGCGCTCGGCGATCGAACGCGGGTCGGAGTAGCAGATGACCGTGGGCACCGTCACCGTCCCCGATGCGAGGGCGTGTGGCGCGGCCGGGTTGAACAGGTACGGTTCGCCGGCCCGGAAGTTCCAGATCCGGGTGTAGCCCTGCTGCCCCTGGCCCGCCGCGGTGACGATGCCGGCCTGGTCGACCAGGGAGTGGTAGGTCGGCTGCGGCATCTGGTCCCACTGCAGCGAGTTGGGGTCCAGCCCGGTGTTGTCGAACTTCTGGTACAGCCCGCCGGCCCGGATGTACTGGTTGGCGTAGAACGGCACGCCGACCACGATCTTGTCGGTCGGTACCCCGTTGCGCAGGTACCAGAGCACCGTGCCGACGGTGTTCCACGTCGGGTCGTCGCCGTGCGGGTCCCGCGGGTCCCGCCGGAAGAGCGTGTCGTGCGCGGCGACCGCACCGCTCGGCACGTTGAAGTCGAACGCCATGACGTTGACCCAGTCCAGGTACCGGACGAACGACGACAGCTCGTAGTAGTTGGTCGAGCTCTTTGCCGCCGGCAGCGCCGCGGTCAACAGGTACTGCTTGTGGTCGGCCCGGCCGAGCGCGTCGAGCTGCCGGCGGAACTCCTGGGCCAGCAGCGTGGCGTTGTGCCGGTCCGCCGGCCCGAAGTCGACGTTGCCGCCGCCCAGCGCGGTCGGGTACTCCCAGTCCAGGTCGATGCCGTCGAAGACACCGGCACCCGCGCCGGCCCCGCCGGCCTGCTCGGGCCAGCCGCCCGTGGGCAGGTTGCCCTTGATGAACGTGTTGATGCACGCGGTCACGAACGCCGCGCGCCGCTCCGTGGTGGCCGCCACGCTGGCGAACCAGGTGGACTTCGTCCAGCCGCCGAGGGAGATCTCCACCTTCAGCTTGGGGAACTTGGCCTTGAGCTTGCGGAGCTGGTTGAAGTTGCCGAACAGGTGCTGGTCCGGGTTGGCGGTGTCGTCGGCCACGCCGTCCACCGAGTCGCCGGCGCCGGCCGGCCGCTGGAAGTCGGCCCAGGGGTCGAGGATGTCGCAGCCGACCGCGCCGGTGGCCTTGTCGAACATCGGCACCCCGAACGCGTACTGGATCACGTTGAGGTTGTCGGCCGGGATGTCCTTGACGAAGTAGCCCCGGCCGTAGATGTCCCAGTCGGCGTAGTACGCGCTGACCACCTTGCGGGGACCGGCGGTACCGTGATCATGGTCATGTGCCTGCGCGGCCGTCACCGGACCGGCTACGGCGAGCCCGGCGCCCAGCAGCAGCGCCGCCGCCCCGGCGAACCGCCGCCCGTCTCGAAACATGTACACCCCTCTCCTTGTCCAGACAGGCCCCACCTTCGTCCGCCAGGGAATAACTGTCAATACTCTTAACTGTTCGCGGGTCGGCGATGGCTAGGCTGGCCGGGTGCGACGCCTCGCCATGATCGTCGTCCTCGGCGCGCTGTCCGCGTTCGGGCCCATGTCGATCGATATGTACCTGCCCGCGTTCCCGGCGCTTGCCCGGCACTTCGCGGCGGGCGAGGCCCAGGTGCAGCTCACCCTGACCGCGTGCCTGGCCGGGCTCGCGCTCGGCCAGCTCCTGTACGGGCCGCTGAGCGACGCCCGGGGACGGCGCCGGCCGCTGTACGCCGGGCTGGTCGCCTACGTCGTCGCGTCGGGGTTGTGCGCGGTCGCGCCGTCGGTGGCGGTACTGACCGGGCTGCGGTTCGTGCAGGGGCTGGGCGGCGCGGCCGGGATCGTCATCGCCCGGGCGGTGGTGCGGGACCTGTACTCCGGGGTCGCCGCGGCCCGGTTCTTCTCGCTGCTGATGCTCGTCAACGGCCTGGCGCCGATGCTCGCCCCGCTGGCCGGCGCGCAGGTGCTCCGGTTCGGCACCTGGCCGTGGGTGTTCGTGGTGCTCGGCGGGTACGGGCTGCTGCTGGTCGTTGGGGTGGCGCTCGCGCTCCCGGAGACGCTGCCGGCGTCGCGGCGCCGGTCGGGCGGCGGGCTGCGCGACACCGTCGGCACCTTCCGCGAGCTGGCCCGCGACCGGATCTTCCTCGGGTACGCGCTGGGCGGTGGGCTGGTCTTCGCGGCCATGTTCGCCTACATTTCGGGCTCGTCGTTCGTGACCCAGGAGATCTACGGGGTGTCGCCGCAGACCTTCGGCATCATCTTCGGGGTCAACGCGCTCGGGATCATGCTGGCCAGCCAGGTCAACGGCGCGCTGCTCGGGCGGTTCTCCCCCGGCGCCCTGCTGTCCGCCGCGCTGGCCCTGCACCTGGCCGCCGGGCTAGGCGTGCTGGCCGGGGTCCTCTCCGGCTCCCGACAGATCCTGTGGCTGCTGCCGCCGCTGTTCCTCGCGGTGTCGATGGTCGGCGTGGTGCTGCCCAACACCACGGCGCTCGCGCTGTCCGGGCATCCCTCCATCGCCGGTACCGCCTCCGCGCTGCTCGGCCTCGGCCAGTACGTGTTCGGCGCGGCGGTCGCACCGCTCGTCGGGCTGGGCGGCCACGGTACGGCCCTGCCGATGGCCGTGGTCATCGCCGGGCTAGGGCTGGCCGCGAACCTCGTGCTGCACCTCGTGGCCCGGGTACCCGACCATGAGAAGGTACCGGCATGACGGTCTATGTGGGCACCTACGGCGCGGGCATCTGGATCTTCGAGCGGGACGGGGCGCGGCTGTCCTTCTTCGACCGGGTGGACGCGCCGGATCCGTCGTTCCTGGTCGCCGACCCGGACCCCCCGGTGCTCTACGCCGTCGACGAGCTGACCGACCCGTCCGTGGCCGCGTTCGCGATCGACGAGGACGGCGGGCTGCGCGAGCTGAACCGGCAGCCCACCGGCGGCGCGGCCCCCTGCCACCTGCTGCGCCACCCGGCCGGGTACCTGCTGGCCGCCAACTACGACGGCGGCAGCGTCTCGGTGCACCCGATCCGGCCCGACGGCAGCCTCGGCGCCCGCACCGACCTGGTGCGGCACACCGGATCCGGCCCCGACCCCGAGCGGCAGGCGGGGCCGCACGCGCACGAGGTCAAGCTGGCCGGCGACCTGGTCGTGGTCGTGGACCTCGGGCTGGACCGGCTGATCGGGTACCACCTGGACCCGACGGCCGGCCGGCTCACCGTGGCCGCCGACCCGTTCGCCCGGACCCACCCCGGCGCCGGGCCGCGGCACGCGGTCGCCCACCCGGACGGGCGGTGGTACGTCGCGGACGAGCTGGACGCCACCATCTCCGTCTTCGATCCCGACCCGAGCACCGGGGTCCTGCACCAGATCGCGGCGGTACCGTCCACCGGGGAGGGTTCGGGCGCACCCGCCTCGATCGTGCTCTCCGCCGACAGCCGCCGGCTCTACGTCTCCAACCGGGGTCCGGACACCATCGCCACCTTCGAGGTCGACCCGGCCGGCGACCTCACCCCGATCGACGAGGTGTCGTGCGGCGGCTCATGGCCCCGGCATTTCGCGATCGACGAGGGGATCATGTTCGTGGCGAACGAGCGGTCCGGCGCCGTGGTCTCGTTCGCGCTCGACTCGGCCGGCCTGCCCCGCCCCACCGGCGACACGGTCGAGGTGCCCAGCCCGACCTGCGTGCTGCCGCTGTGACCTGCGCCGGCGCGCTCGGGACGCCGGTGCCGCGCGCCGCCGCGTTCATGCGGAAAGGCAGCCGTCGCCGCGCACCGGACCGACGACGCCGGCGACGCCACCGCCGCGCAGCGTCCTGCGGTATCCGACGTAGCACGCGCCGTCCAGGGGTACGGCGAACACGATCGCGCCCCGCGGGGCCGGGTCGTCGCCACGCGCGATCCGCACGGTCGCCCCGGGGAAGCCGGCGTCGTCGAGCGACCGGCGCACCGCATCGACCTCGACGGCGCCGGGCGGCTCGGTGCCGTCCCGCCCCGGCAGGATCCAGCCGGCGCAATCGGCCGGCACCTGGCGCTGCCAGCGGGGCGACGGTGGGGCAGACGGTGGCTGGGACGGCAGGTTGCCGGGGCGCAGGCGCAGCCCGGTGCACAGTCCGGGCCAGTCCACCGCCTCGTCGACGCCACGCGGGTTCGTACTCAGCCGGAGGTACTGCTCCTTGGTCAGCGCGACTCGGGCATCCCGGTCCCGGGCGATGCGGGCACAGGTGTCGTCGTCGCTGCCCGTACAGACGTGGTAGGTCGTGGCGGGCACGTGGAACGACATCGGGGCCGAGGCTCGGTCAAACCTGTACCACATGATCACGCCGATCAGACCGACCAGCGCGAGCACCGACGCGAGGGCCAGCCGGCCGCGGGCGAGGCCCAGCACCCGGCGCCGGGGACCGTCGTCCCCGGCTGACCGCCCAGCCTCGTCATCGCGAGCCGGCGGCCCGGCGCGGTCGGCACGGTCCGGATCACGGTCGGACATGGCCGGGAGTGTGCCAGAAGCCAGGCTTCCCCGCCGTCCCTCACCCCGGCGGGAGTACCCCCAGCTCCTGGGCGCGCTCCCAGACCGGGGCCAGGGCCACGTCGGGGTCGCGGTGGAAGACGCTGGAGCGGATCCGGACGAACGTGGCGTTGCCCACCCGCTCCAGGATCGCCTGCCGGCGCAGGTCGGCCGCGAACGCGTCGGCGCTGTGGTAGCGGTCGCCGTCGCACTCGATGGCCAGCCGCCGGCCGCCGGGCGCGGGCAGCACGAAGTCGATGCGGAAGGCGCCGATGCGGAACTGCGGGATCGGCCGCAACCCCTTCTCCCGCAAGCGCCGTAGCACCGCTCGCTCGAAGTCGTTGGTGCAGGCCGCTTCCGGATCAGCCGGTACCTGGTCCGCCGCGCGCGGCCGCTGGCAGTACGCGAGCAGCAGGGCCCGGGCGTCGTCGGCGCTCAGCTCGCCGATCTGCACGGAGTGGAAGAGCCAGAGCTGGTCGCGCGGCCGGGAGGCGGCCACGTTGACCCGGCGGTGGAAGTCGCGCTTACTGAAGGCGCCGAATCCCGACCCGGCCACCACCATCGAGATGAGCACGACGTCGCGCTCGTCCCCCTGGAAGGTGTACGCGTCGCCGACCCGCAGCCCCCGCCGCTCCAGCTCCTCCGGCCCGATCTCCTCGCGCAGCCGGTGGTGCAGGTAGGCGGCCTGGCCGCTGGTGGACAGCAGCGAGACCACGCCGAGCGTCTTGCCGTCGTAGGCCGGGTCCTCGACGATCAGCCGGACCCGGCTCACCAGCGCCTCGGCCTCGGGCACGTTGACCTCGCCGAAGTCCGGCCGCTCCTCGCGCAGCCCGCCCGGCACGAAGACCGCGTTGACCGGGGCGCCGATGCCGGTGGGCAGGTCGGCGCGCAGCGGCTGGATCTTGCGGTCGTAGTAGTACTCGCTGGAGAACGAGATGATCGCCGGTACGCAGCGGAAGTGCTCGGTGAGCAGGATCCGCTCGGGGGATCGCCGGACCGCGTGGTCGTAGAGGCTGCTCTCGGTGTCGAACTGCACCGCCGACGGCACGTCGGTCAGGTGGGCGCCGATCAGCGCCTGCACCCGGTCGGTGGGTACCCCGACGATCTGCGGCCCGATCTGCTGGTCGTCGCCGACGACCACGGCCCGCCGGGCCAGGCTCAGCACCGGCAGCGCGAACAAGTCAGCCTGTGACGCCTCGTCGACGATCACGACGTCGAAGATCGGCTGGCCGCCCTGGAACTGTTCCAGCGCCCGGTCGATGGACATGACCCACACGGGTACCGCGTCGACCGCCTCGGCCATGGCGCGTTGGGCGACGGCCTGCCAGTGCGCCGCGCTCTTGCCGGTGCCCTTACCGATCTTGCGCAGCGCGGCGGTCCAGTCGGAGAGCGCGGCCTTCTTGCGGTCGTCGAGGGTACGGGCGACCGACAGCCACGCCAGGGTGACCACGAGGTCGCGGGTGAGCTGCTGGATCCGGTCGCGGCAGCGCTCCACCTTGCGCCCGAGCACGGCGGTGTCGACGGCGCCGATGGTCTCATCGAACCAGGTCTGCGCCTGCCGCCACCGCCACGCGCGCAGCGCGGTCTCGCCGGTGTCGGGCAACGCCTCGGCGTCCTCGATCTCCACCGTCCACTGTGGAGCGACGAGGTGTAGCCGCGCGGCGAGCTCGGTGAAGCGCAACGCCTGCGGCCGTACCGTCCACAGTCGACGGATCTCGGCCAGCGCGTCGTCCCAGTCCGTCAGATCCTCGGCGTGCCACGCGGCGGCCAGCTCACCCAGCGTGGGTGACGAGGCCGCGACCTGATCCACCCAGCCGGCCAGCGCCGCGCGCTCGGCCGTAAGCCGGTCGGCGATGAGCACGTTGCCGCACTCCTCGACGGTGGCAGCGAGCTCGGCGAGGTTACGCGCGTCGATGTTGCGCGGGCAGCGCGGGTAGAGCGGGACGATCTGCTGGTACAGGGCGGGCCAGCGGCGCCGCTCCCAGTCCAGTGCGCTCAGGGCGGTGGTGAGCAGCGGCCCGGCCCACACCTCGGGCTCCGCCCCGGACGGCAGCGGGAACCCCAGCCGCTGCGCCCACTCCGCCCACCGTATGGTGAGCTGGCCGCGCAGCTGCCCGCGCTCGACGGTCGCGATGACCACGTCGGTGTCGGCGAGGGTACGGATCGGTTCGCCGTCCACGCGGCACTGCTCCATGAGGCGGTGCAGGTCGCCCTGCGTGAACCGGCCGACCTTGCGGCCCTCGGCGTGCCGGGTGCGGATCTCACGCAGCTCGCCGAGCAGGCGGCGCGGTTCGGCGAGGTGCTCGTCGGGGATGGTGACGTGGCGGCCGGCGAGGAAGGCGGTGCGCTGGCCGAGGTCGGTCAACGCCTGCTGGCACGCGGCGACGTGGGCGTCCCAGACCGCCTGCCAGCTCGGGTCGCGCACGAGGTGGCCGAGCCGGTCGGTCCAGCTCCCCTCGCGCCGGGTCAGCTCCTCGGCCTCGGCACGCAACGCGCGGGCCAGCTCGTCGAGCTGCGGTTCGTGGGCCGGCACTTGGGCCGGACCAGCAACGCGGCGTTCGTCGTGGGCCGGCACTTGGGCCGGACCAGCAAGGCGGCGTTCGTCGTGGGCCGGCACTTGGGCCGGACCAGCAAGGCGGCGTTCGTCGTGGGCCGGCACTTGGGCCGGACCAGCAAGGCGGCGTTCGTCAGCCAGCCGCCGTACCCCGTCGACCGCGATACCCCGGTCGAGCAGGGTGTCGACGGCCTTGCGGGTGTTGTCGAGGGCCACCCGGCGCGCGGCGAGCTGCTCACCGGTCGGCAGCTGGCCGTCGACCGGCAGCGGACCCAGCGCGGCGGCGCGGTCCTCGGCGGAGACCTCCCGCGCGATGTCGGCGAGGACGGCGAACTCGGCGGGCTCCAGGGGCGGTGCGGCGTCGACGGGGATCGGGTCGGGGATGAGGTTGAGGGCGGGCGCGTGCCGCCTGAGCCACTCGCCGACCTCGCTGGCGGTGGCGGTACCCCCGTCGAGGTCGAAGGTCGCGGCCTCGCGCTGGGCCGCCTCGCGCAACCGGTCGCGGGCCTCGGTCATCTCCCCCTCGGCGCGGGCCAGCTCCTCGGACAGCCGGGTGACCCAGCGCCCCTCCTGGGCCTGGTCGAGCGTTGCCGCCCGGTCGGACAGCTCGCGCGCGGCGATCTGCAACTGGACGAGCTGGTCGGCGGAGCGGCCGAGAATGGCCAGGCACAAGGGTTGGATCTCCTCGGGCAGCCCGTCCCGCAGGACCCGCAGCGGGTCCTCCTTCTGGGCCAGCACCAGTACCCGCTTGCCGTGCGCCATCAGGTGGCAGATGAGGTTGCGGATGGTGTGCGTCTTGCCCGTGCCCGGCGGGCCCTGCACGGCGACGTTGCGGTGCACGGCCAGGCGCCGGGCGATGGACTCCTGCGCCTCGTTGGTCGGCATCGGCATGAGCAGCCGCTCGCCGGTCCCGCGGAAATCGTCCTCGTCGCCCAGGACGAGGCGGCTGGGCTCGTTGGCCAGCACGCTCGCCAGGCCGCCGACTTCGCTGTACTCGTGGGCCGGCACTTGGGCCGGACCAGCAAGGCGGCGATCGTCTGTGGACAGTCGATCGCGCATGTCGGTGAGGAAACGGCGGACCATCCGCTGGCGTGGCCGGACGAACAGCACGCCGGTGTCCACCACGTGCGGCCCGGTGACGGCGGGCGCACCGGGCTCGCGCAGCACCGGGTCGAAGCCCAGCCGGCGCAGCGCACGGCCGGCGAACTCGCGCCGTTCGGCGGCGTCCCACGGGTCGACCTCGACCTGGCCGCTGGCGTTGCCGAGGTCGAGCAGGTCGGCCACCCGGCGGTTGTCGACGTCGGCCAGCGCGTCGGGCTGCAGGCGCGGCGGGCCCTGCGGGACGACGCTGACCGTGGTGGCCTCGGGGTCGTACTCGATGGCGACCGGCGTGGCGATCAGCGGGTAGCTGACCCGTTCACCGTCGAGCGTGGCGGACAGGATCGCGTGGCCCCAGACCAGTTCGATGCGGGAGACGTCGACGTCGAGGCGGTAGCGCAGGTCGTAGAGGCGGTCGTGCAGGCGGCGGGTGGCCTCGGCGCCGGCGGCCTCGGCCGCCCAGGCGCGCCAGACGTTGTCCCGCCACGCGTCGAAGTCGGGGTCTTCCTTCCCCTCGGCCAACCGTGGAGTGTCCACATAGGACAGATCCCAGACGAGGTCGTTGACGAACGCGGGCGGGATGACCGGATCGGCCGGCGGGGTGGGGCGCCCGACCCGCAGCCAGGGACCGGTGGTGTCGCCCGGGCCGACGGTCACCGCCGGGTGCGTCGGCAGGTCGGCCTGCCAGAAGGCGTCGGCTGACGGCACGGTGCGCGCCGGCTTCTCCAGCAGCGCACGCACCGCGAGCAGGTACTCCACGAGCGCGCCGGCCCGCTCGCGGATCGCCTCCGGAGTGTCCATTCCTCCGACGGTAGCGGCAGCGCACCACCTCGGCCACGTTAGGACGCAACCGCGACCGGGTATCCACCGAACGTGATCCTGGTGGGTACCTCCGGCTGGCAGTACAAGGACTGGCGGGAACGCTTCTACCCCGCCGGCACGCCGCAACGGCTCTGGCTGGAGCACTACGCCGCGAACTTCGCCACGGTCGAGGTGAACAACGCGTTCTACCACCTGCCCGCGCGGGACACCTTCGCCGCGTGGCGGGCCCGCACGCCCGACGACTTCTGCGTCACGGTGAAGATGAGCCGGTACCTGACCCACATCAAGCGCCTCAAGGAACCCGCCGAACCGGTCGAGCGGTTCCTGTCCCGGGCGACCGCGCTGGGCGACCGGCTCGGACCGGTGCTGTTGCAGCTGCCGCCGTCGCTGCGGCTGGACCTCGCGGCGCTGGACGAGACGCTGGCGCGGTTCCCGTCCACGGTCAAGGTGGCGGTGGAGCCCCGGCACTCCTCGTGGTGGGTACCCGAGGCCCGTGACCTGCTGGAGAAGCACCAGGCCGCGTTGTGCTGGGCGGACCGGCGCGGCCGGCCGGTGACCCCGTTGTGGCGGACCGCCGACTTCGGGTACGTCCGGCTCCACGAGGGACGGGCGACACCTCGGCCCCGGTACGGACGGACCGCGTTGCGCACCTGGATCGGCCGCATCGCCGACGCCTACCCGACCGAGCCGGCGTACGTGTACTTCAACAACGATCCCGGCGGGGCGGCCGTCGCCGACGCGAGCGCGCTCGCGGACCTCGCGCGCGCCCGGGGCCTGCCGGTGTCGCGGACCCCTTAGTGGGCGGTGTTCTTCGTGTGCGGGCGCTTGCCGAGCTGGTGCCAGTCGCTCTCGGCGACCTCCACGCCGTAGTGCTTCGCGGCCTTCTTGATGTTGGCGAAGGCCTGGTCGCGCTCGGCGTCCGAGACGCCCTGCACCTGGTCGAAGCGGGCCAGGGCGTTCTGCACGTGCCGCGCGTCGGTCAGCGGCTCCTTGCGCTTTCCGGGAAACGCGTAGGCACTGCCGGGCAGCTCACTCCGGTCCTTGCTGGACAGCTCGCCATGCTCCTCATGCGGTTTCCACGTGGTCTTCATGCCTGTCCCGTTCCCGCTGCGCCGGCGGGGGAAACGGGACGGCACGCTGGTTGTCCCGCCACACCCGGGTGACGTAGCGCTCGGCGAAGAACGCCCCGAAGGGGACCGTGCCGGCCAGCACCACCAGCAACATCCGCGGCAGCGGCAGCCTGAGCTTCACCGCCGTCTCGAACGCGAACACCACATAGAGCATGTACAGGTAGCCGTGCGCGATGCCGAGGATCATCGCCGGGGTCTTGACCCCGCCCCAGATGTCGAGCGGGGTGGCGATGAAGACCAGCGGCAGCAGCAGGACCGCGGTCACGTAGGCGAGGATCCGGTACCGGAGCAGGACGCCACGGCTGACCGGGCGGCGGACGGAGGCCATACCCGAAAGCCTACCGGCGGCCGTTGCCGAGGGCTGGCTCAGATCGGCGGCAGCGGGCGGTCCAGCACGTCGCCGTACCGGGCCAGGACCCGCGCGCGCAGCTGCGGGTCGGTCCGGGGTACCGGTTCCAGGAAGACCTCGTCCAGCACCGGGAACCGGGCGCGCAACTCGGCGTCGACGCGCACGCACACGTCCTCCAGCTGGGCGGCGCTGAGCCGGTCGTCGAAGTCCAGCCGGGCACAGAGCAGGACCCGGCCGGTACCCACCATCATCGTGAGCAGGTCGACCAGCTTCTCCACCTCCGGCTGCCCTTCCAGGAACGCGCCGATCCGGACGACCAGCCGGCGGTTGGCCTGCTTGCCGATGAGCAGGCCCATGTTGGTCTGTGCCAGTTCGACGGCGACGATGACCAGCAGCGCCCCGATCGCCAGCGCGGCCGCCCCGTCCCAGAAGACCTGGCCGGTGAGCTGGTGCAGGCCGACGCCCAGGAAGGCCAGGATCAGCCCGACGAGGGCCGCGGAGTCCTCCAGGACCACCGACTTGACCGTGGGGTCCTCCGGGTTGCGCGCGTACTCCCGTACCCCCACGCCCTCGCGCCCGGCCTCCCGGCGTAGCTGCCGCATGCTCTGCGCGAACGACACCGTCTCCAGCCCGAAGGAGAACGCGAGCACCAGGTAGTTCACCCACAGGGCGGTCCGTTCCTCGGCACCGCCGAGGATCGTGTGCAGGCCCTCGTAGATGGAGTACGCCGCGCCGGAGACCAGGATGCCGACGGCGGCGAGCAGGGACCAGAAGTACCGCTCCTTGCCGTACCCGAACGGGTGGCGCCGGTCGGCGGGGCGCTGGGAGCGGCGCAGCGCCGTGAGCAAGAGCACCTCGGTCACCGAGTCACCGACCGAGTGGGCCGCCTCCGACAGCAGCGCCGCCGATCCGGTGAGCAGTCCGGCAAACGCCTTCAGCACGGCGATGCCCACGTTGGCGGCGAGCGCCAGCAGGACGGTCAGGCGGCTCTCGGACTGCGGCGGCGCGGGCTCAGACATGGACGGACCTTCGTCCTGGCGGGGTCATTCGATGTCGTCAGGACTGTAACCCGGCACCCGGGGACGCATCGGCACGCGGCACCACCGGGCCACGGCCGGTACCAGGCCGCCCTGCACGACGACGGAGAAGGTCACGACCACCACGATGACGTGGTACAGCCGGGCTGCATCGGCCACGCCGGCGGTGAGCAGGAACGTCCCGAGCAGGATCGGCACGGCTCCCTTGAGTCCGGACCACCCGATGAACAGCCGTTCCCCGGTGCGCAGCCGGCTGCGCGCCAGCAGCCCGCCCACCACGAGCGGCCGGATCACCAGCGTCAGCACGACCGCGAGCACCAGCCCCAGCGCCCATGTGTAGCCGTAGGGCAGGCTGCGCAGCGACACCGTCAGCCCGAGGAACACGAACGCGACGATCTCGCCGAGGTGCGCCAGCGCCGAGAGGAACTGCCGGCTCTGCGCGTGGTAGGGCTTGTCCGCGTCGCCGATCAGGATCCCGGCGATGAACACGGCCAGGAAGCCGGAGCCGTGCGCGACCGTGGCGAGCCCGAAGAGGATGCCGGCGCCGGCGAGCAGGCGGACCGGGTACAGGCCCTCGCTGGGCAGCGCGACCCGGCGGATGAACTCCAGCAGCGCCCACCCGCCCACCAGGCCGACCGTCGCACCGACCACCATCTCCCCGGCGAACTCCAGCAGCCCCTGGCCCACCCCCTTGGCCGCCAGCAGGCTGATCATGATGGCGATGCCGACCGGGTCGTTGGCGCCGGACTCGCCTTCCAGGATGGCGCCGCTGCGGCCGGTGATCTCCCGCCGGCCGAGGACCGAGAAGACCACGGCCGGGTCCGTGGGGGCCAGCGCCGCGCCCAGCAGGATCGCCGCGGGCCACGGAAAACCCAGGAGGGTACCGGCCAAGAGCGCGATCGCCGCCGTCGTGAGGAAGGTACCGGCGACGCCGAGCAGCGTGATCGGTACCGCCGCCACCCGGAACCGGTGCCACCCGAGGCTCATCCCGCCGTCGAACAGGATCACGATCAGGGTCACCGTGACGACGCGTTGCACGCCGACCACGGAAAGCTCGTTCAGCCGTGGGCTGAGGTAGGTCAGGCCCGCCGCCGCGACCAGGAACAGCGCCGGCGCCGGTACCCGGATCCAGGCGGAGAGCCGGTTGGACAGCACCGCGACGAACAGTGCGACCGCCACCACCCCGACCACGAGCCCGAAGCCGGTGACCTCCGCCATCGCCGCGCCCCTTCCGCCCGGTCCCACGCGATATCCCCGCCGCCGACCAGACTTCCCGGCACGCCGCCGTTACCCTATCCGATCATCCTCAACTCGCTGTCCGCTCGGCGTGCTTCCTCGGGTATGAAGCATTCTGGGGTCTTTTCTCCTCGGCGCACCGAGACCGGCCGGTCATTCCCCGTAGTTGACGGGGAATTCTTGGCAGATCCTGGCGCTCTCACAGGGATGGCAACGTAGAGCCATTTGTATATGGTGAGTGCGGTCTGGATGTCAGCCCTCCAGCCGGACGGCGCCAGATCGACCGCCGAGTCACCACTCGGTGAGCCGGGGACCCACTGCGGTGCCGCCGTCCTCGGGCGGCGTACCGCCGGGGTGAATCCGCGGTGTCCGCGCCGTGGTAGGGCGACTTCTTCCCGCCCGAACCCGTCAGCTAACCCGGTAGGCGGTTGCCGGCCGGTGCCCGCCTGCTGGCAAACGGAAGAAGGAGTTTTCTCCTTGGCACCCCGTACCCTCCCGGGGCTGCGTCGCGCCGTCCTCACGGCACTCATCGCGGCCCTGGCCGCGGTGGTGGCCGCGATCCTCGCCCCAGCCCCCGCACACGCTGACCCCTCCCTGGGCAGCCTCGCCGAAGAGGTCGAACAGCAGGGCCGCGAGCTCGGCGTCATCATGGAGCAGTACAACCAGGGCAGCGTCCAGCTCAGCCGGACCCAGACCCAGCTCGCCGAGGTCTCGGCGCGCATCCCCGCACTCACCGCGCAGATGGACGGTGCGGCGGCGGCGGTCAGCTCGCTGGCGGCCCAGGCCTACCGGGGCTCCGCCATGGGCGAGGTCAGCGCCATGCTGAGCGCGGGCGGTCCGGGCGAGCTGTTCGATCGGCTCAACACCCTCGACGTCCTCGCCCGCGGGCGGCAGCGCGACATCGCCACGCTGACCGCCGCCCGGACGGCGCTGCAGGGCGAGAAGGCCCGGCTCGACGGGCTGGTCGCCAAGCAGACCGCGCAGCAGAACGACCTCGCCGCGCGCAAGACGAGGATCGAGGCGCAGATCGTCGCGCTGAAGAAACAACAGGACGAGCTCAAGCGCAAGCAGGAGGAGCAGGCACGCATCGCCGCCGCGCAGGCGGCCGCCCGGGCCGCGGCGGCCAAGCAGCCTCCTCCCCCGCCGCCGCCGGCGAAGAAGCCGGCCCCGCCGCCGCCCCCGCCGAACGTCAACGGTCGGGTCGGCGCGGTGCTCGCGTACGCGTACGCACAACTGGGTAAGCCGTACGTCTTCGGCGCGGCGGGACCGAACACGTTCGACTGTTCGGGCCTGGTGATGATGGCCTGGCGGCAGGCCGGCGTGCGCCTGGAACACTCCTCGTACATCCAGATGAACGAGCAGACCGTGCACATCCCGGCGAGCCAGATGCGCCCGGGTGATCTGGTGTTCTTCTACGGAGGCGGGCACGAGGGCATCTACGTCGGCAACGGCAACGTCCTGCACGCACCACACACCGGTGACGTGGTGAAGATTTCCTCGCTGTCCTACATGGGCTCGATCACCGTGGTCGGCCGGCCCCGGTAACGGAGGGCGACCCGGTCGACCACGGCAACCGCTTCGGCGCGCCTTCAGGCCGGGACGCCCCAGACGACCCGCGCCCGTACCACCAGTTCGAGCCGGTCGCCGGTCCGCCGGAGCTCGCCGACGCGGACCAGATCGGCCAGCGTGTCCCGCACCGCCGCGTCGAACGCGGACGCGTCGGCGCCGTCCATCTGCGCCAGGGAGAAGCCGCGTTGCGAGTGCCGGCACCGCAGGTACTCGTCGACGGTCGGGTGCCAGGCCTGCGGACCGCATTGCCGCTCGCCGAGGCGGGTGAACCGCCCGCGCCGCTCGATCTCGGTCACCACGTCGAGCGGGCGGAAGTCTCGAACGGTGCTGTACCGGGCGAATATTGGACGCAGCCGGGCGGCCAGCGCGGGTGGCCCGTCCCAGTCGCGCTCGACGACGGCGAGGAGCCCACCGGGAGCGAGGACGCGGGCGAACCGCGGAAGCACCACGTCCCAGTCCATCCAGTGCAGGCTCTCCCCGGCGGTCACCAACGCGTACGGCGGCGCCAGGACCGCCGTCTCCGCCGGCGCCTGCTGCCAGTTCAGGTGCGGATGGGTACCGCCGGGAAGCTCGCGCCCCTTGGCCAGCATGGCCGGCGCCGGGTCCACGGCGTCGACGCGCTCCACGTGCGGGGCCAGCGGCCGCGCGAGGTCGCCGGTACCGCAGCCGGCGTCCAGCACGACCCGCGGCCTTTCCTTGGCCAGCGCCACGAGAAGCTCGATCGCGTCGTGCGGATACGGCGGCCGGTGCGGGTACGCCTCCGCGATCCCCGGGTCGGTGAACGCTTCCCCGTGCTCGGCGCGCCACTGCGCGGGCTTGGCCGCCACCCGTCCGCCCGCCTCAGCCGACGCCCGGCCACCCCTGGGCCCGGGCCTGGCGGGCCAGCCCGGCCATGGCGGACTCCCGCTTCGTGGAGGTTAGTCCGGGCAGCGGCTGTGTGCCCTGGAGGAAGCAGGGCAGCGCGAAGACCGAGTTCACCGTCCACTGTGGAGCACTGCGGTTGGGCGCGCTGAAATCCAGTACCTCGGCCAGGTTGCGGGCCGCCGCGTCGCGCGGGGTCAGGGCCGGCAGCCCGTACCGCCACTCGATCAGCTTCAGCACGGAGGCGTGGTCGTAGGTCGCGTGCGCGATTGCACCGCGCTGCGCGAACGGCGAGATGACCAGGGTCGGTACCCGGAACCCGCGCAGCCCGGTCACCGCCGGGTTGACGTCCGGGGCGGTCGTCGGCGGCACGTGGTCGTAGAAGCCGCCCCACTCGTCGAACGTGATCACCAGTACCGTGCGGGGCCACGCCGGTGACTGGGTGACCGCGCGGTACACGCCATTCATCGTCGCCTCGCCGTTGCGGATGTCGCCGTGCGGGTGGTCGTCCTTGGCCAGCCCGTCCAAGGCCTCCAGGAACATCGGCGGCTCCACATAGGACACCGCCGGCAGGTTGCCACTCGCCGCGTCGCTGAGGAACGTGCCGTAGGTGTGGCTGATCCCGAGGTACTTCAGCCCCCACAGGCTCAGGAACGGCAGGTCGTTGTAGTAGTACCTGCGGGAGACACCGGCCCGGGCCAGGCTGTCCCAGATCGTCGGCAGCGAGCTGATGTTCAGGCTGTTGTCGAGCCGGTCGGTCTGCGCGCTGTGCAGGTAGATACGGTTGGGGAAGGTCGGGCCGAGGATGGCCGCGAAGTAGTTGTCGCACGTCGTCCAGGTGGGCGCGGCATGGCCGAGGAACGGCAGGTCGGCCTGGCGGTAGTAGCCGATCGAGAACTCGTCATTGACCTTGAGCCAGCCGTCGCACGCGCCGTTGTGGTACTCGACCCGGGCGCCGTTGTACGAGTGGTCGGGGTCGGGGTGGCCGCAGCCCTGGAACGTGCCGAGGTGGTACGTGGGGCGCAGCACGCCCTTCCGGTCGGGGAAGGCGAGGCCGGCCTGGCGTCCGTTGGCGCCGGGCAGCCAGCCGAGCATGTGGTCGAAGGACCGGTTCTCCATGCACATGACCACGATGTGGTCGATGCCGGACGCGCCCGGGGCGGGCAGGTCGCGCTGGACCAGGGCGGCACGCCCCGCGGGCGCGGCGGCGCCGTCACCGGCGCCGAGCAGCGGGCTGAGAGCGGCGGCGCCGGCTACCGACGCGCCGCCGAGCAGGAGTTGACGTCGAGTCGCCATGCCGTGATCCTCCCGTGGATAGCGACCGACGTAAATGGATGTCGAAAGAGTTTCGGATATCCGCCATCAGCCCTTCATGAACACCGCGGCGGGAGCTAGCCGGACGAGCGAACCCCTGCCTATCACACAAAGTGATCAAAAGGGACAATTCATCGGAACCCCGGATGCCCCGAGGTGGCGCGGGTCCGATACGGTCGACGGCCATGAACGGCCAACCGGAACGGGACCGGCGCTGGGTGGCGGTGCTGCTGGTCGGCGCGCTCGCGATCGCGATCCCGACCGCCGCCGCCCTGGCCCGCCCCGGGCCCAAACCGGCCGCCCGGCCGGCGACGGCGCCGGCCGGGGCTTCCGCCGGGGCGTCGGCCAGCCCGCCGGTCGGCAGCTCCTGCGCCGGCGGTGACGCGGCCGGGTGCGCGCGGTTGGCGCGGGACGCGGCCGCTCGGATCCCGCTCACCGCCTCCCAGCGGGACGCCGCGCTGGCCCTGGTCCCGGAGATCCGGTCCGCGATCCGGGTGTCGTCGTGCGCGGCGGGCGAGGGTAGCTGCCCCAGCGACCTCGATATCGACGAGGCCCGGCAGCGGCTCATGGCGGCCGGGTTCACCGACGTCACGGTGCACGTCGCGCGCCCCGACGATCCCGCGCCACCGGGGTCGGTCATCTACGCCGTCGGGGTCGGTCCCGCGTGCGTGCTGCTCGACCAGTCCAGCGGGCGCGGGCCGGGCGGCGTACAGGTCGTCGGCAAGCGGCCGGACGGGAACTGCCTCGCACCGTAGGACGGCACGGCGGGCCCGGTGCGGCTACGGTCGGGCGATGTCTCTGGTTCATGTGATCTGGTTGGGCGGCGGACGCGGCGCCGGGAAGACCACCCTCGCGCGCCGGCTGGCGTACCGCTTCGGCCTGCGGTTGTACCCGGTCGACGCGTACGCCTACGCGCACGAGGCCCGGGCCACCGCGGCGCACCAGCCGACGATGAGCCGCTTCGCGTCGCTGGACTACTGCGCGCGGTTCGTCACGCCGACCGCACAGGAGCAGGTGGCGCACTTCGTCGCGTACGCCACCGAGCGGTTCGGGATGATCCTCGACGACCTCGCCGGGCTCAGCCCACGCCCGAGTTCACCGCGGCGGGTCCGCGGGCGCGCACCGGCGCCGAGCGGGCCGCCCTGCGCCGCGCCGAGAACGCGGTCGTCAACGCACAGATCTCGGCGTTCCTGGCCGCCCTCGGTAGCGCCGCGCCGGCGCAGCCGCGGCCGTTCCCGTACGCCTGCGAGTGCACCACGCTGGGCTGCAGGGCGAAGGTACCGATGACCCTCGACGGGTACCGGTCGGCCGGCGGTGCGCTGGGCCACCCCCGGTGAGCCCTACCGTTGGTCGATCGGTACGAAGGCGCGCTCGGCCGACCCGGTGTAGATCTGGCGTGGCCGGCCCAGCTTCGTGGTCGGGTCGGCCATCATCTCCCGCCACTGCGCGATCCAACCGGGCAACCGACCCAGCGCGAACAGCACCGTGAACATCTTGGTGGGGAAGCCCATCGCCTTGTAGATGATGCCGGTGTAGAAGTCCACGTTCGGGTAGAGCTTGCGGGAGACGAAGAAGTCGTCGGCGAGCGCGATCTCCTCCAGCTCCATGGCGAGGTCGAGCATCGGGTCGGGCCGGTGCATCCGGTCCAGTGCCTCCCGTGCCGCCTTCTTCACGATCGCCGCGCGCGGGTCGTAGTGCTTGTACACCCGGTGCCCGAAGCCCATCAGCCGCACCCCCTGCTCGCGGTTCTTCACGCGGCGGACGAACGCCTGCACGTCGCCGTGCTCCTCCTGGATATGGCGGAGCATCTGCAGGACGGCCTCGTTGGCGCCGCCGTGCAGCGGGCCGGACAGCGCGTGGATGCCGGCCGAGACCGACGCGAACAGGTTGGCGTGCGCCGACCCCACCAGCCGTACCGTCGAGGTCGAGCAGTTCTGCTCGTGGTCGGCGTGCAGGATGAACAGCATGTCCAGCACCTTGGTGAACACCGGGTCGACGGTGTAGGCGGTGGCCGGCACGCCGAACGTCATGCGCAGGTAGTTCTCCACGTAGCCCAGTGCGTTGTCCGGGTACATGAACGGCTGGCCGATCGACTTCTTGTACGCGTACGACGCGATCGTGGGCAGCTTGGCCAGCAGCCGGATGCTGGAGATGTCCACCTGGTCGGCGTCGAACGGGTCGAGGCTGTCCTGGTAGAAGGTGGACAGCGCGCTGACCGCGGAGGACAGCACCGGCATCGGGTGGGCGTCGCGCGGGAACCCGTCGAAGAACCGGCGCAGGTCCTCGTGCAGCAGCGTATGAAGTTTGATCTTCCCGGTGAACTCGGCGAGCTGCTCGGCCGTCGGCAGCTCGCCGTAGATCAACAGATACGAGACCTCCAGGAAGGACGCGTTCTCCGCGAGCTGCTCGATCGGGTACCCGCGGTAGCGCAGGATCCCCGCGTCACCGTCGATGAAGGTGACCGCCGAGGCGCACGACGCGGTGTTCATGAAGCCCGGGTCGAACGTGACGTGCCCGGTCTCGCTCAGCAGCTTGCCGATGTCGAGACCGGACGGACCCTCGACGGCGGGGTGCTCGGGCATCGACAGCTGTCCACCCGGATGAGCTAGCTTCACGTCAGCCATCTTGTCCTCACTCTGCCGCTCCGGTTCCGTTTCCTCATTTGACCGTAATTATTGAACGATCGGTAGGGCCGGGCGACGGCAACCCCAGGAGGCCGGCCGGCACTACCGGGCGAGCGACAGCACCCACCCGGCCCGCGGCCGCGGGCGGGTCCAGCCGCCGAACACCCGCCCCAGCTCCAGCGCGACGGCGATGGTGAGCGCGTCCCGCCCCCGGCCGGCGGCCACCTGGACGCCCAGCGGCAGCCCGGCCCGGTTCAGCCCCAGCGGTACCTGGGTGACCGGCAGCCCGGCGAGGTTGAACGGCACGGCGTGGCCGATCCACCACGGCCGCCCGACCGTGCGCCCATGCCGCGGGGCGGGCGTGGCCAGCGGCGGGTGCAGCAGCACCGCGTCGCCGATGGCGGCGCGCAGCTCGTCGGCGAGGACCCGGCCGGCCGAGATCATCCGGGCCGCCAGGCGCGCCGGGATCCGCCCGTGTACCTGCTCGGCGACGAGCAGGACCCGGGTCGCCACGGTGTGCGGCCCGCCCCGGTGCCACAGCCGGACCGGCCCGGCGCCGAGCACCTGCCGCGCGGTCTGTTCGGAGGTCCGCGCGAGCGTGGTGATGTACAGGTCCAGCGCCCGGCGTAGGCGCGGCATCCGGCGGTGCTCCACCCGTGCCCCGGCGGCGGCCAGCGCACCGGCGGCGCGCTCGCGGGCGTACAGCACCTCGTCGCTGGTCGGGATCTGCCAGGCGTCCTCGCTCACGATGACGGTGAGCCCGCGCAACGTCCCGACGTCGGGCAGGGCGGGCGGCGAGGTCACGAGCGGGTCCACCCCATCCGGGCCGGCGATCAGGCGCAGCAGCGGCATGAGGTCCTCGGCGCGCCGGGCCAGTACCCCGTTGGAGAACAGCACCGCGCTGCCGCCACCGACCGGCGGGTAGTTGCCGGTCGCCGGTACCAGTCCGTGCGAGGGCTTGTGCCCGAACACGCCGCAGCAGAAGGCGGGGATGCGGATCGACCCGCCGATGTCCGAGCCGAGCCCGAAGGGCGAGGCGCCGCTGCCGACCGCCGCGCCCTCGCCGCCGGACGAGCCGCCCGCCGTGCGTACCGGGTCGTAGGGGTTGCGGGTGCGGCCGTAGAGCCGGTTCTCCGCCTCGACCCACATGCACATCTCGGACGTGTTGGTGACACCGAGCACGATCGCGCCGGCCTCGACGAGGCGGCGGACCACCGGGGCGGACCCGGTGGCGACCGTGCCCCGCCGGGCCACCACCCCCGCGGTGTTGGGCATCCCGGCGACCGCGATCGACTCCTTGACCGTGCACGGGACGCCGAGCAGCGGCGGTACCGGCCCGCCCGCGGCGAGCCGGGCGTCGGCCGCATCCGCCTCCCGGCGCGCCTGGTCGTACCGCTCTGCGACTACCGCGTTGATGACCGGATTGACCTCGTTAAGTACCTTCACGTGCGCGTCGACGACCTCGGCGGCGCTCGTGGCCCCCGTCCGGATCGCCCGGGCCAGCTCCATCGCGGACAGCTCGGTCAGCTCCACGGTCCCGACCTTACCTGCCGGTAACTTCCAGGCGGAAGGGCCGACTGGCAGGATCGTGCGGGTGGAGAAGCTGACCAGCGGGAAGCTGCCCCGGCCGGCCGGGCCGTACAGCCACGTCGCCGTCGCCGGGGGGCTGGTGTTCACCGCCGGGTTCGGGCCGCAGGACCCGGAGACCGGGACCGTACCCGACGGGATCGAAGCGCAGACCGAGGCCGTGATCCGCAACGTGGAGCGGGCGCTGGCCCAGGTGGAACTGGACCTCTCGCACGTCGTCAAGGTCACCGCGCACCTCGCCGACTTGGCGGACTTCGCGGCCTACAACGCGGTGTACGAGCGGATGTTCCCGGCGCCCTACCCGGTACGCACCACGGTCGGGTCGGCACTGCTCGGCATCCTGGTCGAGATCGACGTGATCGCCGCGGTACCGTGAGCGTCCTGGATTTCGCCGCGGTCGCGCGGTTGCGGGACGCGCCGGTGGACTGGCGGTACAAGGGGCTGCCGGTCGATGTGTCCACTGTGGACGATCTGGTCGGCCGGCGGGTACCCGTCGACGGGTTCACCTCGCCGGTCGCCGTCCTGCGCGAACCGGCGCTGCGCGGCAATCTCGACCGGTATGCGGCGTTCTGCGCCGAACGGGGACTGGACCTCGCGCCGCACGTGAAGACGACCATGGCTCCGCAGCTCGCGGCGGAGCAGGCGCGGCGGGGCGCGTGGGGGTTCACCGTCGCCAACGTCGCGCAGGCACGGGTACTGCGGGCGTTCGGTGCCAGGCGCATCCTGATCGCGCACGGCGTGGTCGACCCGGCCGCCGTGGCCTGGCTGGCCACCGAGCAGGCACACGCGGACATGTACTGCTGGGTCGACTCGCCGTCCACAGTAGACATCCTGGCAGGGCATGGGATCCCGGTCTTCGTCGAGCTGGGCGCGCCCGGTGGACGCACCGGCGCGCGGGACCTGGCGGCGGCCACCGAGGTGGTACGGGCGGTGCGCGCGGCGCCCGGGCTCCGCCTCGCCGGGGTGAGCGGGTACGAGGGATCGTTCGGCGCCACCCGGTCGGCCGCCGACGTCGCGGCGGTCCGGGGTTTCCTGCGGGACCTGGTGACCTTCGCGCGCGCGGTCGACGCGGAAGCGGTGACCGCCGGCGGCAGCGCCTACCCGGACCTCGTCGCGGAGGAGCTCGCCGCGCTCGGTCCGGGGGTGCGGAAGATCCTGCGTTCGGGCGCCTATGTCGCGCACGACCACGGGCACTACGCGCACCTGTCGCCGTTTCCGCTGGAGGCGGCGCTACGGGTGTGGGCCGTCGTGGTCTCCACCCCCGAATCCGGCCTCGCGCTGCTCAACCTCGGCAAGCGCGACGCCGCCTTCGACCTCGACCTGCCGGTCCCGCTGGGCGTGCTGGACCGCGACGGACCGGGCCGGACCGGACCGGCCGAGGGGCTCAGCGTGACCGCCCTCAACGACCAGCACGCGTTCCTGCACGACCCCGACGGAAAGCTGCGGGTCGGCGACTGGGTGGTCTTCGGCATTTCACACCCGTGCACGATGTTCGACCGGTGGGCCGCGCTGCCCCTCGTCGACGCCGACGACCGGGTCACCGACCTGATCCGTACGTACTTCTGACCCCCCGGGCATTCCCGCGCCGTGCCGGTCTGATCCCGCGGTGGCCCGGCTGCGCTACGATCCGGATCCCCGCCGCCAGCAGCGCTTTCCAGTCCGCGTACTCCAGGCCGCAGAACTGCTCGTGGCACTCGGACAGCCAGTTGTCCACGTAGTCCTTGCGGGTCAGGAAGTTGGTCCAGCCGCGCCCGGCTGGACAGCGCCCCGACGTACGCGGCGACCTCGTCGCGCGAGCGGTCGGCGAGCTCCCGGCGCGGCCGGGGCGGCCCCTCCACCAGGCTGAACCGCTCGATCGCCGCCTCGCGCCGGTCGTCGGGGATCGGGTTTGCGCCGGGTATTGGAATGGTCGGCCGACGTCACCGCCCAGATCACCGTCGTCCCGTCTCCCCGGAACCTTCACCAACGGGGCAGAGCGGATTGCCCCGCGCCGCTACGCTGAGCCGACCATGCGAGGAGGTGGCGGGTGACGGACACCGAGTTCGGAGTGACGGCGCACCGGGTGACCCGGCAGTTCGGTCCGGTGCAGGCGTTACGCGGTCTCGACCTCACCGTGCCCTACGGGCAGGTGACCGCGCTGGTCGGGCCGAACGGCGCCGGCAAGACGACCCTCCTGCTGATCCTGGCCACCCTGCTGCGGCCCGACTTCGGCGAGGTGCGAGTGGCCGGCCTCGACCCGATCCGGGACCCGTCGGGGGTACGCGCGCGGATGGGCTGGATGCCCGACGTGTTCGGGGTCTACGAGCAGCTGACCGTCCGGGAGTACCTGAAGTTCTTCGCCGAGGCCTACCGGCTCGACGGGCCCACCACCAACCAGCGGATCAGCGATGCGCTGGCCCGCACCCACCTCGGCGAGTACGCCGCCCGGCCGGTGCACGTGCTCTCGCGCGGGCAGAAGCAGCGGCTGGCGCTGGGCCGGGCGCTGCTGCACGAGCCGCGGGTGCTCCTGCTCGACGAGCCGGCCTCGGGCCTGGACCCGCGATCCCGGGTGGAGCTGCGCGATCTGCTGCGCGCGCTGGCCGGCATCGGGGTCGCGGTGCTCGTGTCCAGTCACATCCTCAGCGAGCTGGAGGAGATCGCCGACCGGGTGGTCTTCGTCAACGACGGCCGGACCGTGGACGAGCACGACATCCGGCAGCTCACCGCGGAGCACCTGGCGCCCTGGCGGGTCCGCGCGACCGACACCGAGGCACTGCTCGCCGCCCTGGCCGCCCGGGACGTGGCCCTCGGCGGCACCTCCGGCGGGGGCACCGAGCTGCCGCCGATGACCGAGGATGAGGCCGCCGACCTGCTCGCCGGCCTCGTCGCCGACGGGGTACGGGTGGTCGCCTACGGTCCGGTCGGCAGCCAACTGGAGACGGCCTACATGGCCATGACGCGGGAGCGGCGATGACAGCGCGCGGGGTGGCCCTCGTGGTCCGACAGGAGTTCCGGGTCCGGCTGCGCACCGGCCGGTGGCGGTGGCTGCTGGGCTCGTACGTCGTGGTGATCCTGCTGTTCACGCTCCTGCTGGACATGGCGCTCACGGACACCACCGAGCCGCACGGGGTACCCCTCTTCGGCGGGCTCATGCTCTTCGTCCTGGCGCTGGTGCTCATCATCAGCCCGGCGCTGACCGCGCAGAGCATCAACGGCGACCGGGAACGGGGTACCCTCGCCACGCTTCAGGTGACCCGGCTGTCCGCCAGTGAGATCGCCGTCGGCAAGCTGCTGGCGGGATGGGGCGTCGGCCTGGCCGCGCTGGCGCTGACCCTGCCGTTCGTCGGCTGGGCGATCCTCGAAGGCGGCATGACGCTGGCGCGCACCTTCGTCGTCCTGGTCGTCGTCGGGCTGCTCATCGGCGTGGTGTGCGCGATCTCCCTGGGCCTGTCCGCGCTGCTGGCCCGCAGTATCACCTCGGCGCTGCTGTCCTATGTCGCGGTCTTCGCCCTCACCGTCGGCACCGTGGTCGCGTTCGGGCTCATGGCCGGGGCGATCGGCGGCTCGCGTGCCCCGGCCAAGGTGTGGTGGATGATCGCGCCCAACCCGTTCGTGGTGCTGGCCGACGCGGCCCCGAGCCTGCCGCCGGTCCGCGACGGGACCGGGCACTACGTGCCGCAGCCGGCCGATCCGCTGGGCGAGATGGGTCGCTCGATCCGCCAGATGCGCGAGCCGGACTACTACGACTACGAGTACGAGGGGGACACGCGGCGCCCGGAGCCGGGCCCGGTGTGGCCCTACGGGCTGACCTTCGACCTGCTGCTCGGGGCGACCGCGGTGACGGTGGCGGCCCGGCGGCTGCGCACCCCGGCCGACCGGCTGCCGCGCGGGGTTCGCGTCGCCTGAGCGGAGCCGGAGCCGGGTTTTGGCGGAGGCGAGCACAGGCAACCACCTCACTGCCTGAGCGGAGCCGGAGCCGGGTTTTGGCGGAGGCGAGCACAGGCAACCACCTCACTGCCTGAGCGGAGCCGGAGCCGGGTTTTGGCGGAGGCGAGCACAGGCAAACCACCTCACCGCCTAAGCGGCTGGCGATCCCGGCGGTGCACCGGCCATGATGGGGACGTGCGTCTGCTACCGGCCCTGGCGCTGGAGCCCCCGCCGAGATACGTGGCCTTCGTCGCCACGCATCTGGACCCCCTGCGCGACGAGGCGGCGAGCGTGGTCGGCGGCGAGGACGACGCCGCGCAGCTCTACCCGGAGGTGCTGACCGACGTCGCGTTGCGCTGGCGGTGGCTGGAGCTGGCTCGCGCGCTGCTGCGCCGGCCGGACACCGCCGACAGCTACCTGCGCCGGGCGTTCGTCCGCCGGTCCCGGCGCTGGCGGGCCGAGCAGGACGAGTTGCTGGTCGAGCCCGGCATCGAGGTGTGGACCGCCGACGAGGTGTGGACGGTGCGGCCGCCCCGCCCGGTCCGCTCCAGCGGCGCGACCCGCCTCGCCACGTTTGTGCGTCCGGCGCCGAGCAGCAGCCACAGCGTCATCGCCGAGGCGGCGGTGGCCTGGTGGCACGCCTACGAGGCGCACCGCCGCCATCGGCTGGTGGCGACGCTGGTGGCCGTCTTCCTGGTGGCCGGGCTCATCTGGCAGGTCGGCGGCGCCACCGGGGTCTGAGCGAACGCAGCGAGCGGGGACATTGCGGAGCGGCGGGCGGCGCCCCGCCGCTACGGCCGGACCGACTCCAAGGTCGTGCCCAGCTTCGGGTCGTTGACGAACTCGACGCCGTGGCCCTTGTTGGCGCCGGAGCGGTACACGCCCCACTTGAGGTTCACGTGCGTGCCCTTGAAGACCGCCCCGGACCACGTCTTGGACCCGTTGACGAAGGTCTGCTGCACGCCGTTGTACCAGAACTGCAGGAACCCGCTGCCGTCCCGGGCCAGCTTGAACGCGACCACGAAGCTGTTCCACTGCCGCATGGGCAACGGCGTGGTCCAGATGTTGCGGTCGATCCGGCCGTCCGGGGAGACGTACTGGAAGGCCAGCCGCCCGTCGCCGATCGTCCGCACGGTCAGCGGACCGCCCCCCGGTCCGGCGCCCGACCAGTGCAACTGCCAGAACGAGGTCCAGTGACCCCGGGCGATCTGCACGTCCCAGTACGCCTTCCAGCCGACGTAGAAGGTCTGGCCGACCTTGGACGTGTCGAGGTTGACCCCGGCCACGCCGCGGCTCTCGCAACGCGACTTCGTACCGTGGTTGTCCCAGGTCTCGAAGCGGAACGACGGACCGAACCGGCCGGTCGGGTCGTTCGCCACCGTGATGGTGCCGGGTGTGCGCTCCAGCGCCTGGAAGACCTTGATACCTTTCGACGCCACGCCTTCCCACAGCAGCCCCGCCGGGGCCGCCGGCCAGACGGCGGCGGGCTCGTTCTGGGCGGCCAGCGCGACCGCCCCGCCGGGAACCAGGACGGCCCCGGCCGCCAGTGTCATCACCAGCACCTTGATGCGACGACCAGTCACGTCTTACCCCTTGGTCAGACGAATATGGTCGTCAATAAAAAGCCAAGACAGTTAGCCCGGTCAATGGAGCTTTCCGCCCGGCGGGCGGGCATTCAGCACCCGCCCGCCGCGGCGGTGATTCAGAAGACGACGATCATGTAGTTGCTGCTGCCGGTACTCCCGTTCGGACCGAGGGCGACCTGACCGGCCGGGAAGGTCTTCGTGAAGACCTCGAAGGACCGCGGCGTGGACTCGTTGTTGCGGATCTGGGTACCGGTGTCGACCCAGGTGCTGTCCATCCAGGACCGCCGGCCGATGCGGGTGTCCACCGCCACCGCCACCGTGGCCGAGGTGCTGATCGTGAAGCGCACCAGCGGGTTGTTGGTCGCCGCCTTGGAGTCATTGGCGGTACGGATCCACTGCTGGCCGGTCAGCGCCGCCGGCACGGCCGTGAGGGTGAACGTCCGGTCGCCGTACTGCACGCTGCCCACCCGGAGGTTGGACTGGATGGACCAGTCCGCCGCGTTCGCGGTGTCGGCCACGCTCAGCCCGCTGATGGTCAGGCCACCCGTGGTACCGACGACCAGTTGCGCGGTCGCCGAGTGGGTCACCGTCCCGGCGGTACCGGTCACCGTCACCGTGAACGTGCCCGCCGCGGTGTCCGCCGGGATGGGTACCGTCAACGTCGAGCTGCCGCCCGCGGCCACCGGGTTGGTACTGAACGACGGCGTGGTGCCCGCCGGCAGGCCGGTGACGCTCAACGAGACGTCGCCAGGGGTACCCGAGACGACCGCGGTGGACACGGTGAACGTCGCCGTACCACCGGGGCTCACCGTCTGGCTGGCCGGCGCCAGCCCGAGCGAGAAGTCGCTGCCCTGGGCCGGGCAGGACTGCGTCGAGCCGGTCGTGCTGATCCGCAGCGCCCCGCCCGCGGTGTTGGTGCTGTTGCGCACGCAGTACGGATTGATGCTCTGGAACACCATGTCGGTCGAGCCGGTGCTGCGCTCGGCCTTGAACCCGTCGAACGTCACGGTGCTGCCCGCGTTGGTGATGACCGCCGGCCGCGCGTCGCCGCTCGCGTAGTCCACCTGGCTGCCCGAGGTGAAGGAGATGTTGTTGGCGTTGTGGATGTACCAGCCGTAGGACGGCCGGGTACCGATGCTGTTGGGGTTGTAGTTGTTCGGGTCGTTGCTCGGCACCCCGGTGCCGATGTTGGAGTGCGCGCCGGGCACGGTGAGCTTGACGTTGTTGAAGCTGATGTCGTGGATCCGGTGGGTGCTGTCCGCGCCCCACAGGGTCGGGCTGTACTGCGGGCTGCTCTTGCCCACGCCGGTGATGTTGTCATAGGTGATGTGGTGGATGCTGCCGATGCCGGGGTTGTTGCCGCACCGGCGCCGGGTACCGATCTTCTGCATGATCGGCGAGGAGACGCCGGTCATGGTGATGTTGCGGTAGTGCACGTCGGAGATGACCGCCCCGTCCATCGACACCAGGCCCAAGCCGGACTTGTTGGCGCCGGTGATGGTGATCCGGTCGAAGTTGTAGTCGGTGAAGTCACCGCAGGTCTCCGACCCGAACATCAGCGCGTTGCAGCAGCCGGCGGAGAGCCTGGAGTCGGTGACCGTGACGTGCCCGTTGGTCAGCTTCGCGCCGAGGGCGTAGTCGCTCTTGAACACGAGCGCGTCGTCGTTTGCGGCGATGTCCGCGTTGGTGATCGTCACGTTGGTGGTGCTGATGATGTTCCAGCCGTCCCGGTCACCGGCGGTACGGATGGTCAGGTGGTCGGAGGTCACGTTGGTGCAGCCGTTGATGAGCGCCGCGAAGTGGCCGCCCTGCCGCAGCGTGATGTTGTTGAGCGTCAACCCGTTGCACCGGGTCAACGAGATGATCTTGTCGGCCTGCCCGCTGCTCGGGTTGCCGGTGATCAGGTGGTCGTTGCCGTCGATCGCGCCGGGCCCGACGAAGGCGATGTTGCTCAGCCGGTCGCCGTAGAACATGGCGTTGTGGAAGTGGCTGTGGCCGAAGTCCTGGAAATCGTCGAAGGGGTTCGACTCGGGAGGGTCGTAGCCGGACGAGGAGCCGGTCACCGTCGCGCCGGCGTCCAGCATGATGGTGATGTTGCTCTTCAGGTGGATGGTCCCGCCCGCGCGGTAGGTACCGGGCGGGAACTCGACGGTACCGCCACCGACGTCGGCGGCCGCGTTGATGGCCCTTTCGATCGCGGGGGTGTCGTTGGTCGACCCGTTCCCGGTCGCCCCGAAATTCCGGACGTTGAACACCGCCTGCGGCGCCAGGCTGCCGCTGGGCACTCCGGCGGACGCGATGCCGGCCGTACTCACCGCGACCAGTCCGGCCGCACCCAGGACGGCGAGCCAGACCCGGCGGGATCCGAGTCCTCTGGGTAATCCGCTACCTCGCACGACCGTCTCCCTTCGCGCCGGTACCGCGGTGCCGGCGGCCGCCCCTCTGTGTGCAAACCTTTTCATTTATTTCGTTCGATCAGGCTATGAGCGCCGGATCGGGGCGTCAAGGCGCGAGCGTGAACGATTTTGCAGGTAGGAAACGGTTTCCCGCACGGTGGAGAAAGATGACCGACTATCCGTGGTCCCTGCACGCCCGAGCCGGTTCGCGGGCCAACGCGCGGCCGCGCTAGCTCCGTCACGCGGGAGAGACCTCGCGGACATTGGGGGCAGAGCGGTCATCGACGCATCGGCAACCTTGACGCTCTCAACGAAAGATCCTATGTTTCTCGCAAGTTAACGCCCCTCCGCTGACCGTCGTCCCCGCCGGGCGAGCTCCTGACCCATCGCGCACCAGTCGAAGGGCACGAATGACCACCGCTGCTCAGCGGCCTACTCCGGTGCGTCGAGCCCGGCCACCGGAGCGCTCCCGCCTGCCCGTTTCCGAGAGGCTCCCGATGCGTACCAAGAAGAAAGTCACCGTCCTGGCCGCCGTCGGAGCGGTCCTCGCGGCGCTGCTCGGCATACCCAGCTCCCCCGCGCAGGCGGACCTGATCAACCCGCGCCAGGACTGGCTGCGGGCGGCCACCGCGGGCCTGTTCCTGCACTGGGGCGAGCGCACCAGCCCGACCTTCACCAGCTGCAGCGGCTGGCAGAACGCGGTCAACAACCCCAACCAGACCGGCGGCCGGTGGGAGGCCCGGAAGTGGGTCGACGCGGCCATCAAGCTGCACGCCGGCTACATCGTGCTGGCCGCCTTCCACAGCCGGCTCGGCTACGCGCGGGCCTGGCCCTCGAAGATCCCCGGTACCTGCAGCACCACGCGCGACTACCTGCGTGAGCTGATCAACGAGGCGCACGGCCGCGGCGTGAAGGTCATCAATTACATGACCGACGACCCGTCGCACCACAACGAGAACGGCTTCGAGTACTTCAACTCCGCCGCCTACTCCAGCTTCAAGGGTCGCACCATCAACCTGGCCACCGAGAACGGCTTCGGCGAGTTCAGCTACGACAACTTCTTCGAGGTCATGACCAACTACCCCGACCTCGACGGGTTCTGGATCGACAACAACAACGACTTCTGGCTCTCGCACAACCTGTACCAGCAGATCCATGCGATGCGCTCGATGATGTTGCTGAGCAACAACAACGAAGACACGCCGGAGATGGACACGGTCAGCCACGAGCAGAAGACCGGCATGACGCCGCCGTACGACATGCCGCAGGCGATCTGGACGCCGGCCCCCCGGCTGACCGAGGCCGACTACAAGCTGCCCTCCAGTGGCGCGTGGTGGTACGACGGCTCGGACTCCACAGTGGACCGGAAGCTCTCGGTCGGCCGGTACGTCGCCAACGCCGGCTCGTCCATCAAGTCGCTGATGGCCGAGACCGCGAAGGTCAACGGCGACTTCCCGTCCAACCAGGTCAGCTTCAACACCTTCGCCGACGGGTACTTCCGCCAGATCTGGGAGTCGATCGGCAACACCAACGGCGGCGGGTACATGTGGGGCGGCCTGCAACCGGGTCCGTTCGGCAACGGCGCCTACGGCGTGACGACCGTCAACAAGGACAACGGGAACATCCACTACGTGCACGTGCTGGACCGGCCGACGTCGGGCAGCTCGGTGACGGTGGGCGACAACGGGTACCACGTGACCGGCGTGACCGATCTGCGCACCGGCGCCACCCGGTCCTTCACGCAGGCCAACGGGAAGATCACGATCAGCGGCATCGCCACGTGGGACGCGTTCGACACGGTGCTCAAGGTGAACACCGACAGCCGCGTCGGCATCTACCCGACCGGCTCGGTGACCGCGACCGCCTCCGTGTCGGCCAGCGGCCACGGCGCGTCCGCGCTGGTCGACGGCAACTACCTCACGTACTGGGACAACAACACCACGCTGCCGGCGACCATCACCCTCGACCTGGGTAGCGCGAAGAAGGTGCAGTACCTCGCGGTCAACCAGCGGGAGTGGTCGCCCACGCACAACCGCACGACGTTCGGCCGCAACGAGGACTCCGCCCGGATCAAGGCGTACACGATCCAGCAGAGCAGCAACGGCACCTCCTGGAGCACCGTCACCTCCGGCACCATGCCCAGCCGGCGCGGGGTGCAGTTCGTCAACCTCGGGCTGGCCTCGGCCCGGTTCGTCCGGCTGATCGTCAACAGCACCTGGTCCGCGTCCACGGTCACGGCGTACGCCAACAAGCTGCGCATCGACGAGATGTGGCTGGCCTCCGACTACGTCAACGGCGGCGTCATCCAGCCACCACCGAACCGCTTCGAGGCGGAGGACGCGACGCTGTCCAACGCCACCGTGGCGACCAACCACACCGGCTTCAGCGGTACCGGCTTCGTCGACTACGTCAACGCGGTCGGCGGGTTCATCCAGTGGTCCGTGAGCCGGACGACCGCGGGCAGCGCGACGCTCGCGTTCCGGTTCGCCAACGGCAGCGGCGCCGCCCGGCCGATGGACATCAGCGTCAACGGCGGGCCGGGGACCTCGGTCAGCTTCCCGGCGACCGCGAACTGGGACACCTGGCAGACCCTGTCCGTACCGGCGACGCTCAACGCGGGCGGCAACACGGTGCGGGCGACGGCGACCGGCGCCGCCGGCGGGCCCAACGTGGACTGGCTCGAAGTGAGCTGACGGGATGCGGGGTGGGTGCTCAGGCACCCACCCCGTTGACCGCCGCGCGGGCGAACAGCGTGGCGGCGACGGCGACCTCGGTGCCAGCGAGGCCGACCGAGCAGAACAGCGTGGTCGCGGTCGGGTCGGCCGGCCGGGCCACCTCCCCGGCCTGGACGGCGGCCAGCGACACCATCCGCTCGCGCTCGGGGGTACCGGTGAGGAAGTACGGGCCCGGGTACGCGTCGAGTTGGGCCAGTGAGTCGGTGGCCAGGACAGCGGCTCGCGTGGCGAGGTCGACGGGGCACTCGTGGCGCCCGACCTCCTTCGGGCCGACCGTGGTCACGTGCGCCCCCGGGCGCACCCACCCCGCCTCGATGACCGGGGTACCGCTTCTCGTCGCCAGGACCACGACGTCGGCCCCCTCGACCGCGGCCCGCGCGTTGGTCACCGCGTCGGCGGGCAGGCCCAGTTCGTCCCGGCAGCGTTGGGCGAACCGCCCCCGGCGCCCGGGATCTCGGCTGAAGACCCGCACCTGGTGCAACGTCCGTACCGCGCGCAGCGCCCAGACCTGGCTCCACGCCTGCGCTCCGGTACCCACCACGCCCAGGCTGCCCGCGTCCGGATCGGCGAGCAGGTCGACGGCGACCGCCCCGATCGCCCCGGTCCGGGCGTCGCCGAACCAGGTCCCGGTGACCACGCCGAGCACGTGCCCGCCGTGGTCGTCGAAGACCACGGTGGCCTGGTCGGCGTCCTTGGTCGGCTGGGTGTCGTAGACCCGGAACCCGTACCCGACGCCGGCCAGCCGCCCGGCCGTGAAGGTCAGCGTGCCGTCCCCGAGCTCCGCCCGTACCCGTGGGGGTGCGGCGAGCCGCCCGTCGTGCAGGGCGGCCAGCGCCTCGCGGATCGCGTCAACGGCCAGCTCCGGCGACAGCGTGCGCCGTACCTCCGCGTCATCGATAACGATCATTGGGTGAGCCTACGTCGCCCCGGCCAGCCACAGCGACCGGACCTTCGACCAGGGCGACCGGCGCGGCTCCTTGCGTAGGGTCGCCCAGACCGCCTTGCCGCCGGCCGTGCGCAGCCAGCCCCACGCGGTGGCGACCGCGTCGACCAGGTGCAGTCCGTGGTCCCGGACGACCGGGTCGCCGCCCGACGGCGCGAGCACCCGCGGTGGCTCGGGGCTGCTGTCGCGCGCCACGATGTGCAGGTACGCCCCCCGTGCGGCGGTCACCAGGCCCAGCGGCGGCGCGGCGTGCCGGACCGCGTTGCCGGCCAGCTCGGAGACGATCAGCTCGGCCGGGGGGCTGAGGTCGGCCAGCCCCCACTGTCCGCACGCCTCGGTGACCAGCCGCCGGGCCTCGGCCTGGGCTTCCGGCTGGAACGGCAACTCGGCGCGGACCGCCGGAGCCAGGTACGGGTCGCCGACCGCCGCGAGCGCCTCGTCCCGGCTGCCGTGCACGGTCAGGTACCGGCGCCGGCGCCAGCGGGCCAGCCGGTCGGCGACCGGACCCGGCGGGACGCACAGCAGGATCGGCGCCGCGCCCGGCCAGGCCCGGACGCGACGGGCGACCGCGGGGAACACCGCCAGCGGCAGGTCGGAGTCGACCACCAGGTCGGACAGGTCGACGACCAGCGCCGCCGGGCACTCGGTCAGGCACCTGAGCAGGAGCCCCCGTACCTCGGGGACCCGGTGGAGGGTCAACGGCCCGGAGAGGGACAGCGTGATCACGTCGCCGGCGAGGTCGATCCGCGGACCCATCGCCATGCTCACGCGCCTTTCCGAAACTCTTTCGTCTCGTCCTCGACAGGCAGGCCAAGCGCTCCGGCGACACCGGTGATGTACAGCACCCGCGCGACCACCCCGGTGGCGTTGCGGACGACGAGCGACCCGCCCGCGTTGTTAGCAGCGTGGTACCCCTTCACCAGCGCGTGAACCCCACTGGAGTCGAGGAATCGAACAGCCTCCAGGTCGACGACCACCGGGGGCGCCCCGCCCGCACCGGCCGCGTCGAGCAGGGTCTGCTCGAACTGCGGGCTGACTGTCATGTCGACCTCGCCGGCCACCGTCACCACCGTCACACCGTCCTGGCCGGTATCCGTGCGCACCTCGAACACGGCTCCTCCAAAGCCCCCGGGATGGTAGTCAAACGACAAGGTACCCCCGCCGGTAACGTGCGGGCGAACTCCGTTCGGTGCGAGTTTCGCTCCCCACGGCTGCGGTCGGGTTTGATCTCGGCAGCGCCCACGCGGCCTGCTGGCCGCCGGTCGCCGGTTCGCCACAGGACCCGCCCGGTTCGCACACCGGTACTCCACATCCGGCATCTAGCGGGAGTTTCCGGGATAGCTTGATCTTGGGCTAGTTTTCGCTGGTGGAGGTGCGGGCCGACTGAGCGGGGTGTATTACCCACCGGCCCGGGTCAGCGGGTCGGTGCGTAGCGTTTGATGTTGAACAGTTCAGCAA
>WNFV01000198.1_pt1 | contig 194571 bp, 218 predicted proteins | sample 5400101 | NCBI WGS metagenome assembly WNFV01 (sample SAMN13153361, study PRJNA577476) | soil metagenome | isolation source: 115 cm soil or saprolite under grassland replicate 1 | place: USA:California | collected 2016-06-15 | reverse complement strand
CCCACTTCCGCGAGGCGCGCAGGCGTGTCGACTTCAGGGCCGAGATGGAGCGCTGCCCCCAGGCGATCATCGCCGCCATCCGCGGCTTCGCGCTGGGCGGCGGGCTCGAGTTCGCGCTGGCCTGCGACATCAGGATCGCCGCGGAGGATGCGCAGCTCGGGCTGACCGAGATCAACCTCGCGATCATTCCGGGCGGCGGCGGCACGCAGAGACTCCCCCGCCTCGTGGGGCGCGGCAAGGCGCTCGAGATGATCCTGACCGGGATGCGCGTGCCGGCCGCGGAAGCGCTCCGCATCGGCCTGGTGGAGCGCGTCGTGCCCGTCGCGGAGCTGATGCCCGCCGCGCAGGCCCTCGCCCGCCAGATCGCGGAGAAGGCGCCGATCGCGCTGCGCTACGCCAAGGAGTCCGTCGTCGGCGGCCTCGGGCTTCCGCTGGCCGACGGCATCAGGCTCGAGGGCGACCTCTCCACGCTGCTTCGCACCACCGAGGACCGCGTCGAGGGCGCCAAGGCCTTCGTCGAGAAGCGCAAGCCCAAGTGGACGGGCCGCTGACGCGGCCACAGCGCTCGATCCATCAACGCCCGCTCGCGTACGCATAGCACGGGAATGCCGCCAGGCTCTGCACCACTCCACACGAGAGGCGCGTAGGCGAGATAAAGGCCCTTATCAGGCCGGGCTGGGGCCGGCGGGCTGGACAAGCCCGCCGGCGCCGGGTTACTTCACGCTGCTGCGCGTCGCGTAGGTCAGATCATTCTTGACCGACCGCACACCGGCAACGCTGCTGGCGACTTCAGATGCCTTGGCGCTCGCATCGATGCTCTTCACTTCACCGGACAGGGACACTACGCCTTTATTTACCTCGACCTTGACGTTCTTCAGCTGCGGATCTGCCTTGAGCTTGCTCTGGACGTTCTTGGCGACGGCTTTGTCATCGGCAGCCACCTCACTGCGCTGCGACGGTGCCACGACCTGGAGTTCGTTCTTTACGTTCTTGACACCCTCGATGCTCTTCGCGATCTCGAGAGCGGCCGACTTTGCCTCGGGGGAATCGACCTTCCCGCGCAGCATCACGACGCCGTCCTTGGTCTCCACGCGGACCTGCCGGCCCTTGACCCGATCATCAGCGAAGAGGGCGATCTTGGTCTTCGATGTGATCCAGGAATCGCTCACACCGGTTTTGGCCTGCTCGGTCTTCTGCTCGACCTTTTCCTTCATGGTCGGCTTGTCGGCGCTCGTCTGCGCGTAGGCCGGCCCGGCGACCAATACCAGCGCCGCAATGCTGAGAGTGGTCACGGCAAAATTCTTTCGCATCGCTGTCTTCCTCCTTGAAGGTTGCCTCATATCCGGCCCATGAGCAGCAAGATGAGCACGATCAACAGCACCAGCCCGAGCCCCCCGCTGGGGTAGTAGCCCCAGCCGGCGCTATAGGGCCAGGTGGGAAGCGCTCCCACCAGGAAAAGCACCAGGATCACTATTAGGACGGTTCCCATATCTCCTCCATTCAATCTGACCTTCAACTCCGTGAGCTACCGAATGCGGCACAGAAGCATCGACTGCCGAAACCGGGCCTCGTCGACGGCGGCCGCGTCAGTGCGGAACCGCGCCATCGACGAGACCCAGCCCGAGCATCACATCGAGGAAGAGGCAACCGACGTGCCAGCGGCGTAGGGCCTGCTCGATTTGGCTTTCATGAGGCGTTTCAGTCCTTAGCTAACTTCCCTGGCGACCCGGCTTCAGGTCAATCGGTCGAAACTTACTCGGTAAGTCCTTGCCGGCACCTCGAAGATCGCCACCCAGGACCTCGGCGGGCTCGAACGGCAGATGCGGCGGGTCGTCGGCCCTCGCCTTCCGACCGGAACTCTCCGGAGCCGGCCCCGCCGTCGGTGCCGTCCCCTCCCAGCAGTAATCCGTCCCAGTCTCGGGGCTAGACGCTGCCCCTGCAGGACGCACCCTGCAGGACGCGTCTTGACTGCCGCGCGGTCGCCGGCGCAAGATCGCCGTTGATGACTGGCCCGGGCGGGGATCACGGATGCGGTCCGCGTGACTCTCTCGGCGCCAGCCACCCTGCCGCCGATGCTCCCGCCAGCGCCGGGGCCGGTCTGATATGGGCCTTTGTGTCGCCTACGCGCCGGTGTCCTGTTCGCTGGACCGCGGGGAGTAGGCTGTTTGCGCGAATGAATCGCCTGAAATCACAAACGTGGAGGATCGCGATGCGGGCCAGTAAGGCCTTTGTCCTGGGAGCGATCATGGGGGCAGCCGCTGTGTGGCTGTGGGGACGGGACATGGAGGAGTACGAGGAAGACAAGACGCGCGGGGTGCGTATGAAGGCGGCGGAGAGCGTTCGGGCCGTGGAGGAAAGGCTGGGAAAGTGCTGGACCGCGGTCGAGATGCCCTGCGTCGGGCCGACGAGCTCTTGCAGGATACGAAGGAGCATGTGAGCGAGACTCTCCGGGCGGGGAGAATGCGATTCGCCCGGCCCCAGCAGCTCGCATGACCAGGAAAGAGAGGAGAGCGCCGTGAAACCCGTGACTCTTGTCGGTGTCGTTCTGATCATTCTCGGCGTGGTCGTGCTCGCCTACCAGGGCATCACGTACACGACGCGGGAGAAGGTCGTGGACCTTGGGCCGCTCAAGATCACGAAGGAAAAGGAGAAGACCGTTTTCTTGCCGCCGATCCTCGGCGCGCTCGCTCTTGTGGGCGGCGTGGTGTTGGTCGTCGTCGGATCTCGACAATCGTAGGAGTGGCCGTCGCCGTGGGCCGCAGAGGCTCAGAAAGGTAAAGGCGAAGAGATCATGAGCAGAACATATGGGACAAAGTGCAGTGTGCTGGCTCTGGTCGTGAGTCTTGCACTGGCCGCGCCGGTCTGGGCGGCCACGCCGGACGCCTGGATCACTACGAAGACCAAGCTGGCTCTCCTAACCACAGAGGGGGTCAGCGGGACGGCTATCCACGTGGACAGCATCCTCGGCAAGGTCACCTTGCACGGCAAGGTGCGCTCCGCCGAGGAGAAGGCGAACGCACAGGCCATAGCTCAGAAGATTGAAGGCGTACAGGAGGTGCGCAACCTGCTGCAGGTAGTTCCGCCGGAGCGCGAGAAGGCGGTTCAGCTGTCTGACGACGCCCTGAAGCAGAGGGTTGAGAAGGCATTGCAGGCCGATTCTTCTCTCAACGACAGCAGCATCTCCGTAAAGTCTGTCAACAAAAGCGTGGTGCTGCTGGCCGGCACCGCGAAGACCTTGAGCGCTCACCTGCGTGCTGTGGAGACGGCGGCCAGGGTGCCAGGCGTGGAGCGGGTCGCCAGTGAGATCAAAAGCCCTGATACGCTAGCCGACGCGGAGATCTGGCGTGAGCCCACCTCGAAACCGTCCAAGACAGAGCAGAGCGTGCGGGATTCTGCCAGCGATATGTGGATAACATCGGCAACCAAGATGCGCTTGCTGACCGACAGCCGGACGCCCGCGCTCCAGATCAACGTGGAAACGCAGAGGGGGGTCGTCACGCTCTTCGGTATTGTGCCCTCTCAGGAGGCGAAAGCCGCCGCCGCGGCCGATGCCCGCAAGGTAAGCGGAGTAAAGGATGTTGTGAACGACCTGCAGGTGGTAGTAAGCGACAAGCAGGCAGCGGTGAAGATACGCGATGAGGATATCAAGAGTGAAGTGAAGAAGGCGTTTGAGAAGGCTGACTTCAAGGGCATCAGTGTAGAGGTGAAGAACGGGGTCGTGCGGTTAACGGGGACCGTCCCCTCCGGAACCCGGCGCCTCGAGGCAGCAGTGCTCGCGCGCTCGATTCAGGGCGTGCGCGCAGTCAAGGACGATCTGCGGATCGCGACAGCTAAGGGCTAGCCGTGGTGCCGCGGCCGCGAGGCCTTTAGCCGCTACTTTAGTTGCCGCGATTCGGTTCGCCTAGTGGACCCCGGTCTCCTCGAGTGGCGGGCCCACGCTGCGGCGGCCTGCACCACACCGGGGACTCTCCGGCCCCGGCCCGCCGTCGGCCGACTGCTCCCCGCTGCCGCCCTCCTCCCGCCGGTAATCCATCCCAGTCTCGGGGTTCGACGCTGCCCCTGCAGGACGCGTGTTGACGGCTCCGCGGTCGCTGGCACAAGATCGCCGTAGGTGACTGGCCCGGCCGGGGGATCACTGCTGCGGTCCGTGTGACTCTCTTGGCGCCAGCCATCCCGCCGCCGGTACCAGCCCCGGCCCGGTCAGATATGGGCCTGTATGTCGTCTGCGGGCAGGCGAAGCTGCTCGGGCGTGACAGCGAGGCCGGGTTCACCCTGGTCGAGGTGCTGATGGTCATTCTGATCGTCGGGATCCTGTCCGCCGTGGCGCTGCCGCTGTACCTTGGATACACTCAGGACGCGCGGATGGCGCAGGCCAAGGCGCTGGGTGGGTCGGCTTTGACGGCCCTGTCGGGCGGCGTGCAAGTCACGGGCACGGGCCAAAATTGTGCGTAGTCAGCGGGATCGCGGCGCGCGTTGGCCTGGACAGCACGGGCAGCACATACGACCAGCGCTGGTCAATAACGACGGCGCAGCTGTCGGTGAGCACGAACGTGCCGCCGATTCTGAGCGGCACGATCAACGTGCCGGGTGTGGCGGGCAAGAACACGGCCAAAATGTCGCTGGCGTTTTTCATGAACTCGAACGGCGTGACGCTGCGGTGCAACACAAATAACACGACCCCGCCCCCGACCTCGAAGCTTGACAAGCACGTCGAAGATGTTCGGCATGGATCCGATGATCGCGATGATCGTCGGAGCGGCGCTGTTCATCGTCGTGATCATGGCCATTGTGGCCATGGCCAAGCAGACGTCGAGCACGAGCACCGAGACCCATCGTTCCTCGATGTGATGCCCGGGCCGGGTCTCGTCGATGGCGCGGTTCCGCACTGACGCGGCCGCCGTCGACGAGGCCCGGTTTCGGCAGTCGATGCCCTTGGGCGCGAGCGCCTCGTAGTTCCAGTGCGCAGCCGACATAGACATTTCAAATGTAGACAGTGCGCGCGCGTAGCCTACGCGACAGGGAGGCTCGGCAGCACCGGCCGGAGGCCGAGGATCTCCACGTCCACGCCCGGCGAGTGATGGCAGAGTGGCGGCCCCTCGGGAGCGGGCAGGCCGGCGGCGGCCAGGAGCGACTCGGAGAGGCTTTCGATGGAGGCCGTGCGTAGCGGGTAGGGCGCGTGGCGCACGCGCCCGCGATGGAGCCGGCCGCGGCGCGTGACGTAGAGGTGGTAGCGCTCCACCAGGAAATGATCGCGGGTGCCGGGAACGGCCACGCCCGTCGGCTCGCCGATCGTCCAGGTGACCTCAAGGTCGGCGCGGCGCCCATCGCGGCGGCGCGAGGCGTAGACGATGCGCCCGTCGGCGACGCGGCGGGACATGGCGGCAAAAAAGTACGGCAGTCCATAGAGCAGCCGCGCCGCCGCCACCGCCGGCAGCGACTCGGCCTCGAGGGAGAAGAAGTAAATGCCGTGCTCCCCGTCGGGCCCGCGCACGTAGGTACGCAGGTTCGTCTCGAGGAACGCGCTCGCCAGCACGCGCGGGAGCCAGGCCGGCCGCGACTCGGCAATCAGGAACGGGATCAGCGTGATCCAGGCGTGGCCCTCATGGCACTCCACCTCGAGCGTCGCCGGGACGAGCGGGCGCACCGCGGCCACCGGCATGGCCCAGTGGACAAACAGCAGATCACGCCACCGCTGCCGAATCACCGCCCGATCGCGCGCCCAATCGCTCGGATGCTCAGACGATGCGCGGGGCCAGCATCACGGCTCGCGCCGCTTGTCAGCCTTCCGGCTAGCCCGGCGCTCGAGGTCCCAGTAACGCTGGTCACGGTCTCCCAGGATCTCCTCCGAGGTGCGCAGCGGCGCCTGCGACGGCTGCTCCACTCCCAGCGCGTGGCCGATCTCGTCGACTCGGTCCTGGTCCGGCGTGGACACGCTGCCTCCTGCCGCTTCCTCTCCGGAGCTCTCTGCCCGCTGCCAGTCCGCGTCCACGTCACCGGCACTCGCCGCCGGCCCCGTCTCGTGGTGCTCGATGACGTCGCGCAGCAGGCCGACGGTCTGGCCTCGATCCTCGGCGCCCTCCTGGCTGGGCCGCGTGGCCGCCGCGCGCTTCTTCGAGCGGCTCGACCGCCTGGCCGGCGGCGTGATCCTCGCCTTCGCCTTGACTCGCGGCGTCCCGGCCTGCTTCGCCGGGGCCCGCTTCGGGGTCACCCGTTTCGCCGCGGCCCCCTTCTGTGTCCTGCGCTTCGGCTTCGTCTGCTTCACCCGGCGCTTGCTCATGATCCACCTCCCCTGAACGTTCCTCACACCTGAAAGCTCCTCACGACCGGTGGTGCTCTGATGAATCCGTGCGCATGGTCTCACGAAATCGCCGGTCCGCGCCTCCTTGCACACGTAGCGAGCTCAGCGGGACGTGGCGGGCCGCTGGCGCGTCTCGAGCAGCCTGAGCACGGCGAGCTCTTCGGGGGAAGGCCGTTGTTCCCCGCGGCGTCCCGGGTCAGTGCCGCCGTGAGTGACTGCTCGGCGTGCCCGGCGATAACGTCCGGATGGATGTAGCACCTTCGGCAGATGGACACCGTGTTGCCGAGCCGCCGCGCCACCTCGCCGATGGCCTCCGAGAGCTGTCTCCCGCGCACGAGCGTGCAGAAGACGGGCCCGGGATTGCCGCGCGCGTTGCCGGTGGCGCGCACGCTCTGCGCCGTGCACCCGCCGCCGCAGAGGCCTTCGACCCCGCAGCCGGAGCATTCGTCCACGCGGTCGTCCGTGCGCTGCTGCAGGGCGAGCGGGATCGGCATGCCGGACGCAGCGGCAGCGGCGTCGAGAGCTCCGTACCCGCTGTTGGGAATCGCGTGGCAGACGAGCAGCTTGCCCGTCGGACCGACGGACAGCTCCGAGTTCGTGAAGGCGCAGAAGTGACCCGACGCACCCTCCTCGTCTCGGAGCGCGTCGAACGCCCAGAAGAGCTTGCCGCTCACGTGGAGTCCCTCGTGCCAGCAGTACGAGATGACTTCGTCGTAGACGGCCAAGAGCCCTGCCCGCAGGCGATCATCGCCGCCATCCGCGGCTTCGCGCTGGGCGGCGGGCTCGAGTTCGCGCTGGCCTACGACATCAGGATCGCCGCGGAGGATGCGCAGCTCGGGCTGACCGAGATCAACCTCGCCATCATTCCGGGCGGCGGCGGCACGCAGAGACTCCCCCGACTAGTGCGACGCGGCAAGGCGCTCGAGATGATCCTGACCGGGATGCGCGTGCCGGCCGCGGAAGCGCTCCGCATCGGCCCGGTCGAGCGTGTCGTGCCGGTCGCGGAGCTGATGCCCGCCGCGCAGACCCTCGCCCGCCAGATCGCGGACAAGGCGCCGATCGCGCTCCGCTACGCCAAGGAGCCTGTCGTCGGCGGCCTTGGGCTCCCGCTGGCCGACGGCATCAGGCTCGAGGGCGACCTCTCCACGCTGCTTCGCACCACCGAGGACCGCGTCGAGGGCGCCAAGGCCTTCGTCGAGAAGCGCAAGCCCAAGTGGACGGGCCGCTGACGCGGCCACCGGAAACAGGATGATCCCGTCAGTCCTGATCATCGAGGACGAGAGCATCCTCTCGCACGCGATGCGCGACTACCTGACGCGCCCTGGCTACGAAGCCGTGGTGGCCGGATCGGGCGAAGAGGGGCTGAAGCTGCTCCGCGATTCGGAGATGGATCTGGTCGTGCTGGACTACCAGCTCCCTGGGATCGACGGGATCCACGCCGCGGACCGCATCATCGGAGACTCGGCCGCGACGCGCCAGCTCCGCGCACAGGCCGAGCGGCTGGCGGGCCTCGCGGCCGGGGGCGGGGCGCCCGCCATTCTGATCACGGGCGAGACGGGCACAGGCAAGGGCCTCATCGCCCGCGTGATCCACGACCTCGGCCCACGCACCGAGCGCCCGTTCATCGAGTCATACCTGACACACTTCGACCTGACTATCCTCTCCTTATCGCGCAACGGCAGAGGAGCCTCGACGGAAATATATTGCAGATCCAGCAGCTGGAACAAATCGGCCGCAGAAAGCTCCGCCGCAAGGCATTCGGTAGGCGAAACCATGAAAGCAAGAAGGCCGAGAGCGAGCAGCAAGCGTGCTGCATTTCAAGACCTGACCCCGAGTCACGTCTTGCGCAGTGGCGGGAAATGGGTTGTCGGGAGAGCCGCCGCTTCTACCTGAAAGACCGCCTGCGACTCGCGCAGGCCGCGGAGTCGATGCGAGCCCAGGCTTCGGAAGCGTGTGCCGGGTGGCCGGGACCGGCCCACGGCATCCCGGGCCGCGGCCGAGAGCAGGATCTGGCCTCCGTGCCCGGCCGCGCAGATCCGGGCGACCGTGTGCACGGCCAGACCGACGTAACCGGCATCGGTCAGCGTCGGACGGCCGGTATGGATGCCGATGCGGATACGCACACCGGCATCGTCGGGCCACGCTCGCCCCGGCACGCCGCGCTCGATCTCGAGGGCGGCCGCGAGCGCCGCGGGCGCGCGCTCGAACACGGCCAGGAACTCGTCGGCGTGAGCGTCGACTTCTCGGCCCCCCACTCGACGGACGGAGCTGCGGATGATGCCGCGGACCTCGGCAAGGACAGCGGCGTACCGGTCGCCCAGCCGCTGGAGAAGGCCGGTCGACCCTTCGATATCGGTCATGAGGAACGTCACGTTCCCGGTCGGCAAGGTGCGAGCCTCGCTGGCCTGGGCTTCAACCTGGCCGCGCAGCCGCTCGTTCTCGACGGCCAGCCTGGCCGCGGCGGTCACCGTCTTCACGAGGTCAGGGTTCGCCAGGACGGCACGGTCGTGCACGAGGGCGGTCATCGGGCGGCCCTCTCGCTCGAGAAGCGTGACGGCGCGGTCCGCTCCATCGCCCGGCAGCGCGGCGGGCCGACCGGCGCCGTCCAGATAGGCGCCCGCCGACTCGGACCAGTGCAGCACCGAGAGGGTGGGATCGCGGAGGGCTGAGCGCAGCCGGCGTTCGAACTCATCCGGCGTGCCGACCTGCCCCAGCTCGATAACGAATCGACCGCCCACCGCCTCGCTCATCTGTGACTGCAGCTGGCCGGTCATGAATCCGACGGGCACGATCCCGTACTTCTTGGCGGCGTTGAGGAGCCGGGTGCGCGCCCGTTCTCTGGCCGCTTCGTCTTCGAAGATCACCTGGTTGAAGCGCGACAGCGCGTTTCGCACGTGGGACTCGTCGTTGATCGGCAGCCGCTTTCGGCCTCGCGAATCCACGTACGCAAAAGCGCTCTTGGGCAACTGCGCTCGTTTCCTGGAGTTGAGCTGGCCCATGGCTGTCCGGTTGGTTCCGACGATACCCCACCGGGAGATACGGCGCCAGCGGACGGAGGCGAGGGCAGGCGCTCGAGGCTCTTCACCTTCTGCGAAGCGCCGTAGGTCCAGCAGGCGATCACGTCGCCCCCGCGTCCAGTGGGCACAATCGCTTGACGGAGCTTTTTCTCGGGAGTAGACAGAATGTGGCCCGGCGTTCCCGTGATGCCGGGGCGAAGTTTCAACGCGCTGCATGATGCGCCGCAGCGGCGATGCTCGGAGAGGAGGTGGGATGCGGATACCCCGAGGCACGGGCCAGCACGACCTTCGACACATTTTGGGAAGCCACTGGAGGCAATCATGAGAATCAGCCGGGTTGTTCTGCGCCTCACCCTGGCGCTCATCGCTGTGCTTGGACTGGGCACAGCGGCGAGCGCGGACACGAGTGACTTCGCGCTGTTCGACGGAACCAACCCGGCGAATCAGCCGGACTCCGGGGCCGTCTGTTTCGCGAACAGTTCCTTCACGTACCACGTGGCGGTGGCAAACTGGGGCTCCGACGGATTCGTGCGAATCACGTACAAGGATGGTATCGAGATCATTCGGTTCCCCATCAAAGCGGGGGCGTCCTTCGCCTTCTCGCAGGCAGCCGGTAGCAAGGGGGGCGTCGACAGCGCCGTCCGGATATCGAACGAGGGAAGCGCCGCGCAGCTCGCCGGCGTCATGAGCGCGAGCGGTCAAGGGAAGCCTCGCTGCGTCAGTTGCGATGCTGTCAGTGAGGGTGGTGTGGGAGACGCTGCCTGCGACGCGATCGTCCCCAACTAAGGGGTAGACGAGCAACGAGCCGGCGGCCAAAGCGACCGCCGGCTCGTTGATGGGTCCCGCTCTTTCTTACTTGATGATCTCGACCTTGGTCAGCGCCATCTTGCCGCCCTTCGGCTCGTAGGTGGCCTTGACCTTCGTGCCCTCCTTCAGCTCCTGGGGTACCTCGACTGCCAGTGAAGCTGGGTGCCATCCGAGAGCGTGAGCACTCAGCTCAGCGCCGCGCCGACCGCGTTGACATACAGCGCGTAGATCGACGTGCTGCCGGTCATGAACAACCGGTTCCGCTTCGTGCCGCCAAAGCAAAGATTGGCGACAACCTCCGGCGTATGGAGGAACGCCAGCAAGTCGCCGCTGGGTGCATGGACGCGCACGCCGTTCGTGTCGGCTCCACCCCAGCCCCACCCGCACCAGACGTTGCCGTCAGTATCGCAGCGGATGCCATCCGTGAACCCCGGCCGGAAGTCGGCGAACTCCTTTCCGCCGGCCAGGGCGGTGCCGTTGTTCACGACGTCGAACACGACGATGTTGGCGGGGTACTGCGGCCCATCGGTGGCGCCGGTGTCGACGACGTAGACCTTCCTGAAGTCGGGCGAGAAGCAGATGCCGTTCGGGCGCCGCATCGGGCCCTCCGCCACGACCGTCGCCTTGCCGCCGGGATCGAGACGATAGACGCGGGTGGGCAACTCGAACGCGGCCTTGTGTCCCTCATAGGGGCCGAGGATGCCGTACCCCGGATCGGTGAACCAGATCGAGCCGTCGGCATGCACGGCTGCGTCGTTGGGCGCGTTGAGCCTCTTGCCCTCGAACCTGTCGATCAGGACGGTCCAGGTGCCGTCGTACTCGCGGCGGCGCACCTGCCGTGTGTCGTGCTCCATTGCGATCAGCCGTCCCCGGTTGTCGCGCGCGTGCCCATTCGAGTATCCGGACTCGGTCTGGAACACGCTGACGTGGCCATCGTCTTCGCTCCACCGGAGCGTGCGATGGTTTGGGATGTCGCTCCAGAGCAAGCAGCCCCAGTCACCCATCCAGACCGGGCCCTCGCACCAGAGCGCGCGGTTGTTGCCCATGCCGTGCCAGATGCGCTGCAGCGTGGCGTTGCCCTGGACTCCGCTGAAGCGCTGGTCCTTCACCTCCCAGGCAGGCTCCGGGTACGTGATCGGAGTCTGGCCGGTCCAGTCGCGGTCGCGTGCAAACTTGTCCGCCGCCGATGCAACGGGCGCCGTCGCGACCGCCGCCGTCGTCGCCGCTGCCGCCGAGAGAAAAGAGCGTCGACTCATCGCCATGACTGGTCTCCCTTGGACTCGTGTTCACTCGAGGGACTGCGGAGCGAGGTCGATGCGATCCGAGGGGGACCACGGATACACGAGCTCCGGGAAACTCGCGACTTGGAAGTCATTGCGTCGCCAGTCGGCGCGACTTTGCGCCCGCAACTTCAGGTTGTCAAGGAGGGAGAGGCAAGCCGGAGCTAACTACGCAAACACCTCGCGGACCTTCTCCGCCAGGGTGGCAGGCGTGAAGGGTTTCTGGACGAAGGAGCCGGACGTCAGCACGCCGTGCTTGCCGATGACATCGCCGGGATATCCCGACATGTACATGATCTTGGCGTAGGGACGCAGCGGCCGCACCCGCTCGGCCAGCTCGCGGCCGCTCATGATCGGCATCACGACATCGGTGAGCAGGAGGTCGATGGGATCCTTGTGCTTTGAGCAGATCGCCAGCGCCTCATCCGGCGTGGCTGCTTCCAGCACGACGTAGGCCTGGACCCTCAGGACGCCTGAGGCGAGCGTCCGCACCTCCTCGTCATCGTCCACCAGGAGTATGGTCTCGTCGTCCTCGCTCGAGGCCGCCGTGACCGGCACCGGCACCTCTAGCACCAGCTCCTCCTCGACCCGCGGCAGATAGACGGCGAACGTGGACCCGCGGCCAGGCTCGCTGTCCAGCCTCCATGCTGCTTCACGATCCCGTACACGGTCGCCAGCCCGAGTCCCGTTCCCTTGCCAACCTGCTTGGTCGTGAAAAACGGCTCGAAGATCTGCGCGCGTGTCGCTTCATCCATGCCCGTGCCCGTGTCCCGCACCCGCAGTACCACGTAGGCGCCGCTCGACGCGCCGGCGAACTCCTCATCCAGCTCGACTTCGGCGGTCTCGACGGTCAGCGTGCCACCCTTGGGCATGGCGTCGCGCGCGTTCACGGCGAGGTTGACCAGGACCTGCTCGAGCTGGATGGGGTCGGCCTTCACCCGCCCGAGCCCGGGGGCCAGTGAGGTGACCAGCGAGACGTCCTCTCCGATCAGCGGCCGCAGCATCTGCCCCGCGTCCTCGACCACGGCATTGAGGTCGAGGACCTTGGGCTGCAGCACCTGCTTGCGGCTGAAGGCGAGAAGCTGCTTCACGAGGCCTCCCGCGCGGGCCGCCGTAGCATCGAGGAGCTGGATGTCCTGGCGGGCCGGCTCGGCCGGGCCGAGGCGGTGCAGGGCGAGCTGGGCCCGGACGTGAATGACGGTGAGGAGGTTGCCGAAGTCATGGGCCACGCCTCCGGCCAGGCGCCCCACGGCCTCCATCTTCTGAAGCTGCCAGAGCTGCTGCTCGAGCCGCTTGCGCTCGCTGATGTCCGTGCCCACTCCCGTGAGCCCGATGACCTCCCCCTGGCTATTCCGGAGCGGAACGCAGCTGAACTGGTAGGGAATCGGCGTGCCGTCCTTGCGAACGAGCCGCGCCTCCCTCTCGCCGTGCCCGCCGTGGGCGGCCACCCTGATGACGGCCGCCACCGCGGCCCGATCGTCTTCCTCGAACATCTCCGGCACCGGTCGGCCGCGCAGCTCGTCCGGCTCGTAGTGGGTGACGTGCTCGAGCCGGCGGTTCCAGCCCTTCAGCACGCCGCTGTCGTCGAGCGTGTAGAGGATGTCCGCGACGCTCTCCATGATGTTCTCCCGATCCGCCAGCGCGCGGGCCACGGCCTCGTGCGCGCGCTGGAGCTCCCGCGCCGTCTCCTCCAGGTTCGCCCGCTCGCGCGCTTTGCTCTCTCGCCGCTGCGCCTCGGCGAGCCGCCGGCGCTCGTGAAGCGAATTGATGAGGGTGGCGGCCAGGGCGAAGGTCGCCACGCGGACGGTCTCCCCGATGCCGCCCATGAAGTCCCGGATCGGAGGCAAGAAGGAGTAATCGAGAATCGCCATGCTCACAGCCGTCGCCAGCAGGCCCGGCCCGAGGTGACCGTAGAAGGTGGACAGGGTGACGGCGGCGAAAAAGACCGGAATGGCCACGCCGCGGAGCGGCGGGACGGCCAGGGTCAGTCCCCAAGCAAGAATGACGGACACAACAGCGACGCCGTACCGGCGCCAAGCAGGGGCGGAGTCGTCGGCGAAGAACTCGCCTCCGGGTGCTCGCGCGGCGGTCATGACGTCACTACTGCCTATTTTGGTCCGCGTTGCGATGTGACGCGCACCCAGGCGAACCGGCAGAGCGGAAGCACCCAGCCGAGCGGCAGCACCACGGCGGCCATGAGAAACCAGGCATCCGGCGTGCGGTACCAGCCACTCATCCGGCCAGCGCGATCGGGCTTCGTCGACACGCTCTTAGCTAAAGCAACTCGGATACCAGCCTCGAGCCGCCTCTAACTCGCCGGAATCCCACAAGACCGCGAGTGACGGCTACAACTTTGGGAGGGTCGGTCACCCCTATTTTTGATGGGCGGGCGGATTTGACCCTCCACCCCGCCAAGCTGTAGCATCCAGTCCCGGATGCCTTTCGCGTACTTCGATCGGCTGACGCGGCGCCAGCAGGGAATCTACCTGCGGAGCGACAAGATCACGGGCGTGCCGCTGCCCGGAGCGAGGGCGCTGCGGCCGCTCGTGGCGGAGCTCGGCGCGGCCCTCGAGAGCGGCGATCGTGACCTCACCGAGTCCGCCTCACAGCTCCTGGCGGGCGAGATGGCCCGGGCTCTCCGCCTCCCGCTCGTCCGCGTGACGGTGTTGGCAGCGCGCCCGCACGCGCGCTGGGGCGAACTGCACGGCCTGTACGAGACGGCGAGGCGCCCGGGCGCGCCGCCCACGATCACGCTCTGGATGCGGACGGCGCGGCAGAAGAAGGTCGTCGCCTTCCGGACATTCCTGCGGACGCTGCTCCACGAGCTGGGGCATCATCTGGACTACACGCTGCTGAGGCTGGGGGACTCGCTCCACACGCAGGGCTTCTACCAGCGTGAGTCGCACCTCTTCCACCAACTCGTCACCGACGGGGGACCCGGCATGGCAACTCTCGAGGAGCAGATGGCGCGCATGGAGCGCACGGCGAACGACCTCGCCGCGGCCGTCACGGGGGTGTCCGACGCCACGCTGTCGAAGCGGCCAGACGAGAAGAACTGGTCCGCGAAGGAAATCGTCTGCCACCTGAGAGACACGGAAGAATCCTTCATGGTCCGCTTCCAGAGCGTCATGGCCATGGACGAGCCCACGTTCCTGCCCGTCGAGCCCGACCGCTTGGCGATCGATCGCCAGTACCAGCGAAACGACGCGCAGGAGGCGCTCTCGACCTTCAAGAAGCGCCGGGACGAGTCGCTCGCGTTCCTCCGCGGGCTCAAACCTCCGCAGTGGGAGCGCGGCGGCATCCATCCCGTGCGCGGCAGGATGACCGTGAAGGACTTCGTCGGGCTCATGGCCTGGCACGATGACAACCACCTCGACCAGCTCAAGCGCGCCCTCGACGGCAAGGCGTGAGTCAGGCTAGAATGTGAATCCCGTCACCCCCCATTGGAGCGGTCACGAGCACTGTCCGATTCGATCGAGAAAAGGAGATACGCTATGTCCCGATTGAGGAGCCGCAAGTGGCTCGTCACCGGCCTGGCCGCCCTGGCCCTGCTCCTGACCGCCGGTTTCTACGCTATCGCCCAGCAGAAGATGGAAGATGCCAAGCGCGACCGGATCGTTTCCGTCGCGGGCGGCAAGTACTACGTGCTGCCCGCCACGCTCGAGACGACGCAGTGGGGCTGGCTCGACCCGAAAGAGCCTCCCAAGCTCGTCGTCAACTCCGGAGACACCGTGGCCGTCGAGACCATGATGCACGCCCATAACCAGATCCAACCCGGCTCGACTATCGAAGAGATCGTCGAGCTGCGGAAGGCCAACCCGGGCGGCGGCCCGCACTCGGTCACCGGCCCCATCTACATCAACGGGGCCGAGCCGGGCGACGTGCTGGAAATCCGGATCGTCAAGATCACGCCCAAGGCCTTCGGGGTCAACTTCAACCTGCCGGGCAAGGAGTTTCCGACGATCGGGGCGCTCGCGGCCGAGATGCCCGACGGCTTCGTGAAGTACTTCTATCTCGAGCTCGACAAGCGTCAGGCCGAGTTCAAGCCGGGCGTGACGATCGATCTCCAGCCCTTCCCCGGCACGCTGGCCGTCGGCATCGACCCCAAGGACCCGTCCCCGCGCAAGGGCGGCTCGACCGACCCGATGGCGCCCGTGTCCACGCTCCGCCCCTGGAAGAACGGCTCGAACATGGACATCAACGAGCTCCAGGCAGGCACGACGATCTTCATCCCGGTCTTCCTCAAGGGGGGACTCGTCTGGACCGGGGACTCGCACTGCCGCCAGGGCAACGGCGAGGTCAACCTGACGGCGCTCGAGTGCTCCTACCGCGAGATCGTGATGCAGCTCACCGTCCGCAAGGACATGAAGCTCGAGTGGCCGCGGATCGAGAGCAGGACGCACTGGATCACCACGGGCTTCGACGAGGACCTCAACAAGGCCATGGTCAACGCGACCCGCGGAGCCGTGGACCTGCTGGCCGAGCAGAAGACGGTGGCGCTCAGCCGCTACGAGGCGTACTCGCTCGTGTCCATGGTCGGGGACTGCCGGGTCAGCCAGGTCGTGGACATCCGCAAGGGCGTGCACTGCATGATCCCGAAGTCGATCTTCACCGTCAAGAAGTAGCCTTGCTGCTGCGGGCGCTTCTCGGCGCCGCGCTGGTCTTTTCGGTCGTCGCGGCGGCGGGTTGGGCCCCCGCCCTCGCGTGGGGCGGCGGTCCCCTTGCCGTCGTGGCCACGTCCACGGACCTCAAGGCCCTCGTCGAAGTGGTCGGCGGCGACCGCGTGCGCGTGGAGGCGCTCGCCCCGCCGCTCCAGGATCCGCACGCGGTCGAGGTCAAGCCCGGGCAGATCGCCGCGCTTCGCGGCGCGGCGCTCCTCGTCAGGATCGGCCTCGACCACGAGCCGTGGCTGGCGAGGCTGCTGCGGACAGTCGGCGACGTCCGCTTCGCCCCGGGCGGCCCGAACGTCCTCGACTGCTCGAAGGGCATCGAGCTCCTCCAGGCCGACGCCGCGCGGGTCAGACCCGAGAGCGGCGAGCACATCCACGGCTTCGGCAACACGCACTACTGGCTCGACCCCGAGAACGCGCGCCCGATCACCGCGGGCATCCTCGAAGCGCTCGCGCGCCTCGCCCCCGGCGAGCGCGCCTACTTCGAGTCGCGCCGCGGGGACTTCCTCAAGCGCCTCGACGCCGGGATCGCGCGATGGACCAGGACGCTCGGGCCGTATCGCGGAACCAAGGTCGTCGTGGTCCACGAGAGCTGGCCCTATTTTGCCAGGCGCTTCGGCCTCCAGATCGTGGCAGCCGTGGAGCCCACGCCCGGCGTGCCGCCGTCGCCCGCCTACCTGGCCGGGATGACCAAGCGGATGAAGGACGCGAACGTGCGAGTGCTGATCGCCGAGCCCTACTCGAGCGCCGCACTCGTGGCCCGTGTCGCATCGCTGAGCGGCGCGCGCGCGGTGACGCTCGTGCCCTCGGTCGGTGGCGCTCCCGAGGCCCGCGACTACCTCGCCCTCTTCGACCTCGACGTGGAGCGCCTCGCCGAGGCGCTCCGCGCGCGCTGATGCTCGACCTCCTCTGGCTGCCCTTTCTCGCCTGCCTCGTGCTGACCGGCATCCACGTCTACCTCGGTCTCCACGTCCTGGCTCGCGGCGTCATCTTCGTGGACCTGGCACTCGCCCAGGTCGCGGCTCTCGGCATCACGCTCGCCTTCCTCGCGGGACATCCGATCCAGAGCGAGGCCGCCTACTGGTACGCGCTGGCCTTCACGGTCGGCGGCGCCGCGCTCTTCTCCGTGACGCGGGTCCGCCGAGCGCCGATCCCGCAGGAAGCCATCATCGGCATCGTCTACGCGGTCTCCGCCGCGCTCACCGTTGTCGTCGTGGACCGCGCGCCGCAGGGCGCGGAGCACATCAAGCAGCTCCTCGTGGGAAGCATCCTCACCGTGACGCCGGGCGACACGGCGCGGCTCGCGCTGCTCTACGTCTTCATCGGCGCAGTTCACTTGGTGATCCGCCGGCGCCTCCTCGAGATCTCGTTCGACCCGGACGGCGCGTCGGCGCGGGGCCGCGCGGTGCGCTGGTGGGACTTCGCTTTCTACGTCACCTTCGGCGTGGTGGTGACGAGCTCGGTGCGCGTGGCGGGCGTCCTCCTCGTCTTCTCCTACCTGATCGTTCCCGCGGCCGTGGGCGCGTTGCTGTCAGGCTCGGTCGCGGGCCGGCTGGTCGTCGGCTGGGCCCTCGGCGCGATCGTGAGCGCGCTTGGACTCTGGGCGTCCTTCGCCTGGGACCTGCCGACGGGCGCCGCCGTGGTCGCGACGTTCGGCGCCCTCATGGCCGTCGTCGCCTGCGCGCTCGGCCTCGGCGCGCTCGCACGAGGCGTCAGGGCGCGCGGCTGGGAAGCGCTGCGCGGCGTCGCCATCGTCGCGTGCGCGGCCGGCGGGCTCGCGGGGATGCTGCTCGCGGCCTTCCCTCGCATGGACCACTACTGGATCGACTGGATCGAAGGCGCGGCGCCCGTGGTGGAGCTGGTCTTTCTCACGCCCGCAGAGCGCCAGGCCTGGCGCGACAGCCACGAGGCGCTCGAGCGCGGGGTGGCCGAGCTCCGGCGACTCAAGACGCTGGAGGTCGACGTCCGGTGGGGGCGGGCGACGCTCACCCAGGAGCAGCAGGAGCGGCTGCGCCAGTTCCTCGCCTCGCGTGGCGAGATCACGGCCGGCGACCGCTTCGTGCTCAAGACGCTTCGGGGTCGGGCGCGCGAGCGCCAGCGCTTCTGGCTCGGCCTGCCGCTGCTCGCGCTGGGGGGCGCCGGCGCATTGGCGCTGGCGCAAGGAGCCGGGAGGTTTGCGGCCATCTGCCGACGAACATCTTGCCGAGCCGGAGCGCGCTCGACGGAGCCACGGACACGGCAACGCCATCCATGACCCCACCCTGGCACCGGAGGTCAAAGGGCGGCGCAGGCCTCGAGCGTGGGACGGTAGTGCGGCGCGCCCGGAAAGCCGATGGGCCGAATGGCCGCCAGCGTGACGCCGGCCTCGCGGTAGGCCGTCACGAGGCTCGCGACCGCCGCGGCCTCGCCGATGGCGCCCAGACCCTGCACGAGGCGATCGCCCACGGTCGCCGGGCCCGGCGCGCGCTCCCAGGTGGAAATCTCCTCCCCGAAGCCGCTTTTCTCGAGCATGGCGCGGTAGAAGGGCAAGGCCAGGTAGCGCCCGAGCTCCGCCTTGAAGGCCTCCCCGCCGGCCGAAGGGTCGGCCGTCACCGCCGCCGGCACTGAGGCCACGATCTCGAAGCCGTCGAGCGCCTTGCCGGCCCGCTGGCGCCCGCGCCGGATGGCGGGCACCGCGTGCAGACGCACGTAGGCGGGAGCGCAGAGCCAGAGGACCGCTCCGTCGGCGATCTCTCCCGCGAGCTCGAGCATCGCCGTTCCCAGCCCCGCCAGGTAGACCGGCGGCGGCGCCGGGAGCTGCGGCACCCCGCTCTGCCACGCCACGCGATAGCGCGGTCCGGCGTGCTCGACGCGGCCCGTGAGCGCCTGGCGCAGCACCGCGACGTACTCGCGTATGACTTCGAGGGGCCGGCCCATGTCGAGGCCGAGGCTGCCTTCCATCATCGGGCGGTGGCTCACACCGATGCCGAGACGGAACCTGCCGCCCGAGATCTCCTGAAGTGTCAGCGCCTCCTGGGCCAGCAGCACCGGGTGGCGCGGGTAGATGGGGATGATGCCCGTGCCCAGGCCGACGCGGGGCGCGGCGTGCGCGTACGCCGCCAGCACCTGAAGTGCGTCGCGCCCGAGACCGTGGGTGACCCAGACGCTCTCGTAGCCCGCCGCGTCGGCCCGCCGCGCGAGGTCCACCGCCGCAGCGAGATCGGCGCCGGGGGAGAGGAAGATCGCGGTGCGCGACATGGGGCTCAGCCCCGCGGCGTCACGCCGAGCGCGGCCAGCTGGGCGCGGAGGTCGTCGCCCTTGTCCACCCGGAAGAGCACGGCCAGCATCCCCACCTGCCGCGCGGCCTCCACGTTGGTGTCGAGGTCGTCGACGAAGACGCACTCGCGCGGCTCGAGACCGAGCCGCTCGGCCGCGAGGACGTAGATCGCCGGCTCCGGCTTGGCCATGCCCACCTCGGCCGAGCAGACGATGTCGTCGAAGAGGTGGTGGATACCGATGTCCGCCTCGAGGCGCCCGCGCAGCGAGCCGTCGGCATTGCTCAGGATGCCGAGCTTGTGGGAGGCGCGGAGTTCGCGGGCCAGGCGGAGGTTGGGCACGATCGGACGCTGGGAAGCCCGCCACTCCTCGTGCAGGGGCGGCAGCGGCCTGCCCGCGCGCTCCTCGAGCAGCCGGTGCGCGGCCTCGAGCCATGCCTGCCGGTCGCCGCGGCCGCGCTCGATGGCCTCCCACGTCCCCGTGCGGTAGAGCGTCTCGAACACGGACGAGCGGGGCAGGCCGTGGGCCTGGTCGAGCTCGCGCGCCACCTCCCAGCGCATGTCCCAGAGAACACCGCCGAAATCGAAGACGACGCCGCGCAGTCTAGTACTTGCTTTGACTTTGGGGGGATTTTGCGGGATCCGGGGCCTTGACCGCCGGCCCAATGTCGGCGCCCAGGGAGGCCCAGCCGCGCTGCTGCATGCACTCGTCGCCGAGGATCTTCGTCTTCTTGTCGGTGCACGCGACGCGGTCGCGCTCGAAGTCGGCGGCCGTGTAGTTCGCATTGGGCTTGTACCACTGCCTGTCGGACCCGGGCGACGCGCAAGCCGCCAGCACGAGAGCCGTAAGGGCGAGCAGTGGCGTCAACCGATTCATGCCCGGCATGATACCATGCCACCGGATGCTCGACACCACCATAGCCGGGAGTCTGCCAAAGCCCGCGTGGCTCGCCACCCCGAAGGCCCTCTGGGCGCCCTGGCGCCTCGAGGGCACGGCGCTTGAGGAGGGCAAGCGCGACGCCGTCCGCCTGGCACTCCGCGACCAGGAGGAGGCCGGCATCGACATCGTCACCGACGGCGAGCAGTCGCGGCGTCACTTCGTCTGGGGCTTCGTCGAGCGGCTGGACGGCGTGGACTTCTCGAAAATGGTCACGATCGGCATCCGCGGCGACCGCTACAAAGCCGACGTGCCGACGGTGACGGCGCCGCTCCGCCGGCGCGGTCCGATCCACGCCGACGAGGTGCGCTTCCTCCGCGGAGAGGCCAGGCGTCGAGTCAAGTTCACCATCCCCGGGCCCATGACCATCGCCGATACCATCCACGACACCCACTATGGCAGCCGCGCGAAGCTCGGCATGGCGCTGGCTGCCTTGATCAGCGAGGAAGCGCGCGAGCTCGCCGCGCTCGGCGTGGACGTGATCCAGCTCGACGAGCCGGCCTTCAACGTCTACATGGACGAGGTGCGCGACTGGGGCATCGCGGCCCTCGACGGCGCGGTCGAGGGCCTGACCTGCAAGACGGTGGTGCACATCTGCTACGGCTACGGTATCAAGGCCAACACCGACTGGAAGAAGACGCTCGGCGGCGAGTGGCGCCAGTACGAGCTGACCTTCCCGCTGCTGGCCCAGAGCCGCATCGGCGGGGTCTCGCTCGAGTGCGCCAACTCGCGCGTGCCGATGGCGCTGATCGGCCTGCTCGGCGCGAAGGACGTGCTGGTGGGCGCGATCGACGTCGCGAGCGAGACGGTGGAGACGCCGGCGGAGGTCGCCGCAGTGATCCGCGAGGCGATGAAGCACGTGGCGCCCTCGCAGATCTTCCCCTGCACCAACTGCGGCATGGTGCCGCTCGACCGCGAGCTCGCTCGCGCCAAGCTCCGCGCCCTCGGCGCCGGCGCGGCCCTCGTCCGCCGCGAGCTGGGCTAGCCCGCTGGATATCATGGGCCTCCTGCACGGCATCCTCTCGGGCGCGTACACCATGGAAACGCTCATCCAGTGGGGCGGGTACCTCCTGCTGGTCGGCATCATCTTCACCGAGACGGGGCTCCTGGTCGGATTCTTCCTCCCGGGAGATTCGCTCCTGATCACGGCCGGGCTGCTGGCCGGCATGGGCACCTTGAACATCTGGTGGCTCAACGGGCTGGTCATCGCCGCGGCCATCATCGGCGACAGCACGGGCTACGCCATCGGAGCGCGGCTGGGTCCGCGTATCTTCACGCGCGAGAAGTCGCTGCTGTTCAATCCGAAGCACGTCCTGCGGACCCAACGGTTCTACGAGAAGTACGGGGCCAAGACGATCGTCATCGCCCGCTTCGTGCCGATCATCCGCACCTTCGCGCCCGTGCTGGCGGGCGTCGGCACCATGCGCTACCGGCGCTTCCTGACCTACAACGTGGTGGGCGGGGTCGGCTGGGTCGCCTCGATGAGCTGGGCAGGCTATCTCCTCGGCCAGACCGTGCCGAACATCTCCAAGAACATACACCTGCTCGTGATCGTCGTCATCGTGCTCTCGGTCATCCCGATCGCCGTGGAGATCTACCGGGAGCGCCGAAAGCCCGCCAGTCGATCCTGATCCCGGTCAGTAGCCGATGGCTGCGCCGTCGCTGCGCGGGTCCGACCCGCCGAGCCGCGCTCCCGTCGAGGCATCGATCGTGATCCCGTGCCCGTGTCCCGCCAGCTCTTCCCACGCCGGCCAGCGGTGCACTCGATGTCCGCGACGCTCGAGCTCCGCGAGCGTCGCTGCCGGGAAGCGGGCCTCCATGTTCAGGAGGTCGCGCGGGTCGCCGAGGACGAAGCGCCCGGCCAGCCAGCGCGGAGCCTCCACGGCCTGCTGGATGTCCAGGCCGAAGTCGATCATGGCGGTGTAGGCCTGGAGGTGGATCTGGGGCTGGCCGTCGGCGCCCATGCAGCCGAACACCTGCCAGAGCGCGTCGCCCTTGAAGGCCAGCGAGGCGATCAGGGTGTGGAGCGGAATCTTGCCAGGCGCGAGCCGGTTCGGATGCGCGGGGTCGAGCGAGAAGTACGCGCTCCGGTTCTGGAGCAACACGCCCGTGCGCCCCGCCACCACGCCCGAGCCGTAGATGCCATAGACGCTCTGGATGAACGAGGCGGCGTTGCCCTGGGCGTCCACGGCGCAGACGAAGACCGTGTCGCCGGCGAGGCTGCCGGAGGAGGGCACGCGGTCCCAGGGTAGCGCGCGGGCCGGATCCATGAGCGGACGGCGCTCGTCGGCGTACGCTTTCGACACGAGCCGCGCCGCGGGCACCTTGACGAATTCCGGATCGGCGATGAGTCGATCTCGGTCGTGGAAGGCGATCTGCTTGGCCTGGACGAGGAGATGTGCCAAGTCGGGGCCGAGGTAGTCGAGGTGCCGAAGGTCATAGGGCTCGAGGAGGTTGAGCATCTGGAGCACCGAGAGCCCTTGGGTCGGCGGCGGCGTCTCGTAGATGGTGACGCCGCGATAGGTCGTCGAGACGGGCTCGCCCCAGCGCGAGCGCTGCTCGGCCAGATCGCGCTCGGTGAAGAAGCCACCGTGCTCGCGGGAGAAGCGCGCCAGCTCCCGCCCGGTCTCTCCCTCGTAGAATCCCGCCCGGCCGAGCGCGCCGATCCGATCGAGCGTCAGCGCGAGATCGGGGTTGCGCAGGCGCTGCCCCGTCCGGGGCGGCCTGCCATCCGGGAGGAAGATCGCCGCGGCCTCGGGATTCTCGGCCAGGAGGGCGGCGGTCGCCTCGGTCCACGAGGCCAGCCGCCTCGTGACGGGAAAGCCTTCGCGCGCATAGCCGATAGCGGGGGCGAGATCGCGCACGAGCGGGAGCCGGCCGAGCGCGGCGTGCGCCTCGCACCAGCCGGCCACGGCGCCGGGCGTCGTGAGCGTCGCGGGGAGAATGCCTCGAAAGGGGACCTCTGCGAGCCCGCGCCGGCTGAACCAGTCGATCGCGCCCGAGGCGGCCGCGCGACCGCCCGCGTTGAGAAAGCGCACGACCCCGCGGGCGGCATCCCGGATGAGCCAAAACTGATCGCCGCCGACGCTCGTCATGTGAGGATAGACGACGGACAGGACCGCGCTCGCGGCGATGGCGGCATCCACGGCGGACCCGCCGGCCTTGAGGATCTCGACGCCGGCCTCGGAGGCCAGCGCGTGGGGGCACGAGACCATGCCGTTGAGCGCGATGGTCACAGGCCGGCCCGTCTCCACGTCCGCCTCCTTGAATGACAAGCGCTGCGCGTGTAGAAACCGGGCAAGTCTAGCATGGCCATCAACGGCGCCGCGCTCTCGCTGCTCCTGTCACGAGGTGTCTTCTCCTCAGCGTTCCCCCGTGGCGCTGTCGCTCTCGAGCTGAAATCGCTGGAAGAAGCGCCACATCTCGAGGTTGGCGTCCACGAGGGCCGTCGATGGCCCGAGGAGACGCGGGAGATGGTCCTGGAGCCCGCCGGGCCAGACGTGACCCGTGCCCGTGAATTTCCACAAGACGACCTCGCTGCCGGCGCGACAGGGCGCCCAGACGTAGCGCGTGGCCGTGTGGCCGGCCTCCTTCGAGTCCGCCTGCCCATGCAGGAGCGCGGTGACGCGCGCGTCGGCCGGGCAGCCGCTCGCCGCGGCCCACTCACGCACAGTCGGCTCCACGGGCGAATGGAACACCTGCGAGGTGGTCATCGGAAACGGCGGCCCGAGGCCGCCCGCGTAGAGCGCGCGGGCATCGTCCACGCTGTGAAAGTGCATGACGGGCACCGGGCGCTGGGGTCCGCCGGCCTGGAGCACCTTGGCGCCCGCCACGGGCGCGATGGCCACGATCCTCCGGGAGGCCTCGACGGCGAGACGCCAGGCCATCATGGCGCCGTTGGACAGCCCCGTCGCGTAGACGCGCCGGCGGTCCACAGGCTGGCGCGCCTCGAGGTCGGCGAGGAGCGCGAGAGTAAGGCCGACGTCGTCGACCTTGTTGATCACCGAATAGGCGCAGCAGGTGCCCGCATTCCAGGTCAGCAGGCGGTCTGACATGCGGCCCGTGCCGTCGGGATACACCGCCAGGAAGCCCTCGGCGTCGGCGAGCGCGTCCATGCGCGAATATTTCTGCTGGTTCTCGGCATTGCCGCCACCGCCGTGGAAGTTGAGCACGACGGAGAGCGGGCGCCCCTCGCGCGCGGCCGGCGGCACGTGGACGATGTAGGAGCGCTGGCGCCCGCCATGCTGGAGCGCGATGCGATGGTCGCCGGGAGCGAGGGCGGCCGACACCGGAGTCACCCCTTGGGGGCTCGCGCACAGGGTGACAAGCGCGAGACCGGCGGCCATGAGCTTCACAGCGGGCGCTCCATCCAGATGTCCGCGCGGCGGTTGTCGTTGTAGCGCGGAATCTCGGCGAAACCGTACGCGCGGTAGAGATAGACGGCCGCCTCGAGCGCGGCCTGCGTGTCGAGGCGCAGCGTGCGGCAGCCGAGCCTCCGCGCCTCGTCGAGGCAGGCATCCATCAGCCGCCGCCCAAGCCCCCGCCCCTGGCAGGCGGGCCGGAGCCACATCCGCTTGAGCTCGCCCACCCCTGGCGCGAGCAGTCTCACCGCCGCGGTGCCCACGACCTCGCCCGCCGGATCCGCGACGAGCAGGAGCCCGCCCGTGCGGCCACCGTACTCCTCCTGCCAGTGGGCGATGTCGTGGTCGAGGTCCTCGGCGTCGAAGGTGTCGCCGATGAACGAGAGATAGTCGGCGAGCTCCCTCGCGACGGCGTCGTGGTCCTCGGGTCGCGCGCGGCGGATGGTGAAGCCGGCCGTCATGTCCTCTTGCGCGTGTGGGAGGCGAGCCCACGCTCCCAGAGGTACTCCGTCTCGCCGCCCTTCCGGCCGACCCAGCGCGAGAGCACGAAGAGGAGGTCGCTCAGGCGGTTGACGTAGGCGAGCGGCCAGGGGCCGAGCGGCTCGATGCGCGAGAGCGCCAGGACGCGGCGCTCGGCGCGGCGGCACACGGTGCGCGCCTGGTGGAGGAAACCCCCGACGCGTCCGCCGCCAGGGAGCACGAAGGACTTGAGCGGCGCCAAATCCTTCTGGCATTGGTCCATGAGCGTCTCGAGCGCCTTGACCTCCGCTGGGCCCACGCGGTGCATGCCTTCGTAGGCCGCGTCCTCCGGCGTCGCCAGCTCCGAGCCCAGATCGAACAGCTCGTTCTGGATCCGGCGGAAGACGCCGTCGAGCCAGCGGGGCGCCTTGCCCTTCTTGAGGCGCTCCGCGTTGAAGACGCGGGCGAGGCCGATGGCGGAGTTGAGCTCGTCGACCGTGCCGTAGGCCTCGATGCGCGCAGCGTCCTTGGGGACGCGGCGGCCGCCGACGAGCGCCGTATCGCCCGAGTCGCCCGTGCGCGTGTAGATGCGGGTGAGGCGAATGGCCATGCGTGCGGCCCTCCTGCGATGAGGCTAGCACATTGATACACTCGGGGCATGGGCGACTGGCGGGACAACCTGGTCGAGTCGGACGCGGAGCTGGCCGCGATCCTCGCCGACACGCGGCGCATCGCGGTGCTCGGCATCAAGCCGGAAGCCCGGCGCGGCCAGCCGGCCTTCTACGTGCCCGAGTACATGGCCGAGGCCGGCTACGACATCGTGCCGGTGCCCGTCTACTACCCGGACGTCAGCCTAATCCTGGGAAAGCCCGTGTACCGGAGGCTCGCGGAGATTCCGGAGCCCGTGGACATGGTCAATGTCTTCCGGCGCCCGCGGGACATCCCGCCGCACCTGCCCGATATCCTCGCAAGCAAGCCGCGCGTCGTCTGGATGCAGCTCGGCATCAGCCACGCGGCGACCGCCGAGGCGCTCGCCCACGCCGGCATCAGGGTCGTCCAGGACCGCTGACTGATGGTCGACCACCGGCGGCTCCGCCGGTAACGGGAGGCTCCGCCCGACTCGGCTCCGCGGCGAAGGGGGCACGGGCTCATCGGGCTTCGCCTCGTCGTAGCGGCGCCGTCAGCACCTGCGAGCCGTCCGCCGACGTCCACGTGATCGTGCCGTGGCTGTCCGGCGAAAGGGTGATGGTGGACCTGTTGGGCAGCATCGCGCGCATCGAGCCGCCGGTGATCTTCGCGTCCAGGACGCCGCCCCGGGACCCGGTCGAGCGGTACAAGAGGCGCACACCGCGCGCGTCGGCCACGGGCGCGACGAGGACGACCGCGTCGCCGAGGAGCGCCCAGCGCGGACCCGCCAGCGAGGCGAGCGCGCCGGGCAGGCTCGACGGGTCGACGGCGAGGTTGGGCGGCGCGTCCCCGGCGGGCAGCAGCAGCTCACGCACCACGCCCCAGTCGTCGTGAGACCCGGTGCAGGTGAACCGGCCCGCGGGAAGCGCCGGCGCCGCGAGGAACTCCGCGAGACAGAGACCGTAGCGGAGCGCGAAGCGGCCGGTCACGCCGCCGCCGTGCCCGGTGATCTCGCTCTGCTCGTCGATCATCAGGTACGGAAAGTCGCGGCGCGCGAGGATCGGCTGCGCCCGCTCGCTGCGGGCGATGTGGCCGAAGAGCGCGTCGCTGCCGGGGAACACGAGCGCGAGGCGCCCGACGCGAGCGCGCTGGAGGATCTGCTCGACGATGGTCGGGTCGAGCCGGTCGTCGGCGGCGCTCGAGCGCACGCCCGGCGAGAGCGCGATCGCGGCGAAGACGTCCGGCGCCGTGTCGATCGCCTCGAGCGTGACGTGGCCGCCGAACGACTGGCCGGCGAGCACCACCCGGCTATAGCCGAGCTTCCGCTGGGCGGCCGCCTCCTGCAGGGTGCGCTCCACGCTCCGGGTCAGCGCCCCTCCCGGCATGGTCTCGGCAAGGTGGTGGCGCTTGATCATGATCACGTCCCAGCCGCGCGCCTGGAGCAGGCGGAACACCGGCGGCGCCGGTGCCCGCCATGACGGATTGGTCCCCGAGATCCCGTGGTTCCAGATGACGATGCCGTGCGCGCGCGCGGGCCCGGACGTCTCGAGGTCACAGAACGCCCGCTCGACCCAATAGAACCGGTTGCCCGGCTCCTGGTTGCAGGAGAGCTCCGCGTTCACCGGCTGCGCGAGGCCGGGCCGCCCGGGCAGCAGGAGCGCTGCCAGGAGCACGAAAGTGACGGCGGGCCAGGCCACGGGCTAGCGCTCCTTCCCGGAAAAGAGATGCGGGCCGGAAAAGAGATGGGGCAGGACCGCTTCCGCGAAGAGCCGCGTGCCGTCCGGGCGCGGGGCGTCCGCGAAGTTGACCGTGAGCCGGCGGGCACCGCGCTTGATCACCCCCAGCAGCGCCTCGGTGACCTGGGCCGGCGTCCCGGCCAGCCGGATGTCCTCCATCGGCCGGATGCCGGGCTGCGTCTTCAGCCGCTCGACCTCATCCTCGGTGGGGGCGATGAGGATGCCGACGCGGAGCACCTGCGTGATCTCGTCGTAGTCGCGGCCGACGTCCCGGCAGTGACCCTTGAGCACCTCCTGCTTGTGGGCATATGTCGCGTCGTCGTGGAAGCTGTAGTTCCACCAGTCGGCGTGCTTCGCCACGGCGCGCAGGAGGTATTGCTCACCGTGGCCGCCCACCACGACGGGCGGAATGGGATCGGGCCTGGGCTCGCAGTAGGCGCCGCTGATCTGATAGTGCTCGCCCTGGTATGTCGCCGGCGACCTGGTCCACATGAGCCGGATCAGCTCTATGGCCTCACTCAGCTGGGCGATGCGCACCGGCGTCGGCGGAAAGGGCCAGCCGTAGGCGCGATACTCCTCCTCGTTCCAGCCCGCGCCGATGCCCAGGATGACCCGGCCGCCGGACAGGGCCTGCGCGGTCGCGACCATCTTGGCCAGATGCGCCGGATTGCGGAAGCTCTGGCAGAGCACTTCGTGGCTGCAGAGCTTGTCGGGATAACGCGCGAGGGCGAAGGCGAGCAGCGTCCAGCCCTCGGCGACCTTGTTCGCGCCGTACTGGACGTGATCGGGGAACCAGAGGGAATCGAAGGGGCCGACGGTCTGGTCCAGGTAGGGGAAGAGATCCTCGACCAGCCTGGACCACACGTTGAGACCCACGGGCACGGCCATGCGGCTCCTCAGAACCAGCTGGACTTGTCGACCACGTTGCGCAACGGCTGCCCGGCCAGGAAGCGGCGGCTGTTGTCGAGCAGAATTCCATAACGGCGGTCGTCGAGGTACGGCCCGTAGCCGGCGGTGTGCGGCGTGATCAGGACGCCGGGCATGGTCCACAGCGGGTGATCGGCCGGCAGCGGCTCCTGCTCGAAGACGTCGAGCCCGGCGCCCGCGATCTCGCCCGCCCTGAGCGCGGCCGCGAGATCGTCGAGCCGCGTGGTCATGCCTCGCCCGATATTGATGAAGAAGGCGGTGCGCTTCATCCGCTGGAAGCGCGCCCGGTGCATGAAGCCTTCGGTGGCCGGCGTATGCGGCACGGTGAGGATGGCGAAGTCGGCGCGCGGCAGGAGGGAATCGAGCGCGTCGGCGCCGTGGAGCTCCGCCATGCCCGGCGGCGCCTCCCGGCGGCGCGCGTCCACCCCGATCACCTGCATCCCGAAGGCGGCGGCGAGCCGCGCGGCCTCCGCGCCAATGCCGCCCACGCCGACGACGAGCGCCGTCGCCTCGGGCAGGTGGATGACCCCGGTGTCCTGCGGCGCCGGGCGCCACTGCCGCTCGAGCTGTTGGGGCAGGTACCGGTGCAGCCCGCGCGCGAAGGCCAGGACGAAGGCCATGATGTGCGCGCCGATATGGTCATTGTAGATCTCGCGGAAATTGGCCACGACCGCCGGGTGCGCGATCAGCTCCGGGTAGTACCACCCGGCGGGCGGCGCCGCCTGGGGCGCCTGGATCCAGCGGAGCCGCGCCGCCTGCGCCAGGAGCGCGCGCGGCATGGTTCCGAACGCGGCCTCCGCCTGACCGACGGCCCGCGCTGCCTCGCTCCCGTCTTCAGCGACGAGGACGGAGAGCTCGGGAAGCGCGGCGGCGAGCCGTTTGGCCCAATCGCGCGTCGTGGGAGTCTGCGGCGGCAGCATGAGGAGAGTCACGGCCATCGGGCCTCGACCTTACGCGAATCCATGCTCCAACGCTAATGATTCTCCTGAATCAGAGTGATCCGAAACGGGTCGATTTCACAAGGGCGAGCGACATGACGCACTTGCACGAGGATCATGAGCGCCGGCGGAGCGCGGCGAGCGCGGTGCCCAGCGCGTTGGCCTCTTCGGGCGACAGCGTGCCCGCGCCGAAGCGGCAGCGCTCGTAGGCGACCGTGAGCCGCGCGACGGCTGACGCGAACGCGGGCGCCTCGCCCTCGACGCGCTGCGAGAACTCGCGCGCCGTCTCCGTCGGGCCCCGGCGGAAGCCGCGCCGCGCCAGCGCCCGCAGCGCCTCGATGTAGAAGCGCGGCACGGCGGCGGAGGCGGCCCGGCACGCCGCGCCGGGCGCGTGGCGCCAGAGCATCCAGGCCACGACGAGCATCGATGCCACGAGCGCGGCCATCCACCCGCGAGGCACCGCCCGCAGCGAGTCACGCAGGCTGAGCAGCGAGCCGTGCCACTCCACCGTCCCGCGGTGCACGGAGGCCGCCACGGCCACCTGGTCGCGCAGGCTCCAGTTGACCACGTAGCGGTACCAGCGCATGCGCAGGGAGTCGAGGTAGAGCCTCATCACGCTCCGGGCCTCCTCGGTCGAGGCGCGCGGCGAGGGATCGAAGGTGACCCAGCCCGGCCCATCGAGGAACGCCTCGACCCAGGAATGCGCGTCCTTCATGCGCACCATGAAGTAGGCGCCGTAGGGATTCCACTGCCCTCTCTGGAAGCCGCCCACGACGCGCGCCGGGATGCCGACGCTGCGAAGCATGACGGCCATCGCGGCGGCGAAGTACTCGCAGTTGCCCGAGCGGCGCACGAAGAGGAATTCCTCGAGCGGGTCGAGGTTGGTCTCCTGCTTGAGGACGAGCGTGTACGTGAACTGGGTGCTCAGGTAGTGGTTCACCTTGAGGGCGGCCTCGTAGGGGCTCCGGCTTCCCGCCGTCACTGCGCGCGCCAGGGCCGGGATGCGCTCCGGCAGGGCTGGCAGCTGGAGATAGCGCGTGGCGCCCGGCGGCTGGTTGACGGGAGGCCAGGCCGCGTCGCGGAGGCCCCGGGGCGGCGTGAGCTCGAGCTCCGACTCCACCGAGTACTGGAGCCGCTCCGACGATGCCGGCGCGCTGATGCTGCCCATGTCGTCGAGCCCCACGGCGCCCATCCGCATCTCCATGCGGAGGGCCTGCGGGGCGGCGAAGACGGCGTCGGCGCCGATCGGATCGAGGAAGATCTCCTGGCGCACGATGGGCCCCGTGCCCCGGGCCTCCGTGACCCGGAACACGCCCGATGGGTCACGCCGGAGGAACCCCCGCCGGCGCGGGCCGGCTTCCCAGATGCGTCCGTCGAAGCGGTCGAAGGCGAGCCCGCGCCAGCGCAGGTTGGGCAGCTTCTCGGGATCCGTGACGCTATCCGGGAAGTGCACGCGCATCACCACCGTCTGGTCGGTCTCGATCTCGCCGTAGGCGCCCAGCTCCACCCGGTCCGTGAAGCCGGAGATGCGCTTGCCCAGCTCGGCCCGGAAGGGCAGCGTCGCCTGCCCCACGCGCGGGATGATGAAGAACATCAGCCCCGCGAGCGCGAACGTGCCCGCGGCCGCAGCGAGCGAAACCCTGAAGAGCGGGCTCCGCGGCCCGATCCCGCCCCCCGTGAGATCCGTGAGACCTGTCTTAGCCCGCTCCGACTCGGCGACGACGTGGTGCAGGATCAGCATCCACGTCCCCAGCAGCAGAAAGGCGATGAACACGAAGAGGAAGCTCACGTTGAAGGTGACGGCCGACGCCGCCACCAGCATGAAGAAGGACAGGAACCCCGCGTCCCGCAGGTCCTTCAGCGAGCGGCGGCGGAAGAGACGGAGCAGGATGAGAAAGAGCAGGAAATGGACCATGCCGTCGAGGATGCTCTGGGCGAGGTAGAGCAGGTCGACCGCGATCGCGACGGCCGCGGCCACGACAAGCGCCCAGGCGAGGAGAGGGCGCACCGGCATCCGGTCGCGCACCTGATCGATGACCCAGCTGCCGATGAGGGCGAGCGCCAGGATGGCGCCGCCGACCGGGCCCAGCAACCCCGCCAGGGCGAGCGCGCCGACGCCGGCGCAGACGAGGAGATACGTGATGAGGCGGAGCGCCAAGAGCGCGGACATTCAGTCGAGCCCCACGCGCACTTCGCGCAGCGAGCGCCCGCCGCGGTCATCGGGCCACGGCTCGTCCGCGCCGGCGTGTGGATCATAGACGGCCAGCTCCGTGAGGATGCGCCGCGCCTGGCCTAGCCCGCGCCCGAGCGGCACGAAGAGGCCTGCGCCCACGAGCTCGACTCCAGCGCCGGCCCGTACCAGGTGCACCGCGATGGAGGCCGCCTCGGACAGGGCCGCCTCGAGCCGCGCCGCGTCCCGCTCGCCCCGGCCCGCCAGGACGACGCGCGTGTCCTCGGTCGTCTCCGCTTCCATCTCCCGCACGAGGAGCGAGTCGACCTTGGCGCTCGATCGCCAGTGGATGAGGCGCGGATCGTCCCCCGGCCGGTAGGTGCGGAGGTTGTACAGGTCGTGGCCGCGCCCGCGCCGGCGCACGGCCGAGGTGCCGGCGCCCACGAGCCGGAGCAGCGCCTCGGGCGAGATCGGGTGCACGGCCGGGAAGACGACCACCTCGCGGTCGAGCATCACGCGGCTCGCCTTGAGGAAGAGCGCGAAGGGAAAGCGCGTGGTCAGCCGCACGCCGGCCAGGCGCCGCCGCCCGCGGGCCGGCAGGTTCTCTTCCCACGTCAGCAGCCGGTCGCGGCCGGCTTCGAGCCGCGGTATGTAGATGAAGCGCGTCGGACCACCGCGCGTGAGCAGCTCGAGCGTGACCGAGTAGGAGGTCAGCCAGCGCTTGCGGTTGGCGAGCACGGCGCCGAAGAGCGCGGGCGTCTGAGCGAAGATCTCCTCGGGCACGTCGGCCTCGAGGCGCAGCCCCCGCATCGACTGCTCCGACAGCACGCCGGAGACCACGATGAGGCTCAGCAGGAGCGAGACGAGCAGGTAGAGGAGATTGTTGCCGGTGTTGATCGCGGCGACGCCGAGGCCGATGACCACGAACAGGCACCACCATCCGTCACGCGTCGGCCAGATGGTGCGGCGCGGCCTGAACGGCCGCCACCACCACTCGCTGTCTTTCCAGTGCCTCGCGGGGGCGGGCCAGTGCCTCGCGGGGGCGGGCCAGTGCCTCGCGGGGGCGGGCCAGGGCCTCGCGGGGGCGGGCCAGGGCCTCGCGGGGGCGGGTAGCTTCTGCGGAAGGGCCGGCAACTTCATGACGGCGGTGCGGGGCTCAGCGCGGGACGGGAACGTCCTGGACGATCGAGCGAAGCACGGCTTCGGCGTCCATGCCGCCGCCCTGGTCGCCGCGGCCCTTGACCATCACGCGGTGGGCAAGCGCCGGGACCGCGAGGCTCTTGACGTCGTCGGGCACGAGGAAGTCCCGGCCGTCGGCGAGCGCCTGCGCCCGCGCCGCGCGCAGGAGCGCGAGCGACCCGCGCGGGCTCACGCCCAGTGACAGCAGCGGGGAGGATCGGGTGCCGGCGACCAGCGCCATGATGTAGTCGAGGACCGACTCGTCGGCCCGCACGCGGTCGGCCTCCTCCTGGAGAGTCATCACGTCTTCCGACTGGAGGACCGGCACCAGGGTCCCCAGCGTGGGCGAACCCGCGCCGCGCAGCACGGATTTCTCGTCCGGCGCGCCGGGGTAGCCGATGCGGATGCGCAGGAGGAAGCGGTCGAGCTGGGACTCGGGCAAGGGATACGTGCCCTCGTGCTCGCGCGGGTTCTGGGTTGCTAACACCATGAAGGGCCGTGGCAGCGGGTACGTCGAGTGGTCGAGCGAGACCTGGGCCTCGTTCATCGCCTCGAGCAGGCTCGACTGGGTCTTGGGGGTCGTGCGATTGATCTCGTCGGCCAGCACGATGTTGGTGAAGAGCGGGCCCGGCTTGAAGACGAACTCGCTCTTGGCCGGCTCCCAGATGCTGACGCCGATGACGTCGGACGGCAGCATGTCGGAGGTGAACTGGATGCGCTGAAAGCCGGCGCCGATGGAGCGGGCGAGCGCGGCGGCCAGCGTGGTCTTGCCCACGCCCGGGACGTCCTCGATCAAGAGGTGCCCGCGCGCGAGGAGGCCCACGACGGCCAGCCGCACGACCTCGGGCTTGCCCACCAGAGCGCGGCTGACGTTGGCTTCGAGCCGGTGAATCAGGTCCAGCGTGCGGGACATGGACTTCCAATATACACCGGAGCTTCCCCGGCCAAGAGTGTCAGCCGGGGCGTGTGCTCGCTCACGAGGTGAAGAGCGCCCGGGTCAGATCTCGCCGGGGCTCGTCGGGAAGCAGGGGCAGATAGTGGTACACGGTGCGCGCGGCCCAGCAGGCGTGCTCGTCGTCGGCGCGCTTCATGCCCGTCACGGTGCGGCGAAGGAGCTCGGCGTCCTTCGGTGGCATCCGGGCAAGGAGCAGCAGGAGGGCTTCAGCAGTTTCGCGACTGCTCGGTGCCACTACCTGCCGTCCTTTGAGCTCGGCGACGGCCGCGGCGTAGAGCAAGCCCATCCAGGCGTCGAGCAGCTGCTGATCCGCCGTGTCCAGCCGCCTCGTGAACGCCGCCGCGATGCGCTCCTTCGCGAGCGTGCCCTTGACGAGGCCGCCGCACGTCGGGACGTCGAGGTCTTCGAGGAACCACTTCAACATGCTCGCGGCCACGGCCAGCGACTCGTCGTCGAGACGCGAAACGCCCCGGAACCCCACGTCGTACGCGATGTCCAGGCCCTCCTTGTGAGAGCGGCCGCGCGTGCGCTCCTGCCACTCGGGAAGCGCGGCCAGCCGGGCCTCGAAGCTCTCGACGGCGCGCTCGACCCGGCTCTTCGGCAGGATGGGAGCGGCGAAGCCGCGGAGCGCCGGGGCGACATACGGCGTCGTCGCCCCCGTCAACAGGATGATGACGATGGTCTTGAGCGCCGTGCGACCGACCCCGCCCTTGCCGAGCACCAGGTGGAGCAGGACGCCGTACAAGCCCCCCAGGACGGCGGCGACGACGACATTCCAGATGACGAGATTGCGCATGGCTTGGTCCTTCACCTGTAGGCTGCAAGCCATCTGCCAGCACTGCCGCCGGCCCCTTCGTCGCGGACGCCTCGGCCTTCCGGCTGCTAGTCCAGCCAGTTAGGTCGAATGGCCGGACAACCGGCGAACGCAAGGCGACGCTCCTGGACATCGACGCTGCCCTTCCCGAGCAGTCCCTGGATTCCGCTTGACACCCCGTGTCCGCTGCGGCATCTTCTCGGCACTCGTGGGCAGTGCCAGTGCACGCCAGGAGTTGGTCAAGAGCCCTTTCCTTCGTAGTACATGCTGAAGCGGAGAAGGAGAGCCAGGATGGCGACCGACGACCCACGCCCGAAAGCTGTCCGCCCCGACGTCACCCGACGCACCTTCCTGAAGCGCACGGGATGGGGGACCGTTGGGATGACGACCCTCTCCGTCGGCGCAGGTCGGGCACGAGCGGCTACCCAGGCGGCGTCCCCCTACCCCGACTGGATCCCGGCGAGCACCAAGCCGCCGAAGCGAGGCGGGGTCCTGACGCGGGCCTCGTCCTGGGACCCGCCCGTCATCGACCCGCGGCTGACGCAATCGGTCGGGCTCTTCCAGTTTGCCGGACTCACCAGCAGCCGCCTCATCCGCTACGCGTTCCCCGACGAGGCGTCCGGCACGATCGACCTCACCCTCAAGGGCGATCTCGCGGAGTCGTGGCAGCCGAGCCCGGACCACCGGCTGTGGACGTTCAAGCTCCGCCAGGGGGTCAAGTGGCAGAACCTCCCGCCGCTGAACGGGCGCGAGCTGGTGGCGGCGGACATCAAATACTGCTTCGAGGCTTACGCGAAGGAAGGCGTGCAGTCGTTCACGTTCCGCGAGATCGAGGGGATGGAGACGCCGGACAAGTACACGCTGCGCGTGCACCTTCATACGGCCAACGTGCTGTTCCCCCAGAACCTCGCCGAGTCCGTCACCGTGATCTTTTCCCGGGAAGTCCTGGAAGAGGACGGTGATCTGAAGAAGCGCCTGATCGGCACCGGGCCCTACATCCTCAAGGAGCACACGCGCAAGGTGCGGGTGGTCCTCGCTCGGAACCACGACTACTACGACAAGGGCCGCCCATACGTCGACCAGTACGTCATCCTCTCGACCCCCGATGCCGCGACCCGCCTGGCTGCGTTCCGCTCGGGACAGAGCGACATCATCTGGCTGGCAAGCCCGGGCGAGGTGGAGATCGTCCGCAAGACCAACCCCGCGGCCATCGTGCAGGAATACAAGAACGTCCTGACCCCGTTCGGCTTGGCCCTCGCGCAGGACAAGCAGCCGTTCAATGACGTGCGGGTGCGGCGGGCCATCTCCTTGGCCATCGATCGTCAGAAGCAGGTCGACACGGTGTACGAAGGACACGGCATGCTCGGCTGGGGCGTCCCGTACATCTACTACCAGGACAAGGCGCCCACGGCGGCGCAGCTCGGTCCCTGGTGGCAGTACCGCCCGGCGGAAGCGAAGAAGCTCCTGACCGAGGCCGGCCATCCCAACGGCTTCGAAACGACGCTGTTCTACTACGAGTACTTCCCGCAGATGACATCGCAGGTGCAGCTCGTGCAGCAGGACCTCAAGCGCAACCTCAACATCGACGTCAAGATCACCAAGCTCGACTACACGACCTACTACGGCCGCTACGTCGAGAGCAAGTGGGACGGGATGTCGTGGGGATTCCAGTCGGGCCACGCGGTAGGCCTCGACGAGCGCACATACCAGTACATGCACTCCAAGTCCACGAAGAACTTTTTCCGCGTCAACGACGCCGTCATCGATGAGCTGACCACGAAGCTGCGGCAGACGCCGGACCGCGTCGAGCAGCGCGTGATCGCCAAGAAGATCGTCGATCGCGAGCTCGACCAGTTGCTGCGGATGTGGATGCCCTACGACAACGGATTCCTGGTCTTCCAGCCGTACGTGCGAAACGGGGCCGCCCTCGCCATCCGGCGCACCGACGCCTACGGGTCGCCGACCGTCGCCCGGGTGTGGCTCGATAAGTAGCAGAGAGCTCGCGGAGCCCTTGTGTACAAGTACGTAGCCCGTCGGCTGCTGCTGTCCATCCCGGTGGTGCTGCTGTCATCGCTCATCGTGTTCGGGCTGATGCGGGTGATGCCCGGCGATGCCCTGACCGCGCTGATGGGGGAGTCGGGAAACGTCGGCCCGAAAGAGCTCCTGAAGCTCCAGGCAGATCTGGGGCTCGACCTCCCCTATTACAAGCAATACCTGATCTGGGCGTGGCAGATGGTGAGCCTCAATCCGGGTGACTCGATCTTCACGAACGAGCCCATCTCGGTCGCGCTCAAGAAGTCCATCCCGGTCACGGTCGAGCTGGCGCTGCTGGCGATGATCCTGGGGCTGGTCATCGCGATCCCGATCGGCGTGCTCTCGGCCACCCGTCAGGACAAGGCCTCGGACTATGCCGGGCGGATCGCCGCCCTCTCCGGCCTGTCCCTGCCCGACTTCGCCCTCGGGACCCTGGTCATCACCTTCGCGGCGATCTGGTTCCGCTGGATGCCTCCATTGGGCTACGTCAGCTTCTGGGAGTCGCCGTGGACCAATTTGCAGCAGTTCCTCCTGCCGGCGGCCGTGCTCGGCTTCCGCCTTTCGGCGGCGACCATGCGCATGACCCGCTCGACGCTCCTCGAGGTGCTGCGGGAGGACTACGTGCGCACGGCCTGGGCCAAGGGCCTGGGAGAGCGGATGATCATCTATAAACACGCGCTGAAAAACGCGCTCATCCCGGTCGTGACCCTCATTGGAGGCCAGTTCGGCACGCTGCTGGCCGGCACCGTGATCGTGGAAACGATCTTCGCGCTGCCGGGGATGGGCCGGCTGACCGTCGAGGCGATCCTCTTCCGCGACTACCCGATCGTGCAGACCAACGTGATGCTGGTCGCCGTCACGATCGTCACGCTGAACCTGCTGGTGGACCTGACCTACGCGTGGCTCGACCCGCGGATCCGCTACCAGTGAGGACCTGACGCGACCCATGTCCATCGCGGCGGCGCCCATCGCCGGCTTCGACGAGCCAGCGACCGATACGATCGGCCGAGGGCAGACCCTGTGGAGCGTCATCAAGCGGAAGCCGCTCGGGATGGCCTCGGCTGCCCTGATCCTGCTGCTCGTCCTGACCGCGATCTTCGCGGACGTCCTGGCGCCGTACGATCCCCTGTCGGCCCAACCGGAGATTCGGCTGGCCGCTCCCAGTTGGGCGCATCCGTTCGGAACCGACGACATCGGCCGCGACGTCTTGAGCCGCGTCATCTACGGCAGCCGCATCTCGCTGTGGGTGGGGCTGCTCGCCGTGGGCATCGGGACGCTCGCGGGCACGATAATCGGGCTCGTCTCGGGCTACTGGGAGGGGCGGCTCGACATGGTGCTCCAGCGCGTGATGGACGCGGTGACGACGATTCCCGGCTTGATCCTGGCCCTGGCGATCATCTCCGTGCTGCGGCCCAGCACGACGAACGCGATGCTCGCGATCGCGGTGGTGATCATCCCGGGCAACTCGCGCATCGTCCGGGGGGCGGTGCTGTCGGCCAAGCAGAACCGGTTCGTCGAGGCGGCGCAGGCCATCGGCTGCCGCGACCTGCGGATCATCGCCAGCCACATCCTGCCGAACGTGACGGCGCCGATCCTCATCATCGCGTCGATCTGGCTGGGCAATGCCATCCTGATCGAAGCGTCGCTGTCCTTCCTCGGCGTGGGCACTCAGCCGCCGACGCCCTCCTGGGGCTTGATGCTTTCCAGCACCGGGCGCGCGTTTATGGAGCAGGCGCCGTGGCTCGCGATCTTCCCGAGCCTGGCGATCAGCCTGGCGGTCTTCGGCTTCAACCTCTTCGGCGACACCCTGCGCGACGCCTGGGACCCCAAGCTCCGCCGCCAGGGCTGAGCCGCTCGCCGCCTACTTGCCTTTGAGCGTCACGTCCTCGTAGGGCGCCGAGTAGGCGTGGCCGGAGATGAGGCCGAGCCCCGACTCCCGGACGCGCGGCCCCACGCCGTTGAGGAAGGCCAGCTCCCAGATGGGCGCGTACATGGCCTTCTCGAGGACGAGCTGCTGCATCTTGTGCAGGATGGCCTCGCGGCGCTTCCGGTCCAGCTCGGTCCCCTGCTCGTGGAAGAGGCCGTCGAGGTCCGGGTAGCTGCCGTAGACGTAGGTCCCGCCGGTGACCACGAAGGCCTCGAGGCGCGTGGCCGCGTTACCAAAGGCCCCGCTCGCCCCCTGGATGACATTCTTGAGCTTCTTCTCGGAGTACGCGGCGAAGAAGGCCGCCCGCTCGAGCGGGCGGAGCCTCACGCGGATCCCAACCGCCTGCAGGTTGTTGGCAATGGCCTCGGCCAGGTTGGCGTAGGAGGCGTCGCAGGAATACTCACCCGCGTCGAAGCCGGTCGGGTAGCCGGCCTCGGCCAGGAGCTGCTTGGCCCGCGACGCGCTGTACACGGGTGCGGGCGGCTGCCAGAAGAACTCGAACGTGCTCGGGATGATATTGCCGGTGAGCTTGGAATGTCCGAGTGTCAGCGCCTGGTTGATGGTCGGGCGGTCCATGGCCAGGCTCGCGGCCAGCCGCACCCGGCGGTCGTGCCATGGCGACTTCGGATCCCACTGGTCGGGGAAGTAGAGCCAGAACGTGCCCTGGATCACCGCGGGCTTGAGGGTGAGGCCCGCCGTCCGCTGCAGCTCCTCGGCCAGCTCGCCACGCACGGAATATACGATGTCCACCTCGCCGCGCTTGAGCGCGGCCAGTCGCGTGGACTCGTCTGAGATCACGCGGAAGACCAGACGCTTGACGCTGGGGGTCTTCCGCCAGTACTGGTCGAAGGCCTCGAGAACCAGCTCGACCCCGGGGTTGAACGACACGAACTTGTAGGGGCCCGCGCCCACCGGCGCTTTCTTGAAGGCCTCGTCGCCCACCTTCTCGACGTATTTCTTCGGCACGATCCAGCCCGCGCCGCTGGCGCTCGCGTAGAAGGTCAGGAAGTCGGGCCACGGCTGCTTCATGCGAAAGCGGACGCGCGCGGGATCGGGCGTCTCGACGGCGGCCACCCGCTCCTTGAGCGTCTTGTTGGCCGTGCCGCGGTAGCGCTCGAAGGAAAACTTCACGTCCTCGGCGGTGACGGGCTCGCCGTTGTGGAACCGCGCGCCTTTTCGGAGAACGAACTCGTAGGTGAGCCCGTCCTTGGAGACCGACCACGACTCGGCCAGGCTCGGGGCGATGGCCTGGCCGGGCATGGGCTTCACCATGGCGTCGTGCAGCGCGTAGAGCACCATGAAGGGCGTGATCATGCCGATGGTGTCGGCGGGGTCGAACCAGATCGGGGCCAGCGAGACGTGCACGCCCCAGGTGAGCTGGCCCTCGGGGGCGGCGAGCCCCGCCCCGGGCGCTCCGAGGACGAGGACCAGAGCGGCGAGGATCAGGACGAGCACGCGTCGATAGGTCATGAACACGCCTCCTTGGGGAGCGGTCGGGTGAGACCGAATATCACCGGGGCGCCCGTCCTGTCAAGCGCGGCTGCGCGCGGCGGATCAGGCCTTCGCGGGCTGGGCAATGCCGCCGCGCGGCGCGCCCGGCGCCGTCGTGCTCCAGAGCGTCTCGAATCCCGGCGGCAGCGCGCGGCTGTTCGGCGGCGCGATCCAGAGGCGAAGGAGGAGCCGGTCCCGGTCCGGGCCGTCGGCGTCTTCGTACGCGGTGCGCCCGTGATAGATGACGTGGTTGTTGAGGAGCTGGAGATCGCCGGGCTGCATTTCCATTGTGAAGGCCAGCTCCTCGCACACCTCCGCGTGGAGGTCGAGCGCCTCATCCTGGGCCGCGGAGAGACGGGGGACGCCGGGCAGCTTCTGCGCGGCCTCCACGAAGGTCCGCGAGTATTGCGTGGTGAACTTGCCCTCGTGCACGGCGAAGAGCGGCAGCGCGTACGTGAGGTGCTCGCCGCCGGCCTCCTCGCCCTGGCGGCTCCGCCAGTAGTCCTGCCAGAGGACTGCGTGGAGATCGGGCCGCCGGGCAAGGATGGCGTTGGCCACGCTCACCGCGCTCACGATCCGGCTCAAGCCGCCCGCCCGCGCCCTGCGCACGCACAGGAGGGTCACGACGTCGCAACGGTCGGTGTGGAAGCGCAGCGGCCCGCTCGAGCGCGCCTTCGACCGCGAGGAGCGGCCGAGCGTCGGGTCCATCGACGGCTCGCGCACTTCTCCGTAGAGCCGGTTCTCGTCGCGCACCTCGCCGATCAGCTCGCCCCGGGCGTTCTGCCAGCGGGCGTGGCCCAGGTGGGCGCCCAGTCCCCAGTAGAGGTTCTTGAGCTCGGCGGGCGTGTAGCGGTCGACGGGAATACCGCGCAGGAGAACGAAGCCGCGCCCTCGCTCGAGCTCATCGAGAACGCTCGCCAGCTCGCGCGAGAACGTCGGCAGAGGGAAGTCTTCGCAGCCGAAGCCCGGCCAGTCGAGGCCGCGGCGGCACAGGCCGTCGAGGGCCGCGTCCAGCTCGGCGACCGCCGAAGCCGACACGGGCCGAATCCATTCCGTGGATCGTGCCATGTCGGCGCCCAGCCATGCCTCGGGTCCGGCGATCGGCTCGGCCTTCATCGTGGCCATCATGTCTCCTCTTCTTCGAGGCTCCTCTTGCTCAGGGGTCCGAGGAATTCGCGGATGATCCGGAGGAACTCGTCCAGGCGGTCATGGTGCAGCCAGTGCCCCGCCCCATCAATGCCCACGACTCTCACGTGGTGGAAGGGCTCGGCGCGGCCATCCTCGGCCGGGTTGCCGGATTGGCTCTCTTTCCCGTACAGAAGAAGGGTCGGGCAGCTGATCCGCGACCACAGCTCCCGGATGTCCCGGGCGCGCATGTCGTACGGCGGCCAGGCGCGCACGTAGTTGTCGAACTTCCAGCTATAGGTGCCGTCCTCGTTCTGGTTGACGCCCTGGGCGGTCAAGTGCCGCGCCTGCTCGGCGGAGAGATGCGGGTTCTCCGCCTGCATGCGGTGGAAGGCGTCCTCGATCGACGCGTAGCGCCTGGGCATCCGGCCGGCGAGGCCGCGCTGCTCGCGGATCCAGTCGTCCATGCGCTGGGCGATGGTCTTGGCGCCACGCTCGACCAGCACGCGCGACGGCGGGCCGAGCCCCTCGATGGCCGCAATCCTGGCCACCGTCTCCGGATAGATGCCGGCATAGCGGAGGGCGATGTTGCCGCCGAGGGAGTGGGCGACGATCGTGACTGGCGCCAGCCGCTGCTGGTGGATGAGCTGCGCCAGGTCGTAGATGTAGCCGGCCATCGTGTAGCTGCCGTCCGGCGACGACTGGCTGTCCCCGTGGCCCCGCAGGTCGGGGGCGATGATGTGCCAGGTGTCCCGGAGCGCCTCGGCGGTCCAGTCCCAGTTCCGGCAGTGATCGCGCCCGCCGTGGATCAGGAGCAGCGGAGGCTTGCCGGCATTGCCCCAGTCCACGTAGTGCAGGCGCAATCGCTGGGAGAAGTACGTGTGCGAGGTCGGTCCCGGCATGTTGTCGGTCATCGCGCCGGCTCGCGCCAGCGGCTTCTACTGGCCGCGCCTGATCGAGCGAACCAGGCCGTCGAAGGCCGTCCGCTGGGCCTCGAGGGTCGCGCGGGGCCCCGTCGCACGGAAAAACCAGTTTGCGTCGGGGCCCTGGGCGATGGCACCCAGCAGCATGTAGTTCGGCAGCTCGGCCCCAACGGGCCCGCTGCCCATCCCGCCGGCGTACGTACCCGTGACCTCGACGAGAAGCACGGGGATGTCGCCAACCTTGCTCTCGCGCGTCTTGAGGGCATCCCCCACGGGACCGCCGCCGGCGCGGTGGAACTGAGAGGCCCAGCGGGCGGCGTTGGCCTTGGCGTCCCCGCCCTGGCCGGGCCCGAAATAGAAGACCACGCATTCCGCGGCACCAGCGGAGCCGGGAATCCGGTACTGGGCTCGGCGCATGAAAGACGAGGGCGCCTCTTCCGTCCAGCCAGCCGGCAATTTCCAGGTCAGCGCCTGGCGCTCGGCCCCGCTCCCCGGAGGCGGCCCAGGGACGGCGGGCTGCCCTCCTGATTCGCCCGTGGGTGGATGCCCAGGGGGAAGGGGGCGCGTCTGCGCGTCGCCCGTTCCGGGCCCGCTGAGCAAGACCACGATCACCGCGAGGACAACGGCGAACAGCGTGGCACGACAACTACGCATGGATGCCCCCAATCGGTCGTCGAATCGAAGGCCTGGCCTCAGGCCTGAGCGTAGCATGGGCGTCATCCCAGTCAGCCTATGGCGATCGCGCCGGCCGCGCAAGTCCGGGAAGCATTCGCCGGCCGCATCCGGACGCCAGCGGACGGCAGACGTGCGATCAATCCGCGTCCAGAGCAAGACCCGAAGGTCAGGCTGTCACGCTTACAATGACGGCATGCGCGAGGCGATCCTCGTGACGGACTCGGTGCGCGTCCCGTCGTCGGCGCTGACGGTCCACGCCGTGCGCGCCTCGGGGCCGGGCGGCCAGAACGTGAACAAGGTCGCGACCAAGATCGACCTGCGCGTCGACCTGGCGGCCGTCGAGGGACTGACCGACGCCGCCCGCGCCCGGCTGCGCGGGCTCTGCGCCAGCAGGCTGGACGCCCTGGGCCGGCTGGTAATCACGAGCCGGGCGACGCGCAACCAGGCGCGCAACCTCGAGGATGCCCGCTCCCGCGTCGCCGACCTCATCCGGGCCGCCCTCGTCACGCCGCGCCGGCGCGTGCGCACGGGACCGACCGCCAGCGCGCGCCGGCGGCGGCTGGCCGGAAAGAAGCGGCGGGCGGACGTCAAGCGCTGGCGAGCGCGGCCGGGCGAGGCCGACTAAGGGCGCTCCGCCTCTACGGCTTCAGCACAGCCGGCGGGTAGTAGGGCTTGTCGCCGAGGGCATCCACGGCGGCCCAGAATTCGGGCCCGCCCGCCTTGCCCGGCTCCTCCAGCTCCCAGGTCTGCCGCCGGTAGCTCCAGCTCTCGGGATGCAGCCGGCGCGCCTCCGCCAGGTACGGCGCCGCCGCCCGCGCGTGTCCGCGGGAGTGGAGGTACTGGCCGAGGCGGAAGTTGGCCGCTGCGAGCGCGTGGTCTGCGGCCGGAAGCGGCAGGCGCCGGAGCGCCGCGTCCTCCGTCAACGCGTAGGCGCTCCCCGAGCCCGCCGCCGCCCAGTCGCGAAGCGCGTGGAGATACGCCCCGCGCACGCGCTCCCGCTCGGCCATGCCCTCGGGGCTCATCTGCTTGGTGGTGCGGTCGAGCTGCGTGCGGAAGGCGTCGCTCGTGCCCGCCGTCTCGGCCGGCCTCACGATCCGCCCCGATTCGTCGATCCACACGGCCGAGGATACGTTCACGACGCCGTAGAGCTCGGCCGTCACGTGTCGCTCGTCGATCAGGCACGGGTACGTCGCCTTCGCCGCCCGGATCCACTGTTCCGTCTTCGCGGGACCGCCGCTATCGAGCGCGACCGAGATGATGACAAAGTTCCTGGCGCGCAGCTCCTCGTAGAGCGCCTGCCACACGGGCAGGTCGAAGCGGCACCCTCACCAGGACGCCCAGAACACGAGGAAGACCTTGTTGCCCCGGTAGTCGGCCAGCGCGTGCGGACGGCCCTCGAGATCCGGTAGCGTGAAGTCGGGCGCCTGGAGCGACCGCATGGCTTCGGAGCGGACATCGGCGCTCTCGCTGAACGACCAGACGCCGTGGGCGTCGTCGCGGACCACGGGCTGGCCGAGCAGCCGCGCCAGCGCGGCGAGGTTGAAGCGGGCGGGACGCTCGCGCAGGAACTCCCCTTCCCGCCCGCGCGGAATGGGCACGCACACGTCGCCGCGACACGCCCCTTCGGGCCGAAGATCCCAGCCGGTGGCGGCCTTGAGCTCGCTCGCCGGCACCCACAGGTCCAGGCCCTCCGCGGTGGCCGCGGAAGCGTACGGCGGCTCTTCCTTGTACAGGATGGTCGCGCTCATCAAATTATTCCTCCAGGATTCGTAGTCGTGCCGTGCCGCGACGTTCGGCTGCATGCTCGTGCCCCGCCCCGCCGCGGGCGCGCCGCGAGCCGGCTGCCGCTAGAGACGCGGGCGCCGCGCGCGCCACTCAATCAACTGCCCGCCGATTCCAATCGACGATGATCAGCCCGGATGGATCCTCTCCTCCGGCACATCCACCCGCTTGATTCCCTTGAAGCTGAACAGGAGCTCGACCTTGTAGACGGGCGGGTCGGCTGACACCTGCTGCAGGATCGTCCCTAGGGCCTTCTGCACGTTCTGGCTGAACGAGACACCCTGGATGGCGAGGCCGGACAAGTCTACCGTCACGCGCTGATTCGGCTGGAACACAGGCCCTCCCACGGCGCACCCACGCGGCTTGAAGTCACGCTCATAGCGATGGCCCTCCCCAGCGCTCTCGCATCGTGAACGCGGCGACGGGCTTGCGCGTGAGCTTCGTCAGCTCGCGCGTGGGCCGGCCGAGCGGCATGACCGCGCACACGGCGACGTGCCGCGGGATGCCGAGCAGCGCCTGCACCTGCGGCTCCTGGGCGGTGGCGAGCGTGGTGATCGTGCCCGCGAAGCCCTCGTGGCGCGCCGCCATCAGCACGTTCCACGCGAACGGGTAGATCGACGCGCCGCTCACGATGCCGACGCGCTCGAGGTCCTGGTCTATGGACGCCACAACTTTCAAATCGAGGCAGATGACCAGCACCACCGGCGCCTTGGCGATGGGCTCCGTCAGGCGCGCTGGCGCAAGCGTGCGCTCAATGGTGGCGGCGTCGACGCCGGGCGGGTCGATGCTGTTCCACGGGTTCTCGCCGTTCGTTACCTGGGCAGCGTAGCGCTTGGCGGCCCAGCCGCTGAGATCGGCCAGCGCGCGCTTCGTCGCGGGGTCGCGGACCACGATGACGCGCCAGCCCTGGCGGTTGCCGCCGCTGGAGGCGAAGCGCGCGTGGTCGAAGATCTTGCCGAGCACCTCGTCGGGCAGCGGATCTCCGGTGAACTCGCGCGCGGAAAAGGTCCGCCGCATCACGTCGAAGAGCTCCATCACTTTCCTCCTGCCGCGCGTTCGTGCGGATCACTGAGGGGCGCCGTCATGGCGCTGATCCTGCCAGATCGGCGAGAATCGGTCAAACCGGGGCCCGGACCAGGAGACGCGGCTTGACGACCTATCGCGGCGTGTGCCAAATAGGGCCACGTCTCAAAGAGGGCCCAACTTCAATGACACCTACAGAGCTCCGCGGCGCGCTGCGCCGGCAATTGAATCCGCGGCGGGCGACCTGGCAGAAGCCGGCCGTCCTCGTGCGGGCGCTCGGGCTGCGCCGAGGGCAGGTCGTGGCGGAGATCGGCTCGGGCCCGGGCTACTTCACCCCGCGCCTGGCGCGCGCGGTGGGCCCGAGGGGTCACGTCTACGCGGTCGATCCCGAAGCGGCCGTGCTCGACGTGCTGCGCCGGCGCCTGGTGCGTACGGGCGCGCGGAACGTCACCCCTGTGCTGGGCCGCGACGACGACCCGCTTCTGCCGCGCGGCCGTTGCGACGTGGCGGTGCTCATCAACGTCTACCACCACATGCACGGGCGCGTCCCGTTCCTGCGCCGGCTGGTCGCGGCGCTGCCGCGGCACGCGCGCGTCGTGAACGTCGACTGGGACGAGCGGACGGACTTCGGCCCGCCGCCCAGACGCCGCGTCTCACGCGCGCGCTTCCTGCGGGACGCGCGGCGTGCCGGGCTGCGCCTGGTGGCCGATCGCTCGCTCCTGCCGCATCAGTACTTTCTCGTCCTGCGCCGCGCCCGCTAGACAGCTCCTGATTTTTCCGCCAGCCTTGTAATTCTTTCACGCCGCGCGGCGTCAGTTCGGCGTTCCGGCTTCGGCCGCCACCATCTCCAACTGCCGGGCGAATCGTACCTTTCGTATGGCTCCGTGGGTTTCGGGCCTCTGGCGCGAAAGATGCGCTCTTGCGTGATGGGGCAGATGTCCCAAGAAGGGAGAGCACGATATGCCATATTACCTGAGGAGAACTCTCCGCATGGCCGCAGCCGCGCCGCTACTGGTGACGACGCTTGGAGGCTGCGTGTACTCGGAAAGGGTCGTCGAGGTGGAAAAGCCCAAGCCCGTGGTCGTGGCGGCGGCGCCGTCGCAGCCCGTGGTCGTGGCGGCGATGCCGTCGTCGGATCGTATCGTGTATCCGGATGGGCGCTGGCAGCTCTACGGAGACGGCCGGGCCACACCGTACTACTGGGTGTGGATTCCGACGGGCATGACGCCGCCCGGACCACCGTCATACCCGATCGATGTCATCGTGACTTCGACGCCACAGTCTGACCGTGTCGTCTATTCGGATGGACGGTGGCAGCTCTACGGCGACGGCAAGGCCACTCCGTATTACTGGGTGTGGATCCCCGCCGGCATAGTCCCGCGCTATCCCTGCCGCTGGCCGGGCCCGCGTGACGACGCGGGCCGGCCGCGGCCCCCGGCTGAGGAGCAGACGCTGAACGCTGCTCCTCAGCGCGGGGATGTTTTGTTCTCGGTCTTGTTCTCGGTCTTGTTCTCGGTCTTGTTCTCGGTCTTGTTCTCGGTCTTGTTGTCGGTCTTGTTGTCGGTCTTGTTCTCGGTCTTGTTCTCGGTCTTGTTCTTGGTTTTGTTCTCGGTCCGACCTGGATAGAGCCGGTTCGCTGGCTCACCCGGGAGCGGACGGGGTGAGGGAGCCGCCGGCTCGACACGCTGTTGTGCGGGCGCGGGGGCGGGAGCCGGAGCCGGGGCCGGAGCCGGAGCCGGGACCGTCGGACGACCGGGAGCCGGAGCCGGGACCGTCGGACGACCGAGGCTCCGCTGCTGTGGCGCAGGCTGAGCGGGCGCCGGCGCCTGGCGCTCGGGGGGCTGCGACGATTGAGCTCCGCGGCCCGGCTCACGAGGAGCAGGCGGCGTCGCCTCGGGGCGCCGCTCGGCCTGGCGCTCGCGCCGTTCCGCCTGCTTCTCGGCGGGCTGCGCGGGCTGAACCTGACGCTCGGCGGGCTGCGCCGGGGAAACCTGACGCTGGGCAGGCTGCGCGGGCTGAACCTGACGCTCGGCGGGCTGCGCCGGGGAAACCTGACGCTCGGCGGGCTGCGCGGGCTGAGTGCTGCGCCCCGGCTCGCGAGTCACCGGCGGCGTCCCTTCAGAGCGACGTTCGGCTTGGCGCTCGCGCCGTTCCGCCTGCTTCTCGGCGGGCTGCGCGGGCTGAGCGCCCCGCCCCGGCTCGCGATTGGCCGGCTGTGTCGTCTCGGGGCTCGGTGGCTCGGCACGTCTCGGTCGCTCGACGGGGCTCGTGCCGAAGGCCGGCCGAGACGGCACGGGCGCGGCCTGGATCCGCTTGGGCGCGGGCACGATCCGCGGCGCCGGAGTGCTTGCAGCCGGGGCGCTCGGGCCGACGGCTGGCGCGGTCGACACGCTCTTCTCGCCGCGCGGCGTATTCTGCCGGGCGGGGTGTGGCCGCGTGGCCACGACGGACCGTGCCAGCGTGCTCTCGGGCGGGCGCCTCGCGGCACCGCTCGCGGCGACGAAGCTCGAGGCCGCCGGAGTCACGCGCAGCTGGCCACGCACCGGCTCGAGACGCTTCACGTCCACCTGCGCCATGCGCGCTTCGTGGACGGCACGCCGGCCGAAGTGCTCCTGGCTCACGGCGACGACGGCGTTATGAACGCTCACGTTGCGATACACGTTGATGGTATTGACGTTGACGACGGTGGTCTGGTTGACGACGATGTTGTTGACGAAGCGCGGGCCGCCCCAGCCTCCCCACCACGGCCGCCCGACGAAGCCGGCCCGGCCCCACCACGGCACGACGGGCTCGCCCCAGGAGAGCGCCACCCAGCTCACGAACGGGGAGCCGATGGCCACGCGGACGCTCGGCCCTCCGAAGAACACGACGAGGGCGGGAGCGTAAACGGCCCTGCGGACCATAGGCCCGGGCGCCCAGGCCCAGTAGCCGTCCACGAAGACCCAGCGACCGTAGTGGTAGGGCGCCCAGCCCCAGGGAGCGGTGTCCACCCACGTCCAGCCGAATAATGGGTCGGCGATCCACCGACCTGTGCTGTAGGGTACCCAGTCGGCGGCGACGGCCTGCGGCACCCAGATGGGGCCATAGGTCGGGACCTCGCGCCAACTGCCGTACTGATCGAGCGCATCCAGGCCGTAGACTCCGGGCGGGACATAGCGCGCGCTCAGGGCGTCCAGAATGTGATCGGTGCGCGTGTAGTTCCAGCGGTCCCACGTGTCCAGCTCGGGAGCAACATAGCTCCGGACGGTGGGCGTCGGGGAACCGTCGAGCACGATCTCTTCGCTGGCCGCGAGGGCGACAGCCTGCCCGCCTGCCGGCGTCACGATGGCCCGTCCGCCGCGCCGGGCGATGAAGGACGTCCGATCCTGGGACACGTCCACGCTGTAGTATCCGGGACGCTCGATGGTCAGGGCTGCCTGGGGCGTGTCCACTTCGACCGTGGTGCCCGAGTCGAGGCTGCGCAGATCGACAGAGACGAGGCCGCTCGTGACCTTGAGCTGCAGGAAGTCGGGGTCCTGGTTCACGAGGCCGAGCTGCGTGTCGCCCGATGCGCGCACGAAGGCTCGCGAACCCACCTGGAGCTCGAGGTTGGAGCGATCGCCCGTGTAGAGCTCGTCGCCGGGGGCGAGCGGAGTATTGATCTGAGCCGGCGCCCAGTCCTGCGCCCCCGGCCGCCAGAACGACACCTCGCCGTCGCTATAGCTCAAGCGCGGAGGAGTGCTCGCGTCCGCCTGGCCGTCGCCTGCGGTGACCGCGGCGCGGGCGCCCTGCACGGGCCCCCCAAGGAGCGCGAGAGTCAGGACCACCGCCAGTAGTTTCTTCCCTTGAGTAATCATGTTCGGCTACCTCCATTGGTTCCGACGTGCCCCGGTGGAAGAAGATTCGTCCTTCCGCGCCGTAAACGATTTCGGGGTACGCCGCGTCTAAAAGGCCTACGTCTCTGGCTCCGGCCGAGTATCAGCGCCTCGCAGCATTCCTCCTTGATCCTGACACGTGTTCAGACGGGGCCCGCGCCGCCTTCATGTACACAGAGGATCTCCTTCGGGAGGCGAAAAAGAAACTGGAAAACTGGTTGACGCAGCTCGTCAACGGCACCAGGTGAGCCGGCCGGCGAGGGTGGCAGAAGGGTCCAGCCTCGCGTGCACCTTCTTGTCATCCGGCCGGCTCGCCCGCGTTGACCGCTAAGACCTGGCCCGACACGCTGCGCGCCATGTCGCTGCAGAAAAAGAGCGTCGCGTCCACGATATCGTCGGCTGTGACCATGCGCTTGAGCGGTGACCGCGCGATCATGGCCTTGCGCATCTCGTCCACGGAGATGCCGCGCGCCTGCGCCTGGCCGGCGATGACGCGGTCGATGCGGTCGCCCTCCACTGGGCCGGGGGCGACGCAGTTGACGCGGATGTTGTGCGGCGCCAGCTCGAGGGCCATGCCGTACGTCATCCCGACCTGTCCCGCCTTGGCCGAGCAGTAGCCGATGCGATACGGCAGGCCGCGGCGGCCGGCCCCGGAAGAGATGTTCACGATGGCGCCGCCGCCGACCTTGATCATCTCGGGCACGACGAAGCGCGTGCAGAGGTAGGAGCTGGTGAGGCAGGAATCGATGGTATAGCGCCAGTCTTCCATCGAGTAGTCCTGCACAGGCTTGGTGACACCGCCATCGCCCGCATTGTTCACGAGGATGTCGACCTTGCCGAACTCCTTGACGCCCGCGGCCACCAGCCGGCGGACCTCGTCCTCCTGCGCGGCGTCGCAGACCACGGCGACGGCGCGGCCGCCCGCGGCTTTCACCTGCGCCGCCGTCTCCCTCACGAGGTCGGCGGAGCGCGCCGCGCAGACGACCGCCGCGCCTTCGCGGGCGAAACGCAGGCTCAACGCGCGCCCGATGCCCTTGGACGCGCCGGTGATGATGACGGCCTTTCCGTCGAGCAGATCCATGCCGGCCTCCCTAGAAGTCAGTCGGTGCCAAGGACATCAGTGTGTCACACGCGAGATGTCTCGTGAGCGCGGTCACGCCTTCGAAGCCCAGGCGTCCCACATACGCGCGGCGAAGGCGAGCGAGGTCTCGACGTCCTCGTCGAGGAGGTAGCGTAGGGCGGCGAGCGCCCGGGCGGCCGCGCCCACGCGGGCCAGATAGTCTTCGCGCGAGCGATAGCGCTCGGCGATGGCGGGGCGCGGATCGCCGGCCGCCTCGCGCTCGGCCCGCGTGCGCGCAAAGGGCAGCGTCGCGCCGGCGAAGTACAGAAGCTGATCCGGGCCGCCGCTGTCGGGATGGCGGAGGTTCCACCCTGTATGGGTCGCGAGCGGCACGCGGAGCTCGGGCACGGCGATGCCCGCGCGCTCGTTGCCGTCGCCGTCCACCGCGCTCACCCGCGTGCCGTAGGCGGGACCCGGCCGTGGCGGCAGCGTCGAGAAGTCCTGGCGCTGCGGCCGCGCGTGGTGGGGCGGATACCTCGCGCCGGGGATCCGCTCGAACACCGCCCCGAGCGCCGCGGGATCGACGGCGGTGCCGTCCCCGACCCGCGGGTGATGGCTGGGCGGCGGCGGCACGCCCTCCGTCACCCACCGGTCGAGGTTCACGAGGCTCGCCCGGAGTAGCCGGCCGTAGTTCACGACACCCCGCAGGTGCTGCGCGCGCTCCGTCCACCCGCGGGGATCCGCCGCGACAGCCTGCGCGTCGGCGGGCGGCCATATGCCCGTGCCGTGCTCGGTGCCGGCGAAGTGGTAGACGCGCACGTCGGGACCGTGCTCGACGTCTCGATCGCCCGCGGGATCGGTGTGGATCAGCGAAGCGTCGCCGCGATGATATTCGAACGAAGTGTTCGTGTAGAAGACCTTGAGCCCGCCGCGCGGCTCCACCTGGAACGGCACGAAGTGGTCCATCATGTCCGGCCGGTCCTTCGAGTTCTGGCCGAACCGGTCGTTGAACTCGCCGAGCATCGCGCCGGCGACATTGGCGATGATGCCGTCGAGCGCGCGCCGCCCCGCCTCGTCGGCGTTGACGTCGTGATGCACCATGGTGCGCAGCAGGCGCCCCGTCTGCGAGCGGCCGTAGGCGTAGGCATGCCGGAGTGCCCCCGGCGCCGGGTTGCCCTCGGCCGCGCTGCCGTGCTTGAGCCACGCGACGCAGTCGCGCAGCGCCGCCATCCCGAGCCCGAGCACCCGGGCGCCGACGGCCGTGTACGCGATCTGGTAAATGCGTCCCTTCGCGAAGCCGCCGTCCAGATAGATGTGCCGGCCGTCGGGGATGACGCGCTCGCCTTCGATTCGGGCGAAGCGCCAGCGGCTCCGCGGGATCACCTCCGCCGGACCGTCGGGCTGATCGCGCACGACGAGGACGGCGTCACGCTCGCCGAGATCCGCCGCCTCGTACGGATCGTGGCCCCGGTCGGACAGCAGAAAGTCGGCCACATCAACCGGGGCCTGGAGCTGCACGTACACGCGCCCCGTGAGCCGCCGGCCGTCCGGGCCGAGGGCCTCCGGCGCCTCGAGCCGCAGGAGGCCCGGTATACCGGGCGGCAGGTCGCACTGCCAGCCGCACGAGACGACGACCCAGCCGCGCCGCATCAGCCAGCCGTCGCCGACGTCGATGGGCGGATGCGGGTCGCCGCCCGGCGCGAAGGCTGGCCGCGTCGCGTGGTTGAAGTTCGGGACAGCGACCGTGTTGCCACGATTCACGACGTCAACCAGGAGCCGCCCGCTCGTCCGCGCCCGATCCACGGGCAGCAGGATCGACACGTCCGCCGCGAAGGCAACCCGCCCGACCGCGTCCCGCGGCGCCAGCTCGACGTCGGTGATGGCGCGATTCGCCGCGTGCCGCGGATCGATCGCGAGGTGGAGCCTGCCCGCCAGCTCCTCGTAGCGCCCCGCACCGCCGAAGGCGCGTCCCTCGGCGAGCGGACGCCGCAACATCACCTCGAAGCGCGTGACCGGCATCGAAACTCCTTATGGTCGGCAGGCCTTCGCCGACGCTCTGCGGAGTGTAGCAGGACGTGGCGGGCGGCGGAAGTCGCACGGTATAATCGCGCGGCGAAGGGGGGTGAGCGCATGGCGAAAGGCACGGGTATGCGGAAGGAAAAGAAGAAGCCGAAGAAGAAGAAGTAGCGCGGGATGGCCCGGGCGCTTCTTCTCAGCTGCGAGGCAGTGAGCAAGGCCTTTGGGACCCGGTCGCTCTTCGAAGAGCTGTCGTTCGGGCTCTTCGAAGGCGACCAGGTCGGTCTCGGTGAAGAAGGTCCGGCCGTCGCGCGCGAGCCGCCAGAAGCTGCATCCCGACGGCTCGCTCCCCGAGAATCGGGCGACTCCAGCCGGCGCGCTGTCACGGAAGGAGACGGCGACTGGGCGCCGCCTGAGGTTGAGGGCCTGGGACACCCGCTGCTCGATGCCGCGATAGTCAGTCCTGGGATCTCTCCTCGAGTCGAACGCCGCGAGCCTACCTGTTCCTGAGCCAGTGGAGCGCGACGGCTCCGGCGGCCGCCACGTTGAGCGAGTCCATCTCGGGCGCCATCGGAATGCGGACCTGGATGTCCGCCGCCGCCAGGGCCTCTTCGCTGAGCCCGCGGCCCTCGGTACCGAGGAGCAAGGCGAGCCGCGCGGGCAGCGGGCGCTCGTCGCCCAGCTCGCCCAAACTCACGGCCTCCGCCCGCGGCGTCAGCGCCAGGACCGTGTAGCCGGCCTCGCGCAGCAGCTTGAGGTCGCGCGGCCAGTCGGCAAGCCGCGCGAACGGCATCGCCACGGTCGCACCCGACGAGACTCGGATGGCCTTGCGGTAGAGCGGGTCGGCGGTCCCGGGAGCGAGAAAGACCGCGCCCACGCCGAAGGCCAGCGCGTTGCGGAACATCGCGCCGACATTGCTCGAGTCCCCGAGCCCCTCCAGGACGACGAGCCGATCGCTCGGTGTCTCGGCAAGGATGGCCTCGGCCGTCGGCTCGGCGCCGCGCTCGCCGACGGCGAGGCAGCCGTGATGGAATTCCATGCCCACCACAGCCTCGACGATGCTCTGGCGAACCACATAGACGGGGACCCCTGCGCTAATGAGCGCTTGTCCGAGGGCGTCGAGGGCAGGAGGCGTGACCAGCGCCGAGCGGACGCGGTAGCGCCCCGCACCGAGAAGGCGCCGCACCACCTGGCGCCCCTCTGCGATGAAGGTACCGTCGCGCCGGCGCCGCTCTGCGTCGCGGATCTCGCGGTAATCGGCGAGACGCGGGTCTTCGGGATCCTCGACGGTCTCGACTCTCGGCATGATCTCCCGGAAACCGGATTCGGTGCGGAGCGCGGCCGACCGGCGCGGGTCGCCGGCCGGCCGCGGCGGGAGAGAGCGCTACGCTTTTTCGCTGATCGCTTTCAGCACGCGGTCGGGGAGGAGCGGCACGCTGCGGACGCGCGCCCCCGTGGCGGCGAAGATCGCGTTGGACAGCGCGGGCGCGATGGTGGTCACGCCGGGCTCGCCGACTCCGGTCGGGTACTCCGTGCTCTGCACGACGTTCACCTCGACGACGTCGGGCACCTCGTTCATGCGGAGGACTTGATAATCGTGGAAGTTGCTCTGGACGAGCGCGCCGTTGGCAACCGTGCCGCGCTCCTTGAGCGCGTTGCTCAGGCCGAAGAGGAGCGAGCCCTCGACCTGCGAGCGGACGCCGTCCTGGTTCACGACGATGCCGCAGTCCACGGCGCAGATGATCTTCTCGACGCGCACGCTGCCCGTCGCCGGATTCACGCGCGCCTGCACGACCGAGGCCGTCCACGTCGGCGTCTTCTTCTCCTGCGCGGAGACGCACGCGAGCCCGCGGCCGACGTTGGGCGGCAGCGGCGTGCCCCAGCCGGCCCGCTGGGCGGCGATCTGGAGTACGTTGGCCAGCCGCGGCTGGTCGCCCAGCATCGACAGGCGGAACGCGAGCGGATCGGCCTTCGACAGGTTCGCCAGCTCGTCGATGAACGTCTCGACGGCGAAGAACGTGTAGTTCGGCGCGACGGCGCGGACATACCCGACGGAGATGCCGGTCTCGGTGCGGATCGCCCGGACCGACTGGTTGGGGATCGAGTACACGTGGTCGGCCCCGTTGAGCGCGAACTGGTCGAGGCCCTGCTTGTCGACGAAGTCCGGGCCCCACCGGTTGCCGGGATGCGTGGCGACGATGACGTTGTCCCACGTGGTGACCTTGCCCGAGGCGTCGAGGCCCCCGCGGAGCGTCTGGAGCGTCGCGGAGCGATAGAAGTCGCGGCGGAGGTCCTCCTCGCGGGAGCGGATCAGCTTGACCGCCCTGCCGGACTCTTTTGCAATGATCGCCGCCTCGAGGATGATGTCGGGGTCGAGGCGGCGGCCGAAGCCGCCGCCCAGGTAGTGCTGGTGGATTCGGATGTTCTTCTGGTCCGTCTTGAGCACGGCGGCCAGCGTGCCCATGGCGAGCGTCTGGAACTGGTTGCCGGTGTAGAGATCGTAGACGCCGCCCTCGAACCGCGCGACGCAGTTCATCGGCTCGAGCTGCATGTGGGCGACGTAATCAGTCGTGTAGGTCGCCTGGTGAACGCGCGCGGCGCCGGCGAGCCCGGCCTTGACGTCGCCAGCCTTGCTCCATTCGATGGCGCCCGACCCGTCCTTGGCCTTCGCGGCGAAGTCGCTGAAGATCGTCTCGGTGCTGACCCCGGTGTTCGGCCCCGGCGCCCAGGTGATCTTGAGGGCGTCGCGCGCTTTCACCGCCGACCCGTAAGAGGTCGCGACGACCGCCACGAGGTGGTCGTTCACGATCGTCTTGACCCAGCCCTTCACCTTCCGGGCCTGGCTGTCGTCCACCGCTGTGTGCTTGCCGCCCTCGCGCGTGGGCGGGTAGGCGGTCTTGGCATAGACCATGTTCGCGACGAACGAGTCGATGCCGAATTTGGCCCGGCCGTTGGTCTTCTCCGGAATATCCAGGCGCTGGATCCACTGCCCGACGACTTTGTACTCGGCCGGCTTCTTGAGCGTGATCTTCTTGAGGTCGTCCTCGGAGAACTTCCTGGTGATCGGCGCCTTCGCGACGATGTCGCCGTAGGAGATCGAGCGCCCGGTGGGCAAGTGTCGCACGATGCCGCGGGAGGCCGCGCACTCCTCGGGCGGGACCTTCCAGTGCTGCGCGGCCGCGTCCACCAGCGCCAAGCGCGCCGCCGCGCCCGCGCGCGAGAGGGTGTCGAACGTCCAGTTGACGCTCCAGCTCCCGCCCGTGATCATCAGGCCGTACTTCGGGTCGCTCGTCGGGTAGTCGATGCGGATGTCCTTCCAGTCCGCCTCGAGCTCCTCGGCGACGATCTGCGCGAGCGCGGTCCCCACGCCCTGGCCCATCTCGGACTTCGTGATGTGGACGGTGACCAGCCCGTCCGGGGTGATCGTCATCGAGGCGTTCGGCTCGAACGCGGAGGCGCCCGAAGCGCGACCCACGCCGTCGCCGAAGGTGAACCAGAGGGTCATGCCGACAGCCGTCGCGGCGCTAGTCTTGACAAAATCCCGGCGATTCAGCCTGGTGGTCATGGCTATGCCCCCTGCGCCGCGCGCTTGATGGCGCGCTTGATGCGCACGTACGTAGCGCAGCGGCAGATATTGCCCGACATGGCCGCCACGATCTCGTCGTCGGTAGGCTTGGGGTTCTTTGCCAGGAGGGAGGCCGCCTGCATGATCTGGCCGGACTGGCAGTAGCCGCACTGCGGCACCTGCTCGGCGATCCAGGCGAGCTGCAGCGGGTGCCGACCCTCGGGGTGCAGCCCCTCGATCGTCGTGATCTTCTTGCCCTCGGCAGAGGAGACGGGCGTCTGGCACGAGCGCACCGCGACACCGTTGAGGTGGACGGTACACGCGCCGCATTGCGCCATTCCGCAGCCGAATTTCGTGCCGGTGAGCTGAAGGTGTTCCCGGATCACCCAGAGGAGCGGCGTATCCGGGGGCACGTCGACCGTCCGAGACTTGCCGTTGATCAGCAGCTTGGCCATGGCCTCGCTCCTTCCGCTCTGGATCGGCGTCAGCGTTGACCCCGTGCGAAGGTTGGGGAGAAGTGTGCGTGACTTTAGGACCGGCCCGGGATCGTGTCAAGCCCCCTTGCTCACCCGAAAGGCAATCTGCCGCGGGAGAGCCACCGGGTTACGCAACACGGCGAATCGTCACAGCGCAAGTCGTGAAGTCTTCGCGTGTCTTCACATGGCACATCCGTTGCACACTCCATGACAGGCGGTCGCAGTCTATTCACCACAGCGTAAAGAGAGCGAGCGCACGATAGGGGCAGTCGAGGATAGAAGCGCGCCGCACGAGCACACAGGAGGAGAACAGCCATGATCGATTGGTGGTCAGAGACCGAGCACGCAATAGTCGAGTGCCTTGGAAGCGCCGGACCGATGAGCCCGGAGGACCTGGCGCGCCGCGTGGACATTTCCGAGGGTGAAGCGATGGTCTTCCTGTGCATGCTCGCCCGGGAGAAAAAAATACTGATCCGTCTGGTGGACGTGCAGGACGCGCCGGCCAGCCGGCCGCCGCGCGAGGCGCCGCTCCTCCACGAAACGGCTTCCGCGTCGCGACAGGCCACGTACGCGGCGGGACACTGACCAGTGGCCCGACGACTGGCCCTGATCGCTCATGACAACAGAAAGGTCGATTTCGTCGCGTGGGCGACCTTCAACCGGGAGACGCTGGCGCAGTTCGACCTGATCGCGACGCGCCACACGGCCCGGCTCGTCAGGGCCAAGGTGGGTCTCGAGGTCGAGGAGCTGCTGAGCGGGCCCGAAGGGGGCGACGCGCAGATCGCGGCGCGCGTGGCCACGGGAACCGTCGATGTCGTGTTCTTCTTCGTGGATCCGCTGTGGGCTCAGCCCCACGATCCGGATATCCGGGCGCTGCTCCGCGTGTGCAACGTGCACAACGTGCCCCTGGCGACCAACCTCGGCACGGCGGACCTGATCATCACGGCGCTCAGCCCGCTGACGGCCAGCGACCGAGGTGTTTCAGATCCGGCCTGACAGCCGGCGCGGGTTCGTCGAGGTCGGTGGGTGCCGCCTCTCGTATCTGAGCGCGCCAGGCGCGGGGGGCGGGCCGACACTTCTGCTGATCCACGGGTCGGGGGTGAGCGCCCGCTGCTGGACCCACCAGCTCCGCGCCGCCCGCGCTGTCGGAGCGCCTGAGGGGGCTGATCCCGCATTCGCGGCTCCGGATCATCGAGGGGGCCGGCCACATGCTGCCGCTCGAAGAGCCGGATCGCGTCAACGAAGAGATCCTTCGCTTCGCCGGCGGGCTCGGAGCGCCTCCCGTCACGGCCGCTGCCGTGGAGACGCCTCTGGAGCGCTCGCTGCGCCGGCGCGTCCTCGACCTCGCACCTCGCATCAGGGCGCACCTGCGGTCAGCGCTCTGATTCCGCTGGGGCGCCTAGGCCATCGGCGCCGCTCCCGTGTCTCCGGCGACCAGCCTCTCGTGCAGCGCGCTGAGGATCTCGGCGATCGCCGCGGACGCCCACACGTCGAAAAAGGGCCCAGCCTGCAGGGCGGCGAACTCGCGGGCGCCGCGCTCCTTCGTCTGCGCCTCGCTCTCGCCCGGCCGCGCCTCCTGCTGGCGCCCGCGAATCCGGTCCTTGTTGTAGATGGCCGGGTACTCGATGTAGCGGTGGAGCTCCCGGAAGTCCTTCGTGTAGATCACCGCGACCGGCAGGGACGCCCATTCCGCGCCGTTCTTCTTGTTCATGAACTCGAGCATGATGTCGTAGTTGGCATCGGGGGCTACGGCGGGATCGGGGCGCCGCGTCCCGAGGACCTTCTTTCCATCGCGGTTGAAGATGCGCAGCTCCATCCCGCCCGCCTCGGCCAGCCGCGCGAGCACGGGCACGTCCCGGCGGCAGTCCGAGGACCAATCCTCGGAGATCACGAGGACCTTCGCGGGGCCCTGGGGCTGCGCGACGAGCCATTTGATCGCGGCCGCCTGCTCCTCGCTGAGGCGCGCCCTGGCATAGCGCTCGCGCAGCACCGCGCTGTTGTCTTTCCGTGGAGCACCGGAGGCTCCTCCGTCGGCGAAATAGCTCCCGAAGGCCTCGCGGGCCAGGTTCTCGGGGCTGCCGGCGTACTTCAGGTAGTCGTCGAAGGTCATGCCCTTGGCGAACCGCTCGGCGGTGACAACGCTCTTGGCCACGGCTGCCTCCTGGGGACTCCTCAGTCAAGCGCGGCTTCGACTCAGGGAGGCGTCCCGAACAGTCCCAGAACGAAGTTCCTGGTTTCCGGATACCAGAGATTCCCCAGGTGCCCTCCATAGGGATACACCACCATCCGGGAACCCATCGCCTCTCTGAGCTCGTCGATCGATTTGCTCTCGGCGAGGAAATCGTCGGCGTTGTGGATGATGTGCACTCGCGGGTTGCCGCGCAGCTCATCGAGAATCGGCGCCAGCGATCCTTGCCGCGTAAAAGTGTCCAGATCGGCCCCTGCGTCGCCCGTCTGGACTCTCCACGCCGGCACGCCGATCTTTACGCTGTACTCCGTGAACGTGAAGTTCTTGGCGTCGTGGATGCGTTTTCTGGCTTCAGTCCTGGTCGCCGTTCGGACCCGCTGCTCGAGAATGACTTCCGACACGTAGACGAGCTCGGGAAGTACCAACTCCAGATATCCGGCGATGAGAAACTGGAGCTCCTCGGTCGTGAACACGGAGAAATCCTTCACCAATTTCTCGAAATCCGGTTGATCCCGCCTCTCCTCGGTGAAGGGCTCGGCGAGGGCGAGGGCCTTGAGCATGATGCCTTCGGATCTGGCCCGGCCGAACTTCTCCCGCAGCGCATCCATCTCATCGAGCTTTTTGACGGCGTAGGTGAGATCGGCGGGCGGGTTGGCCAACAGGTACCTTTCGATGCCGATCTTCCGCTCCTTGGCATCGAGCACGCTCAGGTACGCGCCTTCGAGCGCTCCCAGGCTCACCCCCATGAAATCGACGCGCGTGATCCGAAGGCCGTGTCGGGTCTTCAGGACCTCGAGCGTTTTCTGCATGGCTTCGTAGAGATCTCGGGCGTCCTCCGGAACGTAGCCCGGCGCGCCGCTCCGGCTGGCCGCGAGGGCGAAGTTCCAGCTCATCGGCGAGGGCAGGATGAGGACATGAAAGCCCTTCTGGTGGAATAGACCGGCGAAATAGGTGGCGGCCCCGAAGTACGGGTTGGACCCGATGCCGGAGACGATGAAGAGCAGGGGCGCCGGACGGCTCTGGCGATAGAGCGCGACACTCAGGTCGCCGCGTCCTTCCAGCGTGGGCAGCCGATTCCTGTCCGGGAGGACCGGCACATGGACCACCTGCCGCTTGAGCCCGGCGGTGTGGCCATCGGCATTCAGGATGGCGGTCGTGATCGTCGCGAGATAGGGGTCGCGGTAGGGGTACTTGTAGTCCTCCGCGCTCACGGTGCCCCATGACAGGCCCATCGTGGTCACGACCATGAGAGAGAACCGGACGCCGTAAAGATTCATGAGCGCCGATACTATCAGCGCGCGCGGAGCGCGTCGAGCGCCTTGTTACCCTCTGGCGGCCGGTCCTTCCGCACCGCCTGCACGGGCGTCGGCAGCTCGTCGGGGTCGATCGGGATCTCGATGACCGCCGGCTTGCCCGATCCCAGGGCGGCGCGGAGGGCGTCGCCGACCTGGTCGGGATGGTCAACGTAGTAGCCCTCGGCGCCGAAGAGCCGTGCGAACTGGTCGTAGCGCGGGTTGCCGATGTCGCAGCCGATGTAGCGCGCGCCGTAGAACGCCCGCTGGTAGGCCTTCTCCGAGCCCCAGCAGTTGTTGTTCATGACCAGCGTGACGACGTTGATCCCGTGCCGCACGGCCGTCTCGATCTCCTGCGCGTTCATCAGGAACCCGCCGTCGCCGTGGATGGCGAGGACGGGCGCGTCCGGGCGTCCGAGCTTGGCGCCGAGGGCGGCCGGGAACGCGAACCCGAGCCCGCCGAGATCGAGCGGCGTGAGGAAGGTCCTGGGCCCGGTGAACTGCAGGCGATCATAGCCGTACGCGGGCGCGGCGCCGGCGTCGAGCGCGACGATCGTGTCGGGCGGCAGCGCGCGACGGAGCTCCGCGTAGACGCGCTGGGGCTTCATGGGTGAGGCGTCGAGACCCGCCTCGGCCGCGAGGCGGGCCTGGCGCTGGGCGCGGAGCGCCTCCGCCTCCCGCCGCCACGCCTCCCGGATTGGCAGAGCACCGCCCGCGGAGACCGCGTCGAGCAAGGCCTGGCAGGCTTCGCGGGCGTCGGCCTGGATGCCGACGGCGACGGGATAGTAGCGGCCGATGTCCCGGCCCTCCACGTCGATCTGGACGATCGGCGTCCCGGGGCGGACGTAGCGATCGTCGAAGTGCGTCGTGAACTGGGCGAGGCGCGAGCCGACGGCGAGGATCAGGTCGGCCCGGCGGCAGGCCGCGCCCGCTTCGGGCGCCCCCGCGCGCCCGAGCGGGCCGACGTACAAAGGATGCGTGTTGGGCACGGCGTCGTTGCGCCCGTAGGCCGTGATCGTCGGGATCGAGCATTCCTCGCTGAGGCGGACGACGAGATCGTTGGCGCCGGCCCAGTTGACGCCGCCGCCGGCGAGCAGGAGCGGGCGCTCCGCGTGACGCAGGAGCCGCGCCGCCTCACGGATGGCGTCCGGATGCGGCACGGGCGGGTGCGTGGACCGGTAGTTCGGAGGCGGGAGCGTCGCCGGCACCCGGACCGTGTCGTTGAGGACATCGCGGGGGATCTCGACGAGCACCGGCCCGCGCCGCCCGCTCATCGCGGTACGCAGCGCCGCGCGGAGCAGCTCCGGGATGCGGTGGGGCTGGGTGACCTGCAGCGCCAGCTTGGTCACCGGCCGGAACATGCCGACCAGGTCGAACTCCTGGAAGGCGTCCCTGTGGTAGTGCTCGACCGCGATGCCGCCCACGAGGACGACCACGGGCGAATGGGCGACGTGCGCCGCCGCCACGCCCGTGAGGAGATTCATCGCGCCCGGGCCGCTGGTCACGAGGCACACGCCCGGCAAACCGGTCACCCGCGCGAGGCCGTCGGCCATGAAGGCCGCGCCCTGCTCGTGCCGCACGTTGACGTACTCCACGCTGCGATCGTCGTAGAGCGCGTCCAGCACGTCCAGGAACGTGGCGCCCACGATCCCGAAGATGTAGCGCACCTGCTCGGCCTTCAGCAGCTCGACCACCGCCCGTCCACCCGTCATCTCACCCATTCCCGATGCTCCTCACGGTCGCTCTTGCGGATGTGCCGTCGATGGTGAACCTTATGACACAGGCACGATACAACATGACGACACGAGCCGGCCGGCGCATTCCGATGTGGGTAAAGGTGGCGTACTCGGCCTACGTGGTCGTGCTCGTGCCGTTGTACTGGGTGACCTATAGCCCGTGGAACTTTCTCTACTTCTGCGACATCGCGCTGCTCGTCACCGCCGTCGCGATCTGGATCGAAAGCCCGCTGGTGGTCGGCATGCAGGCGGTCGCCATCACGCTGCCGCAAATGCTGTGGGTGGTCGACCTTCTGTGCCGGCTCGTTGCGGGCGTGCACGTCACAGGCGTCACCGCCTACATGCTGGATGCGGGCATTCCCCCGTTCCTGCGGGCGCTCTCCTTATTTCACGGCTGGCTGCCCTTTGTCCTCCTCTGGCTGCTCTCGCGATTGCGCTACGACCGGCGGGCGTTTCGCATGCAGTCCGTGGCGGGGGTCATGGTTCTGCTCGTGTCCTACCTCTTCGCTCCGGCCCCTCCACCATCCGCCAGCCATCCGGCCTGGGCGGTCAACATCAACTACGTGTACGGGCTCGATGACAAGCATCCCCAGTCGTTCATGGCGCCCAGGCTCTGGCTGCTCTTCATGATGGCGTTTCACGTGATCGCGGTCTACCTGCCCACCCACCTCGTGCTCCGGCGTGTCTTCGACCCGCCCTCCTCCCGCTAACGTTTGCGAGCAGGCGGATGCGCCCGTATGCTGAGGAGTCGGGGAGGATACGAATGAACCTGACGGTGGCCAGCTACAACATCCACAAGGCCGCGGGCCTCGATCGGCGCGTCGACCTGGCTCGCATCGCCCGGGTCCTGGGCGAGATCGACGCCGATATCGTCGGCATCCAGGAGATCTATCGGCCACAGGCCGAGGCGCTGGCCGCCGAGCTCGGCATGAGCATGGCGATGGGCGTCACCCGGCACTTCGAGAACATGCCCTACGGCAACGCCATCTTCACGCGCTTCGAGGTCCACGGGTCCGACACGTTCGACCTGACGCGCCCGCCCCGGGAGCCGCGCGGGGGCCTCCGCCTCGACATCATGGTGGGAGAGCACCCGCTCCACCTCTTCAACGTCCACTTCGGGCTCAAGATCCGCGAGCGGGCCGAGCAGGTGGAGGCGCTGGTGCGCAAGCAGATCCTCCGCCACGATCTCCCCGGCTCCCGCGTGGTGACGGGCGACCTGAACGAGTGGTTCCCCGGGGCCGTGGGTCGCGCGCTCCGCCGCGAGCTTCACGGGCCCCGCATCCGGCGCACCCATCCGGCGCCGCTTCCGATTTTCGCCCTCGACCGCATCTACTGGGATCGCGGGCTCCACGCCGACAGCTTCCGCGTGCACCGAAGCCAGCTTGCCCGCGTCGCCTCGGACCATCTTCCGGTGGTCGCTCGCCTTCGCCTGGCTCCCGCCCCCAGCCTGCGCTAGTCTCTGAGCCTCATGGCCGACGCCACAGCGACCGCCCCCGGGGCACCCCGATGGCCCGGAGAGACCCGAGCCGCCTGCGCCTTCACCTTCGACATGGACGCCGAGTCGCTGTGGATGGCGAGGGACATCCACGAGCCGGTGACGCTGTCCCAGGGGCGCTTCGGCCCGGTCGAGGCGCTGCCGCGCATCCTGACGCTCCTCGAGAAGGCCGAGGTTCGGGCGTCCTTCTTCATCCCCGCCTGGGTCGCGTCGCACTACCCCGATCAGGTCCGCGCCATCGCGACGGCGGGACACGAGATCGGCTGCCACGGCGACCTGCACGAGCGCGTGAGCGATCTCGATCCCAAACAGGAAGAGGCCATACTCACGAAGAGCCTCGAAGTGCTGACGCCTCTGGCCGGGCGGCGTCCGGTCGGCTGGCGGGCGCCGGCCTGGCATCTCTCCGCGAAGTCGCTCGAGCTCGTCGCCAGCCACGGCTTCGAGTATTCGTCGAACATGATGGACCGGCTCGTGCCGTATCTCCACCCGGAGGCCCACGGGCGCGTGCTGGTCGAGATCCCCGTGTCGTGGGTGCTGGACGACGCGCCCTTTTTCATGTTCACGGGGCAGCGGAGCATCCAGGCGCCGGGACCGGTGCTGCAGGGCTGGATCACCGAGTTCGACGGCATCACCGAGGCCCACGGCGTCACCAACTTCACGTTTCACCCGCAGATCATCGGCAGGCCGTCGCGCCTCGCGTGCCTGCGGGAACTGCTCGATCACGTCAAGCACACGCCGCGCGTCTGGACCGCGCCGCTCTCCGAGATCGCCGCCCACTGGCGGGCGACCAGGCAGCCCTGACCAGCAGGGCGTCGTGTCGCTATCCCGCCGAGGAGTCGGCGGCGGCGAAGCGCTCCAGATGGTGCTCGGCGTCGCCGAAGGTCTGCCCGATCATGGTGAGCCGGCGGAACGTGTGGCTGATCTTCAGCTCCTCGGTCATGCCCATCCCGCCGTGGAGCTGCACCGCCTCCTGGCTGACGTGCCGGCAGGCATCGGCGACCTTGATCTTGGCGGCGGAGACGACCTGGCGGCGCTCGGCGGCGCCGGCGGTGTCCGCTTTGACGCAGGCCAGGCAGGCCATGGAGCGGGCCTGCTCGTAGCTGATCGCCATGTCCACCATGCGGTGCTGGAGCGCCTGGAAGCTGCCGATAGGCACGCCGAACTGGCGCCGGTTCTTGATGTATTCGAGCGTGGTCTCGTTGGCGAAGCGGATGGCGCCGACGGCCTCCGCGCAGAGGAGCGCGGTGGCGTAGTCGGCGGCGTCCTCGATCAGCGCGAGGGCCCGGCCTTCCGCGCCGAGTATCGCGTCCGCCTGCACGACCACACCCGACAGCCAGACATCGGCCGCCCGCAGTTCGTCGATCGTGCGGTAATCCTTCACGGTGAGACCGGCGGCGCCGCGATCCACCAGGAAGAGGCTGATGCCGGCCGGGTCGGTGTCGGACCCGGAAGTGCGCGCCGAGACGATCAACGTGTCGGCGCCGGCGCCGTGGAGGACAGCCCGCTTCTCGCCTTCGAGGGTGAAGCCCTGGCCGGAGCGCTTGGCGCGGGCCCCGACATGGCGCAGGTCATAGCGGGAGCTGCGCTCGGTGTGGGCGAAAGCGAGCTTGCGCTTGCCCTGGATCAGCGCCGGCAGGATGCGCTTCTGCTGCTCTGCGGAGGCGCCGCGCGCCAAGAGCCGGCCGGCCAGTCCCACGTTGACCCAGTAGGGCTCGACGACGAGCGCTTCACCCACGGCTTCCATCACCAGCATGACGTCGACCGCGGTGCCGCCGAAGCCGCCGTGCTCCTCGGCAAAGGGCACGCCGAGCAGCCCCATCTCGGCGAACGCCGCCCACACGGTCTCGCTCCAGCCGGTGGGCGAGGCGACGATCTTGGCGCGCGCGTCGATCGTGTACTCCTTGGTCAGGTAGCGCTTGAGGGTGTCGGCCAGGAGCTGCTGCTCTTCGCTGAGATCGAAATTCATGGCTCAGAGCCCCAGCGTGGCCTTGGCGATGATGTTCCGCTGGATCTCGTTGGAGCCCGCGTAGATCGTCGCCTTGCGCATGTTGCAGTAGCGCGGGGCCAGCCGCGCCGTGAAGTGGTCGAAGTCCATGGTGTCAACCGGCCGGAAGGCCTGGGCCAAGGGTCCTGCCACCTGCATCATCAGCTCCGTGATCGCCTGCTGGATTTCGGTGCCCTTGATCTTGAGCATCGAGACGTCGGCGCCGGGCGGGCGGCCGCTGCGCCGCATCTGGTCGAGAAAGCGCAGGTTGGTGATCTCGAGCGCCATCAGCTCCACCTCGACACGCGTCAGCCGGTCGCGGAAGCGCGTGTCTTCGAGAAGCGGCCGGCCGTTCTTCAGGTAGTCGCCGGCCAGCTCCTTGAGCCGGGCCAGCTCGCGCTTGGAGTGGCCGATGCGGCCTGTGCCCATGCGCTCGTAGCCGAGGAGATACTTCGCGACCGTCCAGCCCTTGCCCTCTTCGTGCACGAGATTCTCGACAGGGACCTTGACCTCGTCGAAGAAGACCTCGTTCACCTCCTGGCTGCCGTCCAGGAGGACGATGGGACGCACCGTGATGCCGGGCGTGCGCATGTCGATCAGCAGGAAGGAGATGCCGTCCTGGCGCTTGCCCGCGCCCGCGTCGGTGCGGACGAGGCAGAAGATCCAGTCGGCGTGGTGCCCCATCGTGGTCCAGGTCTTCTGGCCCGTGACGACGTAGTGACCGTTCTCGCGCGCCGCCCGCGTCTTGAGGGAGGCCAGGTCCGAGCCCGAGCCGGGCTCCGAGTATCCCTGGCACCAGAAATCGGTGCCGTCGTAGATGCGCGGCAGGAAGCGCTTTTTCTGCGCCTCGGTGCCGAACTGGAGCAGGACCGGCGCGCACATGCGGAGACCGAACGGAACCAGCGGCGGGGTGGCTGCAAAGCCGCACTCCTCCTCGAAGATGTACCTCTGCACGGCGTTCCAGCCCGTCCCGCGCCACTCCTCCGGCCAGTCGGGCGCGACCCAGCCCTTGTTCGCCAGGATCTTGTGCCAGCGCAGGAGGTCGTCCTTGGACAGATCCTCGTAGCTCTCCATCTTCTGGCGCAGGTCGTCGGGCAGGTTGGCGCGCAGCCACGCGCGCACCTCGTCGCGGAAGGCCAGCTCCTCGGTCGAGTAGTTCAGATCCATGTGGAAGCTCCTCTCTCAGCCGGTCGGCGGTCACGAGGCCGACGATCATGCTATCGCAGCGCCAGCATCACGTCCAGCGCGGAGGCGGTGGCGGCCGCGCCCCGTCTGGGCTATTCTCTGAGCCCCATGCCGGATGCCAGTGCCACGCGGCGGAACACCACACAACCCTGAGAGGAGTCTCCACCTTGGCCTTCCCACTCGACCGTGCCACGCCATCCTCGCTCGACCTCGATCCGAAAGCGCTCGATCGCCTGCTCGAGACCGTCACGCGCCACATCGCCGAAGGGCGCTACCCAGGCGCGCAGCTCGCGATGGCCCGCCACGGCAAGCTGGCATTGTTCGAGACCATCGGCGACGCCCGCCTCGATCCCGCGCGGGCCCAGGCGTCGGAGGACACGCTCTGGCTGCTGTACTCGAACACCAAGGTGGTGACGGCCTGCGCGGTCTGGCTCCTGGTCGAGCGCGGGGCGCTCTCTTTCACCGATCGCGTGGCCGAGCACCTGCCGGGCTTCGAAGCCAATGGCAAGGGCGACATCACCGTGATCCAGCTCCTGACGCACCAGGGCGGCTTCCCCAATGCCCAGGTGCCGAAGGGCGTGTGGGAGGATCACGACCTCCTGCGCAGCACCGTCTGCGCCTTCACGCTCGAATGGACGCCGGGCTCGCGCGTGCACTACCACAGCCTGGCGGCCCACTGGACGGCCGCGGCGATGATCGAAGCCCTGACCAAGGCCGACTACCGCGACTTCATCCGCGCCAACGTCGCCCTACCGCTCGGGCTCGGCAACGAGCTGTTCGTCGGCCTGCCGGATGCGGAAGCCGGTCGTGCCGCGGACATCCACGAGCCCGCGGCGGACAGCGGCCGGCAGGTGCGCCGCGCGGACGAGAACAACCCCGAGTTCCGCCGCGCGGGCACGCCGGGCGGCGGCGGCTACGCCACGGCGCGGGCGATGGCGACCTTCTACCAGATGATGGCCCACGGCGGCGCGCTCAATGGGGTGCGGCTCCTCTCGCCGCGGATGGTCGAGTACGTCACGCGGAATTTCACGGGAGACCGGGTGGACGGCCACATGGGCATGCCCATGCACCGGGGCCTCGGCCCCCACTCGCGCGGGATGACGGAGAGCATCCGCGGGCTGGGCTCGCTGGCCTCGCCCCGCGTCTTTGGCCACGGCGGCGTCGGCTCATCCTACTGCTGGGCCGACCCCGGCTCGGGCGTCTCGTTCGCGTATCTCACCAACAGCCGCGTGCCGGATCCCTGGCACAGCCAGCGAATGGACATGATCTCGAACTTCGCCCACTCGGCGATCCGGTAGCCCATGGCCGGGCGCTCCGTGCTCGTTACCGGGATGAGCGGCTTGATCGGCCGCGCGCTCCGGAAACAGCTCGAAGGACACTATGACCTGCGCGCGCTCAACCGGAGCGCCGTCGAGGGCCTGCCCTGCCATCGCGCCGACATCGCCGACCTCGGAGCCATCCAGCCCGCCTTCGCCGGCGTCGATACCGTCGTGCACCTGGCCGCCCAGGTGGGGAACCCCGGGTGGGAGAACGTGCAGCGCTACAACGTCGTTGGTACCTACAATGTCTTCGAGGCCGCGCGACAGGCCGGCGTCAGGCGCGTGGTCTTCGCCTCGAGCGGCGCCACCGTCAGCGCGATCGAAGCCGACAAGCCCTATAGCGATCTGGTCGCGGGCCGCTACGAGGGACTCACCTCATGGCCGATTCTGACGCACCTCTCGCCCCTCCGACCCGCGGGGCTCTACGGCGTCAGCAAGGTCTGGGGCGAAGCGCTGGGCCGTCAGTACACCGACGCCCACGGGCTCTCGGTCCTCTGCGTGCGCATCGGGCGCGTGCACGCGGAGGATCGGCCGATGTCGGCGCGCGATTTCTCCGTCTGGTGCAGCCAGCGCGACATCGTGCGGCTCATCGAGCGCTGCATCGAGGCGCCGGAGACGCTCCGCTACGATATTTTTTTCTGCACGTCTCGCCTCAAGTGGGGCTACCGCGACCTCGAGCACCCGCGCGCCGTCCTGGGCTGGGAGCCCCTCGACGACGCCGAGAGCCATCGCTGAGCCCCTGCCCCGCATCCCACACAAGGAGACACGACCGATGGCGATACAGACCCGGTACCTCTTCACCGCCTCCATGGACGTCGAAGCCGCGCAGGAGAAGCTCTTCAACGAGGTCTACGACACCGAGCACGTGCCGCTCCTCCTCAGGGTGCCGGGCGTCATCGCGGTGGCCCGGCTCAAGAAGACGACGCTGACCATGATCATCGGCGGCGAGAAGAAGACCATCGTGGCGGAGAACGAGCCGACCTACTCGGCGACCTACGAGATCGAGAGCCCCGAGGTGCTGACGAGCCCGGGCTGGGGCGCCGCGGTGGACCAGGGGCGCTGGCCCGGGCAGGTCCGCCCCTTCACCAAAAACCGCCGGCACGTCCTGTATCAACGCATCCTGCCCTAGGCAGGACGCCGATAAGGGGCCATCTGCGTCATTTGACCTAGAGGCGTGTTGGGGCGCCCCCGGTCGCACGCTCAACGTACAGGAGTACGCCTCGCGTGCGACCTTCGGGCGCCGCCTCGCATCTGACCCCTTCTCGTCGCCCTGCGCGGCGGGGCGCCGCCTCGCATCTGGGCCCTTCTCGACGCCCTGCACGGTGGGCGCCGGCTCGCATCTGACCCTTTTCGAGCAGGCTGCAGATTTCTCGGGAGGCTGTTGACATGGCGGCACGATATCGGCTTGGTTTCGGGCGGCGCGCGGGCAATGCTGTCGTGCGGGCTCTGCTGGCGTTCGGTCTCGGGCCGCGCTCCACCTATCTTCTGAGCGTGGCCGGCCGGCGCAGCGGCACGCTTCGCTCCACGCCCGTGACGCTCGTGGAGGAAGGCGGCCGGCGCTGGCTCGTGGCGCCCTACGGTGACGTCGCCTGGGTGCGCAACCTGCGCGCTGCGGGGCGGGCGACCCTGTCCCGCGGTGGGCGCACCGAGACGGTCGCGACGCGTGCGATCGGGCCAGAGGAGGCCGCGCCCGTCCTCAAATGGTACGTCACGCGCGTGCCGATCACCCGGCCCTACTTCGACGTGGGCCCGGGGTCGGACCTCGACGCGTTCCGCGCCGAGGCGCCGCGGCACCCGGTCTTCGCCATCCTGGGCCCGCCTTCCTGAAGGCCGCCCCGTGCGCCTGATCCCCGTCGGCCTGGGGGTCGTGGCGGCGCTCCAGTTGGTGGCGGCGGCCGCGGCCTATCCCATCCTGACCCTGGCCGTCGGTCTCGCGGCGAGCCTCTACCAGTCCATGGTCTGCCCCGATGGCGGCGCGCGCACGATCTTCTTCATCGCCGGGCTGCCGATGGCGTTCGGAGCGCTCTTGATGGGCGCCGTCTTCGCGGTCGTGCCGCTCGCGGTGTGCGTGATGGGCGCGGTCGTCGTCGGGCGTCTGGGGCGTCGGCGCAGCGCGACGGCCCCGGTGGCTCAGCTGCTGACATTCGGCGCGGCGCTCGTCGCGCTCAACATGGTGACGCTGGCCGTCGGCATCGTGATCTGGCCCGTCTGGTGGTACAGCGAGAAGCTCGCCACGCTCATCCCGCTCTGGCCGCTCACCGCCTGCTTCGCGCTGAACGCGTTGCTCGATGCCGTCCTCGTCGGCATCACGCTCAGCTCCCAACTCAGGACGCGATAGGCGGCCTCTTGTCGAACCAGGGACGGGCGTTTTCGAGCTGGGCGCCGAGCGAAAGGATGGTGCCCTCCTCGCCGTAGCGCCCCGCGAGCTGCACCGCCACGGGGAAGCCCGAGGCCGCGCGACCGAGCGGCAGCACGAGCGCGGGCTGGCCGCTCAGGTTGAACCAGACGGTGAAGGGCGAGAAGGTGAAGACGCGCCGCCAGTACTCGTCCACGTCCTCCAGCATCATGTCGATCCAGCCGAGCTTGGGCGGCAGCGTCCCGAGCCCCGGCGTCAGCAGCACGTCGTAGCCCGCGTGGAAGGCCGCCATCTGCCTGCCGAGCTTGTGCGCCGCCTGCGTCGCGCGCACGTAGTCGGCGGCGGAGATCTTCTCGCCTCTCTGCGCCGTGCCCCACGTGACGTTCTCGACCTCGCCCTTGCGCGCCGGCCGCCCCGCCGTCGGATGGCTGGCGAGGTTCACCACCGTGTTGGCCGCCGCGAGCGTGAAGAACGTCGGCACGACGGCGGCGCCGTCGATCTCGGGATCGGCCTCCTGGACCTTGTGACCGAGATCCTTGCAGAGGACGACGGTCTCGGCGAGGGCCTTCCGATACTCGGCCTCGACGGGCGCGCCGTTGGGCGCCGCGCTCGTGTAGGCGATGCGCAGTGGCCTGAGCCGGGCCTGGACCTCGGCGAGGAAGGGGCGAGGCGGAGGCGGCGCGACGTACGGGTCGCCCGGGCCCGCGCCGGCCGTGGCGTCGAGGAGCGCCGCCGTGTCGCGCACGGTGAGCGTCACGGCGTGCTCGGTCGAGCAGCCGCCCAGACCCTCGCCGATATAGGGCGCCATGGTGTTGCGACCCCGGGTAGGCTTGAGCCCCACAAGGCCGCAGCAGGAGGCGGGCGCGCGGATCGAGCCGAAGCCGTCGGAGCCGTGCGCCATCGGCAGCATGCGCGCGCCGACCGAGGCCGCGGCGCCGCCGCTCGAGCCGCCGGAGATGCGCGTCAGGTCCCAGGGGCTCTTCGTCGGCCCGTAGAGCTGGGGCTCGCAGGTCAGCGACAGTCCCAGCTCGCACGTGTTGGTGCGCCCGAAGATGACGAGCCCCGCGCGCTTGAGCCGCTTGACGTGCTCGCTGTCGGCCGCAGGAGGCGGCGCGTCGGCGAAGAACTTCGAGCCGCGCGTCATCTTGACGCCGGCCAGCGAGGCGGTCAGATCCTTGAGCAGGAATGGCACGCCCGTGAACGGGCCGTCGGGCAGACCGTCGGCGATGGCCTTGCGCCCAAAATCGTAGAGCTTCATGGTGACGGCGTTGACGGCGCCGTTGCGCGCCTCGACGCGCTCGATGGCCGCCTCGAGCAGCTCGTCGGGCGAGACCGTGCCGCGCCTGACGAGATCCGCCAACGCAAGCGCGTCGTACTGCTCGAAGTCAGCGAAGGCTTTCACGGCTACGCCTCGCGGAGGGCCGGGGCGACCTTCTCGATGAGGGTGTCGAGCAGCGGGCGGTAGTCCTTGCCCAGGAACATCGTCGGAATGAAAACCATGCCGACTCCGGCCTCCGAGGCCCTGCCGAGCTTGTCCTGGATCTGGGCGACGCTGCCCGCGAGCAGCGTGTCCTTGGCCGAGGCCTCGTCCCGGCTCATGCGCGTCATGAAGACCTGTTCCATCTTGTCGATCTGCGCGCGATCCTCGCTGACCACCGGCACCATGACCGCCGAGCGCACGATGGCCTTGGGGTCGCGTCCGACGTCGGCGCAGTACCCGTCGAGGATCTTCCCCTTCTTCGCGAGGATGTCCGGGCCGCCCCAGACATTCCAGTGATCGGCCCAGCGCGCGACGATCTTGAGCGTGATCTTCTCGCCACCGCCGCCGATCATGAGCTCGGGGCGCGGCTTCTGGACGGGCTTGGGCATGAGCGGCGCGTCGTCGAGCTGGTAGTACCTGCCCTTGAAGGTCGAGCGCTCCTGCGCCCACAGCATGGTCAGGATCTGGCAGGCTTCGTCGAGACGCTTGAGCCGCTCGCCGACGGTGTAGAAGGGGACGCCGTACGCCACGTGCTCGTTCTCCTGCCAGCCGGCGCCGATGCCGCAGATGAGCCGGCCGCCCGAGATGATGTCTACCTGGGCCGCCATCTTCGCGAGCACCGTGGGATGGCGGTAGGTATTGCCCGAGACGATGGTCCCGACCCGCATCCGCTTGGTGAGCGCGGCCAGCGCCGAGAGCGTCGTCCAGCTCTCGAGCATGTCGCCGAGCCGGTCGGGGGTATTCGGCATGAAGTGATCGGTGACACACGCCGCGTCCCAGCCCGTCTGCTCCGCGTGGCGCCAGAGCGCGACCACGTCGTCCCAAGTCGTATTGCCCATGCTGGAGAAGATGGCGAAGCGCATGCGAGAGCCTCCGGAGCGGTTACGGCAGCGTTTCCTGCTCGACCTTTCGCGCCTGCTCCTCGCGGAAGTCGCGGAGCTTCTTCCTGAGGTCGGGCCGGTGGTTGGCAAGGATCGCGACGGCGAGCAGCGCCGCGTTGGTGGCGCCCGGCTTGCCGATGGCCAGCGTGCCCACGGGAATGCCGGCTGGCATCTGGACCGTGGACAGGAGCGAGTCCATGCCCTTGAGCGCCTGGCTCTCCATGGGCACGCCCAGCACCGGCAGCACGGTGTGCGCGGCCGCGACGCCGGCCAGATGCGCGGCGCCCCCGGCGGCCGCGATGATGACCTCGATGCCGCGGGCCTCGGCCTCCGCGACGTACTCGGCGGTCAGGGCGGGGGTGCGATGCGCTGACATGATCTTGGACTCGTGCGGGACGCCGAACTGCGTCAGCACCAGGTCGGTGTGACGCATGGTCTCCCAGTCGGACTTGCTGCCCATGATGACCGCGACGAGCGGAGCGTTGGAGTCAGGCATACGCTGGAAACCGAACGATGCCGCAGCCCACGAGGTTAGTCAAGCGCTTTCGGGGATAATGGAGTCTCATGGCAGATCCCGTGGAGACCCTCGTGATCCATCCGGGAGCGCTCGGCGACGTCCTCCAGGCCGTACCGGCGCTCACCGCCCTCGGCCGGCTCGGCAGCCAGCTGACCTTCGCCGGCCAGCCGAGATTGGGCGAGCTGCTCCAGGGCTCGGGCCTCGTGCTCGCGGCAACGCCGTTCGACACCTTCGGCCTGGAGGCGCTCTTCGCCGACGGACCTGTGCCCGCCCGTCTCGCGTCGCGCCTCGGGCGCTTCCGCCGCGTGGTGTCGTGGTTCGGCGCGCGCGAGCCCGATTATGCCGGGCGACTCGGCGCGCTCGCCCCCGAGGTGATCGTGGCGCCGCCGGTGCCCGACGACGAATCTCCGCTCGCGGTCTGGGAACATCTCGTGGACACGCTCGCGCCGTGGGGCGTGACACAGCCCGCCCTGCTCCACCCGCTGCCGACCACGGAGCGCTGGCGCATCGCCGCGCGAACCGCGCTCATGGCGCTCGGCGTGGACGAGGCCCGCCCGCTCCTCATCGCGCATCCGGGTGCGGGTGCGCGCTGGAAGCGGGCGCCCGCCGCGCGCTTCGCGCTGGCATTGGAGCGCATGCGCGGCGACGGCGGCTTCGAGGTCGTGGTGCACCAGGGCCCCGCCGACGCGGAGGCCGTCGAGGCGCTGGCGGCCGCCCTCACCGTGCCACCGAAGCGTCTCGTCGAGCCGCCGCTGACCGAGCTCGCGGGCGCGCTGGCGCTCGCCCAGGCGTACATCGGCAGCGACTCCGGCGTGAGCCACCTCGCGGCGAGCATCGGCACACCAAGCGTCATCCTGTTTCCTCCCGAGACCCTCAGGCGCTGGGCGCCGTGGGGGCCCGCCGCCATACCGCTCGGCGTGGGCGCCGAAGGAGAGATGCCATGACTTCCGAGATGGAGCTGCGCCCGTCGCGCCGCCGGCGCTGGGGCAAAGGCAGCGCGGATCCCGAAGAGCACCGCTTCCTGGCGGGTCCCGAGCCGCGGCTCATCGAGCTCCTTCGCGCGCTGCGCATCTTCGCCGAGTTCGTCCGCGGCTTCCGCGCGCTGCATTTCGTCGGGCCCTGCGTCACCGTGTTTGGCTCGGCCCGCATGGCGGACCAGCACCGGTACTACGAGATGGCGCGGCAGGTCGGCGCGCGCCTGGCGCGCGACGGCTTCACGGTGATGACGGGCGGCGGCCCGGGCATCATGGAGGGCGCCAACCGCGGCGCCCGGGAGGCGGGCGGGCGGTCCATCGGCTGCAACATCGAGCTGCCGAAGGAGCAGAAGCCGAACGCGTACCTCGACCGGTGGGTGACGTTCCGCCACTTCTACGTCCGCAAGGTCATGCTCGTGAAGTATTCCTACGCCTTCGTCGCCCTGCCCGGCGGGTTCGGGACGCTCGATGAGATCAGCGAGACCGCGACGCTCATCCAGACCGGCAAGATCAGCAACTTCCCCGTCGTGCTGATGGGCACCGAGTTCTGGAAGCCTTTCCTCGATTTCCTTCGCGGCACGCTGCTCAAGGAGGGCACGATCGAGGCCGCGGACCTGGACCACTTCCTGGTGACCGACTCGCCGGATGCGGCCGCCGACCACGTGCGCGACACCGTCATGAAGTCCTTCGGCCTCGCGTACACGCCGAAGATGAAGCGGCGCTGGTTCCTCCGCGAGTAGGGTAGAATCAAGCTGGTGGGAGGTCCGGGCCATGGCATGCGCGAAAGTCAACGATCTCCGCGGCCGCACGAACAAAGCCTGGGCGCAGCTCAGGGCGCAGCTCCAGGGCATGGAGGCGCATCTCGAGAAGAGCGACGCCCCGGGACAGTGGACGACCCGCGAGGTCCTCTGCCACCTGCTCTTCGAGCCCGGCTGGAAGCCCGTCCCGCTTCTCAAGTCCTTCGCCGACAAGAACCTGCCCGTCATTGAAGTCGACCCGGGCCTGGTCGAGGTGACGGCCGAGCGCAAGACCATGACCCTCAAGCAGTTCGCCGACGCGCTCGACGCCCAGCGACGGGACGTCATGAACTATCTCGACGGACTCGGCGAGGCCGACCTCGGCCGCAAGGCGCGCATCCCCATCTTCAAGGAGATCATGGGGGTCGACGAGGTGGACATCCCGACCTTCGTCGGCGCGCTCTTCGACTACCACTGGAACGACCACGCGAGTCAGCTAGGAAAGATCCGCAAAGCAGTCGGCCTGCCCGAAGCCAAGTCGTAGTCCCCGGGCCACTCAAAAGGGTCCAGATGCGAGGCGGCGCCCCGCAGTAAATGGCGCGGGTGGGCCCTTTTCAGCGGCCCGCTACGCTTCTAGGAAGGCCCGCAGCATCCAGGCCATCTTCTCGTGCTTCTCCATGAGACCCGTCAGGAAGTCGCAGGTGCCCGCGTCGCCGAGCTTGTCTTGAGCAGTCGCGAGATCGGCGCGCAGCGTCTGGATCACGGCCTCGTGATCGGCGAGCAGGGCGGCCAGCATGGCGCGCGCGTTGGGACGCTGGCCGGGACGCTCCTTGAGGCGCGCGGCCTTCGAGAACTCGGCAAGCGTGCCGGGCGACCTGGCGCCCAATTGACGGATTCGCTCGGCAACCTCGTCCACGAAGCCGTTCAGCTCCTCGTACTGCCCCTCGAAGAACTTGTGCAGGTCGTTGAACTGCGGGCCCACCACGTTCCAGTGGAAGTTGCGGGTCTTGGTGTACAGCACGTATTCGTCAGCCAGGAGCGGCGTCAAGAGCTTGACGACGCCGTTCCGGTTCGTGTCGGACAGGCCGATAGCGGGCTTCATCGTGAGGACTCCTTTCTGTTTCTTTGGATGGAGGAACTCGCCCGATGGTCGCAGGCGCCCACGCATTTTAATCGTGGACGCGGCCCTGCTGCCAGCCGATGACCTCGTACCCCCGCTCGCAGCGGTTCACGAAGCCCTAGTAGATCGGGCTCGGGCCCGCGCTCTTGACCGTGCCGTGGACGGCGCCCGCCGTGGCGCTGGTGGCCGCGCCGGTGTCAGGGCTCGCGCCGGTAGTACCAGCGATGGAGCCGGTCCGGCCGGACCCCGACCATATAGAGGAAGCGAAGAGCCCACATGAGCAGGATAGTCCTGACGGCGCCGTCCCGCTCCCACTTCCGGGCCGAGGTCGTGACGGCGAGCCGCAGGGGCGCCAGCTGCCCCCGGAGCTTGAGAAGCCGGCACAGTTCCACGTCCTCCATCAGCGGTATCTCCGGGTAGCCGCCCATGGCCTCGAAGACTTCGCGGCAGACGAAGATGGCCTGGTCTCCGGTCGAGATGCCGCTCCACCGCGAGCGCTGGTTCATGAGCCAGGCGATCATCCTGAACACCGGCCGCCGGTTGTCGAAGCGGACGTCGAAGCGCCCCCCGACGACTCCGGGATCGCTGACCGCGGCTTCCACGGCGGCGAGCGCGCCTCCGGGCAGCAGCGTGTCGGCGTGGAGGAAAAGCAGGATGTCGCCGCGCGCCGCGCGCGCGCCCGCGTTCATCTGGCGCGCGCGCCCGCGGGGGCTCTCGAGCAGGCGGACGCGGGGGAAGCGCGCCGCGGCAGCGCTCGTCGCATCCGTGCTGCCGCCATCCACCAGGATGACCTCCGCGGCGGGGAAGCGGCTCTCGAGATCGGGCAGGAGCCGCGCGAGGTTGGTCGCCTCGTCGAGGGCGGGGATTACGATGCTGATCAGAAGGCGCGCCGGCGCCGGAGCCTCAGGAGCTCCGCGCAGTGTCGTTGAGGCTCCAGTCGTAGTCGAGGTAGGACAGTCCCGCGTCGGTGATCGCGCCCAGCTTTCCGGAAAGTGGAGGGCCCGCCTTGGCGCGAAGGAAGGCCGCCACGCCGCCCGAGGCCGCGAAATCCCCGGCGAACCACTTGAAGATGGACGACACGCGAGCCGACGTGCCGTCGGGCCCCGGCTGGAGACCCTTGGTCGCATTCGACAGGAACGCGGTCGCCTGTGCGTCGAGCTGGGCGTCGAGCCGCGCCGCCTCGAAGGGCTCCGCGCGGAGATCCGGGCACGACAGCGACGCGCAGGCGATGGCGAAATGCACGCGCGGCTCCTTGAACGCCTTCCGCAGGATGCCGTGCTCGATGTCGTCGAGGGAATGGGCCGTGCCGCCGACCGTGACGACCTTCTTCTTCCAGATGGATGAGAACAGGCTGCCTCCGTCCTTGACGCTCCGGGTCGGGTACTGGTCGAGGACGGCCTTGATCACGGCGAGGTTGTAGGCGTTGATCCAGAACGCGATGCGCTCAGCGTCGCTCGTGAGCGATCCCGGCTTGGCTATGGCGAGCGCGCCGAGCGCCCCGGCGTAGTCGGGATCGGCTTTGACCGCGCCGTAGTCCACGAGGCTCAGCCTGATCCCGTTGACCACGCCCGGCCGCACGTGCGCCTTGAGCAGCCGCGCATATGCGTCCCAGTCGGCTGCCTGGGCGGGCAGCGCCGCTCCCAGGATCACCGCGATGATCGTGGCCTTCAAGAGATCGCCCGCCAGCACGCTCCGGCGCTGGAGCCAGCGCGGGATCAGGGAGATCAGCACGAGCAGCACGCCCGCGATCGCGAGGTAGAGCAACGTCCGCTTGACGTCGCCACGCCCCTCACTGAGCGCGCCGCCCGCGAAGGTGAAGGCCGCAGTGGCCGGCAGCATGCAGATGAACGAGGTGATGAGGTAGGGCCAGAAGCCGATCCGCGTCAGTCCGTACGCGTAGTTCTGGAGGTTGAACGGGAAGAGCGGCACGAGCCGCGTCAGCATCACGATGCGCCAGCCGTGCTCGCCCACCTGCCGGTCCAACTTCCGGAGACGCGGGCTGGCCGCGACCCAGCGCTCCACGGCGCTGCGCACGCCGTAGCGGGCCGCCAGGAAAGCCAGCCCCGCGCCGATCGTGGCCGCTAACCAGACGTAGAGCGTGCCCCACAGCGGGCCGAAGGCGACGCCGCCCAGCACGGTGATCGGCAGCCCGGGCACGAAGAAGACCACGGCGAGGATATAGCCCGCGATGAAGACGACGGGCGCCAACGCGCCGTAGCTCCCGATCAACTGCTTGAGCCGGGCGACGTTCTCGACGCGGATCAGGTCGCCCAGGCCGAGCGCGCGCGCCGCGATGATGCCGGCCGCGACCAGGAGCAGAATGATGACGGGGCGGATCCAGCCGCGCATCATCGCGTCCACCTGAGCCACGCGCCGAAAAGCTTCTTGACCGTGGGCGTGAGTCGCGTGCGGTTGAACATGTCGCCCAGCTGGCGGATGGCCTCGGCCTGCGTCGGGTACGGGTGGATGACGGAGGCGAGGCGACCGAGGCCGACGCCGGCCGTCATGGCGAGCGTCAGCTCGTTGATCATCTCGCCGGCGTGCCGGGCCACGATGGTGGCGCCCACGATCCTGTCGCCTCCCTTGCGCACGTGCACCTTCACGAAGCCGTCCTCCTCGCGGTCGGCGACGGCGCGGTCCACCTCGGAGAACGGCCGGAGGTACGTGTCGATCGCGATGCCGCGCTTCTCGGCGTCGCGCCCGTAAAGGCCGACGTGGGCGATCTCCGGGTCCGTATACGTGCACCACGGGATCGTCAGCGCCGCCAGCGTCTTGCGTCCCATGAACAGCGCGTTCTGGATCACGACCCGCGCCGCGAAGTCTGCGGCGTGGGTGAACTTCTGGCTCATGCAGATGTCGCCCGCGGCATAGATCCGCGGGTTTGTCGTCTGCAGCCTGTCGTTGACCGTGACGCCGTCACGCCTGTCGTAGGCAACGCCCACGGCCTCGAGGCCCAGACCGTCCACGTTGGGCACGCGGCCGGCGCCCACCAGGATCTCGTCCACCGCGACCCGCACCGGCCCGCGCGGCGTCTCGCAGTGAAGGACCTTGCCGTCGGCCGAGCGCTCGACGCGCGTGAGCCTGGCGTCGAGGACGAGGTGAATGCCCTCGTCCACGAAGGCGCGCTGGACGATGCCGGCCGCGTCCGCGTCCTCGCGGTTCAGGATGTGGCCGCCCGTGTGGAAAAGGGTCACCTCGGAGCCCAGGCGCCTGAAGGCCTGCGCCAGCTCGCAGCCGATGGGACCGGCGCCGATGACGGCCAGGCGCCGCGGCCGCTCGATCAGCTCGAACACGTTCTCGTTGGTGAGAAAGCCGGCGTCGCGGAGGCCGGGCACGTCCGGGTGACGGGCGCGGGTGCCCGCGGCGATGACGGCCTTCTTGAATCGCAGGGGCGTGCCGTTGACCTCGACCGTGTCCGGCCCGGTGAAGCGCCCGTCGCCCAGGAAGACGTCGACGCCGAGGCCGGTGAAGCGCTCGGCGGAGTCGTGGTGGCTGATTCGCGCGCGGACACCGCGCATGCGCTCCATCACCGCGCCGAAGTCGGGATCGACCGTTCCCGTCACCCTGACGCCGAGCGCGGCGGCGGCGCGGATATCACCGACCACCCTCGATGAGCGGATCACGGCCTTCGACGGCACGCAGCCGACGTTGAGGCAGTCGCCGCCCAGGAGAAGCCGCTCGATCAGGGCCACGCGCGCGCCCAGGCCGGCGGCGCCCGCAGCCGTCACGAGCCCGGCGGTGCCGCCGCCGATCACGACGAGGTTGTAGCGCGGCGCCGGATCGGGCGGCCGCCAGCCGGGCGGGTGGACGTTCGCCACTAACTCGGCGTTGTACGCGTCCTTGGGAAGCACCTCGATCATCATGTGCGCGCCCGTCTCAGAACTTGCCGCGGGAGCGCTCCTTGGAGGGAAGATTCTCGAGGCAGGTGGTCCACCAGCCGGTCCGAACGGTCTCGGCGAACTCCGGCGGCAGCCCCTCCTGCTCGATCTCTCGGGCCAGCGTCTCGAAGTCGTAGTGCACGGGCACGAACTCGACCGAGACGTCCGGCGTGGCCGTGAGCACCGTGTACCAGACATTGCTCGAGCCGTCGTTTTCGGGACGGCCGATCACCCCCACGTTAACGGCGTGCTTTCCCTCGGGCAGCTCACGGTGCCACTTGATGCCCGTGTGCGTGCAGAGGAGCACGTTGGCCTCCGCGCCGGCCAGGAAGCGCTTGAGGAGGCCCGTCGGCGTTGCCGACTCCCAGAGGAACTCGTTGATGACCCTCGGAGAGCCGTGGCACATGAGTACGCGGTGCTCGCCCAGGCGTATGCGCCGCTGGCCCGGCAGGGCGCCGAGCCACTGCTTGTTTCCCGTGGAGGTGTTCGCGAACGTGTACTCGTAGCTGATCCGCGCGAAGTGATTGTCGCGCGGGTCGGTATATCCGCAGCCGCAGTTGGTCCTGCCCTGCGCGAGCGACTCGTCGTAGTTGCCCTGGATGGCCAGGACGTCGTGGTCCTCGAGGAGGGGAAACACCCGGTCCGGATGAGGCCCGAAGCCGCCCATGTCTCCCAGGCAGAATACCGCCTCGACGCCGCGCCTGCGGGCGTCTTCGAGCGTCGCGCGAAGAGCCTGGGCGTTATTGTAGACGCCGCCGAAGACCGCGACACGCCGGTACTCGGCTACCCGTTCTTGCACGTCATCCCCGTCTCACGGCACGTCACGCACGATCGGTGATAGAGCGGGGCGTCGCGGAACGACGCTTCGAGGTCGCCGTCGGAGAGTTTGGCCCCGGGCAGCCCCGCCAGGATGGGGCAGGCGTAGACGCCGCCGTCGGCGACCACGCGGGACTCGGAGCACTGGAGCGTCCCGCGGTCGAAGCCCTCCAGATCCTCCTCGGTGAGCCGGTGCCCGCCGTCGCGATTCGAGCGACCCAGCGCGAAGACGGGCATGATCTTCAGGCGCGGCTTCTCGATGCCCAGGCCCTCCAAGAACCCGCGGAAGCGCTCGTACATCCCCCGCCCGCCCGCGTGCTCGTGGCTCGTGATCTCCGTCGCGGTCACGATGGGCAGGAGCCCGCGCTCGTGCAGGACCTGGATCGCGCGCACGGCCTTGTCGAAGGCGCCCGCTCCGCGGATCCTGTCGTTTTTTGCTGGGTCGGTGTCGTCGAGGCTCACGCGTATCTCGAGCGAGTAGGCGGCGTCCCGGGCGAGCTCCGCAAGACGATCGGCCATGGCGTCGTCGATAAGCGTGCCGTTGGTGAGGACGGTGGTGGGCGCCACCGCGAGCGCATCGGCCAGAAGCGCCAGGATCTCGCCGTGGAGGAACGGCTCGCCGCCCGTGAAGTAGATCTCCTTGACGCCGAGCTTGTCGGCCTCTCGTATGGCGTGGCGCGCGACCTCGGGCCCGATGGGCTTGAGCCAGGGGTCGGTGGGCCCAGAGGTATTGATGCAGTGCGTGCATTCGAGGTTGCACCAGGTGCCGGTAACCTGGATCCAGAGCGCCGAGAAACGGAGGAACGGCGCGACTGGCGCGTGCCCGGCGCCAGGCTCGTTGACCATCAGGGGCAGGCTCATACGGCTCGGCATAGGCGCTGTCTTGTCACCCTCTCCCCCTATAGATGTTACCCGGGCGCCCCAGGGTGCGCCCGCGGCCGACTATACTGACGCGCGCGGCGGAAATGTCACGACCGCGTGAAATCAGACGAAGATGCTGTCGGGCATGAATGCGGAGACGATCCAGTTGGGCACGTCCACGATCTCGCTGATCTTGAGATCGGCCGCCACGCTGCACACGATATAGGCCTCTTCCCTGGAGAAGCCGCGTTCCCGCACCAGGTGATCGATCATGTGGCGGATTGCCCGTTGCGCGGCGGCGAAGAGATCGGGGCCGTGAGCGGTTGTGGCGAACCACGGCGCCGTATTGGTGCCCGTGGCGAGCGGACGTGTCGTGCGGAGCTGGGGCTCCTCCAGTCGCCGGCCCTTCTCGAGGCCGAACCGCAACGTCGGCTGGGCACGCATCTCGACGGCGGTGACGCAGACCTCGCCGTCGCCCTGCGCGGCGTGCCCGTCGCCCACGCTGAAGAGCGCGCCCGGCACCCACACGGGCAGGTAGAGGGTGGCGCCGCGCGTGAGCTGCTTGATGTCCATGTTGCCGCCATTCTTCCGTGGCGGCATGGTGCTGTGCCCGCCGGCCTCGTCGAGGGCGGTGCCCATGACGCCGGGGAAGGCCTCGATCGGGACGGCGACGCGGCGGTCCATGCGCGCGTGCGTGCCGTCGGAGAGGTCCCAGATCTGCAGATACGGCTTCGAGAAGTCCGACTCGGGCAGGAGCCCGCGCCCGGGACGGATCGCCGTCCAGCCGAAGTCCGCGGCTGGCTTCATGTCGAGGATCTCGACCACGAGCACGTCGCCCGGCTCCGCGCCGCGGACGTGCACGGGGCCCGTCAGCGGATGCCCGCGGAAGGGTCCGCGGTTGAGCACATCGGCACTGGTGGACGCGCGCGAGTAGAAGCCGTCGGCGGCGTCCCGCGTCTGGAAGACCACCGTGTCCCCGGGGTCGATCTCGAGCCGGGGCGCGATCGAATTGTTCCACTCATAGTGGACGACGTCCGCGCTGAGCTCGTGCATACTGGCGGCTGATGGCATGGGTCTGCTACCTCCTCGAGTGCGCCGACGGCACGCTCTACACCGGCATCTCGAACGACCTGCCCCGCCGGCTCGGCCAGCACGCCCGCGGGGTCGCGTCGAAGTATACACGGGCGCGCCTGCCTGTCAGGCTGCGCTACGCCGAGAAGCACCCGACCCGTTCGTCAGCCCTCAGGAGCGAGGCCGCCATCAAGCGGCTGCCGCGCGCCCGCAAGCTCTGCCTCTGCCGCCCGCGGAGGCGCCCCCGCGCCCCTTGACGATGCCCGTGGCGCGGGGGCAGGATCACCCGCATGAAGACGCTCATCGAAGGCGGCTGGGTGGTCGCGTACAACGGCACCGGTCACGAGGTCCACGAACGCGGCAGCGTGGTCTTCGAGGACGACCGCATCGTCCACGCCGGAGGGCCGTACACGGGGCCGGTTGACGCCCGCCTCTCCGCCCGCGGCAAGCTCGTCTCGCCGGGGTTCATCAACACCCACGTGCACACATCCGGTAACGGCGGCGACTACCTGCTGCTCGACATGGCCAGGAACGACTACCGCACCGCCAACTACATGAGCTTCGCCGCGCCGCTCAAGGGCAAGATGTCGCCGCCGCCGCCGGAGGCCGTGGCGGCGCTGCGCACCTTCGTGTTCCTCCACGCGCTCAAGCAGGGCACGACGACCACCATCGACGTGGGCGGGCTCCGCGGCGACTGGGAGGGCTACGCGCGCCTCGTGGGCGACCTGGGGGTGCGCGTCTACGCGAGCCCGCCGTTCCGCGACCGCAACACGTTCATGGACCCGCAGGGCCGCCTCTACTACGACCATGACGCCGCCGCCGGCCAGCAGGCGCTCAAGGAGGCGGTCGAATTCGTCCGCACGTACGACGGCACGGCCCAGGGGCGCCTGCGCGGGATGCTGAACGCGGCCCAGGTGGAGACGTGCAGCGAGCCGCTGCTCCGCGCCGGCAAGGAGGCGGCGCGCGAGCTGGATGTCCCGATTCACACGCATGCCGGCGGCAACCTCATCGAGTTCCAGCGGATCATGGAGGAGTACCGGAAGACCCCCGTGCAGTTTCTCGCCGACATCGGGTTCCTCGACGACCGCACGCTGCTCGGCCACGTAGTCTTCACGACCGCTCATCCATGGCCGCGCTACCCGTTCGGGGACGATCTCCGCGTCCTGGCCGAGACCGGCGCCACCGTCGGCCACTGCCCGTACAAGTACGCCAAGATGGCCATGACCCTCCATTCGTTCCAGCGGTACCTCGACGCCGGGGTGACCGTGGCGATCGGCACCGATACCTTCCCCATGGACATGGTCGCGGAGCTGCGGTGGGCGTCGATCCTGGCCAAGGTGACCGATGCGAACTACCAGGTCGGGCTGCCCCGCGACGTCTTCAACGCCGCCACACTCGGTGGCTGCCGGTTCCTGCGCCGCCCCGATCTCGGCCGGCTGGCTCCAGGCGCCAAGGCCGACATCCTGCTGATCAACCTCGACCACCTCGGAGCACCCGTGTACGTCGATCCGATCAAGGCGCTCGTGGACGCCGGCTGCGGCAGGGACGTGGACACGGTCATCGTCGACGGCAAGGTCCTGGTGCAGGGCGGCCGCACGACGAGCGTGGACGAGGACGAGGTATACGCGAAGGCCCGGGAGGTCACGCAGCGCTACTGGGGCCAGGTGCCCGGCTGGCGCTGGGACGGCGCGACGGTCGAGCGGATCAGCCCGCCGGCCTTCCCGATGCAACGCGCGCGGTGACCGCCCACATCAGATTGACCGACCGGAGAGCAGTAGTGTAGACTCCCGCGCATGGCTAAGAAGAAGACCTCTCCGAAGAAGGGCGCGAAGAAGCCGGCAGCGAAGAAGGCGGCGGCCCGGAAGCCGGCGGCAAAGGCCTCGTCAAGCAAGGTCGCCACCTACGAGCCGAAGCCCGTCGCGGGCATCGGCAGGGCGCCCTTCCGCTACCCCCTCATCTAAGCGGGCCCGCCCTCTCGCCTCGGCACGGCATCGAAGGTATGCTGTGCGCCTATGATCGCGCGCGCATGCCGCCTCGTCGTGTTCGCCAGCGCCCTCGCTGCGGCCGCAGGCTGCTCCACGCTCGAGCGGACCCGCGCCAACTGGGCGGAGCTGTCGCGCGAGCCCTCCGGCCAGGCGCCCGATCCGGCGACCACGCCCGAGGCCGTGGTGCAGGTCTACGCGGCGCGCACCGTCGGCTGGCGCGGCCTCCTGGCCGTGCACACGTGGATCGCGGTCAAGCAGAGCGGCGCGCCAGCCTACACGCGCTACGAGGTGATGGGCTGGGGCGTGAGCCGCGGCGCGGCGGCCCTGCGCGTCAACCGCACGGGACCCGACAATCACTGGTTCGGGAGCCGGCCCGATCTCCTCGTGGATCTCCGCGGCCCCGACGTGGACGCGGTCGTCGAGAAGGTCCAGGCCGCGGTGGCCGCCTATCCGTACCCCGACTCGTACCGGACCTGGCCCGGCCCCAACAGCAACACCTTCACCGCCTTCGTCGCGCGCGAGGTGCCTGAACTCCGGCTCAGCCTGCCGCCGACGGCCATCGGCAAGGACTACCTCGCGGGGGCCGCGCCCGTGGGGCTCGCGCCGAGCGGAACAGGCGCGCAGTTGTCGCTGCTCGGGCTCTTGGGCGTCACGGCCGCGTGGGAGGAAGGCGTCGAGCTGAACGTGCTCGGGCTCGTCTTCGGCCTCGACGTCAAGCGGCCCGCCCTCAAGATCCCCGCCGTCGGCCGCCTGGGGGTCCCCTAGCCGCCTGGGCGGCGGGAGAAGAAATTCACTCCTGTGGTGGTCATGACCACTTCGCCGTGCTGGTTCAGCATTTCCGTGAGCGAGCGGACGATGCCGCGGTCGGGCTTGCTGCGCGAGGCCTTGGTCTCGAGCACCGTGAGCCGCGCGGTGAGCGTGTCGCCGGGGCGCACGGGCTTGAGCCAGCGAAGCTCGTCGATACCGGGCGAGCCCAGGCCCGCCGTGTCCTTGAGGAAGCCGTCGCAGAGGAGGCGCATGAGGATGCTGCCGGTCAGCCATCCGCTCGCGATGAGCCCGCCCCAGATGCTGGCCTCGGCCGCTTTCTCATCGGTGTGGAAGGGCTGCGGGTCGAACTCGCGCGCGAACGCGACCATGCGCTCCTTGTCCATGGTGCGGCTGCCGAGCTCGACGACCTCGCCTACCTTGATGTCCTCCCAGTAGCGCACGGATCGGCTCCTCTCTCGTGGTCGCGGGGGCCGTCTCCGGCCGCCCGGCCCTCGTATCTTACACGCGCGCGGGCGCGACGCTGATAGAATGCCGGCCAGAGCGGGAGGTCATCCCCTCTGCCGGCGGGCTGATCTACGAGAGGAGGAGGCATGTATAGCGGCCTTCCGCGGAACTGGACAGTCCTGGCGGCTCGGGGCGTCCTGGCCATCCTCTTCGGTCTCTTCGCGCTGTCACGACTCGGGATCGCGCTGCCCCTCCTCGTGATCGGCTTTGGCGTGGCCGTCCTGCTGAGCGGCGTCCTCGCCATCGTGGCCGGCGTGCGCGCCGAGGAGAACGACGAGCGCTCCTGGCCGCTCACCACCGAGGGCGTGTCGCCATCGCCCTGGGACTCATCGCCCTGCTCCGCCCCGACGCGGCCGCCCGCTTCTGGCTCTTCGTGGTCGCAGGCTTCGCCTTCGTGAGCGGCGTCCTCCACATCTTCGCAGCGATCAAGCTCCGCCGCGACATGCAGGACGAGATGGTGCTGGTCGTCAACGGGGTGCTCACGGCCACCTTCGGCGTGTTGATGGTCCTGCTGCCGTGGGCGGGGCTCCTGGCACTGGGCCTGCTGGTGGGCGCGTCCTCGTTCTGCTTCGGGCTGCTGCTCCTGGTGGTGGCCTTCAGGCTGCGGACGCGGTGGCACGCCCGGCGCGCAACCGCGCACTAGCCTGGTTAGTTGATCCGCTTCACCCTGCCCTTCCACTCCTTGTCGCGCAGCATGAATTTCTGGACCTTGCCTGTCGAGGTCTTCGGCAAAACCCCGAACTCGATCGCCGCCGGTGCCTTGAAGTGCGCGATGTGCTGCTTGCAGAACTCGATGATGTCCGTCTCGGTCGCCTGCTGGCCCGGCTTGAGCGTGACGAAGGCCTTGGGCCGCTCGCCCCACTTCTCGTCCGGAACGGCGACGACGGCGCACTCCATGACGGCCGGATGCTTGGCCACGCACTGCTCCACCTCGATGGTCGAGATGTTCTCGCCGCCCGAAATGATGATGTCCTTCTTCCGGTCGCGCAGCTCGATGTAGCCGTCGGGGTGCCACACCCCGATGTCCCCGGAGTGGAACCAGCCGCCGCGGAAGGCCTCCGCCGTCGCCTCCGGCTGGTCGAAGTAGCCCATCATGACGTTGTTGCCGATCATCACCACCTCGCCCAGCGTCTCGCCGTCGCGCGGCACGTCGTTCATGTCTCCGTCCACCACGCGGACCAGGTCGAAGATCGCGTAGCCCTGCCCCTGTCGCGCGGCCAGCCGGGCCTGCTCCTCGGCAGGCAGGCCGTCCCACTCCTTGTTCCAGGCGCAGACCGTGTGCGGGCCGTAGGTCTCGGTCAACCCGTAGACGTGTACCGGCTTGAAGTTGAGCTCCTTCAACTTGCTCAAGAGCGTCGGGGAGGGCGGCGCGCCGGCAACGGTGACCGTGACCGGCCTCGCGAGCCGGTGGGCCTTGGGGTCGTTGACCACGCCGATCTGCACGGTGGGCGCGCCGTTGTAGTGGGTGATGCCTTCGGACTCGAGCAGCTCCCAGATCCGCGTGGACTCGACGCGCCGAAGGCAGACATGGGTGCCCGCGACCGCCGTCACCGCCCAGGTGAAGCACCAGCCATTGCAGTGGAACATGGGCAGCGTCCAAAGGTACTTCGTCTCGAAGTTCATCCCCGTCTCGAGGATCTCGCCCATCGCGTTGATCCAGGCGCCGCGGTGCGCGTACATGACCCCCTTGGGACGGCCCGTCGTGCCCGAGGTGTAGTTGATGGAGATGGTCTCGTCCTCGTCCTCGAGCACCGGCGTGACCGCGCCGGGGGCGCCCGTGGCGAGGAAGTCCTCGTAGGGGTCGCCGGCCGCGCCCGTGTCGTCCACGCGGATGACGTTGAGGCCCGAGAGGTCGAGCGGCTTCACCGTGGGCTCGAACTCGGCGTCCACGAACAGGAACGTCGAGCCCGAGTGCTTGAGGATGTAGCCGATCTCGTCCGAGGAGAGCCGGATGTTGATCGCAACCAGCACCCCGCCCGCCAGCGGGACGCCGTAGTGGGCCTCGAGCATCGCGGGCGTGTTCGGGCACATGAACGCGACCCGGTCGCCCTTCTTCAAGCCCGCCTTCCGGAGGGCCGAGGCCTGCCGGTTCACGCGCTCCTCGAGCCGCCGGTAGCTGTAGCGCCGGCTGCCGTGGATCACAGCCATCTTGTCCGGGTAGACGTAGGCACTGCGCTCGAGGAAGCTCAACGGGGTCAGCTCGGTCCGGGACACGTCGCGATGCTTCATCACTGAGCCTCCACGGTTATTCCTCCAAGGATGCGCGCAAGATTATGCCAGGGGCTTGGTCATGTCAACTTCTCAACCATCACTCGGTCCGGCCGGAGTGTCATTGAAGTGGGGCGTCAAATCAGGCGCAACGGATGTTCGTCGCCTTTCACAGCCACCTGCGGCTCGAGAACCTGAAGTGTCTCGGCGAGTCGCGCCGCCACCCGTAGACGACCGAGACCGGCAGTGGAAACGTTTTCGCCGGCAGCTCCGCGAGATGCTTGCGCGAGACCCCGTCGTGGGGCAAGATTGGCGGGCCGAGGCGCACGCCTCGCCAACCCAGGAGGAGACCCCTATGCGCGTCGGCATGGCCGCCGTCTTCCAGAACCCAGGCAGGGCCCGCAACGACTTCGACGTCTACCGCGACGATCTCCGGCTCGCCGGTCTCTGCGAGCCGCTCGGCTTCGACTCCATCTGGAGCGTCGAGCATCACTTCACCGACTACACCATGTGCCCCGACGTGCTCCAGTTCCTGACCTACATGGCGGGGCGGACGACGCGCGTGGCGCTGGGCTCCATGGTCGTGGTGCTGCCCTGGCACGACCCCATGCGGGTGGCCGAAGAAGTCTCCATGCTCGATAACATTTCCGGCGGCCGGCTGATCCTCGGGCTGGGCCGCGGCGCCGGCAAGGTCGAGTTCGACGGCTTCCGCCTCTCCATGGACGAGAGCCGCGAGCGCTTCGTGGAAGCCGCGCAGATGCTGCTGGAAGGGCTCGAGAAGGGATACTGCGAGTTCGACGGCCGGTTCATCAGGCAGCCGCGTGCCGACATCCGCCCGGCGCCCTTCAAGAGCTTCCGCGGCCGCACCTATGCCGCGGCCGTGTCTCCCGAGTCGGTCAAGATCATGGCCGAGCTGGGCGTGGGCATCCTCATCATCCCGCAGAAGCCGTGGCCCGAGGTCGCCAAGGAGCTGGCCGAGTACAACACGCTCTACCGTCAGATCAACGGCGCCGCGCCGCCAGCGCCGGTCTCGGCGGGCTGGACCTTCTGCGACCCCGATCCCGAGCGCGCGCGCGAGCAGGCTAGGCGGTGGATCGGCGGCTACTTCCGCACCGTGCTCGATCACTACCAGTTCGCCGGCGATCACATGGCAAAGACCAAGGGCTACGAGTACTACGCCAAGATGACCGACAAGATCCACACGTACGGTGACGAGAAGGTCACCGACTTCTTCGTGGACCTGCAGGTGTGGGGCACGCCCGAGCAGTGCTACGACAAGATCCTGGACATCCGCCGCCGCGTCGGCAACGACCACTTCGTGGGTGTGTTCTCCTACGCGGGCATGCCGGCCGCGGAGGCCGAGCGGAGCCTGCGGCTCTTCGCGAAGGAAGTCATGCCCGCGCTCCAGCGGCTCGAGCGCGAGGCCGGGCCGGCGTGACGACACCGCTCTCCGTCTATCTGCCCTTCAACCGCGAGGTCTTGGGCACCGACTTCGAGCCGGCCAAGCGCGGCGGCAGTCCGCCCGAAGGGCGCGGGCTCTGGCTGCTCGTCCAGGACCAGGAGCTCGTGGTCGTATCTGACGGCGGCACGTTCCGGCTTCCTGCGGGCGCGGCGCCCGCCGGGCTCGAGACGGCCGTCAAGGAGCCCTTCTGGCTCGGCACGCTTCGCGGCGAGCCCTGCTGGACCGCGGCGGTGCCGAAGGGCTTGGCGCTCCCGCCGGGGCTCGAGCGCCAGACCCTCGCTCCCATGCGCGGCACGAAGCTGCCGGATGATCTCCTGTCGCTGGGCGGCATGGCCATGCAGGCGCTGTGGTGGCAAAGCACGAGCGGCTTCTGCCCGCGCTGCGGCGAGCCAACCTCCCGCATCGAGGGCGAGTGGGGCAAGCGCTGCGCGCGGTGTACGTACGAGCACTACCCCCACCTGCACCCGGCCGTCATCATCATGGTGCGCGACGGCGACCGCGTGCTGCTCGCCCGCAAGGCCGAATGGGCGCCCGGCCGCTACGCGCTCGTGGCGGGCTTCGTGGACAATGGCGAGTCGCTCGAGGGCTGCGTGGCGCGCGAGGTCAAGGAGGAGGTCGGCGTGGACGTGAAGGACATCCACTACGTCGGCAGCCAGAACTGGCCCTTCCCGAGCCAGATCATGCTGGGCTTCGTGGCGACCTACGCCGGCGGCGAGCTCCGCGTGGACCATTCGGAGCTGGAAGACGCGCGCTGGTTTCCCGGCGACGCCCTGCCCAACCGCCCCTCCCGCCACAGCATCGCCGGCTTCATTCTGCAGCACTACGCCAACCCGTCGTCGCGATAACCCCGTGCCCCCTCACCGCGTCCCCCCTCGCCGCGTCCCCCTCACCCTGCCCTCTCCCCCGATGGGGGAGAGGGTCTTTGCGGGCCCACTCACCCCCTCTCCTCCGAATCCCTCTCCCCCTCCGAGGAGAGGGCAGGGTGAGGCGTCTAAGGGTGAAGGGCTGACCACAAGGAGAATGTGCAGATGAGCATCCTGCGGCTCCAGCCGGGCAAGCGCCTGAGCGCCGCCGTCGTCCACGGCGACACCATCTACCTTGCCGGCCAGATCGCCGGCGACGCCTCGGCGGACGTCAAGGGGCAGACCCAGCAGATCCTGAAGAAGATAGACGATCTCCTCGCGGCAGCCGGCTCGAGCAAGCCCAAGCTCCTCTCGGCCACCATCTGGCTGGCCGACATGCGCTACTTCGACGACATGAACGCCGCGTGGGAGGCGTGGATGGATCCGGCGAACCCGCCCGCTCGCGCGACCGTCGAAGCGCGCCTCGCGGCCCCGAAGTACTTCGTGGAGATCGCGGCAATCGCGGCGAAGTAGGCGGAGGGCCTGCGTCACAGCCCGAAGAGGCGGGGCAGCACGAGGGTGAGCCAGGGGAAGAGGATGACGAGCAGGAGCCCCAGGCAGAGAAACAGCACGTAGGGCAGCATGGGCCGCACCACCCGGTCCACGCTGACGTTGGCGACGCCGCAGGCGATGAAGAGCCCGACGCCGATCGGCGGCAGGAAGAGCCCGATGCCCGTGGCGGCGACCACCACGATGGCGTAGTGGACCAGATCGATGTTGAACTGCTTGACGACCGGCAGGAAGGTCGGCAGCAGGATCACCACCGCGGGCAGTCCCTCGAGCACGGCGCCCAGGATGATGAACAGCAGCGCCGTGAAAATGAGAAACGCGGTCGGCCCCGCCGACATCGCGGACATCACCCGCAGCAGCGCGACGGGCACCTGCTGGACGGCCAGAATCCACGCCACGACCGCGGCCGTCCCGAGGAGAAAGCAGACGGCCGCGGTGACCACCGCGCTCTGGATGAGAATCTCGGGCAGCTCGGACCAGCGGATCTCGCGGTAGACGAAGAGCCCGACAATGGCGGCGTAGAACACGGCCACCGCTGCCGCTTCGGTCGGGGTCACGACGCCCCCCAGGATGCCGCCGAAGATGATCACGGGCAGCCCCAGCGGGATGAGCGCGTCGAGAAAGCTCTTCCCGAGGGCGCCAAGGCTGGCGCGCTGGGCAGGCGCCATCCCACTCCGGCGGGCCTGCACGTAGATGTAGACCATGATCGCGGCGGCCAGGACGATGGCGGGGACGAAGCCGCCGATGAACAGCGCCGCCACCGACACGTTGGCGATGGAGCCGATCACGATCATCAGGATGCACGGCGGCACCAGGATGCCCATGGCCGAGGCCGCCGCCACCACGCTCACCGCCTCCTCCGCCCGGTAGCCGGCCCGCGTCATCGGAGGGATCATCGTCGCGCCGATGGCCGAGACGTCGGCGATCGTCGAGCCGGAGATCCCGGAAAAGATGTACTCGGCGATGACGACCGCCATGGCGAGGCCGCCCCGTATCCATCCGATCAGCGCCTGGGCGAAGCGCACGAGGCGCACGGCGATGCCGCCCGTTTCCATCAGCGCGCCCGCGAGGATGAAGAGCGGGATCGCGAGCAGCACGAAGGAATCCACGGAAAGGAACACCTGCTGGACGATGATCGTGAGCGGATAGGCGCCGCTCCACCAGAGCCCGATGAGCGCCGCCATTCCGACGGCGTAGGCCACGGGCACCGCCAGCACCAGCAGCGCCACGAAGCTGAGCGCCGTGAGCGCGATCAGGGGCCGCGCTCCCACAGCGCGCGCCCGAGCGGCGCCAGGCTGTAGAGGATCATGAGCGCCCCGCCGACCGGCATGGCGGAATAGATCCACGCCTTCGAGAGCCCCAGGACCGGCGTCTGCTGAGCCCGCCCGAGCTCGACGAAGGCCCATCCCTGCTGGATCAGCGCGATCGAGAACGCGATGACGACGAGCCGCGCGAGGCCGCCGGCGGCCCGCTGCAGGCCCGGCGGGAAGCGGTCGACCAGCAGGTGCAGGCGGAAGTGGGCGCCGCGCTTGACGCCCACCGCCGCCCCGAGGAACACCATCCAGACGAAGCACGCCCGCGCGATCTCGTCGTACCACGTGAAGGTGCTGGCCAGCACGTAGCGCGAGAAGACCCCGAGCATCAGGTCGATGGACAGGGCCGCCATCAGGATCAGGCAGACCCACTCCACGGCGTTGGCCAGGAGCTTTGCCTTCACGCGGTTACTGCGCCGCCTTCACCGCCGCCGAGACCTTGTCCATCCACTCCTTGCCCACCTTCGTGGTGACGAGGTCATAGGCCGGTCCCATGCGATCCTTGAACGCCTTGAGGTCCTTGACGTCGTTCACCTGGACGCCGGCCTTTTTGATGAACTCGAGGTCGGTCCGCTCTTTGTCGAGCTCCGCCTTGCGGTCCATCGCGCACGCGGCCTTGCCCGCCTCGTCCACGGCCTGGCGCAGATCGGCGGGCAGCGCCTGGTACTTCTTGAGGTTCGTGAACCATGAGATCGGCGGATAGGTGTGCTTGGTGAGCGAGTAGTACTTCGTCACCTCGTAGAACTTGTCGGAGACGACGGTGAAGACCGGCGTCTCCATGGCGTCCACCGTCCCCTGCTTCATGGCGAGATACACTTCGCCCCATGGCATGGGCACGGGGTTGGCGCCGAGCTGCTTCATCATCGTTACGTAGATCGGCGACTCCTGCACGCGGACCGTCTGGCCCTTCATGTCCTCCGGCGTGAAGATCGCGCGCTTGTTCGACTGCATGTGGCGGAAGCCCCAGCCCCCGCCGAAGCAGAGGCCCTTGACGCCCTTGGCCTCCATCTTCTTGAACAACTCCTGCCCGATGGGCCCGTCCATCACCTTCCACACCTGCTCGCGGCTCGTCCAGAGGAACGGCAGGTCGAGCGGCAAATAGGCCGGCTCGAAGACGCCGCCGATGGGCGCGCTGCCGACCGGCGCAACGTCGATGGTGCCGAGCTGGATGCCCTCGAGCGTCGCCCCCTCGCCCCGCGCGAGCTGGTTGTTGATGTACACCTCCGCCTTGATGCGCCCCTTCGATTTCTCGCCGACGACCTTGGCGAACTCGTAGGCGGCGGAATTCCGGGGGCTCTCCCCGGCATTGACCGTCGCGATCTTGAAAACGATCGGGGCCTGGGCTCGGGCTTGCGCCAGCCAGCCGGCCCCACAGACCGTGCAGGCGAGGACAATGGCGACGGCGGGGGCGACGACGCGATGACTGCGCACGCTGGTTCGCATGGGTCCTGTCCTCCTTGGTTGTCTCGGGTTGGGTCAGGTTTTGCAATAACACATTTGCCCGAGCCGGATGGCGGATTTCAAGACCTGACCCCGCCTCGGATGTCGGATGCGAAGCGCTCGAGGACCTCGAGCATCTCGGGCACGGTCGGGACCGAGAAGTCGAGGACGAAGTGCTCGACCCCGGCCGCCACGTAGGCCGAGAGGTCCTCGGCGATCTGGGAGGACGAGCCCGTAAGCGGCGCCCTGTCCTTCGGGGCCGCGGCGTCGAGCTTGACAGGGCCCTTGAAGGTGATCGTGATCTCGCGCGGATCTCTCCCGGCAGCGGACGCGAAGGCGCGGAGGCGGCGGACGGCCGCCGCCATCTCGGGCGGGTGGAGCGTCACCGGTGGGCGCAGACCGAGCGGATGCCAGGCGTCGGCGATGGCCACGACGCGCTTGAGCGCCGCCTCGCTGTGGCCGCCGATCCAGATCGGGATGTGCGGCTTCTGGACCGGGTAGGGCCGAACGCCACCGGCTTCCGGCACGCGCCAGAAGCGCCCCTCGAAGGCGACGCGCGGCTTGGTCCAGATCTCCTTCATGATGCGCAGGCTCTCCATGGTCCGCGCCGCCCGCTCCTCGAAGGGCACGCCGAGCGCCTCGAACTCCTCCCGCCACCAGCCGATGCCAGCGCCAAGGATCACGCGGCCGCCGGAGAGATAGTCGGCCGTCGCCAAAGCCCGTGCGGTGAACACCGGGTTACGATAGGGGATGACCAGCACGCTCACGCCGACGTGGATGCGCTGGGTGATGGTCGCGAGCCACGTCACGGCGGTGAGCGCCTCGAGCCAGGGCTCGTCGGGCCCGAGCGGGAAGGCGCCGGTGGACGAGTAGGGATAGGCCGAGGTGCTCTTGACGGGGATCAGCATCCGGTCGGTGACGAAGATCGAATCGTAGCCGAGCGCGTCGGCCCGCTGCGCCAGCCCGGCGATGGCCTCGCGGTTGGCCAGCGCGCCGCGACCCTGAAGCGAAAACCCGAATCGTACGGTCATCCCTTGAGTCCTCCTGTGCCCCAGCCCGCCACGAGGTGGCGCTGGACGGCCATGAAAAAGGCGAGCGCGGGGATGGTGATGAGCATCCCGGCCGCCATGACGAGCCCCCAATCCACGACGGCGGCGGAGAAGAGGTCCTGGACGCCGACGGGCAGCGTCTTCAGCTCGTCGGAGACGATCAGGATACGCGTGAAGATGTAGTCGTTCCAGGCCAGGGTGAAGGTGAAGATCGACGTGGCGACCAACCCCGGCAGGGCGAGCGGGGCGACGATGTAGACGAGCGCCCGCGGCCGCCCGGCGCCGTCCACCTGCGCCGCCTCCTCCAGCTCGATCGGGATGGACTGGAAGAAGGCGCGGAGCAGCCAGAGCGAGAACGGCAGGCAGAAGGAGGAGTAGGACAGCACCAGCGCGGTGTGGGTGTCCACGATCCCCAGCCTGCGCGCGAGGATGTAGATCGGAACCACGATCATGATGGGCGCGAACATGTAGGTGCAGAGGATCAAGCGGGCGATGCTCTCGCGCCCCGGGAAAGGAAAGCGCGTGAGGCTGTAGGCGCCGGCGGCACCCACCGCCATGGTGAGCAGCACCGTCAGGCCGGACACGAGCACGCTATTGGCGAAGTACGCGACGAAGGCCGTCTGGGACAGCAGCCGCGCGAAGTTCTCGAGCGTGGGCGCCGCGGGGATCAACGTCGGCGGCGTCGCCAGCACCTCCCGCGGCGGCTTGAGCGAGGTCGAGAGCATCCAGAGGAGCGGCAGGATGGCCTGGGCGCTGAGCCCCAGGGCCCCCAGGTAGAGACACGCCGTGCCGAGGCGCGCGCGAATCCCTCTCACGCCCGCTCCTCGTCGCGCCAGAAGAGCCGGAAGTACAGCGCCGTCGCCGCCATCAGCATGAGGAACATGATGACGGACAGCGCCGCGCCGAAGCCCGCCTGGTAGTAGGTGAACGTCCGCATGAAGGTGTAGATCGGCAGGGTCCTGATCTCGGCGCCGGCGCCCGCGCCCTCACCCCACAGCCACACCGTGTCGAACTTGGTGAACATCCAGATCCCGCGCAGCAGAATGACGACGAACATGACGCCCCGGAGCTGCGGCAGCGTGATGAAGCGAAACCGGGCCCACGCCGAGGCGCCGTCAACCCGCGCGGCCTCGTAGAGCTCGAGCGGGATAGTCTGCAAACGCGCCAGCACGGAGAGCGTCACGAACGGCGCGAACTGCCAGACGCTCATCGCGATGAGGGACGTCATGATGTGGTCCACGCTGAGCCAGGCGATCGGCTGGCGCGCGAGCCGCCAGGCGACGAGGACGTAGTCCACGAGGCCGAAGGTCTCGTTGAGCAGCCAGCGCCAGACGATCACCGCGACGATGGTCGGGATCATGTAGGGAAAGAGCACGAGGGCGCGCACGACCGTCCGGCCGCGAAAGGCCCGGTGGAGCAGGAGGGCCGAGACCAGGCCGAAGGCCAGCTGGAGCGCCGTCGTGCCGGCCGCGTAGACGGTCCCCTTCCAGAGGCTGTCCCAGAACTCCGGATCCCTGATCAAGCGCGCGTAGTTGCCGAGGCCGACCCATCGCTCGGCAGGAAAGAACGAATGCTTGTCGAAGAAGGAGAGCCAGATCGCGTAGCCGACGGGATAGAGAATGAGGACGCCGATCAGGACGAGCGCGGGCAGGATGCCCAGCAGCCCGAGGCGCGCCGGGGACAGCCGGCGACGCGGCCGCGCCAGGACCCGTGGGGCGCCCGGCGCGGCCGCATCGGCAAGGCTTGGCACGCTACTTCTTCAGGTAGCCGCCCTGAACCAGCAGCTCCTCGACACGCTTCTGCGCCTTCGCGGCGGCCTCCGCCGAGGGCATGCCTTTGACCGAGTCGAACACCATGTCCACGAGGATGCCGGAGCCCATGACCTCGAGCAGGTAGGGCTTGTTCATGTCGTCCCAGTCGGTGACGAGCACGGGCTTGATCCAGTCGTTGCGGAAATACTTCTCCTGCATGTCCACCCACGGGCGCCACTTGGCGATCATGGCGTTGTCGGCGTATTTCGGGCTCTTGGTGGTGGACTTCTTGATGGACAGGAGGTGGATCGGCACCGAGTGCAGGTACGGGATATAGTTCTCGTCCTTGAAGAAGAACTTGAGGAAATCCACGGCCTCGGCGCCGCCCTTGGCGTCCTTGAAGACCATCCAGGGCTCGCAGTCGAGCTGGGCCGCCGGCGACTTGCCCGAGGGCCCGACCATCTTGTCGGCCACGGCGAAGTGGTCGGGGTCGGCGATCTCCTTCGGCGCGTACTTCTCGATATAGCCCGTGCCGCGGCCGTAGGCCTGGTAGAGCATGGCCGCCTTGCCGTTGGCGAGGTTGGCGAAGGTGTCGAGGTAGCCGTGCCCCGTCCAGCCCGGCGGCAGCACGCCGTTGAGCTTCTTGTAGAAGTCGAGCAGCTCGATCACCTGCTTGGAAGTGAGCGTCGGCCGGCCCTGCTCGTCGAACAACCGGCCGCCGTTCGTCTTCAGCAGCTCGCCGATGCCGATATTGATGAAGAGTGGCGCTCCAGTCATCGTCAGCCCGTAGCGGACCACCTGCCCATCCTTGGATTCCTTGAGCGCCTCCGCCGTCTGGATCAGCTCGTCCCAGGTCTTGGGCACCTTGAGGCCCTTCTGGGCGAGCAGGTCCTTGCGGTAGACGAAGAGCGAGGAGGCGGGCGAATGACCGACGCCGTAGGTCCGCCCCTGCCAGCGGCAGAGCGCGCGGAAGGCGTCCACGATATTGTCCTTGCCGAGCGAATCGGCCAGGTCCTCGACGGGGCGGAGCAGGCCCTTGGCCGCGAACGACACGCAGGTGATGGGCTGGCCGTGGGCGGCGTCGGGCGGCGCACCCGCGGCGAGGGCGGCGGTGAGCTTTTTCTCGAGATCCCCCCACGCGAGCCCCTCGATCTTGATAGAAACGTCGGGATGCGTCTTCTCGTACTGCGCGGCGATCTGGTTGAGCACCGCCAGGGTCTGGGGCTCCGTTTCCGTCTGCCAGAGGCGGACCACCTTCTTGTCCGCGGCATGGGCGGTCGCGGTGAGGAGCAGCAGGGCGGCGGTGACGGCGGCGGCCAGCGAGCGCGTGCTCATCGTTGAGCCCTCCTTGGTGGAAAAGCGGCGCGAGTCTCGCACGTTTGCCGCATGGAGACAAGAGGGCGGCTGCCACTCATTCCATCGCCTCGTGGGAAGGCCAGATGGACCGGCCAACCCGTCCGACCGGGCTAGAACTCGGTGAAGTCCCGCATCGAGTCCAGGTGCGTTGCCACCTTCCGCTGAGTCGAGCGTCGTCCGAAACACGTCGTCCTCATCGATGTCCGACCCGAAGACGAAGTTCAGCGAGTAGCTGATGTCGCGCTCGGTCAGATTGCGGATCACCGCCTCATACTGCCTGACCTTGTTCGAGTCCTTGTTCATGGCGTGCAGGGTCTTCTGGCCGTGCCGCGCACGATGTGCCGCCGACAACTCCGCCGACGATGAGGACGCGCTTCGGTGGCCTCCGCTCCGACTCGCGGGTGATCACCAATCGTCCTCCCCTTGACCAGACATCTCACCCTCGGCCGGCGGAAGTCCGGCGCCGGACCTCGGGCAGGACCTCGCGCCCGAGCAGCTCGATGCCCGCGAGGATGTCGTCCTGCCGCATCCCCGGCCAGCTTACCCGCATCGTGGCGTGAGTCACCCCAGCCTTGTGCTGGGCGAGCAGGGCCTCGGTCACCTGAGCGGGCGAGCCAACGGCGAAGCGGTTGGCGGCGAGACGCCGCAGCTGGATTTCTGGTGTCGCGGCGGGATCGAGGGTGATGCCCGCGAGCCCCCACGACAGATACGCCGCGTACTTCTCGAGCAGGAACGGCGCGGCCCGGCGGATCGCCGTGTCCTCGTCGGGCGCGCACACGACTTCGAGCAGCCGGCAGACATGCTCGCTCGGCGGCAGGCCCGCCGCCGACCGCGCCGCCGCGAAGGCGGCTGCCTGCGCCGCGAACTCGTCCACCGTGGGCACCGGCACCACCAGCCAGCCGTCGGCGATGCGGGCCGCGCGCGCGATCCCGGCCGGCACCTGCGAGCCGACCAGGATGGGCGGACGCGGGCGCTGCAACGGCTGTGGATGTATGCCGACATCGTCGAGCTGCCAGTGGCGGCCGTGGTGGGTCACGCGCTCCTCGGTCCAGAGCCTGCGGATGATCTCGACGCCCTCGGTGAGCCGGCTCACCCGCTCGGCCATTGGCACCTTGAAGACTGCGAACTCCTCGGTGCGATAGCCGAGCCCCACGCCGAGCATGAACCGGCCGCCCGTGATCACGTCGAGGAAGGCGCCGATCTCGGCCAGCTCGACCGGGTTGTGCAGCGGAAGGAGGACGAGGTTGGTCCCCACCCACATTCCCTCGACCTCGGCAGCCAGGCGCTGCAGCATCGGCAGGAGCGGGAAGTAGTGGAAGCCGGGGGTGACGTGGTGCTCCCCGCCCCAGATGGAGTCGAACCCCAGCCTGTGGATCAGCCGCGCCTGCTCAATCGTTTCCGCGAAGCGGCGGGCGGGGTCGTCGCTGGCCGGGTGCTGCGCGTTCAGATAGATTCCGAGCTTCATCGATTCCGTCGCACTCAGGTGCGGCGGATCGCGGCCATGCTCACGCCGGCCGTGATGAGCATGGAGCCTGCGACGCGGTCCGCGGCCCTGCGAAATCGCGGCTGGGTAGCGAAGAAGGCCATGCGGCTGACCAGCGAGCCGTACATCAGCAGAACGATGAACTCGACGACGACACTCGTCGCCCCCAGGATGGCAACCTGTCCCATGACCGGACTGCGAGGATCGATGAACTGCGGCAGCAGCGCGGTGAAGAAGATCAAAGCCTTGGGATTGGCGGCCTGCAGCACGAACCCGTTCACGTACATCCGCCGCGATCCCACGGCCGGCGCGTCGTCGGGAGCGACCGACAGAACGGACGAGCGTCCGCTCCATGCGGCCACGCCCAGCCAAACCAGGTAGGCGGCTCCCACCCACTTGATCAAGAAGAACACCTCGTAGGACGCGAGGAGAACCGCGCCGAGCCCGGTCGCCGTGAGGGCAAAGTACATGGTGTTTCCCGTGAGGATGCCGACGTTGGACCAGACCGATGCGCCTGTCCCTCGAACGAGGGCCTGGGACAGCACCAGCAGCACCGCGGGCCCGGGGGACACGCAGAGGGCCGTCTCCGTCACGACGAAGAGGGACCACACGCCCCAGGTCATGTGCGACTAGGCCACAACAGCGGGATCGACGCGGAGCACGGCGTAGCCACCGACCGCCCCCGCGCCGAAGCCCGGCGCGAAGATGCGCATCGGGCGCGTGATGACACCCTCCTGCACCGCGTCGTGCAGCGCGATCGGGATGCTCGCCGACGACGTGTTGCCGACGCGCTCGATGTTGAAGTACAGGCGCTCGGGCGCGACGCCGGCGGCCTTGGCGATGCTCACCACCATGATCTTGTTGGCCTGGTGCGGGACGATCAGGTCCACGGCGTCCAGCAGCGAGGCGCCAACGGTCCCGTCGGGGTGAGGCAAAGCGCGAAGCTCGTCAAGCATCTGGCCCAGGTAGCGCTTGACGAGCGCGCGGACCTCGGGGCCGTAGACCGTGATGTTGTTGTCGAATTCAGGATTCGGCCAGATGATCGAGTCCACCTCCGCCATGGGCCCGCTGGCGTAGGTCTGCAGCATCTCGATATCCGGCGCGACCCCGGCGGGCGCGGGGCCGACCACGAGGGCGGCGGCGCCGTCGCCGAAGATCATCCGCGAGGTGCGCACCGTGCCGATCTTGTCCGAGAACTTCTCCCCGCACACGATGAGAATGGGCCGCTCGACTTCCTGCAAGAGGCGCACCGCCTCGCTGAGCCCGTACGGCAGTCCCGCGCAGGCGGCCACGATGTCGCAGGACGTGTGGGTCTGGAACATGCCGAGCTGCCCGGAGAGCCACGTCGCCAGCGACGGCATCATCTTGGAGCTGGTGCAGGAGCAGAACAGCACCGCGCCGATCTCCTCGGGCCGGCGTCCCGATTTCTCGAGCGCCCGCTGGGCCACCAGGAGCGCCATGTGGTCCAGGTCCAGCTCGGTGTAGAGGCGCTGCTCGATACCGGTCTTCCGGCTGATCTCCTCCACCGTCATGGGCGACCAGCAGTAGGCGGCGTTGCGGATGAGATCGTCGTTGGTGCAGGGCCGCTCGCCCTTGTAGACCGCGACAGCCTCGAGCCTCGGCATGATCGTGAAGCGCTCGCGCACGTCTACCGGCGGGTAGGGCCGGACGGGCTGGCGCGACTCGGCCGGCGCGGGCTTGCGCGGCTGCACCCGCTGCACGCCCTTGATCCGTCGGATGAATCGCAGGACGTCGTCGCCGCGCGGGTGGAACACCACCACGAAGTCGTCGTCGTGGAGCTGGCCCACCGGGGTCAGGCGGGTCTTGGCGCGGTCCCAGCGGTACTGGTTGTGCAGGACCATCGCCTGTCGCATCAGCGCTTCCAGCTCCGGCACGGCGTGGTTGAACTCGATGATGTCGTCGTGGCCGTAGCCCGGATAGTCGGGATCGTATGCCAGCAGGTGATAGGTCAGGTTTTTCGGATTCGCCAGGATCTCGCCGACCGTCGGCTTGATGGCCGGCAGCTCGTCGCCCGCGCCCTTCTTGTAGCGGAAGAGGTCCAGCAGGACGCGGCAGACCTTGTCCTCGGTCCCCTCGTCCCAGGTAGGCGGCAGCGCCCGGTAGACGGCCTCGATGCCGGCCGTCATCTCGTTGCTGTCCCGCGCCGCGAACACGGGCAGGAACACGTCGTCGCGCTGGCGCGGCACGTCGCGCCAGCGCGTCGGGCGCTTCTCGTACATGGTCATCGCGTAGCGGTTGACCCAGAAGAGGTGGAGCGCCAGGTCGCGCAGGATCTCGTAGCGGCCCTTATAGCCTCGCGACTCCACGCGCGCGACGATGTCGGCCTCGGTGGGCGCCTTCTCCTCGAAGTCACGCTTGATGACCGCCGTGAACTGGTCGAGGGTCTGGAAGACCGAGAAGTCGAGCTCCGGGAAGAAGTTGAACGGAAAGACGATGCGGCCGTACCGGTTGATCACGAATGGCTTCATGGCATCTCCCCCGGGGCTGATCGTGCCAGATCGCCAGCGGCGGGTCAAACCGGCAAAGTAATCGCTGTATCGATTCCTCCACACCCTTGAGTACGGCATGGGAAGGGGCTATCGTCCAGAGCGTGACTGCTGGGGCGAACGCTGGGGTCTGGTATGCCTGCGCGGCCAGCGCCATGCGGGCGGTGCGTGAGCCCGACCCACCGCCCCCCCGCCCGCCTCGGCTCTTCGACCGCGTCCGGGAAGCCGCGCGCGTCCAGCATTACAGCCGGCGCACCGAGGGTACCTACCTGGCATGGATCCGCCGCTTCATCTTCTTCCATGGCGAGCGCCATCCGGCTGAGATGGGCGCCCCCGAGATCACGAAGTTCCTCAGCTCGCTCGCCGTCGAGGGCAACGTGGCGGCATCGACCCAGAACCAGGCGCTGAGCGCGCTCCTCTTTCTGTATCGGGACGTTCTCGAACAGGATTTGCCATGGCTCGACGACGTGGTCCGGGCGAAGCGGCCGGCGCGGCTCCCGGTCGTGCTGACGCGCGAAGAGGTCCGGACCGTGCTCCTCCAGATGCACGGCGTGCCCCGCCTGATGGCCATGCTCCTCTACGGCGCCGGCCTGCGGCTGCTCGAATGCGCGCGCCTCCGCGTGAAGGACGTCGACTTCGCGCGGAACCAGCTCGTCGTCCGCGCTGGCAAGGAGGACAAGGATCGGGTGACGATGCTCCCGGCCGTCGTGAAGTCAGAACTGGCCGGCACCTCGAGGCGGTGAAGCAGCAGCACGAGGCCGATCTTCGCCACGGCGCCGGCTGGGTCGAGCTGCCGTTGGCCCTGGCGCGCAAGTACCCGAACGCCGGCCGCGAGTGGCCATGGCAGTGGCTGTTCCCCGCCACGCGGTTCTACGTCGAGCGCGCCACCGGCCGGCGCCGCCGTCATCACCTTCACGAGTCCGTGCTCCAGCGCGCCGTGCGGGAGGCCCTCGTGAAGGCCGCCATCCCGAAGCGCGCCAGCTGCCACACCTTCCGCCACTCCTTCGCCACCCACCTGCTGGAGGACGGCCACGACATCCGGACCGTCCAGGAGCTCCTCGGCCACCGCGACGTGAACACCACCATGATCTACACACACGTCCTCAACCGCGGCCCGGCTGGGGTCCAGAGCCCCGCGGATCGGATGACGGCCCTATGACGCCGAGCCCGTCGCTCCTCCGGATACACAGACCTCGCATATCGTATATTCGAGGTCTGCATAGCAAGGCATCAGACGGCCCACGCTTGCCGGCCAAACCCGCGTTTCTCGGGCGAGATCACCCGCGGGCCATGCTCGGCGCCGCCGTGCTACGCTGCCAGCGCGCGCTTGGTACCTGGCGCTATACAGTTCAGTCGAATTCTAGTTGAACTAAACCGCTGACGCGGTAGGTCGATCAGCCCCTCACGGAAGGCGCGAGATCGCCGGAGTCCGTCGAGTCGACGCAGAATCACCTCCATCCCACACTTCCATGCCCTGTATGCTGGGCAAGAGGCCGTGATCGCTATCCGAGGGCTGCGGGTACTCGAGGGACGTTTGCCACAACGGGCGCTTGCGCTGGTCAGAAGCTGGGGCAGACTACACCGCGTGGAGTTGGAGCGCGACTGGGAGCTGGCGCGGGAGAATCGCCCTTTGCGGCGGATTGCCCCGCTCGATTAAGGAGCTCAGACATATGAAGTGGCGGGTGGTCAAGGCTGAGGTGTCCGGTCCGCATTCGCTCGATCTGACGTTCAAGGACGGCGCCCGGAAGCAGGTCGATCTGCTCCCGTTGCTGGACGGGCCGGTGTTCGAGGCCCTCCGGGACCCGGTGCTCTTCGCGCGGGGAGTGCTCGACCCGGTGGCCGGAACCGTCGTGTGGCCCAATGGCGCGGACATCGCCCCCGAAACCCTGCGTGAATTGCCGGCGAAGGCCGAGACCCGCGTGAGACGCAGATCGCCGAACCACACGCTGCAACGGACCGGGGCTCGCGCTGCTCGCCCCGGCCGCTGAGCGTGGCCGTTGATGGTAGATCAGTCAGCCGCTTTCCGTGCATGAGGCACATGGAGGGAGACATCGGTGTGATCGTTGACGAAGCACTTCGAGGGCACGTACCGCCGCCCTGGTTCTGGGCGTTGCCCGGAATCGATCGCATTCGGGCGTTCGAACTGTCTCAGCTGCCGTCCCCCCCTATCGCTCGTCTACTGGGAATACGGGCCGGCCATGTGGGGCCGGGGTCTGGAACCTGGGTGATGCCGGCGACGGGGTGGTCATCGATCGCCTCAGGTGAGCTCGAGATCTCGATGCTCGCCGAAGCTGCGGTCACCGGCGTGGCGATGACAACGCTGACACCTGGACTGGACATCGACCCTGTCTCGCTGACGCTCAACTATTTCCGGCCGACCCGCGCTCAGGCTGGCAACTTGCTAGCTCGTGCGCGCGTGGTCAACGCCAGTCGATTGTTTGTTTTCGTTGAGGTCGAGATCGAGGATCCCCACGGCCGGCAGATTGCTCAGGGAACCAGCCACTGTGAGGTCCGGCCGGTAGAACCGTCGCCGCCACCGCCGCCATCCGAGCTTCGTTCGGTGGACGAAGCGGCCTACTCGACTCCCGACCCCTATCTGCGCACCGTGCGGAGCAGGCTCGCGTCACCCGAGATGCTCGATGAGCAAGGAGGCTTTAACTTCCTGCAAGCGTACCTGCAAGGCCGATTCGTCACGCCGTTCTCGGAGCTGACCGGATGCCGGATCGTGGCGTTGGACGAGCGGCGACGGACAGTGACCATGACGATGCCCGCGACCGAGTGGCTCTGCCGGTTCTCCCGCTACGTCGCGCCCGGGGCCATCGCATCGCTGGCCAACTCCGCCTCCCGGGCGGCCGGCTTGCTGATCCTGCAGCCGGGCCAGTCGTTTGCCGGCCTTGCCCACTCGACGTGCTTTTTCCGAGTAGTTCCGGCCGACGGCAGAATGCTGCGTGCCGAGGCGAGAGGCATGATTCGTGATCGAGGCCTCGCCACCGCCGACGTCGAGGTCTACGACGCGGATGGCCAGCTGGTGGCGTCCGCCCAGGGGGTCGCGCAGCTCATCGATTCGTCGAAGCGTCAGAAAACGACAGTGAGCGAGGTGAAACGCGTTCTCGCAACGTTGCTCTTCACCGACATCGTCGGGTCCACCGAGCATGCGCAGCGCCTGGGTGATGGCGGCTGGCGGGCTCTGCTCTCGCAGCATCACAATGCAGTGCGTGCCGAAGTCCTGCGGTGCGAAGGTACTGAGGTCGACACGGCCGGCGATGGGTTCTTTGTCCGCTTCGAGTCGCCTGCGCGGGCGCTCGAATGTGCGAGGGCGGCGCGAGAGGCCGTGAAGCGTCTCGGTATCGAAATCCGGGTCGGTATACACACTGGCGAGTGCGAACTGCAAGGGCGCGCGCTGACGGGGATGGCAGTGCACGTTGCGGCGCGCATCCAGGGGCTTGCCGGCCCAGGTGACATCTTGGTGTCCAGCACGGTGAAGGACATTGTCGTCGGATCGGACACGCGCTTTGAAGACCGCGGGCAGCACTCGCTGAGGGGTACGCCTGGAGAGTGGCGACTCTTCTCGCTCGTCGACTAGGATGGCCTGCCTGCTGAGCGACCGGGCGCATGTGGCTGGTGACGGTCTAACTTCAGGCTGCAGCGGTCCGGATGCTCGCGATGCTCGCATTCCGGCCGCTGAGCCTGATCGTTATACGCACGCGACAACAACACCCAGAATGAGGGAGCCCCACACCCATGCGCCACCTGAGAACGCTTGCGCTTGCTGCCATGCTGGTCCTTGGGTCCACCGCGTCTGCCTCCGCCGTCGACGGGCTGATCACTAAGCCGAGCGCCTACCCAGCCACCGAGACGCTGGACCGACTGGAAGCCGCCTTGAAGGAGCGAGGATTTATCATCTTCGCCCGACTCGATCACGCAGCCGCCGCTGAGTCGGTTGGCTTGAAGATGCCCAGGTCGACCGTCGTAGTGTTCGGCAACCCGCGCCTCGGCACACCCGTCTTCATCAAGCACCCAACTCTCGCGATCGATCTGCCGCTCAAGGCGCTCGTGTGGGAAGATGCGAGCGGCAAGGTGTCGTTAAGCTATAACTCCGCGCAGCACCTCGTGACCACCTACGGCCGACACGGCGCTCCGACGAACCCGGAGGCTACAACGCGGATCGAGAGTTTGCTGACCGCCGCGACCGATGCGGCTGTGAAGTGACATTCAAGGGGGTGACGCTTATTGGCTTCGCCTCGTGGTGAAGGACAGCTGGCGCATAACTGTCCGCTTCAGCGGTCCGGCTGCTCGCGTTGCTCGCAGCCCGGCCGCTGAGCGCAGGCGTTGGGCCGACGGGAACGGGACCTAAAAGCTCTCGAGAAGGCGGTCGTATTCGGCGTGGTTTCCGATCCAGAACCACGTGACCTCCTCATCTTCAAGGAGGCCGAGGGCACGGTAGCCGAGGGTCACACGGACCGATTAAATGGAGTCGTCGTGAACCTTCTTGAACTGGAGGCTCGGGTGACGGGGGTTATCGCGGAAGAGGCCATACGCTTTCCGAGCAAGTCCCTTGATCTCGGGCGGCAGTTCGCGGTACGCGGCCCAGAAGCGCGGCGTCGCGCGCGATCTCACAGCTTGTCGGGGTCGAGTTCCGTGGCTCTGCCGGAGGAGCGATCAGCCCTGGCCTCAGCGGCGAGCTTGCCGAGTGCGTCCTGCGAGGCTGCGAACTGGCGAGCCCAATGTTCGTCGTCGCGAAGCTCGTCGAGCAGCCACTGGGCAATCCGGTCCTGTTCGTCGGCCGGTAGAGTTGCAAGCTTTGCGATGGCGGCGTCCAGCGCCCGCGTCATTGATACCCAGTATACCGTTTGTGGCGAGGCGGTCCAACCCCGCAGTGCACCGGACCGGGGCTCGCGTTGCCCGCCCCGGCCGGTGACCGCAGGCGTTGGGCGGACCAGCCCGACAATGACGGCACGGAATCGGCGGCCCTCACCGCGTTGAGATTGGTACAGCACGCGGAGATGGTACATTCGGGCGCCTTCAACGTGCTCTGGGAATGGTAGTCAAGACGGTCTGATGCAAAAGAAGGACATCATGAAGCATTCGATTATTATCGCAATTGCTATTTTCACCGCTGTCGCTACCGGCATGGCGCGCGCCGATACTGTCACCGACTGGAACCAGGCCGCAATCGAGGTGATGAAGGTTGCGAAGGTCAGGGTGGGGAGCGGTCCCGGATTGCGGACCTTGGCCATGGTGCATGTCGCGATGTCTGACGCGATCAATTCAGTGCAAGGCCGGTACACGCGCCACGTCGCGACCGTTCCCGTCATACCCGGCGCGTCGGCCGAGGTGGCGGCGGCTGCGGCCGCGCGGCAGATTCTGGTCCAGCTCTATCCCAACCAGAAAGCCATGATCGACGAGGCGTACGCAGGGTCCGTTAAGTCCATCCCCGACGGTGCCGCGAAAAGCGATGGCATCTCGCTGGGCGAGCAGGTCGCGGCAGCGGTCCAGGCCGACCGCTCAACCGACGGCACAACCGTTCCTGACACCTACCGGCCCATGACCAGTCCCGGTGTCTGGGTGCCGACGACGCCGCCACTGTTCGCGCAATACGCCCGGGCGAAACCATGGGTGCTGAAGAGCGCCGACCAGTTCCGGCCCGGTCCGCCACGGCAATTGTCCAGCGCGCTCTACGCCCGTGACTACAATGAGACGAAGACACTGGGCGGCGCCAAGAGCACTGCGCGAACGCCCGAGCAGACCGCGGCTGTGAAATTCTGGAACACCCAGACGCTCGCCCCCGCGTGGCAGGCGGCGGCGCGCCAACTCTCGGCGGCCAAGAGGCTCTCCCTCGCCGAGAATGCACGCCTGTTCGCTTTGCTCAACATGGGCGTCGCCAACTCCGTCATCGCCGACTGGGACGCGAAATTCACCTATAACTTCTGGCGGCCGGTCACCGCGATCCGCAACGGCGACATGGACGGCAACGACGCTACCGAGCGCGATCCCGGTTGGACCCCACTGGAACCAACACCGATGCACCCGGAATACCCGTCGCAGGCGGCCATCGCGGCCGGCGTGGCGGTCGGCGTTCTGGAATCGGTATTTGGATCAAAACCGGTCATCACGATCACTGCGACCGAATTCATGGACCCGAAGCTGACGCGGCAGTTCAACAGCGTCTCGCAGATGGCCGAGGAGCACGCGAATGTACGCATCTGGGGCGGCATTCACTTCAGAAATTCGCTGGAGGTCGGCTATGACATGGGCAAGAAGATTGCCGCTTATCTGATCGATAACTCGCTCAAGCCGGTGCGTTGAGGGAGGTCTCAACGGCTACCCGCCGTTTCGGCAGCAACGGCAAAGCCGTTCGCGAATACGGCCTTCTGCGAGTGGAACAGGAGGAACGAGCGACTTAGCGATTTGTGTTGCTCGATAGCCGCCCAACAACACGCTCCAGCGGGCCGGGCGCTCGCTGCGCTCGCCCCGGCCGCTGAGCGTAAGCGTTGGGCGTCGAGCAGTAGGTCCGGCAGAGCGGGTAAACCAAGGAGGTGCCTCCATGAAACGGATGCTCATCGGTATGATCGCGGTCTTAACATCGGGGTTATGCTTATCGCCATTGTCGGCGAGAGCGCAGCAGGCACTTGTCGTCAAGGCACTGGGCGAAAAGAAAATAACGGAGTTGCCGGCTGGACCCCTGTTCTGGCGACTCGAGAACTTCCCCACGCTCGCGCAAGCGCAGGCTGCCGCGGGTCCCACGGGACTAGTCGCTGAGTCGGGGGGCAAGGTGTGGCTCTTCACGCTCGGTGCCGCGAGTGGGTCATCAGCGGGCGGCACCAAGGTTGCTGAGGTTGGACCACTCCACCAGGTAGTTACAACGCAGTATCTCCTTCGGATCAACGAAGCCAGTGGCCCTCCCGGCAGTATGACAACCGTGCACACTCATCCAGGCTCTGAAGCCTTCTATGTGCTCGCCGGGGAGCAAAGCATCCGTACTCCCCAGGGAACGATCCGTGTTAAGGTTGGCCAGCCCGAGAGGGGCCCAGGTGGCGATACACCGTTGCAAGTCTCCAGCAGCGGCTCGACGGATCTGCACGCCCTGGTGATGTTTGTGGTGGACGCCACCAAACCGTTTTCATCTCCGGCCAAGTTCCCATAAGCCAAGCGGCGCACTCGGAATGGGGTCAGGCCTTGCAGTACGACATGGCGCCCCATGACCCACGCGGCATCCTCACGCGCGGAGGACGTGGTCGCGCTCATCGACGCGAGCCAGCAGGACGTTGCAAAAGTCGATAGACCAGATACCATCATCGAGCGGCTGGTCATTCGGGCTCACACGCATGAAACATGACCTTACGTCAGATCCAACCTGTAGCCAACCCGACCGGAGCCGAATCTGATCAGAGGAATGGACTTCTTGGTCACCGGGTTGGTCATCGCGGCGATCGTCGCCGGAGTTGCCCGGTGGTTGTACTCCCGCGGCAGCGCGCGCGAGTCGCCAACCATTCCGGTCGCCGGGCCGCCTCACAGGGGCGAGACCGATGTCGTTGCCCGGCCTGTCGAGACTGGCCACGAGGCGGCCGTCCAGGCCGTCGAACACCGAGAGCACTACTACGTCGCCCTCCGACACCAAGCACTGCACCGCTCTCGAGCGGAGCTGGGACTCGTCAAACCTTCCAAACCGACCAAACCCTGGGGCGTTCTCATGGAGACCAGCTTCGAGAATGCACACGTCACGGTCCTCGCCCTCTCCGATGGCAACGCCAGCATCTACCTGAGCACGGGGGGCGGTTTCATCGGGGGCATGGGCCACCAATCCATTCGCCAGGCAGCGGTCAACATGGTGCGGGTCGCTGGAACGCTTGGGCCTCAGATGACTCCGACCAAGACATTTCCTCTCCCCGAGAGGGGACGGACGATATTCTATGTCCTCACCGACGCGGGAGTGCGGACTGGTAGCGCAACGGATGACGAGCTTCGACAGCAGCGACACGCGCTCGCTCCCCTCTTCTTCGCTGGACAGGGTGTCATCACGCAGTATCGTCTGCTGAGCGAGAAGAAATGAGGCGAGAGCTGCTCCCCGTCAGGCTGGGAGGCCGAACAGGGAGGTCATCCGGGTCGAGCCGAGCATGGCCGTCATCTCCTCCTCCGGCGGGCGGCGCTCGAAGCGGCTCGCGGCGTCCAGGACTCGGGGAAGCAGCGCGAGGTCACCGACCGTGTTGATGAAGATGCCCGGCAGGCCGAGGATCCAGTGGACTGCCCGGTCGATGTCCTCCTGCGCCTCGAGGGGCTGATACCACGTGGTATGCGTCCGGTCCGTGGTTGCCCACGGCCCGCGCGCGATCGACTTGATGATCTGCACCGCCACGTTGCGCTCGCGGCAGGCCGCGAGCACCTCCTCGAAGGCCTTCCGGTAGCGCTCGTTTTTCGCCAGGAGGAAGTTAAACGGCAGGAGCACCGAGTCGAAGTCGAAGCGCGCGAGGCTCCGCCGGTGCATGGCGGCGATGGTCCAACCGTGGCCGGTGACGCCGATGAAGCGCGCCAGGCCCTGCTCGCGCGCCTCGACCGCCGCCTCCAGGGCGCCCCCCGGTCCCATCGCCTGGTCCCAGTCGTCCGGATGCCCGAGCGAGTGGAGCTGGATGAGGTCGACGTGATCGACGCGCAGCCGGTCGAGCGAGCGGTGGATGTCTTCTCGCGCTTCCGGTCCTGCGCGCGACCCGGTTTTGGTCGCGAGGAAGAAGTCCTTCCGATGACGCGCCATCCACGGGCCGATGCGGAGCTCGGAGTCTCCGTACCGCGCGGCGGTATCGATGTGGTTGACGCCGTAGCGGAGCAGCACCTCCAGCGTGCGGTCCGCGTCCGCCTGGCTGGCCTGGGCCAGCGCGGCTGCGCCGAACAGCGTCACCGTGCTCTGGTGCTCCGTCCGTCCGAAGGGCCGCTTCTCGATCATCGCGTGCTCTCCTGGCCGCGGGACTCGACGATGGCCCAGCCGGCCTCGGCCATCGGGCGCGCCCGCTCGCCCCGCGCGCGCGCATTGGCGTCGTTGGCTGTGCCCGCCAGCACGCGACCCATGATCCCCTGCGCGATGGCGGAGAGCCTGAACATCGAAAACGCGACGTAGAAGCTCCAGTCGGGAATGCCCGTGCGCCCCGTGCGGCGGCAGTAGGCGGCGACGTAGTCCTCCTCCGTCGGGATGCCGAGCGCCTTCAGATCCTGGCCGAGGACGCCGCCCAGGATGTCGGGCCTCAGGTGGTAGGGCATGGCGTTGTACGCGAGGTCGGCCAGCGGATGACCGAGCGTCGCCAGCTCCCAGTCGAGGACGGCGGTGATGCGTGGCTCGGTGGGGTGGATGATCGAATTGCCGAGGCGAAAGTCGCCGTGGACGATGGTCGTCTGGTCGTCGGCCGGGATGTGCTCGGGCAGCCACGCCATCAAGCGCTCCATCGCCTCGATGCGCTCCGTCTCCGACGCCCGGTACTGCTGCGTCCAGCGGTGGAACTGCCGCGTGAAGTAGCTGCCCGGCTTGCCGAAGTCGGTGAGCCCGAGCGCCTTCCAGTCCTGGTTGTGCAGCCGCGCCAGCACGTCGTTCATCGAGTCGTAGATGGCCGCGCGCTCGGCCGGCGTGCACCCCGGCACGAGCGGGTCGACCATGATGCGGCCGTCGACCCAATCCATGACGTAGAAGATCGTGCCGATCACCTCCGGGTCCTCGCACAGCACGTAGGTCTTCGGCACAGGCACATCGGTGCAGCCGAGGGTCGTCAGGATGCGGTACTCACGGTCCACGGCGTGCGCCGAGGGCAGGAGCTTGCCCGGCGGCTTGCGCCTGAGCACGTACTCGTGGCCGGGGGTGGAGAGCCGGTAGGTCGGGTTGGACTGCCCGCCCTGGAACTGGCTGACGGCCACGGGGCCGGCGAAGCCCGGGATGCGCGAGCCCAGGTATCGCTCGAGCGCACCGACGTCGAATCGGTGCGTCTCGCGCACCGGGATCGTGTCGGAGGTCAGCGTGGTCTCTATGGTCATAGGCTTCCCCGGGAGGTGGATTATACCCGGCGGCGCCAGACGAGGGCCAGCGCCGAAACCAGGACCAGCCCCGTCCCGCCGCCCCAGAGACAGGACGCGCCCACGCCCCACTTCTCCGCGACCCCGCCCGTGAACAGCGCGCCGAAGGGATGCACGCCCACGAAGACCAGCGCGTAGAGACTCATCACGCGCCCCCGGAGATGATCGGGCGCGGTCCCCTGGATCGTCGTGTTGCAGCTCGCCATGAAGACGATCTGGGTGAATCCGGCGCCGGCCAGCACCGCTGCCGCCATCCAGAAGTGCCGCACGACTGACAGGCCGAGCACGCCGGCCGAGGTGACGAGGGCCGCCGAGACGATGAGGGCGAGCGGCGGGCGCGTGCGGGCCATGGCGGCCAGGGCGATGGCCCCCGCGATGGCGCCCACGCCGAGCGAGGCCATCAGGAGCCCGAAGCCGCGCGCGCCCTCGTGCAGCACGTCGCGCGCCACGAGCGGTACGAGCACGTTGAAGTTGAGGACGAAGAGACTGATGACGAAGAGCAGGGCGAGGATGAGCCCGACGAGCGGCGTCCCGGCCGCGTACCGCACGCCCTGGAGGATCTCCTGGCCCACCGAGGCGACCTCGCGGGGGCGCGGGGCTCCCTCGGTGCGGATGGCGGCGAGCGCCACCAGCACCCCGAGAAAGCTCAGCCCGTTCACGAGGAAGGCAGGCGCGACGCCGTACCGCGCGATCAGCAGGCCCGCGACGGCGGGGCCCACGACGCGGGCGCCGTTGAAGACGGTGGCGTTGAGCGCGATCGCGTTCATGAGATCGCCCTTGCCCACGAGCTCCACGACGAAGGACTGCCGCGCCGGCAGGTCGAGCGTGTTGGCGACACCGTACACGGCGGCCAGCACGGCGACGTGCCAGTACTGGATCTGCCCCGTCCAGTCGAGCGCGGCCAGCGCCAGCGCCTGAAGCATCAGCGCGCCTTGCGTCAGCAGGAGGAGGCGCCGCTTGCGGACGCGGTCGGCGAGCGCGCCCGCGAGGAGGGAGAGAAACAACATCGGGCCGAATTGGAGCGCGCTGATCATGCCGAGCTTGAACGCCGACCCCGTCAGCTCGAGGACGACCCACGCCTGCCCCACGCTCTGCATCCACGTGCCGACGAGTGAGACGAGCTGTCCGGACCAGAAGAGGCGGAAGTCGCGATGGCGGAAGGCGCGAAGCCCAGCGGGCCAGGGCATCGTCTATACTGTGCCACGAATCCAACTCCCGGCGTGAGGTGAGAGGCGTGTTCCTTCGGCGACCTTCGCGGTGCGCGGCAGTCGCGGCGGCTCTCGTGCTGGGCGCGGCGATGTGGGCCGCGAAGCCCTCGGCCGCGCCCGCCCAGGACGCGCGCCTGACCGGTCAGCTCCTCGTGGCCACGCCCGAGCTCGAAGGTCCAGTCTTCGCGCAGACCGTCATCTACATGGTCCGCCACGAGGCCCAGAGCGGTGCCACGGGTCTCATCGTCAACCGCCCGCTGGGAGACCTGCCCATGGCAATCCTCCTCCAACAGGCCGGCCTGCCGGGCGAAGGTGCCAAGGGATCCGTGAGGCTGCACGTGGGCGGTCCCGTCGAGCAGACCCGCCTCTCCGTCCTGCACACTGACGACTACGCGGGGCCCGACACGGTCAAGGTGGGCAACGGCGTGGCGATCACCACCGAACCGTCGATTCTCCAGGCCATCGCCGGGGGCAAGGGCCCGCGCCGCGTCCGCTTCGCCGTGGGCTATGCCGGATGGGCGCCGGGGCAGCTCGAGGCCGAGCTGAAAGCGGGCTACTGGACCGTCGTGCCGTCCGACGGCGGCATCCTCTTCGACGACGTCTACGACACCAAGTGGGACCGCGCGATGGCGAAACGGAGAATCAGCCTGTAGCTCACGCTCAGTGGGAGGGCGCCGGGACCGCGCGGTAGGTCGGCGCGGCGACGCCGTCGATCATCACGTTCACGCAGGCCGGCAGCCCGGAGGCGAGTGCCCGCTCGAGCGCGGGCCCAAGATCCTCCGGTCGCTCCACGTGCTCGCCGTACCCGCCCAGCGCCGACGCGACCCGGTCGTAGCGCGACGGGCGAAGCAGGCAACCGGTCGCGCGCGCGGCGCCGTAGTGCTGGAGCTGCAGCTGGTGCTCGGCATTCCAGCGCGCGTCGTTGCCCACCACCGCGACGACGGGCAGCCCGGCGCGCAGGGCGGTATCCAGCTCGAAGGCGTGGAAGCCGAAGGTGCCGTCGCCCATCGCCGCGATCACGGGCAGGTCCGGATGGCGGAGCCGGGCGGCGAGCGCCAGCGGCAGCGCGCTGCCGATCGAGCCCGAGAGGCCGTTGATCATCCTCGTCCCGGCCTCGCACCCGGCCTGGATCCACTGGCCGAACTCGCCGCCGTCGGCGACGAGCACGGCGCCCCGGTCGAGCACCGGCTGGATCTCGGCGCAGACCCGCAGGGGATGCATGGGCGTCCGTGCGGACCGGCGAAGGCCCTCCCACTCCGCTGGCACCGACGCTCGCGCGGCCGCGACTTCTTCGCCCCATGCCCGCCAGCGCCCCGCGAGCGGCGCGGCCGCGGCGGCCAGCTGCTCTGCCAGCAGCGCCGGGTCGGTGACGAGGCCGAGGCTGACGCGGCCGCTCTTGTCGAGCGCCTCGGCGTCCCAGTCCGCCTGGACGAAGCGGCACGCGGGCTCGAAGGGCGGGGCCCCGCCGAAGCGCATGGCGAAGTCGAGCTTCTTGCCCAGGAACAGGACCAGGTCGGCCCGTCCGAAGCAGCTCGCAGCCGCGTGAAGCCACGGGTCGTTGACGCCGCGCGGGCTTTCGATCGGCAGCGCCGGCACGCCCGTCGCCGCCGAGAGACGCTCGACCGCGGCGCGGCGGGCCGGCCTCGCCATCGCTGGCCCGAGGAGGATGAGCGGCCGCCGCGCCGCTTCGAGCAGCTCGATGAGGCGGCGAAGATCGCCCTCCGCAACCGGCCTCGAGCCGCGCGGCCCGGCGGTGATGCCGGCGGCGCTCGCATCTGCGACCTTCGCCTCGAGCAGATCGCCCGGCAGGCTCACGTGCACGGGGCCGGGCCGCGAGCGACGCGCCAGCTCGAGCGCCAGCGCGATGTCCCCGCCGAGCCTCGCCGCGTCCTTGGCGACCCACGAGGCCTTGGTGACAGGAGCCGCGGCGCCGGCCTGGTCCATCTCCTGGAAGGCGCCCCGTCCCGCCTGTCCGGCCGGCGCGTGTCCGCTCAGCAGCACCACGGGGGATTCCGCCATCAGCGCGCCGTAGAGCGCCGAGAGCGCGTTCAGATGTCCAGGTCCCGCCGTCACGAGCGCGACGCCCGGCTCCTCGCCGAGCCGCCCCCACGCGTCCGCCATGTGCACGGCCGCGGCCTCGTGGCGCGTGTGGATGATGCGGATATCGCGCCCGATGGTCGCGTCGTAGACGGAGAGAATCTGGTTGCCGGAGAGCGAGAAGAGATGACGCACGCCCGCGTCGGCGAGCGCGCCGACGACAAGGTCGGCCCCGCGCGCCGTCACGCCAGACCTAGCGCACGCGGCCGCGCGCGGCGACGGGCCAGACCACCTCGACCGCCGGGCCGCGGACGCCGTACAGCTCGTCCACCATGTTGCTGACGACGCAGCAATGGTTGGGCACGACGTGGACGATCTCGCCCACCTTCGGGCGCTCGGCGCAGGCCTGGAGATCCACGACGCCGTGCTCCTCGGAGAGATTGGCGACGACGGCTTCGGGGTACTCCATGACGTGGCCGAAGCCCTTCTGTCCGTACTGGTCGGAGGTCAGCACCTTCGTGCCGCAATCCAGGATGGCGCGCCCGTCCGTGGGACGGCTGACCACCGTGGTGCGCACGCGCATGGCGCAGTTGTCCCACGTCGCGGTCCCCGACGAGACGACCATGACGTCGTTGAAGACGCAGGTGCCGGCGCGGTGCTCGGTCAGCATTGGGAAGTTCTGCGCGGTGAAGAGGCCCGGCGTGCCGCCGCCTGAGACCACGGGCACCGGGATGCCCGCGCTCTTGAAGAGACCGAGCGCGCGCGCGAAGAACTCGCGCGTCGTGGGCTCGCGGTTGGGAAAGGTCATGAGGCCGCGGAACTGCATCTTGGGCAGCCGCGCGGCCTGGCGCGCCAGGTCGAAGGCGGCCTCGGGAGTCTGGACGCCGGTGCGCCCGAAGCCCGTGTCGCACTCGACGAGGTAGCGCACGTCGAGGCCATGACGGACGCCCGCCTCGGAGAGCTCACGCGCGACCACTTCATTGTCGAGAACCACCGTCAGCGCCGGCGCCCGCTTGATGAGCGCCATCAGCCGGTCGGTCTTGGCGCGCCCGAGGATGTTGTAGGTCAGCAGGATGTCGTCCGCCACGCCCGCGTCGACGAAGACCTCGACCTCGCCGATCTTCTGGCAGGTGATGCCCATGGCGCCCGCCCGCATCTGGAGCTTGCCGATTGCGGGGATCTTGTGGGTCTTGATGTGCGGGCGGTTGCCGATGCCGTGCTTGGATAGATGCGCCTGCACCCGGCGGATATTGTCCTCCATGATGCCGACGTCCACGGTGACAGCGGGTGTGTCAAGATCCTTGACGGCGCTCATACGTGGCTCTCCTACGGTGCGGTGACCGTGATGCCGCCGGCCGACGAAGTGACGGTGAAGTTGGCGTCGCCCCGCTTCGCGTACTCGTACGCTGTCCATCCCGCGGGCGGCGTCGGGACCCGCGCCAGGAAGGGCCCGCCGGTGGTGCCCGAGATCGTCCGCGCCTCGGTCAGGTCCGCGATGGAATCGGGCATCGTGCCGAAGGTCGCCTGATACTGGCGGACGGCGCTCGCGATGGACTGGGCGTCGGCGCGCGCCCTGGTCGCCCGCGCGGCGGGCAGGTCCGTGCTGACGCCCTTCTGCTCGCGCTCGCAGCCGGCGACTCCGAGCGAGAGCACCGCGAGAAGAATGACGACCGCCGTCGGCATGGACGCCATTATGCCAGAGGGTCCATGCCGCCGCGCTAGTACCTGGCATCCGCGGGCTTGCCTCCACTGGGCCAGTCGGCCTTTCTGGCCTTGAAGTCGGGCCGCGGCTGCCGTGTGAAGTAGGCGGCGACGTCGTAGGCCTCCTGATCCGAGAGCGCGACACCGCCCAGCGGCATCTTGGCCTTGACGAAGGCCGCCGCCGTGTCGAGCCTGGCCATGCCCGCGCCGATGTTAAAGGACCGCGGTCCCCACAGCGCCGGGAACACGACCTGGCCGCCTGCGCCAATCACCCCCTGCCCCGAGCTGCCGTGGCAGGCCGCGCACTTCTGAGCGTAGAGAACCTTCCCCGGGGCGGGATCGGCTGTACCGAGCGCCTGGATCTCGGCGAAGCCGCGGCCCGCCACGGGCACACCCGTCGGCACGTCCTTCGACAGCCACCAGATGAACGACAGGAGGCCGCGCATCGCGGCCGAGTCGAGCGGCAGGGGTTTGCCGTTCATGGAACGGCGGAAGCACTCATTGATGCGGTCGGCGAGCGTGATCACCCGGCCGCTCCGCGCATCGTACGCGGGATAGACCCCCCAGAGCCCGACCCACGGCGAGGCGTTGGGCGTGCGGGCGCCATTGATGTGGCAGCTCGTGCAGGCGAGGCCGGCGCCCACGTTCGCCTTGACCGTGGTGGCGGTCTGCGTGGCGACCTTCTCGCCGTACCAGATGGCATCGCCGAGCTGGCCGGGTGGGACGGCGTCAGCGGCTGGCGGCGCGAATGGCGCGTCGGCAGCGGCCGCGTCTTCTGCGGCGAGAAACAGGGCGGTGAGGAGCAGGGCGGCCACAACGGCGGCGCAGGCGCGCACGGCCGGCTACTGCATCGGCGAGTACGCCGTCGGCTTGAGGATCTGGGCTGTCAGGCGGCTGATGAGCGGCCCGTTCTTTTCGGTCTCGGCGAATTTCGCGAGGCGCTCCTTGTCGGCGACGAAGGCGCTCCACTTCTTCTCGCGGTCGGCAAGGCTCTCCCAGCCCAGCATGTAGATCAGCTGCTCCGAGGAGCCGCCCAGCTCGTTGGTCCAGAAGCCGACGACCTCGATGCCGTATTGCTTGAAGTAGCCCATGGTGATGTCGGCGAAGCGGCGGCTGATGTCGGGCAGGCGTCCGGGCATGGCGTAGTAGGTGCGGAGCTCGTAGAGCATGGCGATCTCCTTGTCGGTGGGGATTGGCGTGGCAGGCCCGAATTTAGGCAAGGCCGCGGCCGCTGTCAATTGCTCATTTGCCTCCGGAGCCCGGAAGCATTATGGTACTGGGTCATGGCCGACAAATTCGTCACCCTCCCCGAGATCCGGACACACGCAAAGAAGGTCCTGCCGAGAGACGCGTGGAACTTCGGCGACGGCGCCGCCGAGAGCGAGACCACCCGGCGCCGCAACCGGCGCGCCATCGACCGATTGGCCATCCGCCAGGACATCCTGGTGGACATCCGCGAGATCGACATGCGCACGTCGCTGCTGGGACTGCCGCTGTCGTGGCCGGTCGTCATCGCGCCGATGGGCGGGCTCATCCTCTTCCACCCCGAGGGCGACCGCGAGATGGCGCGCGGCGCCGCGCTGGGCGACACGCTCCAGTTCCTCTCGGGAGCGCCGGGGTGGTCCGTCGAGGACGTCGCCAAGGCGAGCGCGGGGCCGAAGATGTTCCAGCTCTACCACCACGGCGACCGCGCGTGGGCGGCCGACCTCCTGGCGCGCGTCGAGGCCTCGGGCTATCAGTCCGTCGTCCTCACCGTGGACGTGCAGGTCTACGGCAGGCGCGAGCGTGACATCGTCAATCGCTTCAGCCCGCGCGACGCCATGTCGAAGGCGCCCAACCCGCGCGGCCCTGACGGCAGCTACCCGGAGCGCCTGACCTGGGACGACGTCGCGTGGCTCAAGAAGACGACGCGCTTGCCCATCGGCATCAAGGGCATCATGACAGTGCGCGATGCCAAGCGAGCAGTCGAGGCGGGCGTCGAGATCGTCTGGGTGTCCAACCACGGCGGCCGCCAGCTCGACCACACGCAGGCCTCTATCGACGCCCTGCCGCCCATCGTGGACGCCGTCGCGGGCGCCGCCGCCATCGTCGTGGACGGCGGCTTCACCCGCGGCACCGCGGTGCTGAAAGGCTTGGCGCTCGGCGCCACGGTGGTCGCCGTGGGGCGCACCGTGCTCTGGGGCCTCGCCGCCGACGGCGCGGCGGGCGTCGCCTGCGCGCTCGACATCCTGCGGCGCGAGCTGCGGACGACCATGGCGCTGTCGGGCCAGACGAGCGTCAAGAACCTGGAGCGCGACCTGGTCTTCCGCGTCGACTGACGCGCGGCTTAGATGGCCTGACCGATCCACCTGGAGCGCGGCGGCCGAGCGGGCTCACGCCCGCTCGGCAAGCTTCCGATTCAGGGGCACACGTTCGGATCGACAGTGTTGTCGTGTATCGAGTTGGCCCCGCCGCTGTTGTCGACGATCGCAAACTTGGTGGTGTTGTGATCGATCTCGTTTCCCGCGCCGAACGACGAGATCGTCGTGGCGACGTTGTCATGGATGTGGTTGTCGTTCGACGACCCGCCCAGCGCGATCGAAGCGGTGGAGGTCACGCTGCAGGCCGTATTGTGATGGATCGAGTTGTTGTGACTGCCGGGAAATGGAGGAGCCTCGCACGTGTCGATGTTGATCCCGGCCTCCGTCTGACTGATCACGTTGTTACGCTTGATGATGGTTCCGGAGCTCACGCAGCCCAGATTGATGCCGATGCGACCTCCCCGGATGACGTTACGGATGATCTTCGCAGCGGTGTCGTCCTGGATGGCCACGTGGATCCCGATGTCGGGGTCGTCGAATCCTACGGCCGCGATCGAGAACCCCTTCAGGATTAACCCGGTCGCCGTGACGTCGATGACGTGGGCACTCACGTTCGGGGCAATGGTGGTGACCGCCGCCCCACCGGTGGAGATGATCTTGAGGTTATTCGTACCGATCACCACGTTCTCGTGGTACGTGCCCGGGCACACCTTGACAGTGTCGCCCGGGCTCGCCGCGCTCACAGCGGCCTGGATAGTGGCGTACCCCGCTTGCCGGCAACTCGTCCCGGGCGGGTTGTAGCTCGAGGCGTCATCGTTCACCCAACGAGTGGCCGCTGACGCGTACGCGCCCTCGGAAAGTACGATTGTCGCCACCGCGATCACCAAGCACGCTGAGACCGAGAGCTTTCGCATGTCCGTACCTCCTCAGTGTTTTGGCGTGAACACGCCGGCTGCTTGAACGCCGATACCGGTGACCCCCCTTTCGAGACGCTGACGACGAGGTGGCACTTTCCACGTCGGACTCCTCAGCGGACCGCGCCAGCCCGAGTGGGCGGCATGGTATGCAAGGCACGACAGCGTCCGCCCCGGTCTAGATCGTTCTTCCACGTCGACTAGGTATGCGGTCGGCGGGCGCCGAAGAAGCCCCCTTTGGGGCGGGCATGCGCGTGCCAGTGGTCGGGGATATTGCGCATGTGATCGTCCACGTAGTACTCCCCCACCTCGGCTGTCGCCACCTCGCGGAGGCGCGCGTGCATGTGCTCGACATGCTCGGGCGGCGGAGCCGTGCCGTGCCAGCGCCACACCACCATCGGCACGTCGCACACGTCACACTCGGCGATCCAGCAGACCTCGTCCTCGTGATACCACGGTGTCATGCGGGCGGCGCGGCACAGGTCGCACCCCTCGACACGGGTGAAACCGCTCGCCTCGGTCGTCATCCGGGCAAGGCTCAGATCAGAGGGCACAGTCGGTTCCCACTTCCCTCGAACCACTACTGCCTCACCCTCGCCAGGCCAGGGGGGCATTGTGATGCTGAGCGCCGCCAGCGCCTCATCGCCGAGCGAGCGACACTGGAACTGCGTGCCCAGCGGGATCGTCAGGCAGACACCTGATTCGATCGGTACGATCTCCTCCCGTCCCTCCTGCTCGAGCCACATCTCGCCGCGCCCGGAAAGGAAGAACCAGATCTCTTCGACCGTTCGATGGGCGACGGCGGTCGACGTGTGACCAGGCTCGAGCTGGAAATGGGCCATGGTGCCGCCGGCAAGTCCCAGCAAGACCCGCACGTCACATCCATCCGTGGCAACGAGGTCGCGCTCTGCCGGCAACCGCTTCGCCTGGAACCCTGTCATGGCTTGTCCCTCATCAGGTCTCCTGGCATCAGGTCTCCTGGCATTACGTCTCCCGGCTCATGTCTTTCGGCTCTCCACCGATGCCAGCTCGTCCACCGGCATCTCCGCTCTTCTTTTCTTTTCTGATCTTGTTCCACACCGTGAACGACCCGATCACCGGGAGGATCACGATGACTTTGAACAGCAGGAGCAGCCAGCCGGACAGGGGATCCTTGCGCTTGAACGGCTCGTTCCACAGCAGAACGTCCGGGAGGTTGAGCGCCGGAATGGCGTTCAAGAAATGCCACGAGTAGAGATCCTGGATTCTCTGGAATTCCCCCCGCGGGAGCGCGGGCTCGTACTCCACGTACCCGAGGTCACTGAGCGTGCTGGACAGCGAGGCGAAGCACAGGATGGCAAAGAGCAATAACGCTACCGAGAACAGAAACGGCCACTTGATGCCGTGCTCGTAGAATTTCCTGGACAGGCGATCGCCGCGTTTCCCACTGATCATCCAGGCCCAGATCAACAGGACCACGAAACACGCCAGAAGCACCGCGCCGTGGCCCGCGGTCGGCAATCGAGCCTGCGACCACATGAGGAGCGGGCGCACCGCCATGTAGGGAGCAAAGACCAGGAGCCCCACCCCGCCCACGAACGTCAAGAACCCGCCAAGGCCGAAGAGCTTCTCGCCGATCCCTCCGACCAGATCCGGGCCGGCGTCAGATCCAGGCATCGCTTGGCGCGGTCTTGTCGCCGCCGGCACCGCCGGTGTTCACGGTACCGGCGGTCTCCACGAGCATGGCGCAGCATTCGGCCTTGGCCGAGGTCTTGTGTTCCGCACCCCTTGGAATGACGAACATCTCCCCCTTCTTGACGGACACGTCGCCGTCCCGGAAATGCACGGTCATCTCCCCGTCCAGCACGATGAACACCTCATCGGTATCCGTGTGGTCGTGCCACACGAACTCCCCCTGAAGCTTGACCAGCTTGAAATGATAGTCGTTCATCTGCGCGACGATCTTCGGGGACCAGTGTTCGGAGAATTTCGAGAGCTTCTCGAAGAGATTGATCGCGGACCGCATCGCAAGCTTCCGATCCGCTCCAGCGCTACGCCGGACGCTCACTGGAACCACTGCCTGAGCTCGATGTGGTAGCCGTTGGGATCGCAGATCTCCGCCCGGGCGTAGGTCTCCCGGACTTTGGGGCCCCAGACGGTCTCGACCCCCTTCGTTTTCAGGTATTCGAGCGTCCTCTGCATGTCATCGACTTCGAGCGCCATCATGCGGTATCCGAGGTGCTCGTTCTGTGGCGCGGGCTCGACGGCACCGCCCTCGTACGAAATCAGCTCGACCGTCGTGCCTCCGAGGTCCAGGTACACGAGGCCCATGGGCACGCCGAGAGGCGAGCCGGTGAGCCGGTCCCGGGACCTGACCGTAAACCCCAGTACCTCGGTATAGAACTGCACCGTTCGCTCCGGCTGGTCCGTGACGATCTCGACGTGGTCAATCCTCTTGAACATGAATGAGTCCTCCCGGGTCCTACGTTGCCTGCTCCCGTCCGAGTGTGTTGCTCATCGGCCTTGACTCTACGGTCAGCGCCGTGGTGCCGCAAGCGTCCCAGCGGCCGTGTGGCGCCAGAGCGCGGAGCGCAGGACGAGGAAGGCCAGCACCACGAGCATCGCCGCGGCCGGATAGATGGCGGCCTGCCGTGGTCCGGTGAGCGCCGTCACGTAACCCATGCCGAGCGCGCCGATGGGCGAGCCGCCGGCAAAGCCGAGCTGGAAGATGGCCAGCACGCGGGCGCGGTGGCTCTCCGGCGCCTCGAGCTGGACGATGGTGCGCCCCTGAGTGAGCGTCACGCCGGCGCCGACACCCCATACGAGGCAGATCAGCGCGAAGACCCACAGCGGCCCCGGCGCCGACATTGCCGCCAGCACGACGGCGCCCCCGGCCAGCGCGACCAGCACGGCGCGCCCGGGACGGCGGAGGGCGCCCAGCCGGATCTGGAGCACGGTCGACGCGATCGTCCCACCCCAAAAAAGCAGGTATTGACCAGCGCCAGCTCGCCCGAGCCGCCGCCGTAGACGTCACGCACGATCAGGGGCAAGGTCACGGCGAACGCGCCGCCGTAGAGGACGCCCACCGCCAGCATCGCCACGATCACCGGGAAAATGCGATCGGATTCAGCCGCCTCGCGGAGGCCGTCGCGCATCGCCGCGAGCCGGTTCTCGTCGCGGCGGTGCGCGGCGGCCGGGGGCGCGGGCGCGAGGCGTGAGACCGCAAGCGCGCCGGCCGCGAGGAGCGCGGCCTGTCCCACGAGAAGCACCTGCGCGCCGATCCGTCCAGCCCAGCCCGCCACGACGATGCCGATCAGCTGGAAGATGAACTGGCCGGCCGAGGTCACCGCGATGGCGCGCTCCCGCCCGCGATGCACCACGCGAGTGAGGAGGGCGTCGCGCGCGGGCACGACGAAGGCGCCCAGCGTGCCCATGGCGATCCCGTAGGCGAGCAGCGCGGGATAGCGGAGCGCGCCGGCTGCTACGATTGCCGCCAGGGCGAGCGGCGGGAGCGCGGCCAGGACGTGGTAGCGAAGCAGCAGGCGGCGGCAGTCGGCGCGATCCGCCACGGCGCCGCCCAGCAGCATGAAGGCGATGGCGGGCGCCATCATGGCCATCTGGGCTATTCCCACGCGCTGGGCCGGCTCCCTGAGCACCACGGCGACCAGCCACGGGAACACGATCATCTGGAGCCCAAAGCCGGTGAACCACGCCGCGACTCCGCCGAGGTACCAGCGGAACTGGTGCCTCTCGCCCGGCGCCATCAACAGCGCGTCACGACAGCTCTTCGTTCAGGAAGCGGTCGATCAGCCGCCGCGCGCGGTCGGGAGCCGCGTACGTCTGCGCGCGCGTGAAAGCGCGCCCGCTCGAGGCCAGATAGAAGCGCTCGTACTGCTCGCCGCGGCTGGCGAGGCCGCTGCCCACGAAGTCCCACGCGAGCCGGAAGATACGCGCCCGCTGTAGGGCGGTGATGTCCTTCGCGCCGCGCAGGAAGCGGTCGATGAGCGGGCGCAGCGTGGGATCGGCGAGCTGCCCGGAGGTCGGCGCCGCCAGCAGGTTGTGCGAGCCGATCAGCCGGATGATCTCGTTCACGCGTGGGAACCACAGCGGCAGGAGCCCGCGCAGGGCGCGGAACGGCCGGCCGTCGGGGAACCACACCCCGTTGCCCCACTCGTAGGCGCCCTGCTCGGCGGAATCCACGCCCGCTCGCGTCATCTCAGCATAGCTCCAGATCTCGCCGAGCATCTCCGCGCCCGTGCCCGACACCGCGTTGATTGCCTCCGCCATGCGGGTCGCCACGCCCCACGCGAACTCGAGCTTGGTCTGCGCGCGAATGGACGTCTGCTGCATGATGTTGGGCATCCAGCCGGTGATCATCACGCTGTTGTATGCGGGCAGGTTGGCATCGATGAACACCCGCTCGCGCGGCACTTCCACGTCGTCGAAGATCACGAAGGCGTCCTGCTCGTCGAAGCGGCTCGCGAGCGGATGGTCGAACGCGTTCCCGCTCATGCTGTAGCTGTCGCGGCACAGGAACGTGAGCCCCTTCGTGGCCATCGGGATCGAGAACGTGAGGGCGTAGGCATCGGTGTCGGGCGCAAGCGGGGCGCCCGGATAGACGAACAGCTCGTCGGAGAAGGGCGCCAGCGTCGCCAGAACGCGCGCGCCGCGCACCACGATGCCGCGCGCGGTGTCCTCCACCTTGTGCAGGGCCACGTCGTCGCCGGGGGCCGGCACGTCGCCGCGCGCCTTGTCGATGGTGGGCTGGACGATGGTGTGGGTGAGCGAGAGATCGCGCCGCGCGATCTCCTTCTGGAAGGCGACCAGGTTCGCCGCGCCCCGCTCGTTGCCATTGGCCGCCCACTCGTCGGCGCGCCCCGCGAAGCCCGCGACGGTGACGTTGAGATAGTCCGGCGTGCGGCCCATCAGGCCCACGCTATACTCCGCGGTGCGCTCGAGGCACGCGTGCCGCCGTAGGAGATCCTCGCGCGAGCGCGGGATGACGTGGCTGACGTTGATCGGCTCGCCCGTCTCGGGGTCGGGCATGAGACACACTGAGGCCGCCTCGTGCTGAAGATCGAAGAGCGCGGCCACCGAGCGCGCCGCGCCCGCGAAGGCCGGATGCGCTGCCACGTCGCGCACGCGCTCACCGCCCACCCAGACCTGGCGGTCGTCCTTCAGGCCCTGGAGGAACTCCTTGCCCGTCCGTGCCGGCATGGCGCCGATCCTGCCAGATGGCCCCGCACAAATCAAACCGATTGGGGTCAGGTCTTACATTACGACATGGCCATCCAACGAGCGTATCCCACTATCCTCGTGCGCGATCTTTCACCGAAGGCGCTCGCCCGGCTCAGGGCGCGCGCGAGCAGGCGGGGCCACCCTCTCCAGGCAGAGCTCAAAGGTATCCTGGAGCAGGCGGCGAAGGCAGGGCCCGACATCGCGACGCTTGCCGCCAGAATTCGCCGCCGTCTCGGCGGTTGTCGCCACGGCGACAGCGCCCGGTTGATCGCCGCCGACCGTGCCCGGTGAGCCGCTACGTCGTCGACGCCAGCGTCGCGCTGAAATGGTTCATCCCCGAGGCCCACAGCCCGGAGGCCGCAGCGCTGCTCGATCCGGCGCATAGCCTGCATTCCCCGGACCTGCTCTTTGCGGAGGTCGGCAACACCTTGTGGAAGAAGACGCGCCGGCGCGAGCTGAGTCCGGCCGAGGCCCGGCTCGTTCTGCGCGGCCTGGCCTCCGTGCCGCTCGACATCACCCCCGCTCGCGCCCTCATCGGCGGGGCCCTCGACCTGGCCCTTCACGTCGGGTGCACGGCCTACGACGCGATGTATCTCGCCCTCGCCGTCCATCACGACTGCCGCCTCGTGATGGCAGACCATCGCCTCCGCGAGCTCATCGGGCGGAAAGCCCTAGCCCGACACATCAGCGCCTGTCGGGAGTCGAGTACAGGCCGCAAGCTGTGAAGTCTCAATAGCGGAGGCCGAGACGCCGCGCTCTGGGCGCGAAATGTCGGATTGCAAGACCTGACCCCGCCTAGAGACCGGCGAGCCAGCCGACGAGGCTGGCGGCGAGCACGAGCGCGATCGGAGGTAGCCAGCGGCCGTAGAGGATGACGGCGGCCAGAAGCGCGAGAGCGCCCGTCGCCCAGTCCTGGACGCCCGAGCGCGCCAGCGTATACACGCCCGCCGCCATGAGCCCGATGCCGATCGGCGCCAGCGCATGCTCGCAGGCCCGCGCCCAGGGCCGGTCCCGCAGCGTCTCCCAGTGACGCGCGATCACCGCCGTCAGGATGGAGACTGGCAGGAACATCGCCGTGCAGGCGAGCAGCGCGCCCCCGAGCCCGTGAGCGCGGTAGCCGACGAAGACTACCACCATCATGTTGGGCCCCGGCGTCAGCTGGGACAGCGTGTAGCCGTCGAGGAACTCGCGCGCCGTCACCCAGTGGTGGCGATCCACAACCTGCCGCTGCAGCTCGGGGATGACGCCGAGCCCGCCGCCGACGCAGATCAGGCTGAGCCAGAGAAAGGTCCACGTCATCCGGGCGAGGTCGAGCATCACGCGCCCGACCCGCGGCGCGGGCGGTGGATCCACAGCGACACGGGCGCCACAAGCAGGGCCGCCACCACGGTGTGGACGTGAAGCGGTCCGACGAGGACGAAGATCGCGCCCCCCACGAGGAGCTCGCTGCCGCGGCGGATGGAGGTGCGCATGATGCGCGCCGTGGCGACGGAGACGAGCCCGACGACGGCGGCGCCTGCGCCGTGCATGGCCGAGGCTGCGTTGGGCGCGAAGCCGGTGCGGAAGTAGAGCACCGCCACCGCGAGCAGGATGAGCGCGCCCGGCACGATGAGGGCAATCGCGCCCGCGGCGCCCCCACGCCAGCCTCCGAGCCTCACGCCGATGGCCACCGCGAGGTTGGAGAAGTTGGGGCCGGGCAGGAGCTGGGAGAGCGTCACGTCCTGGATGAACTCGTGGTTCGTCATCCACGGCCGCCTCACGACCGCGGCGTCGTGGAAGTAGACGCTGCGCCCGGCGCCGAGGCTCGTGAGCCCGATCCAGCCGAACACCTTCAGGATCTGCCTCAGCCGGACGCGGGCCATCAGCGCCGCTTCCGCGGCGGATCGTACAGCCGTCCCCGCTGGCGCTTCCTGTGGCAGAGGAAGAGCGTGTACTCGACCGCGCGCACCGGCACCCGCAGGCGGCTCGCGTGCCCGCGAAGCGTGGCCAGGTAGCGGATCCACTGCTCCACCGAGAAGCCGCGGCCGGCCGGGTTGGCGTCCACGCCCCGCATCGCGTACAGCATCTGCCACGCGCGGATGTCGAGCACGCCGTAGCGGCGGGGGTCGAGGAGCGTCAGGATGGCCGAGGCGACGGGAACGCTGACGCCGTCGAGCGCCAGCAGGTGCTCCATCCGCCTGCGCTCGCTCCGCGCCGCGAGCGCGCGCCGGGACGCCTCGCGGACGCGCACGGCGTCATTTCTCCGGTAGTGGTGCAGCGCGCGCGGGCTCTTCCATCGGCACATGGCGAGAAACTCGCCGCGCGAGATGAACCCGCGGCGCCGCGCCTCGCTCACGCGCGCGATCAGCGCCGAGGTGGCCGCGTCCTCCTCGGTCACGAGCTCGCGGCGCAGGAGCGCGGCGACGCTCGCGCGCCCGGCCGGCCTCGGCGTCACCCGAGGATCTCGATCTCGACGAAGACGAACTCGAAGCCGTTGGCGTTCCTGACGTCGTGCTCGACGCCGGCGGGACGCGCGTACGACTGTCCCGCGCGGAGCTCCGCCGTGGAGACACCGTCGGGCCCCGTGATGGCGAGCGTCCCCGATGTCATCGGCACGACGACGTAGGGATACCCGTGGCGGTGATGGCCCGTGGCCGCGCCGGGCGCGAAGCGCCACTCGGTGACGCGCACCGTGCCGTTGTCGAGCTGCACCGTCGCGACGGCGGAAGGAGCGATCATGGTCGACTCACCGCGCGGGGACTCAGACCATTCCCGGCGACTGGTACTCGCAGAATCCCTCGCGCGCGGCGGCCGGATGCCAGCGCCCGCCGGTGCTCAGGCAGCGCGCCTGAAGGTCGCGCTCGGTGTAGCCCTGCAAGGCTGGAGCGCAGCCCGAGGCCAGGAGCAGGAGGAGGCCGCACGCGAGCCGCGCCGTCGTCGCCGCCATGGTCAGGCGACTCTAGTCGCGGCCTCCGCGGGCTGTCAAGCCGCGGTATGCTCTGGCCCACGGGCAGGAGGGCTCGGCTCAGTGGCGGAGCGGAGCGGAGAGTGGCGCGAGCGACGGGCGCGCAGGGCGGCGACGATCACCATCGTGGTGCTCACGCTGGCCATGCTCTCGGCGCTCGCCATCGGGCTCTCGGGCCCGGCTCACCGCTTGGGACTCCTGGGCACGCGCTGGGCGATCGGCGTCTTCGGCGTGGCGGGGCTCGCCAGCCTGGCGGCCGCCGCGCTTGCCCTGGCGGGCATCGTGCTCGCGCTGCCGTCACGAGCCTGGCGCAGCGTGGCGGGCTCGGCCCTGGCGCTGGTCGTCGGCCTGGCCACGGGCTGGACGCCGCTCGTCATGGCGCGCGCCGCGGCCGCGGTCCCGCGCATTCACGACATCACGACGGACACCGACAGGCCGCCTCAGTGGGTCGCGCTAAAGCCGCAGCGGGCGGCCGCGGAGAACGGCGCGGCCTACGGCGGCCCGACGGTCGCCGCCCTGCAGAAGCGCGGCTACCCCGACCTCGCCCCGCTCATGCTCCGCGTGCCGCCGGACCGCGCCTTCGCCCGCGTCGAGAAGGCCGCCCGCTCCATGGGCTGGCGAATCGTGGCCGCGGCGCCCGCCGAAGGGCGCCTCGAGGCCAGCGACACCACGCCCTGGTTCGGCTTCACCGACGACATCGTCGTGCGGGTGACGGCGGTTCCGAACGGCAGCCGGATCGACGTGCGCTCGGCCTCGCGCGTGGGCCGCAGCGACCTGGGCGTCAACGCGCGCCGCATCCGCGCCTTCCTGGCCACAGTTTGATACGATCTGATCGATGACCGACGAGAGCCGACCGTCCAACTTCGTTCGCGACATCGTCGAGGCGCATAACCGCGCCGGCCGCTTCGGCGGCAAGGTGATCACGCGCTTCCCGCCGGAGCCCAATGGTTATCTCCACATCGGCCACGCCAAGGCGATCTGCCTCGACTTCGGCCTGGCCAGGGACTACGGCGGACGCTGCCATCTGCGCTTCGACGACACCAACCCCATCAAGGAAAGCCAGGAGTACGTCGATGCCATCATGAACGATATCCGCTGGCTCGGCTTCGACTGGGGCCCGCACCTCTATCACGCAAGCGACTACTTCGACAAGCTCTACGAGTGGGCCGTCGAGCTGATCCGCAAGGGCAAGGCGTACGTGGACGATCTCTCCGGCGACCAGATCCGCGAGTATCGCGGCACGCTGACCGAGCCGGGGCGCGAATCACCCTGCCGCAATCGCTCCGTGGAGGAAAACCTCGATCTCTTCCGGCGCATGCGCGCGGGCGAGTTCCCCGACGGAACCAGGACCCTGCGGGCGAAGATCGACATGGCCTCGGCCAACATCAATCTGCGCGACCCGGTCCTGTACCGGATCCGCAAGGCGACGCATCAGCGCACGGGCGATGCATGGTGCATCTACCCGATGTACGACTGGGCCCACGGCCAGTCCGATTCCATCGAGGGCGTCACGCATTCGATCTGCACGCTGGAGTACGAGGACCACCGCCCGCTCTACGACTGGTACCTCGACACCCTCGGCATCTTCCATCCGCAGCAGATCGAGTTTGCCCGGCTCAACCTCTCGCACACGGTGATGAGCAAGCGCAAGCTGCTGCAGCTCGTCGAGGGCGGCCATGTCAGCGGCTGGGACGACCCGCGCATGCCCACCATCGCGGGCTTGCGCCGCCGCGGGTATACCCCGGAGTCGATCCGGGACTTCTGCGAGCGCATCGGCATCGCCAAGAACGACAACACTGTGGAGCTGGCGCTGCTCGAGCACTGCCTCCGCGAGGACCTCAACAAGCGCGCCCAGCGCCGCATGGCTGTCCTCCGTCCGCTCAAGCTCATCGTCGAGAACTATCCCGAAGGCAAGGTCGAGGAAATGGACGCGATCAACAATCCGGAAGACCCGTCGGCGGGTTCGCGCAAGGTGCCGTTCAGCCGCGAGCTCTGGATCGAGCAGGACGATTTCCGGGAGGTCGCCCCCAAGAAGTACTTCCGGCTCGCGCCCGGGGCCGAGGTGCGCCTGCGCTATGCCTATATCGTCCAGTGCACCGACTTCAAGAAGAACGCCGCGGGCGAGATCGTCGAGGTGCGCTGCCAGTACGACCCCGCGACTGTGGGCGGCGACAGCAAGGGGCGAAGCGTCAAAGGCACCATCCACTGGGTGTCGGCCGCGCATGCGACCCAGGCAGAGGTCCGGCTCTACGACACGCTCTTCGCCCAGGCGAAGCCGGATGACGCGGACGATTTCCGCACGGCGCTCAACCCGCAGTCGTTGACCGTGCTCTCCGCCAGCCAGGTGGAGCCGGCGCTGGCCACGGTTGCGCCGCGCTCGCTGATTCAGTTCGAGCGCACCGGGTATTTCAGCGTCGACACCCGCGACTCATTGCCCGGCCGGCCCGTCTTCAACCGCTCCGTGGGACTCCGCGACACCTGGGGCAAGATCGAAAGGGCGGCGGGCTAGAGCGCGAGGCCGCCCCAGAAGACGGGCTCGGGGACGAGGCGGAGGCCGAAGCGGGCCTCGACCCGCGCGCGGATCTCTCGCGCGAAAGCGGCGACGTCGGCGGCCCGCGCGCCCTCGCGGCAGACGATCGCCAGGCTGTGGCGCGTGGACAGCGCGACCGGCCCCGGCCCCTCGCCGCGATGAAAGCCCGCCCGCTCGATGAGCCAGGCCGCGGAGAGCTTGACGCGCCCGTCTTCCTCGCGCCACCGCGGCATCGCGGGATCGCCCGCCACGCGCTCCACGCGCTCGAACGTCGCGCCATCCACTATCGGATTCAGGAAGAACGAGCCGCAGCTCCGCCGGTTGGGATCGTCCGGGTCGAGCACCATGGACTTGGAACGGCGGATGGCGAGGACGCTCGCCCTCACGTCGGCGAGTGAGGGCTTGGCAATGCCCCGCAGCGCGAGGTCGCTCTCGACGTCGGCGTAGCGCACGGCCGGCACAGCACCCGGGTGGAGGCTGTAGGTCACGCTCAACACGATGAAGCGCTCGGGCTCGCCGCTCTTGAATCGGCTCGTGCGGTAGCCAAAGCCGCAACCCTCGCGCGCGAGCGTCACCGTCTCGCCCGTGCTGCGGTCGAGGGCGCGCACCGCCGTCACCGTCTGGGCGACCTCCTGACCGTAGGCGCCCACGTTCTGGATGGGCGTCGCGCCGGTGAGCCCGGGGATGCCGCTCAGGCACTCGAGCCCCGCCCATCCGCGCGCCACGGCGTGCGCGACCAGCGCGTCCCACGGCTCGCCTGCCGCCGCCGTCAGCTCCACGCCGCCCTGCACCTCGCGCGAGGACACGCCGCGCAGCGCGACCCTCACGACGAGGCCGTCCACTCCCGCATCGGCCACGACGAGGTTGGAGCCGCCGCCGAGCACGTGGAGCGGAACCCCGCGCTCCCGCGCCCATCGAAGCGCCTCGAGCACCGCCGCCTCGTCCGCGGCCTCGACGAAGAAGCGCGCGGGGCCGCCCACGCCCAGCGTGCAGCGGGGAGCCAGCGGGACATTGTCGAGAGGCTGGATCTTTGCCGTGGCCTGCGGGGCGCCGGGCGGGCTCACTGAACCCGCAGGCGGGGATCGAGGAGGTCGCGGAGACCGTCGCCGAGGAGGTTGAGGCTCAAGCCCGCGAACGTGAGCGCCACGCCCGGGAAGAGGCTGACCCAGAAGGCCTCGCGGATCACATTCTTGCCGCCTGCGATCACGTTGCCCCAGGACGGCACGTAGGGCGGCACGCCCACGCCGAGAAAACCCAGGATCGCTTCGGCGAGGATCGCGTAGGCGAAGATGAAGCTGCCCTGGACGAGAAGCGGGCCGACGCAGTTGGGCAGGATGTGGCGCAGCGCAATGCCCGCGTCCTCGCGGCCGAGCGCGCGCGCCGCCTGGACGTAGTCGAGCTCGCGGATCGAGAGCACCGTGCTCCGGATCAGCATCGCCGTGCGCGGCATGTAGACGATCGACAGCGCGAAGATCACGTTCCACACGCCGGACCCCCGCACCGCCATGAGCGCGATGGCGAGGAGGATGGCGGGGAAGGCCATGAGGCCGTCCATGACGCGCATCACGACGATGTCGAGGCGCCGCGAAAACCCGGCGACCAGGCCCACGATGATGCCGCCGACGGATGTCAGCAACATGGTCGTCACGCCGACCAGCAGCGAGATGCGGCTGCCGTGGAGGACCAGGCTCCAGACGTCCCGCCCGAACTCGTCGGTGCCGAGGAAGTGCCGGGCGCTCGGGGCCTGGAGCCGCGCCGCCGGCTCGAGCCGCGTCGGGTTGTGCGTCGAGAGCACCCCCGCGAGCAGCGCCGCCAGCACGAAGGCCAGGAGGATCAGGGCCCCCGCCACCACGCTGCGGTTGGCCAGGGTGCGGCGCAGCCAGCGCGGTCGCGTGGACGGCGCGGCCGCTCTCACCGTCGGAGCGAGGACATCGACGGTTGCCTCAGTCATAGCGGATCCTCGGATCGATCAGCGCGTACAGCAGGTCGACCCCGAGATTGATGAGCACGTAGGCCGTGGCCGTGACGAGGACGACCCCCTGCACCACCGGGTAGTCACGCCGCAGAATCGCCGAAATGATGAGGCGGCCCAGACCCGGGATGTTGAAGACGATCTCCGTGACGACGGCGCCCCCGATCAGCACGGCGGTCGTGATGCCGATGACCGTGACGACGGGCACGAGCGCGTTGCGAAAGGCGTGGACCCAGGTGACCGCGCGGTGCGAGAGCCCCTTGGCCTCCGCCGTGCGGATGTAATCCTGCTGGAGCACCTCGAGCATGCAGGAGCGGCTGATGCGCGCGATCAGCGCCGACTGGTTGAAGCCGAGCGAGAAGGCGGGCAGCACCATGTACCGCATCGCGCCCACGGGGTCGGTGAACACCGAGACGTAGCCCGCGGCGGGCAGCCAGCCGAGGCGCACGGCGAAGAAGTAGATGAAGTTGAGGCTGAGCCAGAAGCCGGGGATGCAGACGCCGAGCAGCGAGACCAGCATGAGCCCGCGGTCCCAGGCCGAGCCCCGGTAGGCCGCCGCGAAGGTGCCCGACGGCACGCCGATGGCGACCGCGACCAGCAGCGCGGAGAGCATCAGCACCAGCGTCGGCTCGGCCCGCTCCCAGAGCGCCTGGCTCACGGGACGGTCGAGGAAGTAGGACTGGCCGAGATCGCCGCGCAGGATGCGTAAGTAGAAGCCGGCGAGCTGCTCGTAGATGGGGCGGTCGAGCCCGAGTCCCTTCCGCGTCGCCTCGATCTGGGTCGGCGTGGCGTCCGGGCCGAGCATCACGCTGACCGGGTCACCCGGGATCAGGTGGATCAGCAGGAAGACGATGGTGACGACGACAGCCAGCACCGGGAGGATCGCGGCCAGCCGTCGCAGCAGATAGGGCCCCACGCATCGCGCCCCCGCTTACTTCTCGATCCAGACGTTGTAGAAGCGGATGCGCTCCGTCTTCTCGTTGAAGCCCTTCACTGTGTTCCGCACCGAGCGCAGCCCGAAGAGGTCGCCGTAGCGGATGACCGGCACCTTCTCGTAGAACTGCCGGGTCTGCTGCTCCCACAGCGCCATGCGCTTCTTCGGATCCGTCTCCCGCGCCAGCTCGGCCTGGAGCTTGAGGATGTCCTCGTCGGATGTCCAGCCGGGCCAGTTGTTGGTGAGATAGATGTGGTGTGTCGGGTCGTAGAACACGCCCATGCCGGTCGTGAAGACGTCGTACTCCTTGGAGTTGTTGCGCCGCTTCACCAGGGTCGCCCAGTCCAACACCTGGAGGTCGATGTTGAAGCCGACGTCCTCCAGCTGCTGCTTGGTCAGGAGGGCGAAGTCGTACATCCACTTGTACTCCTGGGTCGTCATGAAGCGGATGGGCTCCTTCTTGTATCCGGCCTCCTGCAGCAGGCGCTTGGCCTTGTCCTTGTTGTGCTCGTTCCACGGCAGCCCGGTGAGCTTGGTGTGCCACGTCGTGACCTCGACCGGCGCCAGGCTCGAGTCCATCCGGAAGAACTCCGTCTTGCCACCCGCCACGTTCTTCATGATGGGCTCGATGTCGATGGCGGCCTGCCAGGCCTGGCGGAGCTTCTGGTTGGTCATCAGGCCTTCCTTCTTGTTGAAGACCGCGACCAGCCAGTAGTAGGGCTTCGAGACGAGCGGGCGAAGGTTGGTGTTCTTCTTGAGCCGCTCGTAGGCGTCCAGGTTGAGATCGTCGGCGAAGTCGAGCTCGCCCGTCTCCACCTGCGCCACGCGCGTCGCGACCTCCGGCACCGGCACCCAGCGGATCTCGTCCACGTACGCCGTCTTGCCCCCGCCGTAGCCGTTCGGCTTCTCGTTGCGCGACTTGTAGTCGTCGAAGCGGACCATCCGAATGTATTGATCGGGCTTCCACTCGGCGAGCTTGAAAGGTCCCGTGCCGACGTATTCCGTCACCTTTTGCTCGGGCGGGAACTTCTCTGCGATCTCCTTCGGATAGATGGCGCCGAAGTTGTTCGGCACGGCCAGCGAGATCAGCACGATGGCCGACTTCTCCTTGAGCCGCATCTCGACTGTGTACTTGTCGAGCGCCTTCCAATCGGCCACCTGGGCGAAGAGGGCCTTGCCGTAGACGGACTGCTTGCCCCAGCGTGCGAGGGATGCGACGACGTCCTCGGAGGTCATCTCCTTGCCGTTGTGGAACTTGACGCCCTGGCGGAGCTTGAAGGTGTAGACGAGGCCGTCCTTGCTGACCGTCACGCCCTCGGCCAGCATCGGGATCGGACGGTTGCTGCTGTCGAGGCTGTAGAGCCCCTCGTAGATGTGGTTGGTCAGCGTCTCGGTGATGCTGGCGGTGGTCCAGTGCGCGTCGAGCGCCGGCGGCTCGCCGAGATTGCCGACGCGGAGCACGCCGCCTTTGCGCGGCGCGTCGGCCGCGAGGGCCGCGCCGACCGCGACCAGCAGGACTGCGACTGCGACAACCAATGCCTTCCGAACGGGCACCGAGCACGCCATGCGATTACCTCCCCAGGGGGTGTCAGGACAAGTGCGTAGACTTTGCCCCGGTGTGGGAGCGCTTGTCAACGCCAGGATGGGCGGGGAGGGTGCGAGCGGGCGAGCCGCCGGAGGGGCAGCGTTGCCCCTCCGGCGCGCGCAAGGCGGGAAAGGCTACGGCACGGTGATGGTCGTACCGTCGCCTGTCGCGGTGATGGTGAACGTCCCGTTGGCGTTCGTCGTGTACCCGTACACGCCCCACGCGGGCGAGCCACCAGGAGGCGGCGCAGGTACGGAAGCCATGAACGGACCGGCGGGCTGGTTCAGGCCGTTGAACACCTGAGAGGTCAGGTCCGTAAACGCGGTCGGGAGTACGCCCATGTGGGCTGAGTAGATGCTCACGGCCGAAGCCAGCGTACGTGTGTCGGCCTGGGCCTTGGCGACGCGCGCGCGGGCCTGGACGTTGGCGTACAGCGGAATGGCGATGGCGGCCAGGATGCCGATGATGGCCACCACGATCATCAGTTCGATGAGCGTGAAGCCGCGCTGGTTGCCCAGCGCTGTCCCTTGCGTGTACCGGTGCTTCAACATGATGTTCTCTCCTTTTGGGGCCTCGGCGGGCCCTCATCCATTAGGACGAAGTGATCTATGGCGCTCATTGGGCTTGCATGGAGGGTGCCAGCGGCGGACAACTCCCACACCGTTCCCCAGGCACGGTTTTGCCACCTTCTTAGGGGAGACTGGGGCCATGAACGGCCCGGAAAATGGATATGGCGGTCCGGCTCCTCGCGCCGCGGTTTGGTCACTGTCAAGGCTGACAGTCACTGGTGTCACCGCAACACCTCGTGACGGTGAGTCCCACTAGGGGAAGATCTGCCTGTAGCAGAATCGTGCACGCTCGCCCGCGCCGGCGAAGCGCGCCTCGTAGTCCCACGTCATCGCCAGGAGCGCGTCCGACGCGGCGAAGGCGCGCAGCGCCTCCTCGGACTCGAACTCGTAGACGACCATGTACTGCCACGGCTCGGTGCCAGGGTGCGCGCCGACGTCGACCGCGACGGGCACGTAGCGGCGCATGGCGAGCAGGCCCGGCACTGCCGCCGCCTCGGCCGCGCGCCTCGTGTCGTACCACTCGTTGAAGGCGGCCTCGCGTTCGGGTGCGATCGTCGCCTTGACCACGAAGAGTGCGGGGCGCGGCACGGCTCAGCCGCCGCGGATCTCGCGGGTGTGCTCGCCGGGCTTGGGCGGCGCCAGGCGGATCCCCGGCCGCGCGCCGTCGAAGGACAGCGGCAGGGCCATCAGCGTAAAGTCGTCGCCGGGCACGGGCTGGATCATCCCGATGGCGGTGGCCTGCGGCAGCGCGACCGCTTCCGGCAGCGTGTGGATGGGCGCGCAGGGCACGCCGGCCTCCTCGAGGAGGTCGATCCATTCGCCCTTCGAGCGCGTCTTGAGGATGCGCTCGATCTCCGGCAGGAGCTCGGGCTTGCTGGCCACGCGCGCGCCGTTGGTCGCGAAGCGCGGGTCCGTCGCCCACTGGGGGCGGCCCAGGACCTGCGCGAGCTTGGCGAAGAGCCGGTCGTTGCCCGCGGCGATGATGAGCGGTCCCGTCTTCGTCTCGAAGCCCTGGAATGGCACGACGCGGTGGCTGCCCGTCCTGTGGCGCTCCGGCACCTGGCCCGAGGCGCGGAAGGACGCGAAGTGGCCCTTGAGCCACGCGAGGCCCGTCTCGAAGAGCGAGGCGTCCACGACGCAGCCGCGCCCGGTCTGCTGGCGCTGGACCAGCCCCGCCAGCGCGCCGATCGCCGTCCACATGCCGGTGCCGTAGTCCAGGATCGAGGTGCCGATGCGGGTCGGCGGCCCGCCCTCGTCGCCGTTCATCATCATGAGCCCCGAGAAAGCCTGGAGCATGGGCTCGTATCCCGGCTTGAGCTTGAGCGGACCCGTGCTGCCGAACGCCCAGACCGAGCAGTACACGAGCCGTGGATAGCGCGCCGTGAGCACGTCGGAGCCGAGCCCCATCTCCTCGAGCGAGCCCGGGCGCAGGTTCTGGATCAGGACATCGGCTCCGCTGATGAAATCCGTGAGCCACTCGACGTCGGCCGGCTTCTTGAGATCCAGCGTGACGCTGCGCTTGTTGGCGTTGACGGCGAGAAAGCCCGGGGAGACGCCCTTCCAGAAGGGCGGACCCCAGCGGCGCGCATCGTCGCCCTCGGGCCGCTCGACCTTGACGACATCGGCGCCCATGTGGGCGAGGATCTCCGCCGCGACGGGCCCCGCCAAATTCTGCGCGATCTCGACAACGGTAATGCCCTGGAGCGGCAGCATCAATGGTCTCCGGATCAGCGGGAGGTCACGTACGGCCAGAGGGCGTCGGCGCCGCGCGCCGCGACCTCGCGGCCGAGGGCGGCGGCCCAATAAGCCTCGGCGCCGAACTCGGCCCGCCAGGACCAGAGCCGCCGCGTGACGAAGTGCAGCGAGTGCTCGTACGTGAAGCCGATGGCGCCGTGGCACTGGTGCGCGATACCCGCGCCGAGGCCCGCCGCCTCACCGGTGCGGATCTTGGCGACGGCGATGTCGAACGCGGCGTCGCCCGCGTCCATGGACGCGAAGCCGCGCTGGGCGGCCATGCCGGCGGCGGCAGTGTGGCCGGCGAGGAGCGCCAGCTGATGCTGGATAGCCTGGAAGGACGCCAGCGGGCGGCCGAACTGCACCCGCTCCGTCACGTACTTGACCGATTGCGCGAGCAGGAATTCGAGGCCGCCCGCCATCTGGGCTGAGCGTGCCAGCGCGCCGGCCACCCTGAGCGCATCGACGGGCAGAGCCGCTCCCGCGGGGGCCGCAGCGAGAACCGGCGCGCCGCTCCACGTCAGCGTGTCGCGCGGCTCGAAGGCAAGGTTGACGTCGGGCTCGGCCTTCGCGCTGCCGCCGGCCACGAGCGCGATCATCGGCTTCCCATCGCTCTCGGCTGAGACCACGACGTGTCCGGCCGCCGCGCCCCACGGCACGCGCCCGGCCGTGCCGCTCAGGCTCCAACCTGCGCCCTCGCAGGTGAGCGTGAGCGTGTCCGCCGGCCTCACAGGCGCGACGGTGAGCGGACCGAGCGGCACCTCGAGCCCGCTCTCGGAGAGCAGCCAGGCTCCGATCATCGTCTCCGGCACGGGCAGCGGCAGGGCGAAGCGCCCGGCCGCGGCCAGCACGACATGGGCGTCGCCCCACTCGCCGCCCGCGCCGCCGCGCGACTCGGGGATCTGCGGCAGCGTGAGCCCGTTTTCCTCGAGCATTTGCCAGAGCGCGGCGGGCCAGGTGCCTTTCTCGGCCGCTTCGACGAGCGCGGGAGTGACCTGGTCAGCGAAAAGCCTCGTGCAGGTATCGGCCAGCATGGTCCGCGTGTCGTTGGCCATGGCTAGCGGAGCCCCAGGCCGCGGGCGATGATGCCGCGCAGCACCTCGCGCGTGCCGCCGCGGAGCGAGAAGGACGGCGCGTGCTCGACGAGATAGCCGAACGTGCGCTCGAACTGGCTGCCCGAGTCGAGCCGCGGCTCGGCGCCCAGGAGCGCGTGGACCACTTCGGGAATCTCCTGCTCGAAGCTCGTGCCCACGTCCTTGACCACCGCGGCCTCGAGGTTCGGGTTCTGTCCCGCCTGGAGCATGCCCGCGATGGACAGCGACATCTGCCGCAGCGTGGCGAGATGCGCCGTCAGTCTCCCGATCACGACCGCCGCGCGCTCGTCGGGCTCGCGACCCACCTCGCGGATCAGCTCGATGATGAGCCGGATGGAGGAGAGGTAGCGCTCGGGGCCGCTCCGCTCGAAGGCGAGCTCGGTTGTGACCTGCTTCCATCCGTCGCCGTCCTTGCCGACCAGCATGTCGTCGGGCACGAAGCAGTTCTGGAAGTGCACCTCGTTGAAATGGTGCCCGCCGGCCAAGTCGATGATGGGCCGGATGCCGATGCCTTCCGACTTGAGGTCCACGAGGAACTGCGAGAGGCCCTCGTGCTTCTTGTCCGGCACGACCTTGGTGCGGAAGAGCGCGATCGCGTAGTCGGAGATGTGCGCGTTGCTCGTCCAGATCTTGGTGCCGTTGACGCGGTAGCCGCCCTCGACGCGCTCGGCGCGCGTGCGGATCGAGGCCAGGTCGGAGCCCGAGTCGGGCTCGCTCATGCCGATGGCAAAGGCCAGCTCACCTTTCGCGATCCTCGGTAGGAAGCGCTGGCGCTGCTCCTCGGTGCCGAAGCGCAGGAGCAGCGGGCCGCTCTGCCTATCGGCAACCCAGTGGGCGGAGGTCGGCGCCCCCGCGGCGAGCGACTCCTCGAGGACGACGTAGCGCTCGAGAGCGCTCCGCTCGTGACCGCCGTACTTCTTCGGCCACGTCATGCCGATGAAGCCGGCCTCGCCCAGCTTGCGCGAGAACTCCCGGTCGAAGCCGCCCCAGGAGAGCGCGCGCTTGGACGCGCTCCGGTCGCCGAGCACGCGGTCGAGGAAGTCGCGGATCTCCTCGCGGGTCTTCTGCGCTTCGGGGGGCAGCTCGCACAGGTCGAAGTTGAACGTGGCCATGGGCAGTGTCCTCAGCGGAAGAGCGAGCGGGCGATCACCATGCGGTGCACTTCGGACGGGCCCTCGCCGATGCGGCGCACTCGGGCCTCGCGGTACCAGCGCTCGAGGGGAAACTCCTTGGACACGCCGTAGCCGCCGTGGATCTGCACCGCGGCGTCGATCACGCGCCCGAGCACCTCGCTCGAGTAGAGCTTGGCGATGGAGGCCTCGACCCGGGCGTCCTCGCCGCGGTCGGCCTTCCACGCGCCCTCCCAGGTGAGCCAGCGCGCAGCGCGCAGCTCGACCTCGGCGTCGGCCAGCATCCACTGGATCGACTGGCGCTGGGAGAGCAGGGCGCCGAAGGTGGAGCGCTGCTTGGCGTGGGCGACGGCCATGCGGTGGGCGGCGACGGCCACGCCCAGGTTGCAGGCCGCGTAGGGGAAACGCTGCTTCACGAGGAGGTCGAAGGCGAGGTCCAGCCCCTGGCCTTCCGCGCCGATGAGGTTCTCCGCCGGGATCTCGCAGTCCTCGAACACGACGTCGTTGGGGATGGCGGAGGTGCGGATGGTGCGGATCGGCGTCGCCGTGAAGCCCGGCGTGCCGCGCTCGAGGATGAAGCAGGATATGCCGGCGCGCCCCTTGGCCTTGTCGGTGCGGGCCCACACGATGCCCCAGGGCGCGTCGTGGGCGCGAGAGATGAACACCTTGCGCCCGTTCAGCACCCAGCGGTCGCCGCGCTTCTCAGCGCGCGTCTGGATGGCGCCCGCGGGGTCGGAGCCGCCCGAGGGCTCGGTGATGGCAAAGAAGGTCTTCGTCCCTTCGCGCACGGTGGGGATCGCGTACTTCTCGATCTGGGCCTTGCTGCCGGCCCAGATGGCCGGCGGCGGCATGCGGCCGAAGACGCCGCAGCCGGGGTTGTAGAGGCCCATGCGGTGCTGGGACATCTCCTCGAGCGCCACGCACATGCTGAAGGTGTCGAGGTCGCCGCCGCCGTACTCTTCCGGAGCGCCCAGGGCCCAGAGGCCGGCAGCTTTCGTCTTGGCGGACAGGCGCGCGAAGTCTTCGTCGGGGATGTCGGGAGCGTCAGGGTCGAGCTGCCGCTCGAGCGGGATGATTTCCTCCTGGATGAAGCGGCGGATCTGCTCCTTGAGCAATCGCAGCTCGTCAGGCAGCGTGAAGCCCGGAAACATCGTCATGGGCGGGAATTTTACCACCTTCCCGCGCCCGCCGGCCCGGCCGCACTTTCGCCGCCGAGCGCGCAGGGAAAACGGCTAGACTGCGTGGGCGATGGCCACAAAGCGCTGGGCGCTGTCGGTGCCGATCGACGGGTTCGACATGCGAGAGCTGGGCGACCTCGCCCGCGAGGCGGAGGGTCTGGGCTACACGGACGCCTGGTCGTTCGAGGTGGACGGCGTGGACGCCTTCACCCCGCTGGCCGTGGTGGGCATGGCCACCGGCATGCGGCTCGGCACGGCGATCGCGAACGTCTACACGCGCGGGCCCGCGACGCTCGCCTCCATGGCCGCGGGGCTCGCGGATCTTGCGCCGGGCCGCTTCATCCTCGGCATCGGCGCCGGCTCGCAGCCCATCGTGGAGGCGTGGAACGGCGGCGTCTTCGCCAAGCCCGCCACGCGCGTGCGCGAGATGGCGCAATTCCTGCGTGCGGCGTTGGCAGGCGAGCGCGTGGTGTTCAAGGGCCAAACCTTCTCGGTGGACGGCTTCAGGCTGACGAGCGTGCCTTCCAGCGCCGTGCCCATCTACATCGCGGCCCTGCGACCCGGCATGCTCAAGGTGGCGGGCGAGGTCGGCGACGGCGTCATCCTCAACTGGATCTCGCCCGAGGACGTGCCGAAGTGCGTCGCCGTCGTCCGCGAGGCCGCGCGTCAGGCGGGCCGGGATCCTGACGCCATCGAGGTTACCGCGCGCCTTTTCATCAATTTGGATCCGGTCACGCCCGAGTCGGACGTGCTAGTGCGTCGGCACATCGCGGCCTACATGAACGTGCCCGTCTACCGCGCGTACCAGGAGTGGCTCGGCCGCACGCCCGCGCTCCAGCCGATGTGGGACGCGTGGGGGGCGGGCGACCGCAAGGGCGCCGTCGCGGCCATCCCGCCGGCCGTCGTGGACGAGCTGATCGGGCGCGGCCCCCTGCCCGCCCTCCGCGCGCGCGTGCAACGATATCTCGACCACGGGATCGACACGGCCTTCCTCGCGCTGTCGACCAACGACCCCGACCCCGCGCGGCGGCGCGCGCTCGTGCTCGACGCCATCCGCGCGCTCGCGCCATCAGCGCGCTCCTAGGAGATACGCGATGTCAGACGAGGTCCTCTGCGCAGTAGACGGCGGCATCGCGACCGTGACGCTCAATCGCCCAGGCCAGCGCAACGCCATGAACTCCGCGCTGCTCTCCGCGCTTCGGCATCGCTTCGAGGAGCTGGACGGCAACCGCGACGTCAGGGTCGTGGTCGTGCGCGGCGCGGGCCCGGTCTTCTGCTCGGGCATGGACCTCAAGGAGATGGAGGAGCGGCGCGGTGCGCAGGACGACCCCGAGGGTGGCGTCATCGAGGTGCTCGGCCGCGTCGAGCGCTCGCGCCATCCGACCATCGCCGTGGTCCACGGCGACGCCATCGCGGGCGGCTGCGAGCTGGCGCTCCACTGCGACCTGCGCGTGGCGGCGGACGTGGCGCGCTTCGGGATGCCGCTGGCGCGGATCGGCCTCGTCGTCCCGTTCGTGCTCGGCCAGAAGCTCGTCGAGATCATCGGACCGGCCCACACGCGTCACCTGCTCTTCACCGGCGAGCCCATCGACGCGCGGCGCGCGCTCGAGATCGGCATGGTCCACCAGGTCGTCCCGGCGGCGGAACTGGAGGCCGCGGCCGCCCATCTCGCGCAGGGCATCGCGCGCAACGCGCCGCTCGCGCTCTCGGGCATCAAGGCGACCATCCAGCGCGCGATCTCGCTCCGCGACGGCATCGCCCACGCCGACCTCGACGCGGCCTCGGGGCGCGCCCGCCAGAGCGCCGACGCGAGCGAGGGCCGCCGCGCCATGCTGGAGAAGCGCCGCCCGGTCTTCCGGGGGGAGTAAGGGGGCTCTAGCGCTTTCCGCCGGGCTTCGGCCGCCCCCGGTACTGGCGCAACTCTTCTCGCAGGACACGCCGCAGCGTTTCTTCGAGATGCCCTTCGGCCGATTCAGCGAAGCTGCGCAGCGCATCATTGATCAGCGTCTGATAGCTCCCGCCCCCGGCCTTGTGAACCTGGCGCCTGAACCAATCTAGAATGTCATCGTCGATCCGAATCGTGATTCGCGTCTTGCCCGATGGCACACGAAGTACGGCGCCACGCCGGCCATACCTAAAGTCGTATTCCTTCTTCATCGTCCACCCTCATACTGACGTCGTTCACGAGCCGTCGCCTTCCTTGCCGAGATGAGTCGCGGACGATCCCCGCGCTACGTATAGACGACCACGAGGAGCCGACCAACGGCATCCATACCCACCGTTACGAACCGATCTTCCTCGTCCAAGCCCTCATCAGAGATGGTGATCGTCTGCTCGTCATGAAAGACGGTCCCCGTGTCCGCACAGTCAATCCCCTGCTTCCGAAGATTGGCCCGTGCCTTGCGGGGATCCCACTCAAGCTCCACGATGCAGCATATGCACACGCGTACATACTGTCAAGAGATGTTTGAGTAACCCTCTACCCTGACCCTCTACCCGGAGCCGCAGACGCAAGCTCCATGACGTGCGTGCAATCAGCGGCCCCGCCGGTCGTGCGAAAGCCGAGCGCTTCGTAGAGTCGCGCCGCCTCCGGATTCCACATACGCAAACGGAGGGTGCCTAAGCGGCCCCGGGCCGCCTCGATGACCGCCGCGGTCACGTGCCGGCCGACTCTGAGCCGGCGGTGCGTTGACAGGACGTAGAGGTGTCGCACCCTGCCGACGGGCTCGTCATGGCGCTGTCCGGCGCCCGGCCGCTATTTCTTCGCGGCGCGGGCGATCGCGGCGATCTTGTCGGCGAAGTTGACCTGGCTGTCGTCTTCCGGCGCGTAGCCGATCTTTTCGCGCGCGTTGGCGATGCTCCAGAAGCGGTGCGTGTTGCCGCTGATGCCGTAGACGATCAGGAAGGGCACGCCGTGCTCGTCGGCGATGTTCTCGGCCTCGACCATGCGGATCGCCTGCTGGACCTGGTCGCGCTGGGAGAGATAGGCGCCGAGGCCCCTGTGCATCACCTTGATGTCGCCGGGCTGGACCTGGCCGAGGTCGGCGTCGTCGCGCGGGCCGCCGATCCGCCACTCGACCACCTCCTGCTTGCGGCCGTCCACCTTGCCGGTGGCGAAGACGAAACCGAGGAGCTCGTACGCCGCCTTGGCCCAGCCGTACCAGTTGTCCGACCGGTGCGGCATGTCCGGCGTGACCATCTCCATCTTGCCCGCCCAGATGAGCCGCTCGTAGTAGTCGGCGGCGTGGTTGGAGCTGCACACGACGACGCGGCGGACGCCCTCCTCGAGCGCCGTGCGGTGCACGTTGTAGGCGAGCGCGACGTTCGTGTGCTCGGCCCAGAACTTGGCGTCGCTGTTGTCCTGCCAGGTCGTGGCGTCAAGCTTCGGAGCGCTCACGAAGCCGCAGTGAATCACGGCGTCGGCGCCCTTGAAGTGCTGGCGATACGCGTTGCGGTCGGGGTTGGTGAGGTCGGCGACGATGATGCCCGGCACGGCCTTGCCATCGCGCGTCGTCGGCCGCACGTCGATGGGTACGAGGTCCCAGCGCTCGCCCAGCTCCTTGAACATGCGCTGGGCGACGTAACCCGACGCTCCCGTGATCACCACCCGTCGCTTGGCCACTTTTACCTCCTAGTGTCCTGCAACCGCAGGCTGCTCAGTGGTCCAGATGCAAGGCGGCACCCCGCGGTTCGAGTTGAGCGGCGGCCAGCGGCCGACGCGAGACGAGGGCTGAGTAGATCCCGCACGCGAGGCGTACTTCCCGTACGTTGAGCGTGCGACCGAGGGTGCCAACGAAGCAGATGGGCCATTTTCAGCAGTCTGCTAGAGCTGGACGGCTTTCATTTGGGCTTCCGGATAGCGCGTGCCCTTGGCCGCACCGGGCGGCAGCGCCTCGTCGAGGTGCCTAAGGTCATCCGGCGTCAGCCTTACGCGGAGCGCTCCCAGGTTCTCCTCGAGGTACTCCAGGCGCTTGGTGCCGGGAATAGGCACGATGTCCGCGCCCTGCGCGAGCACCCACGCCAGCGCGAGCTGGGACGGCGTGCATCCTTGGATCGAAGCCAGCTCCTCCACCCGTCGCACCAGCGCCACGTTGTGGTCGAGGTTGGCGTCCTGGAATCGCGGGTGCGACCGGCGGCGGTCGTCCTCGGGGATGTCGGCCGTGCGCTTGATCGTCGCGGAGAGGAGGCCGCGGCCGAGGGGAGAGTAGGCGACGTAGGCGATGCCGAGCGGACGGCACGTGGCGATGGTGTCCTCCGCCGGCTGGCGGTAGAGGAGCGAATACTCGCTCTGGACGGCCGCGATCGGGTGCACGGCGTGCGCCCGGCGAATCGTCTCGGGCGCGGCCTCGGACAGCCCGAGATGAAGCACCTTGCCGCGCTCGATCAGCCGCGCCATGGCGCCGACGGTCTCTTCGATCGGCACCTTCGGGTCCACGCGGTGCTGGTAGTAGAGGTCAATCACGTCCACGCCGAGCCGCGTGAGGCTCGCGTCGCACGCCTGCGCGACGTAGGCGGGCCGGCCGTCCACGAAGGCCCCCTTGCCGTCGGGGCTCCGGACATTGCCGAACTTGGTGGCGACGATCACGCCCTTGCGCCGTCCCTTGAGCGCGCGCCCGAGCAGCGTCTCGTTCTGCCCCCAGCCGTAGAGATCAGAGGAGTCGAGGAAATCCACGCCCCTGTCGAGCGCCGCGTGGATGACGCGGATCGACTGCTCGTCGTCGCTCTTGCCATACGTGCCGGACATGGACATGAGCCCGAGCCCCATGGCCGAGACGCGGAGACCGCTCTTCCCAAGCGTGCGATGTTCCATCGAACGATCCTCGCTCATGCGTAATCCGGCGGGGGGACGAAGCCCTGGTGCTCGCGCTCGAGCAGCCGCGCCATCAGGATGCACGCGCGGTCGCCGTACTGCGGCCCGATGATCTGCACGCCCACGGGCAGCCCCGTCTTGGTGAAGCCCGCGGGCGCCACCGTCGACGGCAGATACGCCATGCCCGAGTACCCGGCCCAGAAGAGCTGATCGGTGGTCGGGACGCGGCGGCCGTTGACTTCGATGGTGCGCTCCCAGCGCTCGCCCTGGTGGTCGTGCGGAAACGCCGCCGAGGCGGCGGCCGGGCAGAGCAGCAGGTCGTACTCCGCGAAGAACTCGGCCCACTTCCAGCGCATTTTGTGCCGCGCCTCGTTGGCCGCGAGCCAGTCGCGGTGCGAGCTGGTGTTGCCGCGCAGCATGCGTGCGTAGTAGGTCTCGTCGGCGGCTGCGACGTCACGCGCGGCCGCGACGTTCTCGTCGAACTCCCCCTGCGTCTGGCGTCCGGATGTCGCGGCGCGGAGCAGGTGGATGTAGACACGCTGGGCTTCGCCCGTGTCGATGTCGGGCCGGGCACGGTCGCTGACCTTGGCACGCTTCTTCGCGAGGAATTCGGCCACGGCCTGAACCCTTGCCTGGACCTCGGCGTCCACCTCCGAGTTGGGGTCGGTCAGCATGACGGCGACCCTGAAATCGCGCAGCGTCTTCTGCCGCGGCGCCGGCAGCGCCAGCTTGTACCCGGCCGCATCGATCTCGTCCGGCCCCGCCATGATGCCGAGCCCGAGCTCGAGGTCCTCCGCGCTCCGCCCCAGCGGGCCGATGACCGAGATGTCCGCCTGCGCGAGTCGCCCCGGCAGCGCCTGGCCACGCGGCGGGACGATGCCGAAGGTCGGCTTGTGGCCGTACACGCCGCAGTAGTGCGCGGGATTCCTGATGGACGAGCCGATGTCGCTGCCCGCCTCGAAGCCGCAGAGCCCCGCGGCCAGCGCCGCCGCCGAGCCGCCCGAGGAGCCGCCGGGGGCGCGCGAGAGGTCCCACGGGTTGTTGGTCGTGCCGTAGATCGCGTTGTAGCTCTGGTAGTCGGCGAGGTAGATCGGCACGTTGGTCTTGCCGAAGAGCACGGCGCCGGCGCCCAGCAGGCGGTCCACGGCGAGCGCGTTCCGCGGCGGCAGGTTGCCCTTGAGCTCGGGCACGCCCCACGTGGTCGGCATGCCGACGACGTCGTAGGACTCCTTGATGGTCATGGGCACGCCGTGGAGCGGCCCCCACACCTGCCTGCGCGCGAGCGCGCGGTCGGCGGACCGCGCCCGCCTGCGCGCGCCTTCGACGTCAGTCGCGATGATGGCGTTCAGTGCCGGGTTGTGCTTTTCGACCCGCGAGAGGTAGAGATCCAGCAGCTCCAGGCAGCCGATCTTCTTTCTCCGGATATCGCTTGCCAGCTCCTTCGCCGAGCGGAATGGCGTGTCGAGCACGGGATCCTCCTACTTCGCGCTTCGTATGTAGACGTCGATCTCTTCGACGGTCAGCAGACCATCGTGGTCCGTGTCGGCGGCGTCGAAGTCCTTGAAGAGCGCGTTGACGAACTCCTGGACTGTGATCTTGCCATCACCTTTGCGGCTGGCGGCGTTGATTGCGTGGGGCGACGCGCCCTTGGAGCTCCACGATCGTCAGGTAGCCGCTCTTGTCCTTGAATGATCTCGGCATGAGTGCCTCCTCTCAAGTGACTCGAGGCGTCGGCGCGAGGCGCGCCCGCCTGGAGACCAGCGAATTGTAGCCTACTTGGCTTCCGGCGCAAGCGCCCGAGGGCCGCGGCCGGGCGGTCAGGCGGCGCCCCTCGCGCGTAGGCACTCACGGTGGATCGCGCGTCCCGCCAGCGACATCATCAGAGCCACCAGCGCGGCGAGCGCGGCGAAGACCGCCCACGCCGCGCGATAGGAATCGCTCGCCTGCAGGACCACGCCGAAGAGCGGCGCCCCCAGCACCAGGCCCACCACGATCGCCGCGAAGGACACGCCGCTGAGCAGGCCCGACTGGCGCGGCCCGCCGGCCTCGGCGCTCGCGATGAAGTAGATGCCCACCCAGCCGTGAGCGCCGACGCCGGCCACGAACGCGAGGACCATCGCCAGCGCCGGCCGGGAGATGGGCGCCACGGCGTACGCGGCGAAGATGAGGGCGGCGATCGCCGAGGAGAGCACGAGCCATGGCGGCCGGCGACTGTCCAGCCAGCGGTCGCTCGCCGCGCCCAGCCCCAGGCGCGCCGCAGCGCCGCCTGCCTGCGCCGCGGCCACGAGCGCGCCCGCCGCGATGGCCGTGAAGCCCAGCACCTCCACGCCGTACAGCGGCAGGTAGCTCAGCACCGCCGATTGCAGCATGCCGAGCGCGACGCCGGCGCCGAACAGGATCAGCAGGGCGGGCCGCCCGAGCCACCACCAATGCCCCGCCAGCGTCACGCCCGATTCGCTTGCCGCGGCCGGCCGGGCGGCGGCCAGGGGCGCGAGCAACCGCCAGCTGGCGAGCGCGGGCGCGCCCATCACGAGCGCGCAGGCGACGACGGCGGCGCGCCAGCCCAGCACGGCGGCGATGGGCGGCAGCACGAGCGCGGAGATCACGCCGCCGACCGTCAGCCCCATCTGCTTGATCCCCATCGCGACGCCGCGCTCGCGCGTCGGGAAGAGGTCGACGATGGCCTTGCCGAGCACGGGGTTGACGACGCTCCAGCCGGCGCCCGCCACGAAGATGCACAGGAGGTACAAGCCGAAGCGCGGTGCCGCCGCGGCCACCGCGAGCCCGACGGCGCCCAGGGCGAGGCCGCCCAACAGGGTCGGGCGCACGCCCCAGCGATCGGCCAGATGCCCCGCCGGGAGCGAGAAGAGGAGGCCGCCGAGGTAGACGGACGGCACGACGAACGCGACGTCGAGACGCGTGAGACGAAAACCCTCGACGAGGCTTGGCAGGAGCGGCGAGACACCGAGTATGCCGAAGGCGCCCATCCCGTACGCCACGGTCAGCAGCGCGAGGAGGAGCCACCGGCGCGGCGCCGCGGGCGAGTCGCCTGGGTCGGACGGCACAGCGCCGCATGGTAGCACCTCCGCGCGCGGCCAGGATTTCGAATGGACACGATGGGCGGCTTCGACTAAGCTCACTCCGCCGTTCCAAGGAGCTCCATGCCGGGACCTCTCGCAGGCGTACGAGTTCTCGACGTCACGACGGTCGTGCTCGGTCCGTGGGCGACGCAAGCCCTGGGCGACATGGGCGCCGACGTCATCAAGATCGAGCCGCCGGAGGGCGACACGACGCGCCGGCTCGGCCCCGCACGCCACCCGGGCATGGCGTCGTTCTTCCTCGCGTGCAATCGCAACAAGCGAAGCCTCGTCCTCGACCTCAAGCAGCAGGCCGGGCGCGCGGCGCTGCTTCGGCTCGCGTCCACGGCGGACGTGCTGCTGCACAACTTCCGTCCCGAGCCGGCGGCGAGGTTGAGACTCGACTACGACACGTTTCGGGCTATCAATCCGCGGCTCGTCTATTGCGCGACGTACGGCTTCCGGGCGAGCGGCCCGTACGGCAACAAGCCCGCGTACGACGACGTCATCCAGGCGGCCACTGGCCTGGCCTCGCTCCAGGCCTCGGTGGTGGGCGAGCCGCGCTACATGCCGACCATCGTCGCCGACAAGACGAGCTCGCTCACCGTGCTCTCCTCAGTGCTGGCAGGCCTCTTCGAGCGCGAGCGCTCCGGGCAGGGGCAGGCCATCGAGGTGGCGATGATGGAGGCCGTGACCGCCTACGTCATGGTCGAGCACCTGTACGGCGAGACGTTCATCCCCCCGCTCGAGAGCGCCGGCTACAAGCGCATCCTGAACCGCTGGCGGCGCCCCTTTCCGACGAAGGACGGCTATCTCGCTGTGGTGCCCTACACCGACGCGCACTGGCGGACGTTCTTCGAGATCACCGGGCGCTCCGACCTGCGAGAGAACCCGCGCTTCAAGACGCTGGAGACGCGCCTGGCGAACATCGAGGAGCTCTACGAAGAGCTGGGCAAGATCGTGGCCACGCGCACATCGGCGGAGTGGCTCCAGGCGCTCGAAAGCGCGAGCGTGCCGGCGACGATCGTGAACACGCTCGAGTCGCTCATCACCGACCCGCAGCTCGAAGCGACCGGCTTCTGGAAAGTCGTCGAGCATCCGACCGAAGGCACGCTGCGCATGCCCGACATCCCCGCGACGTACAGCAGGACGCCGGGCGAGATCCGGCGCCTCCAGCCGCGCCTGGGCGAGCACAGCGTCGAGGTGCTGCGCGATGCGGGGTTCGGCCGGGACGAGATCGACACCATGCTCGACTCGGGCGCCACGGCCCAGGCACGATGAGCATGGCGAAATCGCTCGCGCTCCCCCGCGACATCGTGGGCGTCACCGTCGGCCCCATCGCTCACGACATCGACGCGCGCTGGCTCATGGCGTATGCGGCAGGCCTCGGCGAGACGGACGCGCGCTACTTCGACACGCTCGCCCCCGGCGGTCCGGCCGCGCATCCGGTCTTCCCCGTCTGCTACGAGTGGCCCGTCCTGCTCGCCGTCCGAGCCCAAGCGACGCCGGAGGAGATCGCCCTCCGCAGCGTCCACGCCACCCACGACCTGACCGTGCACCGCGCGCCCCAGGCCGGTGACACGCTCGAGACCACCGCGCGAGTGACCGGGCTCGCGCACCGGAGGGCGGGCACGCTCCTGACCGTCCGTCTCGAGACCGTGGACGCCCATGGCCGCCGGGTCACGACCTCTGACTACGGCAGCGTCTACCGCGGGGTCGGCTTCGAGGGAGACGACGCGGGGGTCGGAGTGGAAGGCCGCGGCGGATCCGGGATGCCGGCCGAAGCCGTCGAGCTGCCGGTCGAGATCCCCACCGGCTTGGCCCACGTCTATACCGAGTGCGCGCGCATCTGGAATCCCATCCATACCGACGTCGCCGTCGCGCGCGCCGCCGGTCTCGCGGACATCATCCTGCATGGCACCGCCACCCTCGCCCTCGCCGTCTCTCGGGTCCTCTACCACGCGGCGGCCGATCCCCGGGCAGTCGGACGGGTGAGCGCGCGGTTCACGGGAATGGTGCCCCTTCCCTCGCGTCTCACCGTCCGCGCGGCGGAGACTCCGGACGGCAAGGCCTTTCTCTTCGAGGCCGCGGGCCAAGATGGGGCGATCGTGCTGAGCGGCGGAGCGCTGCATCTCGCATAGGGCGAGGATTCGATAGGAGGCACCAGGATGTCGATACCATCCACGATGAACGCGGTGGATCTCCACGGCGCCATCGTGCGTCACAGCGCGCGCGTGCCCAACAATCAGCTCGACACGGTCTGGCTCACGGAGTAGTCCCCTTGGCGAAGCCACGTGGGGTGCGCTTGCTCGTTCTGCTGGTCCTCGTCTTGGCCGCCTCGCTCCGGCTGTACTGGGTCGTGCGCGAGATCCCGATTCTCCAGGGCGAAGAGTGCGAGTACGTGCGGCTGGCCCAGAACCTGGTGCGGACTCATACGTACGTCGGAATGCTCGAGGGCCCGCAGCTCATGTACCCGCCGTTCTTCGCCACACTGCTGGGAGCCGGCTCTCTGCTCGCGAGAAATTACGAGCAGGCGGCTCACGGCGTCCCGCTTTTCGCCGGTGTCGCGCTGGTCCTGGCCGTGTTCGGACTGGCTCGGCTCCACTACGGACCCCGGGTCGGGTTCATTGCGGCCATGGTGGCCGCAGGTCATCCACTACTTATCGCGCTCTCCGGTGCGGCAATCTCCGAGAGTGTCTATCTGCCGCTGATGGTGGGCGGGGCCTATTTCGGTTTGCGGTGCCTCGACGCCGACCGCCGGGCCGCGGCGGTCTCCTGCGGCGTGTGTTTTGGGCTCGCATACCTCACCCGCCCGGAAGCGCTCGCCTATCCCTTTGTCATCGTGGCCGCCGTCATGCTGGTGGGCCACGCCCACGGAATCAGAAAGGCAGTCGTCACCGCCCTCCTTGTCCTGGTCCCTGTCGTCGCCCTGGCCGCGCCGTACGTCGCGTACTTGTCGGTTCACGCGGGGGGGTTCCGCCTGGAAGGCAAGAGCGCGATGAACTACACGATCGGGCTGCGTCGCAACGCCGGCATGAGCTATCCCGAAGCGGCGCTGGGCCTTGGACCGGACTTGCACGAGGACGGACCCCAGCTGGCGGCGAACCTGTTCGTCGCGACGACGCGGTACGGGGTGCCGCTCCGTGACATCGTCCCCTACTGGCTGGCGAGCGCGCACCGCAACATGGACGAGATGTTCGGAGCGCTGGTGCGATCGCCGGCGTTCGGGTCTCTCTTCACGCTGATGCTGGTCACGGTCGCGCTGCTCCGGCGCCCGTGGAGCCGGCGTCGGCTGATCCGCGAGGTAGTGCTTCTGGCCATCGGCCTCGGCCACGTGTTCACGCTGCTGGGCGCCCACTGGCTGCAATTGCGCTACGTGGTGCCGCTCCTGCCCTTCCTGATCATCTGGGCCGCGAAGGGAATCGACGAGGCCGCGCGCTGGCTCGTGGCGACGGTCCAGCGCTCCACGGGCGGCGGTTTCCGGTTAGCGGACTACGTCGGGACCGGAGCGCGAGCCGTCTTGATCCTCGTTCTGCTGCTCCTCGGCATGCGCGGGCTGTCCTGGGGGAGTTTCCGCGACGAGAACCCTGGAAGATTGTCCCTCAAGCAGGCAGGCATATGGCTCGAGCAGTACAAGCCCGGACCCAAGAGGATCATGAGCGTTCCCATTGAAGTGCCGTACTATGCCAAGGGCAGTCTCCTGCCCTTCCCGTATGCGCCGGCCACCCTCGTCCTCGAGTACGTGCACGTGAAAGGGCCGGACTTTCTCGTTTTGACCAGTGCACCCGCGTCGGTGGGGTCGTATATTCACGACTGGTTCGAAAACGGCATTCCCGATTCTTCGGCGCACGTGATCTATCGCGGCGGCCAGTCCGGCGACTACGAAGTCGTGATCTACGAGTGGGCCAAGGCTCACCAGTGAGCCGACATCCCGCGCGCGGCTCCTCTTCGATTTCGAGCGCGCGGACGGTCTCGGCCGTGGGCACTCCCGTCTGCGATGGCTAGGTCGCGCGCGCGGCGTCCTCTTCGATCTCGAGCGCGCGGACGGTCTCGGCAGTGGGCACCCCGCTTGAAGGGTCCCAGCCCTGCTCGACGTAGTAGTCGGTGACGATCTTGTCCTGCTGCTCCGTACTGAAGCCCGCGTGCTTGGGCAGCGGATCGCTGAACCGTGTCGGCAGCCGGTCGCCGGCCCGTCCGATGCCTTCACGCAGGTTGAAAAGGCGAGCAAGCGTGAGCCCGCGATGGGCCGTCGCCACCATCTCCGGCGGGGTGATATCCCAGCCGGTGACGGCCCGGATGATGATCAGCGACTGGTCGTCTTCGTAGGCGAGGAAGTGGCACAGCCCAATCTGGTTGCGCAGGCCGTTGCGGTTGCCGGTCTGGCGCATGTGGTCGCCGCCCGTCGGCGCGAGCAGGTAGGATGCGCGCATGACCGGCATGTGCCGCGGGTCGTGCATCGCCATCTCCATCCCTTTCACCGTGGTCAGGAGGGCTTCCGAGCCGCGGCCGAGCCGCCGCGCGGCGTGCTGCGAGCCATCGGCCAGAAGATCGCCGACGCCCCGGCGGTAGGCAATCATCTCCACCAGCTTCACCACGCCGTCGGCGTCGTGGAACCGCAGTGGCACGCCGTCGGTGTCGTCGAGCGTCAGGATGCCCTTCTCGAAGCATTCCATCGCCCACGCGAGCGTGGCGCCGAGCGAGACCGTGTCCATTCCCAGGTAGTTGCACATCTCGTTCGACTTGCAGATGGCGATCAGGTCGTCGAGCCCGAGGTTGACGCCCAGGGAGGCGAGCGATTCGTACTCGGGCCCGCCGTAGCGCGGGTCGACGCGGTAGCGGCCGAGTGGATCAAAGGCCACCCGCGCGCGCCCCTTGTACACGGTCTCCGATGCCTCGCGCGCGGCCGCTTCCTTCTCCTCGATGTGGACGACCTTCTTGCAGCGCACCGAGCACGCGTAGCAGGCGCCCATCCGCACGCGCACCTGGTCGCGCACGGCGATCGCGTCCACCTTGCCGACCGTCTCGGAGGCGCCCAGACGGTAGTTGAGGACGGGCATGCCGCCCTCGAGGCTCTTGCCCTGCATGGCGGCGCCCGTGCCAAACTCGTGGAAGGCGCGGTGCTTTTCGTCCATGGTGCCCGAGACCCACTTGGCGACGCCCATGAGCGCCGGCTGGTCGGCGATCCTCACGGGGATCTTGCCGCGCACGGCGATGGCCTTGAGACGCTTCGAGCCCATCACGGCGCCCATTCCCGTGCGGCCGGCCACTTCGTTCAGATCATTGGCGATGCAGGCGAAGCGCACGAGGTTCTCGCCGGCGGGCCCGATCTGCGCGACGCGGATGCGCGGATCGCCCAGCTCGGCGAGGATCGCGTCCTCGACTTCCCCCGTGATGCGCCCCCAGAGATGCGCGGCGTCGCGGATCTCGACGGCCCCGTCGTTGATCCAGAGATAGACGGGGGTGGGGGACACGCCGTGGAAGACGATGCCGTCCCAGCCCGCGCGCTTGAGCTCGGCGCCCCAGTAGCCGCCGGACTCCGACTCGCCGAATCCTCCCGTGAGCGGTGACTTGGCGCCGACGCTGTGACGGCCCGCTCCGGGCACAGGCGCGCCCGTGATCACGCCGGGCGCTATGACGAGGATATTCTCAGCCCCGAGGGGGTCGGCGCCCTTCGGCACGTATTTAAGGAGGTAGTGAGCGATCAGCCCTCGGCCGCCAGCATAGCGGCGGAAGAAGGCGTCGCCGGGCTCCTCGATCCAGGTTCGCCGGTCCCCGAGGTCCACGTGCAGGATCTTGTTCCAGTATCCGAAGCGGTCCATATATAGCCGTTATCCCCCGTCTATGAGAGTGGTCGCCTCGCCTGCCGCTGCGGCTCCCCCGTCTATGAGAGTGGTCGCCTCGCCTGCCGCTGCGGCTCCCCCGTCTATGAGAGTGGTCGCCTCGCCTGCGGCTGCGGCTCCGCCGTCCATGGGATTCAGCAGCATGACTTCACAGCCCTCGCGCAGCGGCGTGTCGCGTCCCGCCAGCTCGCCGTCCACGGCGATGGTCACCTCGGCGTCGGCTTCGACACCGATGGCGGCGAGCAGGTCCGCCGCCGTGGCGCCCTCGGGAATTGTGTAGCGCTGTGGCCCGTCGGCGCCGCGCGGAAGGAAACGGCGCAGGTCGGCGAAGAACACGACGCTGACAGTGATCGTCGGCGCCTCAGGTCGTGATCCGGTAGACGCGGCAGACGTTGTCCCAGAGCATCTTCCGCTTGACGCTCTCGTCGATGCCCCGGAACTGCTCGTCGATCGCCTTTTGCGAAAACGGCCACGTGCCGTCGCGGTGAGGGTAGTCCGAGCCCCACATCACGTTGTCTGGCGCGATCTCGGCCATGGCCCGCACGCCGTGGAAGTCCTTCTGGAAGGTGGCGCAGATCTGCCGCTTGAAGTACGCGCTGGGGGGGAGCGACAGCTTGAGGTCGTCGGCCAGGCGCTCTTCGTAGGTGTCGTCCATGCGCTCGAGCATGTAGGGCAGCCAGCCTATGCCGCTCTCGCCCAGCACGAGGCGAAGCCGCGGGTGCCGCTCGCAGACGCCCGAGAGAACCACCGAGGCGAGGATCTCATCCATCTGCCCGGGCGCGACCACGACCCACGCTCCCGTGCAGGCCGGATGCTTGATGCCCTGGATCTCGTAACCCACCGTGGCGCCGCCACCCTCGAAGACGTGGAAAGAGATTACGAGGTCCGCCTCCTCGGCGGCGGTCCACATCGGCTCCCACATCTCGTGCCACACGGGGAGCTTGCATCCCCACGGCACGAAGACCGCGCCGCGCAGCCCGAGCTGCGCACAGCGCCGTGCCTCGGCCGCCGCGGCCTGGGCGTCGTGGTTCGGCAGGCAGCCCAGCCCGAAGTAGCGGCCAGGCGCCGAGCGGCCGAACTCAGCGATCCAGTCGTTGTACGCCCGATAGACTTCCGTGAGCAGCAAGGGGTCGCTGATGCCCGTGCCGAAGAGGCGCCGTGAGATGCCGATGATGCCGTAGATGATCTCGGCCTCGACGCCATCCCGCTCCTGGTCCTGGCGCCGCGCTACCGTATCCGAGGGACGCGTGTGGCCGGACGTGAAACCGTTGTCCGCGAGAATCTTCCCGCGCTTCCCCCCGGTCACGCCGGGGCCGTAGTAGCCGTAGCGCCCGAGCTCGTCATCGCCGGTCATCCAGTACTTGGCGCCATCACGCTCGACGACCCGCGGCGCCCTGTCACGGAACTTCGCCGGCACGCGGGAGGTGAAGGTGTCCGGAGGCAGAAAGGTCAGGTCCATGTGGCTGTCGGCCGATATTGCTTTGACGCCCATGATCAGGGCCTCCCGTCACACAGCCTAACGGATCGGGGTCAGGTCTTGCAATCCAACATTTGGATGCGTGTGGATGCTGCGTTCGGCCGCGATGTCGGAATGCAAGACCTGGCCCCTCGCAGGCTACCTGGCGAGGTGCACGAGCCGCAACTCGCTCTGGACCAGATCCGGCACGATCACCAGGAACCCGTTCGGCTCCGGGATCACGCAGAAGTCCGCGGGGCCTTTGAAGCCCTTCGCGAGTGTCTGGATGCCCTTCGCGCTCCAGTGGGCGAGCGACCCGGAGTTCCATTCCGTGACCAGCAGGGTCCCGTCGTCCATCTGATACAGGCCATCCAGGCGGCCAATGTCCTTGGCCAAGGTCTTGACCTCGCCACCGGCGTCCACCGTATAGATGCCGCGCGGCTGCTCGGCTGACATGAAGCCGACCATCAGGAGCGAGCCGTCCTTGGCCGGATAGACGCCGTTCGGGTTGACCGACTTGCCCTGGAAGACGCGCGTGACCTTGGGCTCGCCGCTCATCTCGAGGAAGTCGGCCGGCTCCACCCGGAAGAGCTGATCCGTCCTGTTGTCGCTGACGTAAAGCGCCTTCCCCATGACCGCCAGATCGTTGGCAAACTGGATGCCGGGCAGCGCGACCTTCTTGCCGCGCCGGGTCTTCAGGTCGAATTCCCACACCACATCGATGTCGGTGACCCAGAACTTGTTGCCTGCGACCCAGCTGCCCTTGGGCTTGTTGAGGACCTCACCACCCGGCGCCGGGAGAAACTGCTTGTCCAGAACGTCACCGGTCAACGAAACCTTGCTGATCCTGCCCTTGCCGTCCTTCTCCGCCGGCTTCAGCTCGGAGCCGAACTCGCTCACGTACAGGACCTTCGCCTGGGGGTCGTAGGTGACCGTTTCGGGAAACGCAAAGCCCTTGACCGTCTGCTCCGAGACGACCCGGAGCGGCTTCACGTCCTGCCCGTAGGCCTGCGGGGCCATGCCCAGTTGCCCGATCACGAGAGAGATCAACAGGGTCAGCGCCATCGCGGTTCCCTTCCTCATGGCACCCGCCTTTCCAGTCGGCTGAATGTTCACGACCTACGGCACAACTCGGTAGACCCGGCGGACGTTGTGCTGGAGCATCTTCCGCTTGACGGCCTCGTCGACCATGCGCGGCGCCCGGTCGCGGAACGCCGCCGGCACGCGCGAGGTGAAGGTGTCCGGGGGCAGGAAGGTCAGTTCGATGTGGCTGTCGGCCGATCTCTCCTCGACGCTCATGGACGGCAACCTAGCTCAAAACCCGACCGTGCGCTACTCCTCGCGGTCGTCCGGGCAGGGTCGGTCAGGGCACCGAGCCGGTCAGCGCCATCTTGAGGCTGTCGCCTGGCTGCACCACGAGGCCAGCCGCGGCGCAGTCCCAGAACAGGTCAGGCCCGCCCGCTGCTACTCTTCGCGCTCTTCGGAGACGCGCACCCACTTCTTTTTCGTGTCGCGGTAGAACCACACGCCGCCCATGTTGTCGAGGGCATAGATGAGGTTCGCCTGCTGCGGGGCCATCGCCACGGCGATCTGGACGAACTGCGACTTCTCTTGCTGGTTCATGCGTTCCTCCGCTCTGAGAGCTACCGGGTCACGCCCTGCCGGGACCGGGTAAGCCAGATGAGGCCCAGATCCTTGTCCGTCCAGCCGTGGGATCGCAGATGCGCCACCCAGGCCTTGACCTGGGCCGCGGAAACAACCTGGTCGGCGGGATTGACCTCGATCCGATCGGGGCAACGCTTGTCGGGGGCCGGCACTCCGGGTAGAGGCTCTGGGGAAACAGCCATGGGACCCATCCCTTCTTCGACGTCGGCGCGTTCGAGCGGAAGCGGGGCTGCCGTTCGGTCGCGCGAGCAGTACGGCCGAGGGACGGCTAGCGAGAACCTGGGGAGGGTGGCGGTGGGCTAAAGGCCGCCAAGTCTCTTCCGCGAAGAGGATGGTAGTATAGCATCGCGAGAGAGCGCCGGGACCAGCCAAACACTCATTACAAAACAGGAGCCTTCGATGCGCACCTACTACGACATTCAGCTGACGGACCGCACGATCGCAAAGCGCGAGCTCGAGGGCCTGGCCATCGTCAAGGCCGGCCGCTACCTGATCGCCAAGACCCTCCTCGAGCTGGGCGCCGCCACCGTCGATCCGCTGTCGCCCCAGAACCCGCTCATCTTCTCGGCCGGCCCCTTCGCGGGCACGAGCTTCTCCAACGCCAACCGCACGAGCGTCGGTTGCAAGAGCCCGCTCACCGGCGGCGTCAAGGAGGCCAACGGCGGCGGCACTTTCAGCTACGGCCTGGGCCAGCAGAAGATCGCCGGCTTCACGCTCTTGGGGGCCTCGCCGGGCTGGGTGGTCATCCACTTCAAGAAGGATGGCAGCATCGCGTTCGACGACGCCGCGACCTACATGGGCAAGGGCAACTTCGAGGCCCAGCAGATGCTGCACGCCAAGTACGGCAAGAAGGTCACGATTGCGCTCTGCGGCCCGGTGGGCGAGTATCAGGGTCTGCTCGGCGGCATCTCCTTCAGCGACAAGGACGGCCGGCCGGCCCGGCTGGCGGCGCGCGGCGGCGTCGGCGCGGTGATGGGCTCCAAAAAGGTCAAGGCCATCGTGGTGGACCTCGACAGGATCCCGCCGTTCCAGGATTCCAAGAAGGTCAACGCCAGCATCAAGGACTACGCCAAGATGCTGCAGGCCGACGGCATCGTCCAGAACTTCTACGCCAAGATCGGCACCATGGGCATGGCCGATGTCCAGAACCAGATGGGAGGCCTGCCGGTGCGCAACTTCAGCGCGGGCCGGTTGGCCGACGTCGCCGCGGGCGAGACGTTCAAGATGGGCGGTGACTACATCGGCCAGCTCAACACTTCCCGAGGCGGCGAGCAGACCCACGCCTGCATGCCCGGCTGCGTCATCCAGTGCAGCAACGTCTACCACGACGCCAATGGCAAGGAAGTGGTCTCGCCGGTGGAATACGAGACGCTGGGACTCCTCGGCACCAACTGCGGCATCAGCGACCCGGACGACCTGGCTCAGCTCAACTACGTCGCCAACGACCTGGGCGTGGACACGATCGAGCTCGGCGCCACACTCGCGGTCCTCATGGAAGCGGGGCTGGGCGTCTTCGGCGACGTGAAGTTCATGACCGACTGCCTCGTCGAGATCCGCAAGGGCAGCGAGAAGGGGCGCCTCTGGGCGCAGGGCACGGCGCGCGTGGGCCTACACTACAAGGTCGCCCGCGTGCCGGTCATCAAGAAGCAGGCCATCAGCGCCTATGACCCGCGCGTGGTCGAGGCCACGGGCATCTCGATGATGGCCACTGCGCAGGGGGCGGACCACACGGCCGGCAACCTGCCGCGCCTCAAGACGCGCGAGATGGACCTCGAGTCGCTCGTCAGCCAGAGCCTGCTGCACCAGACTCGCGTGGCGGCCAACGACTCGCTCGGCCTGTGCATCTTCGGCATGAGCGTGACCAATCCCAACACCGAGTTCCTGGCCAACGCGCTCAACGCCGCCCACGGCACGAGCCTGACGCCCGCGTTCTTCGAGGCGCTCGGGCGCGACGCGCTACGCATGGAGAAGGAGTTCAACCGCCAGGCCGGATTCACCGAGAAGGACGACGAGCTGCCCGCGTTTTTCTACACGGAAGCGCTGCCTCCGACGAACCACGTCGCGCGCTTCCACGCTCCCGACGTGCACAGCATGTACGAGCGCCTGCCCGCCTGATCATGGGCGTGACCATGCGGGTCGCCGCCGCGCTGGCCGGGGTCATCGAGGGCCTGCTGCCGCTGGTCTTCCTGGCGGGCGCCCTGTACATCCGATCGAGCTGAGGCGCCCGCAACCGAGCCTTCGGGCGCCGCGGTGCACGCGTCAGGCGGCCAGCTCGACCCGGCAGATGCGGACGCGACCCTCGCGCGCTAGCATGGCGAGAAAGGCCGTCGCGGTGCCCTCCGAGAAGCCGAGCTCGCCGCAGAGATCGGCCAGGGTCATGGATCCCCGCTCCCGCAGGCACGCGAGGATCTCTTCATCCGTGGCGCCCCACCAGTCTTCGGGGTCGAACTCGTTCATGGCTCTACGGGTCGGGCATTCAGCGATCATGGCTGCCTCCCTTGAAGCGGCTGGGCCATCGGCACCTAGGCTCCTCGCGGGCAGGAAGTGCAAGCGGGGTGCCGCGAGACGCGTTTGGGACATCGGCGACACATCGAGGGGTTAGACCAACGGGGGGAAGCGGACCGCCTGCAGAGGTGAGGCGTCGCGGCCGCAGCTGGGGAGACCGCGCCTCAGCCGCGTGGCTTCGCGCGGTTCGACGCATGGCCCAGGAATTTAGAGCGTTTGTTCCATTGTGCTGGAGGGTCCCGGGGGCGTGACAGCTCTACCGGACAACCTTATTTCCTCAGCTCCCGGCTTTGACCTCGGCAAAAGTTTTCTTCGCCGTGAGGAAGGCTTCGCGGACGAGCGGCGCGCCCACGTAGCCGGAGAGGTGCAGGAAGACTTCCGTCAGCTCCTCCTCGGTCCAGCCCTGTCGCAGGGCCATCCGCAGGTGGATGGCCAGCTCCGGCTCCTGTCCCGTCGCGGCGTCCGACACGACGCAAACGAGCGTCCGCGTCTTCAGGTCGAGCCCCGGCCGCGTCCACAGCGTCCCGAAGATCGTCTCCGTCGCCGTGTCGATGAACTTGCGCATCATGGGATCGTCGTACGTGGTCTTGGCCGCTTTGTCCACGTAGGCGTCGCCCAAGAGCTTGCGGCGCATCTCGCTACCCTTGCGGTAGGCTTCCGAGTCCGGCATGTCGGTCTCCTTGTGCCTCAGTCGATCGGGACGAAGATGCAGTGGCGCGGCTTGCCGTCGATGGTCTTGGAGAGATGGCCCTTGCCCCAGGTGTCCTCGACGAGGACGACCTCGCCCGCCTTCACGCGGCGGGTCTCGCCGTCGCTCGCGGTGAGCTGGACTCCCGCGTCGAGGTTGATGATGTACTGGCGCCGCGGAGCGGGATGCCAGTCGAGGTCGTAGTCGCCGGGCACCTGCCGGAAGATGATGCCGGTCGCCGGGAGGCGCTCCGACACGCGTCCGGATTTGGTCGGCTCCTGGAACTGGACCTCGACGTCTTCGAAGTGCGATTCGCCCTTGTCGTCCGTGTACAGCCGAATGATCTTCATCGCGCTCCTTCCGCGACGTATCCCTCGCGGTGAAAGTAGTTGGCGTTGTAGAAGTCGAGGACGAGATCGCGGTACACGGCCGGCGGATAGCGCGGTGGGTCATCGGGCCCCGCGCAGCTCGCCAGGCACTCGATGACCGAGGCCGTATTCGGGCTGTAGAAGAAGGCGATCGAGTAGCGGTCGGTGCCCGAGTCGTTGAGCACGCCGTGGGGCGTCGAGAGGAAGCGGTCGTTGGACCAGCGCTTCATGACGTTGCCGAGATTGACGAGGAACGTCCCCGGGATCACCGGCGGGGCGAGCCACTCGCCACTGGGCAGTCGCACTGCTAAGCCCGGCACGTCCAGCCGCGCGAGCATCGTGATGAACGAGTTGTCGGTGTGGGGCCCCTGGCCGAACTGCTCGTCGTCCTCCGTGTCCTGGGGCGGGTAGTGGAGGAAGCGCAGGTTGATGTGCGCCTCGTTCTCGAAGAACGGCGCGAAGTGGCTGGCCGGCATGTCGAGCGCCCGGGCGAGCACGGGCAGCATCCGCTCGCCCACGCCTTCGAGGGTCTTGAAGTACCTGACCATGGCGGCGCGCATCCGCTCGTGGCCCTCGGGCCACTGGTTGCGGCCCCGCAGCGGCGTGCCGGCCAGGACGTCCGGGTGATCGGCGCCGCGGTCGTGGCTGATGAAGAAGCTCTCGTTGTAGTTGGGCCGGGTGGCTTTGTGGACCGTCGAGGCGCGCTGGATGCTCTGGTTCACCGGCAGGTAGCCGATGTTGTTCTCGTTGAGCTTGAGCCGCATCTTGTCCTCGAGCGGCATCGCGTGGAACTCGCGCGAGGCCGCGAAGGCGGCGTCGATGGTCTCCTCCGGCACGCCGTGGCCGGCCAGATAGAAGAACCCGATGCTCTCGCAGGCGCGCCTGACTTCTGCCGCGACCGCGCCGAGCCCGCCGGGCTCCCGCTGGAAGGCGGGTCCGAAGTCGATCACGGGAATCGCCCGCGTCGCCTCCTCGAGACTTCTCACTGCCATGGCCTTGAAAATGTTCATCGCCCTGCCCCCCTTGACGCTTCTGGACGCTTCTCGGTCTCGCCCTCGGTCCGGCGGGCGCCCATGCTCCTGCCGGATTCCGAGAGTACCCGATATCCGTCCCGGACTTTTCGGATCATCGCATGCCTCCACGAGCCTCGGGGCAGGAGTACCGAGCCGGGCCTATCCGTCATCCTTCGAGCTGGGAGATCATCGCGTTCGCCCGCCGGACCCTGCGGCTCAGCTCGCGCCCCAGGTTGGTCAAGAGCGTGATCGCGATGGCGTGATGATCCCTCACCAGCGCGTGAAACGCATCCTCGGACAGAACGTAGCGGACCGCCTCCTCGTCGGCAGTCACCGTGGCCGAGCGCGGCTCGCGGTCGAGGAGCGCCACCTCGCCGAACACGGTGCCCGCGGAGAAGGAGGCCAGCCTGCGCCCCCTGCCCTGCCCCGGCAGCTCGACCCGCACGCTGACAGTCCCGCGCGAGATCAGGAAGGTCCCGGTCGAGGCTGCCCTCCTTGATGACGACTTCGCCCGGGCTGAAGACGCGGCGCACGAGAAGCGCCCCCACGACCGCCACCTCCGTTTCCGTCAAGCCCTCGAGAGCGCTCAGGCGGTCCATCGCGATCTCACCGGTCAGCGCCTCCCCCGCCCCGTGCGCCCGGATGACCTGCTCCTCCGCCCATTCGAGCGCCGCGTCGGTGTCGGCGAAGAGCCCGTCGCCGCCCAGCGTGCCCGCCACGCCCAGGTCGCGCAGGACAGTCGACACGAGGTAGCTGTCGTGCGCGTGACTGAAGAGCAGGCGCCTGCCCTGTCGCTTCAGGCGCTCGTGTATCTGGATCAGGATGCGCGCGCCGGTGGTGTCGAGCTCATTGACTCGTCTCAGGTCGAACACCACGTGATCGGCGCCCCCGGTCGCGGCCGCCTCGACGCGGGTCGCGAGGTCCTCGGCCGTGCCGAAGAAGATGGGCCCTTCCAGCTCGAAGACGACGATCCGCCGTCCATGCGCGGCGAGGATATCGGCCAGCTTCGGGTCGCGGGCCTTCCGTGACCGCACCGCGTCGCCGTGGTAGGTGCGCCGCACCGCGGACCTGCTCATGCGGACGATGAAGAACAGCACCGCGACGGCCACGCCCATGGCCACACCCACTACCGGGTCGAACACGAGGATGGTCGCCGCGACCAGGAGAGCCACGAGGAGATCCAGCGCCATCCTCCGCCAGTGGATGAGCTTCCCCGTGAGCGTACGGACGAGCAGCCGGAGGCTCCACTGGTCGAAGAGCTGGACGCCTACGACGAACAGCATGCCCGCGATGACCACCCGCGGGAGCACCGCGATCGCGGGGCCCAGGAGGAGCACGGCCAGCAGCACGACGGCGGCCGCGACCATTGACGCCAGCCGCGTCCGTCCCCCCGCGCGGTGGTTGGCGATGCTCGCGCCCAGATTGAGGGATGTCACTCGCTCGGGTCAGGCTGGATCGGCGAAGCTTCCCGTCTAAACTGGGTTGCTGAGGGAGCCGGCGCGCCCGCCGTCAGCTGCGGGTAGCAGCGGTTGAAGGTCTCGAGGATCTCGGCGACCGGGACGTCGGCGGACGGCCCCCGGTCGCGGACGTACTCCATGTGGCGCCGGCCGGCCACGTCGTGCGGATGGAACAGCGAGTCCTCCAGCCCGTCGAAGTCGAGCGGACGGACGCCGAATCGCTCGCAGAGGCCCCGGTCGAACGCCGGGGTCGCCTTGACCCACTTGCCGCCGAGGTAGAGTTCCGTGTAGCCGTGGTAGTAGAAGACGTCCGTGCCCATGAGCTGGCGCAGCCGCGGCGTGGTCAGGTGATTGCGCACGTCGGCGAAGCCCACGCGCGCCCGAATACCGGAGGCCCGCGCCGCGGCGGCGAGCAGGGCGGCCTTCGCGACGCAGAATCCCGAGCCCCGCGCCAGGCACGCGCTGGCCCTGAAGGTCTCCGGGGAGGTGAAGTCGACGTATGGCGTGTACACGATGCCGTCCCGGATCGCGTAGTACAGGCGCACCGCCTTCGTGACGTCGTCCGTCGCGCCCTCGCAGACGCGGCGCGCGAAGGCGACGATGCCCGGCGCGCCACTGTCCACGTACTCGGCGGGCTCGAGAAACGTTTCCGTGGGCCTCAAAGCTCATTGAGCTTAGCCCCGGTGGTCGGGCGCGTCAAGAACGCGTGACTCCCGGCGGGGCGGGTGCTATTTAATGATGCCTGCGATGAGGGATCCCGCTGTGCGGCGACGGCAGGTCGTGGGCTTCATCCTCTCCGGCATCTTCCCCGGACTCGGCCAGCTCTACAACCGCGAGTACCTCAAGGGCGTTCTCTTCATCATCCCGGGCGCGGTCCTGATCTGGCTCGTGGGCCGGACGGCTCCCACCGATCTCCTGGCTCTCGCCCAGCCGGGCGCATCGCTGATGCTGCTTCTCGCGGCTCTGCTCGCGCTTTGGTTCTGGGCCATCATCGACGCGTGGCGCGGCGCCGGGCGTTAGTGATTCTCGTGAATCAAAGTGCCATCACGCAATGGCACGAGTATCATTGGCTGGCTTGGCAAGTTCACGGTGGGTGGGGGCGGGGCAGCCCCGCCCCCGCCCGCCTCCCCGCCCGGCCACCGGGCCAGGGCGGCGAGGAGGGTCCAGATGCGAGGCGGCGCTCGAAGGCCGCAGGCGAGGCGTACTTGCTGTACGTTGAACCTGCGGCCGAGGGCGCCCCAAAGTACTCAGCTAAATGGCGCCGCTGGGCCGTTATCGGCGGCCTGGCCGGTGCACGCGGCCGGCCACGGCGCGCACCTTGCGCGGGGCGGCGAGCCAGATGGCCACGGCCGAGAGCGCGCTGCAGCCGATGGCGATCCAGAAGGCCGGCGTGTAGCTGCCGGTGGCATCGTACAGCACGCCCGTGACCCAGGGCCCGACGGCCCCGCCGGCGATGGCGGACAGCATCAGCGTGCCGAATATCGTGCCGTAGTGTCGCCCCTGGAAGATCTCGGCCGGGATGGCGCCGACGACCGACGTGAGTCCATAGCCGAGCGCGCCCTGCGAGACGACCATGAGCCAGAGCAGCGCCGGCGTCGGCGTCTCACGCATGAGGATCAGGGCCAGGTAGCAGATGGCGAAGCCGAGACTGCCCACCGTCCACACCCATTCCCGCCCGATGCGGTCAGAGAGATGGCCGAGCACGATCTGGCCGGGGATGGCGACCAGGCTGACGAAGCCCAGCGCCCAGGCGGCGTAGGTCGGGCTCCAGCCGATCTCGATGAGGTACTTCGTCTGGTGCACCTGCACCGCGTACCAGGCGAAGAGGCCGCCGAAGTAGCCGACCGTGATCCACCAGAAGCGCGACGTGCGCACGGCGCGGCCGAGCGTCCAGTCCACTGCCGCCCAGACGGGGTCGACCACGTTCGACGTCTGCCCGGCAGTGGTCTGGCGCGACGACGGGTCACCGTCGGGCTCGAGCCCGAGGTCCTCGGGCCGGCCCCTCGCCAGGAGATTGAGCGGCGCGAGAACCGCCAACACCAGGATCGCCATCGCCCAACAAGCGGCGCGCCAGCCGGCGCGGACGATCAGCGCCTGCAGCCACGGCAGCAGGATGATCGAGCCCACGCCCACGCCGGAAAAGGCCACACTCAGCGCGAGGCCGCGCCGGCGTACAAACCAATTGGGAAGGTAGAGCGACTGACCGGTGTACGACACGCACACGCTGCCGCCGCCGACGAGGACGCCCAAGGTGAGGTAGAGGTGCCACGGCTGGCGCACCATGGTGGCCAGCATCAAGCCGGCTGCCATCAGGCCCACGCCCATCTCCATCACCACCCGCGGCCCGCGGCGGTCCATCAGCCGACCGAGGGAAGGGCTCAGGACCGCCGAGACCAGAAAGCCGAAGGAGAAGGCGCCGGCCGTCACGCCGCGCTCCCAGCCGAACTCGTCGAGGATGGGCGGGAAGAGCAGCGAGAAGGCCGTGCGCACGTTGACGCCCACCGCCATCGTGACGAAGGCGACGGCCACGACGACCCAGCCGTAGAAGAAGGGCAGGCGCATAATGTGCCCATTGCGCAGCGGGCCGGATGAGGGTATCAAATTGCGAGGAGGTCAGACCATGGGTTACAGCCTCGAACAGTTCGCCGGCGGGTGCCACCGCATCCTCACTGAGGATCCCGGTCCCGAAGGGCGCAAGAAGGTGTGCGCGCTCGTCCAGGACGTGCTCCAGGACGACGCGTTCATCGCCGCGCATCTCGGCGACGACGTGCCGGAACGGAAGGTTCTCTACGAAGACCCGAAGCTCGGCTTCTGCATCCTCGCCCACGTGTACAACGGCGCCAAGGAGAGCCAGCCGCACGATCACGGCCCGTCCTGGGCGATCTACGGCCAGGCGCGCGGCGAGACCGTGATGAGCGATTGGGCCATCGTCGAGCCGGCCGCCGAGAAAAAGCCCGGCAAGGTGCGCCACGTGAGGGCCTACACCCTCAAGCCCGGCATGGCGAAGGTCTACAACGAGGGCGACGTCCACTCCCCCAAGCGCGAGGGCTCGACGCGGCTCATCCGCATCGAGGGCACCAACATGGACAAGGTGAAGCGCCGCACCTACGAGAAGGTCTAGCCGCGTAAACCACGCGCGAGGCGGGCGGTCCTGTCGCCGGGGGTGGCCGCGGCGCGGCCACCCCCGACGCCACCCACCCGATTGCGCGAGCGTCCGTCGTGAACGTTTCTATCAGACGTTTTGGGTGCTAGACGCGGCGGGCGTTGTTATCCGGGAACGGGTACTCCATGTTGCGGGCGGTCGCGCGGCCGACGACCTCGCCGAAGTAGCGGATGACCACGCGGAGGGCCATGTCGATGCCTGCCGAGATGCCGGCCGACGTCACGATGTGGCCGTCCTCCACGACGTGGAGCTTCTCCTCGACCGTCACAGCCGGGAAGGACTCGCGCATCCGGTCGAGCGAGCGCCAGTGCGTCGTGGCGCGCCGGCCGTCCAGCAGCCCCGCCTGGCCGAGCAGCATCGACCCCGTGCAGACCGACGTGAGCGTCTCGACCTGGCGGCCCCGCTCGGCGATCCACTCCAGCAGGCGCCGGTTCTTGGCCTCGGCGCGCGTGCCCCAGCCGCCGGGCACCACCAAGAGGTCGAGCGGCGGGCACTTGTCAAGGGTGACGTCGGGGATCACCTTCAACCCGCCAGTCGCGATCACGGTGTCCGCGGTCTCCGCGACCAGCAGCACCTCGAAGGGCGACGCCTCCTCGCGCCGCGCGTCCTCGTTGAGCCGTGTCACGGAGAACACCTCGAACGGCCCGCAGAAGTCGAGGACTTCCACGTCCGGGAAGATCAGGATGCCGACACGCTTGCGGTCCATCAGGTCCCTCTTTGCGTTAGAGGAATGTCGTGTCCAGCTCGTGCCCGAGCAGGAACTGGCCCACCGTCTCGAAGTGCGTCTGGCGGCCCTGGAGCTGCTGGGTCACGGCGTGGATGTCGCGGAACCCGCGGTCGAACGCGCTCCCGATGAAGATGGACGTCGCGCCACCCGCGTGGTGCGTCATGTCGGCCACCGCCTTCGCCAGGTGGATCGCGTACGTCGAGGCCAGCCGGATCCGGACGCGCTGGTCCAGCGTGAGGGCGCCCGTGCGGCCGACCGCCCGCCAGATCTCCTCGAGCGATCCCAGAAGAAAGTGCCGCGCCGATTGCAGCTGCCCCTCGGCGTACCCCACCTGGGACTGGATCACCGCGCTGTCGCGGAGCGTCCGCTTGAACCCCCGCGGCGTCTTCTCCTTTGCGAGCTCCACCAGCCCGTCCAGCATGCGCCGGGCGATGCCGAGCGCCACCGAGGCGAAGCCGGACGCGTAGAGTGAGCCTGTCGGGAAGCAGTAGAGCGGACCCGGCTGGCGCCGCTCGGCAGGGTCGTCGCGCGAGATCGAGTACTCGTGGGGCACGAAGAGATCGGACACGGTGTATGCATCGCTTCCGGTGCCCTTGAGCCCGCTGACGTGCCAGACGTCCACGATCCGCGCGCTGGCGGCGGGAAAGAGCATCGTCCGTTCGACCGCCTTGCCGGCGCCGTTCCGGAGACGGCTCCCATCCGGTGCGTAGATCGGACAGTGGCCGCCCAGCCACGTGGCGTGACGGCAGCCGCTGGCGAAGCTCCACGTGCCCGTCACGCGATAGCCGCCGTCGACGGCGACGGCCCGCGAGTCGGGTCCCGGGCCCCAGGCCAGGACGGCGCGGCGATCTCTGCCGAAGATGTGCGCCCCGATATCAGGACGCAGATACGCGGCTGACATCGAGCACCCCGAGGCCTGGCACATGCACCACGCCGTGCTGGCGTCAGCCCTGGCGATCTCCTCGATCACGGCAGCGAAGGTCGCGGGGTCGACCTCGGCTCCGTCGAGCGAGCGGGGCAGCAGCAGCCGGAACATGCCTGCCTCGAACAGCGCGTCCAGCACCGGCTCGGCCAGGCGTCGCTCCTGCTCGATCTGGTCTGCGCAGGCCTCGATCTGCGGTACCAACCGGCGGGCCCGCTCGACGTACTCGCCTCCGGCTCCCATGGTGCTCGGGACGTTCATGGGCGGGACTATATCGTAAAATTCTCCATCTGGCTTCCGCGTGCGCGCTGGGCTAGGATAGGCGGCACACCCGCCCGTGAGGAGGATCGCCATGAAGCGTTACGACCGGCACCAGCAGGACGTCGGCAACATCCTCATGCTCGAGCACGTCAACGTGCGCGTGCCCGACCAGCGGACCGCCACGGCCTTCTATATCCAGGGTTTGGGCTTCACGCGCGATCCGTACATCATGGTCGGGGTCGAGAACATGTGGATCAACATGGGTCAGACGCAATTCCACCTGCCGACCGGCGAGCCGAACGTCATGCGGGGCCACGTCGAAATCGTGGTTCCCGATCTTGAAGCGCTCACGACGCGGCTGGGAAGCGTCCGCGACCTGCTGGCCGGCACCAAGTTCGCCTTCAGCGTCGAGGACAAGTACCTCGCGGTCACCGCGCCCTGGGGCAACCGGCTCCGCCTCTACGCCGCCGGGCCCGCGTTCGGGGACTGGACCCTCGGCATCACCCACGTTGAATTCCCCGTCGCGCCGGGGCACGCAGACGGCATCGCGCGCTTCTACCAGCAAGTCATGGGCGCTCCCGCCTCGGTGACCCCCGACGCGGACAGCGTGGCCGCGCACGTCAGGATAGGCCAGCGCCAGGAGCTGGTCTTCCGGGAAACCACGGCACCCATTCCGGCCTACGACGGCTACCACGTCGCGATCTACATCGCGAACTTCTCTGGCCCCCACGAGTGGCTCGACAAGCACGGGCTCGTCAGCGAGGAGAGCCAGGACTACCAGTACCGCTTCGAGAAGATCGTGGACCCCGACACGCGCGAGGTCCTCTGCGTCATCGAGCACGAAGTGCGGAGCTTCACGCACCCGATGTACCTGCGCCCACTCGTGAACAGGAACCCCGCCCAGCGCCAGGCGACCTACCAGCGCGGAAGGGACGCGTTTTACCCTGGCTAGCAGGACAGGGCGTCGAGAAGGGTCCAGATGCGAGGCGGCGCCCCGCGGTTCGAGATGAGCGGCGGCCAGGGACCGACGCGAGACGAGGGCTGAGTTGATCCGCGGGCGAGGCGTAGTCTCTCTACGTTGAGCCCGCAGCCGAGGGCGCCCCAACACTCTTTGAGCTAAAGAGCGCAGCTGGGCCCTGATCGGCGGCCTGCAGCGCTCAGCCCGCGCGAGCCGCGCCGTGAGCTGGTTCGAACCGGACGAAGGTACACCCCATGGAATCGACGACCGCCCGCGACTGCCGCCGGTTGCCCTGCCGGCGTTCTCCGCGCACCGGGCGAGCTACTGTGCGCCGGTCGCCGAGCCGACGGTCCACCATGACGTGGACGCCCTCGATTTCAGTCATGCCACGCGTGAGATAGTCGTACAGGCTCCCCTCCTCGCTCTTGACCACGATCAGCAGCCGGAGGCCGGCGTAGGGCTGAGAGCGCGCCGCCGCCAGTAACTGCGTCAGGTGTCGCTGGCAGAGTCCGTGTGTCTCCGCGGGATCATCCAGCGGCTCGCGCTCGCCGAGATCGGCGGGCGATCCTTCGGCCTGGCACCACGAGCAGATTGCTCTCACGGTGGGCTCGGCTCGCTCTCACGGCAACTGGATATTGCCGCCCCCTCGCGGTCCACCGGGCCCGCCGAGCCCCGGCGGTACCCTGTCCGGAATGATGATGGGCGAATCGGCCTCGCGGCGCATCTCCTGAAGCTCCGTGACCGCGCGCTCGACGGCGACCTTGGCGGCGGCCGCGAACTTCTCCGTGGCCTCACCGAGCGAGCCCGCCTCGATCTCGAAGGTGAGCGGCAGCGCGCCCACCTGCGTGAGCAGCTGCGCCTCGCCGAGGTAGACGACCTTGCGTCCCGTGTCGGTCGAGCCGTCTTTCGTCACCGGCGTGAGCACGCGGATCATCCCCAGCCTGCGGTCGGTGAACGTCTCCTCCCGATAGAGGCTCGCCGGATCCATCCGAATCTCTGCCGTCCCGCGTTCAATCGCCATGGTCTTGGGCTTCTCGGCACTCCTTAGTTTGGCACGATCGCCGCGCGGGTGACGTGCCCCTTGTCCTGCTGGGCGAAGGCCTCGTTGATCTGCTCGAGCGGGAACTTGTGGGAGACCACGCGGCCCCACGGGTACTTGTTGAGCGTGCGCCGCATGAGGTCGAGCGCGCCGCGCAGATGCTCGGCCTCGTAGTGGGCGAGGCCTATGATCCGCCGGTTGCCGAAGATGATCCACGAAGGATCGAACTCGGCCTTCCAGCCCACGTTGATGTTGCCAATCTCGAGGTAGGTGCCCTCGGGCGCCGTCATGCGGAGGCCCTCGTCGACCACGCCCGGGTGGCCGACCAGCTCCAGGACCACGTCGCCGCCCCAGTCGTCGGTGAGCTTCTTGACGGCGGCGATCCGCTCGGCGGGCGTCGAGTGCCGGCGCATGTCCACCACGTCGGTCGCGCCGAACTGCTTCGCCAGCTCGAGCCGCTCGTCGAGCCCGTCGATGACCACGACCCGGCTCGCGCCCATCTCGCGCGCCACCGCGCACGCGTAGACGCCGAGCCCGCCCGCGCCCTGGACCACCACGGTCTGCCCGGCCCGGAGCTGGGCGATCTCGAGCCCCGCGTAGACCTGCGTGTAGGCGCAGTTGATGCCGGCCGCCATCTCGTCGGTGATCTCGGGAGTGAGCTTGAACACCGCGTGGTTCGGGCGAAGGTAGAAGTACTGGCCGAAGCCGCCCTGGAAGTGCGGCCAGACCTCGCACGACACGAGCCAGTTGGCCTGGCGCACCGGGCACGACTTGAACTGACGCCGGAGGCACGCCTTGCATCGCCCGCACGGGAAGAAGTAGCGGTAGAGCACGCGGTCACCGATCGTGAGCGGCTGGCCGGTCGAGTCGGTGGTGACCCCGGCACCGAGCTTGGCCACCGTGCCGACGTGCTCGTGGCCCGTGTTGAGCGGCAGCGGCCGACCCATCTTGGCGTAGTCCTGCTCGCCCCGCCAGTAGTGCATGTCGGAGCCGCAGATGTTCGCCAGCGCGATCTTGATGAGCATCGCCCCCGGCTCCGGTTCGGGCACCGGGTACTCTCGAATCTCGAAAGGCCTGCCCGGCCCGTGGAACACCGCCAGCTTCGCCGTCTCGGCCATTTCGTTCTTCCCCTCCGACCTCGTAGTGCCGCGGTCCATCGGGCCTCGGACAGCATACCCGATCTTCCGTCCCGACGGAAACGCGGGTCCTAGTTGCCCATCACCATGCCGCCGTCCACGTTGATGGCCTGCCCGGTCATATAGTCGGAGTCCGGACCGGCGAGGAACGCCACCACGCTGGCGACGTCCTCGGGCCGCTCGGGACGTCCCAGCGGGATGCTCCGGATGCGACGCTTCCAAGCCTCGCCCTGCCCCAGGCCGTCGAGAGCACCCCACTCGCGGTCGATCTGCTCCCACATCGCCGTCTCCACCGCACCCGGGCAGACGCAGTTCGACGTGATCCGCTGGGGCGCCAGCACCTGGGCCGCGGAGCGCGTGAGGCTCACGACGCCGGCCTTGGAGGCGGAGTAGGGCGTCATGAGATGGTTGCCGCCCCGATACGACGCGATAGATGCCGTCTGGATCAGCTTGCCGCGCAGCTCCGACTCCGGCATGGGGTCCTGCTGAAGCATCCGGCGCGCGGCGGCCTGGAGCACGAAGAAGACGGCGCGGAGGTTGACGTTCATCACGCGGTCCCACTCTTCCGCCGTGACCTCGAGCATCGGCTGGACGCGGATGACGCCGGCATTGTTGAACAGCACGTCGAGCCGTCCCCAGCGCCGGTAGGGCTCGTCCACCATGCGCTCGATGTCTTCCGGAAGGGTGACGTCGGCCCTGACCGCCACCTGGCTCAGCTCGGCCGCGAGCTTGTCCACTCCCGCCCCGTCGAGGTCGGCGAGGACCAGCTTCGCGCCGTCGGCCGCGAGCCGGCGCGCGCACGCCGCGCCGATCCCTCGCGCCGCGCCCGTGATCAGAACGGTCCGCCCCGTCAGCCGCCCCATCGCTCTTCCTCGTGTCTCATCGCTCTGCCGAGTGTGCCACAACTCCGATCCCTGGAGATAGGTGCCGAAGTCTGCGTCCCGGCCAACAATCTTCGTCAATCCGCAGCTGCTCGCGGCTTCGTAAGTGCCCGTCAACCTTGTCATGTCGTCACGGCATGCGAGTTGCTCTACCGGAACTCAAGGAGGACCAGACATGAGCAGGCGGGCACTCCGAAACGACAACGAGGAAAAAGAAACGTACGAGTTCGCGTGTCCCGCTTGCTGGGCGGTCCGAACCGTCACCCTGACCCCCGGCGCCAAGCAGCCCATGTGCGACTGCGGCACCCCGCTCTCCGTGATCGGAGAGGTCCAGAGCGAAGAGGCCGAGTCCCTGTCGCTCGACCACCCGCACACCGAGCCATACTGTTCCTTCTGCGCGGCCCGCCAAACACCCATTCAGCACAGGCTCTGGTGCGCGATCTACTTCCTCAGGAACTGCAACTGCGGTTACGGCCAGCGGCCCTAGCCGGGTAGGCGCGCTTCCCGTCAGCCCGTCCCGTACTGCTCCTGGAGGACGCGCTTCAGCGTCTTGCCGGCGACGTTGCGCGGGAAGTCCTCCACGATCATCACGTCGGTCACGCGCTGGAATTTGGCCCCCACCCGCGCGTTGATCCATTCCGTGAGCTCGCACCGGTTGATCGCCGCTCGCTCGTGGAGGATGACCGCCGCCACCGGCGTCTCGCCCCATCGCGGATCCTGGACGCCGAACACCGCCACCTCGCGGACCGCCGGGTGCTGGATGGCGACCTCCTCGATATCCCTGGGGTACACGTTCACGCCGCCCGAGATGATCATGTCCTTCTTCCGGTCTACGAGGAACAGGTAGCCGTCCTCGTCCACACGGCCGAGATCGCCGGAGTGGAGCCAGCCGTCCACGATGGCCTTCGCCGTGAGATCGGGGCGCTTGTAGTAGCCGGCCATCATCAGGGGCCCGCGGCCGCAGATCTCGCCGACCTGGCCCGCCGGCACCTCGCCGCCGGCCTCGTCGAGGATGCGCATCTCGTAGAACGCGATCGGCACGCCCACAGACCCCGCCTTGCGCACGGCGTCGCTCCTGTCCAGCACCGTCATGAACCCCTCGGTGAGCCCGTAGAGCTCGTAGAACCGCCCCGGGAGGGCCTCGTTCAGGCGGTTCTTGTATTCGAGATGCAGCGGCGCGCCGACCGACTGGATCATCTCCAGCGAGGCAAGCCTCTCTGGCACAAACGCCGGGTGATTCAGGAGCGCGATGATCTGCGACGGCACCATGACCATGTGCGTGACCCGGGACCGCGCCACCTCTTCGATGACCCGGCCGGCGTCGAACGCCGGGTGGAGGATGTACGTGCCGCCGAGGTAGAGCCACGGCATCAGATCCAGGAACGCCCCGTTGAAGACGATGGACCCGGCGTGCAGGCACACGCTCTCCGGCGTCATCCGGAACGCCGAGGCGAACATCGTGCAATAGCCAGCGCGGACGTAGTGCGTGTGAACGATGCCCTTGGGCTCACCCGTGGTGCCGCTCGAGTAGATGATGTTGTACGGATCGGCGTCGGTGAGTCCGGCATCAGCGGGCTCGCTCTCCGGCGCGTCCGCCACGAGGTCGGCGTAGCAGCGGAATCCGGGATGGACACCGTCTGTCAGCACCCAGCGGTCGGCACGGATCGCCGTGAGCTTGTCGCGGACGCGATCGAGCGCGCCGGCGAACGCGGCCGTGGAGATGACCAGCTTTGAATCCGAGTTGTCGAGGAGCGCCACGAGACCCGAATCCTGCAGGAGCGGGCTCATCGGCACCACCACGATCCCGGTCTTGGCCGCAGCCCAGTAGACGTCGAGCTGCTCGAGGCAATTCGGGAGGACGGTCGCGATCTTGTCGCCCTTGGAGAGCCCGGCGGCCAGAAGCGCGTTGGCCAGGCGGTTCACGCGCGCGTTGAGCTGTCGAAACGTCACGCGATGGCTCTCGAACACCACCGCAAGGTGATCGGGGCGATACCGCGCGTGGCGGGGCAGCAGGATGCCGATGTTCATCCGCGTCCCGGGTCGGCGCCCACGAGGATAAAGGCCACGCGGCAGGGCGCGTCCGTGCGGTTGCTCCACGCGTGGTTGGTCCCGCGCTGGATGAGGCAGTCCCCGGCCTTGAGCAGCGTTTCTCCTTCGTCCATCAGCGCCCAGATCTCGCCGTCCAGGACGAGCGCGTAGTCCACGGTATTCGTCTTGTGCATGGCCGGGTGCCGTGCGTCGCTCCGGTCCATCGCGTGGCCGGCACCCATCGCCGCGAAGGCCTTCTGCCGGTCGACCTTTCCCGCCATGCCCTTGTCCGGCGGAAAGTCGACCACCCGGAAGATCGTGCCACACGCGGGCGGCTCGAGGACGACCGGTCGGGCCGCGGCGTCGGCCGGGCCCGCATTGCTCGCCGGCGCGCGATCCGTCACCCACAGGTTGACGAGGGCGAGACCCGGCATGGCGTCGAGCTCGAGCACGTGCGGCGACGGGCCATCCGTGAGGATGACCGACCTGCCCTGGTCATTGTGCCCCGTGACGATCCGCCGCATGGGTCTGGCCATCACTGGAGCCCCCAGCTCCGCACGTGCTCCGGCACGATGCGGAACATGACGCGATTGGCCGGCATGACCCGGCCGCCCCAGAGCCGCTCGAGACGGGGCCGGTACTTCTCGAGGAAGCGCTCGGCGAGCGCCTGTCGCGCCGGGCCGTCGGCGAGAAATTCCGCGCGGCCCCGCACGCTCACGCCGCGCACCTCGCCACCGCCCTCCCCGGCCTCGGCCACGACGCACACGCGCGAGTCGCGGCGCAGGTTGCGCACCTTCTGGAGTCCGTCGACGCTGATCATCGTGAGCACCCCCGGATCGGGCAGGAACCACATCGGCATGGCCAGCGGCGAGCCGTCCGCCTGCACGGTGGCGAGCACGGCGACTTCCTTGGTGGCCAGGAACTTCTGAATGGACGCGTCCTCGAGTGTCATGGCGTTCGCTCACCTCGACGAGAAGCTACCACGTCCCGGTCGAGCCAACCAGACCCGGGCGGAAGGTGTATGATCCCGTCCCATGCGCTTCGGAACGTTCTTTTTCTTTCAGGCTGCTCCCGGCCTGCCCCACGAGGAGGTCGTCCACCGGGAGCTCGAGCAGATGGAGTGGACCGAGGAGCTGGGCTTCGACCAGATCTGGCTGACCGAGCACCACTTCATCGACTATGGCCTGGCCGTGGATCCGTCCACCCTGGCCGCCGCGGCGGCCTCCCGGACGCGACGGGTCCGGATCGGGCTGGCCGCGGCCATCCTGCCCTTCCATCACCCGCTCCGCCTCGCCGAGCAGCTGGCGCTCGTCGACGTCATCTCCAAGGGCCGTCTCGACATCGGTGTCGGACGCGGCAACCGTCCCGCCGAATTCAAGGGCTACCACATACCGCAGCAGGAGAACCGCGAGCGCTTCGACGAGGCGGTCGACATCATGCTGCGGGCCTGGACCGAGGATCGCTTCTCGTACAAGGGGCGCTTCTTCACCATCGAGGACGCACGCGTCATTCCCAGGCCCGTGCAGCGGCCGCACCCGATGATCTACCAGGTGTGCGGCAGCGAGGACGGGATCGAGAGCTCGGCCTCCCGCGGCTGGCCTATGCTGAACTCCGTCCTGACGGGCCCGGTGAATCAAATCCTCAAGCGCCGCGACAGCTACGTCCTGGCCCTGCGGAACCACGGGCGCACGGAGATGGAGATAGCCTCGCTCCTGACGGACTGGGGCGTGTCGCGCCAGATCTACGTGGCCCCGACCGACGCGCAGGCGCTCGCCGAAGCAAAGGATGCCGAGATGTGGTACCAGGACTCCCTCCGCCGCTTCCAGGTGCCCGAGCGCATCGAGGACACGCACCCGAGCCTCCAGGCGGGCTTCCGCGCCGCGGCGGAGCGGTTCGCCAAGGTGACGTGGGAGGGGCTCGTCGCCGAGACGCTGGCGTTCGGGTCCCCCGACACCGTGGCCCGGCACATGGAGACGATGCGCGCAATGGGCGTGGGCCAGGTGCTCTGCTGGATGAACTTCGGCGGGCTGCCGCAGGACAAGATCCGCCGATCCATGGAGCTGTTCGCCCGCGAGGTCATGCCCCGCTTCAGGGACTAGCATGGAGATCGGCCTCTTCACGAATGTCGACCGCCTGATCCCACGCCTGGGCTGACGCGGGCCCACACATGCGGCTCGAGATCATCTGCACGGGCGACGAGGTGTTGACGGGAAAGATCGTCAACACCAACTTCAGCTACATGAGCCAGAGGCTCGAGGACGTCGGCCTCTCGGTCCGGTGGGAGACGACGGTCGGTGACGACCGGGAGAGCCTGTTGCGGGCGTTCCAGCTCGCGGCGGAGCGCGCCGATGCGGTCATCGTCAACGGTGGCCTGGGCCCCACGGTCGACGATTTGTCTCAGGAGGTCGCGGCGCAGGCCGCTGGCGTCGAGCTGGTCCTCAACGAGAAGTGGCTCAGCCGGATGGAGGACTTCTTTCGCCGGCGCAGCCGCGTGATGCCGCCGAACAACCGGAAGCAGGCCATGCTGCCGGTCACCGCGGAGGTGATCGACAACCCGATCGGCACCGCCTGCGGCTTCGCGCTCGACGTCGGCAAGGCCCGCTTCTTCTTCACGCCGGGAGTTCCGCGCGAGCTCCGGCGGATGCTCGAGGAGCAGGTCATCCCGCGCCTCCTCGCACGCAGCGGCCTGCAGGCCGTCATCCACCTCAAGCGTTTTCACTCGTACGGGCTCGGGGAGTCGCACGTCGACGCGCTGCTGACGGGCGTGGAGGCGCTCGTGCCCGATGGGAGCGTAAAGCTCGGCTTCCGCGCCCACTATCCCCAGCTCGAGACCAAGCTGACCGTGCGCGGCATCGACAAGGACGACATCCGGAGGAAGCTCGATCCGGTGGAGCGCCTGGTGCGGGCCCGGCTGGGCAACTTCATCCTGGCGGAAGACGATCAGACGCTCGAGGGCGTCATCCTCGGCGAGCTGACCAGTCGCGGGGGCTCTCTGTCGGTCGTGGAGACCTTCACGAGCGGGCAGATCGCCGCCCGGTTGGGCCACCTTCCCGGGACGGAGAAAGTCTTCCGCCGCGGCATCGTGGCCCGCGACCTCGCCATAGTCTGCGCGGCGGTGGGCCTCGAGCGCACGTCGCCGACGGGCGAGATCACGACCGAAACCGCCGAGGCGGTCGCGCAGGCCCTCTGCCGCCAGAGCTCCTCGACCCATGCGCTGGCAGTCCTGATCGACCTCGACGAGGGCGCCGACCGCATCGAATTCGGCGGCACCGTCTGTCTGGCGATCTCCACCGAACAGGACGTCGCGTCCCGCCGCAGCCGCATCGTCGGCGGCCGCGAGTGGGTGCGGCTGGGAGCGGTCGAGCTGGGGCTGGACTGCCTGCGCCGCTACCTGCAGGGCCTGCCCGTCTACGAGCGGATCGACTTCGAAAAGACCTGAGTGCGGCCCTCTGGACCGCCCAGTAACCTTTACCGGGGCGCTCCTACCGCGTGCCCGGGCGCTCCGTCCGTGGGCGGCCGTCGTTTCTCTCGTGACATCCTGAAGAATCAGCAGATTGGGTCTGGTCCGTCTCCCTCCGTCACTTGGCACACCGAATGCCTCACACCCCCTCTGCAGAATGTTTCGAGCCGGTCGCCGGAGGGAAGCCGTCATGTCCGACCAGTTCAAGACCGTCGTCGCCTACATCCTCGGTGTGAGCGTCCTCCTGCTTGCGTGGTCGTTCTTCAAGACGTGGGAGCCGCCCATGCCGGTCAGTGGCGGTGCGGCAATCGCGACTCCCCATCGAACCGGCGGACTGCCACCTGTCCCTGTCTCTCGTGACTGATGCGTGAGGACGCGGACCCGATCTCACCCACACCGCGAAAAGGAGACCGGAAAAGAATGAAAGCAACGAGCCTGCTCGAGAAGCAGCACCAGGAGGTCAAGGGCCTCTTTCGGAAGATCGACAAGAGTGAGGATGCGTCCACCCGGCAGGAGCTGATGAGCCAGATCATCCAGAAGCTGACAGTTCACAGCACCATCGAGGAGGAGATCTTCTACCCGGCCGTTCGCGGCCTGGGGAGCCAGAAGGCAGAGGACATCATTCTCGAGGCTGTGGAGGAGCACCACGTGGTGAAGCTCGTACTCGAGGAGCTTCCAACCATGGACCCCGAAGACGAGCATTTCTTCGCCAAGATGACCGTGCTGAGCGAGCTGGTCGAGCATCATGCAGACGAGGAAGAGGACGAGATGTTCGCGCTCGCGACCAAGCTGGGCGACGCCGAGCTGGAATCCCTGGGCGCGCAGCTCGTGGCGCGGACGGAAGAGCTTAGCCGAGCGCTCGAGGCGAGCGGTTCGAAAACAGGACGACGCTAGGCAGATACAGGAGGCGCCCGGGCGGGCGGCACCGTAGCGGTCGAGCCCGTTACGCGTGCCGCGGGGCGCGATGTCTCTCAAGACGGCACGCCGGCTGCGCTTCACCTCCGATGAAGACTGCCGGGTTGCGTCTGCGACGCCCACTTTCTGGACGTACACCATTTCCCCGCCGAGCCAGCCAGAGACGAGCAGGACCGCCACGCCGGCAACCGAGAGCGTCAGCGGAAGCATGGAGCCGGGAGCGCTCGCGGTCCGAAGCCAGGCGTTTGCGGAAAACAGGACAACCAGAGCCCCATTGATGATGAGATGCGCGAGCCCAATGCGGCCCGCTCGCGGATCCGAGATCGAGAAAAAGTCGATCAATCCTGGGACAGCCGCCGCCAGGCCGCCGATGATTCCTCCGGTGTGCTCGACGTGCTGCCGGGCGCGCCGGAGGAGGCTCTCACCGCCTCCGGCGCGCCCGGTCCTGGATGGCCGCCCTTGACCCGCGGCCGGGTCATCACTCCGGCCGCTACTTATTATGGGTCGCGCTCGGCTCCAGTTAGCTTCGCGGTGCGTAAGTCAAATCGTTCTTCACATGGCGAACGCCGGGGACGCTGCGCGCGACTTCCGACGCCCTGGCGCTGGTGTCGATGCTCTTGACCTCGCCGGTCAGGATCACGACACCCGCATCGACCTTGGCATCGATCTTGGCGTTCTTGAGCTGCGGATCCTGCTTGAACTTTTGCTCGACGCTCTTCATGAGCTGCTTGTCGTCTGCGGCGACGGCCGCGCGCGCGGCCGGGGCTACGACCTGCAGCTCGTTTTTCACGTCCTTGACGCCTTCAATGCCCTTGGCGACTTCCGTCGCAGCCGCCTTCGCCTCGCTCGAATCGACCTTGCCGCGAAGATAGACGACCCCGGTCTTTGTCTCCACGCTGACCTGACGGCCCTTCACGCGCTCATCCGCGAACAGGGCGATCTTGGTCTTCGAGGTCAGCCAGGAATCGCTCATACCGGTCTTCGCTTCCTGCGTCATGCTCTTTGCTTTCTCTTTCACCGTGCTCTGGGCGTATGCCGGCCCGCCCGCGACAACCAGCGCGGCAATGGTGAGTCCGGCTACGGCGATCTTGGAACGCATCATGTTCCTCCTCGTTGATGATGTTCTACAGCCGTCCAGTGAGGGCGAGGATGAGTATGATCAGGAGCACCAGCCCCAACCCTCCGCTGGGGTAGTAGCCCCAGCCGCTGCTGTATGGCCATGACGGAAGGGCTCCAACCAGCAGAAGCACCAGCAAGATGATCACGATCGTGCTCATGACACCCCCTCCCTCAGAATCGGGCGCCGCTCGATCCATCTCCCAACACGAGACGAGGCAACGACCGTGCCAGATACGTGCGCCCGAACAGCCGTTCCATCCAAATCCTCAAGAAATATCGGACTTCTTGGGAACCGGCTGCCGAAGCGCCCGCAATGCCAGTCGATTACGGAGAGAGAAAATGTTTCCCGGACCGGAAAGGTCAACCGGCTTGAAGGGACCGGGCGGCTTTCAGGGACGCGGGCAATTGGCCGTGCGATGACGTGGCCATGGGCACATGAGTTGCACCCGATATGCTGCGAACGGTTCCGAGACGGAACCGCTATCTGCCGGTTCCAAGAAAGGGGAAACAGATGAACCGAGACATCGCTGGCGGCAAGTGGCAGCAGCTCCGCGGCAAGGTAAAGGAGGAGTGGGGGAAGCTCACCGATGACGACCTGAAGGTGGTTGAAGGGAAATTCGACAAGCTGGCAGGTCTCATCCGGGAGCGCTACGGCTACACGAAGGAGAAGGCGGATCAGGAGCTGGAGCGCTTCTACAAGAAGCACGTCTACGTAGACGAGGAAGTCAAGCGCTAGAGAGGGTCCCAGCGGGCGGGGAGCCGGCGGACTGGCTCCCCGCCCTGTGCGCCAGTCATTCCTTCCCGGTAGGTATGTGGCACCCGATTCCCATCGGCGCCCATGCAAGTGGACGCTGCGCCGCCGCTAAGGGCAGGCACGTAACTTGCTCTCCAGCAGCATGCATGGACAGGTCTCATGAGAAGAGAGGGGCATCGACATGACTCACGCGAGAGTGGTGATTGTTCCCATTCATGGGCAAGTGCGGAGACGGCGTTTCGATCTGGCGCTGGCGCTGGCAATACTCAGCCACGCGGTGAAAGCTCATGACAGGGCAGGGCGGGCGAGGCGCGCGCCGCATGCTCTGGCTGGGAGCGAGCATGCGAAATCCCTGGGGGCGTGAGTACGCCCTGACCCCGGACCGCTACATCTGGGGCAAAGCTCCCTCCGCGTTCGCGAAGGAGCTCATTCCCCTCGTGCCGCGCGAGGGACGAATCCTCGATCTCGGATGCGGCGAGGGGCGCGACAGCGTCTACTTCGCCTCCCGCGGGTTTACCGTCACGGGGGTAGACGCATCTGCGGCCGGGCTCGAGAAGGCGGATCGGCTCGCGGCCGAGCGGGGAGTCAGGGTCCGGTGGGTGTGCCGCTCAATGCTCGATCTGCCGGTGATCGGACGGTTCGACCTGGTCTATTCCTGCGGCTCGATCCATCACGTGCCGAAGGCAGACAGGGGCCATCTCTTCCGGCGTCTCAGAGCGCTCACCCGACCGGGAGGCGTGCACGCGCATATCGTGTTCACGGACGTGATGGTGTACGCGGAGAAGGGTGAAGAGATCGACTACTTCGTGCCGGGCGAGCTCGGCAAGGTCTATTCGGACTGGCTCGCGCTCCGGTATGAGGAGGGCGTCATTCCGTGCTCCCAGGACGGGATCCACCACTGCCACAGCATCGAGCGTATCGTCACCACCAGCACACGGCCGGACGAGACCAAACCGAACGCCGACTTCCCTCCGCGTATAGCCTGATCGCAGACGAGGCTTGGAGGTCCGCCGTCGTGAAATGGGGAGCTGGAGGCCGGGACAACTGTTGCCCGCGGCCTCCAGTCCCCTTCATGCGCCCGGACCCGCGGGATTCACGGGCGCTTATTTTCTACCTCTTTGCCCGAGGCTTTCCGCCGGGGGGCTCCGCTACCGCGACCGGCCCGACTCCTCTTTCTCAGCCCTGACGGGGCGCTTCAACTCCTCGTCCTGATCATCGCCCATCTCACCCTGACGCTGGCGCCCCTGATCATCCTTCTGGTCGCCGTGGCCCATGTGGTGCCGTCGCCCCTCATCATCCAGCTGATCGCGCTGGCCGCCCCGGCCACCCTTATCGTCCTTCTGCTCGGCCTGGATGCTCTTCTGCTCACCCCGCATGCCCTGGCGGCCCTTGTCATCCTTCCGGCCGCCCTGCATGCCCTGGCGATTCTGCTCGTTCTTCTGCTGGTCCTTCTGCTGGTCCTTCTGACTACCCTGAGCGCCCTTCTTACCTTTGCTCATGAAGATCTCCTGCTTAGGGGTGGAATTTTCGGATCTCGGCCTTGCATCCATAAGGTGCCTGACGCAAGGGACATGCCCGGACATTGGATAGTCCACGCGCTGGCGAAATACCAACGCGGCGCGGGGTTGAACGCACCTCCGCCATTGGGAGCCGACCTCCCATTCGATGCCGGGAAACTCTTACCGGGAAAAATCCGAGCATTGGGAGAGCCCAACATTCTAGGTGGTAGAAATTTCCGGAAGGACCTCCTCCGTGGCCTCATCGTCGTGGGCACGTCTCTTGCCGTCTAGGAGAGCACGAGGCTGTAGAATCGGTTACTTTGGCGGATCGCGAGCTTCACGCAATCCGGGGGATTACGCGCCGCGAAGCGTGGCACTTCTCTTGCTTCATTGATGTTTCACACGCACCTAAACCCACGACTGGAGGAGGACAGCGATGATCCGTTTCCTCATGGGCGCGCTCGCAGGAGGTCTCGCCGTGTGGTTCTGGGCTGAGGACATTCGCGAGTATGCGGACAACAAGACCAGAAGCGTTCGCGAGAAGGCTGTGGAGAAACTTCAGACTGTCGAGGAGAAGGCGACGGATGTGCTGGACAGGGCGAAGGAGCAGGTTAGTTCGACGCTCCAGGCCGGACAGGATGCCCTCCGTCCTCATGAGCTGAGCCCGAGGAGTTGATGACCCGATCGGGTGGCCTCAGGTGATTGAACGACTGTGAGCCAAATCCATGAGCCCCGGCACGTGAGGACATGGCGCTTCGTGTGCCGGGTGTCCGGCATAATAGGCGTCGCCCTGCTCCTGTTGAACAGCGCCGGCTGCGCGTATCATGAGCCCGTTCTGCAGCTTCCGGCGCTCCGGGCGGGAGATCCCGCCTTTCCGGCGACACTGGCCGCCTACACCGGCACGGCGGTCGTCTCGGGCAACCGAGTCGAGATCCTCCTGAACGGAGACGAGATCTTCCCCGCCAAGCTGCGCGCGATCCGGAGCGCCCGGAAGAACATCAACTACGCCCAGTACGTCTTCGAAGAGGGACAGCCCGCGGCCGACATCGCCAACGCCTTGGCAGAGCGATGCCGGGCCGGCGTCACCGTCAACCTGCTGCTCGATGGCGTCGGCGCGCTGATGATGCCGGAGGAGTACCGCCAGCTCATGCTCCAAGCCGGCTGCCGGATCGAGAACTTCCGGCCACTGAATCCTTTCACCTTCGACCGGGTCAATTACCGCAATCATCGCCGCGTCCTGGTGGTGGACGGCCGCGTAGGAATCACCGGGGGCTCCGGCACCAGCGGGAAGTGGGGAGGCAATGGACAGAAAGAAAACCACTGGCGCGACACCGACGTGTGGGTCGAAGGCCCGGTGGTCGAGCAGCTGCAGGGAGCCTTCGCCGAGAACTGGCTCGAGTCCACTGGAGTCGTGCTCGGCGGGAGGGACTACTTTCCGCGCCCGCTCGAATCGAAAGGCGACGTGGCGGCCCAGGCGGTGCGCAGCTCGCCGGAGGGGGGCAGCGGCGCCATGTATATGGTATTCCTCCTCGCCATGGCCTCGGCGCAGCGCTCCATCTACATCACCAACCCCTATTTCCTCCCCGACAACAAGATGCTCGACACCCTGACCGAGTCGGCGCGCAGAGGCGTGCGCGTGGTAGTGCTCCTGCCTGGCGCCATCGATCACAACCTGGTCCGCCAGGCGAGCCGCTCCGAGCTCGGCCGGCTCCTCAAGGCCGGCGTCGAGGTCTACGAGTACGGGGCCGCCATGCTCCATGCCAAGACCATGGTCGTGGACAGCCGCTGGGCGACCGTCGGCAGCACGAACCTCGACCGCCGCTCCTTCGCCCTCAACGACGAGCTCAATCTGGTCGTGTACAACGAGACCGTCGCGCAGCGGCTCGAACGGGTCTTTCTCGATGATCTCACGCGCTCCAAGCAGGTGACCTACGAGCAGTGGCGGAGCCGGAGCGTCGTGAGCCGCTTCCTCGAGTTCCTGTCGATTCCGGTTCGCAATCAACTGTAGCCCGGCGGGGTATTGACACCCGGGATACGCTGAGAATGTGATAGCTCGAACGGCCCGGCGCACGCTTCTTGTCTTCGCGCTGCTCCTGGCTTTCGCGCATTCGGCCGGCGAAACGACACTGGCCGCCGGGCCCATCGGGGCAACGCCGGCCATCATCGCGGTCGACGGGCTCTCGGCCGCGCCCCGGGCGGGGCGCGCCTTCAAGAACCTCGACCCGGAATACAAGCGGGCGTCGTACTACCAACGGCTGCATTCCCTGATCGTGGGCGGCACGTGGCTCGTGCCGGAGTCCCGCGTTACCCCGCTCGCAACCGTGGCCCCGGACGTGCGGGCGCTGCGGGAAAACGGCCACGACGCCACGGTGACCTGGATCGGCCACTCGACGCTGCTGGTCCAGCTCGACGGCGTCACCTTTCTCACCGATCCCACCTGGGCGGAGAAGAGCGGGCCCTTTGGCGGCCTCGTCGGCGTCCGCCGGTATACCCCGGCGCCTGTGAGCCTCGAGGACCTGCCTCCCATCGACTTCGTCCTGATTTCACACGACCACTACGACCATCTCGATGAGCCCACCGTCCGGCGACTCGCGCGGATCTTCAATCCGACCTTCGTGGTCCCGCTGGGAATCGGGTCCTGGCTCGCCGACCGAGGCATCACGAACTCGGTCGAGCTCAATTGGGGACAGTCCGTCAAGGTCAAGGGCCTGACCGTCGTCTGCACCCCTGCCCAGCACGGCTCGGGGCGCACCCTGGTTGATCAGGGCCACCGGCTGTGGGCTTCGTGGGCGGTGCTCGGCTCCCAGCGCTTCTATTTCGCGGGAGACACCGGATACTATTCGCACTTCAAAGAGATCGGAGACGCGCTGGGGCCCTTCGACCTGGCTGCCTTGCCTATAGGCTCCTATACACCGCGTTCGATCGCCCGCCCAGGGCACATCTCACCCGAAGAAGCGCTTCAGGCCTCGACCGACCTGCGGGCCGCGCGCTTCATCGGCATCCACTGGGGCACCTTCGATCTGGCCCGGGAGCCGTATCGCGAGCCGCTCGCACGGATCGCAGCGGAGGTGGGGCGGAGAGGGCTGGACCCGGCGGCCGTCTGGATACCGAAACCGGGGGAGACCCTTCCCTGGTGACGGCCGCGTGAGACAATTCCACGCGGCGCGCTAAAATCGCACCGCGATGGTCGATGACGTCGTCCTGGCGTTCCAGAGGCTCGTGGATCGCCTCGCCCGGTGGGTCCGGCTCGGGCCGCCGGCCGAGGTCCGGCAGCGGCGCTTCCTCATCATCCAGATCGACGGGCTTTCGAACAAGGTTTTCGAACGGGCGCTTGCCACACGCGTGATCCCCAATACGGCCCGGCTCCTCAAGAGCCGGCGCTTCGAGCGGCGCCCCATGTCGGTGGGGCTTCCCTCCTCCACTCCGACCTTCCAGGCGGCGGCGATGTACGGGGTCAAACCGGATATTCCGGGCTTCCACTACTACGACAAGCGCGCCCGGCTAGAGCTCCATTTCCCGAGGCCCGGCGCCGCGGACTTCGTGGAACAACGCCATGCCGAGGGACGGCGCGGGATCCTTCACGGCGGCTCCTGCTACGGCTGCGTCTTCACCGGCGGAGCCGAGGACAGTTTGCTCACATTCACCCGGCTCTTGAAGCCCCAGCGCGCCCGCCTTTCGGTGCTGCGTGGGGCACTCTCGGTCGGTCTGCTCGGCTGGGTGGTCGTGAAGAGTCTTGGCTTGAGTGCCGTTGAGCTGGCACGCTTCATAGCCCGCGTGGCGGCACGTCCGCGCACCGCGAGGCCTGAAGGCCTCAGGTGGCTCGGGCTCAAGATCGTGTTCTCGGTCTGGGTGCGCCAAATGTTCACGCTCAGCGTCTCGGCCGATCTCTACCGGGGCGTGTCGGCCGTCTATGTCAACTTTCTCGACTACGACGTGTTCGCCCACGCCTTCGGTCCTACCCATCGGTCGGCCCTGCGGGCCCTTCACCACATCGACAACTCGATCGGCCAGCTCGCGCAGATAGTCGAGCGCCTGCCCGAGCTCGGCTATGACCTCTATATCCTGTCCGATCACGGGCAAACGCTGACGCGCTCCTTCGCGCAGGTCTCCGGAGGTCCGTCCCTCGAGGAGGTGGCTCGAGCCATCCTGGGCGGCGGTCCCGGCGTGGTCAGCGGCGGCCGCGGGCGTGCCCGACGGCGGCATGTCGGCGTCGCTCGGCAGCTTTCCCGCTATAGACGCGTGAAGGCGCAGGGTCTCCTTCAGCGATTCTTCAACCACATCGAGCGAGAGCGGCGCCCGGAGACCCCCCGCGAAGAGAGCGCCGCGGAGACCATCCGGGTGATCACGGCCGGGCCCAATGCTTTCGTCTATTTCCTGAATGACCCCGCAGGGATGGCGCTGGAGGAGATCGAACGCAGGCATCCGGGCGCGGCCATGCGCCTCTCGGAGCATCCGGGCATCGGTCTCGTGCTGGCGCGATCGGCCGACGGCCCGGTCTGCTGGTGGCGAGGGCGGCGGCTGTCGCTGGACGGCGACGGATCGGATGGACCGTTCGCGCCACGGGAAGACCGGGAGCTGGTGCTGTCAGGCCTCCGGGACCTGATGGCCATGCCCAGCGCGGGGGACCTGGTCCTGTACGGCATCGGAGCGCCGGACAGGGACGTGTCGTTCATCGACGAGCGCGGCGCGCATGCCGGGCCGTCCGAGACCGAGATGCAGACCTTCATCGTGTGCCCGGCGTCCGTGACGCTGCCTGCGCCACTGAACCATCCCGTGCAGCTCTATGCCCACTTTGCCGCGTATCGTGGCGATGTGCCCGCGATGCTCCTGGCGATGACTCTCAGTCTCTGGTAGCTGTCGAGATTGGAATCCAGTGACGACGCCGAGCGAGCTCAGGCTTCAGGCGGGAACGTGGTCCAGGTCTACCAACCGGAAGGGCGGACGCTCGGGAGCCGCGTTTCGCAGGACCGTCAGACACACGTTGTAGACGGGCACATGACCGCGGGTGCGGCCCTCGGGCCGTCCGTGGTGCGCGTGGCCGTGCAGGACGACGGTCACCGGGTAGCGGACGAGCGGCTCTTCGAGGCGGCTCGACCCCAGAAACGGGAAAATCTCGTACGGCTCCCCCTCGACCGTCTCGCGGATCGGCGAGTAGTGGAGGAGGGCGACGCGCTGGCTAGTCCGGAGCTTCGCGAGAGCCGACTCGAGCTTGAGTGATTCGTCGACCGTCTCCCGTACGAATCGCTTGATCAGGTCCTCGCCCCATGGCTGAAGTGCTCTCTCCCCGAATCCGCCTCCCAGTCCCTTGGCACCCGCAAAACCCACGCCGTCGATCTCGTAGGCTTCGCCGTCCAGAACGGTGACTCCCGCATCACTGAGAATGGCCTGCACCTGGTCCGCTTCCCCGGACTCGTAGTCGTGATTGCCCAGCACCGCGACGATGGGCATCGTCTTGGCTACGCCCAGCTCCTTGACGAGCACCCGCGCTTCCTCCGCGAGCCCGTAGTCGGTCAGGTCTCCGCACAGGGCGAGGACATCGGCGGCTGCGGCCATGGCCCCGAACAGCGAGTGGAAAACGCCCTCGGAAGCCTTCTTGCAATGGATGTCACCGACCGCTGCCACCCGCATCGTCCCCTCCTTCCCGAGGGTCGATCGCGGCGGTCCAGCGCTCGACCTCCTCCGTGGTCATCTGCCCATGAGGTCTGAGCCGTCCATCCTCATAACCCCACCGGGATATGTCCGTCAGGTATTGCTCCCGGGACAAGAGTGTCCCCCGGCAGAGACGCTGATCGGACGGCGTCCGCCCCGAGTCCCACTCCAGCACGCGGCAAAGCCCGAGCATGACGTCGCGCGGAATGGCCGCTCGCTCGCCGGGATAGATGAAGCCGAAGAGGATCAGGTGGCTCAGGAGCACCCGCCAGTGCGGCCCGAACCGGTCCAGCAGCCGACGCCAGTCCAAGCGCTCGCGAAAGGCTCGGATCAAGTGCGAGACGTCTGCTCCATCGTACCGCTCACGCTCCATCACGAAGGCTTTCGACCAGATCATCTCCTCGGGGGGGCACAGCTTGACCGGCACGCCGAGGACGGTGGCCGGGTGACTGTACCTGAACCAGAGGTCGTCGACCTCGGTGAGGCCGTTCCCCGAACCGTAGATCACGTCGATATAGTCGGTCTCGATGTGCGCCTTGCCGAGCCAGTGCGGAAACGTGAGATCCGTCTCGAAGCCGGCCGCGGACATCCCGTTGAGGAGTGCCTGCGCGTCCGGCCGGCGCACGAAGACGTCCAGGTCCTTCGTGTCGCGCACCCCGCCGGTATAGTGGCGAAGCGCATGGCCGCCTCCGACGAGAAACGGGATGTTCATTCGCGTCATCAGCTCGAGCGCTCTCCGATGACGCCGGCTCGTCGCTTCCCGCCTCGCGCCCAGCCGGTCGGCCGCTCGCGGTCCCTTCAGCGTTCTCATGGCCTCTGCCCGCCGGCGCGTCCCTGACCGGGATTCAGCGCCTCACGACGAGCTCGGCATCGCCCCGGCGGGAGAGAAGCTCGACGGCCGCGGTCTGGCTCCCTCGCGAGACCACGAAGTCGAGGCTCGAATCTCGAAGACGCAGGTCTCGGATCTCCACCCAGTCCAACCACGAGGGCAGGACGGGATTGATGAGGTTGAGCCGGTTGTCGCGAGCGTCGGGGGACAGACCGAGCATCGCGCTCAGAAGATGGAAGGGCACGCCGGCCGCCCATGCCTGGGGGGAGCACGCCACCGGATAGCGCGTCGGCCCCAGGCCCGGCGTCCGCGTGAATCCACAGAAGAGTTCGGGCATGCGTGAGCCCTCCCATTCGAGAGCGGCCTCGAAGAGCGCGGTGGCGGTCGACAGGAAAGCCTCCATCTGGCCGTATCGCCGCAGACCGGCGGCGGCGATGGCCGTGTCGTGGGGCCACACAGAGCCGTTGTGATAGCTCATCGGGTTGTACAGCCTCTCGTGGGCGGAGAGGGTCCGGAGCCCCCAACCGGAGAACATATCCTCGGCCATGAGCCGGTCGGCAACCGCCTTCGCGTGTCCCTCCGCCGCGATGCCAGTCCAGAGGCAGTGGGCCGGATTGGACGCGATCACGCGACACGGCAGGCTCTCAGCGTCCAGGGCCAGGGCATAGAATCCCTGGCGGTCCTGCCAGAAGTCTGCTTCGAAGCGCTCGCGGAGGCGCTCTGCCGTCTCCCGCAGGGCCGGCGCGGGTTCGCCGCGCCCGAGGGTCTCGGCAACCTCGGCGGCCCCGAGGAGCGCCGCGTACTTGTAGCCTTGCGCCTCGACCACCGCGATAGGCGCCTGGGCAAGCTCGCCGGATGCGTGCATGATGGCGTCGTGGGAGTCCTTCCATCCCTGGTTTCCCAGCCCCATCGGCGAGCGGCACCCATACGTGAGGTAACCGTCGCCCTGGCCTGAACCCAGGATCCACCCGAGAGCCCGCTCGAGCGCAGGCCACAGCTCGAGGGCGAGAGGGTGGTCGCCGGTCCAGCGCAGGTATTCCGCCAGCAACATGACGAAGAGCGAGGTCGCGTCCACGGAGCCGTAGTACGGGATGAACGGGATCTCGCGGCAGGCTGCCATCTCGCCGGTGCGCAGCTCGTGCAGGATGCGGCCGGGCTCCTGGTCCGTGAAGGGGTCGTCCTGGGTGCCCTGGTGCCGGGCGAGGAATCTCAGCGTCCCCCGAGCGATCTGTGGCTCGAAGGGCAGCATCTGCAGCGCGGTGAGCAAGCTGTCCCGGCCGAATGGCGCGACATACCACGGGATGCCGGCGTACGGGATGGAGCCGTCGGGCGTCTCGGTGAGCAGCATGTGCAGGTCGCCTCGCGAGCGCCGGAGCCAGCCGGTAAGAGCCCCGTGCGCGGTGCTGATGCGCGAAGTCTGCCGGTAACGAGACTGATTCTCCTCCTGGCGTCGGTGCACGATTTCGGGCAGGCTCAAGGGCGGCTCGGGGCGTGACTCGGACTCCGAGGTGGCGACCGTGACGGACAGCTCGATCCGCCCGCCAGCCGGTACCGTCACCCGGTACGTGGCGGCGCCGGCCATCAGCTCCTGAGGCCTCGGCTCGAAGCTCAAAAGGGTCGTGCGCACCACCTTGTCGAGCCCTCGATAGGCCAATCGCACCGTCGCGCCCTCGCAAACCGGCTCCAGCTGGTCGCCCCGCCGCTCCCGCCTGAGCCCCCGAACCTCGAAGACGTCGGCGAAGTCGGCGCCGAAGCGCCAGTCGAGGTCCACGTGGACCGGTTCGCTTGCGAAGCTCTCGATGGTCAGTGTCTGGCTCAGCTGGCGTCCGTACAGCGTCAGGCGCCGGCAGAGGTGAAGGGTGCGTCCCGCCAGCAGGATGGTGTCGCCGTCGTGCACGTCGGCATTGGTGAGATCGGCCGCCACCTGGAGGTTGTCGCCGGACACGGCTGAGTTCAGGAGCAGCGGCCGCTGGCCGTGAACGCGAAGATCGAAGTGGTCGAGGAAGCGGGTGCCGCCGACGTAGAACCCGAATTCGCTGTCCGGCAGATCGAGAAAGTCGCCGCGCCGGTCGGCCACGAAGAAGGCCTCGTCATGCTTGAGGACCAGCTTCGGCAGGTCCGCCGTGAAGGTGGACGCAAGAATATAGTAGTGATCGCCGACGGCGATGGAATCTTCGGGGGCTCGCTCCGTCATGCGGTGCGCGCCTCGCCGGCCAGGCTTCCGTAGAGGGCCTCGTAGCCGTCCACCATCCGCTCGACGGTGAAGCGCGCCAAGACCTGACGACGGCACTCCCCCCGGTCGATTCGGTCGAGCCCATTCACTGCCGCCTCCATCTCCTCGAGGGTGTGGGCGATGAACCCGGTCTCGCCATGCGCGAGCAGCTCCGGAACGGAGCCGCAGCGTCGCGCAATGACAGGCGTGCCGCAGGCGAGGGCCTCGATTACGACGAGGCCAAAGGGCTCGGGCCAGTCGATGGGGAACACGAGAGCTCGCGCCTGGCCGAGAAATCGAGCCTTGTCCTCCCCGCCGATCTCGCCGACGAACTCGATCAGCGGATGGTCCAGGAGCGGCTCGATCTCGCGCGCGAAATAGTCGCTGTCAACCGGGTCCACCTTCGCCGCGATCTTCAGCGGGAGGCCCACGCGCTTGGCCAGCGCGATGGCGAGGTCGGGCCGCTTCTCGGGCGCCATTCGGCCGAGGAAAGCGAGATAGTCGCCGCCCCGGGGCGAAAAGGGAAATTCGTCCAGCGGAATGCCGTGATACACGGTGCCAGCCCAGGTCACGCCGAGACCCTTGAAGGGCTGACGCTGGGCATGGCTGATCGACACGAGCGGCTCGTCCCGGAAATGCCGGAAGACCGGGAAGATGTCCGGCAGATCCAGGCGGCCGTGAAGGGTATGCAGGCTTGGAGCCCGGGCCAGTCGCGAGAAGGGAAAAGCCAGGTGCCCCACGTGACAGTGGATCACGTCGAACTCCCGGGCATGCTCGAAGACCCCGGCCAGCTCGAGCAGGTGGAAGGCCAGGTCGTCCTTGGGCGCGGAGCCGAGACGGAGCGCGCGCGGCGCCGGAGCCACCAGCTTTGCCCCTGTGCGCGAGTCGCCGCTTGCGAACAACGTGACCTGATGCCCGCGCTTGACGAGCTCCTCGGTGAGATACGCCACGATCCTCTCCGTACCTCCATACAGCGCCGGGGGCACGGCCTCGTACAGCGGCGAGACCTGGGCAATCCGAAGGCGGCGGCTCACGATCCTCTCCCCCGCTACTCGTTCACGATGTCGAGAGCGAGGAGTCCGGCCCGAGCTCCGCGCGAGTGAGAATAACCGGGGTGTCGCTCGGCCAGTCTCCGAGAGCCGCCGGCGGAATGCTCGCCTTGCGGGCCAGCACAGGCCCAGTCACGCTCTCGAAGCCGACGGTGACGACGCGGCCGCCGACTTGCTCCCGGGACACCGCCGGCGGCGCCTCCTGGAGGACGACGTCCACCCACCACTTGTCGTCGATATCCGCGTACTTGATGGCCCAGAGTCCCATGGCATCTCCGGTCACGGCTGCCAGTAGTATGGGAGCCCGTAGTGCTCATGGAGCCTGGTCTCGTACTCCCGTGGGATCTCGACGTTGGGATCGTATGGCGGCGACTCCTCGATACGCTTCTTGTCGATATTGACCACGAGCAGCCGCTTGTCCGGCGCGACGCTGCTGAGCCATGCCGTCGACAGGAGCACCTTCCGACCGGGAAGCCAGGCTCCGGTGTCGATCACCAGGTAGCGGACCTTGAGGTCCGAATCGCCCAGCAGGACGTCGCTGACGTGGCCGATCTCGCCGTCCGTCGCCAGAATCGAATAGTCCAGCATGTCCTTGATGCTGCGCAGCATGATCACCAGCTCCTTTCCTAACCGCGTGAGGCCCGGCCCTCGTCCTTGCCGAGCGCCTGGATGAGGACCCGCAGGTCGTCCGCGTGCTCCTCCTCGGTGGCGAGGATGCCTTCGAGCATGCGGCGGGTGGTGAGATCGTCCTCGCCGATGTAGCGGATCATTTCGGCGTAGGAGTCGATGGCGATCCGCTCCGCTACGAGGTCCTCCTTGATCATCTCCATGAGTCCCGCGCCTTCCACGTATTCGGAATGGCTGCGACTCAGGAGCCCCTCGGGATTCAGATCGGGCTCGCCGCCCAGCTGCGTGATCCGCTCGGCGATGAGATCCGCGTGCGCCTGCTCTTCGCCGGCGTGTTCCAGGAACTCCTGGGCCACGGCCTGCGCGTGGATACCGGCGGCCATGAAGTAGTGGCGCTTGTAGCGGAGGACGCAGACAATCTCCGTCGCCAGCGCCTCATTCAAGATCCGCAGAACCGTATCGCGGTCCGCGCGGTACGCTTCCGTGACCGCGCCTTCCTCCATGTGGCTGCGGGCGCGTCGCCGAAGCTCCTTGATGTCGGTAAGAAAAGGCTTGTCCATTGGTGTGTCTCCTCTGTGGGCAGTTGGCATTGCCGGCCAAATCGAGTGCCAAGAACATGCCAAGGCATCTCTGTCTCGCTGCTCCGCGGCAAGCGACCGAAAACACGGTTATCGGCGAAGGTATGCCGAATGGAAGAGAAAGAATTACCCGGTAAGAACACGCCACAACATCCCAGCACATTCAGCACATTCGAAGCCCGAGTACTCTCACCCGGCGGCGGTAGCAAAACATTCCTCCTACTTGCAAGCCGCTCCTGCTCGACTCCGGCCCGGTGGCATAGCCCTTGCCATCGGCGATATCGAGCAGTCATCTCTCTCCAAGGAGGACAAGGGCGTGCCAAGAGGAAAGCACATGGCAGGTGTCGGCACGAAGGAGCAGCGACAGTACGAGCGCATCAAGGAATCGGCTGAGAAGTCCGGCCGGTACAGTGGCCGCGCCAAGGAGGTCGCCGCGCGCACCGTGATGAAGAAGCACAAGAAGAAAGGGCACGCGAAGGGCAAGTGACTCGCGCCCCCCGGCCCAGCGCCGCCTGAACGGTCTCGGGATCCTTGCCCACCCGCAGGAGCTGAAGCTGCTCCGAGAGGATCGTCCGATACCTCGTGGACATGCTCACGATGTTATAGAGTCGCCTGTCTCGCTCTTCCAGGGACTCGAGAAGATCGGTGTCGAACGCATCGAGGGCATGGAGCCTCGTCACCGTCTCAGATTTCACACGCTGCATGGGCAGACCCTCCGCTCGGTATCGGGCGCGCGTTGATCGGACGTCCCCTAGGGCCCTTGCTCGTTCCTCGAATCGGCCGGCTCTCTGCTCCGCAGCTTCTCCAGCAGCTGAGCAAAGGAGGAGGTCCGGAGGATCGACGTGAACTGACTCCGGTAGCTCGACACCAGGCTCACGCCGTCCAGCACGACGTCGTAGACCGCCCACCGGCCGTCACGGTCCATCAGGCGGTATTCAACCGAGGTCTCACCAAACCGGCTCGTGGCGATGCTGGATGTCACCTGCGCGTAGGACCCGTTGACCGTCTCGCCCAGAAACGTTATGGCCGCCGGCGGGACATGGCGGAGACCTCTCAAGTAGGATTGCTCGATCAGCTCCGTGAAGAGCCGAACAAACTCCCCTTGCTGGCGGGGTGAGATCTCCTGCCAGTGGTCGGCCAGCATTCGGCGGGACATCTCGTCGAAGTCGAACAGCTCCTCGGCGACACGACGCGCCGCGACCCGCTGCTGCCCGCTCCCGGCGGCTGCCAGGACGCGCGTGACTGAGGACCTGATCACGTCGAGGGGCTGCGGGTGTGCTGCCG